>Ga0209278_1000012_pt1 | contig 527707 bp, 449 predicted proteins | sample JI81BgreenDNA_FD_187504 | JGI IMG/M metagenome (GOLD analysis project Ga0209278, IMG submission 187504) | Wastewater effluent complex algal communities from Wisconsin, to seasonally profile nutrient transformation and Carbon sequestration -... | ecosystem: Engineered > WWTP > Effluent > Algae...
GTGTCTATGTTTTTTCTATGTGATAAAAAAAACACGGTCTTTCCTTTTCCACTGCGCTGGTAGGGCACAGATTTTTCCAAACGATGATCTCGGACCAGCGCTAAAAATCACTTGTTTGCTTCTTTTTCCCCGGGTTGCACCCGGGGCTATTCACAGTTTGACCCTTTCAGGGTCTTGAACCCACATGGCGCCGATTGGCGCAAGTCTTCAGACCTGCTTGCAGTAGGCAGGCTTGTGCCTAACTATATGCAGTCTTCAGACTGCTGAGCCCTCCGGGAGGCTGGCTTCAGACTGCCATGAATTGAATTCACTTTCCACTGCGCTGGTAGGGTACAGATTTTTCCAAACGAAGATCTCAGACCAGCGCTTGAGAATCGATAGCTATTTATTTTCCCAGGGTTAAAACCCAGGGCTATTGAAATGTTCGACTTTGTCCATACCGGCAGTCAGGCCTTTCAGGGTCATTCCAAATCACCAGGATTTTCAGCCCCGTAATCCTTCCTTGAAAATTGTTTATAGAGTTTGAATAGTGAGGATTGAAAAATCACCCATGCTTCCAAACTCCCATTCTTCCTACCTCCCTACTTCCCACTTTTGATCACCTCCAAATAAATCCCCTCTAGTTCGCTTACCATCCGCTTCATGCTAAACTTTTCAATCACTCTATCCCGGGCAGCAAGGGCCATTTCTTGCTGAAGAGGAGGGTTTTCGAGTAGTTTCAAACAGTATTTTTCCAATTCTTCCCACTCCTCGATTTCTGTGAGATAACCTTGCTTGCCGTGTTGAATCACCTCTCCGATTCCCCCTGCACGTGTGGCTACTACAGGCACTTCACAGGACATCGCCTCCAGCATGGCAATCGGTAACCCTTCAAATTCGGAGGTGCTTAGGTAAATATCTATTAAGCTGAGGTAAGGGATCACATATTTTTGTACGCCCACCCAGTGAAAATTGGCTGACTTGCCTGATTTTTTGATTTGACTCAAAATTCGCTCTCGCCATTCCCCATCCCCAACCAGCAAAAAGTGTGTTTTGGGAAATTTTTCCAGAATTCTCAAGGCGATTTCCACCCATAGCCAAAGCCGCTTCTGAGATCGAAACACGGCCACCTTACCAATCACAGGAGAATCCTCCGGGATTCCTAGTTGATCACGTAACGAAGGAGTTCTCAAATCTCCGTCCTGAGCTATCCTAAGGACATTTTTTCCTAATTCTTCGTTCTGAGTCTTGCCCCGTCCAACCTGATGCTTGATACCTGATACTTGATACGCTTGTCTAGCGTCTAATGTCTTGTTTCTTGTTTCTTCGGTCTCCGGTCTTCCGTCTTCGGTCTTCCCTCTTTTAAACACCTCCGTATTCACGCCATTCTGCACGACGCGCACTTTTAGTCGCCCGCCTCTTCGATAGGGATCCCAAATCGAATTGAGCCGCATGGACAAAGCCACCTCATTGGACACGGCAATGGCTACGTCCTGATTTTTGAAGGTCATTCGATTGCCCAGGTAGGAGATTTTATTGTACCGCTCCCAAGTGTTGTGTTCGGTGTAGACGATAGGAATAGAAAGTTCTTTACCCACAAATCTGGATAGAATCCCTGCCCAGGGCAGGTGCGCATGGATGATGTCAAATCCATGTTGCAGGATAAAGTGCTTTACTTTTTTGATCTGAAAAAACAATTCCAGATTGCCCGCCGGAAAAAGGTGGGTTTGAATACCTGCAGCCTCGAGCTCGTCGATGATGTTTTGTTTTTGGTGGAAAAAGTAAAGGCAGTGAAATTCAAACCGATTTTGATCATGCACGAGGGCTGTTTCAGGGATCAATTTCTCAGCACCACCGCGGCCAAGGCTTTTGATGAGGTGTAAAACTTTTATTCGTTTGCTAGTAGAATCGTACTTCATTACACATGCAAGTTGGGAAAATTTATCCTAAGCCCTTTACCAGTCATAAGGATTCCTAATAAAACGCATTAAACAAATGCTGATGCTATGGACTCAACTTGGTCGAAGCAGTGTGGATGGGATTGATAAAAAAGACTTATCATCGCACTGATTTGGGTGTTTGAGGCTAGGCTGTCACCTTCACTTCTGCCTTCACTTTTTCTCCGAGATCTTCCATATTGAGGCTTTGCATGCCATATTCGGCATTCAGCTTGGAAAAACGATCGAGAATTTTCCTCAATTCGATCATACAGGCCTCCGGATTGTTTCCAAAGTTGTGCGGGTGCCACCACAGATGGTATATTTCTCCAAGCTTGGCTGCCTGATCCATTTCATTCAATATTCTGGAAAGTCTGACGGAGTTAAACAGGGAGTTGCCATTGGAGTGAGGTCTCAAAATACGGGAGGCAGGTAGGATCATCGGTTCTTTGGGTACCGGTTTGATCTGCTCAATAGGGTAGGAGGTGCGGCTACCTACAGGGAAAAAGCAGTCAGCGGAGCGAAACCACTTTTTGCTTTGATCCTCATGCTGCGTCTCCTGCCAAAACCAGTTTTTGGGATTGCCTCTCACAAATTCAAAGCCCTCTTCCAGGCAAATAGCGAGGTACAGTTCATTGATGTGATTTCTTGGGAACACCAGGGAGCGAAGCGTTTTTCTGAATTTTTCCTGAGCGATTTTTTGAGTTGCCCGCAGGTCTTCTCGAAACTGTTCGGGGCTTTGGCCTCGCATGAGGGTGTAATAGTGCGCATAGGTGTGTGATCCCAGTTCCTGATAGGGCGTTTGGATAATCTCCCGGATGAGTTCGGGTGCAAAATGTACTTCAGGTCTGATGCCATTCATTTTGGCCCAGTGGTAGGCAGAATATTTTTTTTCCCGGTAGGAAGGGAGAAAGGCAGGGGAATACTGCCTCCATTCCTCTTCATTTTCAGCGAAAAGCATCCCCACCGTCGCCCAGGTGACGTGGATTTGGTGCTTGTCAAAGAGTTCCAACATTTCGGGAATGATCCTGCGTGTATTGGAAAAGTAATCAGGACGGTATCGGGTGCCCACTTTGTCAAAAATCCCCCAGAGGAGCTCGAAGTCAAGGCTGATGGTAAGTGTTCCCGGCATAGCTGAATTGAGAGCTTGAATTTAGAAATGAATTAGCTGTTATCCTTACCGAAGGGCCAATTTCAACCTCTTTAGTGCATTTAATTACAAATGGACGTTTTATCAAATCTAGTCTAAGTTTAAAAAAATAGGTGAAAGCCATGGATAAGCCCCGCAAGATGAACCATTTTACTTTCAAATTTCCTGGGCGACTTGACCACCTCTGGGTGTAATAGAGACATGATTAGGAATTGATGTAGATTGCATTTACACCTTTATTTAAATACTAATTTGTAATTCGCTTATGATAAATGAAGGTATTAAAATGGACCAATTGCATCCCGATAGCTTGGTATGGCAAGGTTATTAGGGTGGAATTGCAAATATCTCCAGCCTCTATCAGTACTTCAAAATTGCTTAGAAGAATCTACGGCTAGACGGCTAGAAAGGAGACACCTTCTAGGCCTTTAGAAAAGCATTAATTTTTTGAAAGTATTCAAGAAAATTGGCACAGTTTATCCAAATTCTTTTTGTTCAGTCAACTTTAATCATTTCATTTGGTCGAATTCATACGCTATCCATGTCAAAAGAGGCATCCTTCATCGAACACAGACTGTTGGTTATCCGGCTATCGCAGGGAGAGGAGAAGGCTTTTGAAAAATTGTATGTGCTCTTTTCAGAAAAAATCTACCACATCTCCAGAAAGATGAACCTCAGCCATGAAGATGCCGAAGGGGTGGTGCAGGAGGTATTTCTCAAAATCTGGAAAAATAGAAGTAAGCTGGATCCAGATCTTTCAATCAATGCCTACCTGATTGCGATTGTAAGGTCCTTGGTGATCAAAAAAGCCAAAAAAGATGCCCGGTTTTTCGCTTTTCAACAGTACAATATCCCGCTTATTCAACAAATCACCTCTCCTGGTGCAGATGATGAATTGATCTTTTCGGAGTTTAGCCAACTGACCAAGGAGATCATCGAGCAACTCCCCCCAGCCCAGAAAAAAATATTTCAGTTGAGGTATTTTGAAAATCTAAGTGTGGCAGAGATTGCCGATCAACTCAATATCTCCAAGCGTACGGTGGAAAACCAGATTTTTAGAGCCACTTCCTCCGTTCGAGAAAAGCTCACCAAACTCAAGATCATTTCCTCCGGTCTCTTATTTTTTGTCGCCGATGCCCTGCTTTTAGCTTTAATGGATTGAGCAAGGTAGGATCAAGTATCTAGACATAAGAATCAAGTATCTAGACATAAGAATCAAGTATCTAGACATAAGAATCAGGAAGCAAGACATTTGGAATCTATCCTTGCTCCACTTAACCGATACTTGGACAATCATCCCTTTGGGAGGCATGCCCGATACTTCGACATATTTCGACAAGCTCAATACGAGTGCTCAGTACAGGCAATCCGACAACCATCCCTTCGGGAGGCAGGCCCGATACTTCGACATATTTCGACAAGCCCAATACGAGTGCTCAGTACAGGCAACATTACAACTTTACAACCTTCCCACCTTTTAACCATCGAAAACCGGATACTTCGACATATTTCGACAAGCTCAATACGAGTGCTCAGTACAGGCAATCCGACAACCATCCCTTCGGGAGGCAGGCCCGACAACACCCCCCCAAAAAAAAAAACAAACTTTTTTTCCAATCCCAGTGAGTAGTTCCGATACCTTGAGGGTATATGATCCGGTAATCGACCTCACATGGATCATAAAAAGCGAATTGATGATTTCTACTCGGGAAAATTGAATCCTCAGGAAGCACTCGAATTCCTCGAATGGCTGGAAAGCCCGGAAGCGGAAGAGTTTCTTTCCGCAGAAATCATCCAGCTCTGGAGTGAACAAATAAAGTCTCAAGAATATACCTGGGACAAGGCTTCGCTTTGGCAAAAAATCAACTCCGAAAAATCAGGCTTCTCCAAGCCTTTCATCAGCAAGCCTCCATCCTCAAAAAGTAGCTTCCAACTCTGGGCTTGGACAAAGTATGCGGCTGCTGTGGTTTTGATCGCGATTACAGGCTTTGCTTATTGGTATGGTCAGCAGCAGCCTAAAGCTGACCAGTTGGCAATGGCCACCCAGGAACCACAGTGGATTACCCGAACCAATCCCTCCGGTCAGAAGACAAAAATTCTCCTTTCAGACGGTTCCACCATTTACCTCAACTCGGCCAGTACGGTCACCTATCCCGAAGACTTCCAAACCAACAGAAAAGTAACCTTGGAAGGGGAGGCATTTTTTGAAGTAGCCAAAGATCCCGACCATCCCTTTTCGGTAGAATCCAAAGGCATCACCACCACAGCCCTCGGTACTTCTTTCAACATTTCCACTTTCAACCGACAGGATAAAGTGGCAGTTACCCTAGTCACCGGAAAAGTAAAACTCCAACAACTGGGCAATGCCAAACAACTGGAGCTCAGTCCGGGAGAAGAATCCATCCTCGCTGTCGATGAGTCCAATCCCTCAAAATATCGGGTAAATACACGCGACCGGATCTTATGGATTGATGGGGTGCTGAAGTTTCAGAATACCAACTTCTCTGAAATGGTAGCAACCCTGGAGCGCTGGTATGGAGTCAAAATCAAAGTTTCGGGTCCTGTCTCTCTGGACAAAGCAACAGGGACCTTTGACCCTAATGAATCCTTGCGAAATGTACTGCATGTCTTGAGTGAATCCCTGGATTTCACTTATCAACTCAATGAAAAAGAAGTAATTATCCACTTTAAGTAAGCCCAGCCTATGAGAAAATGAAAGATGGACAAAAAAGTACAGGAGCGTACGGCAATACACTCCTGTGAAAATCAAAACAGGCACCCAAGGATTGAAGATTCGCGGTCTGGCATCCTGAGGGTATTTCTATGTTTCAACTTACCATTCCAAATTATGAAAAAAATCTTACCGTTAATAGTCATGTCTATTAAGATGCTAGTTCGGGGAGTAGCTATCCTCTGCCTGACCTTGAGTCCGCTCATGGCTAGTACCTCCGAAGCTCAGGTCAAGAGCATCGATGAAGTACACCTGAAGCTGGAAAAGACCAGTTATTCCATCCTTCAGCTTTTTCAGGAAATCGAGCGAAAAACCGATTTCAGATTCTTTTACACGCAGCAAGCTGTAAAAAACGCGCCGACCATCACTTCAACTAATGCTTCTGCCAGTGTGGAAGGTCATTTGGTGGAGGTGGCCAAACAGGCCAACCTTCGTTTTAAGCAGGTCAATAACACCATTTCTGTCATTCCCGCAAGCAATCAAACCCAAGAACTGATTACCAAAGAAATTCAATTTGCCACGATCAAAGGGAAAGTCACAGACGAAACGGGAGCTCCGATTCCTGGTGTGACCATCCTGCTGCAAGGCAGCACCAGTGGCACGGTGACCGACATCGATGGCAATTACACCATTGAAGCGGCTGAAGGGCAAGTGTTGGTATTTTCCTTTATCGGGTACCAGACGCTCAACAGGGTAGTGGGTACTTCCTCCATCCTCGATGTTCGGATGTCAGTAGAGGAAAACAACCTCCAGGAATTTGTGGTGGTAGGCTATGGAACGATCCAGAAAAAAGACATCACAGGTGCGGTAAGTGCGATCAGTTCTGATAAAATCAAGGATCAGCAGGTACCAAGCTTGGACTTGGCTTTGGCTGGCCAAATGGCTGGCGTAGTGGTGACCCAATCGACAGGTGCACCCGGAGGCGGGGCCAGTGTACGGATCAGAGGAGCAGGCTCGCTCAGTGCGGGAAATGAGCCACTTTATGTGGTGGATGGATTTCCGGTAACCAATGATTTTGATCAGCGAAACAATCCCCTGAACACGATCAATCCTGCCGATATCGACAACATTCAGGTGCTCAAAGATGCCTCCGCTACCGCGATTTATGGTTCCCGAGGTGCCAATGGCGTCATTTTGATCACTACCAAATCCGGCAAAAACGGTACCTCACGCATTGATTTCAATATTAGCACCGGTGTGCAGCAGGTGGAAAAGCTGGTCGACGTCCTGAATGCAAGGGAGTTTGCCGCTTACATCAACGAATCCAGAAACAATGCCTGGGTCAATTCGGGTCCAAACAGATTGGCTACCGATCCCAATTCGGCAAGATTGGGCAACGTGATGTATTTGCTCCCTGAGGCATTCCAAAATCCGGAATCACTTGGAGAAGGTACCAACTGGCAAAAAGAAATCTTCCGCACGGCTATCATGAGCAATTACCAGCTCAACTTTTCAGGTGGAAATGATCGCACCAAATATTTTGTATCTGCAGGTTACCTCGATCAGGAAGGGGTAATCATCAACTCCGACCTGAAGCGCTATTCTTTCCGCGTAAATGTGGAGTCACAAATGAACAGAAAAGTGAAGGTGGGGGCCAACCTTACGCCTTCTTATACTTTCTCCAATCAGTCTTTGGCCGAAGGAAATTGGCAAGGGGGAGGAATTATCCAATCTGCGATCACCGCAGCGCCTCACTTGACTCCTTACGATGAGTTTGGCAACTATACCAAAGTGACAGGCCAAGGCATCGGACTTTCAGAAGTGGATAATCCGGTGAAAATCGCCCGTGAATACTTCCATCAGCAGGGGACTCTCAGACTTTTGGGTACCGCTTTCGCAGAATATTCTATTTTGGAAAACCTGAGGTTTAAAACCTTGGTAGGAGGAGATATTCGAAATTTCCGTGAGGACATTTTTTCCAATTCCCTGATCAACCCCAATAACATCAATCCAACCAAGCCCGCGGTAGGTACCAACGCCACCAGTCAAACCAGAAACTGGCTCGCTGAATTTACTTTAAGCTATGCGAAGTCCTTTGGCAAGCATAATCTCGATGCCGTGGTAGGCTACACCGCTCAAAATGAGCTGTTGGATGTCAACCGAATGACGGGAACCAACTTCCCCAATGACAACATCAAGACGATCAATGCCGCGGGCCTCATCACCAGTGCCTTCAACACCAAAGAAGAATGGGCACTCCTATCGTATCTGGCCAGAGTCAATTACAACTTCGACGATCGCTACCTGCTTACGGCAACTTTCCGTCGCGATGGGTCTTCCCGCTTTGGGGCGGATAGCCGGTGGGGTACTTTCCCTTCCATATCCTTGGGTTGGAGACTTTCTGAGGAAAACTTCATGAGTGATGTAAGCTGGATATCCGAACTGCGCCTACGTGCGAGCACCGGCTTGACAGGGAATAATTTCATTGCAAACTATGGAGCAATCGGACTTACTGCTCAAGAAAATTACATTTTCGGAGCCAGTGGGGGTGTACTCAACAATGGGATCCGACTGGCAAATATTCCAAACAGTAATCTAGGTTGGGAAACCAATCGTCAGACAGACATCGGAGTGGAATTTGGGGTGTTGCAAAACCGATTCTACCTTTCAGCGGACTATTACCAAAAGCGCACCTCTGACCTACTTCTGAATGTGCCTGTGCCGACACTTACCGGTTATAGCACCGCCCTGCAAAACATCGGTGAAATCCTGAACAAAGGCTTGGAATTTACAGTGACCAGCCGCAATACGGTGGGGGCATTCAAGTGGACTACGGATTTCAATATTTCCACCAACAACATCAGCGTGCAAGCCTTGGGACCCGATGGTTCTCCGATAATCTCCCGACAAGTGACTTCGGCATCTTCACCGACCCATATCACGCAGATCGGATCCGAACCCGGAAGCTACTACGGCTACCAAGTGGTGGGAATCTATCAAAATCAGCAGGACCTGGACAGCAGCCCGGTCATCCTCAATGGGAACGGTACTGTACAGTCCAAACCGGGCCAATTGAAGTTTGCTGATATCAACGGAGACGGAGTCATTACCACGGCAGATCGTACTGTATTGGGCAGTCCTTTCCCGGATTACACCTTCGGGATGACCAACACCTTCAACTACAAGAGTTTTGACTTCGCCTTTACGCTTCAGGGTGTGCAGGGATTTGAAGTCCTCAACCTAGCCAGAAGATACTATGGCAACTACTCAGGTACCTACAATGTCCTGAGAAGTACCGCAGACGGCTGGATGTCAGAGACCGATCGCGGTGACGGGGTTTCTCCTCAGATTGACCGAAACTTCAATGCCTTGGCAGGAAGCAACACGGTTAATAACGTCACTTCTTTGTTTGTAGAGGATGGTTCTTTCCTCAGAATCAGAAACATTACACTTGGATATAACCTTTCCCAGTCTGCACTCCAGAAGCTGAAGCTTTCCAGTGCCAGACTCAGCTTTACCGTGCAAAACGCCTACACCTTTACCAAGTACGAAGGATACAATCCTGAGGTAAGCGCGCAGGGGGGAAGTACCCTTGTTCCCGGTGTAGACGCAGGCGGCTATCCTTTAGCCCGTTCCTTTATGTTTGGTTTAAATGTTGGCTTCTAACCTGATTCTCCCTATGAAAAATTATAAAGTTCTTTTCGCAGCAGGAGCATTGGCCCTTATGACGGCCACCGGATGCAGCAGTGATTTTCTGGATTTGGCTCCTATTTCCCAGCAAAACAGCAATAACTTCTACAAGACTCCCGAGGACATGAAAAATGCTCTTACGGCAGTGTATGGTTCATTGCAGTATGGTGGGCAGTACTATTCTTCTTTGCATATCATCGGTGAGCTTCGCTCGGACAATACCGAAATCACCAATCCCGCAGCAGGTGCAGACCAGCAGGCAGTGGATGATTTTACCAACGTACCGGTCACTTCGATCAGTTCCAACACCTGGAATGCCCACTACCAAGGGATTCAGGCTGCCAATATTTTGATTGATAAAATCCAACCGGTTGCGATGGATGCCAATCTCAAAGCAAGGTACGTCGGCGAGGCCAAGTTCCTCCGGGCATTGATGTACTTCAATTTGGTACGGATCTATGGAGATGTTCCTTTGGTCACTACGGTCATCAGCAATCCTCAGGAGGGGTATGCTTATGGCAGAGAAAGCGCTGATAAAGTGTACGAACTGATCATTGCTGACCTGACAGAGGCTGAGGCAGCCTTGCCTTTTGTGTACACCGGTGCAGACATCGGCCGGGCGACGAAAGGTGCGGCCATGTCCTTGTTGGGAAAAGTGCATTTGACCAGAAGACAGTGGTCCTTGGCTGCTGAGAAACTCAAGCAAGTAATTGACGCTGCTTCCCAAACCAGATACCAATTGCGACCTACTTATGCCGCAGTTTTTGGCGTAGCCAATGAAAACAACACCGAGTCGATTTTCGAGGTACAGTTTAAAGGTGGCTCCAATGGAGAAGGTAGTCCGTTTTCCAATCAGTTTGCACCGATTGGATCGGGTACAGCAGTAGTCGCTGTGGGTAACCCCTTAGGGCAAAATATCCCAACCAATGAAATGTTCCAATCCTATGAGGCAGGTGATCTGAGAAGGGATGTGTCCATGGCAACCAGCTACGTGCTAGGCGGAAGAGAGACCAAACACAACTACATCCTCAAATACCGAAGCACACCTTCGGCCAATTTGGACGCTGATGTCAACTGGATAGTACTGCGCTATGCAGACGTGCTTTTGATGTATGCAGAGGCGCTCAATGAGGTAGGATTTGTCGCCGATGGACCGGCTTTCGAATTCCTCAATCAGATCAGAACCCGAGCTGGTCTTCCTACAGTGAGCAGTACCAATGCCAATGCAGCCTTGAGAATTTCAAATCAGGCTGAATTCAGACTGGCGGTAGAAAAGGAACGTAGATCAGAGTTGGCCTTTGAAGGTCATCGCTGGTTTGACTTGGTGCGAACAGGAAGAGCTATCCAGGTTTTAGCATCCAAAGGTATGCAAGCCCACCAGGCCCTTTTCCCGATTCCTCAAAGCCAGATTGACATCAATCCTGCCTTAATGACCCAGAATCCAGGGTATTGATTAATTCCGATTTTCTTTAAAACTCCTGACCAGCCTGTCCAACTCCAATTGGATGGGCAGGCTGGAAGGGTTTTGAGTAGCTAGTATCTAATATCTAGAATCAAGAGATAAGACGCGAGACACAAGACTCGAGACACAAGAAGCTAGAGACAATAAGCTAGAGAAAAGATAAAGAGACAAAATCCTCCTAAATCAAGAAAACTACTACAACAACCGGACAACCATCCCTTCGGGAGGCAGGCCCGATACTTCGACATATTTCGACAAGCTCAATACGAGTGCTCAGTACAGGCAACCCGACAACCATCCCTTCGGGAGGCAGGCCCGATACTTCGACATATTTCGACAAGCTCAATACGAGTGCTCAGTACAGGCAACCCGACAAAACTGGACAACCATCCCTTCGGGAGGCAGGCCCGATACTTCGACATATTTCGACAAGCTCAATACGAGTGCTCAGTACAAGAAACCCGACAAACCAACAACTCCCCATACTCCCATCATGCGCCCTCTCTTCCTACTTTTTCTGCTCACACTCGCTCAGGGCATTTTCGCTCAGAGTCCCAAGCTGCTCAATCGGCCGGATACAGGTTACCGTGGCATTTGGTACAGCAATGAGCCTTCCAATGACGAGTACGTCTACAAATACAGCGGAGGATTGGGTACCTATCCCGCCAATCACTATCCCTTTTCGATCTATGTGAAGGAAGTGGACAAAACCTTTTTCTGCTATGGAGGAGCCGATCCATCTGGAAATACCCTCCTGCACATGGTTTCCTATTTTGATCATAAAACAGGCATGGTCCCTCGGCCAACCATCGTCCTTGATAAGGAAACAGACAATGCCCATGATAATCCGGTGATGAATATCGATGTGGAGGGTTACATCTGGATCTTTTCTACCGCCCATGGTACCAACAGTCCGGCTTACATCAGCCGAAGCAAAAAGCCCTATGATATTTCTGAGTTTGAAAGCATCCAAGCTAGCAAAGTGGTCAAGGGACAAACCCTACCCATGGACAACTTCTCTTATCTCCAGTCTTGGTACCAACCCGGACAAGGATTTTTGAATCTCTTTACCCACTACGAAAGGAAGGTGATTCCCGGTCAACCATCCAAACCCCGCCGCACTATTGGGTTTATGCGAAGCGCCGATGGAATCCAGTATTCCGAATGGAAAGACCTCGCGGCCATAGCCGAAGGCCATTACCAAACCAGCGGAATGAAAGGCAATACCCTTGGCACTGCCTTCAACTACCATCCCATCAAAGAAGAAGTCAATGGACTGAATTTCCGCACCAACCTCTACTACCTCGAAACCCGGGATTTTGGGGGTTCTTGGCAGACAGCTGCCGGAGAAAAAGTCGAGCTTCCGGTTACTGAAATCCAAGCTCCGGCCTTGGTCGCCGAATACAAATCCAAAGGCCTTTTGGTCTATATCAATGACCTGACTTATGATGAAAAGGGCCGTCCGGTCATCGTTTTTGTCACCAGCAAAGGTTACGAGGCAGGCCCTGAAAAAGGTCCACGAACTTGGCATACTGCCCGATTCACGGGTTCGGGTTGGGAGATTCTCCCTATCACCGAGTCGGACAATAACTACGACATGGGTTCGCTCTACATCGATAACAATGGTGAATGGCGTCTTATCGGGCCCACGGTCACGGGGCCTCAACCCTACAATACCGGAGGTGAAATGGTCCTTTGGATCAGCAAAGACCAAGGGAAAACCTGGAAAAGTAAACTCATGACCGCGGGCTCCGAAAGAAATCACTCCTATGCGCGCAGACCGGTAAATGTTCATCCCGATTTCTTTGCCTTTTGGGCGGATGGTCACGGCAGGGAAAAGACCTTTTCCCAACTCTATTTCTCGGATAGGAAAGGAAAAGTGTTTCTCCTGCCCACAGCGATGGATTCCGACTTTGCCAAGCCTGAACAAATCAAACCCAAGTCCAGAAAATGAGTAAGAATTGGTTTTTTGCCCTGGCCATTTTGGCTGCTTGCCAGCCCAAGCCTTCCGAGTTGACTTTGAGGCAAGTGGATACGATCCAGTTGGGAAAGTCTCCCTTAAAAGTGGAGGTATTGACGGATTCCCTAACTGTACCTTGGGACCTTGATGTGGATTCTGAAGGCTTTCTTTGGGTCGCCGAGCAGGAAGGGAAGGTTTCCCGAATCAACCTGCAAACAGGCGAGCAGCAGTATTTACTTCAGATTTCGGAGGTTTGGAAAGTCCGCACTTCAGGACTTTTGGGAATGGTGGCTCATCCAGACTTTTCCAAAAATCCATTCCTGTACCTTAACTATACCGTCAAAAAGGATTCGCTTATCCAAAGTAAGTTGGTCCGATATACCTACAAGGGAGATACGCTCGCCGACCCCCAAGTCTTGCTGGAAATCGAAGGAGGCACCTCTCACAACGGTTCCCGCTTGGCGTTCGGTCCGGATGGAAAACTGTATTGGGCAACCGGAGACAAGCACGACTATACCTATGCCCAAAACAGGGAAAAGCTGAATGGGAAGATCCTTAGGCTCAACCCTGATGGCAGTATTCCGGCGGACAATCCTGATCCCACAAGTGCGGTTTGGGCTTGGGGTTTTCGAAATATGCAAGGGTTGGCATTTTCTACCTCAGGAAAGCTTTACACTTCTGAACACGGAGATGCCATCGAAGATGAGGTCAATCTGATCCAAAAATCCGGAAATTACGGTTGGCCGGTCATCGAAGGGAAACACGATTTACCCGCCGAGATAGAGTTTGCCAAAACCTACCAAACCCTCGAACCCATCCGCTCTTGGACTCCGGTGATTGCTCCTGCGGGGATGACTTATTACGGTTCGGAGACGGTACCTGAGTGGAAAAACACCCTCCTTTTGACCACTCTAAAAGGCAAAAGCCTTCGGATTCTCTTTTTGAGTGCGGACGGTCTATCCATCGATTCGGAGGAGATTCTTTTTGAAAATCGCTACGGACGACTTCGTGATGTGGCTGTGGGGCCTGACGGGGCAATCTACCTTAGCACCAGCAATCAGGACTGGAATCCTCAACCGGGTTTTCCCTTTCCCGGAGATGACAAAATCTTGAAAATCAGTCCTACCCAAATGCCAGGTGTCAACCCAATTTCACCGATAAAGGCAACCCAAGTGCTAGCGTTTGACGGGAAGCAACTCTATCAAAACTACTGTGCCTCTTGTCATAAAGAAGATGGAGTGGGAGTGGAGGGTGTTTTTCCGGCTATAGTCAAAAATCAACTGGTACTTGGAGATCCCCAAGCCCTGATCGATTTGGTTCTTCAAGGCAAAGCTTCGAGTAAAGGAGCCCAAGCCATGCCTGCCTTTGCTTTTTTAGACAATCGGGAAGCAGCCGAAATCCTGACTTATATCCGTTCCGCTTGGGGTAATTCGGCAAGTTCCATTTCTTCCACTCAAATCGAAACCTTACGCTAATGGCCACCAAGTCCAAACTCATTCCTTTTTTTCAGACCCTAGGCCCCGGGATCATTACCGCTGCTTTGGTTTTTGGCCCAAGCAAGATGACCCTCACCTCCAAACTTGGAGCGAGCTATAACTATGATACCCTTTGGCTGGTGGTAGTAGCGATTTTCTTCATGCTCATCTTCACCCAAATGGGTGCAAGAATCGGTCTGAGCTCGAATCAAAGTCTCCTCTCGCTGATTCGTCAGAAATGGGGAAAGGCAGCTGGAATCGTCATCGGCTTCGGTGTATTTCTGGTGACTACTTCCTTTCAGGCAGGAAATTCCATCGGTGTAGGGATAGCAGTTGCAGAAGCTACGTCTACGCCTACTTGGCTTTGGGTTTTGGTCTTTAACCTGTTGGGAATGGGATTACTCTTTTTCAGAAGCTTTTACAAGACCCTCGAAAAACTGATGATCGCCTTGGTAGGGCTGATGCTCTTTTCCTTTTTGACAACGCTCTTTCTAAGTAAACCTTCCCTTACCGGAATCATGCAGGGATTTGTGCCTTCGATTCCCTTGGGGTCTGCCGGTTTGTTGATTGCTTTTGTGGCTTCCTGCTTCTCCATCGTCGGAGCATTTTATCAGGCCTACCTGGTGCAGGAAAGTAGGAAATCAGGTTCCGGTCAAACGAGTGCCAATCGAAGTGCGACCGGTATTTACATTCTGGGAATCATGAGTGCAGTGGTGATCATTTGTGCTGCAGCTGTCCTTCAGCCTCAGGGGATTTCAGTGAACTCCGCCTCGGAAATGTCCAAGGCACTCGAGCCACTTTTCGGAAGTTATGCGGCTCATTTATTCCTGGCGGGGCTATTTGGCGCTTCCTTTTCCTCCTTGGTGGGCAATGCCACGGTAGGAGGTAGCTTGCTTGGAGATGCCTTGGGATTTGGAAATGAGCTGAGTGGAAAGGCCGTTCGGGGACTCATTGCCTTAGTGATGATCTGTGGGGCGAGCATCTCGCTGATCTTCGGAAAGCTCCCGCTCGAACTCATCATATTCGCCCAAAGCGTAACCATTTTCTTGGTTCCTCTGATAGGCTTGGCCATGTATGCCGTAGCCAATGATGGTGAGATCATGGGTGAAAAAGTCAATTCCCCTTTTGCCAAAATCGGCGGAGCCATAGGATTACTGCTTCTCTCAGGACTGGCAGTGTGGAATTTTAATGAACTGTTTTTGTGAGATGAAAGATGCTAGAAACAAGATGAAAGATGCTAGAAACAAGATGCAAGACATAAGAAACAAGATGCAAGACATAAGAAACAAGATACTAGAGCCAGGTTTTATGAAAATCCAGACAACCATCCCTACGGGAGGCAGGCCAGATACTTCGACATATTTCGACAAGCTCAATGCGAGTGCTCAGTACAGGCAACCATCCCTACGTGAGGCAGGCCCGACAACCAATAACCTAATAACCAATTACTCAATAACCACCCCCACACTCCCCAACTATGATCTCCCTAACTCAACTCGAACACGATCTTCTCGCTCCATCATCTGCCCTAATTCAAGACATGGCCAACATCCAAGGTGACATCATCTTGCTCGGAATTGGCGGAAAAATGGGCCCAAGCATGGGTAAGCTGGCCGTTCAGGCTGCTCGAGCTGCCGGCGTAAACAAGCGCATTATCGGTGTTTCCCGATTTTCCGACCCTAAAGCCAAGGCCCAACTCGAAGCTACAGGAGTGGAAACCATCTCCTGTGATCTGCTCAATGATGCCGAGCTTCAAGCCTTACCGGATGCACACAATGTGATCTACCTGGCTGGAAACAAATTTGGTACCACCGGAAATGAATCGTTCACCTGGGCCATGAATGCCTACCTTCCGGGACGGGTGGCAGAGAAATACAAAAACTCTAATCTCGTCGCTTTTTCCTCCGGAAATGTCCTGCCATTTGTGCAGGTGACTTCGGGAGGGGCCTCGGAAGAAACAGCCCCTGATCCACTCGGGGAATATGCTCAGTCCTGCCTGGGACGGGAGCGGATTTTTGAATATTTCTCCAAAAAGAACCAAACCCCAACCCTGATCTACCGACTCAACTATGCGGTGGATTTCCGCTACGGGGTGGTGATGGAAATCGCAAAATCAGTCAGAGATGGCAAAGCCATCGACCTGCGAACAGAAAATGTCAACGTCATCTGGCAAGGAGACGCCAATGAGATAGCGATACGATCCCTGTTGCATTGCGAGACTCCTGCCAAAATCTTGAATGTCACCGGACCGGAGATCCTCTCCACCCGCTGGATAGCCAATCAGTTTGGGTTGAAGTTTGGCAAGGAACCCGTTTTTGTCAACGAACCCACAGGCACTGCTTTACTTAATAACGCCTCGGAATGCCACCGGATTTTTGGCTATCCACGCGTGACTATCCGCGAAATCATCGACATCACGGCCACTTGGATGATTCAAGGTGGAGAGGAGTTTGGCAAAGCCACCCATTTTCAAGAGAGAGGAGGAAAATTCTAATGACCATGCTTAATCATATCTTAAAACAACACCTTCATCAGGGCACCGTCATCCCTGCCCATCCTTTGGCCCTCGATGCCACCCGTCAGCTAGACGAGGCCATGCAACGCCAACTCACCCGCTACTACATCGCCTCAGGTGCAGGCGGAATAGCGGTAGGGGTGCATTCTACCCAATTTGAAATCCGCGAACCCCAACACAACCTTTTTGAAAAAGTACTGGCCTTGGCTGCCGAAGAAGTTCAAAAAGCCCAATTGGAAAGGCCTTTTATCAAAGTAGCAGGAATCTGTGGTCCTACGCATCAAGCGCTTGCCGAGGCCGAAACTGCGTTGAGTCTGGGTTACGACATGGGGCTACTCAGCATGGGAGGACTGCAAGGCTGGACCGAAGCACAGATTTTGGATCGGGTCAGAGCGGTTGCAGCTATTATCCCGGTATTCGGATTTTACCTGCAGCCTTCCGTGGGAGGACGCATTTTTAGCTATGGTTTCTGGGAGCAATTTACCGAAATCGAAAACGTGATGGCCATCAAATGCGCTTCATTCAACCGCTACCAAACCCTCGACGTGATGCGTGCCGTGGCTCAAAGCAGCCGTCGGGACCAAATTGCCATGTACACCGGCAATGATGACAACATTGTGGCTGACTTGCTGACCACTTACCGCTTTGAAGTAGGGGGGCAGGTTTTTGAAAAAGAATTTGTCGGAGGATTATTGGGGCATTGGGCGGTATGGACCCAAAAGGCAGTAGAACTGCTGGAAGAAGTCAAGGCTTGTAAAGCCAAAGGAACCGGAGCTGATTGGAGTAGGCTCCTGACCAAGGGAATTGCCGTGACGGATGTCAATGCGGTGATGTTTGATCCTGCAAATCAGTTTCACGGTTGCATCCCTGGAATGCATGAATTCCTCCGCCGACAAGGCTTACTGAAAGGAATTTGGTGTCTCAATCCTCAAGAAGTGATGTCTGCCGGTCAATCGGAAGAAATCGATCGGGTGTACCGTGATTATCCCGAGCTGCACGACGATGCTTTCGTGAAGCAATTTTTAACCCAACAATCCCAACACGCATGAAGAAGTTAATCCAAGGCACAGTGATTGCTTTGCTGCTGCTCACGTTTTCGACATATAGCAAAGCGCAAGTCGATACCACACGCTTTACCAACCACGGATCCCAGCTTTTTGCCTCCATGATTCAGGGTAGTGTGTTTGCCAAAGGGCCTAATGGACGGGAATTGGTGTACACGGTGGTTCGTGGAGAGCCGGCACATTTGCTCGGATATGATGTGGAAACCCAAGAGCTACTCATCGACCAATCTTTGCCCAAAGCCGACGGGGCTTGGGATTTGGCACAGTCCAGCGATGGTACCATTTACGCTCCCGGGGCTAATGGAAGCTTATTTGCCCATACGCCGGGAACTCAGGAAGTCAAGGATTTGGGAGTGGTGCTCGAAGGTGAAAATTACCTTTGGAACCTGACTGCAGGAAAAGATGGGGAGGTTTTCGGAGCGACCTATCCGGGTTGCAGGGTATTTCGCTATCATCCCAAAGATGGATTTTCAGATGTGGGAAAAGGACCTTTGGTTGAAAAAGAAAACTACGTGCGGAGCTTGGCTTACTATCCCAAAACAGGAATGCTCTACGCAGGAGTGGGTTCTAAAGCTCATCTGATCGAGCTCAATCCCAAGACCGGGGAAAAGAGGGAATTACTTCCCGAAAAATTCAAGGGGTATGAGTTTGTCTACGGACTGGAAATCGTCCCGGGAGTGGATGGGAATGACCGGCTATTTGCCCTCATTACCAATGGAAGTATCACCTTGGTGTACAATCTGAAAACCCGTGTGTTCGAACAGGAAATAGAGGGAATGGACATGCGAGCTATTGCGGGAGTTCCCGGAGGAAATGCGGTTTATCTGACTTCCAAATCCCAATTGAAACGTTTTGATCCTGCCAAAAACTTTCAAACGGCAGAAGTGCTGGGTGAAGACATCGGGACTGCCTTGGCTTTTAAGTATGCGGAAGATGGAAAAATCTACTTTCTGACGACTGGTGCCAATTTGTTTTCTTTCAATCCCAAGGATAATTCTTTGAGCAAAAACAAGCTTCAGATTCCCGGACAGCCGATACCAATTCATTCCTTGGCCACTGGACCTGATGGGAAGATCTGGTCAGGAGGCTACTTGGCAGGAGGAAATGCAGCCTATGATCCGAAAACAGGGAAATCTACTTTTCTCCCAGGTTTGGATCAGACCGAAGGAATGTCGGTTTTGGGTGACAAGATTTACTTTGGCATCTATCCCAAGGGGAAATTTTACGTTTACGACACCAAATCCAACTGGACTCCCAAAGAAGGCAATCCCAAGTTTCTTGGACAGTTTGAAAACCAAAGCCGCGCCTTTGCCCATGCGGTGTTGAAGGATAAAAATCAGGTGCTGTTTGGCATGATTCCCGAGTACGGGAAGCTGGGAGGAGCATTGGTAAGGTACGATGCCCAAACTCAAAAGCTGGACTATTTCCCGACTCCGGTGGAGAATCAGGCGATCGCTGGCTTAGCGTATTCAGGAGACTATATCTTGGTGGGAACCACTATTTCAGGAGGATTGGGCGTTGCACCCGAGACCAAAGAAGCGCATTTAGTCGGCTGGAATCCGGAGACTGGGGAAACGCTCTTCGATCTGATTCCGGTACCGGGTGCTACTGCCTTGACAGGTTTTCTCAACATGCCCGATGGCACCATTTGGGGAATGGGCGATGGGCAACTTTTCATTTTTGACCCAAAAAGCAGGCAAGTGAAGTCAGTTACCAAGCTCTTTGACTATCCTCCCTTCAAAAGTCATATCTGGAGAAGTGCCTTTATGGTTTTGCATCCCGACGGGTATATCTATGGTACGGATTGGGAAAAGCTGTTTAAGCTCAATCCAAAAACCCTTGAATTTACCGAAATCGCCAAGGAAGCGGCGCTGCTTGTGATGGGGAAGGATGGAAGGCTTTACTTCAAGCGAAAAACAGAATTGTGGTCATATAGGCCTTAAGATTTTTATTGGGTAATAAGAGGCCTCTCAAAGGTTTCTTTCATTCGTAAACCGACAGGCTTCTGGCTTGTTGGTTTATTTTTTATTAGGGTTTTGGTTTTTTTGAATTACTATAAATCGGGAAAGCCTGGATATAGAAGGTTTAGGATCGGACAACCATCTCTAAGGGAGTTAGGCTCGATACTTCGAAATATTTCGGCAAGCTCAAAACGAGTGCTCAGTACAGGCAACCATCCCTTCGGGAGGCAGGCCAGGCAACTTTTCAACCTTCCCACCTTTTAACCACCGAAAACCCGATAACCTGACAACCATCCCAAGGGGAGGCAGGCCGGACAACCCTCTTAAAACACCTCCAAATCGCCCAAACTCCAAGCCCAAGGAAGATTGAGGGGTTGAAGCTGTGGATTGAGTTGCTTGAGAGTCACCAAAGGACCAAGTGGAAAAGAGGGAGAAAATTTCCAAAATGAGGGGAGTTCTTTACCCGGATAAAGACCAGATAGGGTTATAAAATGGGGTTTTTCGGCGCGCTCTAAGTCTTTTATTTGAGCTGAGATCGCTTTGGTATCGATTGGGCCAAATGAAAACAGATCGCAAATCCGGAGTTCTTTTCCCCATTTCGAATTCTTAGTTCGGTATACCAATAGGAAACTTTCTTGGTCACTGACCACGCTATAATCGACTATCGGACAATCTCGATATCTCCAATAGAGATATCCTTTGACGAGGTGAGTTTTGAGCTCCGGATCATCCATTTCGGATTGCTCCAATTGCTCTACCAGAGGATCAACGGTGTCCCAGGACGTGGAAGGAGTAGAATGGGGAATCGTACCGTGGAGGAATATTGGCTTAATTTTGATAGGCAAACGATCCCATTTTTCCCAACCAAGCTTGAGGTAGCCTGGGGTGCTTTTAGAATTTGGAGTGTTGAAAATAAGCTCGGTACCTTCCAGTTTTGATTTTTCGAGAAGCTTTCGAGTGAGTTGGCTGAAAATCCCTTTCCCTTGGAAGTCAGGATGAACGGCTGTGTCCACCGCCCGTTGGGCGAGTAGGATCTTCCCTGCTTGGATGTATTCCCATTTCAAAAAAGCCCTGACTCCAATGATTTTTCCTTCGGACTCAGCTACCAAAACAGGAGATGCACCGAAAGGATTTTGTTGGTGTTTCCAGTTCCAGAGTGCTTCAGTTTTAGGGATACGATCTTCACCCAATGAGGCCCTCAAGAGGGAAATGATCTCATGCAAATCGGTTTGGGTACCTTTACGGATTATCATGTGCCTAAGATAGCCATTGGATGTAATTCATACTCTCCTCCTCAAAAAATGAATGGAATCGTTCAATTCATTACTCTTCCTACAAACGGCAATTTGACTCGATGAATTTTCCATATATTTGGCTACTAGTGTGTATAAATCCTGTTTAATGAAAAGAATTCTTTTTCATGTCTTCGTTTTGTTGTTGGCGGTCTCTTGTATCAGTAACAAACGGATCACCTACTTGCAAAACCTATCGGACAGTACTGCTATTGGTTTGGAAGAGTTTATACCTTTTGCTAAGGTAGATTATAAGTATATTCTGCAGCCTTTCGACATTGTCCAGATTGATTTTGCCAGTTCGGATCCGGAATTAGTGGAGGGTTTTTCTTTTCAAAGACCGCAGCAGCAAGGGATGATGATGGGCGGTGGTGGTGGACAAGGCAGCGATCCTTTGTACATGAATGGCTACTCCATCGATCAAGAAGGGATGGTAGACATACCCAGATTGGGAAAAATTAAAATTGCAGGCTTGACAGAAGATCAGGCCAAAGAGCTTGTCCAGGAAAAAATCAATGCCTATTTCAAAGACGACGTGTACGTCAGACTCAGATTGCCGGGGATAAGGTATACCACGATGGGCGAGTTTAATCGAGTGGGAGTGCAGATTATTTATAAAAACCGCGCGACCTTATTTGATGCCTTGGCCAATTCAGGAGAAACATCTCTTTTGGGTAAAAAAAACCAGCTGTTTTTGATACGGCAATATGGTGAGGGCACCAAAATTCATCAGATCAATCTAAATGATCGGGCTCTTTTGGCAAGTCCTTTTTTCTTTATTCAACCCAACGATATCCTGTATATTGAGCCTATGAAGATCAGACAAATAGGGACAGCAGAGAACCTTACTTCTTCTTTGGCACTTTTTGGAGGATTATTTGCCTCTTTATTACTTATTCTTAACCTGGTCACCCGCGAATTTTAACTCATGGAAAAACTCGATCTCAGTCAGTTAGATAACGAGGAAAAAGCATTAGAGATCAGGTATGTAGTAGCCAAATACATCCGGTATTGGCCTTGGTACGTTTTGTTCATCTTTGTCTTTGTCTTTGCGACCTATATTTTTCATCGATATACTGTGGATGAGTTTGAGGTGACAGGCTCCTTGGTGATCAAAAACAGCAGTACACCGGAGGCCCGGATTTTGGATCGATCCAATATTTTCAACAGCGGGATCAATCTCGAAAATGACATCTTGAGGCTAAGGTCTAAAAACCTGGCAAGAGAGGCCCTCCGAAAGCTCCATTTTGATGTGGAGTATTTTGCCAAAACCAATATAAAGGACATCGAGCTCTATGATCGATCTCCCATCCGAATCGATGTGGATTGGAATCACATGCAAGTCACCGAAGTACCGGTAGAGCTTGAGATTCTCTCTGAGACTACCTTCAGGCTGAAACCTGCCGAGGGTAGCTTTATGGATTTCAACGCCGCCCAAGCTGCAGGCGATGAATCAATCCTCAACAAAACTTACTCTTTCGGACAGGAAATAGAGACGGCAAGATCTAAGTTTACTGTCATGCTCACTAATCCGGGCAGGGCTGGGGAAACGATTATCTTCAGAATGATCAACCCCACCGTATTGGAAGACCGACTTGCAGGATCAGTGCAAGTTGCCATGATCAACGAATATTCCTCGGTCCTGAAAATCAGCACCACTACCAAAGTACCTGAAAAGGGGCGGGACTACATCAACTCACTGATGCAGTCCTACATTGATTATGATCTTAATGAGAAAAATAAAATCCAGGAAAATTCAATTGCCTTCATCGAAGAGCAGCTCGGGTTTTTGGAAGATTCTATGAAATCCAAGCAGCGGGAACTCCTCAACTTTAAGGTGGACAACAAACTGCTCGATGTCTCAGCGGAATTTTCCAGCATTCTGGCCAAAATGGGCTCCTTGGATGAGCGCAATGCCGAGTTGGATTACCAGCTGAAGTACTTTGAAGAAATCAAGGAGTACATGGAGAAGAAAAGCAAAGACTTCTCAGATGTGATAGCTCCCTCGGTAATTGGCGTTCCTGATCCGCTACTTAATGGACTGATCCAAAATCTGGTAACCCTGTCCCAAGACCGTCGAAAGCTCTTGGCTACTGTCAACGAGAATCATCCCGAAGTGATCAAACTTGATGTACAAATGGAGAAGGTTCAGGATGCGCTTTTCGAAAACGTAGTGAATCTTATCGATAACACGCGGAATCAGAAGTCATCTATCCTGAGAGAAATCCGCGATTACGATTCACAGTTTGCTACCCTTCCAGAATCTGAGTCTAAGTACACAGATATCTACAGAGAGTTTCAGCTTCGGGAAAATCTCTTCACCTACCTGCTTGAGAAGCGAGTGGAGGCAGGTATTGCCCGCGCGGCCAACGTGTCCGACAATGCCATTTTGGATTTGGCAAAAAGAGGGACGTTGGTATTTCCGAAAAAGACCCAAAACTACGGGTTAGCCATAGCGCTTGGGCTTTTGCTTCCGTTTGGATTTATCGTGTTGCGAGACATGTTTGACGATACGATCAAGGATCAGCGGGATTTGAAAAAGCATTTTATGATCCCACAGCTTGGGGTCATTGGCTACAGTACCAAAGAGACCAACATGGTAGTCTTAGAGCATCCCAAGACTGCCGTGGCTGAATCTTTCAGATCTCTTCGCTCTGCGATTACTTATTTGGCCTCTGGCAAAAACACCAAAAAGATCCTGGTCACCTCCTCAGTGTCAGGTGAAGGCAAAACCTTTACTTCCCTCAATCTTGCCTCTGCCATGGCGTTGGGATCCAAAAAAACAGTGGTGGTAGGTGCCGACTTGAGGAGACCCAAATTGGCATCTTATTTCAGTCATTCGGATAAGTTGGGGCTCTCCACTTACCTGATAGGGAAAGCCAATGCGGAAGATATCATTATTCCTACCCAGCATGAAAACCTGTTTTTTGTGCCTTCGGGCGTGATTCCCCCCAATCCAGCCGAATTATTGCAGACACCAAAACTGCTTGAGTTTTTGGCTTTTTTGGAAGAGCGTTTTGACATCATTGTATTCGATACTCCACCGATGGGCTTGGTTTCTGAGACAATTGATCTGATGCGGCTTTTTGACATCAACCTCTATGTCGTCAGGCAAAACTACACCGTCAAAGATCACCTCGTGATGATCAATGACCTGTTTAATAACAAGCAGGTAAAAAGTGTCTATGGGGTGTTTAATGGCATCGTTAATTCAGGATATCATTACGAAGGCTATAATTACGGCTACGGAAATACCTATCTCTACTCTCAGAATAATAAGTACATGTACAATTATTATGGAGAAGATCTCGAAACCAAAAAGAAAAAGATCAAGCAATCCAAAAAGTTTGATTTGAAGAAAGTCCTGAAAAAGGCGTTTCGTCTGAAATAGCTGGCGAATGCCAATCAAAACTTTGGTTAGTTGGGACATACCTCCTAAATCAAACTTGTAATTCAACCTTAAGAATACTTTGAAAACCGCAGCACTCATCCCTGCCCGTTATGCTTCTACCCGACTTCCGGCAAAGCTTGTCCAGGATTTAGGTGGCATTTCTGTAATCCAGCGAACATTTGTGAGCACCTTTGCAACCGGTGTGTTTGACGAGGTGTGGGTAGTTACTGACCATGAACAGATCCGAGAGCAAATTTTGGAAGTAGGAGGAAGGGTGTATTTCAGCCAAAAGGCCCATGAAAGTGGTTCTGATCGGATAGCAGAGGCGCTTGAAGTAGTCGATGCGGATCTGATTGTGAACGTACAGGGAGACGAACCCTTTCAAGATGCCAAGTCTCTTCGTGATCTGGTAGCTGCATTTGATCGCCCCAAAGTGAAAATGGCCAGCTTGATGTGCAAGATCTCCGAAGACGAATCCTATAATCCCAATGCGGTGAAGGTAGTAGTGGATGAGAAAAAAAATGCCATCTATTTTTCACGATCCCCCATCCCTTTCAACAGAGAAAAAAGCGAGGATATCACCTATTGGAAGCACATCGGTGTCTATGCCTACACCAGAGAACTGCTTGAAGAGTTTACTGCATGGCCGAAGGGTCAGCTAGAACAGATCGAAATGCTTGAGCAACTGCGATTGATTGAGAAGGGAGTCAAGATCAAAATGGTCGAAACTACCCACCAAGCCATTGCTATTGATACCAAGGAAGATCTCGACAGAGCAAGAAATTTCCTGAAAAGTATCCTGTAAATTCCTTTTGAGCTTATTTAACCGTACTGAATCGGTTCTATTGGATTTTTAAGCTTAGTTACCCATTTGATGCTTCTTTTAGTTGATGAAAAACATATTCGCACTTCCTCTTATTTTTATTCTTGCCTTTTCCCCCGGTTTTGCCCAGCAATCGGTTTACCGAAGCGAAACTTTGGAAATCGTCCAACTAACCGAATCATCCTTTGTGCATGTTTCATTTCTTAATACCGATGATTTTGGCAGAGTAGCCTGCAATGGTCTGATCGTCCTAGATGGGGGCGAAGCTTTTGTGTTGGATACTCCTGTAGATGACGAATCTTCGCAAGAATTGATCCGATGGATCACTTCAGAAAAAAGTGCAAGGCTTGTGGGCGTCTTGGCTACTCATTTTCATAATGACTGCTTGGGAGGCTTGAAGGCTTTTCATAAGGCGGGTATTCCTTCTTTTGCTTCGCAGGCCACGGTAGAGTTGGCAAAGGAAAATGGATACGAAGTTCCAGCCTCAGGTTTTTTTGAAGAGCAGCAATATAACGTAGGTAAGAAAACAATTGAGGTGGCGTTTTTGGGTGAGGGTCACACTCAGGATAATGTGGTGGGATGGGTCCGGGAGGAGAAGGTCCTGTTTGGGGGATGTCTTATCAAAGAGCTTGGTGCCTCAAAGGGCTACCTAGGCGATGCCAACCTCAGGGAATGGTCAATGACAGTGGAAAAGGTGAAAGAACGTTTTTCCGGAAATCTTTGGGTAGTACCCGGACATGGGAAGCCTGGGGGAGATGAGCTGTTGGGTTACACCGTTCAGCTATTTAGAGAATAATAAGCAATGATTTTCAAGACTCGTTGATCGACGAGCAACCCAGTGCTTAAAACAGTTTGAGATTTTAATAAATTGTTTGCAACCTGATAACTTAAGGGCTGTTAAGGAGGGTAGATGGGATTTTTAAACTCAACCAATCCGTAGGAACACTTCCAAGTTTTGAGAAGGAAGTGCCACTAAAGTGGGTTTATCACTATTCTTCGGCATAAACCGATCGTTCTGGTAGGAAGTCAATGGCCTGAATGGCTCACTTGACTCAATAATCTGCGACAGGAAATCAATAACCATCCTGGTATTTATGCTTCAGGCATCATTATAGGACTGAGGCGAAATTACTCCAAACTGGTCCGCACTTGTTTTTTTAAAAGGGGCAGGAAAGGCAACGAATTTTTTTTCGGTTCTTCTTTTTTGTTCATCCAAAGAATAATGCAATCCTGTAGTTTAAACTTGAATTGAGCTGTTGATGTGGTTTTTTTGGAAAAGATTTAGCTATCCATTCCATCCATGAAAAATCTTTTGGTAATTCTCCTGTTTTGCTGTCATTTGATCAATGCCACCGCTCAAGAAGCGGCTTGGGTAAAACTAAATACCGAGCCTTATCCAGGTAAGCAGGACGATATCAGCTTTATCAATGAACGGGTAGGATGGTATGTCAATGGCTATGGAAAAATTTTCAGGACTACAAATGGGGGGAAAACTTGGGAAAAGCAATTTGAACAAAAAGGGTCATTTTTTAGGGCGGTAGCTTTTCTGGATGAGCAGGTAGGTTTTGTAGGTACGGTTGGGACAGAATATTTTCCCAATGTTTCGGATACTATTCCGCTGTATGGTACAGTTGATGGCGGTGCGACCTGGTCACCTGTCCCATATTCTGGGCCGTATGTCAAAGGACTCTGTGCCATTGATGTGGTTCGTGAACAATTTATCAATCATGGCCAAATCGATTATAAAACCCACATTTTCGCAGTCGGAAGGGTAGGCAGCCCAGCAAATCTGATGGTCTCCCATGATGCTGGAAAAACCTGGACTTCCCAGTCGATGGGTTCTGATGCTCAAATGCTTTTTGATATAAAAATGTTCGATAAAAAAGTGGGAATAGCCTGTGCTGCCACTGATGCGGACATCACAAAGTCAAATGCATTGATTTTGCGAACTGAGGATGGTGGGAAATCTTGGGTCAACGTATACCAAAGCAATCGTCCTTTTGAAACTACTTGGAAAGTGTCATTTCCTACGGAAAAAGTGGGCTATGTTACCATTCAATCCTATAATCCAGATCCTCAAGCCAGTCAACAGCGAATTGCAAAAACGAGTGATGGTGGCATTACTTGGCAAGAATTGGATCTGGTAAATGATGCTGGAGCCCGTGAATTTGGGATTGGTTTTTTAGATGAAAATCATGGCTTTGTGGGTACCGTAAACAGCGGATATGAAACTAAAGATGGAGGCTTGACATGGGATTCCATCGACTTGGGAAGAGCATGCAATAAAATCCGGATTTATAAGGAAAATAGGAATCGGTATGGGTATGCCATCGGAGTAGATGTCATGAAACTCGAATGGAAGTAAAGAAATCTACTCTTAGGGCGTTTTTTCCGGCTCAATGATTCTCAAAATCTGAAATGAACACGCATGTTTAATCAGGTTTTGAGGTTCGTGAGTGTAGTATTTCTCACTAAAATGGGGCTGGGTGGATTTTTTTCAATGAAAAATGAGATAATTGAAACCTGCGTACAAGGTTCTGGCTAAACCTTAACATTTCCAAAAGATCGTTTGAACACACTTAATTCTTACCTTGATTCTATGATTATTGAGCGGTCATCAAGCCAATCGTTTAAGATCTTTTCCTTTTTTTCTCTGTAATCCAATGGGATCAAAACAGACAAATTCTTGGTAAGTATGCGTATTAGGTAGTTGAGGCCTCTGGATCTTTTATCGCAAAAGCAGATTTTTTTCTGAACGCCAATCTTTCTAATAACCGATGCTAGGTGATTAGAGCTACTCCATTGATGGCTCCAACCTGATGCGGAAAAGAAATGCTTTCGGGCCTGTTCTTAAAGTTCTTTTGTACATGCCAGAAAATCAGGGTTAATTACCCGTCATTCTCATTAGGAAAAGGGTAGCAAACCGAATGTCCATTCATCAAGGATGAAAAGTGATGGATTCAGACATTGTAAGAAGAATTCAAGCAGTTCTTTCATCCGATCTGTAGACTTATTTTCTTGAATGTAAGACAAAGGGATTTATAAATTTACCCATGACTCTAAAAACCAAAAGATGCGAGCCTACAGCTACATGATTTTAGGTGGAGGGATAGCGGGATTAACTACCGCAATCGCGCTCCGAAAGATTGGAATCGAGGCAGTAATTGCCGAATCTGCCTCTGAGATCAAGCCAGTAGGTGCAGGATTGGCTTTGGCAGCAAATGCCATGATGGCACTCAGGCAGATAGGTATAGCAGATGTCGTCATGAAAGAGGGGAGAGAAATCAAGGCCTTTACCATCTACGATCAATACGGCATCCCTATCAATCGGACAGATACGGACCCGGTTAATTCAAGGTATGGAATTAGTAATTTCACCATTCACCGGGCAGATTTACACCGTGTTTTGCTGGCTCAATTGGATCGCTCCTCCTTACTTACAGGTAAACGCTCGATTGACTTTTCGATACAAAAAAATGAAATCTTGGTTCGGTTTGAAGATGGAGAAATTGTCCAGACAGAGAACCTGATCGTAGCCGAAGGGATCCACTCCGCCATACGAAAGAAGTTGCTACCCAAAACAAAAGTGAGGTATGCAGGATATACTTGCTGGCGGGGTGTAATGGATAACTCGGACATGGAAATTCATGAAACCTCCGAAACTTGGGGTGATAAGGGAAGATTCGGTGTGACTCCATTAGCAAAAAATCAAGTCTACTGGTATGCTTGCATCAACGAGTCTCAGGTAAATTCAGTATTGAAAAACTTCACCAAGCAGGATTTGGAATTGAGATTCAGAGACTATCATTTTCCCATTCCGCAGGTCTTGGAGGGCACGCTTCCCTCACAGATTATATGGAATGATATTTTGGACTTGGAGCCACTGGACAAGTTTGCATTTGGCAGGGTGGTTTTGATAGGTGACGCTGCCCATGCGACTACGCCTAATCTCGGGCAAGGTGCCTGTATGGCTATAGAGGATGCGGCAATTTTGGCTAGTTGCCTTTCAAAACATGCTGACTCTGCGGAGGCATTCCTTGCCTTTGAAAGTCGAAGACTCTCACGCACACGAAAAATTGTGGAGGATTCCTTTAGACTTGGGAAAATTGCCCAATTGGAAAATCCTTTGCTAATCAAAATAAGAAATGCAGCATTCAGAATGATTCCCAAAAAATTCTCTCAAAAACAGATCGAATCGCTTTACCAAGTTGAGTTGACTTGATTCAATTGGAAGAAAGAAAGGAAAAAATCACCTCTGTTGGAATAGGTTGAATCTTAGTTTTTGGATCAGTTTGAATTGGAATGTGGCTTTAGCCCATTCCAGCATAGAACCAAAAGACCGCATTGGGCTTTAGCCAAAAATCCACCATATCAGACCTCCCATTGCCGTCAGGCTGGCCCAGTACCGGGTCAATTATCGGAATCTTTCAAGTGCAAATCCCGAAATTTCCATCCCAAAACCAAAAATTTATTATGTGTATCCGCTTGTTTGCACGTTACCAATTTAAAATTAGCTTGGAGGTTCAAAACAGGCGGATTCCCCTTGTCAAGGGGGCTAGGGGGATTTTTCAAATAGTTTATTGATCTTGAAGAATCCTACGTGCAATGTTCCGGATACACATAAAATTTATTCTCAGCCATGAGATTTTCAACTTTCTACCCAGTGGTTGTTTTTACGTTTTGTTTCCACATACTTAAAGAAATCCAAGGAAAATAGGCTGAATTACTTGATCGTATTCTTGATCACCTCCCCATTTTTCATGATCAGGATAAAATTCTTGTCCGGGTCGGCTACCAGGTTGATGTTTTCTAGCGGATTGCCCTCCACCAAGATGAGGTCTGCATAGGCACCTTCCTCGATCACTCCGAGTTTTTTATTGTAGGGATTGCGCGGTCCGCTCATCTCGAGCAGGCTGGCATTGTCCGATGTGGCCATTTTCAGCACTTCGAAAGGGGTAAACCACTTGGCTAGTTTGGCCAGCTGCGCCCCTTGTCGTTTGGCAAGCTTGGGATCAAATAAAATGTCGGTGCCAAAGGCCAGCTTGATGTTGTACTTTTTGGCCAGTTTGTAGGCGTTTTCGGTACCTTCTACCATTTGCAGGTACTTCTTTCGGGCCTCTGAACCTTTCGGAAAAGGCGCAGCATCCTGGTCGTCCTGAAAGGGCTGCATACTCCACCAGATTCCTTTTTCGGCCATCAGCTTAGCTGTCTCCTCATCGATGAGGTGGCCGTGATCGATGCACTTGACTCCTGCTTTGATCGCGGCCTGTACAGCGGTTGGCGTATAGGCATGTACAGTCACGTAAGTATTCCATCCTGCGGCGGCCTTGACAGCTGCACTTAGTTCTTCTTCGGTGTATTGTGCTACATCCAAGGGGTCATAGGCGGAAGAAACACCGCCTCCTGCCATGATTTTGATCTGCGAAGCACCCTGACGAAGTTGCTCTCGGGTGCGGATCAGGACCTGATCTACGCCATCTGCGATGATGGTTTGGCCGCTTCGTTCGAGGTAGCTGAGCGATCGGTCCAGGTCTTTGGGGACATCGGTAGGATGGCCAAAGTCCCCATGTCCGCTGGTCTGAGAAATAGTGGCCCCGCTCGGGAAAATGCGGGGCCCTTTGACATAGCCTTCATCGATCGACCGCTTGAGGCTAAATGAAGATCCTCCCAAGTCACGAACAGTCGTAAATCCTCTCAAGAGCTGCGCTTCTGCTGCCTTTGCAGCCACGATATTCACGTAGCCGATTTCGCTTGACAGCCCCACTGCCATTTGAATGGATTCAAACATGGTGTGCACATGCGCATCGATCAATCCGGGCATTAAAAACTTCCCCTTGCCGTCGATGATGGTGGTCATCGCACTTTTGTTGGTAGGAATGGGCGTAGTGGAAATCTTGGTGATCGCATCGTCGGTGATCAGCACATGGCCGGTGACCGTGGAGTTATCTTTTCCATTAAAGATTTTCACGTTGGAGATGAGCACAACCTTTTGGGCAGTGGCGCAAAAGGAGAGCAGGAGGAATAAAAGAGCGAGTCCGAGCTTCATGATAATTGGAGATTAGCGCTTACTTCGATTCATAGACCGTTTTCCCTTCCTTGATAGTGGCCATCACTTTTAGACCTGAGATTTCCATCGGATCGATTTTAAGGGGATTGCGATCCAAGATCACAAAGTCAGCCAGCTTGCCGGTCTTGATGGTTCCTTTTAGATTTTCTTCAAAAGCCTGATAGGCAGCCCAGTCTGTGATGCTTTTGAGCGCGATATACACCGGTACCCGCTGATCCGGACCGATTACTTCGCCACTACGGCTTACCCGGTTGACGGTGGCACTCAGGACTCGAAAGGCATCAGGAAAGGCTACCGGTGCATCGTGATGCTGGGTGAAGATCATGCCACGCTGCAGCGCCGACACACTGGGAGATATCCGGTAGGCTCGCTCTTTGCCGATCGTCTCACTCACATGCCAATCGCCCCAATAGAAGGTATGCATGGCGAAAAAGGACGGAATGATGCCCAATACTTTCAATGAATCCAACTGGTCTTCACGAACCATTTGGGCGTGAATCATTACACTGCGTCGATTTTCGTTTCCGTATTTGTTGGCAGCCAAGCGCACGGCTTTGATGTACATGTCGCCGGAAGCGTCACCATTGCAATGGGTGATGATCTGCCAGTTGTGTTTGAACGCGGAGTCGATGAAGGCATTGTAGGCGGATTCCTCAGGAATAGCGGGATAGCCACGGTAGTCTTTTTTTGCTCCCACGGGAGGAACTTTGTAAGGCTGAGAGAGGTAGGCGGTTTTGCCTTGTATCGCCCCATCCGAACTCAATTTTACCCCTGCGATGCGAAAGCGGTTGGTGTAGTTGGCCTGAGTACCGTTCTTAAGCATGTAAGGCAGTTCCATCTGAATGTCAGGGTAGGCATAGACATCGATCGGGAGTTCGCCTACAGCTGCCAGTTGTTTGTAGGATTCGCAAATGGCACTGCTGGCCCTGCCTTCCTGTGCTGTGGTAAAGCCGTATTTGATGTAGGATTCAATACCTGCCCGGATGATGTTGATGTTTCCTGTGGAGTCAATTTTTGCGAATACTTTAAACAGTGGTCCAAACATGGCCGATTCTTCTAAGGTCCCTTCTGGCTTTTGGGTGCCTTTTACTCTTCTGATGATGCCGCCCGATGGATCGGGTGTGGTGTCGGTGATGCCCGCCATCTCAAGACCTTTGGTGTTTAGTGTAGCAAGGTGTCCGGATTGGTGAACCAACATTACGGGAATGTCTTTGGAAATCTGATCCAATTCCAGCGCAGTGGGATGGCGCTGTTCTTGGAGCTGGGCGTCATCGTATCCAAAGCCTACTATCCAGCCGATTTTATCCACAATCTTCTGGTTGGGAGTGATCCAAGCCTTGGTATTGGTGATCAAGTCTGGGATGGATGCCCCTGGACCGTCCGGAGGAGGAAGAAGGTTTGCAGCCAGCGCCTGGATACCTGACGAAAAAAGATGACCGTGTGCATCGATAAAGCCTGGGAGCATGGTTTGCCCCTTTAGATCCACCATGATGTGACCTTCACCGGCCTGTTCCATGGCTTCGGCTTTGGTACCTACAAATAGGATCTTTCCTTCTTGAACCACCACTGCTTCGGTGTAGGTGGCACTGTCGCCCTCCATGGTGAGGATGTCGCCTCCGAAATAAACTGTCGCCACAGGCGTATCGGTGGAGGAATTTTGGGTTGATTTTTCTCCACAGCTTAAAAGCACTAGGGGTAGAGCTAAATAAAGACCTATAAAGAATAAGAGATTTTCATTTTTTTTCATCTTTTGAAAGGAATAAAATTTTGCCATAATATATGTATAACAAATATAATATAATAAAAAACAGATTATGATTAATAAATATTCTTTTCAGATTTTTTTGATTTTAGGTCATGATCATTAGAGTGAAGTCATTGTCCATTTCAATTCTCAAGATTCACTAAGTATGCTTTTTGGGAATTGACCAGAGGCCTAAGTCTTTCCGACATCCCTGTCGATGTACATAGGGGCGACCAAATCTACCTACTTATAAGAAAGTGGGATGACTAATCCTAAAATCATATCTGAGACATCTCACACCTAAATCAATTAGGAAAAAAGGTAAAATATCTGCTAGCAACCTCACGGCTTTCTAACTCAAATTTAATGAAAGAAGGTCGAGGAAAATGAGAAAATGGAGGGGCTGACTAGTTGGTCTTGTTTTCTCTAGGTAATCTCGATTTGGTCAAATTCAATCTTCGCAATACTAATCCCCAAAGCGCATTTTGGTAAGTGGGCTAAAAAAAAAACCAACCCTATTCCTAAGGTTGGTCTGATGCAGAGAGTGGGGGATTCGAACCCCCGGTACAGTATAACCCGTACGACAGTTTAGCAAACTGTTGGTTTCAGCCACTCACCCAACTCTCTATTCCCTTTTGAATAGTTGCAGAGATTGATCCCTGAGGCTTCAAAGTGTTGCAAATATAAGCCAATTGGAAAGATTTTCGCAAGTGGCAGCCAACAAACAAATTCACATGTATTTAATCTGAAGTAATTCCCTGAAAATCAAATTAAATATTTTAACCCAGCTGGGAAAAAGCCGAAAAATACCCACTAGTGGGTATTTCAATCAGTTGCAGTTTGTTCTATTTTTGAAGCAACTAATTTCTGATTATGATTATTCAAACCTTAAACTGTGACTTTTTGATAGAAGAATCCAAGGCGTCAGTGGGTGAACTATTCGTGTATTCTCATTGCAAAGATGAGTTGCAGCGGTTTTTTGGATCTACCTCTGTAGAATTTTCACCAAAGCCGGATTGGAAATATAGAGCACTAACTGGTAAACAGTATTTGGTGCATGCAATGATTCAAATGGTCAAAGAAGTAGACTATGCTTCTTTTTCATCCAAGTCTCCCTTGCTGCTCCGGTGAACCACTGCCGGTGGTTTACTTCTCGTGGTCATTGATTTATTTTCAAAAAAAAATCTTGAAATGCTTTTTGAACCGCCTCGGGACAAAAAGCATTTTTTGTTAGTGCTTTTACTTTTTCTTGTAGTGATAAGAATAATATTAGGAAAATGATCGAAATTGAGTATATAATTCGTTTTTACACCTGTTTTTTTTAATAAAATTTTTTATTCAACTTTCGGTACGTTCAAATCATAAACGTCTGCCGCCATGATTAGTACTCCTGATATTGAAAACCTAGTCCCCGACTTTCTGATGGAATCGGGACATTTCTATCTGGTCATCACGGATGTGGAGGGTCGGATTTTGAAATTCAACCGGAATTTTGAGAAGGTCAGTGCAAAGCCAATAAACAAAGAGTTTTGGAAATACTTGTCTGTCAATTCTGCTGAAGAATTTTGCTATTCGATAGAGTTGATGTTGAGTGCGCCAAAGATAACCCGGCACTTGCTATTGGAGCATCCAAATTCTCTCGGAGAAAATTTCTCTCAGATCTGGTGGGAATTTTCCGTGATCACCACTCCTGAAATGGATATTTCTGCCATTATAGGGATTGGAGTAGGAATGCAGTTTTTAGAACAGGAAATGCCTTGGAACAATCTCGTGGATGTACTGGGATTTGGTAAAATCACGCTCAATTCTTCCATGGAAGTCAAAGGATGGGACGAGCGTATCGATTCTTGGTTTTCTCCTTCTACTCAGACTTGGCTAAATAAGCCGCTGAAGTCCACCCCTCCATTTAAGGGTTTGGACGAATTGGAATACCGATTGAAAGCAGATACCAAGGATTTGGATCCTGTTTGCTTCCTGATTCAGACCAATGAGGGCAAATTTTCCACCTTTGCAACGCTGTTGGCATCATGTGGAGAGGAGTACCATTTGTTTTTGGTTCCTAAAGAATCCCAAAACGCGCCTAATTCTCTTCACAAACCACTGATTAATCAGGATGTCTTGGAGTCTTTTCCTGATGCAGTTTTTCTCTTGGATAATTTAGGAAAAGTCATTCAGCAGAATGAGTTGGCAAAAGTAGTGGGCAGAAGTTGGAAAGGCCGTGCCTATTCGGAAGGGTATGCGCTTAATTTTCCAAGCCAGACAAATCGGTTTGCCAAAGTGGTAAAAGCACTTCAGGAGGCAAAGGTCGGCGAAGTGAGTGAAGTCGAAATCAAACTTCTGAATGCTGACAAGGAGTTTTCATTTTGGACTGTCCGAATCAGTCCCGTTTTTTCCGAAAATGGTTCTTTAGAGTCTATTTGGGTGCATGTCAAAGACCTTACCGCGATGAAAAAGCAAATGCAAGAATTAAAAGCAGAAAATGAACGGTTGAGGGATATGGCCTTGCAACCTTCACACATCCTTAGAGGCCCACTTTCTACTATCCTCGGGATTTTGGAGTTGATCGATAAAAAACAGCTCGATAAAGAGAATCAGAAGCTTTTTGACTATCTCAAACCATTGGCTGCCGAAATAGATCATACGATCAGACAACATGCAAAAAAAATGAGTGCCTTTGACTAAGGCACTCATTTTTTCGCATTGATTATTTAGGGTTTGAGTACTTTAAAGCCTACTGCCTCTATTCCTTCTAATTCGGCTTGTCTCATATACTGTACAAGGATTACTTCTTTTGTACCTTTGGAAAGATCAAAGGGTAAAGTATCGTACTTGGTAAATGTATTTCCGAATCCTTCTCCCAACGGCTGGCCCGACTTTGAATCAAAAATGGGTACGTTGAGTAGTTTATTTTGCAAAACTGACCTACTCGAGTCTCTAGTAACCACCCGGATATAGCAGTTTGAAAAGCCATAGGTATCGGTATACTTGACCGCAATGAGACTTTTTCCATCTATAGATGGCAATTCCCTCAAGTCAAATACCACAGAATCCTGCTCCGACCAAGAGGCCTCATCGAATGGGTGAAACTGTTCAAACAACCTGTTTTGCGAACAAGATGCCGTTGACAGAAGCAAAGGAATCAGTAGGGAAAGGATTATTCTATTCATTTCCTTCGGTGTTTGGCCCCTGATTCCTTCTTGGAGGAAATTTTCTTTTCTGATCTAGAGGTTTTTGAGCCTCTGGTTTAGGTTCACTGCGCTCGGCCCGAGGTTCGGTTCGTTGTTCCGGTCTTCGTTCCGGCCTTTCAGCTTTTGGCTGATTAGGATTTACTTGTTGGGTAGGATTAGGATTTCCCTGCGAGCCAGGATTGGGCCGATTTCTGTTTTTCTTCTTTTTTCGGTTATCACCACCTGTCCTTTGTTCGGCACCGGTAGCATTGGGGTTATTTGGCTTTGGTGCAGATGGGGCAGAAGCTCTGACTTCTTGAGGTTTTTGGGCATGCCTTTCAGAGTTTGATTGGGCAGTCTTTACAGGAGGCTCCGTTGCTTGACCTTCGCGAGAGCCTTTCTTTTTCTTCTTTTTCTTCTTGGAAAACTTCTTATCCAGAAGCTCAAGTTCACGGGTAGACTGTGCGGCCAAGTCTTCAATATCCGTGGATTTATCTACTTGTAGGTTGAATACCTTGATTCCTTTTTCGTTCAGTTCTTGTATTTCCTTTACCCTTTCGCAGGTGATGCTGTGCCAGTCATTGTCATTGTTATAGCTAAACCACATCAGCTTTCGGAAAATATCCGTCTTTTGAAGCTTCGCAGGTCCCTGTTCGGTTTGAAGCGGTCTTTCTACCTGAGGGATATCCTTGATGGCATCCATGTAAGTATCGAGCTCGTAGTTTAGACAGCATTTGAGCCGACCGCACTGACCGGAGAGTTTACCTGGATTTAGAGACAGGTTTTGGTAGCGAGCTGCTGAGGTGGTGACATTTTTGAAGTCTACCAGCCAGGTGGAGCAGCAAAGCTCTCGTCCGCAGACACCGATTCCTCCGAGTCTTCCGGCTTCTTGTCTTAGGCTGATTTGCCGCATTTCCACGCGGATCTTGAATTCTCCCGCGAGGAGCTTGATCAGTTCTCTAAAGTCAACCCGATCTTCAGCAGAGTAGTAAAAGGTTGCCTTGGAATTGTCTGCCTGAAACTCCACATCAGACATTTTCATCTGCAGGTTCAGTTCATCCACAATTTGCTTGCAGCGGTATAGGGTAGGAACTTCCCGATTGCGGGCTTCTTCCCATTTCTCCATGTCTTTTTGATTGGCGACACGGTAGATTCTGGTAATGTTATCGTCGTTTCTAACCTTGCGCTTTTGCATTTGAAGGCGAACCAATTCTCCTTGGAGGGATACGTAGCCGATATGATGTCCACTTGGCACATCCACTACGACAGGATCTCCTGTATTGAGAGCAAGGTAATCCACGTTTCGGAAATACTCCTTTCGTCCGCCTTTAAACTTGACTTCGACAATCTCAAAATTGTCCACTTGGGGGATACCCATGTGAGAAAGCCAGTCAAAAGAATTCATTTTATTGCAATCGCTCGTGCCGCAGGTGCCATTGTTTTGACAGCCACCGGTACCACCCGAGGTGGTAGAGCAGGTACTACATCCAGCCATAATTGATATATTCAGGGCTTTCGCCTCGTTTCGTTTTTGGGTTTATTTCACATCAGTTTTAAGATATCCTGACCGATATCTTTTCTAAAATAGGCTTTTTCCCAAGTGATTTGATTCACGGTGGCAAAAGCATTTTCCAAGGCTCCTTTCAGATCTGAGCCAAATCCAGTGATCGCCAGGACTCTGCCTCCTTGGTTAACCAAGACCCCTTCTGCATTTGTAGTAGTTCCAGCATGGAAAATCACGCTATTATCCGTCTTTTCAGGTAAGGACATCGGAAATCCTTTTTCATAAGATCCCGGATAGCCTCCGCTGACCATCACAACAGTCGTGGAGTAGTTTGGAGAAATCCTCAATTCATATTGATCAAGCGTGCCTGTAGCAATTCCTTTGAGCAAACCCACAAAATCGCTTTCGATACGTGGTAATACTGCTTCGGTCTCAGGATCTCCCATTCGCACATTGTACTCTATGACAAAAGGCTCTCCGTTATTGTTCATCAAGCCGATAAATACGAACCCTTTGTAATCGATTTTCTCTTTTTCCAAACCGACAATTGTAGGTTTTACGATCTTTTCTTCCACCTTTTGCATAAATGCAGCATCCGCAAAAATAACCGGACTGACTGCACCCATACCGCCTGTATTGAGTCCGGTATCACCTTCTCCGATTCGTTTGTAATCTTTTGCTTCAGGGAGGATTTTATAGCTTTTGCCATCAGTTGCAACAAAAACGGAAAGCTCAATTCCGCTGAGGAATTCCTCCACAACGACTTTGGACGAAGCATCTCCAAATTTGGCTTCGAGGAGCATTTCTTTAAGCGAGGTTTTGGCATCTTCCAAGCTTTCGCAGATCAATACCCCTTTGCCGGCTGCCAGACCGTCAGCTTTGAGTACAATCGGTAAGGATTGCTTTTCTAAGTAGGCCAGACCAGCTTCGATTTGATCTGCAGTAAAAGTTTCGTAGGCTGCGGTAGGTACGCCATTTCGCTGCATGAATCGCTTGGAAAAGTCCTTGCTCCCTTCGAGCGTGGCCCCTAGTTTAGAAGGGCCGACTACAGGGAGATTGGCGGTTTCTGGCTGAGATTGCAAGAAATCGACCAGTCCTTTTACCAGTGGTTCTTCAGGTCCGACTACGACCAACTCAATAGATTCAGCTATTATAAACTGATAAATGCCTTGAAAGTCAGTGGCAGAAAGTGCCACATTTTGAGCGATTTGGGCTGTGCCGGCATTTCCCGGGGCCACAAAAAGACGGGAAAAGTCCGGACTTTGTACAATCTTCCAGGCAAAGGCATGCTCCCTGCCTCCGCTTCCCAATAAGAGTATGTTCATGAACTCGATACGTGTTTAATTGGCATGCTCGGAGATGAACTTGATGCGATACACCCGCAGTTCGTCTTCTGCGAAGTCCTCACCTTCCAACTCTTCCAATGCCGATTTGATATGATCGGTTTCTGCATTCATAAAATAATCATGGAGGATATCTTCCCGCTCCTCATCCATGATGTGATGAATGTAGTAATCGATGTTTAGTTTAGTTCCGCTGTAGATGATTTGCTCGATTTCCTGAAGCAATTCATTCATGGAGATGCCGAGATTTTCGGCGATCTCGTCCAGGTCAGTTTTGCGGTCAATCTGCTGGATAATTGAAATCTTCACCTTGGATCGGGTTCCGGAGGTTTTGACAACCACTTCTGCGGCAGTTTCGATTTCATTTTCTTCCACATAAGCCGAAATCAGCTTAAGGAAGGATGCGCCAAACTTAGCAACCTTGCCCATTCCTACTCCATTGATTTGCGCCAGCTCTTCTTTGGTAGTAGGGTATACAGTTGCCATTTCTTCCAGAGAAGGATCTTGGAAAATGACGTAAGGAGGTAGATTTTTGGATTTGGCTACTCGCTTACGTTCTGCTTTGAGCAATTCAAAGAGCTTTTCATCATAAGCTGGTCCGGAGTTGACCTGAATGTCTTGGGTCTCCGATTCTGCCAATTTTTCGAAATCATGATCTTTGTACAAATTCACTGAATAAGGGGCCTCCAGAAATTCATGGCCCTTTTGGGTGAGTTTGAGGTGACCATAATTTTCGATGTCTTTTTCCAACATGGCAGCGATCATCGCCTGACGGATCACTGAGGTCCAGTGCTTGTCACTTTCTTCTTTGCCAAGTCCGAATACCGGTAAGGTGTCATGCTTGTAGCTGATGACATAGTCGTCCATCTCCCCGCGAATCACCCGTACCAAATGCTCCAAGGTGAATCGCTCATTAGTCTGTTTTACTGCTTCCAGAGCTGTCATGATGTGATCCATGCCCTCGAAAATCTCCCGATCTCGTTTACAGTTATCACAAAATCCACAGTCCTCGTTGAGTGTTTCGCCAAAGTAATTGAGGATAAACTTACGACGGCAGACCCCCGTTTCAGCATAGGCTGACATTTCCTGAAGTAGGATCTTTGCATTTTCCCGTTCGGTGACAGCCTTGTCCTTGTTGAATTTATCCAGCTTAATGATGTCCTCATAGCGATAAAACATCAGGCAGTGCCCTTCAAGTCCGTCTCTCCCTGCTCGCCCGGTCTCCTGATAATAGCCCTCGAGAGACTTAGGTACATCATAGTGGATTACGTATCGGACATCCGGCTTGTCAATACCCATTCCAAACGCAATCGTTGCTACAATCACATCCAATTCTTCGTTGAGAAAATCATCCTGAGTCTTGATCCTCACTGCTGAGTCCAAACCTGCGTGGTACGGCGCGGCATTTACCTGATTGACTTTCAGGAGCTCAGCGATCTCTTCCACTTTCTTTCGGCTGAGGCAATAGATGATTCCTGATTTCCCCTTATGCTGTTTGATAAACTTGATCAGGGCCTTTTTGGACTCATTTTTCACCTTTGGCCTCACTTCATAAAAGAGGTTGGTTCTGTTGAAAGAAGATTTGAAAAGGTCAGCTTCTTCCATCTGAAGGTTACGCTGAATGTCCTGCTGCACCTTTGGTGTAGCTGTTGCAGTCAAAGCAATGATAGGAAGGTGAGGAGCAATCTGAGCGACAATGGATTTGATTTTCCGGTACTCGGGACGGAAGTCGTGACCCCATTCCGAAATACAATGCGCCTCATCAATCGCTACAAAACTCAGATGTGCTTCCTTGAGAAAAGCAATGTTTTCCTCTTTGGTCAGGGATTCAGGTGCGACATAGAGTAGTTTGGTTTTCTTTTTAAGAACCTCATTTTTCACTTTGGTCGCCTCTGATTTGGTGAGGGTAGAGTTGAGAAAATGGGCGTTGATTCCTATGGCGTTGAGCTGATCTACCTGATTTTTCATCAAGGCGATGAGGGGAGAAATCACGATGGCTGTGCCTTCATTGACGACTGCAGGCAATTGGTAGCAAAGTGATTTACCGGCTCCTGTGGGCATGATGACAAAGGTATTTCGCTGCTTGAGCAGGTTGTCCACAATCAGTTCCTGATTGCCCCGGAACTGGCTGAATCCGAAGATTTTTTTAAGGTCTGATTTAACTTTTTCTTCCACGTGAAGAAAGGGCTTAGTGGGTGATAACTATCTGCAAACAGGATTGAACGATTAGTTTTATACCTTTGTACAAAATTAATGATTAACGCAGGGAAAATTGAAATTAGCTAAAAATATTAGAAATACCGCCGTTCGGGTCTTGCAAAATGAAGCAGATGCAATTCATAATTTGATCGGTTACCTGGATGCTGATTTTGAAGCTTGTGTGCAGAAAATTTTAACTTCAAAAGGCAGAGTTGTTATTACAGGAGTAGGCAAAAGCGCCCTGATTGCCAATAAAATTGTGGCAACCCTTAACTCCACAGGTACCCCAGCCATTTTTATGCATGCAGCAGATGCGATCCATGGGGACTTGGGTATGGTGCAAGACGATGATGTCGTCATTTGTATTTCCAAGTCAGGTAATACGCCAGAGATCAAAGTCCTGGTTCCGTTGCTCAAAAAACTTGGTTCTGTACTTGTTGCCCTTGTTTCTAATACCCAATCCTACCTGGCAGAGCAGGCAGACTTTGTGCTCAATGCGACTATCGGAGAGGAGGCTTGTCCCCACAATTTAGCTCCTACCACCAGTACCACAGCTCATCTAGCTCTTGGAGATGCTTTGGCTGTTTGTCTTCTGGAAGCGAGAGGCTTCACTTCGGATGACTTTGCCAAATACCATCCCGGAGGTTCACTTGGTAAGCAACTGTACCTCAAAGTCGGGGATGTTATTTCCAAAAATCAATTGCCTATTGTATTGGAAGATGCGAATCTGGCTCAGGTGATTGTTGAAATTTCGGGAAAAAGACTGGGAGCAACAGCTGTGGAAGACGAGCGGGGAAATTTGAAAGGCATCATCACCGATGGAGACTTACGAAGAATGCTTCAAAAGACGCTGGATATACAAAAACTTAGCGCAAAGGACATCATGACAGTGAGTCCCAAAACCATTTCCGTTGATGAATTTGCCATTCGTGCCCTCAATTTGATGCGAAATCACAATATCACTCAGTTGGTAGCGATGAATGGAGAAAAAATCGCAGGATTTGTTCATATTCATGATCTAATGAAAGAAGGAATCGTCTAATCCAGCATGCAAGACAGACCCTACATTGTAATCATGGCCGGTGGGATTGGTTCCCGTTTTTGGCCTTACAGCAGAACAGCCAAACCGAAGCAATTTTTAGATATTCTGGGTACAGGAAGAACCCTTCTCCAGATGACTTATGATCGCTTTCTGGATATCGCCTCACCCGATCAGTTTTATGTGGTGACCAACCAAGAGTATTTTGATCTGGTGAAAAAGCAACTTCCCGAATTGTCGGATCAGCAAATTCTGACTGAACCACTTCGGAGAAATACAGCTACCTGTGTAGCCTATGCTTCATTTAAGATCAGCCAACTGAATCCTGAGGCAACGCTGGTAGTGACTCCTGCTGATCACTTGATCCTTCAGGAAGGAAGATTTATCCAAACCATCCAGTCAGCCATTGATGCTGCTCAAACACCCGGCAGATTGATCACCATTGGAATCAAACCAAACCGACCTGAAACGGGCTATGGCTATATCCAATACCTGGAAAGTGACAATCACCACACTTCTTTGAAAGTCAAGACTTTCACAGAAAAACCAAATCAAAAACTAGCAAAGACTTTTATCGAAAGCGGGGATTTCGTCTGGAATTCAGGCATGTTTGTTTGGAAAGTGTGCAGTATCCTTGATGCTTACCATCAATACATGCCTGATGTCGCTGATGTTTTTGAAGATGGAAAAGTCCATTATGGAAAAGAATCCGAAGTAGAATTTATCAACCGTGCCTACACTCAGGTGAAAAATGTATCCATCGATTACGGAATCATGGAGAAATCAAATGAGGTCTATGTCATCTTGGGAGATTTTGGATGGTCTGATTTGGGCTCTTGGAACAGCCTCCATGAGCTGAGAGAAAAGGACGAGTTCAACAATGTCATCGAAGCCAATGCCATGGTTTATGAAACTCAAAATTGCTTCATCAAAACTGATTCTGACAAACTGGTTGTCGTGCAGGGCCTAGATAATTACCTGGTCAACGAGTCTGAAAATGTTCTATTGATCTGCAAGTTGGATTCGGAGAAAAAATTCAGAGACTTTGTCGCCAATGCCAAGAAAAAAGGGGAGGATTTCGTCTGAAATCCTCCCCAAGTAAGTTGATGTTTTACTATAACTTCAAATTCAATTTTCACTTCCAAAATCCATCTTGAAAATTGAACATTGGAAATTGGTAATTGATCACTTTTTTCGCTGTCTGATCGCTTCGTAGATCGCGACACCTGCAGATACAGACACGTTTAAGCTTTCAATATTGCCGGCCATTGGGATTTTTACTTTTGCGTCAGCAATTCCCATGATTTCCTGAGAAATACCGTCTTCTTCTGATCCCAATACCATCGCTACCGGAGCGGAAAAATCCGCATCATACATCACTTTGTCCGTTTTTTCAGTAATGGCAATGAGCGAAAGTCCCATTTTTTGAAGGTCTCGGCAGGTGTAAAACAGGTTTTTTACTCTAGCTACGGGAATGAAGTTAAGTGCGCCGACTGAGGTTTTTACTGCGTCGGAATTGATCTGCGCACTGCCTTTTTCAGGAATTACTATGGCATCCACACCGGCACATTCGGCTGTTCGCGCGATGGCACCGAAGTTTCTTACATCGGTAATATGATCTAGGATTAAGATCAAAGGTGACTTGCCTACGGCGTAGCACTGATCAATAACATTATCAAGCGAAGCATAGGCTATTGAAGAAACCTGAGCGATTACGCCTTGGTGGTTTTTTCGTGTGATGCGGTTCAGTTTCGCATCCGGCACACGTACTACAGGGATGTGTGAAGCCTTGCAGAGCTGGAGTAATTCCTTGATCAGGTCATTGTTCAACTCTTTTTGAACCAGTACTTTGTCTATTTCTTTTCCGGAATGAATGGACTCCATTACCGCTCGTGTTCCAAAAATAAAATCTTTGTCGTTGGCTCCTTTATCGATCAGAAAGCCATCCTTCCGCTTCTCCATTGGGAAATGTTTTTGAACCAAACCGGCTGATAGGCTCTCGATCGGTTCAGGGTGTAGAAATGTGGGGTAAGTAGTGTTTTAACCCGGGCAAATGTAAACCGAATTTTGGAAGTCTCGTCTATGCCGGCATAGGACCACACTTCCCGATCCTCGAAAAAGTTGACTTCCTGAGGAGGCCCCATTACGATATAAACCATGCCACGGTCTGTCTTCCAGCCTTCTTTGAAGTCGGTAAATAAGATGTTGGAGAACTCGACCATTCGGAAATAGTTACGGATCAGGTCTTTGGCTACTTCTGGGTTGCGAGTGAGGTTGATCCAGTATTCATCTAAGGCTTTTTTCTTGTCCTGTGCCAAAAGGAGGGTCTCATGTTCCTTTCGTGTAGAAATGTAGGTAACCATTTGTATCATCTCGTCCCAGTCTTTCACTTTGGGGAAGGCGTCGTGGACAGTTTTGAGGATAATTCCGGTTTGTGAACTCGTATCTGTCTGAAAGAAGTAATACCCTTCATCATTTAGCTGCTTAGGAATATTGGCTAAGAAATCTCCCTGATTTTCGACTTTGATTTCTTTGGAAACCTCGGTGGGTCGCGTTTCCATCGGAGGAAAAGGAACGTCAAACTGGGAAGGATAAAAATAGGAGTGAATGGCTGGTTTGGTGACGGTTTTGAATAGCAGGGCTTCACCTTTGGTCAAGTAGTTTTGGTCAAAAGGGATTTCATTGGAATAGTAAAAGCCAAAATCGGGCTGATCAAATACGAACGATCCTTTCAAATCCAAATGGGTCACATACTCATCCCGTTGCCGGGTATCTAAGACGGTCAACAAGGCTATGGCCGTGGTCTGTTCAGCAGGTAGTTCTACTGTCTTTTCAAATAACCAATGCCGATCTGTATCCGCTACCAAGTCCTGCGAAGTGAGCAACGAAGTCATGGAGGAAGTGATCTCCTGCTCGTAGGATGAAAGCAAGGCAAAAGAAAAACTGAACGTCTCGAATGTTGGGGTTTCTTCGATTTTTTCTACCACAAACTGGAGCTTGAAAGAAGTCGGAGAAAGCTTGATTGGAAGGATTTTTAATCCCAATCGGGAATAAAGGGAATACCTCAAAGACTGGTCTGTAGAGCTCAGTGTTTTCTGTGCAAAACCGGATTGGGGTAGCAGGAATGAAAAAAATAGAACAGGAAGGAGAAGAAGCTGTTTTTGATTCATCGTGTGTTGGTCTAGGGTTTTAAAAATTAGCCTTACTTTTGCCAAAATACTAAAATTTCGAATGGCTACCTATACAACGGAAATCGCCTCTGACAAGTTAATCAGCGACAATCCCATCCACCAAAGACTGCTCAAAGCCTACATTGCGGCAAAGCCTTGGATTTCAGGAAGTCTCCTGGAAATAGGCTGTGGAGAGGGTAGAGGAGTAGAACAATTACTCCCGCTTGCCGAGAGCTACATCGGGTTGGACAAAATCGGTGAGGTGATCGATATGCTTCGGTCTAAATTCCCCGGAGTAGATTTTAGGCAAGCTGTGATTCCTCCATTTACCGGATTTGAAGACAATTCCTACGATACCATTGTGAGTTTCCAGGTGATTGAGCACATTCCCAACGATCGACTTTTCCTTCAGGAAATCTATCGAATGCTAAAACCGGGAGGGAAAGCCATCATTTCCACTCCTAATATCACCCATACGCTTTCCCGCAATCCTTGGCATGAACGTGAGTACAAGCCGCAGGAACTGATTGATTTGGCTGCCGGGATTTTTGACAAAGTGGAAGCCAAAGGAATTGGGGGAAATGAGAAAGTATGGATTTACCATGAGGCAAACCGTAAATCTGTTCAGAAAATCATGCGATTTGACATTTTTGACCTGCAGCATAAATTGCCCGCATCCGTCTTGAGAATGCCGTATGAAATTCTCAACCGTATGAACCGAAACAAACTTCACAAGCAGCAGGGAAGAGCCGTGGTGGAAATCACCCACGAGGATTATCTGGTAGTAGAAGATCCGATGAAAGGGCTTGATTTGTTTTACATTCTTTGGAAGAAGTAAAACCAAGCTAAGCGATGAATCAAAAAAAAAGCGAGTCCGTCGGACTCGCTTTTTTGCTTTATTTCCTTTCCAGAATACTCGGAGTGGAGCCTTGGCTTCCAATCAGGCCTTCCAGTCGTTGCTTGAGTTTAGCGGCTTCTTCCTCGTAGCCTCTTTCCTCCAGAAGTGGAATGAAATACTTGATCATTTCTATCGAGATCATCATATCTCGATCATAAGGTCTGTCTTCTTTGGTATTGAACTCGATCATATCCAAGGATCGCTTGGAGATTTTTTCGATTATATCCAGCGCTTTTTCGTCCTCACCTACTTCAAAGAAAAGCGGAACAGACTGTCCACTGCTGAGGTCGAAAGGTAGTGCTTCATGTGGAATTGTTTCCAAACCAAAGTTTAGAAGCTTGGCTGCATCTTCCATTCGATCTTCATCTAGTAATGCCATTGCAATGGAATTCAGGGCGCTTCGGTGATTGGATGCAAATCGTCTATATTCTTCATCTAAGTAGGCATTTGGATCATTCATACCGCGGAAGGAGAAATTCTCCATGTAGTTTTTCATAGCTAGATCCGTATTGACCAACTCATCGCGCACGTAGTCAGGCTTTTGGATAGGAAGTAGGCGGTAAGCCATCCCTTCCATGACCACATGCTCGCTGATGTTGAGGCCGATGGTGGAAAGGGACGTATTATTGAAATAGATCGGTCTTTCCCAATTGTTGCTAACGATCAAGTCGATCAGCATCATGGTGCCTTTGGTGACGTAATTTCCCTTCAGCTGTAGGTTCATCTGAGGTACAAAAAGGTCCTTAAACTTAGGCGGAACGATCTCATCATTGGCAATAAAGCTGCTGTCTACTTCCAAGATCAGGTTTCGGGAAGGAACCATATTGACTACGCTTTTTCCTCCTGTTTTTACTTTAAGTACATCAGATCCAGCATTCAGTAGTTTGAGATATTCTCGAGCGGCGATGGCATTAAGACCTTCCTTCTCAATGAGATAAAGCACATCATTCGTCCCTTTTTGGTAGCGTTCTTTGGTAAGTGAAAACGGAAGCGGAGCAGATTGATCGGCCTGCTTGGTCATTTGCTCCACATACCAATCGGTGTCAAAGTAGCTCAATACAATCACTCTGACATCGGTGCGGAAGCCTTCTACCTCCTGCACATACCAGAGTGGGAAGGTGTCATTATCTCCTCCAGTAAATAAGATAGCATTTGGTGCACAAGAGGCGAGGAAGTTTCTGGCAGAATCTACGGAAAAGTAGCGGCCAGTTCGGTCGTGGTCATTCCAGTTTTCAGAGGCCATCAATCCTGCGATTGGGAGGGTCAAAATGGTGGCGATGATTCCTCCGGTTGCCAGGTTTTTTGTGAATCGACTCAGGCTATGTGCCAAAGCCAAGGTGCCCAATCCTGCCCAAATCGCGAAAGCATAGAAGCTACCTACGTAGATGTAGTCTCGTTCACGCGGTTCGATGGGAGGAGAGTTGAGGTAAAGGACCAGTACCACCCCCATCATGAGAAACAGCATGAGGTTGACATAGAAGTATTTCGGGTCTTTTTTGGCTTGAAAGAAAAATCCGATCAATCCCAAGATCAAAGGCAACATGTAGTAGTTATTGTGTCCTTTGTTTTCGGTGATGTAATCAGGATACTTATCTGTAAATTCATTTGCGAAGCCGATCCAATTGGCATCGGTGAAGTCACTTTCCCGACCGGAGAAGTTCCAAAGGAAATACCTCCAATACATGTGGCCGAGCTGATGGCTAAACATGAAATAAAGGTTATCTCCGAAGTTAGGCTCTTGTCCTTCTTTTAGCCCCAATTTAGACCTGTAGATTCGTTTGTGACTTTCCTGAGTGGAATAGATTCGAGGAAGAATGGTGGTTTTTTCAGGATCATAGGTGTTTTTCAGCTCATAATCTACTACCTCGTACTTTTCTTTCCCTTTCATGTAGACAGGAGCACCTTCTTCCTGATCTACCAGTTGGGCAGTGAAATACTGTCCGTGCAGCAAAGGTCTGTAGCCATATTGTTCTCTTTTCAAATAAGATACATAGCTGATGATGTCCTTTGGCGCATTTTCATTGATAATCGGATCTTGGTTGGACCGAATGATGATCAAGGTGTAGCTGGCGTATCCAATCAGGATAAAAGTCAGGGAAAGCAATATCGTATTGAGTAACACCAATTGCTTTTGGATCGAATACCTAAATCCGAAAACTAGGGCTCCAACAAATAGAATCCCAAAAACAACGATTCCTGAACCAAATGGCAATCCTAGGCTATTCACCATAAAGATCTCCATCGATCCTGCGATACTTGGGAGACCCGGAATAATCAGGTTATTGATGATAATCAGTGCCACTCCGCCCAAAAACATCGCATAAATGGCTCCTTTGAGGGTGGGAGTCGGGTACTTTTTGAAATAATAAATCAATGCCAAGGCGGGCAAGGTGACCAAATTGAGTAAGTGGACTCCGATAGATAAGCCTACCAAATAGGCAATGAATACCATCCATCGGTTTTCTTCTTTTGGATCAGTGATGACGTCCCATTTCAAAAATGCCCAAATCACAATCGCTGTGAAAAAGGAAGACATCGCATATACTTCTGCTTCTACTGCCGAAAACCAAAAGCTGTCTGAGAAAGTGTAAATCAAGGAACCTACAATCCCTGCACCCATCAGGGCGATGGTCTGATCTTTCGTTTCTTGGCCTTCGGTGATGGAGAAAATCCTTTTTCCAAAAAGCGTAATAGACCAAAAGAGGAAAAGGATGGTGAATCCTGCGAAAAGAGCACTTCCGATATTCATCCAATAGGCAACCTGTAGCGGGTCACCCATGGCCAAAAACCCAAACATTCGATACACCAAAAGCATGAAGGGTGCACCCGGAGGATGGGGAACTTGGAGCTTATATGATACGGCGATGAATTCTCCCGGATCCCAGAAACTGGCGGTTTGTTCGACAGTGAGGATGTATACCAGTGTAGAAATGGCAAAAATTACCCAGCCGGTAAGATTGTTGATCTGCTTGTAATTGAGCATTAATAGGGGAAATTAGAGGGACGAAAATATAAAAATTTACTCCAAGTCGGGGAATTTTAGCACTTTTTAAAACTTTCCACGAATCTGCAGTCACTTGGTCCTGTGACAAAAATTACTGTTTAGACCCTGATCGCTCCTTTAATATTGCATCGTATTCAAAACACATTCACCATGAGTGCACAACCTATGACATTTCAAGAACTGGTAGACGGAGATACTCCGGTACTGGTGGATTTCTTCGCAGTATGGTGCGGACCTTGCAAAATGATGCAGCCCATCCTGGAAGATACGGCAAGACACATGGGAGACAAAGTCAAAATCGTCAAAGTCGACGTGGACCGCAATCCCTTGGCTGCAAGTAAATTTCAGGTAAGGGGAGTTCCTACGCTTATCCTTTTTCATAAAGGAAAAGTAGTATGGAGACAATCGGGCGTAGTGCCTGCGCATCAGTTGATCCAGACATTGGAGTCAAATCTGATGGCAAATGCCTGATCTGCATGTGACAAAAGTCATTTTATCAGCTGAAACACGTACCTAATTTTACTCAACTTAAAATAAATCAACCTAAACACAGCAATATGAAAATCGAACAAATCTATACCGGATGTTTGGCACAAGGTGCTTACTACATCGAGTCGGAAGGTGAAGCCGCAGTAATTGATCCATTGAGAGAAGTACAGCCTTACATCGAAAAGGCTGAGCGTCGCAATGCAAAAATCAAGTATGTGTTTGAAACGCACTTCCATGCAGATTTTGTGTCTGGTCACAAAGACTTGGCTGCCAAGACAGGAGCTAAAATCGTCTACGGACCTACCGGTATGAAGATGGGTTTTGATGCTATTGTAGCTGAAGACAATCAGGAATTCACACTTGGAAAGACAAAAATCCGTGTAATTCACACGCCAGGTCACACCATGGAATCCGTGTGCTACCTTTTGATCAATGAGGAAGGAAAAGAGGAGGCCATCTTTACAGGCGACACCTTATTTATCGGTGACGTGGGACGTCCTGACCTTGCTCAAAAGGTAATTAAAGACCTGACGCAGGAAAAACTTGCGGCTCATTTGTATGATTCTTTGAGAAACAAACTAATGCCTCTAGCTGACGAATTGATCGTCTATCCAGCTCACGGTGCAGGATCAGCTTGTGGAAAAAACATGAGCAAGGAGACTTCAGACACGTTGGGTAATCAGAAGAAGACCAATTACGCGCTTCAGCCGATGACCAAAGAGGAATTTGTGAAAGAAGTATTGACTGGATTGACACCTCCTCCTGCTTATTTCCCACAAAACGTGCTGATGAACATCCAAGGATACGACAGCATCGACGAGGTATTGGAAAGAGGTGTGAGACCTTTGACTCCTGCTGAATTTGAAGCAGCTGCCAACGAGACAGGTGCGATGATTCTTGATACGAGAGAAGCACAGGTTTTTGCCAAAGGATTTGTTCCTAATTCGATCAATATCGGCATCGACGGAAGCTTTGCAGTATGGGTGGGCGCGATGATCCCTGATCTGAAGCAGGAAATCTTGGTGATTGCGGACGAAGGAAGAGAAGAAGAAGTAATCACCAGACTTGCCCGAGTTGGATACGATTATGCTATCGGATTTTTGGCAGGCGGATTCAAAGCTTGGAAAGAATCAGGTCATGAAGTAGATTCCATCACATCCATTACTGTGGATGAGCTGGCAAAAATCAAAGAAGGCGATCCTCAGATCCACATTCTTGACGTCAGAAAGAATTCCGAATACCTTTCAGAACATGTAGTTGATGCTGAAAATGCTCCTCTTGACTACATCAATGACAGCATGCTTAAGGTGGACAAGAATAAAACGTATTATATACACTGTGCCGGCGGATACAGATCTATGGTGTTCAACTCTATCCTGAGAGCTAGAGGATATGACAATCTGATCGATGTAGCTGGTGGTTTCAAGGCCATCAAGGAGTCTGAAAAGTTCAAGGTAACCGACTACGTTTGTCCTACTACCTTGCTCTAATCGATACTGAAGAAAAGCTTAATGCTGCAAAATGGCAGGCCTTTGGGTCTGCCATTTTTAGTTTAAACTTTTCAGATGTGATCAAAGTCACATGCTTAAGCAATCGGATATGAAGAGATTTGCATCACGTTGGGGAAAAGGACTGTTGGTCTTGTTGGTGTGGTTTGGGATGCAAAACCTGTCCCTCGCTCAACATCACGATGTCCATCAGGACACCTCTTCGAACATAAAGATGTTCGGGAAACTATTGAATAAAGGGCTCTTTGAGTTTCACCTAAGATCCTACTACATGCACACTGAAAATGCCTCAGGCTTGCTCGATTACTCCACTTGGGGTACAGGTGCAGGATTGGGATATTTCAGTCCGAGATGGAAAGGCCTTGGAGTCGGATTTAGCGGTTTTTTTGTTTTCAGACACTTTGAAAACAACATACAACTGCTCGATCCAGCTACAGGACTGGCCAATAGGTATGAGCTGACGCTATTTGATGTGCATCATCCCGAGAATCACCATGATATGGATCGCTTGGAAGAGTTTTTCATTTCCTACGAGAAAGAAAAAATCTCCGCGTGGTTTGGAAGGCATCATTTCGAAAGTCCCCTGCTCAATGCCTCAGATAATCGGATGCGACCTAATCTGTTCAGCGGAGTTTCGGGCTCCTATACAGCAGGTGCACTTAAACTCACTAGTGCATGGTTTACACATTTGATTTCCAGGGGTTCGCTGGAGTGGGTGAGTGTAGAAGAGTCTCTAGGCTTTTATTCCACCGGTAGAAATCCCACAGGTTCTACCGAAACCTACGTACATCACGTTTCTTCCAGTGGGATAGGTGTAGTAGGGGTAGAAGTTGATCGAAAGGGACTTAAAGCGCAATCTTGGACCTATCTCGCTGAAGGGTTGTTTGCAACGACTTTTGCAGAGGTGACAGGCACTATAAAAAGTGAAAAATCCAATAGCCTGCTTTACGGTGTACAAGGATTTTATCAGTCGGCGAGTAAAACCGGAGGTAATCCTGATCCGGCAAAGGCCTACACACTACCCGGTGAAAAAACACATGGAGTAGGTCTTCGAACCGGTGTACACATGGGGCATAGTGAATTGACGGCCAATTTTCTATACATCGCAGATCAAGGTAGGTTTCTCTTTCCCCGAGAATGGGGTAGGGAAAAATTCTTTGTCAGCATGCCTAGAGAACGATTTGAAGGAATGGGAGGAGTTCATGCATTGGGTATCAACTATGACAAAACCTTCATCAATGACAAGCTGAAAATCTCTATCGGAGTCAGCCATGTGCAGACTCCAGATATGGAAAATCCAGTTTTGAATAAATACGGGCTTCCCAACTACTTTCATTTCACCGGACTGATTGATTATCGGTTTGAAGGATTCTTCAAAGGGCTTGATCTTCAATTTCTTGTTGCGCATAAAAATGAGGATCGAGCAAGGGAAATCCCTTTAGAATATATCATCAATCGGGTCAATATGACAAATATCAATCTGATTCTTGACTACAGATTTTAACAATGCTTACTACTTAAAAACAAAATGAACCAATTTATGGAATGGATTACCCAGCCTTGGCCATGGTATGTGGCAGGGCCGATTATCGGGCTCACGGTCCCGGCATTATTGATTTTGGGAAATAAAACTTTCGGGATTTCATCTTCGCTTCGTCACATCTGTGCCGCTTGTGTGCCTGCAGGTATTCCTTTTTTCACTTACAACTGGAAAAAGGAAATCTGGAATCTACTCTTCGTTTTGGGTACAGCTATCGGAGGATTTATTGCCATGAACTTTATGGCAAATCCAAATACCATCGTCATCTCGGAAGCTACTCAGGCTGATTTGGCAGCATTGGGTATTACCAGTTTCTCTGATTTGATGCCTTCTGACATCTATTCATGGGAAACTGTATTCTCAGCTAAAGGGCTATTATTCTTTGTGTTTGGAGGATTTTTGGTGGGTTTTGGAACTCGCTATGCAGGTGGCTGTACTTCAGGACACGCCATCATGGGGATCAGTTCCCTTCAGTGGCCATCTTTGGTTGCGACCATTTTCTTTATGATCGGAGGTTTTGTGATGACGCATTTGCTGTTGGAGCCTTTGATGAAACTAGTAGGATTTTAAAAAATCGAAATCATGTCAAAAGTTATAGAAAAGAAAGTTCAGCCTAAGGACGACCATTGCGTAGCGCCTAATTTGAGAGAAGACCATGACAAGGGTCTTGAGCTGTTGAAATACCTGATTATCGGGGTTGTTTTCGGGATCGTGTTTGTCAAAGCTGAGATCATCTCTTGGTTTAGAATTCAGGAAATGTTCCGCCTTCAGTCTTTCCACATGTATGGAGTAATCGGTTCTGCGGTAGTCACAGGGATGATTTCAGTGCAGCTGATCAAGCGACTAAATATCAAAACCATCCATGGTGAAGAGATCGTAATTCCGGATAAGGTATTCAAAAAAGGTCAGATCATCGGAGGATTTATCTTCGGATTGGGTTGGGCCATTACCGGAGCCTGTCCTGGACCTTTGTTTGCTCAGATCGGAAGCGGATATACTGTGGTATTGGTGACCTTGATTTCCGCCTTGGCTGGGACTTGGGTTTACGGCAAGTTTGCTGATAAACTTCCGAATTAATATTAATCTAAAAAAAGTGAATAGGCTACTCTTGAGAAAGAGTGGCCTTTTTCAGTTAAATACCTTCTTTATGATAAATCGGATGAGCAAGATGATGGTTATGACAATGCTGCCGACGATGACAAATTCCATGGGATTAGCTTTGTCTCAAAACTACCCTTCAGTAGGAATAGTTTTTCCATTTCTGGAATCTTTCTCCAATTCGCCTGCAATATTTTTACCTTTGCCGCAATCTCAAACCTACCCATTCTCATGAATTACCTTTCCAAAAGAAGGATTGCACTCGGAGCCATGTTTTTTTTCATGGGGCTCTGCTTTGCAAGTTGGGCAGCTCGGATTCCTGATATTCAGACCAAATTTCAGCTATCTGAAGGTCAATTGGGTACCATTCTTCTCTGCCTCCCCATCGGCTCTATGCTGGGTTTGCCGATTGCAGGCTGGTCAGTCCACCAATATGGAAGCCGAATAGTGATCCTATTGGGAAGCTTCACTTATGCATTGACTCTACCTTTGATTGGATTGGCTACGACGACATGGATGATTGTTCCCGTTTTGGTGATTTTTGGGCTTTTGGGAAACATCATGAACATCTCGCTCAATACTCAAGCTTTGGGACTGGAGGATCAGATGGGGAAAAGCATTTTAGCTTCATTTCATGGATTGTGGAGCATGGCGGGATTTACCGGTGCCGGCATCGGGGCAGGGTTGATCTTTTTACAGTTTTCCCCTGCGGCTCACTATGCGGTCATCACAGGGATTTCGATTGTGATCATTCTATTTTCTCAAAAATATGTCATCAACGATAAGCGAGATGCAGGAGAAAGTGGAGGCTTGGTTTTAAAGAAGCCAGACGACCTGCTGCTTCGTGTCGGAATGATTTCCTTTTTGGGGATGATGACTGAGGGTTGCATGTTTGACTGGAGTGGGGTTTATTTCAAAAAAGTCGTCCTCGCAGCACCAGAGTATGTTGCTTTGGGCTATGTGTGTTTTATGGGAGCGATGGCCTCAGGGCGTTTTATCACTGACAAAGCGACCAACCGATTCGGAAGAATTCCTGTCTTGCAGGCCAGCGGGATTTCGATTTTTGTAGGGCTCTTGATGTCGGTTTTTGTGCCGAATCTAATCACGGCTTCGATCGGATTTTTGCTGGTAGGATTGGGCGTAGCTTCGATCGTGCCTGTTGCTTATGGGATTGCAGGTCGATCCAAGTTGTATTCACCAAGTGTGGCCTTGGCTTTGGTCTCTACCATTTCCTTTTTTGGATTTTTATTGGGACCTCCATTGATTGGATTTATCGCTGACTTATTTGATTTGCAGGTTTCCTTGGCACTCATTTCGATCAATGGACTTGGGATTTTATTGCTCAGCAGCATCCGAAAGCAGGTCTTTTTCACTCAAGAAACCATCTCCACTCCGTGAGTCTTCCAGAAAATTTTCAGTTTACCAAGGATTTTGAAGTAGGTTCTTTTCAGGTTCACCCGAATGGGAAAATCAGATTGACCTGCTTGGCGGATTTGCTTCAGGAGATCGCTTGGAGGCATGCTGATTCGGCTGATTTTGGAAGAAATTTATTGGAATCAAAGCAGATGTGGGTACTTTCCAGACTGGAGATCAAGGTGGAAAAGTTTCCTAAATGGGGCGATCGTCTTCAGTTGTTTACGGGTGGAAGAGGAGCAGAAAAGCTGTTTGCCTTTCGTGAATTCATGGTTTGGGATCAAGATCAGCAAGTGGTAGCACGGGCCATGTCTTCTTGGCTTTTGCTTCATATCGAGACCAAGCGAATTCAAAAACCCGACTTGGTGTTGCCTCCAAAACTTTTTGACCCGGCTAATGCTCCAGTTTGGCAGCCTGAGAAATTAGCCGTGAAAGGGGGATTTTCCACTCAGGAAGAAATTCAGGTCAGACAGTCCGATCTCGACTTATACCACCATGTAAACAACACCAGCTACATCCGATGGGTGGAAAATTTCCTAGCTGATGCAGGCTTTTTCCCGAGCCAAATCTCCATCAATTACCTCTCAGAGTGCCTTTCAGGGGACAGAGTGGTTCTTTCTCTTTTTGAAACAGAAACCGAGAAATTTATCGAAGGAAAGGTCAAGGACAAAGCTGTGTTTGTTGCCCGAGTGAGCTGAGCTTTTTTCTGCCTCAAATTTTTTCAATCTAGGTGACGATAGTCACAGCCTTGCAGGTGATCCTTGAGGCAACTTTGTATATTACCGTAAGACTATGAATCAGATGATGCAGCCTTTTGTCAGACTTATTACCCTCTTAGTGGCTCTTTTGGGTCTTGCCGTTGCCTTGGTAGGAGTGGTTGGTTTTGTTCTTTTCCTTTCCTATTCAGGAGTCCAGCTTCCAAGCCTTTCAGAAAAGGAGCAGCCTATCGCTAAGGTGGTCGCCGAAATTCCGGTAGTCAAAGCCCTCGCTGACGCAGCCAGTTTATGGAAAGCGCCTGATTGGGCTACAGTGGAGGCTGAACCCAATGCAGAAGAGATCAAATATGGCCGTGAATTGGTAGCAAATACATCCGAGTTTCTTGGACCAAAAGGAAAAGTCAAAGCCATTTCCAATGGAATGAATTGTCAAAACTGCCACTTGCAGGCAGGAACAGCTCCCTTGGGTAACAATTACGGAGCGGTAGCTGCAACCTACCCAAAATTCAGAGCTAGGTCAGGTACAGAGGAGAATATCGAAAAGCGGATCAATGACTGCTTCGAACGTAGCCTTAATGGCAAGGCTTTGGAAATAAATTCCAAGGAAATGAAAGCCATGAAAGCGTACATCAACTGGGTAGGAAAGGATGTGCCGAAAGGCGAGGTGCCAAAAGGATCGGGTATCTATGAGGTGCCACTCCTTGACCGTGCCGCGGACCCGATCAAAGGCAAATTGGTCTATGACAATCAATGTGCTTCTTGTCATCAGCCTGATGGAAAAGGAATGCCAAAGCCAGACGGTACAGGTTACCTCTACCCACCTCTTTGGGGAGAAAACAGTTACAATCATGGAGCTGGACTGTATCGACTTTCCCGATTTGCTGGCTATGTGAAAGCTAATATGCCTTTAGGTGCCACTTTTGAAAATCCAATGCTAAGCGATGAGGAAGCTTGGGATGTGGCCGCTTATGTGAATAGCATGGAAAGGCCTAAAAAAGACCTTTCCAAAGACTGGCCGGATATCTCCAAAAAGCCAATGGATCATCCATTCGGGCCATTTTCGGATGAGTTTACCGAAGAGCAGCACAAATTCGGTCCCTTCAAGCCCATCCAAGCGGCCAAAGCCCTAACTAAGTAATGCTTCGATTTATTCTGGTTTCGATCTTCGCTTTGGGTTTTCATTTTCAAGTAAAAGCCCAAAAAGAAGAGAAGAAAATTGACATTCGTCCGGAGGTTCACTTTAGGACTTTCTGGATGAACACGTCCTATTCTGATACTGAGCTCAAGTCCGATTATGCCTTGGGCATGAGCTTAAATCTTGGTGCAAAAATCAACTACACCAAACATTGGACACTTCAGGTTGGCTATCGATCTTTTGCAAATGTATTGAGTTCCGAGATTTGGAAGCCTGACCCTATTTCAGGTCAAACGAACCGCTACGAGACAGGCTTATTCAATCTTTTGGATACTCGAGATCGGTTTTTTGGGAAGTTGGAGACTCTTTCTTTAGGCTATACAAAAGATCGGTTTGAAGTGAAAATTGGCCGAATGGGTATCACGACCGATTGGGTTAATGCACAGGATGGGAGGCTTTCGCCCACTGTAGTAGAAGGAATCAATGCATGGGTGGCACCATCTAAAAACTGGAAAATCAGTCTTTGGGCCATCGAAAAGATGAGTATTCGAGGCAGCAGTGAATGGCTTGGAATAGGAGAGACTGTGGGGATTTATCCGCAGGGACGAAATGTATTCGGAAAGCCAGGAAACTACTTTGGAAATACTGAAAGCGATTGGCTATCGATTGTAGAGGTAGATGGAAAGTTGAGAAGTGGGGGAAAGCTCCATTTTTCTCACACGCTGGCTCAAAACCTGTTTGCGACCACATGGGGATCTTTGGAAAAGAACCAAAAATTAGAGAAAGGTACTTTGACTTTGGGAATTCAATCAGGGGTACAGCATACGGTAGGAGAGGGTGGAAACGCCGATCTGAGCCTTTCTTATAAACAGCCTGGAGACTTGAATTATGCCATTTCTGGTAGACTTGGCTGGAGAAATGAGCGTTGGATCACGCACTTGAATTATACCCATGTGGGTGGCAAAGGGCGTTGGCTAAGTCCTCGGGAGTGGGGGAAGGATGCTTGGTACACCTTTATTCCAAGAGAGCGAAATGAGGGGTTTGAATCGGTAGATGCTGTAGTCGGGTATTTGGAGTACCGTTTTGAGAAAGTGCCAGTGCAGATTTATGCGCATGGTGGTTTATATTGGCTTTCAGATACCTCTGATGCGGCAGCAAACAAATACAATTTCCCTAGCTACAGGCAAGTGAATCTAGGAATAAAGATTCAGCCCAAGCGTGTGAAAAATCTTGATTTTCATCTGATTCTAGTCAGTAAGGAACCCATTACTTCCGAAAAATTAACTCCCAATCAGATCTACAATAAAGTCGAGCTACTTCATTTTAATGGGATACTCAATTGGAGGTGGAATTGATTACAGCGTGAGGATATCTTGAAGAGTGTCCTTTATTTCAAGTATAATTTCAGGTTCAATTTCACCGATTTTTTCGAGAAGTCGGTCTTTAGAAATAGATCTGACGTGAAAAACCAGTGCTTCTGAGGTAGACTTTAGCTGGTTTTTGGAGTTGGGTTCCAGGATTGGATTTCCCTTGTATCGTTTGATTTGAGTGGTGAGCGGCACCACGATGACCACATCCAAATATCGATTTAGGAGATTTCCACTGATAATTAATACAGGCCTTCTTCCATTTTGCTCTCTTCCTTGAGTAGGAATAAGGTCTGTCCACCAAATCTCTCCTTGTCTCATTGCTCAGTTTGTTTGAGATAGGTTTCCATCCCTTCTTCTGCGATAAGCATGATTTCATCATCTTGGCCCGCTTCTCTGTAGGATTGGACATATTCAGCTCTTTTGAGGTGTTCAAGATAAAGTCTAAGCGCTTTCTCTATCAGGTTATTTTTAGGTACAGAAAGCTTCTGGGAGTACTCTTGAAGGCTTTTGAGTACATCATCTGGGAGTGAACTGGTGAACGTAGCCATATAAATTATATTTACATTTTATATTTATCAAATGTAAAATGAAATTCATCTTTAACCAAAAATCCAATTAGCGATCACTATTTATAAATGGCTCTTTTCTGAAAAAATTAGGAATTGCAGATTCCTTTGCCCACCTTTGATACGTCGAAGAAATGTTTTCGATACTTGTCACCAAGTTTAGCATCGGCGATTCACCTGCCACAAGTAGCAAATCAAGAGTTCTCCAATACCAGGTTTTACTTCTTCTTCTTCTACTTTTTTGATTCTACAAAGTCTTTAGACTTTTTGAATTAAAACCTGCAGTTTACAATCTTCAAGAGAACCCAGATTTCCTAACACCCATTAAAGTTCCCGCTTATTAAGACCATTCGATTTTCAGAATCAGCTCTGTCTGAATTCTCTCTTACGCTTAGAAGTCGCGTTAACGACTATTTCAAATCCACCCAACAAACCAAGTTTGCCAACAAGGAAATGATCTTCAAGACGGTAGTCATGTTGATGATCTATTTCGTTCCTGTGATTTTGGTAATTGCCGGATTTGCCACTGAGACTTGGCAATTGTTTGCCTGCTTTATCCTCAGCGGATTTGGCATGGCGGGTATAGGCATGGGCGTCATGCATGATGCCATTCACGGAACTTATTCCCAAAACCCAAAAATCAATAAACTACTCGGCTATACTTTGAATATGGTAGGCGCCAATGCAACGGTATGGAGAATTCAGCACAATGTGCTTCATCACTCCTACACGAATATCCACGAAGGGGATGATGACATCAATGCACCGTTTTTCCTACGCTTTTCTCCGAATATGCCCAAGAATTCGCTTCATCCTTATCAGCATTGGTATACTTGGTTTTTCTATGGCTTGTCCACTATATCATGGGTGACCTCTAAAGATTTTATCCGTTTTGACCGCTATTACAAAATGGGGTTAATCAAAGGGGAAAATATCTATCGCAATACAGTCTTGAAGATATTGGTTTGGAAGATGGTGTATTACGCATTTACGCTTGGACTTCCCATTGCCTTTTCAGGCTTTGGAGTCGGTCAAATTCTACTCGCTTTCCTTATCCTACATTTTATTACTGGATTGAGTATATCCCTGGTTTTCCAGACTGCCCACATCATGCCGGAGGTTATTTTCCCTGTGGCAGATGAATCAGGTACTGTGGAAGGCGAACGGATGCTTCATCAATTAGCTACCACGTCTAACTATTCAGAGAAGAGTACAGTCTTTTCTTGGATGATTGGCGGGCTCAATTACCAGGTTGAGCACCATCTTTTTCCCGACATCTGCCATGTGCACTATCGGAAAATCGCACCGATTGTAAAAGCCACTGCGGCGGAGTACAATATTCCTTACTATTCAAAAAAGACATTTTTTGATGCCTTAAAGTCCCATTGCGAAATGCTCTACCATCTAGGTAATGCTGAAATGGAACCTGTGAAGGCCTACACCAATACTCATGAACAATACGAAAAAACATACTAAACCTGCAGCAGCTCCTCGAGGTGGAAACCCGGACAGACGACAGGTAAAAAAGAAAAAAGAGTCTACACTGGATCCAAAGCTTTTTGTGAAAAAAGCCCAGCCAAGCGGAAAGGAGGGATTTCGAACAGAAAAATCCTTTGAAGACCTAGGCCTGAGTTCCAAATTGCTTCAAAATATCTTGGCAAAAGGCTATCAAACCTTAACCAATATTCAAGAGCAATCCATCCTTCCTCTTTTGGAAGGAAAAGACATGATGGCAATTTCAAAAACGGGCTCTGGAAAGACCGCTGCATTTTTGATTCCCATAATCGAGCATGCCCTTAAAGATCCCCGCAATTTTACTGCTCTTGTCGTAACACCCACAAGAGAATTGGCTTTGCAGATCGAAGAAGAATACAAAAGTCTTACTCTGGGAATGCAGCTGTATTCGGCTACTTTCATCGGAGGTACCAATATCAATTCAGACCATGCCAAACTTGAGCGGAAGCTTCAAGTCATTGTGGGTACTCCGGGTAGGTTGTTGGATTTGTCAGACCGTAAGGTATTGGATCTTAGAAAAGTGAATACGCTCGTGCTCGATGAGTTTGACAGAATGCTGGACATGGGTTTTGTTCTTGATGTCAATAAGCTGGTCAATCGTATAGGCAAAAGAGATCAAACCCTTTTGTTTTCGGCAACCCTAGAGCCTGCCCAGAAAAAGCTGATAGACGGTCTGCTTACCAATCCTATTGAGGTAAAAGTCAACAGCGGATCGGGAACAAATGAAAACATCGAGCAACAAACGATCCGAGTGCCAGAAGGACAGGATAAGTTTGAAGTATTGGCTGATCTTTTTCGCAATCCTGAATTGGAAAAAGTCATCCTTTTTACAGAAACCAAAAGATTGGCCGACAGACTGGCCAAAAAACTAATTCAGTCAGGCATCTCTGCCGGGCAGATTCATGGCGATAAGTCTCAGAATTTCAGAAACCGAATGATTGATGAATTCAAGAATGGGACTATCCGAGTACTGGTAGCTACTGATGTGGCCGCCAGAGGGATCGATGTAGCTGATGTAAGTCATGTGATTAACTATCAGCTACCGATGACCATGGATGCTTACATCCATCGTATCGGAAGGACAGGCAGAGCCGGCAAAGTCGGTCATGCCATTACGTTTGTTAACTAACCCCACTGCATGTCAAAAAATCAAAACACATTCATCAAGAAGCAAAAGGCTGAACTGAAAAAGAGGAAACAGAAAGAAAAACTAGAAAAGAAACTTGAGCGTAAAACCCAGCCCAAAGATGGAAGCCTGGACAATATGATCGCTTACGTGGACGAGTTCGGAAATCTTTCCAACACTCCTCCGGCTCCGCCTGTAGAGAAAAAAATGAGTACAAATCAATCAAATCAAAACCGAGTAAAAACAAATCAAAATTTCAGAAATCATGAATGAAGGAACAGTAAAATTCTTTAACACTACCAAAGGCTTTGGATTCATCACACCAGCAGACAACTCTGAGGACGTATTCGTTCACCACAGCGGTCTAGTTCACGAAATCCGTGAAAACGACAAGGTGAAGTATGACCTAGTTCAAGGTAAAAAAGGCATCAATGCCGTAAACGTGAAAGTAGTTAGATAATTCTTTCTGCTTTGAAAGTATAATCCCCGGTGACTTTTGGTCAGCGGGGATTTTTTTTAGCTGGATTTTACCTCATTGACCAAAAATTCTCCCTGCTCAAATGCGTTGACATTGTCCAGTGTGGTGGTAGCGATCTGATCCAGTGCCTCATGAGTCAAAAATGCCTGATGGCCGGAGATCAGTACATTTGGGAAAGTCATCAATCTGGAAATCATTTCGTCGTCCAAGATTTCCTCGGAGAGATTTTTGAAGAAGATATGCTCTTCCTGTTCGTAGACATCTACTCCAAGAAACCCGATTTTTCTGGATTTAAGTGCCTTAATCACTGCTTTAGTATCGATCAGTGCACCACGGCTGGTGTTGATCAATGTGACTCCTTTTTGCATTTGGCTTAGCGTTTCTGCATTGATCATGTGGCGAGTCTGAGGAGTCAAAGGGCAATGAAGGGAAATGATTTGACTTTGAGAGAAGACTTGTTCCAAAGGCAAATAGATGACTCCGATGGCTTTCATTTCTGCGCTTTCAGATAAGTCAAAAGCAAGGATTTCTGCTCCAAACCCTTTGGCAATTCTGCAAAAAGCTTTACCAATTGCACCTGTTCCGATGACACCTACTTTTTTGCCATGAATATTAAATCCAGTCAAACCTTCCAGAGAAAAGTTATTCTCCCTAACCCGATTGTAGGCTTTATGTGTCTTTCTTACACATGTCAGCAAAAGCGCCATGGCATGTTCGGCCACGGCTTCTGGACTGTAGGCAGGCACTCGTACGATTCTGATTCCAAGTGTTTGGGCAGTATCCAAATCCACTTGATTGTAACCTGCACATCTCAAAGCGATCAATTTTACGCCGAAATGATGCAGCTTTTTAAGAATAAACTCATCGATGGGATCATTGACAAAGGAACATATCGCCTGATGACCTTCGGCAAGATTGACGGTTCTGTGGTCAAGAGACACCTCAAAAAAACTCAACTGGTGATCGTAGTTTGCCGAATGGAGGGTGAAGCTTTCCCGATCGTAGGATTTGGTGCTGAAAAAGGCGATTTTCATAAATAATAAGCTAGGTGATTTGATCCTAAAGATAAGGTAGAGAAAAGAACCATTGCCTTTGATCAGTCGATTTTCGAAAAGTTATTTGACCGGAATTTGATCTTCTATTTTGAAATCGACCAAATGACTTGGATATTGGATAAACCATTTTCACTAATTCTATGAAGAACACCTTTCTCTATGCTTTGCCTTTTCTTTTGCTTTTTGCCTGTGGTCAAAAGCAAGAGCCCATTGTAGAAGATTCCATTCCTGAAGAACTTAAAATCGAAGAAGTAGCTATGCCAGACTCAGTACTCCGCCATGTGGTCCTATTTGGATTCAAAGAATCCTCCAGTCCTGAGGACATCCAAAAAGTAATCGATGCTTTCAAGGCATTACCAAATCAAATTTCAGAAATCAAAGGATTTGAATGGGGAACAAACTCCAGTCCTGAGGGGCTAAATCAAGGGTTGACTCATGCATTTACCCTGACTTTTCATTCGGATGCAGATCGGGATGCCTATCTTCCGCATCCTGCACATAAGGAGTTTGGTGGGATCTTAGGACCTCATTTGGACAAAGTGACCGTGCTTGATTATTGGACCAAACCCTGATTATTTGTCATAGGGTAGGTCACTGTTTATTTGTCCTGAGGGTGAAGCATTGATTACCTCTGTCACCACAAATACGCTTGTACCTCGCCATGGAAGCATACCATTATACTCTTGGTAGCGCAATTCAAGATGTTTTCCTGAGTTGCGCTCCAGGATCTGGGCTACCTCCGGATCTGTGACGCTAAATCTGAATTCATTGCTCTGTAATGCACCTGAGGTGGGGCTTTGGAATCCCTCTTGCACCATTCTTCCTTCGTAGGTTTTGAAGATCACGCCTTTTTTAACGAAGTAATTGAGGCTTCCTGCTTTTACCCCCTCTCCAAAAACGAAGAAAAACTTCCACCACAGAAAGATTCCGAGAATTGCTATTAATATCAAACCGGTAATCCAAGCGAATTTTTTCATAAGACAAACAATTGAGTTTCATTAAATATAGGTTTTGAAATGGCAGGTTCAAAAATGATTTGGAATTTTTAGAAAACCAGAATCCCAAATCTCTGTTTTATCGCTATGCAAAAGCATCTTTTCATGTCAGACTCAGATAACTTATTGCCATTTGGAGGCGAGGTAGTGCTGTTTCCCGATTTTTTTGGACAGGGGCTTGCAGACCAATTATTTGATGAATTGAGAGATTGTCTGTCCTGGAAGCAGGAACCTATTTGGATGTTTGGCAAGCAGGTAATGCAGCCCAGGTTGACGGCTTTGTATGGAAATCCAGGTCAGTCGTACTCCTACTCTGGAATTTCGATGGAACCACTGCCTTGGACACTACCATTAAAACAGATCAAAGACAGAATAGAAAAGTTTACAGGCTTTCAATTTACACATGTTTTGTGCAATTATTATCGCCACGGTAATGACAGCATGGGTTGGCATAGGGACAATGAGGCTGTCCTCGGCCGTAATCCCTGCATCGCTTCTGTCACTTTTGGCGTGACTAGGCCATTTCAGTTGCGTGATTATCAATCAAAAAAAACTAAAGTTGAGATTTTACTCAATCACGGCAGCTTGTTGATGATGACTGGTGAAAGTCAACATGCTTGGGAGCATCAGCTGCCAAAAACAAAAAGGATAAACGGACCCAGAATCAATCTGACTTTTCGAAAATTACTTTATTAGGAATTAGTACACTAGGTTTTCGCCCGACAATGTATGGCCTTGGGTCAAAATATTGATTGTGATTTTAAATTGATCAGGTAATTCATCATTAGTGGCTTCTCGATGTATTCGATCACAGAAGGATATTGAATAGCCTTTCTTTTATCTTCCATACTTACAGACGAAGTGATGAGGATCACTTTTATTTTTTCATGTTTATTGACTGATTGGAGATAATCCAAGACCCCCCAACCATCAATATCCTGCATGTAGATATCCAAGAATATCAGCGTATTATTGATGCTTTGGTTAATAACAGCAGCCAAATGATCAATTACTTCCTGTCCGCTTGAAAAGGTAAGTGGATCTTCGCTCAGCCCTGATTTTTTTGCGAGAAGCTTGTGGAAAAAAATGTATTCGGCGTCGTCGTCTACTATGATTAAATCGAAATTCATACACTAAGATTGCAAGATTATTATTAAAGATTTTGATTTTTTTGAGCTTCAGAAGTTTTTTCTGAAATCTCTCTGATGATCTGATCGAGCTCGAAAGCTGAGTCGCTTATCACTTTCAGAAGCTTGTTGATTTCAGGGTTTAGGTCTTCGAAATAAAGGTCATTGAGTAGATGAATAATTCCCATCATTCTGGCAAGCGGAGCTCGGACCACATGGGACTGAATCCAGGCTATTTCCTTAAAGGCTCGATTTTGCTTTAAAATCGCTTCAATAAATTTAATTCGGTCGGTAATGTCTCGATAAATGTTAAGAACGGCAGTTTTTCCTATCAATTCAAAGACATTTGCTTTGACTTCCATGTTTCTCAATTCTCCGTTCTTCTTTCGTATGACGGTTTCAAACTCCAAGGAGCCTTTTTCCAAGAGTTTTTGAATCTTTTCCAGGTAGTATCCACTGTCTACCATGCCGGTGTCAATGTCTTGGATACTTAGATTGAGCAATTCTTCCTTGGTGTAGCCAAGCACAGTCTCACTCGCTGGGTTGGTTTCAATAAATTTGGATGGACCGGTCTGGTCTATATAGAATAAATTGATGTCATCTAAATTGGCATCAAATAAGAGACGGTATTTTTTTTCGTTTTTTTCTGCTTCCTCTTTGGCGGTCTGAAGCTGTTCGGTCCGAATTTTCACCAGATCTTCCAAGTGATCATTCTGGTTTTTCAACTGATCCATCAGGTGCTTGGTAGTCAGTAAATTTTGTATTCTTAGGGATACCTCGCTGATGTCAAACGGCTTGGTAATAAAGTCACTTGCTCCCAGTTTGAGTGCTTTTTCTTTGCTTTTGGGGTTAGTATCGGCTGTCAGGACCAATATGGGCATGAAATCTCTCGAATCGGCACTCTTCTCGATTTCGGCCAAGATATCAAAGCCTGTGACCCTGGGCATCATCAGGTCCAAAAGTAGAATGTCAGGCTTGTGGAGTTCTATTTTTTCGAGAGCTGCTGTAGAATCTGTAGTAGATAGAATTTCATTGAATCCTGCTAGGTTCAGAATGTTCTCCAATAAAATAATATTGGGAAGCTGATCATCTACAATCAGGATTTTATACTTGAGAATAGATTCCTTGATTCGGTTTTTTTCACTCATGAGTTGTATACTTCAGGTATTGATCAAAAATTTTGATCAATTGCCCCACGTTTATTGGTTTGGTGATGTATTGATCTGCTCCTTTTGCGAGGATTAGCTCCATTTGTTTGGTTGTAGCGTCTGCGCTGACCACCACAATGGGCAATTCCTTTGTCTCGGGATCTGATTTTAGTGTTTCTAATATTACTCCTCCTGAGGTATCCGGAAGATTCAAATCTAATAGAATTAAGGAAGGTTTGTATTCTTTGGTGAGTTGAATTGCTTCCAATCCATACATGGTATTGATGACTTTTATACCTGGTTTCAGGCTTCGGAGTAGCTCTTTGATTAGTTCTATATTTGATATATTATCTTCGACCAACAGTAATGTACCTTTTGAGTCGCTGTCGGCAAAGTCTGACTTATCCGTATTCTTTAGCTGATTTAGTTTTGATGGATTTATGGTTGTTCCAGGTAGTTCGATCCAAAATTTGCTGCCTTCACCTACTTTGCTTTCTACACCTACTTTGCCTCGCATGAGTTGGACGAGTTTTTCCACTACCGAGAGTCCCAATCCGGTACCTTCTGTGGCGATTTGATCACCTCCAATGCGTTCGAAAGGCTTGAATAGTTTGGGCAGGTTTTCCTTGGATATACCTATTCCATTGTCAATGATGTAGATTCTGACGCTCTTTTTTCCATCGGGTTCTTGGTTGGATTCGGTAGAAATCCAGATAGATCCTTCTTTTTTGTTGTATTTGATAGCATTGTTGAGCAGGTTGATCAGTATCTGTTTCAATCGCTGCAGATCAGCCATAACGAAGGTTTTGCTCCCTTTTTCAGATGGCAGATTGATGCTTACTGACTTTTCTGTTGCGAATGGCATGACGGAATCTGAGATTTCCTGAATGACTCCATTCAACTCAATTGGCTCAAGTGACACAGTGACTTTTCCTGCTTCGATTTTTGCGATGTCCAAAACCTCATTGATTAGTTGAAGCAGGTGATTTCCGCTTTTGAGGATGTATTCAAGGTTTTTATGCTGATTTTGTGAGAGTTCGGTGAATTCTAAAAGTTGAGCGAAACCCAGAATAGAATTCATCGGTGTGCGAAGTTCATGGCTCATTCTGGATAGGAACTCGCTTTTGGCTTGATTGGCTGTGTCTGCTTCATTTCGTGCGAGCTCGAGTTCTAGATTTGAATTTTCAAGTTCTTTGGTTCGTTCTTGAATTCTCCTCTCTAGGTTTTGATTGAGTTGAATGATTTCTTCCTCATAGTTTTTGCGATCGGTGATGTCTTGTTTTACAGCTAGGTAGTTCTTTATCTTTCCTTGCTCATCGAGGATGGGAGTGATTGAGATGTTTTCCCAGAAGATTTCACCCGATTTTCTTTTGTTTCTCCATTCAGTCTGAAAGTTTTGGCCTGAGGTTATGGCTTTCCAAAGTTCAATGTAAACTTCTCGGTCAGTGAGACCGGATTTGATCATACCGATAGGTTTCCCGTACAGTTCATCATGGCTGTATCCGGTCATTTTGAGAAATGCTGGACTCATGTAGTCGAGATTTCCGTTCAGATCCGTGATGATGATTGCCACAGGACTCTGCTCGATGGCAAGGGTAAGTTTTTTTATCTCGCTCTCGTTTTTTTTGCGTTGGGTAATTTCCCTGACGAACCTGAGGACTTTAGAGTCTGTCATGGGGACTATCCGAGATTCGAAGAACCTGCTCTCATATCCCCTCATTCCTTCGTATTCGTAGGTGGTAATCTTATTTTCCCTGAGTGACTTTTGGATTTGTTCGATATGTATTTCAGCGTGTTCGGCGGGGAAAAAGTCATATAGGTTACCGCCTAAGAGATAGCTAAAGTCTCCGATTGTGTTTTCCAGTTTGGAACTGTAATACTCGAGGTAGTTTCCGTTTTTGTCCATTATATAGAGCAAATCCGGAATGGCATCGATGATGGCTTTGAATCGGATGTTTTGCTCCCGGATCTGCTCCTCTACTAGTTTCTCGTGGCTGATATCGATGACAGTCGCTGCATTGAAGACCGGCTTGTCTTCTTCGTCAAAGAACAGCTTGGCAGTGACCAGTCCGGGGAAGGTGCTTCCGTCTTTCCGTTTTCTACCAAATTCTTTCAGACTATACTCATTGTTGGTTAAGTATTCAGGATAGATATGCTCCATGTAATCCTCGAGCTGCTCGGACGTGTGAAGGAGAAAAATCTCCATCCCGATCATTTCTTCTACCGTATAGCCATGCATTTTGGCAAAGGCTTCATTGCAGTAAGTGATCTTCCGGGTTCCATATTCGGTAATAACAGTACCATAGGAGGCTTTGTCGGAGATTATCCTGAATTTTTGCAGTTCCTGTTCAGCTGTCTTTCGGTCAGTGATATCATAGTCTGCACCTCTGAAGCCAATTACTTTTCCCTCTGGATTACGAATGGCAGCACCAAAGCTGGTTACCCAAATGATTTTGCCGTCTTTTCTCTCGATGGTATTTTCCCAATCTAATATGTCGTGACCTTCTTGGAGATGTTGAAGGCCAATCTTCTTGTAATCAGCTTTTTGAGCTTCGGGAAAAAGATCCCAAAAGAATTTTTTGCCCACCAACTCCTCGGGTTCGTATCCATAGACCCACTTAGATACGGGGCTGATATAGGTATACAAACCTACCTCATCCACTTCCCATATGACTGCGCCGGTATGCTCGGCAATTTGGCGGAATCGGTTTTCACTATAGATGAGTGCTTTTTCAGTAGCTCGTTTTTCAGTGATATTCTTCCATGAAGTGAAAATGACCTCTTCCCCGTTGAAAATAAATTTGGAGAGAGAAATCTCCACAAGAAACTCAGTGCCTTCTTTATGGAGGTGTACCCATTCAAAATTCACCTGATCCTCATGATCAGTTTTCTCAATCATCTCTTTTTCATATTCAGCGGATAGTCTGCCATTGGGCTGGACATCTGGGGATATTTGAGAAGGAGTCAAACCTACGATTTCCTCTTTAGGTCGTCCAAGCAGGCCGATAACTGCTTTGTTGCAGTCTATAAATTTTCCATCCTTGATAACCAGGTAGCCGTCAGGGGATTCCTCGAAGAGAATTCTGTATTTCTCTTCACTCTCTTTTAGTTTTTGCTCGGTTTCCTTACGGTCGGTGATGTCGATGCCTACACACTGCATTTCGAACGGAATTCCTGCTGAATCTGTAAGGCAGACAAAATCCCAAAGTGTAGTCACGATCTTTCCCGATCGGGAAGGCTTATCTAGCTCGACTTGGACTATTTTTCCAGGCTGACCTATGCATTCGATCACTGCTACTCTTGCCTTGTCCTTGTCATATTCGCAGATAGAGGTAAGTGAGTCGGTATCTGCAAGTCCTTTGGTCGGATAGATATAGCCAAAATCTTCCTCAAACTTTTTATTCCAAAAGGTATGTCGACCATGGAGATCGGTTCTGATGACATAATTCGTCTGGGATTCGAGGAGACTTCGCAGTCTGTTTTCACTTTCGATCAGTTGGTCTTCAGCCCTTTTTCGGTCAGAAATATTGATTCCCATGCATTGGATTTCATTAGGGACGCCCGCTTCGTCAAAAAGCGCCACAAACTCCCATAGCGTAGTGATGATGCTGCCATCCCTACTGGGTTTGTCCAGCTCCACAGGAAAAATTTGACCGGGATTCCGGATGCAGTTATATACCACCGCTTGTGTTTTTGCATGATGATAGTCGCAAATAGACTGCAGGGCATACCCGTGCTCAAGTCCCTTTTCACCGTATAGCCAGCCAAATTCGGCTGCAAATTTTTCATTCCAATAGGTATGATGCCCTTGCAAATCTGTGCGAAGCACATAGCTGGTCTGTGAGTTTAGCAGATTTTGGAGCTGTCTTTCTTTCCTTCTGGATTCTGCTAAGTTGCGTCTCGATTCAAAGTGCTGACCTAGTACATTGGTCAGGGCTTGGACCAAAGCATATTCCTCGATCAAGAAGAATTTATCTTCCGGAATATAAACTTCCAAGATTCCGACCTTCTTATGGTTAAGGAGAATGTCTTCTTTGATCAGATTTTTGCTTTCTACAAATCGAGCAGAAGTATATTCCAAATCTTTGTACCGGATCTTTGCGCAGGTTTCCTCGGGATGAAAAAATCCTGCAGGAATAATTTCAACGGCCTGTTGCAATACCTGGTCTTCCCGTAAACCTCCCGAAATCAGCAGTTGGGTTATCTCATAGACCGTGTTGAATTCTTTAATCCGCTCTTTTAAATCTCTCTCTTTTTTAATCCGATTATGTACGTTTGACAGAATTCCGGTAAATATTCTGAGTAGGTCAAACTCATTTTCGGAGTAGGAGTGGTGTTTTTGGACAGAATCTAACCCAATAAAACCAATGCACTCCTGTTGATCCATGATAGGCATGGTGAGTAGACTTTTGATTCCCTGCGCTCCAAGAATCTGCCGCAGAGTAGAGGATTCATCAAGCGCACTGACATCTTCCACATACATCATTTTTCCCTTGGCATGTCCGACAGTCCAATCCTCAAGACCTACCAAAGAAGTATCTTGCAAAAAACCGATTTGTGGATCAATGCCAGGAGCGCACCATTCGAATGTGTTTGTACAGGTATTTTTTACCCAGTCATAGTCAAAGACATACATTCGGTCTGCTTGGACAAACTCGCCCAATTTCTTCAATGATAACCGTATCGTGTCCTGTAGATCATCTTCCGAGATGTTGATGTAAGAAGAAGATGTCTGCACCAAAAGCTCCAACAGTTCGGACTGGGATTTGAGCTTCTGCTCGGCTTCCACTTGGTGCGTGATGTCCAGGAAAGTAGCAAATACCTGAAATGGATGGTTATGATGAAATCCGAATTCCGGTGTAGCATTGAAGGATAGCCACCTGTATTTTTTTTGAATGATGTCATACACCCCTATTTTTTCATTTAAAACAGGCTTCCCCGTCCTCAATGCAGTAAGAGTGGCATGTTTATCGATCGGGACTAAGGTTCCATCGGGATAAATTAAATGAAATTCAGGGTCAATGGGGGCTTCTCCCCGTATCTGCTTCAAGGTCAATCCCAAGAGTTTCTCTGCCGCAGGATTCATTAAAAAAGGCAATCCGAGTGCATCCTCATAGATTACGCCTTCTGGCATCGTGTTAAACAAAACATCAAAGGAGACCTCTTGCTGAAGTACCTTCAGCGTGACTACGTAGCCATATCTGATTTTTCTGATTCGATGGATCAATCGATTCGCTGTCTCCAATTCCAATTCGATTTGGGTCGGGTCAGCTGTGAAGGCAGGGGTCAGTTTGTTGGCAAACTCCGGGAATATTTCCAGGTATGCTGTGCCCTGAACTAGTTTTTTTTCACCTAAAAGAGTGCCTGCTGATTGGTTTTTTCCGATGACTCTAAGGTCTGAATCCAGGAAAATAAATGCATCTTGGATCAGGTTGAGGGCGTCTGTAAGTAGATGGAAATTCTCTTCGCTGAGTTTTTGAAAAGGCATACCCGATAAGTAATTATGGCACTGTTGACTTTTGGTAAAAATAAAGTGGTTATCCGCCTAATTCGATTAAGGTAAATAAATGGGTGTATTTATTCACTATAATTTTATTGATTGGGCCAATTCTTATTAATAGTACTAAAAAACAATCGTAAATAGTAGATGAACAGAATTTAATTGGGGATCAAATCGCTTTTTTGTAATAAAAAGATAAAAAAAATAAATGAATGGCACTTCTGAGGGTTTTACAGCTTTTCAGTAATAAGTCAAAAAAAAAGCCCCCGATTTTTCTTTAAATCGAGGGCTTCATTCCTTAATCTACCAGCCAGAGGTAATCCTCGTACCCAGCTTCTTTCATTTTTGTTTTGGGTATGAATTTCATAGCGGCCGAATTCATACAATACCTCAACTGAGTCGGTTCTGGTCCGTCGTAAAACACATGGCCCAAATGGCTTTTTCCATATTTGCTTCGTACCTCTACTCGGGTCATGCCGATTGTTCGGTCGATTGGTTTTTCCAAGGCGCGTGCATCAAGAGGCTTTACAAAGCTTGGCCAGCCTGAGCCTGACTCATACTTATCCTTGGAGCTGAAAAGTGGGGCTCCGGATACGATACATACATAGATGCCGGATTCCTTGTTGCCATTGTACTCGTTGTTGAAAGCATATTCAGTAGCATCTTCCATGGTCACCTCATATTGCAAAGGAGTGAGCAACTTCTTGAGTTCTGATTTGGATTTGGCTGGGTAAGTCCCTTCATTGATGTCCGGCCAGTTGGTTTTGATGCATTCTTGCCGACCGCTTCCAATTTTATATGCGTTGTATTCATCCGGTGACTTTTTGTAGTAGTCTTGGTGATACTCTTCTGCAGGATAAAAGTTGCTGTATTTGATCACCGGCGTAGCGATGGGCTTGGTGAACTTCCCCGATTTGTCAAGTCTGGATTTACTTTCCTCGGCTACTTTTCGCTGCATGTCATTATGGAAAAAGATCGCAGATTCATATTGGGTACCTCGGTCAAAGAAAGAACCTCCCACATCGGTAGGGTCAAAGGTTTGCCAAAAGATATCGACTAGCTCCGAATAGCTGATCACTTCGGGGTCGTAGGTGATTTGGACGGCCTCTCGGTGTCCGGTTTTCCCTGAGGAAACTTCCGAATAAGTTGGATTTTTTTCCTTTCCTCCTGAATATCCGGAGACAACGGAAATCACTCCGTCTAGACCTTCAAAAGGCGCTTCCACACACCAGAAACAGCCTCCGGCAAAGGTCGCCAACTCAGTTTTGGCAGAAAATACTTCCTGCTTTGGCTCTTCTGGGAGGTCTTCAGTTGTTCCTGATTTTTCGCCAGGACCAGATGAACAGGCCATTAACAGGCCAACAAATAGACTCAACATAGTAAATGAATGATTTATGGATTTGATCATGGATGAAATTACTGGATTTGGTTAAAGTCTTTAAGACACATTAACTCGATGCTAACAAGGCTACTCAGACTTGTGTTCAGGTGAAAATCTTAAAATCCCTTAAAACTTTCCCAGAGAATTACGATGATGGTGAGTTTTTGGATTAAGCCATTTTTCAAAAACATTATTTTCCGCATTTCCACCTGTATCCAACTAAGATCAGGTTTGTAGTTTTATTAGAGGTGCTGTGGACTGTCGGCTGTGATCAGTCTACAAATATCCGTGATCTTTAGAGCCGATGACCTACCCGGAGGTAAGAATGGGGAAACTCAAATTGAATAAACCTCAACAGCGAGAATTTGATTTTTTGGCTTCCCCTAGTTTTCACTGATTAAAACAAACTCATGTAAATATGAATTTAATACTAGTCTGATTTTAATATCTTTTGAAATCTAAAATACCTGATCCTCTTGTGTATGAAATCAAAAATAACTTTACTGAGTTTTTTGATCTTAATAGTGTTCAGCTGTAAAGAAAAAGACATCGATCCATTTGCTTCCATTCAGCCTGAAGAAAGCCGATTTACAAAAATTACCCTAGTGGAAAAGCTCAATGAGCCCATGGAGCTGGAAGTACTGGATAATTTTGATGTGCTCTTTATCGAGCGGGGTGGAAAGGTGAGGCGATTCTTGGCAGAGACAGGGGATATAGAAGAAGTTGGTTTTCTTGACGTCTATGCGCAGAATGAGGACGGTCTGCTCGGCCTTGCCAAAGATCCAAAGTTTGGAGAGAATCAATGGATCTACCTCTATTATGCCCCCGCAGGCCCTGATTCGATCAACCGGCTTTCAAGATTTACGCTGACCGATGGTTTGCTCGACAAGAGTTCTGAGAAAATCATGCTTGAAGTGCCCGTATTTCGTGGCTGTTGTCACTCGGGAGGTTCGCTTGAGTTTGACTCCAAGGGCAATCTGTTTATCAGTTTAGGCGATGATACCACTCCTTTTGAGTCGGATAATTACAACCCCATTGACGAGCGTGCAGGAAGGCCCGGTAATGTGGATGCACAAAAGACTTCCGGCAACAGCAATGACCTGAGGGGTTCCATCCTGCGAATTACCCCACAGCCCGATGGTACTTACACCATTCCCGAGGGCAATCTTTTTCCTCCCGGTACACCAAATACGCGTCCTGAAATCTATGTCAAAGGCAACAGAAATCCTTTTCGAATCGCAGTTGATCAGCGAAATGGAAACTTGTTTTGGGGAGAAGTGGGTCCGGATGCTTCCAAAGACAGTTTGAAAAGAGGCCCCAAAGGCCATGATGAATTCAACCTAGCGACCAAACCAGGGTTTTTTGGCTGGCCTTACTTTGTCGGCAATAATAAACCTTACTGGAAGTATGATTTCGAAAAGCTAGAAAGCCTGTTTGAATTTGATCCGAAAGCTCCCAAAAACACTTCGCCTAATTCCACCGGAATCGAGATTCTTCCTCCTGCCACGCCAGCTTTGATTTGGTATCCTTATGATGAGTCGGCGGAGTTTCCGATGTTAGGTACCGGAGGGCGAAATGCCATGGCGGGTCCTGTCTATTATCGCGCAGATTATGAAAAGTCAGAGGTGCGCTTTCCAGGCTATTATGACGGAAAGGTGTTTTTCTACGATTGGATGAGAAACTGGATCTTTACCGTGAAGCTGACTGAGGATTACCAATTCGATACCATGGAGCGATTCATGCCCAACACGATGTTTGACAAACCGGTGGACATGCAGTTTGCTAAGGACGGTTCGCTTTACATTTTGGAATATGGCACGTATTGGAGTTCGCAAAATGATGATTCCGGCATCTACCGCCTCGAGTTTGCCTCGGGCAATAGAAAACCCAAAGCCAATGCCTCGGCAGACCGAATCAATGGAGCTGTTCCGTTACAGATACAGTTCTCTTCCGAAGGCACCCAAGACGCAGACGAGGGTGATCAGGTAGTGTTCGAATGGGATTTTGGAAATGGTCAAACCTCTAAAGAGGCTAATCCTGTGATGAGTTTTGACAAGCCGGGCGTCTACCGAGTCAAACTCAAAGTGGCCGATCTCCAGGGAGCTTTTTCTGAAACTTTCCTTGAAATCAAGGCTGGAAACGAAGCGCCTCAAGTCCAACTGGATTGGAAGGGTAACCGGAGTTTTTACTTCGGAGCAGAACAAATCCAGTACGCTTTGAAAGTAACTGACCGAGAAGATGGCGCACCCTTAGATTCCAAAATCGGGTTTAGCATCGATTACCTCTCAGGAGGATTTGACCTGATTCAAGTCGGACATCAGGAAGAAAAGCCCATTTTGCCGGGAGAAAATTACATCACTCAAGCTGGGTGCAAAGCTTGTCATGCAGTGGAAAAGGCCTCTGTTGGGCCCACCTATACCGCTGTCTCACAAAAGTACCTCAATCAACCCGATGCCAAATCCTACCTGGTAAATAAAATCACCCAGGGCGGGGGAGGAGTTTGGGGCGAGCGGGTGATGCCGGGTCATTCGCATTTGGCACCTAGCCAAGTGGAATCCATGGTGGATTACATTCTCTCTTTGGCCAATCCTAATGCAATCCAGCGAACACTTCCGCTCGCAGGTACTTTCCCGATTGACCAAACCGAAAATCCGGAAGGCTACTACCTGATTCAGGCCAACTATGAAGATCAGGGTGCCTCGGGAATCGAACCGCTGAAGACCCAATTCCGAATGATCCTAAGGAACAGCCTAGTGTCTGCCGTTTCTGCCAATGCATTTGAAGGTGTAGCCAAAGCCAACGGGGTAAGTTCGCAATGGGTGAAATTTACCGCAGCCCAGTCTTGGATCAGATTTGATCAGCTCGATTTGAATGGGATTAAGCAGCTGGAGATTGCCCTTTCTCCTGGAAATACGTCCGGCAAACTCGAAATCAGAACAGGCAGTGCCGATGGACCTTTAACCGGAGAGACAAAAGTCCTCTCCAAAGCAGACCGTCCTGCCAATCTGGAAGGACAATTCTTCCCGGTGAGCCTTAACCTAAGTGCCGCTGAAGGAATTCAAGATGTCTATCTCGTCTTCGTGCCAGACAACGAAGTCTCCATTTGGAATACGTTCAATGTGAGTACGATCAGGTTTAAGAGATAGAAAATACATGCCCATGTTACGATGTTCAGCTAGCTGAGAAATTTTTTTCTGATTTTGGGATGGAAGACCGATGACCGATGACCGAAGATTTCTAGAAAGTTGGCATTAAATTGTTCTTTGGCGTTTAGAAAACTATCGGCAGGAATCAGGTTGTCAAAAAAAAGCCCGAATCTTAATTGAATCGGGCTTTTTTAGGTGATGGGATTTCTTGGTGAGATCAATATAGCATAATTCCTACCTGAAGGGTAATCATTCCAGTTTGAGTTTTGCCGTTATCGTAGGTGATGAATCCTTCCGAGTCCACGGCGATGCTTCCTTTCCTGACATAGGTTAGCCGGTCGCCATAAGCATAATTTAGCTTGAGGTAAAAGCTGCTTCCGATATTTATTCCTCCTTTGTCGAGTTTTCGGGTGAAAAATCCCACGCCCAACCCATACCCTAATCCTTCATAATTGGTGGAAAGCAGGCTTTCAAGGTATTCCTGGTCCAATAGTGTATCGACGATTGTATTGTCAATTCGAGTTTTGGTATTCAGTAACTTCATACCCACAAAACCATCCACAAAAGGCACGATTCCTTCCTCCCGCTGGGAAAGTAGTGCACGTATTACGGGGCCGAGCGTGATGTAATTGTAGGAAGTTTTGAGTTGGGGGAGAAAGGTGCTTTCAGGCGTTTTCTCCGTGCCGAGGTGGAGGTAGTTGACTTCGATTCCGAGTAATACGGGAGAATAGGCTGCTTCTTTTTTGGGATTGAGGAGAATACTGGTGCCAAAGCCGATTCCATTTCCTCCGATGGAGTTTTGGATGGTTTGGCGAAACTCACCCATAGGAAAACCCAAGTTTCCATAGAAACTTACCTGTGCTTTTTCAGTGAATTGGGCGAAGGTAGGGGAGGAAAGGAGAGTGATTAGAAGTACTAAAAGTCCTTTTTTCATGTTGTGTAACTTACTTTTCCAAACACGTGCGCGCATCCTATTGAGTTTTATCAATCTAAAAAAACCTTGGTTACCTAAAATTCAAACTAAACACCGTTCGCTTGTCGGGTTCTGATTCTACGGTCAGGCTCCCCCTGTGGAGGTTCATAATCTGTCGGGAAATGGCCAAGCCGATTCCCGAACCGGTCCTTTTGGTAGTGTAAAAGGGTACAAAGATCCGCTCTTGCGCTTCGGGAATGATCCCCGGTCCATGGTCCTCTACCTGAATAAAGGTGCCCATGTCGCCCTGACCTAAGGCCCTGAGGCAAATGATCCGATCGGCCTGATTTTGAATGGATTCACTGGCATTTTTGACCAGATTGATCAGGATCATGGTGATCTGATCGGGATCACAGAGCACTTCCAATTCCTGGGGAATGATCTCTGTCTGCACGTCAATTTGCTGTGATTTCAGTTCCTCTTTCATCAATCCGATCACGTTTTCGAAGAGGCTCTTTACCTCGATCAATTCCTTCTTTGGCTCCGGAATATTGGTGTAGTCCCGATAAGCATTCACAAAGTTGACCAAGCCTTTGCTTCGGTTGGCGATCGTGTCGAGTCCTTCCTGAATGTCCTGAAAACCTTCCCGTTTGATCAGAAAACCTTCCTGCTGCACATAGCTGTCCTCATCGAGAATGGTGCGGAGCGACTCCACCAAGCTCGAGATCGGCGTGATCGAGTTCATGATTTCATGGCGAAGGACTTTGGTGAGGTTTTGCCAGGCTTCCAGTTCGTTGGACTGGAGCTCGGCATTAATATTTTGGAGAGAAAGCAGGGTCCAGATTTGTCCCCCCATCTTGAGAGAGGCAGATTGGATGATGAGGTGAAGTCCTGCATTGACCTTAAAGGAGACGCGCTGCCCGGGCTTCATTTCCATGACTTCTTTGAGCAGTTTGGGGGAAAGTTTACCCAAGTCCTTGATGTCGCGGAACTGGAGAATCTGCAGGAGGTGCTTTGCGGCATTGTTGATGACGCCTATTTTGCCTTCGGTATTGAAGGAGATGATTCCGGTGTTGATGTGCTGAATGATGACCTGTAGGAAAAGCATTTGCTCTTCCTTTTCCGCCCGGGTTTGCTTGAAGACTTCCATTACCTCATTGAAGGCCTTGTTGACCTCCCGAAAGGAGCCGCCCATCTTACTGTCTGCTGTGAAAGAAGAGGAAAAGTCAGTGAAGCGGATGGAATCCAGAAAGCGGGCCAGCTTGTGATTGATGGAATTGACGTAAAAGATCATTTCGCCGGCCAGAAAGACCACAATCAGTCCCAAGATAGCGGGTGCCAACCAGAGGTTTTGGGCATAAAACAGCCAAATTCCCAGGTAAAGGCACACGATGATGAGTCCGATACGGACTGCGATTCCGACCGAAAACCTCCTATAAACCATACTTCTCCAGTCTTCGGTAGAGCGAGGAGCGCGTGAGACCCAACTCATCGGCCGCACGGGTGATGTGACCGTTGTGCTTTTGTAGGGCCTTGCGGATGAGGATTCGCTCCACATCTTCGATGTTGAGGTGGTCTAGGCTGACATTTTCCTCTGATTTTTCTGCCTGACCCATCTTTTGCAAAAAGAGATCTTCGGGTTGGAGGACATTGTGATTGCTCATAATGACTGCGCGCTCGATGCTGTGCTGCAGCTCCCGGATGTTTCCTGGCCAATGGTACTTAGTCATCCGCTTGATCAGCGGTTCGGAGGCTTTGCGGATGTCTTTGTTGTATTTTTTGGAATAGTAGCTGATGAAATGGTCCGCCAACAGCGGGATATCCTCCACTCTTTCCCGAAGGGGTGGGAGAGTGATTTCGATGGTATTGATTCGGTAGAGGAGATCCTGCCGGAACGAATTGTCATAGACCATGTTGTACACCGGCATGTTGGTGGCCGAAATCAGCCGGATGTCTACCTCGGTGGCTTTATTGGCTCCGACACGGGTCACTTGACGGTTTTGGAGAGCGGCTAGTAGCTTGGACTGCATGTTGATGGGCAGGTTGCCGATTTCGTCGAGGAAAAGGGTGCCCTTGTGGGCTTGCTCAAAACGGCCCGCTCGGTCTTCTTTGGCATCGGTGAACGCGCCTTTTTTGTGCCCAAAAAGCTCCGACTCAAAGAGCGTGGTGGTAATCGCACCCAAATCTACCCCGACAAAGGCTTCTCTTCGCCGTTTGGAATGCCGATGTATGGCACGAGCGACGAGTTCTTTTCCCGTACCATTTTCTCCCAATATCAATACATTGGCATCGGTGGCAGCCACGCGCTCGATGGTTTCAAATACCTTCTGCATGGCGGCACTTTGGCCGATGATGTCCTTGAATTTATTGTCAATGTCCTGTTGGAGGGTTTGTTTTTGATCCTTGAGGAGGTCTACTTCGAGTTTTTTCTGACGGAGCTGAAGGGCAGAATTCAGCGTAGCCAAAAGCCGTTCATTTTCCCAGGGTTTGAGCACAAAGTCTGTTGCTCCTTCTTTAATAGCTTTCACCGCCAGATTCACGTCTCCGTAGGCTGTGATCAAGACAACTACAGCGGATGGATCAAGCTCAAGTATACGATCCAACCAATAGAAACCTTCCTGCCCCGAACTCACATCCTTGGTGAAATTCATGTCCAGCAGGATCACATCGTAGTTTTCGTTGTGAGTCAGGATGGGGAGTAGGTCAGGATTGGTTTCGGTGTCCACCTGAGCGAAGTGTCTTTTGAGAAAAATCTTTGCTGCTTTGAGCAGGTCTTCGTTGTCATCGACAATCAGGATTTTACCGATTCGTTGTTCGTTCATAAAAGAAAGTGTTTTTGGTGTTTTGCGCTGATGCAAAATCTGTTTGCTCTTGTTCCAAAAGTTTGCCGATTTTTAATCTTGGATGAAAATGTCTGAAAAGTGTCCTTTTCGGACGATTCTGGCCGATTTTAGGTCGAAATTTCAAAGTAATAAGGTAAGTAAAATATTTCGCCTTTGATCCACTTTTGTGCGGTGGCGGACAAAATTGTTCGAGTCTCGGTTTGAGCATTTTCCTCAAATCCTGATTTGGAGTGCACGGAGGCTATTTTTTGCATGGCACAACCTTTGGCACAGAGAGGGCAAGCCGAGGATGGCTTTTTTACACCATGGACAGAAAACTAGAAAAGAAAACCTGGACTCCCCGAAGAATCGCTGCCCTACTAGGAGGGGCGGTTTTATTGGGGGGAATTATTTACCAAATCGTCTTTGCAGACCATCGGTCCACTATGAATGTGGAGCAGGACAGACTCAGCATCGGTACGGTAAGCACGGGTGAGTTTACGGATTACATTTTGGTGTCCGGGCAAATCGAACCTGCCCGCACCGTCTACTTGGATGCCATCGAGGGAGGTGTGATCCATCAGGTGATCCGAGAGTCAGGAGCTTTGCTCCGAAAGGGCGATACCATCCTCGTGCTCAACAATTCCAACCTGCAGCTCGATGTCATGCAGCGGGAGACCATGCTCTATGAGCAAATCAACAACCTCCGGCAAACCCGTCTGCTATTGGATCAAAACGACCTCAATCAACAAGGACAGCTGGCTGAGATCGACTATCAGATCAGCCTGCTGGAGCCACAATACAAGCGATTCAAAGAACTCCATACCAAAAAACTGGTCTCAGATCGGGAGTTTGAGGAGGTCAAGGAGCAATACGAGTATAATGTCAAACGACGCAAACTAACCTATGCTTCTTATCGAAATGACTCCATTGCCCGGTCTATCCAACTCAATCAGTTGAGGCTTTCCGAAAATCGGATGAATGCTTCGCTCACGGGAGTAGGAAATATCCTGGACAACTTGGTCATCACCGCGCCCATTGCTGGTCAGTTGGCCACTCCACAGCAGCTCGAGATCGGGCAGGCGATCAATCCCGGTCAGCGCTATGGACAGATCGATATTTTGGACGAGTTCAAAGTGCGGGTAGCGATCGACGAGCTTTACCTTCCCCGAATCAGTCAAGGGCTCCGGGGGAAGTTTACCCTCAGCGGCAAGGATTTTGAACTGGAGATTTCCAAGATTTATCCGACGATTACCAATGGCCGGTTTGAGGTGGACATGATTTTCACCGGAGAAAGTCCCGAAGGAATCCGGCGAGGCCAAAGTGTCCGAATCCGTCTGGAACTGGGCCAAAGCGAGCAAAGCCTGCTTCTCCCCACCGGTGGATTTTTCAAGGATACAGGCGGAAACTGGGTATTTGTCCTCAATCCGACTACCGGAAATGCCGAAAAGCGCACCATTCGATTGGGCCGCAAAAATCCTGAATTCTATGAGGTTCTCGAAGGATTGGTTGAAGGCGAAAAAGTCATCATCAGCGGCTATGAGAATTTTGGGGATAATGAGGTTCTGGAAATGAAGTGAGGGTAAAGAGGACGGAAGACGGAAGACGGAAGACGGGAGAGCGAAGGCCGAAGATTTATGACTGGGGTCGAAAGTCTGTAGAAAAAGGAAGGAAGATCGAGATTTAGAAAAATTTAATTTGACCTAAATCAGAATTTTTGAATAGCTAGTTATGGAAAATGAAAAAGGATTCAAGTTTGAAAAATTGATCATCTGGCAACGTGCAATGGAACTTGGTGAAGAAGTTAATTCAATTGCCAGGGAATTTCCGAAGGACGAACTTTATAATTTGTCTTCCCAAATTAGAAGATCGGTGGATTCAATTGCTCTCAATATCGCAGAAGGTTCAATAGGGCAAAGTGACCCAGAACAAAGGAAATTTATTGGTTACGCATTAAGGTCTTTGGCTGAAGTAGTGACCTGCTTTCACAAAGCAAAAAGAAGAAAATATTTAACAGAAGACGTTCATCAATAGCTGTATTCTGATTCCTTCAGCCTTATGAATATGATTATAGCATTTCAAAAAAACATTAAATAATAAATCTAGCCATTGGACCCGGATGGCCGCTTCTGTCTTCCGTCCTCGGTCTTCCGTCTTTTTAAAACCTTAAAATATCGGTCATCCTACATCAAACAACACTATGCAAAACGTCATCAAAACTGTCAACCTTCGCAAGCTTTACTCGACAGAGGAAGTGGAAACTACCGCATTAGACGGAATCCAAATTGAAATCAAAAAAGGCGAATTTGTCGCCATCATGGGTCCCTCAGGCTGTGGGAAATCCACCCTGCTCAATATCATCGGTCTGCTTGACAATCCCGATGGAGGGGAATACTTTTTTCTCGATCAGGAAGTAGCCAAGTATTCCGAACGTCAGCGTTCTTCACTCAGAAAAGGAAACATCGGGTTTGTGTTCCAGTCCTTCAACTTGATCGATGAATTGACGGTATTTGAAAACGTAGAACTCCCGCTTCTTTACCTCAAAATCCCATCTGACGAGCGGAAGAAAAAAGTGGAAGAAGTACTCACCCGCATGAACATCATGCACCGTCGCAATCACTTTCCACAGCAGCTTTCCGGAGGTCAGCAGCAGCGCGTGGCCATCGCCCGAGCGATCGTAGCCAAGCCTGCCGTGATCCTCGCCGATGAACCTACCGGAAACCTCGACTCCACCAATGGGGAAGAAGTAATGAGACTTCTTGAAGAGCTCAATAACGAGGGAACTACCATCGTGATGGTCACGCACTCTCCCCACGATGCCAACTATGCCCACCGCATCATCAACCTCTTTGACGGCAAAGTGGTGACGGAGAATATCCGGGAGCAGTTTCACATTTGAGGTTGGGGAGTAGGGGAGTATGGAGGTTAGGATGGTGGTTTATCCTTAGAGTTTGCATCTCCTTTTTCGGTAAGCTTTTTAGTTTTTAAAGTTGCCCGAAAAGCTCCCATGCTGTTCATCAAAGTGTAGGCTTGAGCATAGAAGTTGGAAAATTCATCCTCTGACAGGTATTTTCTTCTATTGGCTTTGTGAAGGCAAGTGACTACTTCGGCTAAAGAGCGAAGAGAATAGCCTATGAATTTTCTGAATTCTTTGATCGATTGGCCGGTCGAACCTTCGGCGATATTCAAAGCGATTGAGTCTGCAGCTCTTCTAATTTGGGAGGTCAAATTGTATCTCTCATCTACTGGGAATCTGGCAGAAGCATCAAAAATCAACTCCCCAAAACCCATCGCTGTATGCCAAATTCTCAGTTTCTCAAATTTGAAAGTTTCCATATAGAGAGAATTTTAATCAGTTTAAAAATTTGAAAATCAATTTATTGAATTGGATTAGATGATCAAAATTCCTCTTTAAGCTCAGAGCATTTCTTCTTGTAAACCTCCCAACTCCCATACCTCCCAACTCCCAACTCCCATACTTCCCAACTCCCAACTCCCATACTTCCTAACCTCCCAACTCCCATACTTCCCAACTCCCAACTCCCATACTTCCTAACCTCCCAACTACCATGCTATCTAACTATCTAAAAATCGCGCTGCGTGGCTTTGCCAAAAACAAACTCACCTTTTTCATTAATCTGTTTGGGCTTTCGCTCGGTCTTTGGGCTGCGATCTTGATTGGATTGTGGATCAAAAGTGAGTTTGAAGTGGGAAAGGGCCTGCCTGAGATCGAGCAGGTCTACCGAATCATGGAGCATCAATCCTACGGCACAGAGGTCTTCACAACCAATTCTACTCCGGGAATCTTGGCTGAAGCCATGAAGGAAAACCTATCGGAGGTAGAGAAAGCAGCTACGTTTTCTTGGGAAGAGATCCATCTTTTTGTCAAGGGAGACAAGCGGGTCAAGCTAAACGGATTCTATGCCGGGGCCGATTACCTTCAGATCTTGCAGTATCCTTTTGTCCAGGGCAATCCAGAAAAGGCGCTTACAGATAAATCTCATATCATCCTGACCGAGGATGCTGCTATCAAGCTTTTTGGCAAAACTGACATCATTGGGGAATCGGTCGAAATGATATCGAGTGATGGCAGGGAACTTTATATAGTACAAGGTGTGCTTGCTGACTTGAAAAATACCGTGCAAAATAGGTTTGATTATATTTTGCCTTACCAAGTCATGTTTGAAAAGCCATACAACGACTGGCTGAAATACTGGGGAAACAACGGACCCAGTACCATCATCAAGCTTCAGGCAGGTACCGATCCCGATAAATTTTCCGCTTCCATCAAAGACTTTATTCTCAAGCAAAAGCAAGCCGATAACGAAGGGAGCAATGTGGAACTGTTTGCTTTTCCCCAAAGTGAATTGTACCTCCATGGATCATGGAATGACGGGAAGCTTCAGGTAGGCAGAATTAAAACAGTCAAACTCTTTGCCCTGATCGGGTTATTTATCCTGATCATCGCCTGCATCAATTTCATGAATCTCTCCACAGCTAAATCCCAAAAGCGGGCGAAGGAAGTTGGCGTGCGCAAAGTTTCAGGCGCAGATAAGGTTTCTTTAGTTTACCAATTTCTCAGTGAATCGCTTTTGGTCACAATTTTTTCGGGTTTGTTGGCCTTGATATTGGTTCAGGTGACTCTTCCGATATTTAACAACTTAACTGGGAAAGTGCTGGAAATCCCCTTTTCCCAATTGACTTTCTGGCTTCAGCTGATCGGGATTTTGGCCTTTACCGGCTTGGTTGCGGGAAGCTATCCTGCATTTTACCTCTCGGCTACCAAGGTCGTCTCGGTATTCAAAAATCATGTGAAAGGTGGTAAAAACGTTGTTTTGGCAAGAAAGGGTCTGGTACTTTTTCAGTTTATCCTTGCTTCAGGACTGATCCTTTCCACTGTGGTGATCTTCCGACAGATTGAATATGCACTGAATCGGGATTTGGGCTATGAAAAAGATCAATTGGTCTCTATCGAATTGGATGGTGATCTATCTCAGAAGTATGATATCCTTAAAGCCAAGCTTCAATCTAATCCAAACATTGAATCCGTTACCCGGACTACCCACAATCTGACCGGTAGAAGCAGTAGTACTGGTGATGTCGAATGGGAAGGAAAGGATCCCGGATTTTCGGCCCTTTTCGAGCGGTTTATGGTGGATTATGATTTTGTCGAGACAATGGGAATGAAAATGGTAGAGGGAACAGACTTTTCTAGAGAAAGGGGAGCTGACTCGACACTATCTGTGCTGGTCAACCGTCGTGCATTTGAACTTATCACGCAGAACGACTCCGAGTTGAGGACGATATCTATTGGCGGCGAAAACCGCCAAATAGCTGGTGTAGTGGAGGATTTTCACTTCCAAAGCTTTCATCAATCTATGGAACCCGCCTTTTTGCTGCTTGATCCAAGCTTTGGGTTTAATTCCTTCATCCGGGTGAAGTCAGGCGAAATGGACGCCACCTTGCGTTTCATCCAATCCGTGGTCGAAGAGCTCAATCCTGAGTTTCCTTTTGCTTATCGATTTATGGATGATACCTACGCTCGAATGTATCAGGATGACGTCCGACTAAGGGACTTGACGCAATATTTCAGCATTCTGACAATTCTGATTTCTTGTCTTGGGCTACTCGGACTTTCGGCCCATGTGGCGGAGCAAAAGACCAAGGAAATCGGGATTCGCAAAGTTTTGGGTGCTTCTACATTTTCTATTTTGAATGTGATCAACCGGGAGTTTATCGCCATTGTGTCATTATCCATTGTGATCGGTTGTGGTTTGGGTTACTGGTTTATGAGTGATTGGCTCGAGGGATATGCATACCGAATCGATTTCGAGTGGTGGTTTATCCCGTTTGCTGCTGGGGTCATTCTTGGTGTAGCCTTGCTTACGGTCACTGCTCAATCCCTGAAAGCTGCCCGATCCAATCCAGTCCATGCCATCAAGACTGAATAAGACAAAAGACCTAAGTATCAAGATATATGACACAAGACACAAGACACAAGAATCAAGACCCAACACCCAAGACCCAAGACATAAAAACTACTCAGCACTTACTATTAACTATTAACTAATAACCACATCCATACTTCCTAGCCTCCAAACTTCTCAACCAACTGCCTTATGTTCCTCAACTACCTCCGGATTTCATTTCGAAGTCTCCTGAAGCGTCGTCTGTTCACCTTGGTCAATCTACTCGGTCTGGTGCTGGGCTTGGTCACTTTTTTAGTGCTATTTGCCTATGTCGCTACGCAATGGAGTTACAATGATTTTCATTCCCGTAAAGACTCCATCTTTCGAATCGTAGTCACCGAAGGGGATGGAAATTACGAAACCTACCTTCCCCCCGGCTATGCTGCCATCATAGAAAGCAATTTTGACCAAGTCGAGTCTGTCAATCGGATCGCCGGGGGAATCGGATCGGGCCTGATTGCTGTCCCGGATACAGATTTGGCATTTACTGAGGAGAGGGTCAATTACGTCGAGGGAGGTTTTTTTCAGGCTTTTTCTTTTCCTGTCAAAAGCGGAAGCGCGGATCTAAATGCTCCGAATACAGTAGTGCTTTCTGAGGAGATTGCCCAAAAACTTTTTGGCTCAGAAGATCCAATTGGAAAAATTTTTACCCTGAGTAATCAATTTGGAAAAACCGAACTGACAGTGACCGGAGTGATTGAGCCGAATTCGGAGCGATCAGATCTTCAGGGCGAGGTCTTTGTCTCCATCCATACCTTGGAAAATCCAGACAATCGTCAAGGCAACAGCTGGGCAGATCCAAACGGGCTGGAATCAGGATTTGTCAATTTAATGCTACTTGCTAAAAGCGGGGTTTCAGGAGAAGACTTATCGGATCAATTGACCAGTTTTATTCAGAAAAACCCAGGCTCTGAAAAAACAATCGTCCTGCTACAGCCCTTGGAGGACATCCATCTCGGTAATAGCCTAAGTGATCCTTTGCCGAGCTTCGCGGAGATGGGATCGGTTTTGGTCTTCCTGGCCATAGCTGTCCTTATTTTGGGAATTGCCTATGTCAATTACCTCAATCTTTCCTCAGCATCTATTTTGACCAGGATCAAAGAGATAAAAATGCGAAAGGTCCTCGGCGCAAAATCCTGGCAACTGGCCCAGCAGTTTATGACCGAAACGCTCGTGGTGCTTATCCTTGCCTTATCTATTTCCTTGGTTTTGGTTTACTTGGTGGATCCGTTTTTGGGCGAAATCTTCGGTACGACGATCCTAATTGAGCTTTTGATTCAGCCCGGAATGCTTGCATTGATTTTGGGCATGATGATGACTTGTTCGGCGATTTCGGGACTGTATGTGGTCTTGCTTTCAGGGAGTTTTGAACGAAAATCCCAACTTAAGTTCAAGCCGGACAGTCAGTGGCTTCGCAAGTCTTTGGTTGTTTTCCAGTTTGTGATTTCTGTCGGAATCATCATTTGTACGTTGGTGATCAAAGACCAACTCTCATTCATGCAGAATCAGAGTTTGGGTATGAATGTCAACCAAAAGGTAGCAGTGGCCGGTCCCAATGATGCCGGGGATGAACAGGAATCAAAAATGAATGCTTTCAAGGAATCCCTTAGATCCCAATCCTTTGTGAAAGGCCTGGCCGGCTCAAACAACATCCCCGGAATAGGCTATAATTTTTCCGCAGGAGGCATTTCTCCCATGGTGCCCAGACCAGAAGACGAAGAATACAACTACTCCATGCTGATTATCGATGAGCAGTTTTTTCCGGTTTATGAAATCGAACTGCTGGCCGGTCGAAACTTCAGTACTGAAGAAGCAATTGCAAGTTGGAATTCCATAAACAAGGTTATCCTCAATGAAAAAGCGGCTCGGCAGCTGGGATTTGAAAAGCCGGAAGATGCAGTAGGTCAGAATATTCTCTGGGGAAATCCTTTTGAGGTGGTGGGAGTGGTGAAGGATTACCACCACATGTCGCTGCGAGAGGAGATCAAACCCACTCTCTTTCTGGCAAGTCAGGCGGATGGATTTTTCACCTTGATTCTTGAATACGATCATCTGCAGGAAAATCTGGCACTGATCCAGGATCGTTATGAGGAGATTTTCCCGGGAAATCCATTCAATTATTCGTTTTTGGATGAGGTTTTTGCTGCGCAGTACCGGCAAGAGGCACAATTGAGTCTGGCATTTACCATTGCAGGGCTATTGGCCATTGCCATTTCCTGTCTGGGACTTTTTGCGCTAGCGGCTTATTCGGTGCAGCAGCGCACCAAGGAGATCGGTATCCGCAAAGTATTGGGAGCAAGCAGCGAGAGTTTGTTGAAGCTCATCAGCGCGGATTTTCTTCTCTTGGTCCTGATAGGAATCGGAGTGTCCATTCCGATCACTTGGTACCTAATGGATGCCTGGCAGGCGGACTTTCCGTATCGGGCTGGTTTGTCGGTCACGACTTTTGCCTGGGCAGGAATTGGAAGTTTGGCTGTGGCCATGCTGACTGTGGGCGTGCAGGCAATGCGTGCTGCCTTGGCCAACCCGGTAGAGGCGATCAAAACCGAGTAGTCCCTGCCAAGGGCATAATCTGGAAGGAAAAAAAGAGAGGAAATTTTTCCAGCCCATGCAACCTATTTTTCCTTCTGGGCATCTACTCTTTGAAACCTAAACCAACGCTTTCTTTCTACCATTCTACAGCCAGATCCTTTGACGATTTTCCTTCAGGGATCTGGCTGAATTTGAACTTAAATCGCTTGTCCGTCTTCGGTCAAAATCCTTCAGGTTCGTACAGTTTTATAAGAAAAACCCGCGTTTTACGCCAATTTGGACACTTTTGGCTTGGCACAATCTCTGAAATCAATATAACATCCAACTTCTATCCAATATGAAAACCAACAGATTCTCAATCCTCCTTTTGGCCCTTATGCTCATTGGCTTTGCGGCTTTTGCTCAAAAATCTGAAACCCGCACACCGGGCTCTTTTTCCAAAGTTGAAACTGGCGGCAGCTGGGATGTGATCATCACCAAAGGCAGCAAAGACGAAGTAAGATTGGAAACGACCGGTTTTGACCTGAGCAAAGTCATCACCGAAGTAGACAATGATAAACTCGAAATCAAATTGGTCAAAGGAAACTACAATAATGTGAACCTGAAAGTGTACATCACCATTCGAGAGCTCGAGTCCGTAGGGGCATCCGGATCGGGAAATGTGACGCTTGCATCCGATTTTGAAGCGAGATCCTTTGATCTGGGATTATCTGGTTCGGGAAGTATCGCTGCCAAAAACATCCGTGCTGAAAAATTTAATGTAGGCATGAGCGGATCAGGCAAAATCACCATAGAAGGCGGTGAGGCTGAAGAGGTCAACATTGGGCAGTCTGGCTCAGGCAATCTGAGTGCCCTTAATTTTACCGCAGAAAATGTAATCATCGGGAAGTCAGGTTCGGGTGATACCTCGATCGGGGTGACCGAATCCTTTACGGTGGGTTCTTCCGGCTCCGGAAACATCTACTACCGAGGCAATCCCGATAAGCAAAGCATCGGAATATCAGGCTCTACGAAGCTGATCAAGCAGTAGAAAATCTGTATTTCTAGATCAATGAGTTTTGGGGAAGGGGTAAGCTCTCGAAGAAAACCACTGAATCTCCAAACGAATCGGTCATACACAGAAATCAAGGGCTAAAGCCGACTTTTTCTATTCGGAGCTTTGGGATTGTTACATTCAAAATGCCGATTGGGATATCCCTTTCGGCATTTTTTTATGATGGATTTATCTTTTGGGCCATGCACAAAGGCCAAGGTTCCGATTTGGTTCTAGAAATCATCCCAATCCGCCAATTTGGAAATAATGGGCATCAGACCAGCATCAGAATGGGAAATGGAATTTGGGCTTTTGTGAAGCTTTAGACCGTTTTGGGGGCGAGAGCTTCGAAAACTAGGAATTCAACTAGATTTCGCAAGATTCTCTAAACAGATCGAAGGTCTATAGCACTTTCACTTTGAACGTGACTAATTTCGATTTAGTGGTTTCTGTTCCAATAAATCTTCAGATTCCTGGTAGATCGGCCAGAAGCAATCAAGTCCAACTTGCCATCACCGTCCAAATCTGCGGCTTTTCCGCTGCCGTGAGTGTCTCCACTCACGGAATCTCGCGGTATCGCAACATATTATTTTCGGCAAACTGAGTTTCCACTCTTTCTTTTTCCCAGGTTTAATTTCTATTCCGATAAATTTCACTTTTGGGGTTTTGAGCAAATTTTAAAAAAATTCATGTGAGTGGAGACCTGCATTCCGGACAGGCAGGTCTCCACTCACATGGGCGGATATAGTCAATCTGCCCAAAACCTAAATTTTGCCATTGATTGAATTATTCCGTCTTCAGACTTACCGCAGGATTGACTACCGCAGCGCGGATTACCTGATAACTCACTGTCAGTGCCGCGATCAATAGGGAGCAACCGATCGCTATCGCAAAAGTCCAAACGTCCAGCTGGATCTTGAATTGAAAATCCTGAAGCCAATTGTTCATCAGATACCAACCAATCGGGGCTGCCACGACGAACGAAATCAAAACCAGTCGGGCAAACTCCTGCCCAAATAGCCAAACAATGTGGCTTACGCCGCCACCCATTACTTTTCTGATGCCGACCTCCTTTGTTTTTTGGGTCACCATAAAAGAGATCATCCCATACAGACCCAGACAGCCGATGAATATAGCGATCATAGAGAAGATCTGAATTCCCGCCAGAACAGTCTGTTCTTCTTCATAAAACCGGGCAATATTTTCGTCAACAAATGAATACTCAAACAGCTTGTCTTCGTAGTGACTCTGCCAAAGCGTCTCGACTTTGTCTAGTGTCGCTTTCATCGTATTGGGATTTACCTTGACAGCAAAATACTGATAGTTTTCAGCAGAGGTGGTAATAAGCACCGCACCTATTTCCTCGTGAAATGATTTGTCGTGGAAGTCCTTTACCACTCCGACGATAGCACCTTTCATCGACCCTCCGTCGGCCACAATGGCTTTGCCGAGCGCTTCTTCCGGAGACGTAAACCCTAGCTTTCGCAAGAACATTTCGTTTACCAAAGCTTCTCTCATGGTGTCAGATGGGGTCATATTTCTTCCTGCCACCAGCTCCAAGGCAAAGGCAGACAGGTAGTCCGCATCGGCGAATTTCATATTGGTAGGAAAGTGAACTTCTTCGGCACTGTTGTCAAACCGAACGGAATTGAACCAAGCGTCAGCAGAAGAGGGAGCTTCTAAGCAAAGCGAAACTTTTTCCACTCCGGGAATTCTCAGTAATTCGTCCTTCAATGAAGTCATTCTTGCCAACGAGTCATCGCCGCTTCTGACCATGACAATAGCTTCCTTGTCAAAGCCCAATTCCGCATTTTTCGCAAATTTCATTTGGTTCATAATCACCACTACGCCGATGATCATCACTTGAGAGATTGCAAACTGGGAGATGATCAACGAGCGTCGGGTATTGAATCCCCCCAGCTGATGTTGTGACAGTTTTCCTTTCAGCGCAGCTACGGGTTTGAATCCTGTAAGAATGAGCGCGGGATAAAAGCCGGCAAGCAACGTAATCAATACACCCAATGTGAGGATAAACAGTAGGATAGACCCACCCAGGAAGACATCGGGGAGGAGTGTTATTTTGAAAAAACTGTTGACAGCAGGGATGAGCAAATACGCCGCTATCACGGCAATCCCAAGACTGATACCGGTGATGATGGCTGTTTCAAAGATAAACTGCCAGAAAAGCTGTCCCTGTAAACTTCCTAGGGCTTTTCGTACCCCCACTTCTTTGGAGCGCCTGAGAGCCTGTGCGGTAGCCAGATTTACAAAATTCACACAGGCAGTCAGGAGCAAAAAGATTCCAATGGCGCCTAGTCCCAACAAATTGTTTTTTGACATTTCACCTCCGTATTTTCCGTTGAAGTGAATGTCCGAAAGGGCCTGCAGCTTGTAGTGATGCACGTTCTTGCTTTCAGGCCGATATTTTTTGACATAGGGTTGAAGTGCCTCTTCTACTTGAGCAGCGGAGACATTTGGGCGAAGCAGCGTATAGCAATACATGCCACTGGAGATCCCTCCCCATGCATTTTCGCTGGCAAGCCAAGGATCGTATTCCTTTAAAGTGGAATATGAAACAAAAATCTCCTGTCGGATATCCGTATTGAGCGGCAAGTCCTCCAATAATCCCGTGATGGTAAAAGAAATTTTATTGTCCAACCAAATCGTTTCACCCAATGGATCTTTGTCTCCAAAATATTTCTTCGCTATTCGGTCAGTGAGAACAGCAGTATTTGGCGCATTTAATGCCGTGCTGATATTCCCTGTCTTCATCGGGAAATTAAAAATATCAAAGAAGGAAGACTCCGTAAACGCAAGGCCCTCAGGTTCTTTGAATTTGATGATCTGATCCTGATTTTGAACTGAAATTAATATGTCGACCTCCTGGTATACACGGGAAACTTGCTCAGCAAACGTGTGTTCCTCTCGGAAAACTTCCCCCAAAGGAGATGGGACACTGTTTCTGTATGCAATATCATCCCGATGCATTTCGGTGACGATTCGATAGATGCGATCCTCGTTTTGGTGGAAATCATCGAAGCTCAGGTGATGCTTGATCACCACAAAGATGAGCAGGCAGCAAGTGATGCTCAGTGCCAGACCGGCGACGTTGATCGTTGCGTATTCCTTGTTTCGAATAAGGGTTCTCCACCCGATTTTGAAATAACTTTTGAACATAGCGTGGTTGGTTAAGTTTTGATAAGGTCTTCTGGGCCTGATAATTCCGGGGCGAAAAAGCAACAGCACGTCTAGGATAAACTTCCAGTCTGCTTTCCGTTTACCTGATTCTTTTACTCTTCTGTCATACACTTCCATTAGATCTCCCTCGATATAGTCCCGCATCCTCGGGTGGCAATACCAGCGGAAGAAGCGAAGGGGGAGCCGGGGAGGAATATTTTTCATTTCAGGCGGGTATGATTTGCATTAGTGTGAATGCTATCAATCACTGTTTTTTTCACCCCTTCGGGTTTTAGGGTTTTTTCGTTTGTCTTTTTTTCTACAATTCTGCCACCCCTTAGGGGTTTAAGGCTCTCTGCTTATCTGCTGATAAAATCAATCATTCCTTTGGAGTTTAGCATCCTAAGCAGGTTACCACTGGCAATCTTTTTCGTAATCCTGAAGGGATGTAATAGTTATAGGTAATTGTCATTGTGACACCCACTAACCCTGAAGGGGTGACACATTTCTTCCGTATTGCCCAAGGTTCGCTTGCCATAGCGTTTTGGGAATGGCACTCCATAGCTCGTCCCGGGTTTCTTTGGCATACTGGATGGCTTTTTTGCCAAGTGCTGTGATCTCAAAATATCGTCTCGGCCTGCCTGCACGTTCCTCGGTCGATTCGCCTGAGCGGGACTTCAGATATCCTTTATCTTCCAGCCGGTTGAGCGCGGTGTGTAGCGCGCCCATGCTAACCGTCCGTGAAAGGCGTGCTTCAATTTCGTCTTTTATTCCTACGCTGTAGGCTGATTGGTTCAGTATCCCGACAGTTAGAATCACGATTTCCTCAAACTCTCCCAATTGAAAATCTTTCATAGAAAAAACATATTATCTAAATGTAGGAGTAATAGTCGTGCCAGTAAGGAAAGTGTCTCAAGAAAGAAATAGGAGGGTTTTATTGACTGTCCGACGTTCGAAAATGATCTAAAATGGGCGGAGGCGGACAAATGAAAATGATTACCAGCTAAATTGAGTGTCTACTCAATTTCCATATTCTCCTAATTCCGATTCCAATAAATCTTCAGATTCCTGGTAGATCGGCCTGAAGCAATCAAGTCCAATTTGCCATCACCGTCCAAATCTGCGGCTTGCAGATCTTCGCAAGCCATCCCGTTTTTGTCGATCCAATGCTCCTCTACTTCGGAAAAGGATCCGTTTTTGGGTACAAAAAGCTTTACACCAAATTCTCCCGCTTCATTGGCAACTCGCCAGCCGACGACGATTTGATCCAAACCCAATCCCAGAAAATCACCCACAGCGAGCGCATGACCCTCCTTGAGTTGGGAATTAAGAACGGTTCGTCTTACATTTTTGGAATTTAGATTCTTTTCGAAACCTTCGTACACCACCAAGTTTGTCCCGTGCATAGGTTCGACTGTGGCTAGAAATGGTACTCGGTTCATGCCACTTCCGAGCCGAAGTTCACCCACGCTTGGGCTGCTTGGAAGCTCGATTGGCGCGGAATTCCACTCGGAATGTATGGGATGGATTAGCCTGATTCCTTCTTTTCCTCCTAGAAGAATGGAATTGGATGATTTTTCACCTACGACATCCAGGTTGTGGGTTAGGTGCATGCTTTCTTCGATTACGGTTTGTTTCCAGTTTTCAGCAGGATTCGTCGGCAATTCATAGGCGATGACCTTTACTCCTTCTCCTGCACCGTTGGCATTGCCGCGACCATGAAGCGGAACGACTATCAAATAGGCTGAATCACCATTTTTCACCCAGCGCATGCGATGGGTGGTGGGCTCGTGGTGAAGCTGCTTAGGTGTCCAGAGTTGAGTGGGATCTTTGGGACGAATCAGGAAAAAGACAGCACCGGACTTAGTCGTGTTAGAGGTTTCTCCGGGGTTCCATTGCGCTCCTACGGCGATTTCTACCTTTCCGTCTCCATCCATGTCTCGAGCTGCAATGCAGACATTATCCGAGGCTGTGAGATTTTCTGCTATCACAAACTTTTTCCAATCCCCATTTCGATACCAGACAAATTGCTTTTTATCTGCAAGCAGGATGTCATCTTTCCCATCTCCATCCACGTCTCCAATGGCAAGTCCATATCCGATGGCTACTTCGGCGTCCAAGGTTTGCGCTTCAAAAACAGGCGCTATTGCATCGGAAAGGGCAAGAATCAGGAGGATTATCGGGCTGAAATACATGGCTGTGAGGGAGGGTCTTGCTTAAATATAAATGATTGGTAAGCAAAAGAGAAGCAAGTCAGAAAGTTGAGAAGTGTAAGCCACTTGATCCATGGGACGATCGTTTTGACCGTCAGCGGACACTATTGTGCGGGTCGTTACTTGGACTTGGCGGGAAAAGCCCTCAAATCAGCCGATTTGGAGTGTTTTTCATGGCACAAAAGTGGAAATAGAATTGGCACATCTAAACCAAATCTACCATGAAATTCCTTTCTTTTATTGCGCTGATCTTCTTCGCACCCCTGATGGCGAGTCCCAAAAGCGTGGTCACTATCGATTCCGGTGCCGAAGTCCGACTGAGATTTTCTTCCTCAGCAGCGACAGAAGTACTGCTCAACACGCCTTCCAATGCCGGAGTCACAGTGCGTGTGGAGCGCGTGTCAGACCGCTATTTTATCCGTGGATTTGGCATGTCAAAAAGCGCAAAGGAAAAGGTTCTCGTAGAATCAAACGCAGTTTTGGTTCTCAGAAATGAGAATCCCACTGCGGTGGAAATCACCTATGAATCGGATCAATCAGTGCAAAAGGCGAGTCCGGAAAAAGAAGGAGTAAACCTGACTTTTCACAACGGTTCTTTGGCCAGTATCCCTTTGGTCATCCCCGGCGTCATGAATCCCAATCTCAGTCCTATGTCGGACAGTGGGGTGAAGCTTGCCTTTGGTCAAAAGGTCTTTTTCAAGGAAAAAGGCAAGCAATACCTGCTATTCGAAATTGATGAGACATTCAAAGACGGCGATAAGCTAGAAATCCAGGATTTGATCAAAGCCAGAAAAAAGCAATTGGATAATTGATCCATTGAGTTTTAAAGGGTGAAAAATACCCATCCACCTCTTTAGATACGATTCAAATTTCGGATTTCAATTATTTCCCACTTCCCAACTTCCAAACTTCCAACCACCTTGTTTAAAAACTACCTGAAAATCGCCTATCGATCGTTGCTGAGAAACAGAGCCTTTTCCCTGATCAACATCCTGGGTCTGGCTGTAGGCTTGGCTTCCTCGCTCATTTTGTTTGCCTATGTGGAGCATGAGCGGTCTTTTGACACCTATCATCCTGATTCGGATCGGGTATACCGGGTTGTGCAGCAAGTTAATCAAACCGACCGATGGGCATGGACCGGCGGTGCAGTGGCACCCATGCTCCGGGATAAGTTTCCCGATGAGCTGGAAGAAGTAGTCGGTCTGGCGATGACCACGACCTACATTTCTGCGCCGGAGGGAGTGGATCCTTTGGAAAAATTCAGAGAAAGCAACTTCGTCTTTGCCGATGCAGGACTGGAGCGCGTCTTTTCCTTCGAAGTAGTAAAGGGCAGCTGGAAAGGAGTTTTTGAACAGCCTTTTCAAATCGTACTGACCGAAACCTCAGCCAAAAAGTACTTTGGCGATCAGGATCCCATCGGCAAGTCACTGGTGACCACGGGCGATTTTGCCTTTCAGGTACGTGCTGTGATAAAAGACCTGCCGTTCAACACCCACCTCAAAATGGATCTGTTGACCGGAATGGCGAGTTTCAAAGCAACGGAAGGTTTTCCGCTGGACAGTGAGTTCGGAAGTTTCTGGTGGCCACAGACCTACACCTACGCCAAGCTCAGTCCCGGGGCACAGGCGGATCAGATCAGTGACTTGATCCCCAAGTACAACACGGAATACCGAGATCCCGAAGAGGCCAAAAACTATCGTCACTACCTGCAACCCTTGCTCGAGATTCACTTGGATTCGAGTTATCAGAGCGAATGGACCCCCTCCGTGTCGGAACAGTCGCTTTGGATTATTGGATCGATCGCAGTCTTCGTGCTGGTATTGGCCTGCATCAACTTCATCAATCTCGCCACGGCAAGAGCCATCAAGCGGATGAAGGAAATTGGTATCCGCAAAGTCAGCGGAGCCCAGCGGGGTCAGTTGATAGGGCAGTTTTTGGCTGAGTCTTTCCTGATCAATGGCATCTCCCTGATCACCGGACTGGTCCTGGTCTATCTGCTTATTCCTGCGGTACAAAACTTATTGGAAATACAGGTGCCCATGGATTTGCTTGGCAACACACGGCTACTAGTGATGCTGCTTTCCGTTTGGGTTGGGGCCTCCCTACTTGCCGGATTTTTTCCGGCCATTTACCTGTCCGGATTACGTCCTGAGCTGATTTTGAAGCAAAGTGGACTGCAGGGAGGCAAAGCTTTGCTGCGCAAGTCTTTGGTAGTGTTCCAGTTTGTGCTGGCTTCGCTTCTGGTGTTTTGTGCCGCTGTGGCCTATGTGCAGCATACGTTTCTCAGTGAATCTTCTCCGGGTTTTGAGACGAAAAACCTCATCGCCGTCAAAAGCGGAAAAGCAGCCCAAGAAAAAGGTGAGGTACTCAAAGAACAGCTTCAAAACCTCCCGGGGGTGCAAAGTGTGCGCTTTTCGAGCAACATGCCTGGCGTGCAGCCGGGATGGAATCCAAGTGTCGACTACCCCGGAATGGAACCTAGCAAGGCTACCAACCTCAATGTCCAATACGTAGATGCGGGGTATTTTGAAGCGTTGGGTGTGGAGTTGATCGCCGGGAGGGAGTTTGACGAGCAGTACCAGGATGGTGGAGTCGCCAGCCTGATGCGGGAACGATTTCCAGCTCTGGATGGTGTGGGGATGATTGTCAATGCCTCAGCGGCGGCTTGGATGGGTAAATCTCCTCAAGAGGCTTTGGGAAGTGATCTGAGAACCTTTACGGAAGAAAACGGTCTGCTTTTTTCCAATTACAAAGGAAAAATCGTCGGAGTTGTAGCCGACTATCACACTCAGGATCTGCGCTATCCCATCGTGCCGACCATTTACCTTCCTGCCAAAAACGCTGCCTTTGACGGGACTGCCTACCTGATGATCCGAACTGAAGGGGAAGATCAGTCCAAGCTCCTTGACCAAATGAAGGCTACTTGGAAAGAGCTCGTTCCGGGGATACCCTTTGAGTACGAATGGGTGGATACTACTCTTGAAAACCAATACCGTGCGCAAGCGAAAACAGGCCTCTTGTTGGGAGGTTTTGCCTTCCTGACCTTGCTGATCTCAGGGCTTGGACTGTATGGCTTGTCCTTATTTGCTACAGAATCACGACGAAAAGAAATCGGGATTCGCCGTGTCTTGGGTGCTTCGGTGGGCTCTATCGTCGGACGTTTTTCGGGAGAGTTTTTGACTTTGGTCGGGATTGCCCTGTGCATTGCCTTGCCGATAGGTTACTTTCTTATGGAGGAATGGCTGGATCAGTTTGCTCAGAAAGTCAGCATTTCGGTGTGGTTTTTCATGCTGTCTGCCTTGCTGACTTCTTTGGTGGCTTACCTTACGGTTTCCCTCCAATCCTACCGGGCAGCCCTCCAAAATCCTGTTAATTCAATCAAGGCGGAATAGCCTCTCTTTCTTTACCAAATAAGCCCCCTAATTCCCATGCGAATCATCTTCTTTTTTCTAGTTCTTTTAACTGCTCGACAGGGCATGTGTCAAGAGTCTCTTTCTCAGGTGGTAGATCAATATGCCAAAGAAAATAACTTCAGCGGGGTAGTATTGGTCGCCACTGATGGCAAGGTGGATCTCCTAAAAGCGGTAGGCTTGTCAGATCGGGAAACTGGCAAAGCGATGCAGACAGATAGTAAATTTCGGATCGCTTCCATGACCAAGGTGTTTACCGCCGTACTGACCATGAAGCTGGTGGAGGAAGGTAAGCTTGATTTGAATAAGTCCATGGGAGTGTATTTACCAGATTATAACGGAGCTGGAAAAGACCAAGTCACGCTGCATCACCTCCTGACCTATTCCTCGGGAATTGAAAATACTGCCGATCCACTGGGGATGAGCCCTTACCAGGTTCAGCTTTCCCTCGACGAGTACATCGGAAAGTACTGCTCCGGTCCCTTGGTTTACCTTCCCGGTTCGGAAAGCCGCTACGGGAACACCGAATACATTTTACTCCAAAAAATCATCGAAAAAGTTTCAGGCCTCTCCTTCGAGGAAAACTTGGCTAAGCATATTCTTCATCCGCTTCAGATGCGCAATACAGGCATGTACGATAAAAAGAATGCCCCCGAAAATGTGGTCACTTCCTACACCTGGGAAGACAGCCTAAAGACACTGACTAGGGACCAACCCTACCTGCCCGAGATGTATTTCGGGGCCGGAGGAATGTATTCCACTGCTGAGGACCTCTTGGCTTTTGATCAGGGCTTGTTTGGTGAAAAGCTCCTGAGTCCCGAATCCACTGCCCGCCTGCTGACCATTCATCCCGATCTTGGGTATACCGCCTATGGATTTTGGGGTTCGGAAGGTTGGGGTACCTTCGCTGAGAAATTCTACTACCGCACTGGGGGGATTTTGGGAGCTACGTCCAATTGGATCCATACCATTGATAGTAAAAAGACCATTTTGATCCTGAGCAATACCAACCAGGCCAATCTCTTTGGCCTATCGGAGGCGCTTTACCTCAAATCAAAATAGGCAAACCTTTCTTTTGACTAGTTCGGCTCACCTGTGCGTCATTTTTGAAGGCGCACAAAGGAAGTCCTGATTTGATTCCATCCTCCTCACTGATTCCAAAAAGCTGGCTATTGACCTTTTCGAATTGCATATCTTCCATTCCGTTGGATTACGTCTCAAATGGAAGGATGACACAAAAGCAATGGTAATCATCGCTTGTAGCAAGTGTTACCGTGCCGTGAACTTCAAACTGATACAAATCTATCGAATTGAATCAGGGGTAATTCGACCGCAAGCGGACAAAATTGTTCGAGTGCTGAATCGGCAACCTTGCTAAAAGTGCCAAATTGAGGAGATTAGGCCGTTTTGAGTATGGCATCTTTCTGGAACAGCAAGTAGTAACCAAAACCAACTTCCATGCGCTCACCATCTTACCTCGTGCTCATTGCCCTCGGATACCTGATCTCGTTTCCCGGGGTGGTCCAGTCCCAAAATACTCCTTCCGGTACTCCTTTTCGAACCGAAACTTTTGACCTAGGCAATTCTCCTGTGATTCAGGCCGAGCTCAGTGGCTATTCACTTGCAATCACCGGTGAGGAAGGGACAAGCAACACCTCTGTGCAGGCCTTTCTTTTCAAAAACGGAAAAAGTATTTCCTCAGAAACCGAAGAGGCAAAAGAATTTCTTGACAGGCTGGAGTTGAAAATCAGTCAATCCAGCTCCAAACTTTCCATCGTGGCCCGGCAAAAGTCAGGTGGCTCTTGGGACAGTTGGAGATCTGGTATATCCATGGAGATCCGGATCAAGAGCCCAAGACAACTTGAAGTGAATGCCAAGAGCAGTGGCGGGTCACTTGCGATAAAAGGGATCAGCGGTTCGGCAATTCTCAATTCTAGCGGGGGCTCGATCGCGGTGGATAGCTCAGGAGGGGTTCTCGAGGTCAATTCGTCTGGAGGTTCTTTTTCGCTCACCAACTTTGATGGATCGGCCAAAGTCGGCTCCAGTGGTGGGTCTGTCTCCATCACCAAGGCAAGCGGTGCCCTTGAAGTATCCTCCTCAGGGGGCTCCATGTACCTGACCCAACTGGATGCCACGCTCAACGCTTCCTCCTCCGGCGGATCAATCAAAGCCATCCTTGACCGAGTGACCCAGCCGATGCGCTTCAGCGCCAGCGGTGGAGCGATCACGGTGGAGTTGGGATCGGCGGCAGCCTTTGACTTACTGGTAAAGGGCGACGGCATCAGCACGGATTTACTCAACTTCAATGGAACCACCTCTCCCAATCTGATGACAGGCAAAGTCAACGGTGGTGGACCCCGACTCGAATTGAGTTCTGGTGGGGGATCGATTTCACTCAAGACTACAGACTAAACACCTGCAGATGATGATTCGCAACTACCTCATAATCGCCTGGAGAATTCTCAGAAAGAATCGGCTGTATACTTTCCTCAATATCCTCGGATTGACCTTGGGCATCAGTGGTTTTTTGATGACCGCACTTTTTATCCAGGATGAGCTGAGTTATGATCGGTTTTTTGCCGATTCCGAACAGGTTTTTCGGATATCTACTCATTGGGGAGAGGCTTCTTCAGCGAGCTATGCCACCGCTCCGCCTCCTGTGGGTCCGCGAATCCAAGCTGATATTCCCGAGGTAGAAGCGGTCACTCGATTGCTCAAATGGAATGACTTCACGGTCCAACCCGCCGAGGGGGCAAACCGGGATCAGATCTTCAGAGAAGATCAGGTATTCTATGCCGAACCCGGGTTTTTTGAAGTTTTTGATTTGCCGGTGGCTGCGGGAAGTACCGAAAAAGCCCTTTCGGGGCCGGACTACATTGTCATCACAAAGGCCGCGGGGCAGAAGTATTTTGGTACGATCAGCCCTGAGGAGATCATCGGAAAGCAACTGCTGATCGGTAGCAACAATCCCATCCCGAGGGAGGTGGCTTTGGTCCTTGAGACCATCCCCGAACAGTCCCACTTAGACTTCGATATGCTGGTCTATGAACCGGAGATGCATCAGGAGATTTTCCTCTCGGATATTTGGAGCTGGTCTATCCTCTACACCTATGTGAAATTTCCCCAAGGAAAAAGGGATGTGGTCCAATCCAAACTGGATCAGCTGGTTGCCAACCATGCGCTTCCGGCGCTCGAGGAGGGGACTCAAAAGTCAGATTTTGAGTTAAACCTCATGCCGATTACGGAAATTCATCTCCAGTCTCACCTCCTTCGGGAGCTTAAGCCAAACAGCTACCAAAGCTACCTGTCTCTTTTTGGATGGGTTGGGGTTTTTATTTTGCTGTTGGCTACAGTCAACTTTATCAATCTGGCTACCGCCAAAGCCGGAATGCGGACGATGGAAGTCGGAGTGCGCAAAGTGATGGGTTCGGGTAATTCCCAATTGATCGGACAGTTCCTCACCGAAGCATTTATCCTGGTGTTGGTCTCGGTGCTGATTTCCTTGGCAGTGGTGCAGCTTTCCAATGGACTTTTCAATCAGCTGACCGGAAAAAACCTTGAGTTCAACCTTTTCCAAAATCCCTTCATTTTGGGCGTAACACCGGTTCTGATTCTCCTGCTGACCTTGCTTTCGGGATTTTATCCGGCGTTTTACCTCTCCTCGTTTCGGCCGATCCTCGTGCTGAAAAAACAGTTGACGGTCGGTAAAAACTCACACAGTTTTCGCAATGGATTGGTGGTTTTTCAGTTTGTGACCACGATTACCCTTATCATCTGCACGCTCGTGGTGCAGCGTCAGTTGGCATTTATCCAACAGAGCGATCCCGGATTTTTGCGTGAGCAGCTGTTGATCATCCACAATGACGGAGAAATCCAAAATCAGCAGCGGGAGGACTTTATCGGTCGGTTTTCATCTTCCACTCGGGTGGAAGCTATGAGCTTTTCCACCGGAATTCCGATGGCCGATCAATTTCAGATGCGCTCCTTCAATCTGCCTACCGAGTCGCAGCAGCAGGGGATGAACTGGTACGAAGCGGACGCCAACTACTTGGAAACCTACCAATTCAAGCTGTCCCAAGGAAGGAACTTTTCCACGGTGGCAGGCGCTGACATCCGCAAAGTGATCATCAATCAAAAGGCTGCTGAAATCCTTGGGATCACTCAAAATCCAATCGGTCAGTTGATTGTCAAAAATCAAGGGGCGGAGGATGAAGCTACTTTGGAAGTGATCGGGGTGGTCGGAGATTTCAATTTTGAGTCTTTCAGAAATGAAATCAAACCACTCGTAATCGAATACCTCTATGACTATTTCCTGCGGGATTACATCTCTGTACGACTCCAATCCGGCGACTTGAAGTCTGCAGTCGCAGAGTTAGAAGCCGGCTGGAAAAGCTATGAACCCCGTGTTCCGATGAATTACACCTTCTTGGATGAGGACTTTGGGAAAATGTATGAATCAGAGCAGCGGATGGAGGGCCTGCTGAGCACCCTGACCATGCTATCCGTCGTCATAGCGATTTTGGGACTGTTTGGACTGACCTCATTTACTGCTCACCTGAGAACCAAAGAAATCGGGATCAGGAAGGTCTTTGGGGCCTCTGGGACAGAGATTTTCCTCTTGCTTTCCAAGTCCTACCTCAAACTGATCCTGATCGCGATGCTGATTGCGATACCCATTGCTGTGTTGGCGATGAATAGCTGGTTGGAGGAGTTTGCCTATCGGACTGGCGTAAGTGCTTGGGTGATTCTGCTTGCGGCCGGATCTAGTCTAGCCTTGGCTGCAGGGACGATTTTATTTCAGTCCTACAAAAGCCTGCGCGCAGATCCTGTTCGGAGTCTCAAAACCGAATAGGTCTTTGCCCGCTACCGAACAAAAATGTTCGTGTTGAACCTGCTGAGTTTCTGAAAAAGCCCATTTTGGTCCATTTGAGGGCTTTTTTCACTGGCATAAATGTGGAATACCTCCATCCAAAGAATTCTCTGTCCCGCTTACTTCAAATCAGCTATGCTCAAAAACTATATAAATATCGCCTGGCGTGGCCTCACCCGCAGCAAATGGATCGGATTGATCAACATCCTGGGGCTGACCGTAGGAATAGCGGCTGCATTGCTTTTGTTCTTGGTAATTCGCTACGAGCTGAGCTACGATACTTTTCAATCCAAGTACAGTCAGGTCTATCGGATTTACACCCAGGATCAGGCCCAGGATGGACTCGAATTCAATCCCGGTGTGGCCAATCCTTTTCCCGATGCCTTGAAGGCCGAAAAGTTGGCTTTTGACAAAGTCGTACCCGTTATGGTTCAGAGCGAGGTACAGATCAACCTACCCGGAGCTCAATCCGATTTGCCTTTGGCCAAGTACAAGGCTGAAACGATCTTTTTCTCCACATCCGAATACTCAGACCTGTTTGATTTGACTTTTCTCAATGGCAGCTCCCAGATTCTGGACCAGCCGGGCAAGGTGATACTGACGCAGTCTGAGGCTGAAAAGTACTTCTCAAGCTGGCAAAACTCGCTGGGGAAAAGCCTCTCCCTGACCAACGGTGTCATACTGGAAGTGGGCGGAGTAGTGGCTGACCTTCCGGAAAACAGCAACTTTGGCTTTGATCTGCTCGCTTCCTATGAAACTGTCCGATCCAATCAGGAGCTATTTGGCTACGATCTGAGTGAGTGGGGAAGTACCAGCAGCAATTTTCAGGTCTATGTACTCACCAATCCCAATACAGACTTGGCCTCAGCACAGAGGCAGTTGGATGCATTTTCCAAAAAGCATTTTGAAGGGAGAGGCAATTCCATCAAAAGCCATGGAATGCAAGCCATGAGTGACATTCACTTCCGAAATGACCTGGAGCCACTCAGTGGCCGACTCATCCGGAAATCGACCATTCAGACCTTGATATTGGTCGGGATTTTTATTCTGGTGATGGCTTCGATCAACTTTGTAAACCTGACAACCTCGCTTGCTATCGGCAAAAGCAAGGAAATCGGCGTACGCAAGGTGATGGGAAGCAGCAGGATGCAATTGATTTTTCAGTCCTTTAGTGAGACCTTTTTGGTGGTGTTGGTTTCCACTGGATTTGCCCTGATTTTGGCCCGATTGGCTTTGCCATTTTTGAAGCAAATCGCAGATGTTCCCGAGGAGATCAGTTTCCTTGATCCGACTATCCTGGGCTTTTTGATCCTGTTGATGGTCTTGCTGACCCTGCTGTCCGGTATTTATCCGGCGCTGATTCTCTCCGCATTTAAGCCGATCCGAGCGTTGAAAAACAAGTTTCACTCAGCCGATCTGGGAGGAGTAGCGATCCGAAGAGGGTTGGTAGTCCTGCAATTTGCTATGGCACAGGTACTGATGATCGGTACGCTGATCGCGATCCGACAGATGAACCTGGTGCAGGATGCCGACTTGGGTTTCAACAAGGAGGCAATTTACTACCTGGAAGTGCCTTCGGACTCAAGGGAAAACAACCGGATATCCGCCTTCAAGCAGGAATTGAAGCGGATTCCCGGAGTACTAGGCGCCACTATGGCATCAGATGCTCCATCATCGGGAAACAACTCCGCCACCAACTTTTACTTTGATCAGAAAAATGAAGATGTTCCTTTTCCTGCCTTTCTCAAGTTTGGCGACTCAGACTATTTCGCGCTGCACGAGATGGAGTTTGCTGCAGGGACTGCCTACCCGGAGAGCGATACGATCCGCTACGCCGTGATCAACGAAACCATGGCCAAGAAGCTGATGATGGCCACCCCGGAGGATGCTGTCGGCAAGCTGATTCGGCTAGGCAGCGGAGAGTGGGTGCCCATCACAGGCGTGGTCAAGGATTTCACGGTGAATTCCCTCCGCGAAGAAATGAAGCAGCTGCTCATCACTAGCCAAAAGGACTATTACCGTCATGTGGCAGTAAAGCTTGACCGAGCCGCGGACAAATCCACCTTGGAGGCTATCCAAGGCAAGTTTGAGCAGGTGTATCCTGAACAGCTCTTTACGGCCTACTTTCTGGATGAGTCTATTGCGGAGTTTTACGGATCAGAGCAGAAGCTCGCCTTGGTGTACAAGATATTCTCGGTATTAGCCTTGGTGATTTCAGGGATAGGATTGTATGGCTTGGTGTCGTTTATGATCGGGCAAAAAGTAAAGGAAATCGGTATCCGAAAGGTGCTGGGCGCTTCGGTATCACAAATCACCTTCAACCTTTCCAAAGAGTTTTTGGTCTTAGTCCTGATCGCCTTTGGCATCGCGATTCCCTTGGCGTATACCATGATGAAGGACTGGCTGGAGACCTTTGCTTACCGAACAGAGCTTTCGCTGGGGCTCTTTGTGCTCGTGATGCTTTTTTCACTGGTATTGACAGGAGTGACGGTGGGATCCAAAGCCATCCGTGCCGCACTGGCCAATCCGGTGAAAAGTTTGAAAGAAGAATGAAGTCGAAAAAAATACGAATGACGAAACACGAAGTCCTGAATACAACCGGAGTTGTTGACAACCTTACCACTTCCCAACCTTACCACTTTCTAACTTTACAACCTTCCAACCTTCCAACTTCCCAACCTTACCACTTTCCAACTTTACAACCTTCCAACCTTCCAACTTCCCAACCTTACCACCTTCCCAACCTCTCAACCCAAATCTTCCAATCTTTCAATTTTAAAATCTTTCAATCCAGACCATGCTTAAAAACTACTTCAAAATCGCCTGGAGGAATTTGACTCGAAATAGACTCCGCACTGCTATCCACATCCTGGGCCTGTCCCTGGGGATTTCGATCTGCTTTTTGATCTTCAATGTGGTCATTCATTCCTATAGCTTTGACCGCTTCCATCCGGATCGAGACCGCATCTTTCGGATCAATACCCTGACCGAATGGAATATGGGAGAGAGCTATCCCACACCGGGAACCAATGGCCCATTGGGAGAAATGATCGATTCGGAAATTGCCGCTATTGAAACAAAAGGTCGGATTTACACCCTTTACGAAACACTCGTCACCATCCCCGAAGGCAACAAAATCCTAGGCAGAAGCAATGAAGTGACTTTTGCGGACCCCGGGTTTTTCAGCATTTTCCCCCGAACCTGGCTTGCCGGAAATCCTCAAACTGCGTTGGAAAAACCCAATTCGGCGGTCATTACCAAAAGCCAGGCAGAACGGTATTTCCCCGGAGTACAGCCCATGGATGCCTTGGGAAAGGAAATCGTCTGGATCGATGCTGACACCATCAGCGCGCAGGTAACCGGCGTGGTGGAAGATTACACCGAAAACACAGACTTCATTTTCAAGGATTTCATTTCTTTTTCCACGATACAGACCGAGGAACAAAAAGAATGGTACGGCCTTCATTCCTGGGGGAATGTCAATTCCAGCTCCCAGCTGTTTGTCAAACTCAAGGAAGGAAGCGATCTCGGACAGCTGGAGACTTCTCTTGACGGGATTGCTGCCAAAAATTTCGGCGAGCAAGAGGAATCCAAGACTACCTTTTCGGCCGAACCTCTGGCGGACATGCACTTTGGAGAGACCTATTCCGATACTTCTGTTTCCAAGGTTTTCCTTAACGGCCTGATCTACATCGGTCTGATCATCCTCGTGCTTGCCACGCTCAACTTTGTCAATCTGGAGACGGCCATGGCCATCGGCAGAAGCAAAGAAGTAGGCATCCGAAAGACCTTAGGTGGACGCAGAGGAGCCTTGATTGGGCAGTTTTTGACGGAAACCTACCTGCTGGTGATCCTGTCTACCGGAATCGGTCTGGTGCTGGCAGAATTGATTCGGCTGCTTTTTTCCTCCTATCTCCCCGGAGGGTTTGAGTTGTCCTTTCTTCAGTGGTACAACTATGCCTTTTACCTGCTTTTTCCGGTCTTGCTTACGGTTTTGACAGGAATTTACCCGGCTTTGGTACTCTCAGCCTATCAGCCGGTCCGAGCTATCAAAGGGGAGAAGATTGCTTTACGAGGGTTTTCGATTGGCGTATTTTTGAGGAAAAATCTCACCATCCTGCAGTTTTCGGCTTCCATCGCATTTATCATTTTGGTGATGGTCCTTCAGGCACAATTGCGCTATGTATCCAGTCAACCCTTGGGATTTGAAAAAGATGCCGTGCTGTATGCAGGCCTGCCTTGGATGTCTGACCCTGTCAACATGCAACGGCTTCAGGCTGCATTGGGCCAAGAGAGGAGTGTATCTGCTGCCAGTCTGAGTGGGAGCTTGGTTTCCTCCTCAAGCCTGTGGACTTCTGATGCCTATGTGCCGGTGGATACGACCGAAAAGCAAATTTGGGTTCAGGTAATGAATGTGGATTCTGCATTTATCCGGGTCAATGGCATCCCGATGCTGGCTGGGCGAGCAGTAGCCAACCGGCCTGATGAAATCGTCGTCAATCAAAACTTTCTGAAAGAAGCAGGCTATTCCGAAGCAGATGCAGCCTTGAACCAACGCATCCGCTTTGGGGGAGAGGAGCGGACCATCGTAGGTGTGGTGGACAACTTCCACTCCAGGACATTGCGGGAGGAGATCAAGCCACTCTTGTTTACCTACAATGGGGATTATTTCCAGACCGTCTCAGTCAAACTCCAGCCCGGACAGAACCTCGCGGAGGCCAAACTGTCACTCGAGCAAGTGTACAAGTCCATCTATCCGTATGAATCTGAAGAGTTTCACTTCTTGGATGAAGAAATCACTAAGTTTTACGAGGAGGATCTTCGGATTCGCAACGTGCTGAGCGCCGCTATGGTACTCACCGTGCTGATCTCGGCGATGGGCTTGTTTGGACTTTCATCGCATACCATTGCGCAGCGGACCAAGGAAATCAGTATCCGAAAGGTCCTGGGAGCTTCCATCATTCAGATTTTGGGGCTCATTTCCCGAGAATATGTCGTTTTGGTGCTGATCTCATTTGGACTGGCGGTTTACCCGGCCTATTTCTTTTTGAAAAATTGGCTGGAAAGCTTCACCTATCGGGTAGATATGCCATTTGGACTATTTGCCTTGGCTGGTTTTGGTGTGATGTTGCTCTGTCTGTTGATCGTAGGGATTCATTCCTATGCTGCGGCACAGACCAATCCGGCCAAGGTGTTGAAGGATGAATAAAGGCAGGAAGACCGAAGACGGGAGACAGAAGGTAGGGAGTTAGGAAGTTGGGGAGTGAAAAAGTAGGAGGACAATTCAATAGGGTATTTGGAAATACTTAAGGAGATTTTTGTAATTATCCTGAGCTGAAAGGCAGGTGTCCATTAAGTATTCGTTGACTTTGCCCCATTCCTGTAAGCCTCTGTAGTAAAAGAACTTGATATCGTCCCCGATGATAAAGGGGACGATGTCATTTGCGAGGCACTCTTTAAACATAATTAGTCTTCCCACACGACCATTTCCATCTTGAAAAGGATGGATGATTTCAAATCGATGATGGAAATCCAAAATATCCTCCAAGGTTTTTTTTTCCTTGGAGTGGTAGCTATTCAGCAAGGCCTTCATTTGTTCGTGCACTGCATGGGGTGGGGTTGTTTCATTTCCTCCCACCTCGTTAGGTAGTTTTTTGTATTTACCCACATTAAACCAGTCTTTTCTACTGTCGGATGTTCCTGATTTGAGAAGGAAATGGATCTCTTTAATCAGTTTTTCGGAAAGTTTGGCAGTTGCTTTTTCTATAATAAAATCGATGCATCTGAAGTGATTGGTCGTTTCGATGATGTCATCGACATTGATTATTCCATTGTATTCCCCGATGGTATTGGTCTCAAAAATCATTCGGGTCTGATCTTGGCTTAGTTTGCTCCCTTCTATTCGGTTGGAATTATAGGTTAGTTCGATTTGAGTCCGATGATAAATTCCTCCTTTGAGCCGCATCTTTTTTTGTTCTTTGAGAAAATTGAGTAGCTCATTCCTCTCAATGATTTTTGATTCGCTTTTCTTTATAGGAAGGGCAGCATCTTCCGGAATATTCCAAGTTTTGCCGGTAAGAAATGCACCCTGAAGCTTTCCAAGAGCGCAGTAATTCCTCACCGTTCTTTCAGGAATCCTCCATTTCAAGGCAAAGGCAGCTACTGATAAATAATTCATTTGGTTTTTGCCGATATCGGCAAAAATAGCTAAAAGTGAAGTTGTGTGTAGAGCTTCTTGCCGATAGATTTGAATTATTCTAGACTTGGCTGATCAAACACTTTTTTTTTCCAGATTAAGGATTTCTGATAATAAAAGGACTAGAGAATAAATTCAGAGCAATAGGTCGATTTTTCAATTCAAGATTAAAATCTCCTTGAAATCCCCAACCAAATAACCATCAGTGATTTTGAAAGAAAATCCCATGAAAAGTCGATTTGTCAGATAGATTTGTAAAAATCTAGTTCCTAATCCCGCAAAAAAATGCAATTGAATTTTGGTCGCGCACTCTTAGCCCTCTTCTTTGCTTTTTCGCTCTCCCTGACCGGTATTGCGCAAAAAGCAGAAAAAGGGTTCACCCCCCTTTTCAACGGTAAAAACCTCGATGGCTGGGTAGGAAACAAAACTTCCTATCAAGTCCAAAATGGAGTGATCGTCATCGATCCCAAAGGAGAGGGTGGAGGCAATCTGTTTACCGAAAAGGAATACGGCGATTTCATCCTTCGCTTCGAATTCCAACTCACTCCCGGCGCCAACAACGGACTGGGAATCCATGCCCCACTTGAGGGAGATGCAGCTTATGTAGGCAAGGAGATTCAGATTCTGGACAGCGAGCATCCCAAATATGCCACCCTGCAATCCTACCAATACCATGGCTCGGTGTATGGAGTCATGGCCGCCAAGCGGGGCCATTTGAAGCCAACCGGAGAGTGGAATCAGCAAGAAGTCATCGTACAGCATCCCAAAATCAAAGTCATCCTCAATGGAGTGACTATTCTGGAAGGGGACTACCTGGAAGAAAGCAGAAACGGGACTTTGGACAAAAAGGAGCACCCTGGGCTGAAGCGCAGCAGCGGACACATCGGATTTTTGGGACATGGGGATGTGGTCCATTTCAAAAACATCCGAATCAAAGAATTGGAATCAAATAATAAATAAACCTAATCGGACATGAGTAACAAATTCACCATTATCGACAGACGGGATTTCCTCAAGAAAACCGGTCTTGGAATTTTCGGATTGGCCCTAGCGCCTGCCGCCATGGCAAGCATAAATGCGGATGGCAGACTTCGAACTGCACATATCGGCGTAGGAAATATGGGCCTGGAAGACCTTAAGGCAATTGCTTCCCATGCCTCGGTAGATGTCACTGCGCTTTGCGATGTGGATAGCAATAACCTTGCCGCAGCAGCCAAGCTTTTCCCCAATGCCAAGACCTATTCCGACTACCGGATCATGCTCAAGGAAATGGCCGACGGTATTGATGCAGTAGTCGTATCAACACCTGACCATACCCATGCCCCGGCCTCCATGATGGCAATGGAGTTGGACAAGCCGGTGTACTGCCAAAAACCGCTCACCCACCATGTGACGGAGGCCCGCAAGATGAAGGCTTTGGCGAAAAAGAAAAACCTCGTGACCCAAATGGGAATTCAGGTTCATTCTTTTTACGACTACAAGCTCGCTACTCTTCTGATTCAGTCCGGCGTGATCGGTAAAGTACATACAGTTCGTGCTTGGTCTCCCAAAAACTGGGGTTATGATGGTCCTGCACCGGTAGGAAGCGATCCTGTTCCCTCGACACTGAACTGGAATCTGTGGTTGGGAACCTCAGCCGAGCGGCCGTACAAGGAAAACGTCTACCATCCCGGCAACTGGCGACAGCTGGTAGATTACGGTTGTGGCACTTTGGGTGATATGGGTGTCCACATCTTTGATACGCCCTACAACGCACTAGAGCTTGATGTGCCAAAAACTATCGTCAACGAATGCCGCGAACCCAATGGATTTGGCTATCCGGTAAATAATGTGGTGACCTACGAGTTTCCTCAGACTCCCTACACCACCGAGACGCTCAAATGGGTATGGTACGATGGTCCTGGAGCGCCACCGGAGCATGAAGATTTGAAATTGCCCAATGGCGAGCCGCTACCGGATCAGGGAGCCATGTTTTTGGGAGAAAATGGACGATTGCTTCTTCCTCATTTTCAGCAGTTGCCTCGCAAAATAGTCGATGGAAAATATGTAGAAATGGATATCGAGTCCTTCAATCTGGGCAAGCCGGTGAAAGATTATGCCTCCGAAAGCAAAAAGCACTACCATCAATTTGTGGATGCCTGTCTTGGAAAAGGAGAAACCACTGCGCCATTTGACTATTCGGCACGATTGACCGAGACCATTTTGCTGGGAGTGATCGCAGGGAGATTTCCAAATCAAACCCTGCATTGGGACAGCAAAAAGGCCAAATTCTCCGAAAAAGAAGCCAATAAGTTTCTGAATGCGAAGTACAGGAAGTTTTGAGGAAAAGTACCAAGTATCAAGTACCAAGTACTGACACTTGAAGATTGAGCTTTTACCATTGATCATTGATCATTGTTTTGTTCGCTGGCGAACAAAAATGTTCGAGAAATCACCCGGTCCTACATCGGAAAAATGCCTCTGGAGCCAATCTAGGGGCTTTTTTTATGGCATAAAAGTAGGAGATATCGGTATAGGAGGTTTCAAGGAAACTCTTTGACTTCCCAACTATACCAACTTTCAACATTTCTTGCCATGTGGAAAAACTATTTGATTGTCTCTTTTAGAAATCTGAACAAGCGGAAGCTATACACAGGGATCAATTTGCTTGGATTGACCATTGCTTTGGTTAGTTTTTTCATGATTTCACTCTACATCTACCACGAGTGGAGCTATGACCGAATGTATTCGGGGCCTGACCGAATCTATAAGTTCAATCAGGAATTCACATCTGGAGGGGAAACTCAACTTGTGGGTACCACACCGGCTAGTCTGATCCCGACAGTGATCGAGGAATTTCCCGAAGTCGAAACCGGAACCTTGGTATTTGATCTGAGTATTTTTAGTTCCGTGATGGTCGATGCCGGCAAGGGAAATCAGGAAGAGTCCCGCTTTGCCTTTGTAGATGAAAATTTTTACCGCGTCTTTGATTTTGAAATCCTAGCCGGAGAAAAAGGCCGTCTCCTCAATGCGCCCAATCAACTCGTATTGACCGAAAGCACTGCCAACCGTTATTTTGGTTCGGCTCAGAATGCTGAGGGAAAGTCACTCAAAGTAGACGGAGAAGACTACCTGATCACCGGAGTGATGCAAGACTTCCCAAGCAACAGTCACCTCGATTTTGACTTTTTGGCTTCCTTCAAAACGCACCGACATGGTAAAAATCCCGAATGGTCTCCAAGCAATTACTTCACCTACGTAAAGCTCAAGGAGGGTGCAGCATTGAGCCAGTTTGAGGCCAAGCTTCCTGCAATGGTAGAGAAGTACCTGGGTGCAGACCAAAAGGAATACGGATTCCAAACCGCATTTTTCACCCAAGCCGTGACTGATATTCACTTGGGGGATCAGACCTTGAGCACAGTCAAGCCGGGTACCGACATCAAGTATTTGTATATTTTCGGTGTGGTGGCTATCCTCCTGATTGCGATAGGTATCATCAATTACGTCAATTTGGCTACAGCGGAGGCTACAGAACGGACCAAGGAAGTAGGACTCCGGAAAGTAGTAGGAGCAGACCGTTTCCAGCTTTTCGGACAGTTTATTTCAGAATCCATGATGTTGACCCTAGGAGCGGCCACTTTGAGCGTATTGATCCTCTACCTGTTAGCTCCTCAATTCCTCCAAATGAGTGGTGTTCCATTGGATTTGAATCTTCTTTTTTCAGTGCCCGGACTTTTGATTTTAGCCGGGATCATTTTGACTGTTGGACTATTGTCTGGCCTGTATCCCTCGGTGATTTTGTCGGGATTGCAACCGATCAAGGCGATGGGCAATTCCTTGCAAATCGGTGGGGGAGCTTGGGTGAGAAAGTCGCTCGTGATTTTTCAGTTCTTTGTTTCCATGGGATTGCTGATTTCCACATTTGTGGTAAAACAACAACTGGACTTCATGCAAGAAGTCCACCTGGGATATGATAAAGAACGGGTGCTCGCCTTACCCTACCACTACAACATGCGCAACTCGGTAGAATCCATCAAACAAGAAATGCTTCGAAGCGGAGCAGCGGAATCCATCGCTTTGGCTGGGGACATGCCGATCCATATCAAGGCGGAGTACAACATTTTCTCCGGTGGAGACAATCAGCGCGAGATGATGATCACAGGCTATTCCGTAGATCACGATTTGGTCCAAACCATTGGTTTGGAGATTATTGCCGGAGAAAATTTTTCAGAAAGGGATCTTTCGAGGCCGGAAGCTTACGATTCAGCGAAGGATATTTCTATCCTCCTAAATGAATCAGCGCTACCTCAACTGGGTTGGACACCAGAGGAAGCTATCGGCAAAAGATTAGATTTAGGAGGGGGGCTGTCTGTAGTCAAAGGAGTGGTGAAAAATTTTCATTTCAACTCTCTGCATCATCAGATCGGTCCTTTGGCCATATTTATCCAACCCGAAGATGCCAATGTGATGCTGCTGAAACTGCCTGCAGGACATCCATCCGAGCACCTCGCTGTATTGGAATCAACTTGGGAAGCTTTGGTCCCTGACCGGCCATTTACCTACAAATTTGTCGATCAGGAATATGCCCAACTGTATCGCTCGGAGCAAAAGGCAGGATTGATTTTTGGGCTGTTTTCGGCGATTGCCATATTTATTGCCTGTATGGGACTTTTCGGTTTGGTTTCCTATGTGGCCCTGAGACGCACTCGTGAAATCAGCATCCGCAAGGTTTTAGGTGCCACCCAGCAGGATGTGATCGCTGTGCTTTCGGCCGATTTCTTCCGGCTTTTGGCGATCTCTGCTGTTTTGGCCATCGGCTTTGGAATCTGGTTTTCCGATTCTTGGCTTTCCGGATTTGCGACTCGGGCTTCAGTCGGACTTTGGCCTTTCGTGACGGCAGTGGGGATTGTGCTTATTTTGGCATTGATTACCATTGCCTACCGAAGCTGGAAAGTCTATACCCTCAATCCTGCCAAAACCCTAAAAGCTGATTAACTCCCGGTGTCAGATGACCGATGCTTGGCAAAACCAATCTTTAAATCTTTCAATTTTATAATCTTCAAATTCTAAATGATCAGACTCAAAGAACTCGACAAATACATCGAATCTCGCTTTCAGCGGGTTTTTCTCCTCAAGGGAATCAATCTGACTATCTCTGAAGGAGAATTCATTACCCTGATGGGACCTTCCGGCGCTGGCAAATCCACCTTGCTCAATATCTTGGGCTTGCTTGATGAGGATTTTGCAGGAGATTACTTTTTCGGAGAAAAAAACATCCGTACCATGAAGGATAAAGAGCGGTCCAGTCTGCACAAGAGTGAGTTTGGCTACATCTTTCAAGCCTATCATCTGATCGACGAGCTGACTGTGTATGAGAACATCGAAACTCCATTGCTTTATCGCAATGTGTCTTCAAGCGAGCGAAAAAGCATCATTGCCAACTTGCTTGACCGATTCAATATGGTAGCCAAAAAGGACCTCTTTCCAGCACAGCTTTCCGGTGGTCAGCAGCAACTGGTTGGGATTGCAAGAGCGGTGGCTGGTAGACCAAGGGTGCTTTTGGCAGATGAGCCCACCGGAAACCTTCATTCCGCCCAAGCCAAGGAAATCATGGAGGTTTTCCAAGAATTGCACGCGGAGGGAACCACCATCATCCAAGCCACGCATGCCCGGGAAAATGCCAACTACGGGACCCGATTAATCACTTTAGTAGACGGAAGAATCGAAAGCGATGAAGCAATTACCAACTAAATTTTGGATCACCTTCTTGATTTTGGTGGGTTTTGTGTCTTTGACAAAGGCTCAGGATACTCTTAAGTTGACATTTCAAGAGGCTGTATCCATGGCATTGGCCAAAAATCTGGAATACCGGATTCTTGAAAACAATCAGGAAATTCTCAAAAAAGAAACCCTCACGGCTTGGTCAAATCATTTACCCTCAGCCAACATCAATTCATCCTTTTTGCGTCAGACTGGTCAGCAATTCCAGCAGATCGAAGGGGAAATTGTCGTAACCAAGGAATCCAATGAAATTCTTTCTCCCGGGCTTTCGGTGAGTATGCCGGTGTTCAATGCCGGCAGAAGAATATTGGATACCCAATCATCCATACTCGCGCAAAAGGCAGGAGAAAAAGGACTTGAAAGAGCCAGGCAGCAAGTGGTTTTTGACGTATCGAGAAGATACATGCAGGTTTTGCTCGATCAGGAACTCTTGAAAATTGCTCACGAAAATGTGTTGAATCAAAAGCAAACCTTGATTCAGATCGAGGGATTTGTGGAGGCAGGACTTCGTACGATCTCTGACCTGTATAATCAGCAGGCGGAAGTGGCACGATTGGAATCTATCCTGCTGGATACCGAACTGGCCCTAGAAAACGACCGATGGCTATTGGTGGAATACCTTCAGATGGAAGTAACTACCATTCCTGTTTTAGAAAATGTATCGCCTGAAGAGCTGTTGGGAGAGTTGAGCGGTCAAGATATGAATCAGCTCATCCAGCTGGCACTGAGCAAGCGGCCCGATTTGCAGCAACAAACTTTGCTAACCTCCTCCCTAAAAAAGGATGTGCAGGCGATCAAAGCCATGCTGATGCCTCGTGTGAATGCATTTTACAACTATGGCACATTTTATACTTCACTGGACAATCGGAGCGTGAGCACGCAGTTGTTTGAGATTTATCCACAGAATACCATAGGCCTTTCATTGGGAATCCCGATTTTCAATGGATTCCAAACTCGATTGGATGTGGCAAGGGGGAAAATGGCTTACCATAATCAAGTGCTTCGCAAAGAAGCTCTGGACCGGAAAGTGTATCAAGATGTCAGGCTAGCTTACCAAAATTATCAGGTAGCCTTGAAAAAAGTCAGTAACGCCTCGATTAGACTTGTTGCTGCAAAAGAGGCCCAGCAAGCCGTCAGTGAGCGCTTTCGCTTGGGGCTTTCTAATTTTCTGGACTTATCGGTAGCCAATCAGACTCTTGTCAGTGCACAGTCTGATCAGGCACAGGCTAACTTCACCCTTTATTTTCAAGCAGTGTTGATGAATTTTGCCTTGGGCAATTTGTGAGAAAGGTCGGCTATAGGAAGTCAACCTGTCGATAAGTGACATGGTCAATAAGCCAAAAAAGCACCCCTACACTATGAGAGGTGCTTTTTTGATGTGCTAATGGTTCTGTATAATTCCAATTATTCGGAAAACTTATTCACTATCTTAAATTCATTCATCACTCTGTATGCCGCTCTGGTGATGTCTGCCGAAAAATTGGGAGAGGCGAGATCAAAGTCTGCAGCAGTATAACCCTGCCAAATGGTATTGCCTTTTTTGCTGTCAATCACGTAGATGACTAGCATGCCTTTGTTTTGGGAGTATCTCACTTGATTGTAAGTTTCATCTTTTTCCTGCTCACGCTCTATTTCTCCTTCATCGTTTCTGTAAGTATACCCGGTCCTATTCATCCAATAGTCAAATTCTGGCTGAACATAACCTCTGTAGCGAATAGAGTCAGTAAAAATTTTGTAACTCACTAACAAATCTGGCTTGGATTCTTGCTCTCGGAAACCCTGAGAGCCCAATCTTGCCCCGATGGTGGCATTTAGGACCGGCGAAATCACCGTCGAATCCAGTTCGGGTGACTCCACAAAGGCAAAGGTTTTATACTTTTTGAAAGATCCGGTGTAGTTGTAATCGTAGTCAGTGACATAATCCTTTGAGGAGAAACACGATGCTGTCAGAATTAGCAGAAAAAGAAGAGAGGCTGTAGAAACTTTCATAAGGTCGGGGTTAAAGCGTAAAATGTTGTTCAATTTTGAATTAGGTTTCGCCTTTAGCTAACCTGTGGTTTAAGAATATTGTTTTTTCAAATGTTTAAAATTCAGGCCTATATCTCTCTAATTTAGAAATTGAGCAAATCAAAATCCAGTCATTGTGCAGATTTTACAAATAGATGGCATCCTATTTTTTAGCAGCATGTTGGCTTTTGTCTAGCTTTCATTAGCAGCTTTTTTTCGGTTTGAGTTCGGATTAACCTGAGTTTCTTTCAACTCGTGATAAAAGTCCCAAAAAGGCGAGAAATGATAGCCTTACTTTGGCATTTGAAATTTTGCCTTGATTTATTAATGCCATGAAAGAATTTTGGAACTTCCGCTATCAGGAAAGAGCGTATGTTTATGGAATAGAACCCAATCGATTTTTTGAATCAGAAATCCAAAAAGTTCCCGTGGGTAAGGGGCTTTTTCCCGCAGAAGGGGAAGGTAGAAATGCTGTTTTTGCGGCGTCTTTAGGCTGGGAGGTAGTAGCTTTTGATCAAAGCGAAGCAGGGAAAGCCAAGGCCCTTAAACTAGCTGATGTCCGAGGTGTATCGATTACTTATGAAATGGCTACACTTCAAGAATTTGAGGCCGAAAAGGAAAGCTTTGATGCGTTGGTGTTGGTATTTGCCCATTTTTCCAACCCTTTGCGAAAGTCATTTCACCAAAAATTAGCCTCTTTTCTCAAACCGGGAGGCACAGTTATTTTGGAAGGATTTTCAAAAGAACATACCGCTTTGAGTTTGGTCAATGAAAAGGCAGGAGGTCCAAAAGATCCGGCTATGCTTTTCTCCATTGAAGAAATAATGGGGGATTTCGAAGGATTTTCCATCGTAGTATTGGAAGAGACCGAAGTGGAATTGCAGGAAGGGGTCTACCACGTTGGCAAATCGGCTGTAATCAGACTGGTTGCAAAGAAGAATTAGGAGAGATTTGGAAAAAATTGAACTAATTCCCTAAATTCAGGAAAACTTTTTTTGATATGCAAACTGAAAAGCGATTTTGTCAACACTGCGGCAAGCCTATTCAAGGTCGCCCCGACAAGAAATTTTGTGATGACGCCTGCCGAAACACGTTCAACAATCAGCAGAATGCCGTCACTACCAATTTTATCCGGAATGTAAACCATGCCCTCAGGCGAAACCGGAATATTCTATCTGAACTGCTTCCTGAAGGAGAAAAAATGGCCAAAACTACCCGAGATAAGTTGAATTTAGAGGGGTTTAACTTTCGGTATTTTACCCACATCTTCCAAAACCAAAAAGGAAATATGTATCACTATTGCTATGATTTTGGATACCTCGCCTTGGAAAATGACTGGTTTCTGATCGTGCGTGGTAAAGACTGAAGTAAAGCCTATTTTTCTGTAATTCTCCCGGGCTCGCGATTGCCTGTGCCCACACGTTGGGTGAGTTGGTCACCCATATCGGACCTTGCTTTTTCGGCAAATTGATGTAGCATCTTTACGATTTCAGGGAAGTTGCTATGAATGTCAGTGGTTTCTCCCGGGTCATGGGATAAGTCAAAAAGTTGTTCCTTTTCCAGTCGGATATGAGCGTATTTCACAGGTAAACCATCATTTCGGAGTTCGGATCCTGTAGGAATAGTCCGATAGACATGAGGGAAAACCAGTTTCCACTTGTCATAAATTACCGCCTGCAGTTCATTTTGGTTGTAATAGGCGAAGTAGGGAGTGGGTTTAGTTTCTTTTCCCTGAAGCAGCTTCCATATCGAACTTCCATCGATTTTTAGTGGAGGCAATGTAGTGCCTGAGATTTCTGCTAAAGTAGGAAGGATGTCGATCGTCATGGCAGGTTGCTTAATTGTGGTGCCTGAAGGGATTTTTCCCGGCCAAGCCATCAATGCAGGCACTCGGATACCCCCATCCCAAGAGGTCCCTTTGCCTTCCTTGAGCCCACCTTTAAGTCCGGCGTGACCTCCATAGGAAAGCCAAGGACCATTGTCTGAGGTGAAAATGATCAGTGTATTTTCTTCTAAACCGAGTTTTTTAAGTTTCTCTCGGATTTGCCCTACTGACCAATCGATCTCCATCATTACATCTCCATATAGTCCTTGGGCAGATTTTCCTTTAAACTTATCCGAAACAAATAGCGGCACATGCGGCATGCTGTGAGCGAGGTATAAGAAAAAAGGCTGATCCTGATTTTTATCGATAAACTCCAGGGATTTTTGAGTATACCAAGTAGTCAGCTCGCTTTGATCCTCAAGAAAAGCAAGTGTTTTTTCTCCTTGAATCAGGGGCAGGGGAGGGTAGTAATTTTTGGTTTCGGGATGGTTTGGCCACATATCATTGGAGTAGGGAAGGCCAAAGAAACTGTCAAATCCCTGCCGAGTTGGCAAAAACTCAGGGTGGTGGCCCAAGTGCCATTTTCCGACCATGCCTGTCGCATACCCTTTAGATTTGAGCATTTCTGCGATGGTAATCTCCTTTGGATTCAATCCATGCTTGGCACTGTGGTCCAGTGCACCATGAATCCCTACCCGATTGGCGTAGGCTCCTGTAAGCAAGGCTGCCCTAGAGGCACTGCAAACTGCATGGGGCACATAGAATTGATCAAATTTGGCTCCATCAGCCGCCAACTGATCAAGGTTGGGAGTCGTCCAGCCTTTTGCTCCGTATACTCCCAAGTCTCCATATGCCAAGTCATCGGCAAAAATCAAGATAATATTCGGCTGATCGGATTTTCCCTTATCTGCTAGAGGCAACTGAAAAAATCCTAAAAGCAAGAAGAGGGTCCGAAGAATCATGAGTATTACTGGGCTATGGTGATTTTATCCAAGATATGTCTACCTATTTTTTTTCCTTGGGCAATTCCGTTTTCGATCGCATCCCGAAAATGAATTCCTCCATAAAGTCTCGAGATAGAGGCCTCGTCTGCGGCTTGATAAAAGGAAGAAAACTGCCTTTCAGGCAAGCCAAAGTAAACTTCAGAGGTGTCCAAAAAGGAAAAATTATCCCCGAAAAAAGCGGTCAGGATCTCTGCTGAAGCACTGCTTATGACCGAGTGACCTGAGGTGTATTCGGGAAAAGGAGGGGTTTGAAGCAAAGGTTTCCAAAAGTTATCCACCTTTTGGTTGATGACAGTTTCCGGCCGGATTCGGTTGGTTTCATACTTGGCCTTCCAGCAAGAAACAAATGAGTCGTGAAGACTCATGCCTACCAAGGCATGGATATAGGCAGTTTCAGAAAAGCTGAGCTTAGCCTTTTCGGCGGCGATTCCCGTGATTCCTATCCAATGTCCCCCGGGAGATATCTTTTTTACCCCAATCGACATGTGTCCTGCAAACTCCACTTTGAATGGATTGCAGTCCCAGAAGTTAGCGATCAGCTTTTGCTCTTCGGTTAAAGATTTGCCGATTTGGTATACTTCCTGAAGTTGGATTTGGAAAGGGCTTCCCTCGGTAAGGTCAAATGGGGCCATTTCCTTGGGCTTGAAATTTTCCAAATCAGTAAGGAAAAAGGTCTTCATGGTTTTCCATTCAGGTTCTACCGCTGCCATGTAGGCAGGCGGAGTGGGATACCAGTTTCCTTCACCTTCTTTGGGCGAATATCGGGTCAGGGCAGTCAGTTGGATGTATCCGTCAGTTTTTGCAAGTTCAAGCACTTTTGCAGCCACAGTCTGGGAAAACTGCAAGTGAGCTTCCAGAGATTTCTTAGTAATATACTTTTCCTTCAACCCTCTCTTGATCCAGTTTTCCTGAGCTTTTTTCAATAAATAGCCGGAAGGCATGATTTTTTCACCCACCAAAAACATGGCATGTATTGCTGCAAACTCGAATGATCCTAGAGAAGGATTGGATAAGCTCAATTCAGAAAATCGGGTAGCAGGAAGTAGGTCAGGGTGTTTAAATGGGGTGGTTGATTTTGAAATGGCCAAGTAGGAAGCGAGGTTGGTATACGCATAGATCCGGGCTGCTACAGGTGGACTTGCCACATCGGTCACCATCACTTCTGTGATGTGAAAAAGCTCCTCAGCGTAGATTTTTGGCCAATTAGTTGAGTTCTTTTGACCAGATACAGAACCAGTCAAAATCAGTAAAGCACAAGATAGGAATAGCCTTCGCATCATTTCAGTCTGTAGATTTCGGGTAGGTGCTGGTTGATTCCGAAAATAAACAATCTTTCACCGGCAGATTGGATTTCCACAATGGATTTGATGTCTTTTTGGAGGGTAATTCCCGAATCGATCGGACTTAAAGGCGTAAATTCCCCTTTTCCTTTTCCCAACAGGACCAGACCCAGCCCCGCGTCAATTTTTCCAATCCGGATTCTGGCTTGGCTTTGATTTCCTCCCAGAACCAGATCCTGGATTCCGTCCTGATTGAGGTCAGTCACATGGATGGAATAGATAGGGAAATACTGTGCTTCACTTGGTAAGGCGTGGGCTTTGAATCCGTTACCAGTATTCTCAAAGTAATAGGACTGAAGGGTAGCGATTTCCAGCTTTTGAGCTGATTCCAACTCAGTAGGAGTGAATAAATCGGTCAGTTTGGCTTTGGAATATGAAGCGTAATCGGTGAATTTGCTCCGCATGCTTACCATTTGATCCAGAAGTTCATCTCGGCTGGCAAAAGGAAAATGGCCTTCTCCAATCTGACTTTCAAAGATCGGATCGATGCTTCCGTTTTGGTCAAAATCTGCCGCGTAGAGTCTTAGCGGAAATTCCTTCGACGCCTTCAATTGAGAGTTGAGGCCAAAGTTACCCGCAATCAGGTCCATGTCTCCGTCTCCATCCATGTCAGCCTGCCTGAGGCAATTCCACCAGCCGGAGAACTGAACATCAAAGTAGCTGACTGTCTCTTCCAACCCTGAAGAAGTATTTAGAAATACCTTTGGCTTCATAAATTCACCGACTAGGAGGAGGTCATCTCGACCGTCACCGTTTAGGTCTTGGCTTACTCCACCAGTCAGCAAGCCGATTTTAGGATTTTTGAGAAAGCTGGAAGTTTGGTCACTGAAGTTTCCTTTGCCATCGTTGATCAGGATTTTGGAATCGGGAATCTCAGGATAGCGACCTGGAATGATTTTTCCTCCTACAAACAAATCCGGAAAACCATCTTGATTTAAGTCCAAAGACACTGCTGTGCCTGTACTGAGAAAATACTTTGGGAAAGAAGCCTGAGGTACCAAAACGCCTGCGCCATCATTGAGATAAAGCCTGTCTCTAAGCGCTTCGTCGGTACTGAGGTAGTCGTGATATCCTCCACTTCCTAAAAAGAGGTCTGCTTTTCCATCTAAGTTGAAGTCCTCAAAAAGCACCACTGCATCCGTAAAGTCCGCAGAAGATCTAAACCCACGGTAAACTTCCCAAGAATCCTGTGTTTTGGTATAAATCCGTGCCGGATTGCCTTTAGACCCCCCAATGAATAGTTCAGGATTACCGTCACCATTCAGATCTGCAGAGGCCATGATAGGGCCTAAATGACTTGGCATGGTTAGCAGTAGGGGCTGTCTTTTGAAGTCATTGACAGTCGATTGACTGGGATTGAAATCTAGACTTGGGTCAGCTTTTTCAAAAAGGGATGAATTATTGGAAGTAAGTGCTAAAGAGTTGGAAGTGCCTTTGGCTGATATGGTAAGGATCTGATTAGATTTTATGGCAAACAGTTTCTCTTTGGACTGATCTGGCCAAATGATCACCAAACTATCGATCATCGATTCATTGCCTAGGCCGAAGTGAAGTCGGTAAGAACTCGAAGATTGGAATCCCCGGACAGGCTGCTGTTCTTGAAACTGGAGTTCACCACCTGCATAGACAGTGAGTTTTGTTCCGATGGCAAAAGGATTTTTCCCGGGAAAGTTTAAATCCACTTGGAGCCAATTTCCCTTTTGGCTTTTGTTTTCGAGGATTTCAGAAACCTGATTTAGGTGGTTAATGACCAAATCAAGATCTCCGTCATTGTCCAAGTCACTGTAGGCTGCTCCGCTGGAAAAGTTTTTTTCCGAAAATCCTGCCGTCAATGAGCGGTTTTTAAAAGTGATAGCTCCTTGATTTTCATAAAAATAATTATGAATAGGTGTAGAACTCATCGAAGTCACTAAATGAAGCGTGTCTGCTTTTTCTTTGGCTATGGCTTGCTTGAAATAATAATCTCCTTTGTACTTCAGAAAATCGCGATTGGTATAGTCTCGGTAGTAGCCATTGGTAATGAAAAGGTCCTTTTTGCCACTGTTATTCGCGTCAAAAAAAAGGGCAGACCAGCTCCAGTCTGTGTTGGAGATACCTGCAGCTTGCCCGATTTCTGAGAAGATTCCCTTGCCACGATTGATGTGCAGCATGTTTCGCATCAGTTGATGATGAAATCCTTGTTTCAGCATCAGGTTGTACTGCTCGTAGTTTTCAGGGCCGTAGAGAAGCTTTTGTCGCTCGTTTTCCTCGGGCAACATGTCCAAGGTAAAGATGTCGGGCAATCCATCGTTGTTGATATCGGCGATATCTGCCCCCATCGAAAAATGGGAAATATGCGGGAGTGAACCGGCTATTTGGTCTACAAAGGTTCCGTTGCCTTGGTTGATGTAAAGGTAGTCGGTCTCGATGTAATCATTGGTCACCAAAAGGTCCATCCAGCCATCCTGATTGATGTCCGATGCGATCACAGCCAATCCAAAACCCAAGGCTGAGCCTTTGATCCCAGCTGATTCACTGATATCTATAAATTTTCCCTGATCGTTTTGGTAGAGTTTATCGCCTGCGAAAGGATGTCTTTGATTTTTTTCCCGATCAAATTCGAGTTCGGTAATCACTTCGATATGGTGATTAAGGAGATAAAGATCCAAGTCACCGTCGTCGTCAAAGTCGAAAAACAAACCTTGTGTGCTATTGGAAGGATCATCGATTCCAAACTCAGCTGCTTTTTCTGTGAATTTGAAATTCCCGGCATTGATCCAAAGCTCATTTCGACGTGATTCTGGAGATTTTTTGCCTGAGTAGCACACGTAAATGTCCAAGAGTCCATCACCATTGACATCTGCCATGCTGACACCTGTGGTCCAGGTGTTTTTTCCTTCCACTCCTGCAGCTTTGGTGATATCTTCAAATTTCAGTCCCCCGAGATTTTTGTAGAGCTTGTTTCCGGTCATGTTTCCGGTGAAAAAAATATCGTCTAGCCCGTCATTGTTCAGGTCTCCCACTGCTACACCCCCTCCGTTATAAAAGTATTCGTACCTGAGGATGTTGTTTTGCGGGTCTTCCTTCAGCTGGTTTCTAAAGGAGATTGCAGACTTTTTAGCGGGTACTTTTTCAAAAGCACTTTGAAACTGCTGAGAATAACCTAAGCTGGACGCAAATGAATAAATAGCGATCAAAACCAGTGTTTTAAAAAATATCCGCCTCATAGAAATCCAATCTCTTAACCCAACCTGTTGATCACATCATCAAACAGCTTTTCATTAACTACTGCTACACCGCCCATTAGCCCGACATCTTTGCCAAGTTGATACAAGGCCAACTGGGTCTTTTCCCTTGATTTGGCCATACTATAGATATTTAGTGCCTGCTGGATTGGAGTGATGAGGTATTGATTAGCTTCTGCGACCGAACCTCCGATGATGATCAATTCCGGATTCAGTAGCTGAATCAAGATAGATATTCCTCGGCCTAAGTCTAGACCAGCTTCTGATAGAATGGTGATTGCGCGTTGGTCTCCAGCGAGGGCAGCCTCTACCACCAATCCTGGTTCGAGCTCGCCTTGATGATCTCTTACCATTCTGCCCAAAATACTGTCCCTATCCAGTTTCATGGCTTCTTCTGCCATCTTTACGATTGCTGTACCCGAAGCAACGGATTCAAGACAGCCTTTTTTGCCGCATGCACAGGTGGTGTCTCTTGACTCGAAAATCGGAGAATGGGAAAATTCGCCGGCAAATCCTGAGGCACCTTGGTAGATTTTGCCATCAATGATGATCCCGAGTCCAATGCCCCATCCGATGAAAATGCCAAGGACATTCTTATAAGAATGCTCAGAACCAAATTTGAACTCTGCTAGGGTCATAGCACGGGCATCGTTTTCGAGGAAAATCTTTTTGTTGAAGCGGGCTTCGAGATTTTCAAGAAGCGTTTTTTTGCCAAATTTCAGGTGAGTATAGTTGACTCCCCCTATAGAATCGACCAATCCAGGCATCGAAAAGCCGATAGCAATTACTTTTTCATTGGGGATGCCAGATGTCTTCAGAAAATGGTCAATGTGCGCACAGAGGAGGTTGAAGGTATCTTCCTCATTATTCAAGGTGATTTTATGGTTTTCCTTTCCAAAAGCCAGCTCATGATTGCAATTGTATAAAGCCAAACACATGGTAAACTTTGAAAGATCTACCGAAAGCACAAAAAACGCATCTGGAGCAAGTCGATACAGATCCGGTTTTCTGCCTCCTTGAGATTCCGCCCGTCCTTGCTTGATTACTTCACCCGAGTTCATTAAATCACTTAGCAAAGCATTGACCGTAGGAAGTGATATACCTACTTCATTGCATATTTCGCTGGCTGTATTGGCGCCCTTTAGGTAAAGATTTTTTATGATCTTAATTTTGTTGACATAACTTTTTATTTCTACAACTCCCTCCATTTTGGAGATTACTTCCTGAGGATTGATTAGGTTCATAAACGTTAAGTATGGCTTGAAGTAAGGTAAATTTTAGATTTCAAAAAACACTTTATGAAAAAAATTAAGTAATGTTCCACGATTTTAAAAAACTTATTCGACTTTATTTCTTTTTCTCACCAAATTTCTCAAAAGATTAAAAGTTTCTTCTTTACTTTAGGTAAGGTCTAAAATCTTAAGTTTAATTCTACCCATAACTTACTTACTATGTCTGTTTTAAACATCGGCCCAGAGCTGGGCAAAACTGAAGTTTTCCAACTTGTTGGGAAATTTTTGACAGAATCGGGTTTTGAAATCCACACCCAAGATCAAGACCGCCCTTGGGGAGGTTTTTTTGTTCTTGAAGAAAAGGACATCAGAAAATTTAAAGAAACCTTTTTTCCATCGGTTGTGCTGACAGAAGATCAGTATGCGCAAAAGCTAAGTCCAAAGTTTTTATTGGTGGCGCCCGGGGCGAGGCTATCTTGGCAATATCATTTTCGCAGATCAGAATTATGGACGTTGATTGCTGGCAGTGGTGCTATTTCCAGAAGCCTGACAGACGAGCAAGCGACTCCTGTTGCTCTGGAATTAGGAAAGGTTGTAGAGTTGGAAAAAGGGGAGCGACACAGACTGATTGGAGAGGATACTTGGGGAATTGTTGCTGAAATTTGGGTTCATACAGATCCAAATTACCCATCTGATGAATCAGATATCGTCAGACTACAGGATGATTACTCAAGAAAATAAAAAAACCTGGCACATCACTTCCAGGTTTTGAAAAGTCTAAATTTTTGTCCGAATCCTCAATCACCCTTAAAATAAACCTTGACAGTTTATACGCTGAATTCGAACGACATGAAAAGGCTTTTAATCTAATGATTTGTAATTGAAATTCAAATACTTGCATTTAAAAAGTCATTCCATTTATTGGAATGACTTTTTACTTCAAACGAGCTTTTCAATTTTTTTTGCGATCTCTTCAGCTTCTGCCATGAGTTTATCTGCCGCAGTTCTGTTGGAGTGAGATAGTTTATGTGCATCTGCCAACATTTTAGCGTATGCCTCCTGCAGTTTCTCCTTTTCTGATTTCTTTTTGAATAGTCCAAACATGGTTTTGTGTTTATTAGACCAACAGGACATTTATCGTGATTGTTTTAAGGGAAAAACTGAATCGTTTTGGATTTTTCTTCAATCACCTCATCATCTTTGAAATTCACCAAGTCTTCCAACCTACCTGCTGAATTGTAATATTTCCAAGGACCTTGTTTTTTTCCTTCTTTCATCGCCCCTTCTGACGCTTTTTTCCCTGTTTCATGATAGTAAATCCAAATACCTTCCGCTTTTCCTGACTTATAGCTACCCTCAGATTCTTTCAGTCCATTTACGTAATAGGTGATTCGAGTGCCCTCTCCATTTTTGAGAGTTCCTTTATCTAAGGTCTTCTTTCCGTCCATGGAAAAGTAATCTCCTACGTTTAGTAGTCTACCATTGTCCCAAAATTCCTCTTGGGTTAATTGCTTGTTATCATAAAAAAGCCCCCAAATTCCATTTTCAAATCCAAGATTATAGGACCCTACAGATTTTAGCTGACCTCCGTCATAGTAATAAAACCATTGGCCATTTTCCAAGCCGAGTGTGTATTCACCTTCGGCTACCAGGATACCGATTTTATTGAAAAATTTCCAAAGACCTGTTTTGAGGTCATTTCTGTACTCTCCGATAGAATACAACTGACCATCGGGATAGAAATTTTTCCAGATGCCACTTTTTGAACCACCACTATATTGGCCTTGTACTGAAATTTGTCCCGAACTATGGTATTCCACATATTCGCCTACGGGGACTCCAAGTTCATACTGCTTTCTCTTGGAGATTGCCTTGTTTGGGAAATATTCCTCCCAAACACCAATAGCAATGTCATTTTCATAACGCTCTATTCTGGCAATTCTGCCACCTTGATAGTAGTATTTCCATTCGCCTATTTTCTTTCCTGTCTCATCAAAATACTCCTCAGATTCAAGCGTTTTGGTGCCCGGAAAGTACCTTTTCCATTCGCCTATTTTCTTTCCATTTCGGTAATTGCCTGTTTCAAATATCAAATTTGGAAAGGAATACCGTTTAAAACTCCCCTCAAGTTGCCCTTTGGAGGCCATTGCTTCTGTGACCACATTGCCTTCCGGATCATATTCCAGGTACGGACCTTCCCTCAGACCCTCACTGTAGAATTCCCGTTTTGCTATTCCTCCAAATTCAAAAAAAGTGACCCATTGCCCTGTTTTGAGACCTTTGTCATATTGTCCTTCTACTGCTACAGTTCGCGGATCTACATAAGATAGGATATTTGGAGTTGCGCCGAAGTATTCAATGTATTTGCCTACAAGGATGCTATCCTGAAAAATCATTTCTCGTTTGAGAATCCCTGATTCATCGAAAAACTTAGCAGGACCAAAAAGCTTTCCATCTCGGTAGTCTGCTATTTCTTTACGTTTTCCATTTTCAAAATATGTGGTCCATGTTCCGTCTCTTTTGCCACCTTTAAAAGTTCCTTCACTGAGTAGTTTATTGGTTTTAGGATTGTAATACTTCCACAATCCGATTTGTAAGCTCCCATCCAGTACCCCCGAAGCCATGATGGTGGAGTCAGGGCTGTAGAGTACCGCAGCTCTGGGAGACTGCGAAAATGCATGAAAATGGAAAATGGAAAATACCGCAAAGAGCAAATATTTCATAAGGTGAGTTTTTCGGATAGGGTTGGGGGTTTGCCCTTGGTTAACGTACATGAAAGTAATTATGACATTGGTACGTAGGAAATCTTTTTTCTGTTTAAAATTAACTTAAATACCCACTCAGGAACTATGTTTCAACTTTAGAGTTAGGATTTTTTTCACATCTTCCACCAATAGTTGGATTGTAGATTGTTCTTTACCAGGGATTGGTACTTCTTTTATCCAAAGTTGAAAATCAATTGCCAAGATTTCGGATTCGGTTGGAAATCGGGTCACTTTTTTCTTTAAAATCAAAGCACCAAAGTCCCAAGGATCATCTGCCTGACCCAATTGGAAACCAAGATTAACGAGCCCTTTGGAGGGTATATTTGTAGTCTTGCCTAAAAAAATCAAGATGAAAAAACCATGCCCAAACCAATTGAGAAGTCGAATGTTGCAGCCTGAGGTTTTGTCAAAATCCCTTACAAGATCCAACACCTGGTAAGGATATCCTAGGAGGTCGTTGCCTTTCGTGATTTTTTTTCCTCTTGACGTTGTGAAAAAATAAGAGAGTTCCTCATTTGAAATTGAATTGCCCACGGACTCAAGAAGTTGGAGGAATTGGCTTTTGAGTTGGTTTTGCCTTTCAATAATGGACTTGTCCAGCCAAAATTCAAGATCCAGCTCCTCCTTTTTATTTTCCATGTTACCATCTTAAGAGCGCAGAGGCCCAGGCAAATCCTGACCCGAAAGCTGCCAAACATACTAAATCTCCCTCTTTCAATCTGTCTTGTTCCCAAGCTTGGGAGAGTGCGATCGGAATTGTTCCCGCAGTCGTGTTGCCCAGGTACATGATGTTGTTAAATACTTTTTCGTCAGGAAGTTGGAGCTTTTGCTGAATGTACTGACTGATCCGTAAATTGGCCTGATGGGGTACGAGTAGGTCAATTTCTTCCTTGGTGAAGTTATTGTGGCTTAGCGCCTCTTGGATGACTTCCATGAATCGAACAACTGCATGTTTGAAGACTGCATTTCCGTTCATCTTTAGGAAAAAATCCCCCCGATCGATCATTTCCTGTGAAATCCTGACTTTTCCACTGGAGCTCGGCGCGATGCAATAGAGTTCTTCGGCATGAGCCCCTTCTGAGTGAAGGTGCGTGCTCAAGATACCGGGATGGTCATTTTCTGCTCTGCCCAGAATCACGGCACCCGCGCCATCTGCAAAAATTACTGCACTCGATCGGCCTTCGTCACTTTTATCCAATGCCGAAGACTGAATCTCGGCCCCCACCACAAGGATTTTTTTGTACATACCAGTCTTAATGAATTGATCTGCGACTGAAAGGGCATAGATAAAACCGGAACAGGCATTTCGAATATCCAATGCTCCTATGGATTTCAGACCTAATTCACGTTGAAGCAAAACACCGTTTCCAGGCAAAAAGTAATCTGCTGTGATGGTCGCAAAAATGATGAATTCAATCTCTTCCGGAGCTGTTTTTGCCCGGTCCATTGCCATCCTGCTGGCTTTCGCAGACATATTAGTGACGGTGTCTACACCCGGGGTAAACCATCTTCTTTCTTGAATTCCTGTGCGTTCTACGATCCAGTCATTGGAAGTATTCATCATTTGAGAGAGTTCCTCATTGGTGACAATTCTCTCAGGCACATAATGGCCTGCACCTAGGATTCTTGAAGTATACATGATTATTTGGGTCTATTATTTTTGGAACGTGGCAAATATCGGTAGTGTCACCGAGACCTACAAAGCCCTTTTTTGTGAAAGGGTTGGTTATCCAAATAGGGTGTAATTGCCAAACTGATCCATGGGGGATGTTCTCCTAAGTATGCTTGGTGAATCATTGAGCACAGAGTTGACCAATGGCGACACGGTGTAGCTCTGCATCAGTTCTGATGGATAAGTAGTGAGCATTCTAGAGAGATCTTCTTCTGAAGTGTATTTATCCAGCCATTTTTTCTCCTGATCTCTTTTCAAAATTACAGGCATGCGGTCATGAACCTCTTCCACAAGCTCGTTTGGAGTGGTAGTCAGAATCAAAAAAGTGTGCTGTGACTCTCCGGAGACGGTTTCATATTCTTCCCAAATGCCTGCAAAGGAGAAAATCTCCTCTTCTCTCAAAGTGAATCGGTAAGGTATTTTGGTTTTTTTACCTAGTTTTTTCCACTCGAAAAAACCATCTGCAGGGATTAGGCACCGTCTTCGTTGAAAAGAACCTTTGAATGATATTTTCTCATTGACGGATTCCGCTCTAGCATTGATGAGCTTTTGAGCTACGGGTTTATTTTGTCCAAAATCAGGTGTAATTCCCCAATAAAAAAAGGAAAAGCCCTTTGGACTATCTGATGTGATTACAGGAACAAGCTGCGTGGGAGCAATATTGTATCGGGGTTTGAAGTCAGCAAGCATCTCTGCCTGAAAGCGTTCTTCAAGCTCGATTTTACTTTTATTCAATGAATAGCGGCCGCACATGTTCTTGATTTTTGAATATTCGGCTGGAAGTTAGAGATCATGGGTAATAAATTCAACTGCCCGAGCTTCAGAGTAATAGGTTTTTTCGGGATCGGAGGATAAAAAGCCTACGTGACCTCCTTGTTTGGGGAATTCAAAATGTACTAGTTCCAGTTTCTGAGCCAGCTGTTGAGGAAAGCAAGTTGCACTTAAAAACGGGTCATTTTGGGCGTTCAGGACTAGGGAAGGCACTTCTATTTGATTCAAAAACTGTAGGGAAGAATTGACTTGATAGTATTCCTCTGCATCTGCAAATCCATGGAGCGGACCGGTGATCACATTGTCAAAATCTCGTAACGTCTTCACTTGGTTGAGTTTTTCCAACGGTAGTTCATTTGGGAATAGGGGTGCTTTTCGCCCCACTTTCTCCTTCAATGTCCGAAGAAACCTTTTGGAATAGATCAGATTTTCGCCTGTTGAAATTTTCGTACAGGATCCACCAAGGTCCAAAGGGACAGAGATGGCAACTGCTTTTTTGATTTTAGGGAAGTTGCTTTTCACCTCACCCAGAAATTTTAAGGTCAAATTTCCACCTAGACTAAAGCCAACTAGGAAAAGCTCTTGGTAATCTTTTTGGGCATGCTCGACCACGCTTTTCAGATCGTAGGTGGCGCCACTGTGGTAAAAGATTGCTTTGAGGTTCAGTTCCTCACCGCAGCCTCGGTAGTTCCAGGTCAGGACATCAAAGCCACTTTTGTAAAAATTTTGAGCCATCCCAAGGATATAAGGCCTTGAGCTATTGCCTTCTAGGCCATGACTGATGATGACCAGTCTGGATTTTTCAGACTTGTACCAATCCAAATCCAAGAAATCTCCATCAGGGGTGTGAATCCGCTCTCGTTCTGGTTTTTTAAAATTTACTTTTCGGAGTAAAGCTGGATAAATGGTCTCTAAATGCCCATTGAAAAGCCATTTTGGTCTTTTGAAGGGGCTATTTGGTAGTAATGGCATGGTGATTTTTGGCCCAAAAGAGGTCGGAAATTACAGGATATAAATTTGAATAAAGCGTTTTTAAAAACTATTTTTGGGCTCTTTAAAAAACGACAAGCTCTAAATTACCTATGGCCGAAATTATAAGAATGCCAAAAATGAGTGACACCATGGAAGAGGGTGTGATTGCGTCATGGTTGAAAAAAGTCGGTGACACTGTTAAGCCAGGAGATATCCTTGCCGAAGTGGAAACAGACAAAGCGACCATGGAACTGGAATCCTACGAGGAAGGTGTTCTTTTATACATTGGAGTTCAAGAAAAAGATTCCGTGCCTGTAAATGGCATCATTGCAATAATAGGAGAGAAGGGAGAAGACTTTCAGCATTTGTTGAACGGATCTACTCCAGCTCCTGCAAAAGCTGCTGAAGCACCAGCCGCTCCAAAAGCGGAAGAAGTGAAGCCAGCTGCAGCTCCTGCAGAAAAGATCGATACTTCATCCATCAATGCAACCGTGATCACCATGCCAAAAATGAGTGATACCATGCAGGAAGGCACTATCGCTACTTGGCTTAAAAAAGTGGGTGACGTAGTGAAATCCGGTGAGATCATCGCGGAAGTGGAGACGGACAAAGCTACCATGGAATTGGAGTCCTATGAAGATGGAGTTCTATTATATATAGGTGTAGAAGCTGGAAACAGTGTAGCTGTGGACGGAGTGATTGCAGTAATCGGTGAAAAAGGTGCTGATTATCAAACTTTGCTCAAAGCTCAGCTATCAGGTGGAAAGTCTTCAGCCTCTGCAGAGGCTCCTGCTCCAGCAGCAGTTGAAGCTCCAGCACCAGCATCCAACCCTGCCCCAGTTGCTGCTCCTGTAGCGGAAACGCCCGTGGTAAGTGCTGGCGGTGATCGATTGAAAGCATCTCCATTAGCTAAAAAGATTGCAGCAGAAAAAGGTGTAGATATTCGTCAGGTTCAAGGCTCTGGTGAAGGTGGAAGAATCGTGAAGAAAGACATCGAGACCTTTGTGCCTGCGGCTCCAAAAGCAGTAGCTTCACCTGCAGTAGCTGCCGCTGCCCCTGCATTGGGTCAAGAAAGCTTCCGTGAGGAGAAAGTTTCTCAGATGCGTAAAACAATTGCTAAGCGATTGGCAGAAAGTAAGTTTGGTGCACCTCACTTCTACCTGACCATGGAAATCAACATGGATAAGGCAATTGAAGCAAGAAAGAGCATGAACGAGTTTTCTTCTGTGAAAATCTCTTTCAACGACATGGTGATCAAAGCCGCTGCGGCAGCTTTGCGTCAGCATCCTAAAGTAAATTCAAGTTGGTTGGGTGACAAAATCCGTTACAATGACCACATCCATATCGGAATGGCAGTAGCTGTGGAGGAGGGACTTTTGGTTCCGGTGATTCGTTTCGCTGACCAACTTTCACTGTCTCAAATATCCAATCAGGCGAAGACGCTTGGTGGAAAAGCCAAAAACAAAGAGCTTCAGCCAAAAGATTGGGAAGGTAATACCTTCACCATTTCCAACTTGGGAATGTTTGGTATTGAGGAGTTTACCGCAATCATAAATCCGCCTGATGCCTGTATTTTGGCAGTAGGAGGTATCAAAGAAACAGTGATCGTAAAAGACGGTCAGATGAAAATCGGAAATGTCATGAAAGTGACACTCAGCTGCGACCACAGAGTAGTGGATGGCGCTGTTGGTTCAGCTTTCCTTCAGACCTTGAAAGGCTTGCTAGAAGATCCGGTCAGAATCCTGATCTAATTCATACCTGCCAAAAAGTCCTGTCCTGATAGTTATTGGGACAGGACTTTTGCTTTTGTATGGTTCTTGAGAAGTGAGTTAGTAAGTTATTGGAAAGTAGTTAATAGTCTTGCCGATCAACTATTTGACAAGAACTTCTAATACAACTAACTAGTTTTTAATAACTTATATCTAATAACCTATAACTAGCCACAAATGGAAAAAATCAAATCAACCACCGTCGTTGCCATCCGCCATAATGGGGAAGTAGTCATCGGAGCAGATGGTCAGGCGACTTTGGGGAATACAGTTGCCAAGAGTACGGTCAAGAAAATTCGAGTTTTACAAGGTGGGAAAATCGTGACAGGATTTGCCGGTTCCACCGCCGATGCTTTTACCTTATTGGAAAAGTTTGAGGAGAAGCTTGGCGCCTTCGGGAATAACATGAAGCGAGCCGCGGTAGAGTTGGCCAAAGAATGGAGAATGGACCGCATGCTGAGTCGATTGGAAGCCATGATGATTGTGGCAGATAAAGATGATATTTTGATCATTTCCGGGACGGGTGATGTAATTGAGCCGGATATGGAAATTGCCACGATCGGATCTGGCAGCATGTTTGCCCAGTCTGCTGCAAGAGCGATGAAAAAGTTTGCTCCCAATCTGACTGCTGAAGAAATGGTGAGAGAAAGTCTTCATATCGCTGCTGATGTTTGCATTTACACGAATCATAATCTGGTGATTGAAAAGGTGAAAGCCTGATTTTCTGATCAAAATCCTTTGCAAAGCCGGAAAAGAATTCCGGCTTTTTTTGTGTTTGCCAAAACCTGAAGTGGTTCTTGGAAGTTAATCCAATGTAATATCTCATTCTGATGGAAACACCTACTGTCAAAAAGACAAGCAAAAAAGATTACCGCAAACTGATTTTGGAAGGGTTTGTAAACCATGTTTTGGAACATGGAGCGCAACCAGCCTCAGTTTTCAAGTTTGCCAAAGAGTTGAAAATGAAAGAGGAGGAGTTTTACACATACTATACCTCGTTCGAAGCGATCAAGTCTGCCATTTGGGTGTCAATTTACGATACCACTATAGAGACCATTGAATCTCAGGAAGTATTCAAAGAATACAGTGCCAGAGAGAAGTTTCTTAGCTTCCTTTTCACCTGGATTGAAGAGCTGAAGAAAAACAGATCTTACCTGTTGAGTTTGTACTCCGACAAGACTCAGTCTTTTAAATCCCTTCCTTTGGATACCAAAGAATTCAAAGAGAAGTTTAAAGACTTCGCTGGCGATATCATTTTGGAAGGAAAAGAAACTCAAGAGATAGCGACAAGGCCATTTATAACCGAAAAATACGACGAAGCTCTCTGGCTTCAGGTAGCTTTTGTCTTCAGATACTGGCTGGATGATCGTAGTCCAAGATTTGAAAAAACGGATGCAGCGATAGAGAAATCCGTCAATTTGGCTTTTGACCTGATGGGAAAAAGCGCACTCGATACCTTCTTGGATTTCGCCAAGTTTCTCTACCAAAACAAATAATCCATGTCTGGCAAAGTAAAAGAGCAGGAAGCCATCCCGGTTTCCAAAGTGCAGCGGGCTGCCAAATTCATTTCCACTGGAGCAAAAGTAGGAGGAAACTATGTGAAGCATTACGCGAAGAAAATCGTCAATCCCTCCCTTGATAAAGAGGAATTGCATCAAAATAATGCCTCAGATATCTACAATTCTCTTAGCGAGCTCAAAGGTTCTGCCTTGAAAGTCGCTCAGATGATGTCGATGGACAAAAATCTGCTTCCTAGAGCCTATCAGGATAAGTTTACCATGGCGCAATATTCTGCTCCACCTTTGTCTTATCCGCTTGTGGTCAAGACATTCCAAAAGTACTTTGGCAAGACACCTGAGCAGCTGTTTGATACCTTTACCCGATCCGCTGTAAATGCGGCTTCAATTGGTCAGGTGCATCAGGCCACTAAAAACGGCCAAACTTTAGCGGTGAAAATCCAATATCCTGGCGTAGCCGACTCTGTGAGTTCAGACCTGAAATTGGTAAGACCTTTTGCGCTCAGACTTTTGAATATGAACGAGAAAGAGCTTGATCACTACATGGAGGAAGTAGAGGAAAGACTCGTAGAGGAGACCGATTATCACTTGGAAGTGGAGCGATCTCGCGAAATTTCATCAGCATGTGCTCATATTCCGAATCTGAAATTTCCGAAATACTACGACGATTGGAGTTCGGAGCGCATCATCACGATGGATTGGATTTCTGGTAAGCACATCAAGGAATGGATGGATACCAAACCTAGCCAGAAGCTAAAAAACCAAGTCGGTCAAGCACTTTGGGATTTTTACCATCACCAAGTTCATAATCTGAAGCAGGTACATGCAGATCCCCATCCCGGGAACTTCATCATTGAATCTGACGGTACTTTGGGTATTATTGACTTTGGCTGTGTGAAAGTGATTCCTGAGGATTTTTACCAAGGGTATTTTGCACTGATCAAGAAGGAATTGGTCATGAAAGAAGAGGAACTCAATCAGGTCTTCTATTCCTTGGACTTTATTTCTGATAAGGACACCGAAGAGGAAAAAGCTTATTTCAAAGGTGTTTTCAAGGAAATGATTTCACTCTTAGGTAAACCTTTCCATGCGGAGCGCTTTGACTTTGCTGACGATAGTTATTTCGAGCAGATTTTCCTTTTGGGTGATCGAATCTCCAATGATAAGATGTTTAGAAAATCTCGTCAAGCTCGTGGTTCTCGCCATGGACTTTATATCAACAGAACCTACTTTGGATTGTATAATCTACTCAATCAGCTACAGGCGGAAGTGGATACGACTAAGCCGGAGTGGTTAAAGTAATTAATCAGTTTAGTGAATGCGAAAGTCCTCGATTTTATCGGGGATTTTTTTTGAGCTTACATTGCCACAGATGCACAGATGGATATATAAAAAAAATTAATAGAATAAACGTTCTATCAAGGGTGCTGAAATTTTAAAACTGCCTTAATCTTTAGATATTCTTAACCTTAATTACTTTTTGTAGCTGATTATTTTGAACCATTAAGGAAATGAAGAGAATTAAAGATTTTTTTCTCAGAGAATAGTTTGGTTTAGGTTTCGTTTTCATCCTTCCCTCATCTTAATGCCCTTAAATTCTTAATGTTTAAATCAAAAAAAAGAGGCCGATTAGGCCTCTTTTGATTTCATTTAGAGTAGGTCACTCGATAGATACAGTTGGCCATATCGTCGGAGATCAACAAGCTCCCGTCGGGAAGTTCCTGCACGTCCACCGGTCTTCCCCACACATCTTGAGTAGTCGGATTCAACCATCCAGAAGCAAAAACTTCCTGCCCGGTCACTTTTCCACTGGCATCGATTTTTGCCATTACCACCTCATAGCCTGATTTTTTGCTACGGTTCCAACTACCATGTTTGGCGATGATCGCGTTGTTTTTATAGGTAGTTGGGAACATGCCCCCTTGATAGAATCGCATGCCAAGCGGTGCGGTATGTGCACCCATCTTTGCAGCAGGCGCTACATAGGCTGATGCATCTTTCCCTTTACTTCCAAATTCAGGATCTTTAACTGTGCCGGCATGCCAATATGGATAGCCGAAGTGTTGACCTTTTGCAGTCGCCCGATTGAGTTCGCAGTCAGGCACATCATCACCCATCATATCACGGCCATTGTCGGTAAACCAGAGTTCTTTGCTCTGCGGATGCCAAGCAAAACCTACCGTATTTCTTACCCCATGTGCGTATACTTCGGGTTTTGCGCCGGGTTTAGTTACGTCTAAGCGAGTGATGCTGGCGTAGATTGGGTTTTCTTTTTCGCAGATGTTGCAAGGAGCACCTACAGGTACATAGAGCATTCCGTCTGGACCAAAAGCGATAAACTTCCAGCCGTGATGGCCATCAGTCGGGTACCCGTCATAAACCACTTCATATTTTGGTGTAGTCAGGTTGTTTTTGATGTCTTTGAATCGAAGGATTCGATTGACCTCGGCGACATAAAGATCACCGTTTTTGTAAGCTACGCCATTTGGCATGCGAAGGCCTTCTGCCAAGATAAACTTGTAATCTGCTTTTCCATCCGCGTTTTCATCTACTAGGGCATAGACATTTTTCTCCTGACGGTTGCCGACAAAGACAATCCCATTGTCAGAAATAGCCATCGAGCGGGCATTGGTCACATCCGCTGCCCAAACGCTGATTTTAAATCCTGCAGGAAGTTTGATTTGGTCGAGTTTGACATCGGCTTTGGCGCTTCGGATGTCTTTTTTATTGTTTCCTGAGGAAGTGGAAACAGGGGAAAGCTTTCCCTGACAGCTGGCGTTTAGGGATAGAAACCCCAAGGCGAGTGATAATGCAATGGGTTTGAGGTAATTCATGGGTTTTGGGTTTTTGTAAAAATAAGCTAATACTTCCCATAATGTTTTGCCAGAGCAAGTGGATAAGCGGGGCAATGGTTATTTTTGCGCCATGTTATCGATTAGCAACCTATCTTATTTCATCGGCGGACGAGCCCTTTACGAAAATGCCAACCTTCACATTAAGCCCAAAGACAAGATCGGTCTGGTAGGTCAAAATGGCACCGGCAAGTCTACTTTACTCAAAATCATATACGGCGACTACCAAGCTACCACCGGAGAAGTACAAAAAGCCAAAGATTGTACTATCGGGTTTTTGAACCAGGATTTGCTTTCCTATCAGTCTGATGAAAGTATTTTGAACGTGGCTTTGGCAGCATTCAAAGAAACACTGGCACTTCAGGATGAAATCGATAAGGTGCTCAAACTGATGGAAACAGACTATTCGGAGGATGTGATCAACCGTCTGGCCTATCTTCAGGATCGTTTTGAATCCAATGAAGGCTACACGATCAAAGCTAAGGCAGAAGAGGTGTTGGAGGGAATCGGTTTTCAGACTGCCGATCTCCAAAAGCCACTTCGACAATTTTCCGGTGGCTGGAGAATGCGAGTGATGCTTGCCAAATTGCTACTGGAAAAGCCATCCTTGCTGATGCTAGACGAACCGACCAACCACTTGGATTTGCCTTCCATTCAGTGGGTGGAGAATTACCTCAAAAATTATGAAGGTGCTGTTGTTGTCGTTTCTCACGATCAGACATTTTTAGATAATTGTATCAGTACTACAGTAGAAGTAGCTAACCAGACCTTGACTGCTTATCCAGGGAATTATTCTTTTTACAAGGAAGAAAAAAAGCTCCGCATGGAGCTGCAGCAAAATGCCTATGAAAATCAGCAGCAGATGATCAAGCAGACGGAGCGATTCATTGAGCGGTTCCGAGCTAAGGCAACCAAATCCAATCAGGTTCAGTCCAGAATAAAAGCCCTTGACCGAATGGAGCGGGTGCATGAAGTGGTGAATGATGAAGCTTTTGTAAATTTTAAATTCAAGTTTTCTCAGAAATCAGGTCGCGATGTGGTAGTCATTGACCAAGTGTCCAAAGCCTATGGAGATTTGGTTATTCTAAAAAATACTACTGCCCGAATCGAGCGAGGTGACAAAATTGCTTTGATCGGAGCAAATGGAAAAGGTAAATCTACGTTGCTGCGAATCATTGCCGGAACGGAGCAGATTCAGGGAAGTCGCACTGAAGGCCATAATGTGATTAAATCTTTCTTTGCGCAGCATCAGTTGGAATCTCTGACACTGGATAATGAGATCATTCAGGAAATGGCGCAGGCTGGAAGCGGAAAGTCCGAAATGGAACTTCGAGGTGTCTTGGGCTGCTTCCTTTTTTCCAATGAAGAAGTCTATAAAAAGATCAAAGTCCTTTCAGGAGGGGAGAAATCTCGGGTTGCATTGGCCAAGACCTTGATTTCGGAATCAAATTTTCTACTGCTTGATGAACCTACCAATCACCTAGATTTTCAGTCTGTTAACATCCTCATTCAGGCCTTGCAGCAGTATGAAGGGACCTTTATCACGGTGTCTCATGACCGTCATTTCGTAAAAGGTGTCGCCAATAAAATCTGGTATATCGAAAACCATGAGATCAAAGAATATCCAGGTACGTACGAAGAATATGAATTTTGGAGAAGTCAGCAAATAGAAGTTAAAGTTTCCGCTCAATCGGCGCCAAAAGTGGAAAAAAAGCCAATCGAAACTCCGAGAAATACTCCTGAAATGCAGCAAGCAAAAAGGGATCTGAAAAAGCTGGAGGATCAATTGAGTAAAGTTGAAAAAGAGATAGAAACCTTGGATCTTTTGAAGCTTGAAGTGGAAGAAAAAATGGCTGATCCAGAGTTGTATTTGGATGAGGTAAAGTCTCAAAAACTTCAGGAAAGTTACCAAAGTGTGCAAAACAATCTCTACGAAGCCAACGCAAAATGGGAGAATTTGGTAGATCAGATAGCTATCTTGCAAGAGCAGTTGAAATAACACAAAAGTTGTCAAGCTAAAGAGCCTATGAAGTGGATATGGATTGTTTTGGGTTTAATTCTCGGACCTAGTGTGAGCTTTGCTCAGGTTTTGGAAGACAGGATTTTTGTTGATCATATTCAATCAGTAAGGCTTTTCCCACAAGGTCCTAATGTAGATAGTCAATTGGATGCGCCGGTGGTCTCTTTATCTGATGCAAGACAATTGGTTTTAGTATTTGACGATTTGGCCTACGATCCTGAAATGTATACTGCTAAGTTGGTTCATTGTGATGCAGACTGGAAAAAGTCAGCCCTAAGGGATAATGATTTTTCTATGGCTTTCAATGAGTTCAATGTCCAGGATTATGCGTATTCGGTGAATACTAGGATTCCTTACATCCATTATTCTTTTTCTCTTCCGCGAGTGACTAAATCCGGGAATTATATTCTGAAAGTCTATAAAAACAGAAATGAAAATGATGTAGTCCTGACTCGCAGATTTATGGTCTATGAAGAGGCGGCAGTAGTAGGAGCAAGCATTGTTCCTCCAAATCAAACGGAGAATAGGAGAGAACTCCAGCAGATCAATACAGTAGTGAACTATTCTAATCTGGACGCGGTAGATCCTACCACCCAATTCAAAGTAGTAATCAGACAAAATCAGCGGTGGGACAATGCTAAGTTTTTATCTAAGCCAACCTTTTTGAATCAAGGCTCCAAAATCATGCGTTTTGAGCCTTTTGAAGGAGAAAGTACCTTCAAAGCAGGAAATGAATTTAGGTTTATTGACTTGAGATTTATCAGAGCTACGGGTGTAAATGTCGGTTCGGTAAAAGTAGAAGAAACCATCATTTTGGCAGAAGCTTTATTGGATAATCCCAGACCCGGTGGTGCATATTCTCAATATTTGGACCTTAATGGTCAATACCTCGTGCTCACCAATGATCGCCCTGGAGGAAATCCTGAAGTGGAATCAGAATACTTGTATACCACTTTTTTTCTAAAAGCAGATCCTGGTCAATCAATCCGAATGCTGGGAGCTCTCACAGGATGGGGAAGAATGCCTGAATCCAAAATGGTATATGACCCTAAGTCTAAGGTCTATACGACATCTCTTCTCCTCAAGCAAGGCTGGTATGATTATCAATTTGCAGAGGAGGTTTCTGTCGAAAACTTTGAATCAGCTCTCTTTGAAGGGAGTCATTTTCAAACTGAAAATGAATACGAGGTTTTGGTTTATTACCGTGGGCTTGGCTCAAGATATGATCAGCTGGTAGGTTATGCTTTTATCCAGCCAAACCGTAGAAGGTTGTAGCAAAAAAAAATCCCCATAAGGGGATTTTTTTTAGAATTCTTCAGTAGGATCTATTTCCTCAGAGGTAGGAGCGACATTTTGTCTGACTCTTTCTGTGGGTTTGTAAGGTACAAAGCCCTCTCTTTTGAATTTGTAAGTGGTGGTTCTGTTGCCTGCTGGATGATTTGCCAAGTCAAGCATTCCAAAGCCTTTATGTGTAAATGCACCTAATCCGCATTTGAATACGAAATCCTGTACTTCCGGAGCTGCATATAGCGTAAACGGAAGGGTATAGCCCCTCACTTCATATTTCACATCCATATCATACACCGCATAGATTCGAGCAAATTTCTTTTGCTGCTCCTTCAGTTTATTCACATAAACCATATCAGGTACAACTTGGAACTTGTAGAAAGACTCCATTTGCTCTGCAGTATACCATCCTGATCTTTCCATTCGAGTCAAGGTAGACTCATAAAGAAGATCGGAAAACTCGTCACTGTCTGGATTGATAAATCTCTTTCCAGCTTCCTCATTGAATGCCGGTGTGATTAGTACCAATGGTGAGATACAGACAAACTTGTTGGAAGTTTCCAAAGTTGGCTCAACTTCCAGCTCGGTATACTCTGGAGATAGAATCAGGTTGCCAAGCTCGATTTTTGGGGTGGCAAAAACCTGCTCGAGCAAGTAATCCATGAATTCTTCACTTTGGGATGATAGTACCAAAGTGACTAAGCTCGAATAGTAATGCAGACCGCTTCTACTTACTTTAGTCTGACCTTTTAGGCCAGAGAAATTAAAGTAGTTATAATTGAAGAATTCTTCACGGCCTCCTTTTACGATCAAACCTTTCAGGAATTGTGCAAGGATGTACTGATGATGAAAAGGCAAATACGAGCCTTTGTTTTTTAGAGAAAATATTAGTCTAACTCTCACGGTGATTAAAAATAAGATGAGACAAATTGATGATTTAAAATACTTTTTTTGTTTGGGTGGATAAGCACTGCAAAATTACGATTATTTTGCTAGAAATGTCAAACATTGAAACGAAAATGCATGATATCACCATCTTGAACGGTATATTCTTTGCCTTCAATGGATATTTTTCCGTTTTCCCGGCAACCTGCCTCTGTTTTAAACTGCTGGTAGTCGCCCAGTTTAATAACTTCTGCCTTGATAAAGCCGCGTTCAAAATCTGTGTGAATTACGCCAGCGGCTTGGGGAGCTTTCCAACCCCTACGAATAGTCCAAGCTCTTACTTCTTGCACGCCGGCTGTGAAATAGGTGATCAGATTGAGTAGGGAGTATGCTCCAGAGATTAGTTTGTTTAATCCACTTTCTTCCAGACCATATTCTGACAGAAACATTGCTTTTTCATCTGCATCTTCAAATTCAGCGATCTGAGATTCGATAGCAGCGCAGAGGACGATAACATCAGCGTTTTCCTCTTTCACCTTTTCTCGTAGCTGATCTACAAATTTGTTTCCTGTCAAAATGCTTCCTTCATCCACGTTGGCCACATACAATACAGGCTTTATGGTAAGCAGATGCAAATCTCTAACCGCTTCAAGTTCCTCTTTGTCTACCTCGACTGCGCGGGCGTTGAGTCCCGAAGCGAGACCGTCTTTAAACAGGGTTAACACTTCAAGTTCTCGCTTAGCTTTAGCATCACCTGATTTGGCTATTTTTTCAATACGTTGGATTTTCTTTTCTACCGATTCCAAATCTTTGAGCTGAAGCTCGGTATCTATTACTTCTTTGTCAAAAATCGGATCTACTCCACCTGCAACGTGCACGATATTACTGTCCTCAAAGCATCGAATGACGTGAATGATTGCGTCTACTTCTCTGATGTTTGCTAAAAATTTATTTCCCAATCCTTCTCCTTTGGAAGCACCTTTTACCAATCCTGCGATATCTACAAATTCAATAATCGTTGGGACAACCCGCTGAGGATTAACAAGACCCTCTAAAATCTGAAGTCTTTTATCCGGTACAGAAACTACTCCCACGTTTGGTTCTATAGTACAAAAGGGAAAATTTGCTGCTTCAGCTTTTGCGCTGGAAAGCGCATTAAACAACGTTGACTTACCTACATTAGGAAGTCCCACGATGCCACATTGTAATGCCATTAATTTGTTGCTTTAATTTTGAATATGCGATAGGATTTGTATCCCTTATAAAACTCCATAATCGTCACTCTGAAAATGGTGTAGACAGGGATAGCAAAAATCATCCCTAGGATGCCGGCGATTTTTGCACCCGCAAAGATAATAACAAATATTTCAAGGGGATGAGCTTTTACTGATTTAGAAAAAATGACGGGTTGTAAAGCTACGTTGTCGGTAATCTGGACAAAAGCAAATACTGACGCAATTTTGATTAAGAAGTAGGTATATTCTGTATCAGAAGAAAAATTGCCTGTAGAAATACCCACTACAATTCCAAAAAGGGTACCTAATATAGGGCCCGCATAAGGTATTAGATTTGCAATCGCCGCAAATAGTGCAATGGTAAGGGCGTATTCGACTCCTGCTACGTATAGACCAAAGCCAGCAAGAGAGAAAATAGCTAAAACCTGAATTAATAGACCAAATAGGTAATTGGATAGTAATTTTTCGACTTTTGTAAATGTGGCAACGGATAACTCAAAATATGCATTCGGAATTAAGTTGAGTAGGTTTCTTCGCAAAAGGCCATTTTCCAATAGTAAGAAAAATGTAATGAAAGCCACGGCCAAAGTGCCGATGAGAATACTGCTGGTCAGGGAAATAAATCCACTGATAAAACCACCTATGTCAAACTTTTTGATGAGTGCTAAAATTGATTTCTTAATCTCATCGAGAAGAAAGCCCTCTTTATTTTCCAATAACTGATAACGGAACAAAAAACGTTCAAGCTTTTCTATCGGCGATTGTATTTGAAAATAAATACCATCTAGGTCCAGGTCACTCAGAATAATAATCTGCTGATTGACAAGAGGAAAGAAAATCAGGCTTAATAAAAAAATCAAAAAGACAATTGCTGAATAGGAGACTAATATGGCTATCCATCTTGGTATGTGCTGACCCACCAAATGAAAATCACTAATCCTATTGGTCAAAGGCCTTAGGAGTGCTGCCAAAATCAATGAAATTATGATATAAATAGTAATTGTTGAAAAATACCACCCTAGGATCAAAAAGACCGAGAAGGATAAAATGGCGTAAACAAAAAACCTTTGCATGGGCAGGACAAAAGAAAAGGAGGCATTTGCCTCCTCAAATATACATTCTTAGATGTTTTTCACGCTACCAATTGAGTCAGTGGTTATTCCCATCTCAGTTCGTCATTCATCTCATTCTCCGAATCTTCATTTTCGAATTGCTCAAAATCAAACTCAGGCATTAAGTCATTTTTCACATGATCTACGGCTTCGTTCAGCGCGTTGACAAACTTGAAAAAATCCTCCTTGTAAAGGAAAATCTTATGCTTTTCGTAGCTGAAATTATCCCCGTTTACCCTTCGCTTACTCTCTGTTATGGTAAGGTAGTAATCATTTCCTCTGGTAGACTTGATGTCAAAAAAATAAGTTCTTTTTCCTGCCTTTACTTTTTTAGAGAAAATTTCATCTCTATCATATCCTCGCTGATCTTCCACAGTGCTTTAATTTTCGGGTTGGTTATCTACACTTTAGGCAACTAAGATAAAACAAAAGCAGGCTAGATTTCAAAAAGGGTTAGGACTTTTTTTTAAAGACTAGTTAAAATTTGAGTATAAAACGCTAAAAATCAGAAATAAAAATTATGAAGTTAAACAAGCTTAGATTCCCCAAAAGATTTGAAAATCAGGACCTAAAAAAAAGAGTGGACACCGCCCACTCTTGATCTTTATTCTCCGTGCATAAAGGCTTTCTTCGCCAGTAGCTCATCTTCGGTCTCTCGGTGATCAGGATCATCCACACAGCAGTCTACCGGACAGACTGCAGCACACTGAGGCTCCTCATGAAAACCATTACACTCGGTGCACTTGGCTGTCACGATGTAATAAAATTCGTCAGAAATTGGTGTTTGTTTTTGTGTGCCACTTACTACAGTGCCATCTTCTAGCGTGACTTCTTTAAGGTTGGTTCCACCTCCCCAAGTCCATTCCACACCACCTTCATAAATTGCTGTATTTGGGCATTCAGGTTCGCATGCACCACAATTGATGCATTCGTCTGTGATCATTATTGCCATAGTTTTTCAATTTTGATTTTCAAAAGTACAACCTCATCAACTTTAAGGCAATAAAAAAGTTGTCATACTAATTAATTTAAATTTATTCCAAGCTAGAAGTGTTTTGGATACCTTTGTTGTATGAGTTTATATCCAACATTACAGACCAGAATTCAAGCCTTTATCCGCTTAGGATTGCAGCTTTCGTCAATCGAAGAGGAAGAGAAACTTACTCTTTTTCGAAGAGCAGAAAATCAAAATGCATGGTTTAATTCTGCTTCACTGGACAGTGCATTGGAAGGGCTTAGGCTTATTTTGGATGAAAAAAATCTGACTGATTGGCTGTCCAACTACTCGATCAGTGATTTTGTTAAGCCAAAAAATGTAGGTGTCTTAATGGCAGGAAATATTCCTGCTGTGGGATTCCATGACCTTCTCTGCGTTTTGATTTCAGGAAACATGGCATCTGTGAAGCTTAGTTCTTCCGATTCCGTTTTGGTCTTATGGCTAATTGATCAATTGATCGCAATCGAACCCGCTTTTGCCTCTCTTGTCAGTGTAGAAGAAATGCTAAAGAACAAGGATGCCTACATAGCGACTGGAAGTGATAACTCCGCGAGGTACTTTAATTACTATTTTGGCAAATACCCTCACATCATCCGAGCAAACAGGACATCAGTAGCCATCCTAAGGGGAGAGGAAACCGACCAAGACTTGGAAAATCTCGGGGCTGATATTTTTGAATACTTCGGGTTGGGCTGCCGCAATGTTTCAAAGGTTTTTGTGAAATCAGAGGAATCTTTATTCAGGTTATTAAAGGTGTTGGAAAAAAAAGATTGGATTCATGCTCACCACAAATACCTGAATAACTATGATTACAATAAGTCAATTTATCTGGTTAACAGGGATTCGCATTTGGACAATGGTTTTCTTCTTGTGAAGGAAAGTCAAGATATAGTTTCTCCGATTGGTGTCCTTTATTTTGAAAAATATGAGGAAGAAATAGCGTTGAAACAAAGGCTGGCTTCAATCCAAGACAAGATTCAATGTGTGGTCGGAAACCGATCGGAATTGATTTCCGAGGTAATCCCATTTGGAAAAGCCCAACTACCCGGTCCGGGGGATTATGCAGATCATGTAGATACTCTGGCTTTTCTGATTTCGTTGTCAGACAGTTAATTTGCTTTCCAAATTGGCAATTTAATGTAAAACTTGGACCCTTCTCCCACAGTGGATTCGATGCGGAGAGTTCCCCCGTTTTTATCCAAATACTCTTTCACCAAAAGCATACCCAAGCCCGTCCCTGTTTCGTTGTTTTGCCCTCTTGTGGTGAAGGAAATGCCCTCATTTAGTTTTTCTAAGTTTTCGGGTGAGATCCCTGCGCCGTAATCTTTCACGCATATTTCATAGTCATCACCTTCAGCCTTACAGGTAAGGTCTATTTTGGAATTTTTTTTGGAGAATTTTATCGCATTTGAGATCAAGTTTCTAAAAATCAACTCAAGCATGTTTTTGTCCGCTTTCACCCAAGTGTTTTCAAATCCAAGCATTTCTATCAATACTGATTTTTCCGAAGCTATTCTTTCCAAAAGATTTTTTTGACTGCTTACGATTCGATATAAATCGATTTTTTGAGGTTGAATGTATTCACCTTTCAGCTGCGAACTGGTCCAAGCTAGCAAGTTTTCCAACAAGATAGAAACTTGTTCCATGTTTTTGGATACTTCAGGAAGCATGCTGTAAAACTCGTCTTTGGAAATTACCCCTGATTGAGTCAGGTAGATAAGTTCTTTAACACCGAAAACAGGACCTTTGAGATCATGGGAAATAATACTGAAAAACTTATCCTTTAGATTGTTCAGGTGTTGTAGTTCAGTGGCTTGATTTTGAAGTCGTTCGTTGATTTTTATTTCTGAAGTAATATCGTCAAACAAGAGCAATACACCGGAAACCAACGGTCCGCCTTCTAGGATAGGAATTGACTCTATTTTAATTATTAATTCTCCATTTGGGCTGATTACCCTGCTTTCAATAGATTTTTGTTCGGAGAGTTTCAAAAGCTCAAGAATTTCTTGTCTTTCCTCAAAAATAGCCTGCGCATTTACCCCCATTTTTATCTTTTCGGGATGGAGGCAAAAGGATTTGACAGCTGAATTGTAATCCACAACCTTACCCCTATGATCAAATACAAGCACGCCTCTGGATAACACTTCAAGAATTTTGTCACGGGCAAAAGGCTTGAGATTGAGTAAATTGAATCTCAAAATAGCAACTCCTAGGAGGAAGTAAGTGAAAATGAATGCATAAGGAGTCATATCTAATCCCTCGTATGGTTTAAACCAAGAGGTTTGATAAAGGACATTTATGATCAAAGGGAAAAAACCACCAAGGATTAGCAGTCTTGTTTGAAGTTTAAAATGTTTGTTGGCAAATTGAAATCTTCTCCAAAGAATAAAAGTCCCCAGAAAGTAGAAAAAATAGGAATAGACAATCTGAATGAAATACATAGGGCCACGTTCGATTCCAAGCATCGGAAAGGGACCTGAAGTTATCAGCCAGTTGGATTTATAGTGCAAATGGTGCCATGAATTGGTAAGGACAATCAAATAAATAACTACCGGAAATATAAATAATGAAAAATAAATCCATCTCGAAGAGGTGTTCTCGTATCCCGTGTATTTTAAAGAAAACATGACCCAGCATGCTGGTGCCATCACTAGGCCGATGTATTGCAACTTGGTGAGGAAAACCATCGTGTCAATTGATTCCTGAGTGAGTTCGACGCCATAAAAGAACCCCCAAAGTGAAAAAGACATCATCGTGTATGCTATCCAGCGAACAGAATCTTCTAACTTGAAGCCTATGTAAAAAGAAAGTCCCAATACCACCGTGCTGGATATCAGAAGAGTCAGTGCATAAGAATTGAATAAAAATTCCATCAAATTAAAATTATCCTCATGGCTATAGACGGCCTGACTTTAAATAATTCACTATACTAATCCAAATTTCTCAACTATAAAAATATTGAAAACCAAGTCAGTTAAAAACATTTTGAAATCCTTTTTTACGCCGATTGGATTTGTGTTGCTACTTACGTTATTATCATTTTTGGTAGGGTTGGGTTTGATGGAGCAAGACTCCTCAAAAACGATTGCCGCAAAAGTTTTGAGACTTATATCTTCTTGGCAGGAAGGGTTTTTTGGGCTGTTGGGCTTTACGCTCCAAATGATCATGATTTTGGTTTTTGGATATTCGCTTGCCTTATTTGGCCCCATCAATAGAGCGCTCAAATCGTTTTCTACAATACCTCAAAGTTTTCCATCTGCCACAATACTCACAGCCACAGTTACCATTTTGGGAGGCCTTCTCAATTGGGGTTTTGGATTGATTGTGGGTGCAATAATGGCCCGGTTTGTCCATGAATCTCTTCTTAAAAGAGGGATAAATTCCAATGCTGCCCTGCTGGCATCAGCTGGTTATCTTGGTATGGCAGTCTGGCATGGGGGATTTTCTGCTTCTGCTCCTCTTACGGTGGCAGGAAATGGTCATTTTCTTACTGAGACAATTGGAGTCATCCCAGTTTCTGAAACGATTTTGTCCCCATTTAATGGCTGGATTACTTCGGGTTTGGTTTTAGTTTTTCTGACTACTGCATTTATTCTTTCAAGGGTTGCTTCCAAGACAAATGGTACCTTTTCCTCCATTCCTTTAAACCCTATTGAATCTGGTAGCGAGGGATTTTTGGCAAGAGGTGTTGGGCTATTTATGATCTTTGTACTGATGGTAGGGATTATTTTTGGTGAGTCGGCTAGTTTGGGAATGATTAGTTTGAATTGGGTCAATTTTCTTCTTTTTTCCTTGGTATTGGTGGCCTATAAAACTTGGGATAAGTTTACTCTTGCAGTTGGACAAGGTTTAAAGACCTCCGCTGATATACTGATACAGTTTCCCTTTTATGCGGGGATCCTGGGCGTATTGAGTTCATCTGGTGCGTTGTACCAGCTTTCTTATTTGATCCAATCCCAGACCACCAAAGAGCTTTTTCCTTTAATTACGTTTTTTTCAACTGCACTTATCAATTTCTTAGTTCCTTCGGGAGGGGGGCAATGGGCGATCCAAGGCCCGGTGATCATGGAGACTGCCGCAAGTTGGAACCTCGACTTCGCCAGACTGGTAATGATATTCGCTTATGGTGATCAAATCAGTAATTTACTTCAACCATTTTGGGCCTTGCCTTTGCTTTCGATCACAGGAGTACCTGTCCGTAAGTTGCTGCCTTATTGTGTTGTTTTTTTTCTTTTAGGCTTCGTGTACTTGAGTTTGGTGATTTGGTGGATTTGTTGATTTTGAAATAATTTTTTCAGTTAGAAAAAATGGAGGAGAACCTTAACAATGAATTGGACGTTCCCTTTTCAGTCTCTTTTTCCTATATTCGCGAGCGAAAAATTGAACCTTTTATCCACCTAAATATCCAAAACGATGGCTTTTGATATCGACATGATCAAAGAAGTGTATGCCCGGTTTCCCGAGCGTATCGCAGCTGCAAGGAAAGCTGTAGGTAAGCCACTTACTCTGACAGAAAAAATTCTTTATGCTCACCTAACCGAAGGTCCTGCTAGTCAGTCTTACGAAAGAGGAAAGTCCTACGTAGATTTTCAACCTGACAGGGTAGCTATGCAAGATGCAACTGCACAAATGGCATTGCTTCAATTTATGCAGGCCGGTAGAGATAAGGTCGCTGTACCGTCTACTGTTCACTGCGATCACCTGATCCAAGCTGAAATCGGTGCAGAGAAGGATTTGAATAAGGCCAAAGACAAGAATAAGGAAGTTTACGACTTTTTGGCTTCGGTATCCAATAAGTATGGAATCGGTTTCTGGAAGCCCGGCGCGGGTATTATTCACCAAGTTGTACTTGAAAATTATGCGTTCCCAGGTGGAATGATGATTGGGACGGATTCCCACACCCCAAATGCTGGCGGTCTTGGTATGATCGCCATTGGAGTAGGTGGCGCTGACGCTTGTGACGTCATGGCTGGACTTCCTTGGGAGCTTAAGTTTCCCAAGCTAATCGGTGTGAAGTTGACTGGAAAAATGTCTGGTTGGACTTCTGCGAAAGACGTTATCTTGAAAGTTGCTGGTATCCTTACGGTAAAAGGTGGTACAGGTGCTATCGTCGAATATTTTGGAGAAGGCGCTCGTTCTCTTTCCGCTACCGGAAAAGGTACAATTTGTAACATGGGAGCTGAGATCGGTGCCACCACCTCCATCTTTGGTTATGATGAAAAGTCTGCAGCCTACCTTCAGGGGACCGGCCGTGCAGACATTGCGGCGATGGCAGATGCTATCGCTGAGCACCTCACAGGAGATGATGAAGTATACGCCAACCCTGAGCAGTATTTTGATCAGCTGATCGAAATCAACCTTTCTGAACTTGAACCTCACGTAAACGGTCCGTTCACTCCAGATTTAGCTTGGCCAATATCAAAATTTGCGGCCGCTGTCAAAGAAAATGGATGGCCAGCAAAATTGGATGTGGGGTTAATTGGTTCTTGTACCAACTCTTCTTACGAGGATATTTCCCGTGCGGCTTCTCTTGCCCAACAAGCAGTAGACAAAAAACTTAATGCGAAATCAGAATACACCATTACCCCAGGCTCTGAGCAAGTTCGTTTCACCGTAGAAAGAGACGGATTCTTGGATACTTTTGGTCAGATGGGTGGTGTGGTTTTAGCTAATGCCTGTGGTCCTTGTATCGGTCAATGGGCTCGTCATGGAGCTGAGAAGCAGGAGAAAAACTCAATCATCACTTCATTTAACCGAAACTTTGCCAAGCGTGCTGATGGTAACCCAAATACCCATGCATTTGTGGCTTCTCCGGAAATCGTGACCGCATTGGCCATTGCAGGTGATTTGACCTTCAATCCATTGACAGATACGCTTACCAATTCAGAAGGTCAGCAAGTAAAACTGGATGAGCCTAGAGGTCTTGAGCTTCCTGCAAAAGGTTTTGCAGTAGAAGATGCAGGTTACCAAGCACCGGCTGAGGATGGTTCTTCCGTTCAGGTTTTGGTTAGCCCGACTTCTGATAGACTTCAGCTACTTGATTCTTTCCCTGCATGGGAAGGAACTGACCTTAAGGGCCTCAAGCTATTGATCAAAGCTAAAGGTAAGTGTACGACAGACCATATTTCCATGGCTGGTCCTTGGTTGAAATACAGAGGTCACTTGGACAATATCTCCAACAATATGCTCATCGGTGCTGTCAATGCATTTAATGATGCGACCAATAAGGTAAAAAATCAGCTTAGCGGTGAATATGGAGAAGTTCCTGCTACTCAGCGTCAGTATAAAGCCGCGGGAATCGGTTCTATCGTGGTAGGGGATGAAAACTACGGAGAAGGATCATCGAGAGAGCATGCGGCTATGGAGCCAAGATTCTTGGGTGTCAGGGCTATTTTGGTAAAGTCATTTGCCAGAATTCACGAAACTAACCTTAAAAAGCAGGGTATGTTGGCCTTGACATTTGCCAACCCGGCTGATTATGAGTTGATCCAGGAAGATGATGCCATCGATATTGTAGGTCTGACTGAATTTGCTCCAGGCAAACCCCTGCAAATCATTCTTCATCACAAGGATGGAAGCAGCCATACAATTTTGGCAAACCATACCTATAATGAAGGTCAAATTGAGTGGTTCAAGGCAGGGAGCGCTTTGAATCTTATAAAAGCGAAAGCCTAATCCATTAGAAAAAAACTAAAAGCCGTAGCGATAATTCGTTACGGCTTTTTTACATTATACCCAATGAAAAAAATCCTACGGATCTTATCGGTTTCGATTCTTATATCCTTTGGTTTAACAACTGCAAAAGCCCAAAATGAATCTGATGAGCGAGCTTTGTTGGAAGTCCAAAATGGAATCAGTATTTCCAAAGATTCACTGTTCAAGCTTAATCTGAGATTTAGGATGCAGAATCGTTTTGGATTGAGGACTGAGAGTGGAGAGGATTTGTCTATTGAGCAGACTGATTTCAGAGTGCGAAGGATGCGATTGAGGCTAGATGGCTATGTACTCAGTCCTAAGATTCAATACTATGTTCAGCTAGGTTTTTCTAAATCGGATATGGATTTGGATGGAGGGACATTTGCCCAGCCGATTCGGGATGCCATCATCTATTATTACTTTAATCCTAATTTCTACGTAGGATTTGGGCAAGCCAAGTTGCCGGGCAATAGAGAGCGGGTGGTTAGTTCGGGTAACTTACAGTTTGTCGATAGGTCGATTGCCAACGGAGTCTTTACTTTGGATCGTGATTTTGGCTTTTTTGCTTACTACACCCTTCCTGCCAAAGGAAAAGCACAGTACCAAATTAAAGGTGCTTTAAGTACAGGAGAGGGAAGAAATCCGTCTCCCGGCGATAATGGACTAAGCTACACCGGAAGATTTGAGTTCTTGCCTTTTGGAAAATTCAAAAATGGTGGTGATTATTCGGAGGGTGACCTGGAGTTTGAAGCTACTCCAAAGCTATCACTCGCACTTACCTTAAACTCCAATCAAAACGGTGCCAGAACAAGGGGGCAGCTAGGTTCTGATCTTTATGAGAAAAGGGACCAACAAGTGCTTATTATAGATGCAATGTTTAAGTATCGAGGATGGGGAGTATTGGCTGAATATTTCCAGAGAAAATCATCAGATCCAATCACTCAAAATTCAATGGGTGCCACAAGGGTCGTTTGGGTAGGCAATGGACACAATGTGCAAGTCAGTAGAATGATTTCTTCCAAATCTGAGCTTGCCTTACGATTTGCCGAAGTCAGGCCTGCCGATGAAATCAAGTCTTTTGAAGCCCAAGGGGATGAAGTTGCATTAAGTTTTTCCAGGTACCTGAATGGTCATAGAATCAAAGTACAAGGCAACTTTGGTTATGGTTGGGCAAACAATGAATGGACTTTAGTCAATACCTCCAATTTTTGGTTTGGAACTTTTCAAGTAGAGTTTGGGATTTGATTTTTTGCAAAAAAATGTATTTATAATTTCAAAAATTTGTCATGAAATACAAATTGCTGTATGTTTACCTCTTGAAATGAGCAATTCGCTCCCATTTCATTTAAAAAGGCAACATACAGCGAATCAATGCAGGATAAAGGAATCAATAGCACGTTTAAGAAAATCATTTACGAGTCATCGGAAATGGTTTTTTTGGCTGATGATACCTATCCTTATTCCATTTTCTATACCAATGAAGCTTTTGATGAAAAGATTGGTGATTCCTTGAAAGAACGAAATCTCGTAGGTCTAGGACTTGATATCAATGCCTATATTTTCAAAGAAGAATTGATCCTATCCCACGGGCAAAAAGAATTTTCATTTAGACTTGAACTTCCACAAGATAGTGGTTCCAATTATTTTTTGTTCTATAAAGGGAAGGAAATCAAAACCTTTGGTCTTCCAAGTAAAAAGGAAGCATACCAGTTTTTTACTTCCAAGCTTGATGTAATTGCTATCGGTAAGCATGACCACCTGACTTATCTCAATTCGATGGTGCTTCCGGTTTTAGGTTATGAGCCGGTTGAATTGCTCAATACCAATCTGTGTTCTTTTGTACACACAGAAGACTTGGAACATCTTCAAAATGTATGGAAGATTCACTCCAAATCTCTGGAACCCATCTTTCATTCTTTCCGATTTAAGGCAAAGAACAGTTCCTATAAACTTTTGGAATGTGCATTCCAGTTTACTCAGGAATCATTCTTCGTAGTTGCTAGGGATATTTCTTCAAGAATTTCGGGACAAGAAGATGAAGCAAAACTGGCTACCCTTATAAATAAACTTCCTTCCTTATCTAGGGCATGTAGTTTTAAATTTTCAGGAGAATCCAAAGAGTTGGAATGGGGGTTGTCTGAATCTGATCTTCAAAAAAAGTTTCAGATTTCCGGAAAAGATAACGCCACCCTTTCGAATGAGATCACTTCCTATTTGTCAAAAATCGATTTTACAAACAAGGAAAGTCAAAACCTGGAAGGGGAGTTTTCACCTCTTAAGAGTTTTGTATTGAAGTATTCTCTATTTATTCCAAAGGCCTCCCCTTCTTCCATATGGGGAGTGATTTGGGATCAAAAGGAAAAAGAGAAGCTAGAAGAACAAGCAGCTGTTCTGGGCAAATACTGGGAGGAATGCCCTGAGGCAATGATGATTTTAGGCTGGGGAGGCGAGATTTTGAGCATCAATCAAGTGGCCAAAAATTTATTTGATCTCGACGATTCATCGTTCAATAAACACCTGAATTCATTGAATATTTTTTCTGAAGAGCACGATAGCTGGTCAGAATGGAGGGCCAAAATTGAAGACGGAAAAAATCAATCTAAATTTTCTGTCCGTTGCTTTGAAGAATCTGAAAACCCTCTGACGATTGAGGTAGCTCTTAAAAGGTTACAACTAGTCTCCGGTGACCAGGTTATAGTTTCTTTCAGAAACATCAGTGAGAAAGTAAGCCTTGAAAAAACAATCGAGAAAAGCAGTGATTTCTTGATGAACCTTACCGAACAGGTTCCCGGAGGACTTTACCAGCTTGTGCTGAATGCTGAAGGACAAATGAATTTTTCATTCCTGTCTAAAGGAATTAATTCAGTTCTAGGCATTTCCCAAGATGAGATTCAACAATTCACTGATATTTCCTCTGCTATTTCTAAAGTTCATCCTCAGGATCTTTCCTCAGTGATCATGTCGTCAGTCGCATCAGCTAAAAAGATGGAGCCTTGGCAATGTCAGTTTAGGGTGAAATCAGCCGATCATGACCAGCCATACCGATGGGTATTAGGTGCTGCAAGACCTCAGGCAATAGACAATGGCGATACAGTGTGGTATGGCTATCTGACAGATATCACTAAGCAGAAAGAGTTTGAAGCTAAACTGGATGAGGCTAGAAAGGCTGCGGAAAAAGCAACCCAGATCAAATCGGATTTCCTTTCTATGATCAGCCATGAATTGAGAACTCCACTAAACGCCATCTCCGGATCTGTATACTCGCTTTTTCAGGAAAATCCGACTGACTCCCAAAGGTCAGCCTTGAATACGATCAATTTTGCAGTCGATAATCTGATCATTATGATCAATGATTTGCTTGATTTCCAGAAAATCGAGGCGGGTAAATTGACCATTGAGCATAGTCCTCTAAACCTGAAGGGACTGTTGGAGCAGATCATCAAGGGACTATCCTTCCATGCGGCAGATTCTAAAAACGAACTAGCATTACATCTTTCCAATGGCTTGGATTTGGCTGTCAAAGGAGACAAAACAAGACTCTCTCAGGTCCTGAATAATCTGATCACCAACGCACTGAAATTTACCCAACAAGGTAATGTAGATGTCAAAGTCGAGCTATTGGGGCAGGTAAGGAATAAAGTGAAGATCTATTTTGAAGTGAAAGATTCAGGGATAGGAATCGCTCCTGAAAATCAAGAAAAGATCTTTAATGATTTTGACCAAGTTCGTCCAACTTTCAGTACCAAATACGGAGGTACCGGTCTCGGACTTTCCATCACGAGAAAGCTACTCAAACTAATGGGTGGAAACATCGCCTTGGAATCCCAGGTCGGTAAGGGAAGCAAGTTCTTCTTTGAACTTGAATTTGAAGTGGCAGAACAGGAGCTGGCGGTGATTCAGGAAGTGAAAAGTAAGTCGATTTCATTTGATACGCTTCACCTGCTGATGGCCGAGGACAATGATGTCAACTCCCTTGTTTTGGGCAAAATCATCAAAAAATGGGGCTTCACCTATGACCGGGTCCTCAATGGGCTTGAAGCTGTCGAAGCTGTCAAAAACAATTCTTACGACTGTATCCTAATGGATATTCAGATGCCTGAAATGGATGGTTTTGAAGCGACCACTGCGATTAAGAAGTTTTCAGAAATTCCGGTCATTGCACTCACAGCAGCTGCCAAGCTTGAAATCATGGAGAAAATCGATGCCTGTGGATTTGAAGGATTTGTAGCCAAACCCATCGATGCTGCCGAGCTTCTGAAGAAAATCAAAGAAGTGATTACCGAGAAAAACTACAAGGCCTGAGCTTTTTCAAGATACTCAGCTACCAAATCCATCTCTGGAAATTTTTTAGCCAAGTCTGTCAGGTAGGAAAGTGCCGATACTTTATCCCCAGCCATGACATAATAAATTCCCTTGTTCCTTAGTGCAAATGGATTTTTGGGATCCATCTGAATGCTTTGATTTATTTGATCAAGCCCTTCTTCTTTTTTATCCAGAAAAAGCAAATAGAGGCCCTTGTTATTGTAAAAATAGGCCTGCCTGTTGTCCAATGTGATTGCCTTTTCCACGGAATTCAATGCGCTTTCATAATCTCTTTCATCAAAAAGAATCATGGATCTGAGATTGTGCAGATTGGGTTCGGTCGGATTGAGTTTTTCTGCTTCGTCCAAGATCGACTTAGACTCCGTGTATTTTTTTTGATAGTAAAGAATGGTCGCCTGATTGACCATCAAGTCTGAATTTTCGGGAGAAAGTTGCGATGCAGTCTGAAATGCGTCCAAAGATCCAGGGAAATCCTTCAGTTTTTCCAAGCTCAAGCCCTTCAAAAAGTGAGATTTCCAGTTTTCCGAATCCAGTTTGAGCAATTTTTCTGAATCTTCTTTCGCTTTGTAAAATTCGCCATTGTCGAGAAAACTTAAGCCTCTTTGAAAAAGTGCTTCGAAATAATCAGGTTTAAATTGTATTGCTTTTGAAAAGTCGGTAATGGCCTCCTCCAGCTGATTGAGCCTCAGGTGCGCCATTCCTTTATTGAAATAGGCATCTGAGTAGGAGGAGTCTAGGTTGATGGCTTCCTGATAAAATCCAAGCGCAGTTTTAGGATCATTCTCCTCCATTTTTTCATTTCCTTTCAGTAGGAAGCGACCTTTTTTATCTTCTACGCTGTCACAGCCAATCCATAGTATGGCCACAAGGAAAAGGATACTATTCGGAAATTTCATCAGTAGTACTACTCGGTTTAGTTTCTGTTTTTTCTTCGCCCAAAAGTAAGGCAAACGGCTGAGTGGATTCAGAAAGCTCGAAGATTTCCCTCAAGATAGCCAAGGTAGGAATCACCAAAATCATCCCTGCCACTCCCCAAATCGACCCGCCTATCAATAATCCCAGAAAGGTCATGAATGCATTGAGGTTTACATTTCCTCCCACGATTTTTGGGGTAAGGAAGTTTCCTTCCAATGTCTGAATCACCTGATAGGAGACAAGTACAAAGACAGGGGCAAGGAGGCTGTCCATAGTCAGGAATGAATAAACCACTGGTAGTGTCACCCCTATCAAAGGCCCGATGTAAGGGATTATATTCAGGATCGCTCCTAAAAGGCCAAAGAATATGGCATGTTTGACTCCTATTAGGCTGTAGGCAGCGATATTCAGTACTGCCAAAATCACCATCACTTTTCCTACTCCAGAGATGTAGTTTTGCACGAGATTTCGAAGGCTTATGATCCTCATCCTAACCAAGGATGGGTCTTTGTCGGCGTAGATTTTTACGAGCATGTGCGTCAAATGATCCCGATATAGAAGGAAGAAAAACATAAAAATGGGGATTAGGACTAATCCTGTAAGTGAGCCAATCGCATTGAGAGCAAATACTGAAATACTACTGCTGTTTTCATTGAGGTAATTCAGGATAACCTCAGAGTTGAATTTTTCAGCCAGTTTTTCATTTATACCAAAGGAGCTCGAAAGCCATGATTCAAGCTGCAATAGGATACCTGTAAGTCTGTCCGATACATTTTCAAAATCATTGGCAAAACTTACCACATTAGCAATAATAAAACTGACCAAACCAGCCACTATTCCGATCATCAGTAGAAGTGAAACTACTCCGGTAGCCACTCTTGGCACCCGATATTTTTCCAACCAATTACTCAAAGGCGTGAAAAGAACCGCAAAAAAACCTCCCATAAACAGAGGAACAAGCAAGCCTTTTCCAATGATCAACAAATAAACCAACACTATGATAAACAGCATCACGGTCAGTGCTTTGAGATAAGGTGGAAGGTACATGCTTCTTTTTTCCATTAGCTGAGGTTTATCGTTCATTTTTTAAAAAGCAACAATTTAGGAAAAAAGCAATCCACTCCTTTTCAAGAGTGCTTCTTGTTTTGGATCTCTTCCTCGGAATCTTCGATACAAAACGGAAGGATGCTCACTTCCTCCGGCTGATAAGATGTTTTTTGCAAAAGACTGTGCCGTCTCGGGATCAAATACACCTTTTTCCTGAAATAGCTCAAAAGCATCTGCATCGAGTACCTCGGCCCACTTATAGCTGTAGTATCCGGAAGAATAGCCTCCTTGGAAGATGTGGGAAAAACTGGTGCTCACCATCGTGCCGTCGACCTTTGGAAGCAAATCAGTCTTCTTCATCACTTCCTGTTCAAATTCCCGAATGCTTCGGATTGTATCAGGATTTTGACTGTGATAGGCCATGTCCAAGAGTCCAAAACTCAGCTGTCTCACCGTCATGTAGCCTTGCTGGAAGTTTGCGGCATTTTTGATTTTCTCGATCAATTCGGCAGGAATAGGTTCCCCTGTCTCATAATGGGCGGCAAAGAGGTCGAGGCATTCTTTTTCATAGCACCAGTTTTCGAAGATCTGCGAAGGAAGCTCCACGAAGTCCCAAAACACACTCGTGCCGGATAGACTCTCATAAGTCCCTTTGGCTAGCATGCCATGTAGCGCATGTCCAAATTCGTGGAAAAGGGTCGTAACTTCATTGAAAGTGAGCAAACTCGGCTTCGTTTTGGTCGGCTTGGTAAAGTTGCAGACAATGGAAATGTGCGGTCTACTATCTATGCCATTTTCCAAGTATTGGCCTTTGTAGGAGGTCATCCAGGCTCCATTTCGTTTACCAGATCTTGGGAAAAAATCAGCATAAAACACCGATACAAACGTTCCAGCATGATCGTACACTTCATAGGCGGTCACTTCCGGATGGTAAACCTGGATTTCAGAATTGGGTCTGAATGAAAGTCCGTACAGCTTGGAAGCAGTTTCAAAGACACCTTCGATTACATTTTCAAGTTTGAAATAGGGGCGGAGTAACTCATCTTCCAAGGCGTACTTTTCCTTTTTGAGCAGTTCGGAATAGTAGGCGAAATCCCATTTTTGAAGCGATTCCAATCCATCCAGTTTTTTTGCAAAATCAGCCACTTCACCTACTTCTTCTTCTGCCTTTGGTTTGGCTTTTTCCAAAAGTGAATTCAAAAATTCAAGAACTGTAGCCGGGCTTTTAGCCATTCGCTCTTCCAACACAAAATCCGCATGGCTGCCAAATCCCAACAGCTTGGCTCGCTGATTTCGAAGTTGGAGAAGCTTAAGAATGATTTCCTGATTATCCAGTTCGTCTCCCTTTGACGATTTGGTATTGAAAGCCATGAAAAGTGTTTTTCTCAATTCCCTGTTTTTGGCATAGGTCATCACAGGAATGTAAGAAGGGTAATCCAAGGTAAAAGCCCATTTTCCGGGTTGGCCTTTTTCCTCGGCTATCTGTGCGGCGGCCTCTTTGGCACCCTCAGGCAGCCCTTCGAGTTCACTTTCCTGATCTACAAAATGGACAAACTTGTTGGTCTCCGACAATACATGTTCCCCAAATCGGAGACTCAATTGGGCAAGTTCCTGATCTGTTTTTCTCAGTTTATCCGCTTCTTCTCCATTTAGCTTGGCTCCATTTCTGACAAAAGACTTATAGGTTTTTTCCAAAAGTGTGGTCTGTTCTGGATTCAGGTGGAGGTTTTCTTTGGTAGCGAAAACCTGCTCCACCCGTTGAAAAAGTTCTTGATCCAGTAATACATCGTTGGAATGCTCAGTTAGGAGAGGGGAGATTTCTCGTGCCAGTTTTTGAATCTGGTCATTGGTTTCGGCAGAGTTAAGGTTGAAAAAGATAGCCGAAATCACCCCCAAGCGCTTTCCGCTTCTATCCAGCGCTTCGATGGTGTTTTCAAATGTAGGCAAAGGCTGAGCTTTGATTTCAGCAATTTCATTTTTGGCAGATGCAATGGCCTCTGTGATAGCAGGCAGAAAATGCTCGGGTTGAATTTCCTGAAAGGGAGCCGTTTCGAATGGAGTGGTAAATGGAGTAAGTAGTGGATTAGTCTGCATGATTCGGATAGGAAGTCTGCCGGAATTAGGCAGAGTTTTTTGCTTGGGCAAATTTACCTCAATGATTAGAATACGCTAAGGAATCTTTTCCAAAAACGGAGTGATATTCAAAACCAAAGGCCGGTGTTAGGCCGGCCTTTGTGGTGTTTCTTAAAAGTCAAAATCACAACTCATTTCATCCAACCCAATCGGAGCTCCATCAGGGATATTGAGGGTTTGTTGTGGGGTGAGTTCTTCGGGCAGTTGCAGGAAGGCAGTGATCTTTTGATTCAAATACTCCCGATGGGCCTGAAGGACAGGTGATGATCCCGTAGGAGTTTTGGCAAGTAGACTGAGGTGTTTCCGCACTATCGCACGTACCGTTTGTGAGGCAGAAGCATTTTTGGAAAGGGCAATTAGATAATCTGCGTATTTGGCTTCGGTCATCAGCTTGATTTCACTTTGCAAACCGGCTGGAAGGGTAGAAGAAAACACCTGAGCGCTTGTTTTGGCAAGCACTTGATCTAAGCTTGGCAAGGAATTGTCCTGTAGATGTTGGAGGTACACACGGTTGATTCTCCCTGACTCGAATAGGAAAGTGAATGTGGCATCTACCACATTTTCAGCAGGAGCTATTGGGTCAAAAACTGGTCCTGTGCGGGCAGGGAAAGTTTCTCTATTTCTGCTGTATCCGTAAGGTCTTGGCGGGATTAAAGCCAACACATGGGCAGGGACTTCCAATTGTCCGGGAGAAATAGTAGTCAACAGCGCATTCAGGGCTTCATTTTGATCTTTTGCAGGAATCCATTTTTGCTGAGGTTGATTGTCTCCTTTGACTTTATAGGTATAGTCGACTCCTCCGATCAGCTTGCTGGTAGCTTCCAGCTGATAGCGATGCATTAAGTAAAGTGGCACGAATACCTCTTCCAAAATAGCCTGTGGCTCACCTGTTTTGATGGCATTCAGACCAAAAGTCTTCATTCTGTTTTCTCTCAGTTTGAGCAAGCGATTCAATTCAACTGCTGCTGAGGCACCGTTGTCCCAAAGGTGGGAGCGTGGGTGCACACCACTTGGATTTCTGGAGTCGGAGTCGGTGATAAACTCATAGCCTGCTGCATAGGTCGCTTGAAGCGTTTTTTCTAAAAACTCGGCCTCACTTTGTCCTGGTGCCGGAGTACCATAGCCATAGGTGATTGCCAATTTGTCCCATTCGCCGATTTTCAAATCATAGGAATTGCTGAAATCCAGGTTTCCTTTTCCGTCTTCAGTAATTACCGGATGAGGGTAGTCCATCACAGAAGATCGCTCATTGGCAGAAGTTGCGTAGCTGTGAGCCAATCCGATGGTGTGGCCGATTTCATGAGCCGATAGCTGCTTGAGTCTAGTCAAGGCCATTTCCATCAATCTCGGATCAGCAGGTTTCCCTTCTTCAAAAGGCTGAATCAATCCCTGAGCGATCAAGTAATCCTGACGTACACGGAGTGATCCCAAAGAAACATGACCTTTGAGGATTTCCCCTGTGCGGGGATCTCTCACGCTTGAACCGTAGGACCAGCCTCTAGTCGAGCGGTGTACCCATTGGATAACGTTGTAGCGTACATCGAGCAGATCCAATCCTTCAGGAGCGAGCTCCACTCGGAAAGCATTTTTGAAGCCTGCCGCTTCAAAGGCCTGAGCCCACCAATTCCCTCCTTCGATTAGTGCAGAAGCTACAGGCTCTGGAGTACCGCGATCCAGGTAATAGACGATTGGTTCTACGACTTCGGAGACTTTGGCGGTAGGGTCTTTTTTCTCCAAGCGATGTCTGGAAATAAATCTCTTGACCAAAGGCTCATCAATTGGAGTCGTGTAATCTTGGTAGCTGATGAAAAAGTAACCTGCTCTTGGGTCAAATGCACGCTTGGCATAAAGGTCAGGAAGCTCAATAAATGAGTGCCGCATTCTTACGGTGACAGCCTCTGGAGTAGGGGTAACCGATCTGAGGTTAGCACCTGCGCCTGTTCCGGTGAGGGTTACGGTCGCTTCAATTTCTGTGTTTTTGGGAAAGTTTTTAGTTGTGGGGTAGTAGAGTCCTGATCTGCTGGCATCCACGCGGTAATTTCCTTGGCGACTTCTCGTTAATGTTTCTCCCACGCCATGAGCATCCTGAAGGAAAAAGTTGGTGGCATCCACATAGATTCTCCCATTTTCCATTTTAGCCACTTCAAATCCCCAAAGTGCCGACTCGGCGAATGCGTCTCTGATGGATTTTGCCTCGTAAGGATTGTCAGTGTAGGCTCGATAGTCGTAATTTTTGTGGACCATCAAGATTTTGTTGCCTGTCTTTCGGAATTCGACCACGCGTGTGTCACCGAGCTGACCTCGATCGAGGCCGATGTCATTGGATCCTACGCCTGCCGTCAGGGAATTAACATAGAGAAATTCCTGATCCAAAAAGGGGATTTCGAGGTAGATTTTTCCTTTTTCCTCATCCAGATAGAAGGGCACGAAGCCTTCTTTTTTGGTCATTTTGCTGAAGTCCTGCGAAAAAACAGAACCCGAAAAAGACCAAAGGAGAAGAAAAACAAACGAGAGGGTACAGTTTTTCATGGGGTGGTTTTCTTTTTTTGACAAATTATCAAAATCCTGCCTCTTCCGGCTACCCATTAATGGAAAAATCAACGGAAGAAATACCTCAAGAGTAGGGAGGTTTCCGTTTGCGTATTTCCTGTGATGGTCTGTAGGCCCGAGCTGATTTCCTCCCGGTCGGTGTAGGTAGTGCGGGCAATTCGGAGATAGGCAGTGAGTTTTGGACTGATTTGGTATTGCCCGACTAGGTAATTTCGGATTCCTCTTCCTGAAAAGGCAGGGATAGCAAACGTCCACAATACATTGTTTTCGAAAGCGTAGAGCCGACTGTCAAAATCATCGGTATCAAAAAGCGCCATTCGTCCGGTGAGTCTCCATTTTTCCCTTCCAAACTGTATATCTTGAAGCACCATCAGTCCGGACTGTACTGTGTGCTCGATTTCCACTCGGCTCCAAAGGATTCTTGATCTCAGAAAAAGATTGGGGGTGAGCTGGGACTCCAAGCTAAGTGTGGCATTGATTTTTTGGACGGGGGTAAGAAGAAAAGGAAGGGAAGGTTCTCCGGAGTTAGGCAGGTTTCTTTCTTTTTCTTCCTGTCTGATTTGAACAAAGGCTATGAGATTCCTTTTTGGTTGGTAGCTGAGTCTAGCTAGCCATTCATAGCCGCCGGAGGGAGAATAAACCCGAAACTTAAGCCATGGAAACTGGAAGGAATCGTAGTAAGCATTGAATCGCCAAGCTTTGTTGGGTCTAAATTGGATTCCCATGTAAATTCCCCGCTCATTGATTGGTCGGGTGTTTTCAGAAAATCCTGAAGAATAAAAGCTGTGAAAATCCCGGTCATAGTTTCTCCATAAAAGGGAAAAGTCTACTTTTTTGCTCAGGCTGCTTACAAATCCGAGGACGGTACCAGTACCTCCACTTTTGGAATAGGCAGATTCCCCAAAAAGGAAAAAATTCTTCCAGTTGTAATGTGCATACAGGCTGGCGGCTTGATTGGTTATTCCGGAAAATTCAAAAGTATTGTAAACCGTTGCCTCCCTAATCCAAGGGCTACTAAACTGTGTGTGGAGGAAATTGGCTCCTGCTGACCAGTTTTTAGATTTTGAAGAATAGTTAAGGTTACCACCTAGGTTGAGTTCGCTGAGTTGGCTTTTGGTGCTGAGTTCACTGGGAGTGCGATGAAGTCCAGTCTGAGGTAGACTGGTGAGGAAAGTGCCTGCATTTTCTAAGGTGTCTTCTAAGGTGCTAAGTCGGCCATCTCTGGGAAGCTTAGATACAATCAGGGTACTCTGCCAATTCCTGAATTGACGGGTGAGTCCCAAGCCACGGAAAAAACCAAACTCAAGGGCAGCACTGTAAGGAAGGATTCCGCGACTACTCCTACGCACTGTGGGTACTGTTTCGGCTCCTTTTCCTAAAGAATATCCCGCTCCAAATACCAATCCTTGCCCAAAACTGGCCTGAAAATCTCCGAAGGCAATGGTTTTCCATTTGGCTATGTTTTGGCGCATGAGGTGAAATGACACAAAATTGAATCCATAGCGGGAAGTTTGCCTATCCCAGATAAACTGCTCTCCCGCGTCTTTTTCTACGGTGAATCCAATGCTGAAATCTCTCGCTCGCTGTGTCCTGAAACGCAGGTAAACTTCATTGGGATCGCCAAGATAGCGGGTGCTGAGGGTGCCATTACGCGCGGTGTCAGGTGGAGTGAAACCTCTCCGAGTTTCCCAAGTACGCCTCTGACGAAGCAGCAAATAGGTGTTTTCTTCGGTTCCCAATCTCTGCCAGAAATTTTTGGTCTTGATTCCGTTTTCTCCTGCAGTGACAAAAGGGAGGAGATTCTGAATGGTGATCAAGTCAAACTCGGGAATAGCCTGCAGCTCATATATTGAGACTAGCGACCCGTTTTTAAGTCGATATTCCAACAGATTGGAAAGTTGGCTAGGAGATAGCAGGTAAGTTGCTTGAAGTTCTTCTGCATCAGTTTTGTTAAGATCGATAGGATCTTGATAAAGCTGAAAGAGGAGTTCATAAATGGCTTCGTAGTCGATGTCTTCTTCCTGCACTGGGAATAGCCTTTCGACAAAGGCTTCTAGGTCAATTGGATTTTTATCTCTTTGCTGCGCAAAAAGTCCAAAAGGGAAAAAAATCCAAATCAGGATTAACTTTCTTCCCATCTCTCTCAGAATTTAAGGCCCAGGGAAAAGTGATGGGTTCTTCCCAATGCTGAATTTTGTCCATAGGCGTAGTCAAACCCAAACTTGCTTTTTCTGATTCCCAACCCAAAGCTCAATCGGGATGGATGGCTGTTGACACCTGTGCGGAGAAGAATCCATTCTGACAGTGCGTATTCAATCCCAAGTTTAAAGACAGCCGGGAGATCTACGTCTTTTTCAAGTTCTGAATAAATAGAAAGGGATTTGGTGGGAAAATATCCCACCCCCAACTGGACGAGAGTAGGGAGGGCTTGATCCGAATTTTTGCTTAGTTTAGATTGGGTAAGGTTGGAAAAATGGGCTCCGAGAAAAAAATCAGGGCCAAGTTGTGCTACGCCACCCATTGATATCAAGAATGAATTTCCTGTGCCAAAGCCCTCGATTTGGGTTTGAAACCAATCCACTTTGGCGCCTAAGCTGACAATACCGAGTGTGTTTGAAAAACCGATTCCCAGTTGCTGCTGATTGAAGAGCTCTCCTCCAAATCTGCTGACTCCAAAGCCAAAAGTTCCTGCTCCATTTTTGATCAGACCAGCCAAACTAAAGGTGCTGAGTTCTTTGAGTCCAAACCGTTGGTCAACACTTACTCCCAACTCTGAGTCTTCGTGACGATCCATCGCTCCCACATTATTGAAGAAGGACCAAGCATCTTTTTGAAACAATTTAATGTTTCCCATTCCTTGGCTTCGGGCGCCATGGGCTTGAGTTTGTGGGTCGGTTTGGGCTGTTGCCGAAAAGATAACCGAGACCCAGAAGCATAAAAAAACGATTCGCTTCATCAGGTTTTTGGAAAAAACTGATGGAATTTAACTAAAAAATAGTTGAAGAAAATATTTTTCTCTTAAAAAATTAAAAAGGAGCTTTGAAGTTGAAGAAGAAATTACCTTCTCCCTGATTATTAAGCGAATACTCAAAACGGATCACAGAATCATAGAAGCCCACGATGTCTATTCCTGCTCCGTATCCAAAGAGGTATTTGTTGGCCAATCGGACATTTTCGGGAATTCGGTTGCGATCTACTACTTTTCCATGGTCAAAGTTACCACTGAAGTACATTTTGAAAGGCAAGGTGTTAAACTGATCTGAAGGTAAGTACCTAGATAGATCTACTGAGATATCCATCAGCTTATACCGGATACTGTTCTTATGGACGTACAATTGCTGTCCTTCGATCACATTGAGTTCATATCCTCTGATAAAGTTGGGAGTATAGCCAATACCTCTCACAAGGGTATAGGGTTGGTTTGCTCCCAAAAACCACGAGGCTGTAAGTCCTGTGGCGACATGCCACCGATCACTAAGGGGGACATACCGATTGGCAATAATGCTCAATTCAAGTTCATTCAAATCCTCTTTAGGCAGTAATCCATATTTGGTAGCTGTAAGTTGCAATAGCTCCCCTGAGGTGGCATAAGCGACATTGTCTCGCTTGTCATGACGAAAGGAATATTGAAAAAATAAGTAGTTCAGTTCATTTCCCTCATGTCGAAAATACGTAGGACTCTGTTCCAAGACCTCGGGATTGACCCACGTACGACTAAATCCAAATGTCATCAAATGAAAATTGTAAAATGTCCTGCGGAAAGTATAGCGAAGTGCTGAGGAGAAATTTTTCCGCAAAACATCCTCATTTTCATTTGTGAAGAAGACCTGCCTGTTGAACCGTGACATGATCGGTATGGTCCGTTGATCGGCGTAGGTGAGCTGAAAGGAAAGCCCATGTTTTTGCTTACGGTCGATGTATGGTTTGGAATACAGAATGTCCAGTCCTTTTGTAAATCCCAATTGACCGGAGAACCTGAACTTTTCATTTCTCCCGCCCACATTGCTGTGATTGACTTTGAGTCCATAGTTTACCCGAGACCAATCTCTCTTTTGGTTGGTCCACCACTCAGCGAAGTTTCGGTCCGCTAATTCAAAGATCAGTGAGGGGAGGATGTACCATCGCTCTTTGACTGATATCAGGATTTCAACCTCTTCGGCACCAGTGACTAGCGGTGTGATCGTTACCTCATTGAATAGGCGCAGGTTATAGATTTTTTGCTCGTCGGCCTTCAATATCCCCATGAAGGTCTCCCAGTCGTAGTAGAAATCGGTAACAAAGTCCAATTCTCGGAGAATGATATTCTTCTGGGTCTTTTCGTTCCCGATGATGTAGATATTATTGACTTTGATTCGCTCAGGAGTGCCGGGATTTACAGGCTGATAGCTCGTATCTTGGCCCTTTACAACGCAGGTAAGGAATACTAGAAAAAGGAAAAAGGAGACTTTTGTATAACTCAAAATTGAATCCAATGGAATTCTAATGTTATATATTTGGTTCAATCCATGCATACTAAGCTCAAAAGGTAACTCTAATGTTTACTACCTACCTAAGAAAGATAGCCATATTTCCAGTTTTGATCTATCAATATGTGATTTCTCCACTTTTTCCTGCCAGTTGTCGTTATACTCCTACTTGCAGTCAGTACATGAAGGAAGCGATTTTAAAGCATGGCCCCATAAAAGGAGGGATACTGGGATTTAAGCGAATCGGCCGATGTCATCCTTGGGGAGGACACGGCCATGATCCAGTTCCTTAAATTTTCTCGTCTTTAAAACCCTTTTTTAGTGCAAGCGCAATCAATACCAATCCGATAAGTACGAGAGGGATACTCAGAAGCTGCCCCATGTTAAACTGCATGGACTGTTCAAAGTCAACCTGAACTTCTTTGAAAAACTCCCAAACGAAGCGCATTCCAAACACGGAAATCAAAAATAATCCAAGGAGAAGACCTTCTGGTAGTCTGGACTTGAACTTTACCCAAAGGCCAAGCAACACCAAGAAAATCACAAAGTAGGAGGCTGCTTCATAAATCTGTGTAGGATATTTTACTCTTCCAAACGTTTTTACAGTCACCAGATAGTCACTTGGGCGCTCCACGATCTCGAAGTTTAGAGGAGTTTCCACTGGTTCGGCCAAGTATTCCTGGGAGGAATTAAATCGAGTCAGGGCGTATTTGATGTCTTGGGCTAGGATGCCACTCAGGTCCTCTTTGGTAAAACTGCCTTTAGAAATTACCAGATCGAAGTTCACCGGAACTATTCCATTGCCCTGAAGCTCATCGTTTCTGTCTTCCGGTTTATAAGCCTCAATAGATACAATCGGAACTTTTAGCGCTTCCAAGACATCTTCTGTATCTCTTGCATATACGATTCCCGAGTCAGTTCCTGTGTCTTTTCCGCCGATCTCAGAGTTCATCAGGTTGCCCACGCGTATCATCGCACCAGTCATAGCCGTGACGATTACGATTCGATCCACTACCCACAGGTAGCTTTGACCTGGAGTACGTTTGGAATACAGCCAGAGTGCAAACAAAATGGCGACCGCCGCTCCATGAGAGGCAAGTCCACCTTCCCATACCTTCAAGATGTCTATTGGATTACTGAGGTATTTTTCAGGCTCGTAGAAAAGCACGTGCCCCAATCGCGCACCCAAAATGGTCGCCAAGACCATGTAAATGGTAAGTTTATCAACCAGATTTTCGTTTTGCCCCTCTTTTCTGAAAAAGTACACCATAAATTGCTGAGAGATGATAAACCCCAGCGCAAACAATAAGCTATACCATCTCAGTCTGTCAAATCCATCAAATACGGCAGGACTTGGATCCCATACGATGTAGCTAAGGATAAAGGAAAGCATATAGTTCTGGTTAGAGGTGATCTAATTGTTCTAATTCTTCCTGATAGCCTGCCGAAAGAATCGGGAAACGGTACCAGGTTTTGGGGTCTACATTGAATTCGTCTAAATGGAAAGAGGGTGCCAATCGCTCCCGTTTCCATTGATTGCGCGACCAAAGTCGGAAGAATTTTTTGATATATTCTTTGAGAATAGCGTCTTCGATTTTCATTTCTTTCTTCAAAATTAAGAAGACATCCATCGGAGAGCGTCTATCTCGAATAGCCAATCGCTCGATTTCCACGATTACTGAGTAAGGCATCAGGTCCTTTTCATCGGTTTGGGTGCGTTCGATGGGTCTGAGTTCCGCAGTTGGTGTCAATGAGTTTACAGCGCTGAGCCCAGGTCTGTCCAGGTTTTTTTCTGCCCACCTGAGCCATTGAAGGATAAAATGTTTGTCTACCGCAGCAATAGGAGAGATGCTGCCACTGGTATCTCCGTCCATGGTGGCATAGCCGACATCACCTTCACTTCTATTGGAAGTGGAGAGCAGCAAGGCGTTTTTGATGTTGGTAAGAAGCCAAATGATGGGTGAGCGAGATCGTGCTTGGATATTTTGAAGGGCAAGGTCGTCGGTTTCCCAAGTAAGTTTTCGTCTAAGGGCCGTTTCGATTTTTTCTGTGTATGAGGTTACTTCTTCATCGATCGACCATTCGTAAAACTGTGCACCTATGCTTTCTGCAAGTGTTTTTGCAGATTGAAAGGTGTCTTCTGAGGAGTTTTTTGTTCCTTGATAGGCAGTGGTCAGTAGTTGATTGACCAGTTCTTTTTCAGGATTTTCTGAACTATGATGAAGATGGATTCCAGATTTTTCTACAAATTTTTCTACACCCAATTCCTGAATTCCTCTTCTCACCATTTCAGCCACGAGGACAGCGATGGAAGAAGAATCGGCACCCCCTGATAGCGAAAGGACAAAACCCTTGCTTTTGCTTTTTCTAAGGTAATCGTAAAGTCCTAACGCAGAAGCTTGGGTAAATTCCCATTCTTTGGGTTGGATAGGAGCTAACTGCTGAGTTGTGTTTTCGAGGAATAAAGAAAAAACCTGGTAATCCTGAAAGGAGAGCAGCTGATTTCTTGCGAGTAGTTTTCCTTCTTTTGCCAAGAGAATTTCTCCGTCAAAGATCATCCTCCCAGCTTCATTTCCGAGGAGATTGACATAGCAGTAATAGCATTTGAAAAGAGATGAGCTTTTTTCAATCAATTCTTTACGCTCGATGGTCTTGCCCATGGCAAAGTGGGAAGCACTTGGATTGAAAATGAGGTCAACTTTTCGGTCGAAGAGTCTGAATCCCGGTCTCACTTTACCCCTCCAAGCATCTTCGCAGATTTCAAATCCATAATGGATGCCTTTGTGATGAAAGGTTAAATCTCCAAAAGAGAGCTTTTTTCCTGCGATTTCAACTTCGATTACCTCATTGGCCTGCCAGGGTGTAAACCATCGGAACTCGTAATGAACGCCGTCAATTGCCAAGAATTGTTTGGCCACTATGCCTTTGATTTCACCATTTTCAATGACAGCCATCGTGTTGTAGACTAGGTTGTCTATACGAAAAGGCAACCCAACCGAAACTGTGATATCGGTGCAATAGGGGAGAAGTTTTTCGAGTTGTGAGACTGCTTTTTGAGGAAACCAATAGCTTAAAAAAAGGTCTTCAGCCCCATATCCAGTGATTGAGAGTTCCGGAAAGCAGAGCAATTCTACACCCTCGGTTCTCGCTTGATCAATAGCTAGGATGATCCGATTTAGATTTCCTGTCCAATCCAGAGGCGTTTGATTGACCGTTGCACCGGCGATTTTTAAAGCAGCCATTCTTTGGTAATTCCTACGAGTAGATGATTTTAAACAGAAATGTGGAGGATTTCGCAAGCATATTTAGAAGCTTCTTGTTCAGCTTTCTTCTTATTTGGGCCTTTGCCCTGTGCGATTGCTTCACCACTTACCACCAATTCCACAACAAACTCTTTGAACCTTTGGTTACCATGAATTTGAAGGACTCTATATTCTACCTGTTTGCTTTCCTTCTGAGACCACTCGATGATTTTACTTTTGTAATTGGATACCGTGGTGATCATTCCTTCCAGATCCATGTGGATGAGGATTCGTTGCAAAATCAATTTTTTGGAAAAATGATACCCACGATCGAGATAAACTGCACCTAAAAAGGCTTCCAAGACATCTCCGTAAAGTGATTTATTTCCTGTAAACTGCCGGCTTTCAATAACAAGTTCTAAGGTTTTCTTTAAGCCAATCTTAATTCCGATGTCATTGAGGGTTTCCCGATTGACCAACTTGGAGCGAGTCTCAGTCAGGAATCCTTCGTCCCGATAAGGGTATTTTTTAAAAAGGTGTTCGGCAATCACCGCGCCGAGAACGGCATCTCCTAAAAATTCCAAACGCTCATTGGATATTCTAAAGCCTTTGTGGGATTCCTCTCCAAGTCCCGCTGGAGTGAGGGCAAGCCGATAGATGGATAAATTTAAAGGCTTGCGACCTGTAATCATTTTGATCGAGGTAGCAAGCCTTTTGTCCTTTGTGTTAAAGAAGAGCGTGTGGAGTCCTAGTTTTTGAAGGAGTTTCACTCTGCTCAATTGTATTTTTTGAAAATGACAGAACAGTTATGTCCACCAAATCCAAAGGTATTACTCAATGCATAGGTGATTTCTCTTTGCTGCGCTTTGTTGAACGTCAAATTCAATCGAGGATCAAACGATTCGTCATCTGTGAAATGATTGATCGTAGGAGGTACCAGACTATTTTGGATAGCCAGGATACAGGCAATTGCTTCAATTGCTCCCGCAGCACCTAGCAAGTGACCAGTCATTGATTTGGTACTGCTGATGTTGAGTTTGTATGCATGCTCACCAAAAACTTTCTGAATAGCTTTGGTTTCGCTTACATCTCCCAGAGGAGTGGAAGTTCCGTGCACATTGATGTAGTCGATTGCCTCAGGCTGCAGACCTGCATCTTCCAATGCAATCTGCATGACGCTACTCGCTCCCAAACCTTCAGGATGAGGTGCTGTGATATGGTTGGCATCAGCAGTCATACCGCCGCCGACCAATTCAGCATAAATCTTTGCTCCTCTTGCTTTCGCATGTTCCAATTCTTCCAGGATCAAAGCACCTGCACCTTCTCCCAATACAAAACCGTCTCTCTCCTTATCAAAAGGTCTTGAAGCAGTCTCAGGAGATTCATTCCGTTGCGATAGTGCTTTCATGGCATTGAATCCTCCAATTCCGGCTTCAGTTACCGCTGCTTCAGAACCTCCACTGATGAACAGATCAGCTTTGCCAAGTCGGATGTAATTGAATGCATCGATCAGCGCATTGGTGGCAGAAGCACAAGCTGATACGGTAACAAAGTTTGGACCTCGGAAACCATACTTAATAGAAATGAAGCCGGCAGCGATATCGGCGATCATTTTAGGAATGAAGAAAGGATTGAATCTTGGGGTTCCGTCACCTTTCGCAAATTCGGTAACTTCTTCTTGGAAAGTCCTAAGACCTCCGATACCCGAACCCCAGATGACTCCTGCGCGGGATTTGTCGATAGCTTCTAGATCCACACCTGCGTCCAAAATAGCCTCTTCCGCGGCCACCATGGCATACTGGGTGAATCCATCCATTTTCCTTGCTTCTTTTCTGTCGATAAATTTCTCAACATCAAAATTCTTTACTTCGCAAGCAAATTGGGTCTTGAAAAGTGAAGCGTCGAAACGAGTAATAGGCGCAGCGCCACTCACACCATTAGCTAATCCTTGCCAGAATTCGTCTTTGGTGTTTCCTATTGGTGTGAGGGCACCTATACCCGTTACAACAACTCTTTTTAAATTCATAAAATGAATTTAGGTGGTTTTATTTTACGTTAGCCTCCAAGTAGGTGATGGCTTGGCCTACAGTACCGATTTGTTCAGCTTGATCATCTGGGATGGAGATATTGAATTCTTTTTCGAATTCCATAATCAATTCCACAGTATCCAGAGAGTCGGCACCAAGATCATTGGTGAAGCTTGCTTCCATAGTCACTTCAGACTCTTCTACGCCAAGTTTGTCTACAATGATGGCCTTTACTTTTTGTGCAATTTCAGACATTTTGTGATCAGTTTAGTTAATAACACTCCGCAAAGAAATATATTTAATGCCTAATTGGCAAAGAAAAGGAAGAAGTAAATTTTGTGCGTTTGCTATGTTCAGCCTGCTTCATTTTAATTTCTAACTTTGCCCTTATCTCATTTCTTCCTTTATGAAGAAGGCCAAATTATTCATAGAACCGACCTTTGATTTTGAACTCGTGGGGATTGTTTCCCCGCTGAAAGACTACAAGATGGCCTGGGTAATCAACCATGAACTGGACTTGAATTTAGCCAAGGCCAAAGACTTGGAGTTGGAGTTTATCTCAGATTCCCGAATGGAAATTTCTCAATATTTCCTTTCTTTACCCCACGGTTATATTCAACTTTTGAAAAATAAAGCTCTCAATTCTTCTCAGCAATTGGCATATTTGATCCCCGAACTGAAAACAATGGACTATTTCCTATTGGTCCAAGACCAAACAGAACAAACCAGTATTCATACATTTGTGGAGCGCCTGTCAAAAAATCACCATATTCAAGGCGTAGTACATATTGATATTTCAAAATTAAAATCAAAAGAAAACCTATTAACTTATTAAGACCCGATGAGCCAATTACCCTTTAAGAAAACAAAAATTCTGGCTACAATAGGCCCTGCTTCCAATAATTACGAAATGATAAAAAGTCTTGCAATGGCCGGTGCCAATGTGTTTCGACTGAATTTTTCTCACGGAAGTCATGAGGTACATCAAGAAGTAATAAAAATCATACGTCAGGTAAATAAAGAAATGAACTGCAACCTAGGGATCCTGCAAGACTTGCAAGGTCCAAAAATCCGGGTTGGAGAAGTTGAAAATAATGGAGTGGAAATCAAGCCAGGCGACAAAATCACCATCACCAATGATCCCGTAGTAGGTACTGCCACGCTCGTAAGCACTGTTTATAAAAACTTGCCTCAAGACGTTCAGACGGGAGAGCACATCCTCATCGATGATGGCAATCTTGAAGTGGTAGTGAATGACACAGATGGAAAGAATGTCAACTGTACCGTAATTCATGGTGGTATCCTCAAGTCAAGAAAAGGCATCAATCTTCCAAACACAAAGGTCTCTGCACCTTCTCTGACAGAAAAAGACATCGAAGATCTTTACTTTGGATTGGAGCAGGATGTGGATTGGATTGCACTTTCTTTTGTGAGATCTGCTGAGGATATCCATGATTTGAGAAACCGTATCCAAGCTGCAGGAAAGCACTGCAAAATTGTAGCAAAAATCGAAAAGCCTGAGGCTTTGGAAAATATCGATGAAATCATTGCAGCCACGGATGCCATTATGGTGGCTAGAGGAGATTTGGGGGTAGAGGTACCCATGGAGATTGTTCCGCTGTGGCAAAAGAAAATGGTAGAGAAGTGCAAGGTTGCTTGTAAGCCTGTCATTATCGCTACCCAGATGATGGAAAGCATGATACAAAACCCAAGACCTACACGTGCCGAAACCAACGATGTGGCTACAGCGGTTTTGGATGGTGCGGATGCGGTGATGCTTTCGGCGGAGACCGCGTCTGGAAAGTATCCCGTCAATGCAGTGAAAGCTATGACCAGCATTATTACTTACCTCGAGGAAAATGCGGACATCTATCACAACCTTTACAAGATTGATGAAAATAATGATACCTTCTTGAGCAATAACCTTATTCTAATGGCCTCGAGACTTTCCAGAAATGTGAAAGCTAAAGCCATTGTAGGTATTACCTCATCAGGATTTACAGGTTTCAGATTGGCATCCCACAGACCTTCTGCCAGTATATTTGTGTTTACACGCAATCAAAAATTACTCACCCAAATGTCATTGGTATGGGGCGTTAGGGCGTATTATTATGAAAGTCAAGTATCCACAGATGCGACTTTTGAAGATATCGAAAACACCCTCAAAGGAGATGGACATGTCGTGAAAGGAGATGTGATCATCAATACAGCTAGTATGCCTCTCAAGGAAAAAGGGAAAACAAACATGCTTAAAGTGCATCTGGTAGAATAATGTAAGCCTCTTCTGCTAGACAGTTTAAAGGATGAATCTCACGATTCATCCTTTTTTTATGACAGTTCGGAAGTAATGACAAATCCAAGTTGGTTCAGCGAAGTTTAAATGCCATACTAATCCAATTTAACTATGACAAAACTGTTCAAATTCCTTCTCATAGGATCGCTCTTTTTCACGGTCCTTTCCTGTAGCGATGATTATCAGGGTCCTATTCCATTCCCTACTCTCATGCAAGCTGCCGATGAAGCTGGGTTGACTACATTGACCACTGCGGTGAGAGCTATTCCGGGCTTAGAAGCTACGCTTCAAGACCAAAATGCAATTACTGTCTTCGCACCTACCAATGATGCATTTGCAAATGCATTGACTCAGTTCAGAGCAAGAGATCTAAACGATCTTGTTGCAAAACTTGGCGGTGCTCAAAACTTACAAACTGTCCTTGGTTTCCATGTGGTGCCCGCAGTTGCGTTTGTAAGAAACCTCAATGAAAACAATCTCTTTACAACCCTAGCGGGGCAGCAACTCAGAGTGACTTCTACTCCTGGACAAGTGACGGTGACTGATGCTGCGGGCAATGTCGCTCGAGTCATTCAAGCTGATGTACAGATCGAAAACGGTGTAGTGCATGTAATTGACCGCGTGTTGGTTCCCTCAATTCAGTTGCCTAAGCCTACCTTAGTCGAAGCAGCTACTCAGGCTGGATTGACCACTCTTTTGACTGCTGTCACAGCGGTTCCGGGTCTTCCAAATGCATTACTTTCAGCTCCAAATATTACAGTGTTTGCACCTACCAACGAAGCATTTGCAGCAGCTTTGCAGGTCTTTAGAGCTAGAGATCTTAACGAACTGGTGATCAAAATAGGAGGTCCTGCCAATTTGGAAAAAGTACTGGGTTTCCATGTGGTACCAGCAAGAGCACTTTCTTCCTCACTTTCTGCGACTAATACCTTCCAAACCCTATCCGGTCAAAGTATCACAGTAGAGAAATCTGGAAATACTGTTTCCGTAAAAGATCAATTGGGTCGAGTGGCTCAAGTCGTAGCTGCGGATATAGAAATTGCTAATGGTGTAGTTCATGTTATAAATGGTGTCATGTTGCCAAACCTCGGGCTACCTACAGTGGTACAGGCGGCACAATCGGCAGGTTTGACTACACTCCTCGATGCAGTAACTGCCGCAGGTTTGGGGAATACCTTACTGAATACTCCTCAAATGACTGTCTTTGCTCCGACCAATGCAGCCTTTACAGCAGCCCTTCAGGCCTATGGCGCTGCTAACTTGAATCAATTGGTGGCTAAAATCGGAGGAATGGCAAATCTCCAAAGAGTACTTGGTTTCCATGTGGTTCCCGCCGCAGCTTTCTCTTTTGAATTAGGAGCTACTAATACGTTCACCACTCTTGCGGGTCAATCACTCACAGTTACCAAAAATGGAAATAATGTCACTGTCCGTGACGCAGCTGGTAATACAGCCAATGTTGTTGCGGCTGACGTAGCGATTGCCAACGGTGTGGTTCACGTGATAGACAGAGTATTGCTGCCTTCGATTGATCTTCCAAACGTAGTAGAAGCTGCCCAAGCTGCAAATTTGACGGTATTGCTTCAGGCTGTCACAGCTGCCGGCTTGGGAAATACCTTGCTTAACCAGCAAGCCATGACAGTATTTGCACCGACCAATCAGGCATTTACCAACCTGTTGCAGAAACTGGGCTTTGGATCTCTTCAGGAAATGATCAATGCACTTGGTGCTCCTGCTGTGACTAAAGTACTTGGCTTCCATGTAGTACCGGCTACAGCCTTCTCATTCAACTTGGCTTCAGGACCTCAGGATGTTCCTACTTTGGCGGGAGAGACACTTAGGGTGACTAGAACAGGCAATAACGTAACCGTGACTGATAAAGCAGGAAATACTTTCAATGTGGTAGTAGCTGACGTCGCGATCGAAAATGGAGTAGTCCATGTCATCGATGGAGTCCTGTTGCCTACCTTGTAAAAAATATTCTTAAATACTTAATAGTAGCAAAGGGCGGAATTCTTTCGCCCTTTGCTCTTCAAAAGATAGTGTTAACCTAGGAGAGGAGGAGCGAGATGTTTAACAATAAATACAAGTACATATTCGCTTTGGCGTTGGGAGTGTATTCTTTCCTGAATATTTATTTTTTGGATGGTGATCGCCTTTTTGCTGCCAAATTGGATGCTACCCCGCTCTTGATTCTAATTCTTTTCCTCTGTTTTTCAGTTTGGATGATAAATTGGGGTATTCAGAGTTTTTATTCCTATAAATCCATAAAGTTTCACCCACTCATTCTCCAGTTTGCCGCCAGTGCGATGGGGATGGTCATTTTGTCTTTCATTTCATCCGAGATTTCAGGGGCTATTTTGGGAGGACCGTTTTCCTTTTCCCTTCAAAATTTCCTCTTAACCCTTGCTTTTACTTCCCGAATCAATCTTTTTCTCAATTCTGTCAATGCCATTTATTTCTTTAGTGAAAAGCTCAAGCAAAAAGCAGTAGAAACCGAAAAATTGCGCTTACTTACCTCAGAAGCAAAGCTCGAATCCATCAATTCTCACCTGAATCCTCATTTCTTTTTCAATAATCTAAGCGCACTTTCGGTGCTTATTCATCAGGATGTCAAGCTGGCTGATCGATACCTACAAAAGCTCAGCGAGATCTATCGATATATTCTCAACAATCGCCATAATGAATTGGTAAAGTTGGATAAGGAACTCCTTTTTTTAGAAAACTATTTGGAGTTGCTTACCATCCGTTTTGATCAATCAATCCGCTTCAAAGTCAATATTGATCCTGATTTTAACGAATCTTTTCTGCCACCCGCGGTCCTACAACTTCTGGTAGAAAATGTTGTCAAGCATAATTATTTTACCCAAAAAGAACCGTTGGAAGTGAAGATTTTTTCGGAAGGACATGCTCTGAAAATCTTAAACAAAAAGCAAATTAAAGAGGTCGTTGACGAATCTACCGGCATAGGGCTTCAAAACATATCTGATCGTTATAGGTTTCTTAATCAACGTATCCGGGTTGAAAATCAAACGGATCATTTTCTGGTCGAAATTCCCTTGATCGATGCAAAAGAACTTACTTTTAGTTGAAGACGAACCGCTGGCGCAAGCCCGTATCCGGTCTATCCTTCAGAAAAATTACCCGATATGGACCTTTGAAGAAGGGATCCAAACTGTAAAGGATCTCAAGATTGCTCTCAATAATCAAGAATCATATGATTTGATTCTCTGTGATATTCATTTGGCAGATGGATTAAGTTTTTCAGCATTTAAGGATATTGAAATCAAAGTGCCGATCATTTTTATCACAGCCTTTGATCAGTATGCGCTCCAATCCTTTGAGCACAACTGTATTGACTACATTTTGAAACCTATTCAGGAAGAGCGCTTGATTCGTGCGATTGAAAAGTATAGAACGCTTTCCAAGGAAGGTACGGCCACTGCTATTACCAAGGAATTTGTTGAGGAGTTTTTGGGAAAGTATATTCAGAAAAACCACAAGAAGAGGTTTTTGACTCGGTCTGGAAATCGCCTTTGTTTTATTCCCGCCGAATCAGTCGCTTATTTCTATGCGGAAGATGGTGTCACGTTCCTGATCGAATCAGGCAGTTCTCAGAGATTCATCGTGGATCACTCGCTCAACGATCTTGAAAAAGACCTGCTTGATCCCAATAAATTTTACAGAATCAACAGGTCCGTCATTATTAATCTGGATTACCTGATCGAAATGCGCCCCTACGTCAATGGCCGGCTGGCAGTTTCGCTCAATGCCAAGTCTGATGATCAGTTGATTGTAGCTAGAGAAAAAGTTAGTGAGTTTAAATCTTGGATTAATCAATAAAGAAATGAAAGTTGTTTTTTGGGGACTGCTATTCTCCTTTTTTGTCAGTCAGAAAGGTTTTGCTCAAGAATATCCTTCCTACGACTCTCTGAAAAGAGCAATAACCAGTATAGAAGCAGATTTATACCAAGTTCAACTAAATCTCAACCAGTCTAAGAAGCAGCTTCAAAGCGGAATTCTTGTGGCCACGTTGGGCTATACAGTCACCATCATTGGTGGTCAACTGCTCGGAACCAAACCCCAACTTGGTGAGACATTGCTCTACGTAGGGGGAGCTACGGGGATTGTGGGTACAGTGGTCCTTTTTAAGGGGTTCAAGAAGATTTCCCTTGGTCCGCCAATTCCGCCAAGGCTATATTAGCTATTTCTTGGCAGCAGTGTCTTGATCGGGGCCTCTTGGCGCTACTAAAATCACTTTTTCCCTATCTACCATGACCGATCCTGGGGCAGAACCTTTTACTTTCCTCACGTATTTAGTTTCGGTGTACATAACGGGGGCAAGTGTGTCGGATTTGAGTTTGGAGTAAAAGGCAGCCAATTCAGCAGCTCTTTCCAAGACAACTTGGGGTACTAAAGTCATCCCTCTCATCCGTATGAGTACATGCGAGCCGGCTGCCTGCCTGGCATGCAGCCAAATGTCCTCTTTTCGCGCAAAGCCACGCAACATTTCATCGTTGTCTTTAGCTGATTTGCCAACCCAAATGGTGAATCCCTCGAATTCAAATATTTTGTAAGGTAAGCTCTCAGCTTCTTTCTTGTCCTTGATATCTTCCTTGTGGGTTTTTTGGAAATTCTTCAGCCCTCTGAAATCAGAGACTTCACTCAGTGCTTGAATTTTTTCTTTCAACTCTGCTTCTAAAATCCGTTTGGCTTGAATTGTTTTTTCGAGTTGATCCAGTTCTAATTGTCGGTTTTTTGACTTTCTATACAGTGATTCGGCTAGGCCTTGGGGCTTTTGATTGGGTTTCAGGTTGACTTTTATTGCCGTACCCGTGTAAAAATTTTCTAACTCCAATTGCAGAACTCCTTCCTTGAATTGATGAAGGTTTGCCATGATCACATCGGCCAATTGGGAAAAGGGTGGAGTAATTTTCAGCTCTTCCAGCTTTTCAGATGATTTTTTGAGGTAAGATTCGGTTTTTTTCAGCTGCTCTGTGTAGCCCTTTACCAATTGGTTTTTTTCTTTTTCAAAGCTTCCAATGACCAATGCTTTGTAGAAAAGCTCATTGCATGCGGCGATGGGATCGGAGTGAGTGCTGATCGGATTTGTTTCAGGCAGCAGGCTTAGGGTGACTTCTCCGTCTTTTTTCACCAAGGAAAAGAGAGGAGTATCCATCAAGTCGAGAACTTCTTGCATTAAATCCCACTTGGTTCTGAGGTCAGATTCAGGGTAATGACGTTCTTTCAGCCAGTTGCGTGGAATTGCACCCAAGGTGGGCAGGAATTGGGAGGCATTCCCCTCCAGCGATTCAAATCGCTCCCAAGTCAAATCTATCGGTCTCTCCAAACTCCTCCAGTCCAAGGCCTTGTCCTCCTTGATTTCATTTCTAAAAAGAAGGGCAGGAGCGGTAGAACTTTCTTCATAAAGGAGCACATTGCTACGATTTCCGTGAAGTTTGAGCACGAGGATTTTGCCGGAATCTAAGTCAATGCGTAGCGCTCGTTCAAATGAGAATACAGTGCAAGAAATAATCACATCTCCAATGAGTTCCTCAAAGAGATCAATGGTATTTCTCCGTGCACGGGCATACTGGTTTGGAAAACTCAGGTACACTTGTGGTGGAAGTAAGTGTGCACGGATAAATTGAAGTTCACCTTCTTTTTCCGTCTCGATGATCAGTTCATCCTTACTTTGCGAAAAACAGCCAGTAATCTCTGCGCCGGAAAATACCTCAGAAAGCGCAGGGGCAAGGTATCGTAAGAAATGATAATTGAGATGCATCAGGGCAAAGTTAATTCCATACCGTCAAAGGCAAGGAAGATTCCTTCAGGAAGTGCTTGTTCGACTTCGTGGTGTAGGCCCAATTTGTGGGAGATATGAGTAAAATAGGTTTTTTTAGCCCCTATTTTTTGAGCTTGCTCGATGGCCTGATCTAGGGTAAAATGCGAGATATGCGGGTCTTTCTGCAAGGCATTCAGCACCAGTATCTCGCTTCCTTCGAGCAAGGCCAAGGTAGAATCAGGAATAAAATTAGCATCGGTAATGTAGCTAAAGTCTCTGATACGGAATCCCAATACGGGCAATTTGTAGTGTAGGACAGGCAGTGGTGTGATGTCCAATCCCTCGATATGAAAGGGATGCTCATCGATTTCTATGCAGGACACCTGCGGTACGCCCGGATATTTTTTATCACTGAAGATGTAAGAATATTCTCGCTTGAGCTGATCAATTACTTGCCTTTTGCCAAAGACAGGCATATCTTTTTGTTGCATGAAGTTGAAGGGGCGGATGTCATCCAGTCCGGCTGTGTGATCTTTGTGCTCATGGGTAAAGATAATCGCATCGAGTCTGTTGATCCCGGATCGAAGCATCTGCATGCGAAAGTCCGGCCCAGTGTCGATGACAAATGAAACGTCATTGGCTTCTATATAAACAGAGGTGCGAAATCTCTTATCGCGGTAGTCCAGTGACTTACAAACTCTGCATTCGCAGCCGATCACGGGTACGCCTTGTGAAGTGCCTGTTCCTAAAAATGTGACTTTCAAAATTTCAGGGTGGTTTGTCTCAACTCGGTAAGAAAATCTTGGTTGCTTTTGTCTTTAAACTCTTGGGGATCGAAGTTGAGTTCGGAAAGGATTTCAATCAGCGCATTGATTTTTCCTTCAAGGGGAAAATACTTATTTACGATTACGATTTTGGTATCCTTGAGTACGCAATAGCCAGATTTGAAATTTCCCTTTTCGTAGCGCAAGATGAAGGTACTAGCTGAAAAGAGATTTTCAAGTTTGTCCAAAAAGTGTTTGGTGTACTTTACTGCCATGGATTAGCTAAGAAATTTTTTGACGGTAGCCAATACAACATCGTAGTCTAGGGGCTTTTGGATAAAATCATTAAATCCAAATCTTCTGAAATCTTCGGGTGTGTAATTGGCAGCGTTGCCCGAGATAGCGATAATGGGAAGTTTGCTTTTGACAGGGTCAGCTAGATTCCTTATTTCTAGGGTGCATTGTACACCATCCATGACAGGCATGGTGATGTCCATGAGGATCAGGTCAAAATTTTCTTTATCCAACATTTCCAGTACTTGCTTGCCATTTCGGGCAGCTTTCATTTGGTAATTTTCAAATGCCAAGACGTTTTTAGTCAGATTGATGATGATCGAACTGTCCTCAGCTACCAATATTTTTTTTTCGCTGCTCATGATTCAAAAATGGTTTCGTTGTAGAAAAATTCCTGAAACTCAAGAATATATTTTTTTAAAATTATAGCCTGCTCTAAGAATTCAACAGATTTATTTTGTCTTCCAAAAAGCTCGCAGACTTGGGTTTGTTTAAACATTTTTGTAACACCCAAGGTGCCAGAATTGCCCTTTATGGTGTGAATTTTATCCATTAAATCGGCAGAAATCTCGTCACTTTCGTGCTTTTCGACCGCCGATATCATTTCATCACATTCGGAGATAAAGTCCAAATAGACCTTTTTGATAGCTTCTTGGGAATTGTATTTGAGGAGTTGTTTGAGAGTTTCAAGGTTTAGAACTTCTTCTTCACGTTGCTGTTTTTCACTTTCGCGTTCTTGTTCTGCTGGCTTTTTTAAAAAAGATTGGATCGTGAGTATAAACTCTCTCGGACGTATCGGTTTGGCAATGAAATCATCAAATCCCTGATCTAGGAAACTCTGCTTGTCTCCATCGTCAGCAAAAGCCGTCACAGCCAAAATAGGGCAGGCACCAAAGTCATTTTCTCTGATTCGCTTCATGGCTGTGATTCCGTCCATACGTGGCATCTGAATATCCATCAGAATCAAATCAAAAGGAGTGGTAGTGGCTATTGCTATCGCTTCCATGCCATTCCGGGCGGATTTGAAATCATAGAGTTGACCGACCAGATTTTCAAAAAGCTTTCTGTTCAGTTCATTATCATCCACAATAAGGACTTTTTTGTTTTTCATCGCAATCCTATTGATTTTTGACCTCTGTAAACGCTTCAAATTTGACAGGTCAACGATTTTTGATTCTTGTAGTAGGTCCTACCGGGGTGGGCAAAACCGATCTTTGCTTAAAGCTAGCCAAAAATTTCCACACCCAAATTATTTCATGTGACAGCCGACAATTTTATCGGGAGATGAACCTTGGAACTGCCAAGCCAAGCCTCGCCGAACTTGCGGAAGTGCCTCATCATCTGATCAATTCACTTTCCATTGAGGAGGAATATGATGTGCGTAAGTTTGAGCAAGACGCGCTGCAAATTCTTGATCAGTTGTATCAAAGCCACACCGCTATCATCATGACGGGAGGGAGTGGACTATTTGCCGATGCAGTGGTCAAAGGCTTGGACGATATCCCTGATGTGGACCCCAAAGTAAGGCAAGAAGTTATCATGGAGTTTGAAGAAAAGGGGTTGGACTGGTTGCAGCAAGAAGTCAAAAAAGCAGACCCCGAGTACTTTGAATCGGTCGATCGGCAAAACCCGCAGCGTTTGATGAGAGCACTCGAGGTATGCAGAGGTACAGGTCTGAAATTCAGTAGTTTTCGTGTAAGAAAAAGCGTGGAGCGATCGTTCAAAACAATCAAAATCGGACTGTATCGAGAGCGTGAGGAACTGTACCGCAGGATTGACCTGCGCATGGATCAGATGATTGAGGCAGGATTGTTTGATGAGGCTGATGCGCTTTTTGGAAAACGGTCCTTAAATGCCCTGCAAACGGTCGGGTACTCGGAGATTTTTGGATATTTGGAAGGTAAATACGATCGGGAAGAGGCCATCCGTTTACTCAAGCGTAACTCCAGAAGATACGCCAAGAGGCAACTGACCTGGTTTAGAAGAGATACTGAAATCCAATGGTTTAAGCCTTCTCAGGAAAAGGAAATCACTGAGTGGATTGAAACTCAAATGGCTTGAAAGCCACTGATTTTTGCCACCCAATTGTATGGTGCTTTTTTGATCAGTTGGTTGTATTGAAAGCGGTTAATCTTCAACTCACGGATGAGATCCAAGCTGGCTTGGGAAACAGGTTTTTTTTGATCGGTATTTTTCCAAGCAGTCAAAATCTGATCAGGATCAGCTAGCTGCTCAGATTTTAATCCCAGTTCGGGATGTTCTTGCGAAAGCTTGGAAAACAATTCACGCTGTAGGTTCAATTTGCGAAGCATGGTGATTCTCACGGTCAGAAAGAACAGCATGCAAGCACCTCCCATAGTCAAAAACAAGGGTATATATCCCATATCAAATACTTAAGATATCAATCAGTTTGATGTGGTCGGGGACAAGGGGCTTGGGTTGGCCAATGCAATCTGCAAAAGGCGTATACACTACCTCCATCTTCATCACACCGGCCATGCAATTAGTTTTCCCATTCAAGAGGCCTTCCACCGCTGCCATACCACATCGGCTTGCTAATACACGGTCTCTCGCAGTGGGTTTGCCTCCCCGTTGAATGTGACCGAGTGTTGTTACCTTAAACTCTTTATTGGGGTCTTTGATTTTTTCTTTGACCAATTTCATGATTTCTTCGGCACTGCCTAGCGAATGACCTTCCGCTACGACGATGATGCTTGAGGATTTGGTCTTTCTCAGGCTTTCTAACGAATTCACGACCTGATCTATTTTCGTCTCGGTCTCAGGTACCATGACAAATTCGGCACCTCCCCCAATGCCGGATTCAACTGCTATAAAGCCAGCATCTCTTCCCATTACTTCCACAAAGAAAATACGATCATGAGCAGCCGCAGTGTCTCTTATTTTATCGATTGCTTCCAATGCGGTATTCACCGCTGTATCAAACCCAATGGTATAATCTGTGCCGTAGATGTCATTGTCAATTGTACCCGGACAACCTACAGTCGGGATGCCGAATTCTTCGAAAAATACCTTGGCTCCAGTAAAAGTGCCATCTCCTCCGATTGCTACCAAACCTTCGATTCCGATTGCTTTCAAGTTTTCGTAGGCTTTCTTCCGACCTTCTGGAGTTCGGAATTCCATCGAGCGGGCAGATTTTAATATGGTGCCTCCGCGCTGGACAATATTGGATACCGAATGAGATTGAAGTCGCTTGATATCACCTTCAATCATCCCTTCATATCCACGGTAGATCCCATATACTTCCAAACCCCGGTAGATACCTGTCCGAACTACTGCACGAATACAGGCGTTCATTCCGGGAGAGTCTCCACCTGATGTTAAAACGGCGATTTTTTTCATTTAACTAGCTGTTGAGCGCCGCAAAAATAGAGATTAAAGGAGGAAATTCGGAGTTTCTTTGGAAAATAGATGGGGTAATTTTCATGCTATTTTTCAAGGATCTTCACCTAATTTTCAACCATTTGTTACCTATTTCACTATGAAATCGATTTCCCGAAAATCCGACTTTGACCTTCCCTCCGTCGGATTGGGTTGCATGTCGCTGCCTTTTGACTATTCAGCTGCCAAAGCCATTTTGGACGAAGCCGTTGATTTGGGAATTACATTTTATGACACAGCTGACCTATACCAGCGCGGGCTCAATGAGCAGCATCTTGGGAAAGCTTTGGAGGGAAAAAGAGCTCAGGTAATTTTGGCTACCAAAGTGGGAAATCAATGGAATTCTTCCGGATCGTCCTGGAGGTGGAACCCGACCAAGTCCTATATTCTCCAAGCAGTGGAGGAAAGCCTAAGGCGGCTCAAAACAGATTACATCGACCTGTACCAGCTTCATGGAGGCACCTTGGAGGATCCTTGGGAAGAGACTCTGGATGCTTTTCAGCTACTCAAGGAACAGGGTAAAATCTTGGATTTTGGGATTTCCTCTATCCGGCCCAATGTCATTCGAAAGGTGATGATGCTGACTCCTCCCAAAACCATTATGATGCAACACTGTCCGCTGGACCGCAGACCGGAGGAGGAAGTGTTTCCATTTTTAGAAAAAACAGAGACCAAAGTGCTTGTTCGTGGCGCATTTGCCAAGGGGCTTTTGATCAATAAGCCTGAGGCTGAATTTTTAGATTTTTCCAAAGAGCAGGTTCGAAGTATTCGTGAGAAAATCAGCCAATCTGGTTTTTTGCCGGAGGCAGTCTTGATCCGCTATGGCTTGGATTCCAAGGCTGTAGGTAGTTTGATTGTTGGGGCAAGTTCAATGAATCAAGTCAGCCGATTGATTCAAGGATGGAGAGCAAGCGATCAGGTTCCTGAAGAATTGATCCGCCAACTGAAATCGGATTTTCCCGCTAATCGCTATCAAGAGCATCGCTAAAATTCCTTTAAATCTGATTAACAAGGGTTCTAAGCAAATTTCTGAGAAGAGATTTTTCTTTTTCACCATTTAGGACATTTAGAAATGAAGGGTTCTGAGAATTAAATCGTGTTTTGAACCTGATTCCCAAATCGGCCAACTTTAAATGACCTTAATTCCTAAATGTTTAAATAAATCATCTGGAAGGAGGAGGGGTGATTTGGGGAAATTGCATATTTATAACCTTTCCGTTTACAAGATTCTTCTTGTCCGCTCTTTCAAAAAAATGGTACTTTCATCTTTCTTATTCAAGCCCAATTCCTATGCTTAAGAGATTTCTACCTGCCCTTTTCCTAGGGTTTTTACTTGCATGTCAAGCTCCTAGCTCCAATAATAATCTTGCCCGATGGGAAGCCCAGGCAGCCTGGGTGGAGATCATTCGTGATGATTTTGGAGTACCGCACATTTACGGGAAAAGCGATGCCGATGCGGTCTTTGGATTGCTTTACGCCCAGTGTGAGGATGATTTCCGTCGTGTGGAGCGCAATTATGTATGGGCGATTGGTCGATTGGCAGAATTGGAAGGGGAGAAGGAACTCTATTCTGACCTTCGTGCACAGTTGTACATGACGGAGGCAGAGGCCAAAGCAGCCTATGAAAAAGCGCCCGAATGGCTGAAGGAACTTTGCGTAGCTTTTGCAGATGGAATCAATTACTACCTGCATACTCATCCTGAAGTCACTCCAGAGGTGATCACGACCTACGAACCATGGATGCCGATGTTCTTTTTTGAAGGGTCGATTGGTGGAGACATTGAGCGGATTTCAACCAATGACTTGCGGGCATTTTATGAGAAAGATTCTGCCTTGGCCATGATTGATGATCAGACGATGGAAGACAAGCTGATTCAGGAGCCGCAGGGCTCCAACGGGATCGCCATTGCACCGAGTCTTTCCGAGTCTGGCAATGCCATGCTTCTCATCAATCCACACACCTCGTTTTATTTCCGCCCCGAAGTGCATGTGGTCAGCGAAGAAGGACTCAATGCCTATGGTGCGGTGACTTGGGGACAGTTTTTTGTCTACCAGGGTTTCAATGAGAAGACGGGATGGATCCATACGTCCACCTTTGTGGACTTTATCGATGAGTTTGTCGAAGAGGTGACGGAGGAAAATGGGGCATTTTTCTACCGCTATGGGGAAGAAAAGCGACCAGTCGAAACTCAGGAAGTCACACTGAAATACAAGGAAGGCGACCAACTCAAGGAGAAATCCTTTACCATTTACCGCACCCATCATGGGCCGGTGACTCATCAGGAAAATGGAAAATGGGTGACCACCAAGATCAATTGGGATCCGGTCAATGCTTTGGTACAAAGCTATACCCGAACCAAGTTGAAGAATTTTGCTGAGTTTAAGGAGATGATGAATATCCGAACCAACAGCTCAAATAATACTGTTTTTGCGGATGCTGAAGGGAATATTGGATACTTCCATGGCAACTTTATCCCAAAGCGAAATCCCGAATTTGACTTTTCTAAACCTGTGGATGGAACTAATCCGGCCACTGATTGGCAGGGGCTGCATACTGTGGATGAGAGCATCGTGATTCTCAATCCCGGCACCGGATGGATTCAAAATTGTAATTCTACACCGTTTACCGCAGCAGGTGGTTTTAGCCCAAAAGCAGCTGATTACCCTACTTATATGGCGCCTGATTCGGAAAATTTCCGTGGCCTTCACGCGGTTAAAGTCTTGCAGGGAATCCAAGGCAAACTCAATTTGGATAGTTTCCTTTCATTAGCCTATGATCCTTATCTGCCAGCATTTGAGTTTTTGATTCCAGAGCTGCTCAAAGCAGTGGGAAATGGAGCTAACGAGGAGCAGAAGCAAGCTTTGGAACTCCTGAAGGCATGGGATTACCGAACATCCAAAGAATCGGTAGCCATGTCTGTGGCCCATTTTTATGGAGAAAACTACCAACGCACATTCCGAAGTTTGAATCGATTTGCGCAGCCTAATCCGGATGCTAAAATTCCAACAGTTTCAGAAATCAAAGAAGTCTTTGCAAAGACTTTGGAGCAAATGAACGCTGACTTTGGCACTTGGAATACCCCCTGGGGTGAGATCAACCGTTTTCAGCGTCTGAGTGGAGATATCAATGCAGGATTTGACGATACCAAGCCCTATATTCCGGTAGGTTTGGCTTCTGGAAATTGGGGAGCTTTGGCTGCTTACGGAGCCAGAGCGACAGAAGGAACTAAGCGACTGTACGGGTATCGAGGCAATAGCTTTGTTGCTGTGGTAGAGTTTGGGCAGAAAGTAAAAGCCAAAACCATCCTTGCCGGTGGACAGAGTGCCGATCCAGGTTCGCCTCATTTTTTTGATCAGGCGCAGCGTTATGCCGATGTGAATTTTAAAGAGATTGCCTTCTATCGCGAAGAGGTGGAGAAAAGAGCCCAGAAAGTGTATAGGCCAGGAAAAGCAGAGGAAGGAAATAAATAAGTCTGGAAAACAGTTGGTTACGATATAATTAAATATATTTTAGTGTATCTATGTATCCTAGATAAAATAATTACCGTTTATTATACCTGTCAGGAATTTCCGGATTCTTGGTTAAATTTTGGTTTAATAAAAGGCAAAATCCCCGCTTTATGAGTGGGGATTTTGTCTTTAATAGCTATAGGAATTTTGGTTAATTAATATCCGTAATTTTTCCACTAGGCAGGTCATCGATTTTTATGATAGCGAATGTTTGTCGACTGACCACAGACGACAGTCCACAGTGCGTACTATCTGAATACAAATCTTATTTTATTTGGTTTTTAGTCGAAAAGTGAATCCTCATATAAAGAGTAAATTGATGTGTCCTATTTATGGCATTGTATTTCCCCATTCAATCCTTTTTAGCTATCAAGCTCTAGTGCCTAACGGTACAAAGGATGAGGAAAAGCGCATAAAGTGATGTTAAGGATGGATGGAAAACCTCATTTAGGAAATAGGGTAGTCTCTTTAGTGTCGATTTTCATATTTAGCGTGGTCGAAATGTTGTCCTATTTGCAGGAAATGGCCTTCGACTCCGCTCAGGCTGACTTCAAGAAGCCTTTTGATACAATCTCTATAGCTTCATAGCAAATGATTGTTTGATGAAAGGAAAGTCCCATCGGGACGATAGGAGTCAGTAATCGTGGTTTTTGCTCCGTTTTGCGGGTTGTTGAAATTCGATTTTGCTCAAATTGAAGTTAATTATCTTGATGAGTTGTCTGGTTTGATTTTTGGCTCATACGAGGTTTTTTGTTCTTGAATAGTTAAAAATAACCCTTTTTTATTACCCAATTTCAATTTTTTTGATCAACAAATTGAAAAATTTGCAATAAAACCCTGTATACTTGCCGCCAAAATAAAATTTCATGAAAGTAAAATGGAAATTGGCGTTTCTGATCACCATTGCAGCGCCGGTTGTTAGTTTGTTTTGGCCGGTTGGCCAACCACTTGTAGAAAATTTCGGAACAGAGGCAGATTTGAATTTTGCCGACATCGCTTGGTTACTTACTGCATCCTGTTTGGTGTTGCTCATGACTCCGGGCCTTTCCTTGTTTTATGGAGGAATGGTTGGGAAGAAAAACCTCATTTCTACCATGCTTCAGAGTTTTATTTCACTTGGCGTAGTGACTATGCTTTGGGTAGTGGTCGGGTTTAGCTTGGCTTTTGGGGATCCCATTGGGATTACGATTAATGAAACTCATTATGGACTGATTGGAAATCCGTTTCAGTTTATGTTTTTTGACCAGGTAGGCCCACTTCCAAATAAGGTGTTGGGATCTACAATCCCCTTTGTATTGTTCGCGCTATTTCAGATGAAGTTTGCGGTGATCACTCCGGCGATTATCACAGGTTCATTTGCAGAGCGAGTCCGATTCATTGGGTATTTATTCTTCATCGGCATATTTACCGTGTTTGTCTATGCTCCGCTTTGCCACATGGTTTGGCATCCTCAGGGATTGATAGGAGCCTATTTTGGGGTGGTTGATTTTGCGGGCGGAACAGTTGTACACATCAGTGCAGGCTTGGCCTCTCTTGCCGGTGCTTTATTTATTGGAAAGCGAAAAAATCCACACCATGACCCTTCCAATATCACTTACGTGCTGTTGGGAACAGGCATGCTGTGGTTTGGTTGGTTTGGATTCAATGCCGGATCTTCCTTTGCTGCCAACGGAACGGCTGCCATGGCTTTTGCCACCACAACGATCAGTTCCGCTACTGCGATGATGACTTGGGTGTTGTTTGACAGGATCCAGGGAAGAAAGATTTCCGCCATGCAAGCCTGTATCGGGGCAGTGGTGGGTTTGGTGGTAATCACTCCAGCAGCGGGTTTTATCACCATTCCTCAGAGTTTTATTTTCGGATTCTTTGGAGCAATTGTCTCCAATATGATGATGAATGCCAAGTTTCTCCGCAAGATTGACGACACTTTGGATGTTTTTGCCTGTCATGGAATTGGGGGAATTATGGGAATGATTTTGACAGCCATTTTTGCCAACAAGCCAGGTTCAAGCTTGCTTTATGGAGGTTGGGAGATTTTCGCGTCGCACATGTTAGTATTGGTTGGGGTTGCGGTGTTCTCTTTTGTGATGTCCTACGCGATTTTATTCGTCTTGAATAAGTTTGTGACCCTTCGCGTGCGTGAAGAATACGAGGAAATCGGCTTGGATTTATCCCAACATGGGGAGTCCGTTTAAGGACTTGGTTTCGAAGGATCAAAACAATTTCTAACCTCTACTAGCCCCTAAATAGCGCAAGTCTTATGACCTGCTATCCGGAAGGCAGGCTTGTGCTTATTAGTAAGATGTCTTCAGACTGCGTGATAAAATTTGCTGAAGAATTTTAAAACCACAGTAGTCACATAAGAGGGGAGAACTTGTGATTACTTCTATGCAGTCCTGTTCACGGTTAGCTTAAATAGTGAAAAAAGTCTTTCGGCTTGTCCTTACTCGTAGAAAGTATTCAGACTGCGTGATAAAATTCGATGAAGAATTTTAAAACCACAGTAGTCACATAGGAGGGGAGAACTTGTGATTACTTCTATGCAGCCCTGTTCACGGTTAGCTTAAATAGTGCAAAAAGTCTTTCGGCTTGTCCTTACTCGTAGAAAGTATTCAGACTGCGTGATAAAATTTGCTGAAGAATTTGAAATCCACAGTAGTCACATAGGATGGGAGAACTTGTGATTACTTCTATGCAGCCCTGTTCACGGTTAGCTTAAATAGTGCAAAAAGTCTTTCGGCTTGTCCTTACTCGTAGAAAGTATTCAGACTGCGTGATAAAATTTGCTGAAGAATTTGAAATCCACAGTAGTCACATAGGAGCCACATAGGATGGAAGTTGATTCAAAAGACACTTGACTCATTTTGAAGCACTAGTTTAACCAGAAGTCTATTCTTGATTTGTTTTCAACACTGAGGGTATATTCAACAGGGATTTTGAAGTCTAAAAAGGGGCAGGCAGGAACAAACTCAAATCGATCTGAGGATGTGCTCTGCCTGTTTTTCAATCCCATATCTTGATGGAGCCCTGACCTAGGTCATTCCTCATTACATCAATTTACCATCGATTATCCCTTTTATCAAAATGGATAATTCGCCTCAGCCGCTTCGGAGTGGGCTTTTTCAGCTTTTGAGCCTCCACCGAGTAGCAATACTTCATTGACGATTACTTCGGTGATGTATTTCTTTTCTCCGCTTTTGTCCGTGTAGGAGCGGTTTGACAGCTTGCCTTCAACGGCGATCTCTGAACCCTTGTCGGTGTACTTTTCAAGGATCTCGGCATTTTTACCCCAAATGACCAGATTGGTCCATGTGGTTTCCGTGATCTTCTCGCCTTTCGCATTGCGATACACCTCGTTGGTGGCGATGTTTACCCGACCGACTACTTTGCCGGATTCAGTGGTTTTGACTTCGATTTTGGAACCTAGGTTTCCGATGAGCTGAACTTTGTTTCTTAGCGCGTTCATGTTTTTAAAAGTTTGATTGTGAAAGATTTGATTTAACAATTTCCGCTAGAGGAGAACTGATGGTCCAAAGTTGGTAGAAGGACAAAAAAAGACTCGGTAATGAAGTGCTTGTATCCGATTGTAATCGGTTGTGCTTGGGAAAAGGCTCTTTTTGAAGGGATTTGGAGGTTTTCATTCTGTTTAGCTTGGAGAAAATTCTTTACTTCCGAGTAGTTTTTTGGTAGACTTGAACGCTTCTGCTGGAGGTCTACTCCAATAGGGAAATTTCCCATAAGACCATTCATGTGAATCGGAATAGCCATATCTGGTATCGGGGCGGATTAGAAGCTGGAGATAGCCGAATTCGGAATTATTACGTTCTGCCTTCGACTCTCAGAAAGAATTATACTAGGGTACCCAAGCCCTTCCGAATCAAATCTCGGAGAGGCTTTTTGTAGTAGAAGAGGAAGCTTTTCAGCCTGTTTTCTCAATATTTCATTTCAAGTTATTCAGTTTCTGGTGACGGCTTTCATTTATTCTCTTCATCAGTATTGTCTTTATAAGTCCTACGCTAAAAATCCTAATCCAAAAAGTCAACAGGAAACCCTCAATCATTTTTCTAAGAATAAGCCGAAAAATGGGAGCCAATTTTCCCCGGCCATGCTCCTAATTAGTTTCCAAATCGCAACTTATTTCTAATTAGAGATTCGAAAGAATATTATGAATAATAATTTTTAATGGATTTTATAAGATAATTAAAAGTAAAAAAATGAAATAAAATGTTTTTATGTACTTTTTTACATAATATTTGACTCACATCCCAATACATTTCATGCTTTGAAATACTTCGTTTTGATTGCGTTCCAAGGATATAGGAACTCGCCTCCGAATCTTGAAGCCAGCGGCAGACTGTATCATAAGTAATAGGAATAGAAAACTCGATCGTAATTCGGAGAAATGTCCAAATGCCGATTTGACAGATACCTCCTTTCAGATAGCAGAATAAATTCGGACAGCAAAACAGAATAAACAAAACCTAACCTCAACCCCAATACTATGATAGAAGAACATTTCCTTAGCAAGGTTTTCGCATCAAGCGGCATCACAAAAGACGAATTGGAACTCATCATCCCCCGCTACCGACAGGTGACTTTTCAGAAAAATGACTTTTTGCTTAGGCAAGGGCAGGTGGAAAAGAGTTATTGGTTTATTGAAAGTGGATTCATTCGCTCTTACATTATAGATACAGAGGGGAATGACATCACGTTTAATCTGTATGGTTCGGGGGATGTAGTGATCGATTATCCTTCTATGTTTTTCTTTGCTCCGACCCGAGAAAATATACAAGCACTTACTGATTTGGTCTGTTGGGAGATTTCCTTTAACGACTTTCAGGAAATGTTTAATACAATTTTGAATTTCAGAGAGCAGCAAAGAGGACTTTTGGTAGGTAGTTATTTTGCATTGAAAGAGCACAGTATCTCTTTGATTGCAGATCAAGCAAAAGACAGGTATTTAAGGTTGCTCAAAGAAAAACCTACTATTGTACAAAATGTATCTTTAAAACATATTGCTACTTTTCTTGGAGTCACTGATACATCACTTAGCAGGATTAGAAAAGAAATTGCGAGCGAGTAGTTTTCTTGTCATATGACAAGATTTATTTTTTCTGATAGGTGGAAGTTTGCCTCATCACTAATCTAAATCTTTTATTCTATGACACAGTTAACCGAATTTATGTTGCTGTTCAGGTATGAACCAAGCAACGAACAGCCCACCCAAGCGGAGCTTCAGGAAATGCAGAAGCATTGGGGACAATTTATTGGAGGAATTGCCATGCAGGGCAAGTTGGTGAGTACACATCAGCTTGGTTTTGAGGGTAAAAGTATTTTTTCCGATCATTCTACCAAAGAAGGATATCATAGCGAAGAAGGTCAAATCATCGGCGGAAACATGATTCTAAAAGCAGATTCAATAGAGTCAGCAGCAGAGCTTGCCAAAAAATGTCCGGTCCTCGCTATGGGTGGAGTAGTAGAAGTGAGGAATGTTATACCAATGAATTAATTATATATTGTTAAAAATGAATAAGAAGATGATTTTTGCATGTATTGGACTTGCTCTTGTAGCATTTATTGGATTTGGTTTATATAAAGCCAGTGATTTGAAATCTATACAAATCGAAACTAACATTACGATCAAAGGTACTCCTCAGCAAGTATTTGACATGGTAAAATACCTAAATAATTTCCCTAAGTGGTCTCCTTTTTTGGCACAAGATCCTACTCAAAAATATGAGGTAAAAGGAATTGACGGCACTGTCGGTGCTCAATACCATTGGGATGGCAATAAAGGCAAAGATTTGGGCTATCAGGAAATCGTAAGTATTGACGAATTGAACTACATCAGCATGAAGTGTGATATACAAAAACCTTTTGTAGCAAAACCCACCTTTGAGTATTACTTCATGCAGACTTCCAATGGAGTGGAGGTAAAGCAGGATTTCAAACTTGAATCGGGATTAGTCGATGCCTTTTTCATGTGGTTGTTTGGCGCAAAAGCCGAAATGGAAAAGACTAACAAACAGGGTATGGAATTGCTCAAAAAAGCTGTTGAATCTTAACCTTAGCACCATGGACAAAGCAGAATTATCGATGCTGGAAAACCTGAAATCGAAGACAGGCCATTCCTTAGATGAGTGGAAAGGCATCCTAGCCACTCACAGTTTCTCCAAACACGGTGAAATAGTAAAGTACCTCAAAGAGTCTCAGGGTGTGACTCATGGCTATGCGACTACGATCGCTTCCAAAGTGCTGGGTTCGGATGCCGCATCTGCCTCAGACACGGAAGAGCTCATAGTCAACCAGTACAAAGGGAAGGAGCAGTTGAAATCATTTTACGATGCCCTGATTACCGAAATAAAGAAGTTTGAAGGAGATTTTGAAATTGCACCAAAGAAAGCCTATGTGAGTCTACGGCGGAAGAAGCAATTCATTACCCTCAATCCAGCTTCCAAAACACGGTTTGAAATCGGTTTTAATCTGAAAGGGGTGGAAGCCAGCGGCAAACTCGAAGCCGAAAAGCCGATGGCCATGTGTACGCACAAGATCAACCTGACCGCAATCCAAGACATAGACCAAGAGGTGATCAATTGGATCAAATTAGCCTACGAGCAAGCAGGCTAGTTAGCGGTCAGGCTATGACGACACCGCAAAAGACAGATAAAAGCAAAGTTTAACCGATTTGGAAATAAGAAAAATATGAAAAGAATAGCACTAATATTATTTACAACTTTGACGATAGTTTCTTGTAGCAATTCCAATCAGAAAAATATGACAACAACAGAGAACGAAAAAATAGTAAAACAGTATTTTGAGCATTTCAACAATCACGATTGGACGAAAATGGCAAGTATGTATACTGAAACAGCTGAATTTAAAGACCCAACATTAGGGCAAGGAGTTGTAAAGCAGACAAGACAACAAATAATCGAAAAATATACAGGACTAAGCGAAATGTTTCCTGACGTGAAAGACAAAGTAATACAAACATATCCATCGGGAGACAATCATATAATTGTAGAATTTGTTTCAAGTGGTACTGCACCTGACAATTCTAAATTTGAGTTGCCAATTTGCACAATATTTACCATCGAGAATGGACTAATAACGAAAGACTTTTCTTATTTTGACAATTTTGACTGAGGACAAGAAGCAACCAAAAAGTAAAAGCCCGAACCGCTAACAGCTGTTTTGCAATAGCGGGGGTTTGGTGCTTCTATGACAGTGAAGTGCTAAATTCTCCCGATAGGTATCGGGATTGTGCATCTGTTGAAGTTAAGTGCTGAAAATCTACTCCTTCGCAAAGCGGCAAAACGGTGGATCCGCCTTTGAATTTCTAGTAATTGAAGAGTAGTCTGAGGCATAAGAATGTAAAAAGGGCAGAGTTTTTTCCTTTTCGGCACAAAAATCAAAACCTTGGCTGAAGTACTTTACAAACTTTGGTCTCTAGCCCTTCCCAATAAAGTTTTGGAAGGGCTTTTTTCTTCCTCTCCTCCGCAATCCATTCCGCAATTTCCCGTGGGTGCAGGGAAGTTCGCTGGGCAATTCTCCTTATTTTAAATGGATGAACTCAAAAGACCTTTCCCGAAGGGGCTTCTTGCAGCAGTCTGCTATTGCTGGACTCGGTGCAGCCTTGCTTCCTCACTTCGCTTGGAGTACTACTCCTGCTGCTGATCTCCGCTTTGGCCTAGTCACTTACGAGTGGGCTAAGGATTGGGACCTTCCCACACTGATCTCGAATTGTGAAAAGACTGGAGTACTTGGTGTGGAGCTTCGCACTCAGCATGCCCATGCAGTGGAAGTAGCTTTAAGCAAAACCCAACGATTCGAAGTGAAAAAGCGCTTTGCCGATAGCCCGGTGACTTGCCTCGGATACGGAAGCAATTACGAATACCACAGTCCTGACCCGGTCAAGCTTCGTGAAAATATCGATGGCACTAAGGCTTATATCCAACTCTGTCATGACATCGGTGCCACCGGCATCAAAGTAAAGCCCAATGCCATGCCCAAAGAGGTAGCCCCTGAAAAGACTATTGCACAGATTGCCCGATCTTTCAACGAAGTCGGGAAGTTTGCCCAAGATTATGGGCAGCTGATCCGAGTCGAAGTGCATGGTACGACCACACAGGAACTCCCAGTCATGAAGCAGATTTTTGATCAGGTCACCGAACCGAATGTCAAAGTCTGCTGGAACTGCAATGTGGAAGACCTTCTTCCTCCGGGTTTGGAGCACAACTTTGATTTGGTGAAAAAATGGTTTGGCGATACCGTTCACGTCCGCGAGTTTAATGTTGGCGATTATCCCTATCCGGAGCTATTCCGCCTCTTTGCCAAGATGAACTACCAAGGTTGGATCCTGATGGAGGCCCGCACACAGCCTGCCGACCGCGTCGCCGCGTTAAAGGAGCAGTTGGGCTTGTTTGAGGGATTGGTGAAAGGTTAGATGTTGTTTAGGTTGTCAAGTTGTCCATGTTGTCAGCCTGGAATTAAGAGTTTAGCTTATACGGACACCAAGCCAATCGGCCAACTCTAAACCCTGAAATCAATCTCAACTCTAAATCCAACCGAACAACCCGTCAACACCGAACTTCGAACCCTTTGCCACCACAGACATCAGTCATTGAACATCCTACAATAAACAAAATATCAATAAACCCTCCATACCATGACCAACGATCAATCCAGAAGAGATTTTCTGAAAAAATCAGCCCTCACTACCGCCGGAATTGGCCTCGGCGCGATGGCTTTTTCCCCAAAAAGTTACGGACGAATCCTCGGTGCCAATGACCGGGTGAATGTCGGCATCGTCGGTTTCTCCGACCGCGCCCGCTATGCTTTGATTCCCGCCTTGCAGGTGCATGCGAAGGAAATGAACTTTGAGTTTACGGCCGTATCCGACCTCTGGAGCAGAAGGAGAGACGAATGCCAGGCTTTTGTCAAAGAAAAGACAGGGCTTTCCATCGCTGCTTGCCGCAATAATGACGAACTCTACGACCGCAAGGATGTGGATGTGGTGATCATCAGCACGGCGGATTTCCAACATGCATTGCATTGTAAAGAAGCCGTGGAGGCAGGCAGGGATGTTTATGTTGAAAAGCCTTTTGCCGAAACTATGTCCGACAACCGTGCTGCTAAAGAAGCCGTCCTCCGCACTGGCAAAATTGTGCAAGTGGGTTCCCAGCGAAGAAGTGGCCTTAACTATCATCAAGCCAACGAATTTATCAAGGCAGGAAAGTTTGGCGATATCGTCGCTGTGGAAATGACTTGGAATGTCAATCAGCCCGGTCGTTGGAGACTTCCCAAACTGACCTCTGAGATTCGAAAGGAAGACACCGATTGGGACAGATTTTTGATGAACAGGCCTAAGGTGGATTGGGATCCAAGGAAATATTTGGAATTCCGTTTGTTTTGGCCTTTTTCCTCCGGGATACCGGGACAGTGGATGGCGCATCAGATCGATACGGTTCACTGGTTTACCGACTTGCCGCATCCACGCAGTGTAGCCGCCAACGGAGGTATCTACTTGTGGAAAGACGGTCGGGAAAATTTCGACACCATGACAGCGGTCTTCGATTACGGACCACTCAATGACAAAACCAAAGGTTTTCAAGTGATCTATTCGTCCCGATTTACCAATGGGGCTGGAGGTACGAAGGAGATTTACTACTCCAACGCCGGCGAGCTCAATCTCGACACCAACAAAATCACACCGAATGGCGGCTTGAGCAAAAACAGTGCGGCAGCCATGGGCATGAAGGAAAATCTGCTTCCCGAGATGTCCTTGGGCGAGGCTGTAAAAGCCGAGACCGGTGCCAACACAGGGGTGGACAACCTTACCTCAGCCCACATGCGCAACTGGATGGAATGTGTGCGCTCCCGCAAAAAGCCGAATGCCGACGTGATGGCTGGATATAACCATTCGATCGCGAATATTATGACAACGGCTGCACTTCGTACCGGTCAATTTGTAACTTTCGATGAAGAAAAGCAGGAAGTGATGGCGGGCGGAAAAGTGTTCCAATACTAAATCAAATCGAATCCATGTTTCAAAAAATCAAGGCTGTGGCAGTTTCCAGCCTAATTTTCATGACATTCCAAGCATGCTCAGGCAATAAAGAAGTGTCTTCTGATACGTCAGATTTTAAAAAACCAATTGTCAAATTGGTTCGAAAAGATGCGGAGAAAAAAGTCGAAGTGTTGATAGACGGTCAACTCTTCACAGCTTACTACTATCCGGAGACCATCGCCAAGCCTGTGCTATACCCGATTCGAAGTTTGGGTGGTGCAGACCTTACCCGAGGCTTTCCACTGGATCCGAGACCGGGAGAGCGCGTGGACCACCCCCACCACATCGGGCATTGGTTTAACTACGGCGATGTCAACGGTCTTGATTTTTGGAACAATTCGGATGTGATCCCTGAGGAGAAAAAAAGCAGCTACGGGACCATTATCCCTTCTGAGGAAATCGAACTCAAAGAGATGGGAGATAAGGCTGAGTTGACCGTGGGAATGGATTGGATCGGGCCTGATGGTCGGATTTTATTGAAGGAAAAAACCAAATTCACCTTTCAAGCGGAAGGGAATAAGCGGATTATAGACCGAGTCAGTACCCTGACGGCTTATGGCTTGGAAATCGATATGAAGGACAATAAGGAGGGCATGTTTGCCATCCGCGTAGCGAGAGAGCTGGAGCATCCTTCCAATAAGCCTGAGCTCTTCACTGATGCCAATGGCATTGCCACTGCAGTGCCTACGCTAAATAATGAAGGAGTGACGGGAAGCTACCGCAGTAGCGAAGGGAAAGTAGGGGATGATGTTTGGGGAACTCGAGGAAAATGGGTGACCCTCACCGGGGTGATTAAAGGCGAGCAAGTGGCCATGACCATCCTCGATCACCCAAGCAATCCCGGCTATCCGACCTATTGGCATGCAAGAGGATACGGCTTATTTGCAGCCAATCCTTTGGGACAAAAAGCCTTGAGCAACGGAAAGGAAGCGTTGAACTTTAAGTTGGCAGAAGGAAAGTCAGTTACCTTCAAGTATCGAATCCTTTTGCACTCGGGTGTTACAGTGACGGATGAGTTGCTGAACACGGAGTTTGCAGCGTTTTCCAAGAAGTGATCTTTGGTTTTAAAGGAAGGGTTCCCGCGCAATTCCGCAGAAAAAGGCACAGATTTTCGCAGATTCAAAGACAAGGCTATTTCTCTTAGAATTCAAACTCTATATCATTCAGACCTGGCAGATTTTCAAAATCGGCCAGGTCTTTTTGATTGATACCCTAAATTTTTTGAAAGAACCCAAATGAATTAAAAATCAATTCCTATTTTCCTTAACAACTCTCTTTCAACCCAAAAGACCATGACTTCTTTATTTAAGCCAATTTTTGCTTTTCTTTTTTTTCTGACCTCAACAGGCCTTTTTGCTCAGAAATTTCAGGCCGATTTGATTATTTATGGCGGTACATCCGCGGCGATTACAGCTGCTGTGCAGGCCAAGAAGATGGGTAAAACCGTGATTGTAGTTTCTCCTGACAAGCATTTGGGTGGACTTTCTTCAGGAGGTTTGGGCTTTACTGATACAGGAAATAAAGCGGTGATCGGAGGCTTGGCGAGGGAATTTTACCATCGGCTATACCTTCACTACCAGCAGGATTCAGCTTGGAAATGGCAGAAGCGCGAGGAATATGGAAATAAAGGGCAAGGCACGCCTGCAATCGATGGGGAAAATCGTACCATGTGGATTTTTGAGCCGCATGCCGCCGAGCGGATGTTTGAGGATTGGGTCAGAGAGTACCAATTGGAGGTTCACCGTGACGAATGGCTCGATCGGGAAAAAGGCGTGTTGAAGCAAGGCGGCAAGATCGTCTCAATTCAGACCCTTTCCGGGAAAACCTATTCAGGCAAAGTATTCATCGATGCCACCTACGAAGGCGACTTGATGGCCGCTGCAGGTGTGAGTTACCATGTAGGCAGGGAGGCCAATTCTGTCTATGGTGAAACTTGGAATGGGGTACAGGTGGGCGTATTTCAGCACAACCACTACTTCTACGATTCCATTTCTGCCTATAAGGTTCCCGGAGACCCCAAAAGCGGCTTGTTGCCCGAGATTTCATCCCTTCCTCCTGGTAAAAATGGGGAAGGAGATCAGCGCTTGCAGGCTTATAATTTTCGCATGGCACTAAGTCGTCATCCTTCCAATCGGGTTCCTTTCCCCAAACCTGAAGGCTATGATCCATCCCGTTACGAATTGCTGGCGAGGGTCTATGCGGCAGGATGGAAGGAGACATTTTGGAAATATGACCCGATTCCTAATCTAAAGACCGATACGAATAACCATGGGCCCTTCTCTACCGATTACATTGGGAAAAATTACGACTACCCTGAGGCGAGCTATGAGCGGAGAAAAGAAATCATCAGAAAGCATGAAGCCTATCAAAAGGGGCTGATGTATTTTTTGGCGAATGATCCAAGAGTTCCCGAATCTGTCAGAAATGAAATGGCTAATTATGGCTTGGCCAAAGACGAATTTGTTGATAATGGAAATTGGCCACATCAGATTTATGTCCGTGAAGCACGAAGGATGAAAGGAATGTATGTCATGACCGAGCATGATGTACTTGGGGCAAAGCAAGTTCCCTTTCCTGTCGGTATGGGGTCTTACTCATTGGATTCCCATAACACCCAGCGCTTTGTGACACCAGGCGGTTTTGTGCAAAATGAAGGTGATATCGGCGTTCATCCCAAGCAGCCCTATTCTATTTCCTATGGCACCTTGATTCCTCAAAAATCCGAATGCGCCAATTTGTTGGTGCCTGTTTGCGTATCGAGTTCGCATACTGCATTTGGGTCGATCCGGATGGAGCCAGTTTTTATGATTTTAGGACAAAGTGCGGCAGCGGCGGCATCCTTGGTGATCGATGAAGGAATTGCTGTGCAGGATTTGGCCTACGAAAAGTTGAGAAAGGTGCTGTTGGACGAAAAGCAGGTATTGGAGAATTGAGCAGGTTTTTATTGTATTCCGAAACCCTTGTAATTCATTTTAAAATAAGAACTTCCTCTGCTTTGAAGTTGGGAAACTCTTGCTTTCAAATGGGCTAAGAATGCAAAATGTTCGACGAGTTCCAGTTACTTTATTTCTAAATCTCATCGGCTAAAGTTTGATTTAGAGAGGTGCTTCTGCTTATTTTTCCACTATGTTTTTCAATATTGTTACTTCCCCTAAAGCGATTCTAAGGACCTATTTCATTCTGTTAATCTCCACTTTTACTTTGCCGATTTCGGCGCAGCAGGTCAAGTTGGAGAAGCCGGTTTTGAAGGATTTTACTGATCAGGGATTTCCTAGAATCCAAAAAGCCGATTACTATTCACTCGATAAGGTCTATTTCATTTCAAAAATTGTAGATGGATTACCTCAATGGTATAATGAAAATCAATTCAATTTGCTGATCCAAAAACTTAGACCAGAGATCAAGGAATTGTATTTTTGACTTTACCTAGATGGACAAGTTTCAAATGGTGGTTTTTCCTATTTTTTTGAAAATGGCTATGCCTACATGATTCCCGAAATCAAGAAACTCTATCAAAGGATAGGAGAAGAAAATGGCCTTGAAATTCTTGAAAAGTCAGAAGAATGGTTTAAAAATCGTCCCAAGGAAGAAGTCTGGATTGATTTGACTTTGGACAATTTAGATAAAGCATTTTATGCCAATAAAGATGCATCTGATCAAAGGATCGAAGCCTATGTCCGAGCAAATTCTCACTTGTATGTGCGGGATGAAAATTGGGAGATTTTTCCTCAAAACTTCTCAGGCAAATTGGTTTCAGTAGACCCTATTCGCAAGGAAAGGAAGGAGGTTGAAGTTATAGACAACCTTGTCATGGGTACAGTAAAACTTTTTACGCTAGATGGAACGCCTATAGAAGAATTGAATTTTGTGAATGGGAAGCAACTGGGTTCCCAGAAATATTTTGATGAGTCAGGTCGATTGGAAAGGGAAGAAATCCTTTATGCAAGTGCTGACTATAAGGATATCCGCTATTTCTATCCAAACGGGCAAGTTAAAACTAGTCTCAGGGATAATTCAGACGGAAAAATGATTGGGGAATATTCCAGATACCATGAGAATGGATCACTCGCTTTTTCCTACCAATTGGATGCTAATGGCAATCATACAGGGCCATATTTTGAATATTATCCCGATGGCTTAAAAAAGGTGGAAGTGGATCATCGGGGAGAAGAACCCAAATACATCAATTATTGGGATGAAAATGGTGTTCAGCAGCTTGTTGACGGAACGGGTATTTTCACTGATAGCTATTCTTATGATGGAGTTACTATTCGGTACGAATATCAGTTTGTGGACTTCAAAAAGCATGGTGTCCAAAAGGAATTCCGAAATGGTGTTTTGATCGATTACCGGGAAATGAGCGTCGGGCAACTGGATGGGTATTTTAGGAAATTTTACCCTAATGGAAAAGTTCACCAAGAATACCTGATCAAAAATGGCAAGGTGCTGGAGTTTCAGGAAAAGCCTCTTCTTGATAATCCAAAATTGGTAGCTGAAATCGAAACACAAGAGCTTGAATCGTTTTTGATTCAAAAGGAATACGAACTTTCCGATCAATATCCACGCCTGCTAAACAAAAATGAAGTGCTTCCTTTGGTATCTCTTTCAAAGGAGGTTTTTGGTGAATATGGTTGGGATATTACCATGTTTGGCTCTTATCTTCTTCATGTGGATCAAAATGGAAAAGTGGTAGGTCATGACTTTTTTTCATCTACCAATGATTCGATAGCTAGATCAGCCGAAAAGATTTTTCCTCAGCTAAAATTTGAACCTGGTATGAAGAATGGGTTTCCAGTCAAATCTTACATTTGGTTTAAAGTAAGAGTTTGGTTGGAGGAACAAACATCGAATTGATTACTTCTTATTGAATTGCAAACTCAAAATCAGAGGATATTTCCTCTACATCTTTAAGAAAAAGCGGATCATTAGCTGCTTTTTTCATTAATTCAACCTTATTGATTTTTGAATCGGAGACATCTTCGATGGTCACAATAATTTCCTTACCGGAAGATTTTAGTTCCTCAGGAAGTTCAATGATCAATTGATCGCCTTTGATCCTATATTTTTGTCTTACAATCATTTATTCTCGATTGTTTACTCAATATACATCAAAAAGAATGATCAAAAAGTTTCCATTTAAGAAATCCTCCTGATCAATTCTCCCGCCTCACCAATATGCTCCACCTTGAAAAACCGCTCGTGGGCTACCTCATGGTCCACCTGCTCGTGCACCCAAGTGATGTGGTAAGGAATATGAATGCCGTAGCCTCCGAGTTCCAATACGGGCAGAATGTCTGATTTCAGGCTATTGCCCAGCATTAGAAACTCCGAAGGGTCGATGTCCAAGTGCCGGATGAGTTTTTCGTAGTCGCTCACGTGCTTTTCGCTCATGATCTCAATGTGGTGGAAGTGTTTCTCTAATCCCGACTTTTTGAGTTTGCGCTCCTGGTCAACGAGGTCTCCCTTGGTAGCAAGTACAATTCGGAAGTCCCCATTTAAAGCTTTCAAGACCTCCTCGACACCGGGCAGTAGCTCCACGGGTTTTTCGAGCATTTCCTGACCGATTCGGAGGATTTTGTCAATCACGGTTATTGGCATTTTGTGATCCGAGATGCGCAAGGCCGTCTCGATCATGGAAAGCATAAATCCCTTGATTCCATAGCCATACAGCCTGAGGTTGCCGATTTCGGTCTTGTAGAGTTCCTTCATGATCGCGTGCTGAGGCATAAAGTCCTCAAGGAGGCTTGCGAATTTTTCCTCCGCTTCGCGAAAAAATGGTTCATTCACCCAAAGGGTATCATCAGCATCGAAGGCAATTACTTTGATCGGCATCTTGGTTAGGGATTACTTTGATTTTGAAATAGAGGTTTCAATTCAACTCCCAGCCTTAGGCTGAGGGTTCAATTTTGTGCTTGAATTTTCTAAAATATACATAGACTGCAAGTCCCAAAAGTGGTCCAATTGCCAATAATCCAAGGTAGCTTTTGGCTTCCAAAAATCCGGAAAGAAATCTAGCCACTTGAATGCTCGCAATCGTCAGTCCAAATCCCAGGCAATTGACTAGGGTTAAGGCGGTGCCGCGGTGCTCGGGTTTTACACTTTGAGCAACCAAGGTGGAAAACTGAGGCGAATCTGCCGTCACCAAGATGCCCCAAATCAGCAAAAATGGTAAAATCATACTCACCGGTAGTTGGGGGGAAATCAGCAAGATCAACCCGCAGATGCCCGAGCCTAAGAGGCTGATCAGGGCTACTTTTTCACTTCCTTTTTTCAGGGAAATCAGACCTCCGACCGCGCAGGAAACCCCACCAGTAGCGATGATTCCGAAGGTCCATGCAGCTTGGGTGGTGCCTTCGATTTTTCCCTCAGACAAAAAGAAAATCAAGGCAGGCAGAAAAGCCCAAAAGGTATAGAGTTCCCACATGTGTCCAAAATAGCCTCCAGCGGCACCTTTGAGGGGGTTGTTTTTGGCAAAAGAGGGGAGTAGCCTCAGGTCAAGCTTGGGGTTGATTTTGCGAAAAGGTCCGTCAGGAATCCCAAAGCCCACCAATGCCCCACTTCCGATGGCTAAGCCTGAAGTCACCAAGAGGAGCATTTTCCAAGAAATGGAAAGTTCAAAGGCTTTCAGGAGAAAAGGAAAAGCGGTGCCCAAAACCAATGCGCCAACCAAAAAACCAAGGGCCGAGCCCAAGCCTTTTTCCACGTAATCGGAAGCGATTTTCATCCCAACAGGATAAATGCCAGCCAAGAAGAATCCGGTCAGAAATCTACTTCCCAAAACCAGCTCGACTTCTAAAGGAAGGAGAAGTAAAGCCAGATTGGCAGCAGCGGCAAGTACCGCGCTGAAGAAAAACACATCTGAAGGAGAATAGCGATCAGGGATGGAGAAGAAGGCATACCCAAATGTGCCGACCACAAAACCCAATTGCACCAAGGTGGTAATGATTGGGACGAGGTCCTTTTGTCCCAAGAGCACTTCCAACTCAGGGGCGGCAGCATTGCCTGCAAACCAAAGCGAAGTGCCCAGAAATTGAGCGATCACGATCAAAATCAGGGCACTTCGGGTAGCAATTGGTCTTGGCATCAAGCTTTTAAAATCGATTCGATAGCTGCTAGTTCGGTTGCGCTGAATTGACTGTTTTTCACCGCAGTCACGTTGTCGTCGAGTTGCTCAGGTTTGGAGACACCGATCAGAACAGAGGTGATTCGAGGATCTTTCAGCAGCCAAGCGATCGCCATTTGAGCGAGGGTTTGACTTCTTTGGAGCGCGATTTGGTTGAGCGCTTCGATTTTCGCCAATTTCTCCGGTGCGATTTGTTCCGCCTTCAGGTATCTGCCGTCTTTTGCAGCACGGGAGTCTGCCGGAATTCCTTTGAGGTATTTGTCGGTCAGCATGCCTTGTTCCAAAGGTGAGAAAGCGATGCTTCCGATTCCTTTTTCTCCCAAGACATCCACCAAGCCATTTTCGACCCAGCGGTCCATCATGCTGTAGCGAGGCTGATGAATCAGCAGCGGTACACCCATTTCTTTCAGGATTTGGTAAGCTTTTGCGGTGTCTTCGGCAGAATATTGCGAAATGCCCACGTAGAGCGCTTTGCCTTGACGATGCAGTTGAGCCAATGCTCCCATCGTTTCTTCCAAAGGCGTATGCGGATCAGGTCGGTGGTGATAGAAAATGTCCACGTAATCGAGTCCCATTCGCTTCAAGCTTTGGTCGCAGCTGGCGATTAGGTATTTTTTTGAGCCAAAGTTGCCATAAGGTCCCGGCCACATATCCCAACCGGCTTTGGAGGAAATCAATAGTTCGTCTCGGTAGGGTAAAAAGTCCTTTTGCAAGATTCTTCCGAAGTTTTCTTCGGCAGAGCCAAAGGGAGGGCCGTAATTATTAGCAAGGTCAAAATGGCAAATCCCCAAGTCAAAAGCTCTTCTGAGGATTTTTCTGCCTAGGGTTAGGTCGGCATTATGGCCGAAATTGTGCCAAAGGCCAAGGCTGATTTCGGGTAGTTGGAGGCCACTTTTTCCGCAAAAGCGGTACTTCATCTGATCGTATCGGTCAGCGGCAGGCTGATAGGGCAGCAGGGGGTTGTGATCGTTGATATGCATAGGTGAAATGGGTTGGTAATCCGGACTTATCCAAACCACAACATGCCGAGTAGGGTAACGCCCAGGGCAAACGTGATCAAGAAAAGCCAACTCTTCCAAATGTAGGAAATCCAATCCTTAAAGCTAATGCCTGATGCAGCAATGATGGCCATCATTCCACCATTGGTAGGCGTGATCATGTCCATGAGGGCTGCGGGATATTGGTAAGCCAATACTGCCACCTGCCTGTTGATCTGCATCAAATCCATCAGAGGTGCAGTCAGTGGCATGGTCAAGACTGCCTGACCTGAAGTACTAGGCACGGGAATATGGATGAGTGCCTGACTGATAAACATACCTGCCACACCCAAGGCATCCGGCAATGCCTCCAAAGGCGAAAAGAGTCCCTGAATGATCGGGTCGATTACTGCGCCTTTCTCCAAAATCAAATAGATGCTTCTCGCCAATCCGACGATAATCCCTGCAAAAATCATCTCCCCAAATCCCTGCACATAGGTTCGGGCGGTACCGTTGACACCTAGCCCTGCGATGAGCCCGCAAGTGATTCCGATGACAAAAAAGAGAGCTGACATTTCATTGTACCCCCAATCCAAGGCGGTAATACCGTAAGCCATCACACCGATGCCTCCAAAAGCAATGAACAAAATCAATCCCATTCTGCCTGAAATCGGGCTTGGCTTGAGGTCGACTTCAGCTTCTTCATTGGATTTTTTTGCGCCGATTATTCGGTGAAAGGTAATCCAAGCCAGAAGGACAATCAGCCAAAAGGCGCCTCGAAAGGCCGCACCGCTGAAGGGTTCTACCTCGGCTACTTTTTGCGCAAGCAGGGAAACAAAGGGGTTGATCGGGGAAAATGCCGCTCCCACCAGAGAACTACCTAGGGTGATCGCAATGATGCTGCGGAGATCGTATCGGAGTTTGGAAGCCAAAATCACAAAGACTGGAACCATTGGAATGATCTCCTCCTGCATGGATATGGCTGCTCCTCCAAGGGCAAATACCAAACCCAATAGGTAAAAAAGCAAGGCTTTGGAATGCCGAAAGCGGTAGATCAACCCTTCGATTCCTGCTTGGAGTGCACCTGTTTTTTCCACAATGAAAAAAGCACCACCGATAAAGAGAATCAACACCATAATTTCCGCGCCGGCTATGACACCTTCAGGGATTGCAAGCAGCAAATCGCTAAGCGCTGGTTTTTCCTGAGCGATGGATTGAAAGCTGCCCGGGACAACCAACTCTCGACCCGTGGTTTCATCCAAGACCCGTTCAAATTTCCCCGCGGGAATCAAATAGGTGGCGATGCCCGCCAGAAAAACAAAGATCAAAAGAATGACTAGGGGATGGGGAAAGGAAAGTTTCATGGCTTCGAAGTTAAAATAGAAATCACCGCTTCGGCAATTTTAACTCGATGATCCTCCAGATCCCGACCATTGGTCAAGATAAAAATCCCTATGTCGAGCTCTTTGGAAAAGAAAAAAAGACCATTGTAAGCTCCCTGCTCTCCGAAGTGTCCAAGAAAAGAATGACCTGCTAACTCCACTTCCTGAAATCCGGAGGGGTTGGCTTTATTTCCTGCCAGATGTTCCAAATAGGGATACATAAATCCTACTTCCCAGCGACTGAGATGAATCATGGCATTACCCAAATCCTCTCCGGTGCTAATCAAGCCGGAGGAAGGCGAGGGATAGCGTTCAAATTTGGTCTTTTTTTCCTCCAGTCTTTTCCAGAGAAAAGTGGGCTGATACCCATTGAGTGAAGTATGCTCTTTTGGATCGAGGGAAGAGTTGAAGTTGGAAGAGTTCATTCCTGCAGGATTCAATACATATGCCTGAGCCAATTCAGCGAAGAGTTTTCCGGAGTGACTTTCCAAAATATAGCCCAACAAGTCATAATTGAGATCTGCGTAAAAGGGTTTTGGGAGACTTGGGTCGGGTTTTGTAAGCTGGGAAGGGAGTTGACTCAAATCCTTCAGTTCAGTTTTGACCAAAAGCTTTCTCCAGTTTCTTAGGTCTTTCAACCCTGAGGTATGATCAATCAGGTCTCGGATTGTGATTCCCTCCCATTCGGAAGAATTTTGTTTTTCACCTAAATCCAATATTTCGAGAATTCGAGAATCCAAAGAAATACCCGCTTCTTGGAAATAAGCAGAAGCGGTCAAGGCTGTGACCAACTTGCTAATCGAAGCTACAGGGAACGGGGTAGTGGTGGTCAGTGAGTCTTTAGATTCGAGATCAGCCAAGCCCACGCTTTGGAGGATGGTCAGTTTTTCATTTTCCACCACTCCGAGGACGATACCAGGGATTCGATAGCTGAATAGGCTTTGATTGAGGATAGAGTCGATTTTTTCTTGTTGACTTTGAGGAGAAAGTGGCGGTTCCCACCTTACCAAAGGGTAGCTTTTCCACCATAGCCAACCCATAAAAAGGATGAACCAGCTCATCAGGACAACTAAAAAGAGTTTGATGCGCTGGTTCATGGGTTTTTAGACAGTAGACTCGGATAGGGGAGTATTGCGGACAATCGGGCGCTTTGAGACATAGTCTTTGGGAAGTTCTTTTTTAAGATCCTTGACAAAGAGGTGAAAATCCACCGTGATGGTATGTCTTGGTGTATTGACTTGCTTGTAGTGTGGATCAGTGACTTCTCGCTCGCAAAGAGCCTCGATGTTTTTTGGCCTTTTCCACTTGCCGATCAGTTCCTGTGCCATCAGTTTGCTCTGCAACTCAGCCCCAGGCCAGATACAACCCAAGGGTTGAAACATGCCGATGAAGTACAGGTTGGTGATTTTGGGATGGAACATTTTGAGGTACAGAGGCACCGGACCGGAGGAGTAGTCGATGAAGTCCTTCTCAAAAAACGGATGAGTCAGCCAATAGCCGGTGCAGGCAATAATGGAGTCGTATTCTTCGGTTTTTCCGTCTTCGAAAATGACCTTTTTCCCCTCAAATCGCTTGATGTCCAGTCTTGGCTTGACTTTACCATGGCGAATCTTGTGCAGCAGTTCATCATTGATCGTGGGGTGAGTTGCTCCGAATGGTTCCGTGATTGGCCGTAAGCCATAGGCTTTGTTGTCGCCAAGCATCACTTTGAGCAAGAGTTGGTTGAAAAAGCCTCTGACTTTCACAGGGAGCCATTTTGTTTGTTCGGCGACCTTGTCTGAAGGTTTTCCGAAGAAAAACTTGGGCACAATCCGATAGCCCCTTCGCCAGGAAATAGCTGTGTAGGCCGAAACACGACTTGTTTCCACGGCTACATCACAGGCAGAATTGCCTCCTCCAATGACCAAAACCCGCTTGCCTGCAAAGGGTGCTGCTTTTTTGAAATGATGGGAGTGTAAAAATTCACCTGTGAACTCACCGGGATATTCCGGATACCGAGGCTTCCAATGGTGGCCATTGGCGACTACTAGGTGGGTAAACTGCTCGGTGGTTTCAATGCCATCCTTTTCCGTCGTGATCTGCCAGTTGAGATCGTCTATCCATTTGCATTCTTTGACCATCGTGCCAAATCGGATAAAAGGATAGAGGTTAAACTTTCGAGCGTAGGCTTGGAAGTAATTTCTCAGTACCTCATGGGAAGGATAGTCGGCCGTCTCCGGATCAAACTCGTCGAAAGGGAAATCCTCGTATTGGGAAAGTGTTTTGGAGGAAATGATATGGGTGGTTTCGAAAACGCTGGAATGGCTTTCGTTTTCGGAGTAGATCCAGTTGCCGCCTACTTCTTCATTTCGGTCAAAGGTCACTGCATCCAAACCTTGGTCCAGGAGATTTTTGAGGGCTGTGATTCCGGACGGACCTGCACCGATCACCGCTATTCTGTACTTCATTTGGGTTTTGGGTTTATTTTGTCAAACTCGAGCCTTGGGTGATATTGCTCTGTTTTTCGAGGATTAATCTAGGATAAAATTTTGAATAATGGGATTATCCGCAAGCCAGATAGTCTTGGGATTTAAATTGGAAAATCTTGCGGATAATCGTCCACAGACGACGGTCAACTGTCCACCGCCAATTCAGGTAAATTCCAACTTTGATGCAATTCACTAACTGGTAGGAGGTCATCCTTCCTGAATTACTTCCCAATCATTAAGGAAAGCTGTTTGCTTTTTATTGTTCGAGCTGTTTCAGCACCAGCTCAGTGAATTTTTCCATTCCGGTAGTTGCTTTTTCTTGGATCACATGAATGTTTGAGCCTAGATAAGTTTCTGGTTTAACGGGGTCGATTAGGAATTTTTTAGCCTGGCTTGGCACATAATCAATCAAACTCGCCGCAGGATAGACCTGAAGGGAAGTGCCCAATACCAGGAAGAAATCTGCTGTCTTGGCCAAGTTGATCGCGGGGATCATCATTGGGACAGACTCCCCAAACCAGACGATGAAGGGTCGGAGTTGGCTTCCTTTTTCGCATTTGTCTCCTTCTTTGATCTCCCAGTGATCGAGGGTATAGATGAGTTTGGGGTCGAGGGTACTCTGGGCTTTATTCAATTCGCCGTGGAGGTGTAGGACTTTGGAAGATCCTGCCCGTTCGTGCAAATCGTCCACGTTTTGGGTGATGATTTCTACATCGAAGTGGTGTTCCAACTCAGCCAAGGCCAAATGCGCAGCATTTGGTTGGCACTCTCGGGCTTGTTTTCTGCGCTGATTGTAGAATTCTTGGACGAGATGACGGTTTTTTCGCCAACCTTCGGGTGAGGCTACTTCCATCACATCGTGATTTTCCCAAAGGCCGTTGGAATCGCGGAAAGTTCGGATGCCGCTTTCGGCAGAGACACCGGCACCGGTGAGGACGATGAGTTTTTTCTTAGTCATTTGAGTTGGGCCAATAGTCTAAAGGTAGCAGGTCGGCAACTTTGAGCCAAGACATGTATCCTTCAAGAAATAAGTCAAATGCAGGGAAATGATTGCCATTTTCCTGGATTGTGATTTTTCCAGTAGGTAGGTGGATTACGGACTCTTGACTACCGGGTTTGAAATTGACAAAGTAGGAGGGAATCGGTTGGTACTTGGTGTTTTTCACCAAAAGATGATCTTTAAATTCGATCACGAGGTCTCCGTCTTGATTTTTGGTGGCGATTTTGGAAAAATCCAAGGGATTGGAGTCCACGATTTGAATGAATTTTGGCTTTCTGGAGAGTTCAGAAAATGCTTTTAGATCTACCTCTTGCATCTGGCCTGACCTAATTTTTTGTGCCATGGAGGCGATTTCTTGATCGGATGGCCTTTCTGGATTGGGTACCCGTTGGAGTCGATAGACTTCAAATCCTTCCTCTTTCAAGGAATTGGAATGAACTGCTCTGAGAAAGTGCATAAGGCTTCCATGGTAGGCCGCCAGCCTGTTCTTTTCGACTTCTTTTTGCTTTGCTTTTGATTTGATAAGGATGGGGCGAAAAAGCGGATAACCTCCTGAAATCAAAGATCTTTCCCTGACTTGATATTCAAAGACCACCAAATCATACTCAATTTCATAGCCCAGATTTTTATTCCAAATCTTCAAGGGTTCATTGCTTCTGGCATTCAGATAGCCCGGAGAAGTTAAATCATCCAAGATAAGCCGCTTTTCATTTTGAAAGACAGAATTTTGCGAGTTGTCGCTTTGGCCAAGGAAGTTGTTTTTAAAAACCTGCAAGTTTTGATACCATCTGGGGTCGCGCTCTTCATTGACTTCCAAGGCATCCAATTCAAGTTCCGTCTTCTCGAGAAATATGGTGATCTGCTTGTCCATTGAGACAGCTGAGTTCAATTCTCTTATGGTTTTTTGATATCCGAGCTTTGAGATGACCAAGTCAAATCTTCCTTTGGGGACGGAGAGGGAAAATTTTCCATTTTCATCAGTAAGGGTTCCAATACTGGTATTGGCTAAAAAGACCATGGAAAAAGAGACTGGATTTCGATTTTGCTCATCCAAAACAACACCATTTACTAGTGTTTGGGATGCAACTTCATTTACAAATACAAGAAAAAATAGGATGGAGGTGAAGCGTGATCTCATATTCAAAACTAAGTCAACTTATTGCAATTTCGATCCGAAGAAGTTTTATTTTAATAGGACTCTCGTTTTGGATTTTTGAAGATACTATTCCAGACTTTTTTCACTCGGACGAATGAGTATGACTGACAACATCAATAGGAAAACTAACCCTAGACATGAAGAATGGATTGGAAGAGGTAATCCAGCAGAAAGCGTCTCTTTTATTTGCTAACATTACTCACTTTTTGAACGGAATACTATTTGGTTAAAATTGATTTGAAAAAATTTAATTTTATTAAAAAATCAAAATATAGATTAAATAGTTTAGTTTTATGAAATTTTAAAATTTAATATAAAACAAATCCCCAATCATTATGATGAAATCAAATTACATTTTATTGTTTTTGTCGGTGGCTATGGCAGCATGGTCTTGCAAGCCTTCCTTCAATGCGGAGTTACACAAGCAAATTGCTGAAGAGCATGCCGCAATGGAAGCCGACCATCAAGCACTTGAGGAAAGTCATGCAGCCCTCGAATCCGAACACGAAACTTGGGTAAGCCAACATGAAGCATTGCCTGAAACGGATTCTCTTCATGCGGAACTAGAAGCAAAGCATCAGCTGCTTATCGAGTCTCACAAAGCGCTTCTTGCTCAACATGAAGAAGTGATCAAAAAGCATGGTGAGCTTGAAAGCAAACATGAATCAGGTGATATGACTGACGAACAGGTTACTAAAGAGCACGAAGCCATGAAAGCGGAACATGCCCAATTGATGGCTGATCATGAAAAAATGGAAAAAGAACACGCTGAGCTGAAAATGGATCATGAAAAAATGGTTGCTGACCATGCCGCCAGTAAACCTTAAGGGAATTGGTTTTCATTATGCTATTGACGCTGGCAATCCGGCGTCATTTTTTTTGCATTCAGGTCTGCTGCCTTCATCAAAATTCAGCACCAATCCAAATCAAACAGTTGTAAAACAAAAAAGCCGACCCTGATTTCAGGATCGGCTTTTTGCTTATTTCTTTTTCGCTGGGAATCTCCCTTTTTTCTTACCCGCATCCGGCTGAGCCTCGATGATCTCGATGGTTTCGGCGTAGCTTAGTTCTTCAGCCACTTTGCCCTTCGGGATCTTGAAGTTGTTTTTTCCAAACTTGATGTAAGGACCCCAACGACCATTTAGAATCTGGATTTCTGGATTTTCGTCGAAGGCCTTAATGTGTTTGTTGGCATCCGCTTCACGCTTGGCTTGGATCAGTTCGATAGCTTCAGCTTCTGTGATGGCCAATGGATCTTGTCCTTTTTGAAGAGAGTAGAAGGCATTGTCATGCTTGATGTAGGGACCAAATCTACCCACTGCCGCGGTCATCTTTTTCTCTTCAAAAAAGCCGACTTCCCTTGGGAGCTTAAACAGCTCCAAGGCATCTTCCATGGTCACGTTTTCGATAAACTGACCTTTTTTCAAGCTGGCAAATTGCTTGTCTTCGTCTTCATTTTCACCGATTTGTACCAAAGGTCCAAATCTTCCCAAGCGTGCGTAGACATTTTTGCCTGAAGTAGGGTGCTGTCCGATGAGTCGGCTGGTATTGACATCCTGACGGGAGACTTGCTCGGTTTCTTCCACACTGTGGTGGAATTTGCCATAGAAGCCATCGATCATATCCTGCCAATCCTGGCCACCAGCGGCGATTTCGTCAAACTCCTTTTCCACATTCGCGGTGAAGTGGAAGTCGATCACATTAGGAAAGTGCTCTACCAGGAAGTCATTGACCACCATGGCAATGTTGGTTGGGAAGAGTTTGTTCTTTTCCGCGCCGGTGTTTTCCGTTTTGCCTGATTCTTTGAATTTGCCTCCCGAAATGGTCATTTCGACGTAGTTTCTGGAAGTTCCTTCTCGGGATTCTTTGACTACGTATTCTCTTTTTTGGATGGTGGAGATGGTTGGTGCATAAGTGGAAGGTCGGCCGATGCCTAGTTCTTCAAGCTTCTTCACCAAAGAAGCTTCAGTATATCTCGGTGCAGGTCGCGTGAAGGTTTCTTTGCCTTTCATCTCTCGCAGTGCAAGTCCCTGACCGATTGTCAATGGAGGCAAAAGCGACTTGTTTCCTTCCTCATCCTCTTCGGGTTCGTCGTCGGTATCTTCGAGGTAGACCTTCAAAAATCCATCGAACTTGATGATCTCACCAGTAGCAACAAGGTGCTGAGGGGAATTGGAAATATCGACCGTGATGGTGGTACGTTCTAGCTCGGCGTCTGCCATCTGGGATGCAATGGCACGCTTCCAGATCAGTTCGTAGAGGCGCTGCTCATTTCGGTCGCCACCTGCCTGACTGACAGCAAAGTCAGTGGGTCGGATAGCTTCGTGAGCCTCTTGCGCACTTTCGCTTTTGGTGGAGTATTGTCTGGACTTGTGGTAGTGTGACCCAAAGGAATTTTCGATGGCATTTTTAGCAGCAGCCAAGGCATCCTGAGATAGGTTGGTGCTATCCGTACGCATGTAGGTGATCTTACCGGCTTCGTACAGCTTTTGAGCTACCGACATGGTTTGGGCCACAGAGAAGTAGAGCTTTCTGGAAGCTTCCTGCTGTAGGGTAGAAGTGGTAAATGGAGCTGCTGGAGATTTTTTGGCAGGTTTCTTTTCGAGATTTCCTACGGAAAAAGTGGCCTCCAGACATTTTTTGAGAAATTCCTCAGCTTCTGCTTTCGTCTCAAATTTCTTAGGCAATTCTGCCTGAAAGGATTTTCCTTCTACTTCAAATAGCGCAGTGATCCGGAAAGACGATTTGGCTTTGTGGCCTTCGATTTCACGTTCACGCTCTACGATGAGACGTACAGCAACTGACTGCACACGTCCGGCAGAAAGTCCTGTTTTGATTTTTTTCCACAGAATTGGAGAAAGCTCAAAGCCTACCAATCGATCAAGAATTCGTCTTGCCTGTTGCGCATTGACTAGATCGTAGTCGATGCCACGGGGATTTTCGATGGCTTTTGTGATGGCGTTTTTGGTGATTTCCCGGAAGACAATACGTTTGGTGTGCTGTTCATCCAGTTTTAAAACCTCCTTTAAGTGCCATGAAATAGCTTCTCCTTCACGGTCATCGTCACTCGCGAGGTAGACCATTTCGGCATCCTTGGCAAGTGACTTTAAGTTTTTGATCACTTCCTTTTTATCAGCAGTGACTTCGTAGGTAGGTTTGAAGCGGTTTTTGATATCTATCGCTTTATCGCCTTTGGGTAGGTCCCGCACGTGACCGTAGCTGGAGACTACTTTGTAATCCTTGCCGAGGTAACCTTCGATGGTTTTGGCCTTGGCAGGGGATTCGACGATGACAAGATTTTTAGACATAAAAGAGAATTTGTGTGCCGAGACGGCTTTCATGAAAGCCTAAAAATAGACGGCATTGTTTTCTCCTCCAAATATTATAAAATTACGACGTGAGGTTTTGGTTTGGTTTTTGGGGAATAGCTATGCTAATTTTTAGTTAAATCGATTGCGTAATGAAACAATTAATTCTTTTAAGACATGGAGAAGCAGGCTTTTCCGATGGGGTAGATTTCCAACGTCAATTGACTGCAAGAGGCAAAACGCAGTTGAATAATTTGGGTCAGATTCTTAGCAAAAAGGCAATGGCTGTGGATCGAATGTATTGTTCTTCGGCTACCCGAACACGAGAAACTGCTGAGATAATCAAAAGCCACATACCTGTAAAAGAGGAGATTTATGACAAAGAGATTTATTCTGCCAATCTTGAAATTCTCTTGAAAATCTTGGAAAAAACTCCAAAAGAAGTTGAAACCTGTCTGCTAATTGGTCATAATCCAACCATCAGTTTGCTGGTGTCCCACTTGACTTCTGGAGATTACATTGGACTTCAGCCGGGTACAATGGCTATTTTGGAAGTTGAAATCTCCGATTGGTACATGATCGGGATGCATACCGCTTCGCTTCGAGAAATTCTTTCCTGATCAGCGTATTTCTCTCAGTACATCTGCTTCCCTATACCTAGGTGTACCTCCTTTTTGCGTAGCGACAAAGCCTCCAAGCTTGCATGCAAAGTCGAGAATTTCTTCCGGTGCTCTTTCTTCGAGATAAGTTTTGACAAATCCGCTCAAAAACGCGTCGCCCGCACCAATCGAATCTTGGAATTTTACTTGGTATCCAGGATGCTCGATCAGCCTGCCTTTTTGATAGAGAACTGCACCTTTGGCGCCTCGGGTGATGCAGATGATTTCCATAGGAAAATGCTGATCGAGGTAGGTACAAAGTCCCTCAATCGTCGGTTCGGTTTTGAAATAATCTGCGAAAACTTCCAACTCGTCCTCGTTGATCTTGAGAATATCGGCAAAGCCCAGCAACGTTTCGATCACTTCGAAATCATAAAATGGGGGACGCAGATTGGCGTCAAAAATTCTCAATGTCGGATGGTGGAGCAGTTGAAGCAGGGTTTTGAGGCTTTCATTATTTCGCACACCCAAAGTTCCGAACACAAAGGCGTCCGCTTCTTTCACAGCCTTATCAAGATCTTCTGACCATTCTATAAAGTCCCACGCTACAGGAGATACGATGGTGTATTTGATGTTTTCTGGATCGCTGGTATCCACCAGTACTTTTGAAGTTTCCTTATCTTTTTTGGTTTGAACCAAATCCAAGGGTAGGTCAAAAGACTTCAGGAAATCCAAGAGATTTTGTCCGTCCTGATCTGCTCCGACAGCTGAGATCAACCTGGATTGGAGGCCAAGCTGATGGAGATTGAGAGCCACATTCATCGGGGCGCCACCTGCTACCGGTCCGGTAGGTAGGCAATCCCAAAGCATTTCACCGAAAATTACGACGTGATCACGCATGGTTTTTTTGTAAGTCTTTTTGAATTTCTTCTAGGGTTCTTCCTTTGGTTTCCGGCATTTTAAAGAAAACCCAAAGTAGCTGTACAACCATCATCAGGCAGAAAAACGCGAATATATATCCTGGACCAAAGCTATTGGCAAAGAAGGGAAAGACGTTTGCGATCAAAGCTGCCAAAATCCAGTGGGTAAATGAACCCAGTGATTGGCCCGAGGCCCTGAGTTCGTTGGGGAACATTTCTGAGATAAACACCCAAATCACAGACCCTTGACCAACAGCATGAGAAGCGATAAATCCGAATACGAAAATCGGAAGCCAAAATGCAGGAATACCGGGGCCGAGGAAGTTGTAAGCCATGAGGCTGAGTGAAATGATGTAGCCAAATGAACCGATGTACATCAGTTTTTTTCTTCCCAATCTGTCTATCAAATACAGACCAAAGAAAGTGGCGACCAAATTGATCAAGCCAATGCCTATTGTAGAAATCAGGGCGCTTTCCGTAGAGATTCCTGCCATTTCAAAAATTCTAGGAGCAAAATAGATGATCGCATTGATTCCGGAGACTTGGTTGAAAAAGGCAATCAGGATGGCCAACATTGTACTAGAGAAGAATCTGGGACTGAAAAGCACTCCAAAGCCAGCCTTTTGCTTCATGCTTTTTTCCTCTTCAATTGCCAATTGGATGGCCTCATCCACTCCGTTTGGATCTGTTTTGGTCAGGATTTCTCGGGCTTTGGTGAGGTCGTTGAATTTGGCGATCAACCAGCGTGGACTTTCAGGAATGGTGAAAATCATTGCGCTGTAGATTAGGGCAGGCACTGCTTCCACGCCAAGCATCCATCTCCAATCTTCTGGCAAACCAGCAGTTCCGATCAGGTAATTGGATACATAGGCCATCACAATCCCGAACACAATATTAAACTGGTAAAGCGCTACCAAAAGACCTCGATTCTTTGCTGGGGCGATTTCTGAGATATACATAGGGGCCACCACGGAGGATGCGCCAACACCCAAGCCACCTAGAAATCGGAAGAAAGTAAACGAGGTCACGTCCCAAGCGATGCCTGAACCCAAGGCCGAAATGAAATAAAACAATCCGATCCAGAGTAGGCTTTTCTTTCGTCCCCATCGATCAGCGGGTATCCCACCAAAAAGCGCTCCGATCACGGTGCCATACAGTGCTGATGCAATTGCCAAGCCGTGAGTCCAATCGCTGAGTTGCCATACTTCTTGAATGGCCCGCTCCGCACCGGAAATCACCGCAGTATCAAAGCCAAATAAAAAGCCGCCCAAAGCGGCAGTAAGGGAAACAAAGAAGGCGTAACTTTTAGAGGACATGGGTGATTCGTGGGTTTAAAGCTGTACTAAACTAAGGAGAAGGTTTTTATTTCAAAACATAAAAGGATCCTTGCCAGGAGCCTAAACCAAAATCAATCGATTTCCGACCGAAATTTTCGTGTCAAAACCAAATAAAATTCTGCATTTGTCTGTTCAGAAAATCCCCCTCAGGTGAAAATCCTTATATTCGCAGGCCTGAAAAGCAAACCCTTTTTCAGTCAATTGAGTACCCTATTCTGTATAGCAACCCAAAGTCATGACTTTACCAACTGAGATTTACAAACCCAAAAACCACATCCGGATCGTCACCGCCGCCTCGCTTTTTGACGGACACGATGCCGCGATCAATATCATGCGCCGAATCATCCAGTCTACGGGCTGCGAGGTGATTCATTTGGGCCACAATCGATCCGTACAGGAGATCGTCGAGTGCGCCATTCAGGAAGACGTGCAGGCTATAGCCATCACCTCGTATCAAGGCGGTCACGTGGAATTTTTCAAATACATGTATGATTTGTTGAAGGAAAAAGGAGCAGGTCATATCAAAATCTTCGGCGGGGGAGGTGGAACGATCCTTCCAGATGAGATCAAGGAATTGCACGGCTACGGGATTACCCGAATCTATTCTCCAGATGACGGACGTGCCATGGGCTTGCAGGGCATGATCAATGACTTGGTTTCTTCCTGTGATTTTCCGGTGGGTGATCAAGTGACTGCTGATTTTTTATTCGATAAAAATGAAAAAGGCAGTGTAGCAAGAGCTATTTCTGCTTTTGAAAATTTTCCTGACCAATCCGCTTCACTTTTGGACAAAATCCGAAAGGAAAGCCAAAACAGCAAAACCCCGGTTTTGGGAATTACCGGAACGGGTGGTGCCGGAAAATCTTCTTTGGTGGATGAGTTGGTGAGAAGATTTATCATTGATTTCGAGGATAAAAATTTGGCGATTATTTCCGTAGATCCATCCAAAAGAAAAACGGGTGGAGCGCTGTTGGGTGACCGAATTCGCATGAATTCCATTAATCATCCCAGAGTGTTCATGCGCTCCTTAGCTACTCGTCAGTCTAATTTGGCTCTTTCTAAATACGTTCAGGATGCTGTAGATACGGTGAAGGCAGCAGGATTTGATTTGGTGATTTTAGAAACTTCCGGTATCGGGCAGTCTGACACGGAGATTATTGAGCATTCGGATATTTCGCTTTATGTGATGACTCCGGAATACGGTGCGGCTTCCCAGTTGGAAAAAATCGACATGCTTGACTTTGCCGACGTGATCGCGCTCAACAAGTTTGACAAACGCGGAGCGCTCGATGCAATTCGTGATGTGAAAAAACAATACAAGCGAAACCACAACCTATGGGACATTGCTGATGAAGATATTCCTGTCTTCGGTACTATCGCTTCTCAGTTTAACGATCCCGGGATGAATCAGCTTTACCGAGCTGTAATTGGGAAGATTAATGAGAAATTCTCCGGCTTGGAGAGTTCCTTTGAGCTTACAGCGGGTACTTCAGAGAAAATCTACATCATTCCTCCGGCACGTACTCGCTATCTCAGCGAAATCACCGAGGTCAACCGCAACTATGACAAATGGGTGGAGGAGCAGAAAGAAATCGCTCAGCAACTCTACTCCATCAAAAAGTCAATGGAGGCGATCCAGTCTACCAAAGTGGCTGATAAGGATCGTTTGATCAAGGAACTTCAGGAGGTCTATGCGCAAGTGGAGCTTAACCTCGATCCGAAAAATAAAAAATGGCTGGAAGAATGGCCTGCAGAAGCGGCTCGCTATTCGGATGATTTTTATGTGTTCAAAGTACGTGACAAGGAGCTGAAGGTAAAAACTTACAGCACTTCTTTGGCAAACAGCCGAATTCCAAAAGTGGCTTTGCCAAAATATGAAGCTTGGGGAGAATTGCTGAAATGGGGCTTGAGGGAAAATGTTCCCGGACAGTTCCCGTACACCTCAGGCGTTTTTCCTTTCAAGCGGGAAGGTGAAGATCCGACTAGAATGTTTGCCGGAGAAGGTGGACCTGAGCGAACTAACAAGCGCTTCCACTATGTGTCCAAGTCCATGCCTGCCAAGCGACTTTCTACGGCTTTCGATTCAGTGACTTTGTATGGGGAAGATCCTGACTACCGTCCAGATATCTATGGCAAAATCGGTAACTCAGGCGTGAACGTCTGCTGCTTGGACGATGCCAAGAAGTTGTATTCCGGCTTTAATCTTGTGGATCCTATGACTTCCGTCTCTATGACCATCAATGGTCCTGCGGCCACCATGACTGCTTTCTTCATGAATGCGGCCATTGATCAGCAGTGCGAAGTATATATCAAAGCTAATGGCTTGGAGGTTGAGGTGGAAGCCAAAATTGAAGCGATCTATAAAGAAAAAGGTCTTCCAAGACCTCGCTACAATGCCCCGATTCCGGAAGGAAATGACGGGTTAGGTTTGATGCTGTTGGGTGTGACCGGAGATCAGGTGCTTCCAAAAGAAGTGTATGAAAAGATCAAAGCCGACACCATCTCCAAAGTGAGAGGTACTGTGCAAGCAGATATCCTGAAGGAAGATCAGGCTCAAAATACCTGTATTTTCTCCACGGAGTTTTCCCTTCGATTGATGGGAGATGTGCAGCAGTATTTCATCGAAAACAAAGTCAGAAACTTCTATTCGGTTTCTATTTCGGGTTATCACATTGCCGAGGCAGGTGCCAATCCGATCACGCAGCTAGCCTTGACCCTTTCCAACGGATTCACTTATGTGGAATACTACGTGTCCCGAGGAATGAACATCAATGACTTTGCTCCAAACCTTTCCTTCTTCTTCTCCAATGGCATCGATCCGGAGTACGCCGTGATAGGACGTGTGGCAAGGAGGATTTGGGCTAAGGCCATGAAACTGAAGTATGGAGGTAATGAGCGTTCTCAGATGCTAAAGTACCATATTCAGACTTCCGGTCGTTCCCTCCATGCGCAGGAAATCGACTTCAACGATATCCGGACCACGCTTCAAGCTTTGTATGCGATCTATGACAATTGTAACTCGCTACATACCAATGCCTACGACGAGGCAATCACTACACCTACTGAAGCATCGGTTCGTCGGGCGATGGCTATCCAGTTGATTATAAACAAAGAGTTGGGCTTGGCTAAGAATGAAAATCCGCTTCAGGGTGCTTTCATTATCGAGGAATTAACCGACTTGGTAGAAGAAGCAGTGTATGCTGAATTTGACCGAATCACTGAGCGAGGTGGTGTATTGGGTGCCATGGAGACCATGTATCAGCGTGGTAAAATCCAAGAGGAAAGCCTTCACTACGAGATGCTCAAGCATACCGGAGAATATCCGATCATAGGGGTAAATACTTTCCTTTCCAGTGAAGGCTCGCCGACTGTGACTCCGGGCGAAGTCATCCGTGCTACGATTGATGAAAAAGAAGCCCAAATCGCTACCTTGAGGAACCTTCATCAAGCCTTTGCAGGTTTGGAGAAAGACCAATTGATGTCACTTCAAAAGGCAGCGATTCATAATGAGAATGTCTTCGAAAAGCTTATGGAAGCGGCGAAATATTGTTCTTTGGGTCAGATCACCAATGCCTTGTACGAGGTAGGAGGGCAGTATAGAAGGAATATGTAAAATGCTGAAGTCTGAGAGAGACAAGAAACTAGACGCAAGACGCTAGATATAAGACACAAGATTTAGTGTAGCATTTGGTCTGAGGCTTGTTATCAATGTATTGCAATGGTGCTGCTTATGGAGAAGCAGCACAACCAAACTAGGGTTATCCTGCTTTTCCTAAAGCAGGATTTCTCATAAAAACTAGACGCAAGGAGCCAGATATTAGACACAAGATTTAGAGTAGCATTTGGTCTGAGGCTTGTTATCAAAGTATTGCAATAGTGCTGCTTCTGGAGAAGCAGCACAACCAAACAAGAGTTATCCTGCTTCTCCAGAAGCAGGATTTTACCCTACAAAATTTAAAAAAATAGAATTTGGGGTTTCGAGTTTCGAAAAAATCCGAAATCCGAAATCAAAATTCCGACATCGAAAATGTTGTAAATCGTAAACTTGTGCTGAGCGTAGTCGAAGCATCGTAAATCGTAAATCCACATGGCTAACAAACGAAACGTCACCGTCCGCATGAAGGCGGATTTGGAATATGAGTCCCGCAATCCGCAGGGAAACTTGGTCAATATCGACATGTATGATCCTGAACATAAGCATGCACAGTCTCCGATGGATCTGTTGCTTTCGGCCTTGGGTGGTTGTGCCTCGGTGGATGCAGTACTCATGATGAAAAAGAAGCGCAGAGAGATCATTGATTTCTTTGTGGAGGTAGAAGGGATCCGAAATGATGGTGTGCCGGCATTTTACACTGATATCGAGCTGAAGTTTGTGTTGGTTTCTCCCAATGCGACTGAAGATGAATTTGCCAAAGTGGTAGCGCTTTCTGTTGAGAAATACTGCTCCGTAGCCTCTTCGCTGAAGTCAAACATAACCTTCAATTCTGAAGTCCGCAGACCCGTATGAGAGTAGTCAAAGAACTGGTCCGGGAGGAAATACGGGTGAGTATTTTCTCCTGGAACAATAAATACATCATCAAGTACGAGCTTGGTCCCATGGAGCAAACCTTCAAGCTGAGCGAGATGGATGTCTTGGAGGAATCGGAGTTGGATGCGTTTATGGAAGGTGATTTTTTTGAAGAAGTGAAGGTGCGTTTTGAAGAAATGGGCAATTCTTTTCGAAGGCAGTTGGAAAATTCCTAACTTCCAAATCAACCACCCTTTTACATGATTCTTTTTAGAACTGCCCTTTTTGCTGTCCTAATTTTCACTATTTCTTGTTGTGAAAGAAAGACAGAGCCCTCTGTAGCCGAAGGACTTGAAAGAATCAAAAGCCTGATGGCCGATATGGAATCTCAGGCACAAGAGATGAGTACCAAACTAGATCAGGTCGCCCACCTTTATGAGAATTTGATAGAAAAAAGGGATTCAATCCTTGCTAAAGAAACGTCGCTAAAGTACACGTTTAAAGGGCCTTTCTCTACCAATCTTCCTGATCAAGATTATTCATTGAGTTCAGTAATCATCCTAAACACCACTTCAGACCGGAAAAAGGCAGAGGAGGAAGTTCGCCTTACAAATACCCTCGACAGCATATTTGCCTCCTTTATTCAAAATAACAAAATGGCTGTTCAGATTTACTCAAACTCAGCGATGCAGGTCAGCCGGGTTTATCCTGCATATGATGTGAAAAATATTGTGGATCCTGATATTGATGTGACAGCATTCAATTTCTATTACGAAGGAGATTCTGCACATAATCCCTCCCGAGGGTTGGTTTGGATTCCCGATCCGTATATTGATCCTGCCGGGAAAGGATGGATTTTGTCATTAGTTCATCCAATTTATGAGGGGGATAAACTTTTTGCGGTACTGGGTGTGGATTTCACTGTTTCGACTTTGATCCAAAACTATTTGGAATCAGTCGAGGGGAATTTCATTTTGGTAAATGGCAAGGGAGATATTGTAGCAGCAAAAGGTGAGGCTACCGAGTTTTTGGGAATGCCACCCTTGAAAAATCATGTCTATAGAGAAACGATTCAGGCTGATAACTTTAGAATGTCGGACTTTAATCTGTTTCACAGTAAAAGCGCAGAAGTGAGAAAAATGGCCCAAACGCTCCTTTTTGAAAAGAAAAACAGTTATGAGTTTGCAGATGAAGCTAATTTAAAGGTTGCACTTGGGCTTTCATTCAAAAAGATAGATTGGTTTTTGATTGAATTATTTCCTGAGTATTGATGGAAAAGAAGATTTTCGACCGATCCAATTACAAATTGACCGCCGTGGTAGGGGGGATTTTGATTTTTCTTGTGGTGTCGATCGGAATCAGTTTTTTCAGTGCACTCTATGAATCACAACTCGGCTCCCGGAAAGAATTTTTGAATAAGCAGACAGAGTTGGCTGCCAGAGGGATTGAATTTGAACTGATTCGTTTTCAGGAAGAAACCCGAACTTTTTTGAATTACCTTGATAACACGGACTGGGATCAAACCAAAGTCAGTCAGGATCTTCCTTTGGCTGCCAGGAGGACTTTTATTGCCTTCCCGAGTATTATTGATACGATTTGGGTGGATTTGGGGGATTCGGTGATGCGATACACAATTACTCCAAGAAATGATTTCATTCAGTCTACTGTAAGTCAAATTCCGGAATCAAAGGCTGGCAAGTATCAAGTGATTGAGGGTAAGTCAGGGATGAAGACGGTGTATTCTTATGATCTTTTGGGATTTGCCAAAGAATATGCTTCAAACTTTTATCAGACCCCGGGTGGTAGTAAATATTTACTTGTAGATGATCAGTTATTTGATATCGGTGCAGCATCTACTGTAACTGAGCGAAAAATTAACACAGCAGATCTTCAACTCATTTTTGAGGATATTTCACTTGGGTTGAAGGGTTTTTATCAGATTCAGTGGGCCGATGGAGAGAAATCAAATATTGATGGCATATTGGCGCAGTATCCTTTCCGTTTCGGATATGGTGACATTCCGACTTCCTTAGCCTTTTCAGCACCTATTCAGAGCCTGACCTCGGGGCTTTACAGTACTTACTTTTACCTGTTTATCGGAATAGTATTTTTGTTGGCTGGTTCGATTTTATTTTTTGTTATTTCTCTCAAAAACAGTCTTGAGGTGACCAAAAATAAGGAAGCAAGTCTATTGGAGATTTCGGAACTGTTTGACCAGCAAAATCTTCTCTTGAAGGAACTCCGAGGTTTTGTCTTTTTTCATGATTATAGGGGTGAGATCAACAGAGTCAGTGAAGAGGTGGAAGAGGTTTTGGGACACCCAAAAAACAGTTTTGTTACTGCATTCAGAGAAGGTTCTCAGCATCCCGCAGCACTCCAAGTCAAAGAGGAAATCCTTCAAGCAATTGCGGAAAAAAAGGAATATGTCACCTTGGAGGTAGATGTTTTCCGTTCGGAAGGGAAAAAAATCAGATTGAAAATTTTTGAAAAATTGATGTATGATACCTTGGGCCGTTTTGATGGCGGTATGGGTATATGCACTGATATCACGGAGCAACACCGATTTGAAAAGGAAATTATCGAAAGTGAAAATCGACTCCGAGCGCTGATCAATAACCTTCCTGATGTCATTTTCATTTATGACAATGAAGGCAAAGTGTTGGACTTTCATGTCCAGGGAAGAGAAAATCTAATCGAACCTGCTTCCCAGACTCTTGGTAAAAAGTTGGAAGAGTTTGTTCCTCCGGATCAGTTGAATGAAATCCTGTATGCATTTCGACAGGCCAGAAAAACCGGAAGTATCCAAACCATCAATTCAGTATGGAAAGATGAAAAAGAGGGTGTGCGTCATTATGAGATGAGATTTTTCCCACTCGATAGTTTTCAAATGATTTCGATTGCCAAAGATATCACCAGTCAGAAAATTTGGGAAAATGGCTTGATGGAAGCGATGAATGCCGCAGATATGGCCAGTAAAGCCAAGTCGGAATTTTTAGCAAACATGAGTCATGAAATCCGTACTCCAATGAATGGTCTTTTGGGGATTATTGACCTTTTGGAGAGTACCAACCTGAATAAAATCCAGAAACAGTATGTAGATATTATCAAAAATTCCGGCAATTCACTTTTGACAATTATTCGGGATATTTTGGATTACTCCAAAATAGAATCGGGAAAGATCGAGATTCACAACTCGGTTTTTAACCCAATGGAAGAGCTAAAAGCTCAGGTTGAAATCCTGATCGGTATAGCCAAAAAGAAAACAATCAGTCTAGACTTGAAGATTGATCCCAACGCGGATATCATCCTTACAGGAGATAAAGGCAAAGTCAATCAAATGCTTTTGAACCTAATCGGAAATGCACTCAAGTTTACCCCTGATAAAGGTAAAGTAAGCATCAGTTTGGATTTGGAAGAGTTCAGCGAGGAATTGGTCTATTTGCATTATGTGGTGGAGGATACAGGAATTGGGATTTCCGAGGAGCATTTAAAGCACTTGACTGAGCCATTTTATCAGGTGGAGAGTTCAAATACTAGAGCCTATCAAGGGACCGGATTAGGTCTGGCTATCGCCAAAAAAGTGGCAGAATTACTAGGCGGAGAATTGGTCATCCGAAGTCAGCTGGGAAAGGGTTCCATGTTTGGGTTTTCTGTATTGCTCAAACGATCGACAGAATCCTACTTAAAGCCAAGCAATCAAGACCTTACATGGCGAGATATCAAAGAGATGGGGGCTGTTTTTCCGCTTAGAATTTTGCTCGCTGAGGACAATGAGCTCAACCTTCAGTTGATGAAATTGATGTTTCAGCAGTTAGGCTTTGCTTTTGAGGTAGCAAAAAATGGGCGGGAGGCTTTGGACTTGGTAAAATCAAAAGAGTTTGATGTAGTGTTGATGGATGTGCAAATGCCCATTATGAATGGTTTGGAGGCAACTTTGGCTATTCGCGAACTTCCCGATAAAAAGGATTTGATTATCATTGGCCTTTCAGCCAATGTATTTGAAGAGGATCAACAGAAAGCTTTGGAAATCGGAATGGATGATTATTTGACCAAACCCATCCGATTGGCAGTCCTGGCGGATAAGCTGGAATATTACTTCAGGAAGGTAAGAGCGAGGAGTATCTCCTGAATTAAGTCCAAAGAAAATTCCCCCATGAGAAAGAAGTTCTCATGGGGGAATTTATTGAGTGATTACAAAGAAGTATTCAGATCAAAAGCCTCCAAGTAATCAGCAACTCTCCTGACAAACATACCTCCCAACGAACCATCTACTACTCTGTGGTCATAAGAGTGTGAAAGGAACATCTTGTGACGGATAGCAATCACATCGCCTGTAGGTGTCTCTACCACAGCAGGTTTTTTGACAATCGCCCCAATCGCCAAAATAGCCACTTGAGGCTGAGGAATGATGGGAGTTCCCATTACATTTCCAAAAGAACCCACATTGGATACGGTGTAAGTGCCACCTGCCAAATCATCTGCGGTCAATTTATTGTTTCTGGCACGGTTTGCCAGATCGTTCACTTTTTTGGAGATGCCCACTAGATTGAGCTGGTCTGCATTTTTAATTACTGGCACGATCAAATTGCCTGAAGGTAGGGCTACTGCCATGCCTACGTTGATGTCTTTTTTCTTGATGATCCGATCTCCGTCTACTGAGATATTTATCATCGGAAAATCCCGAATAGCTTTTGCTACAGCATCAATGAAGAAAGGAGTAAATGTGATTCCTTCTCCGTATTTTGACCGATAAGCTTCTTTGTTTTTGTCACGCCAAAGCACAATATTGGTCATATCTGCCTCAACAAATGAAGTCACATGAGCTGATATGCGTCTCGACTCGATCATTCGCTGCGCGATCATTTTGCGCATGCGATCCATTTCGATAATCTCATCTGCAGCCGATATACTGATTTGAGCTTTCGGTTCAGAGATAGAAGCTGATTTTGCAGGAGTTGGAGCTTGAGTAGTTGACTTGTTTGACCGGACTTTTAGATAGTCCATCATATCCTGCTTGGTCACTCGTCCCTCTTTACCTGTACCGGGGATTCTTGATAGTTCGGTAAATTCGATTCCTTCTTCTTTGGCTATGCTTTTGACCAAAGGAGAGTAAAACCGTCCATCTTCAGCAGGGGTTTCTTCCGCGATTTCAGGCGCAGAAAGGATTGCAGTAGTATTTTCAGGCGCTACAGCGATCAGTTCTTCGTTGACTGAGGAAACTTCTTCTGCGGATTTTGCAGGTGCCTGTTTAGAATCTCCGGCTGTTTCAATAATTGCAATTGGTGCTCCTACAGCTACTACGTCTCCTTCTTTGGCCAAAATTTTCTTCAAAAATCCTCCATGTGTGGCGGGTACTTCAGTGTCCACCTTGTCGGTAGCCACTTCCAGTACAGACTCATCTTGCTCGATAGCATCGCCTTCTTTCTTCAGCCAGGTAAGGATGGTGCCTTCTATGATACTTTCGCCCATTTTGGGCATCAGCATTTCTACACTTGCCATATCGATTGAGGTAATTTAATTGGGTTTATATTCAAGTTTTAAAATTAAATTTTATTGAACACCTTCCCAAACCGTCATGTTAAAATTTTATTTGTTATTCTGATTGAAGCAATTCCTTAGCAAATTCAAAACAGAAACACCTGTCAGTTGAATATTCAACATCCGATCTTGCGTCAATTGGAGCTTTCTGGCTTCCAAAAAACCTTCACCGGCGCAAGCAATCCAGACTGTTCCGACCGGTTTTTCTTCCGAACCCCCATCAGGTCCGGCAATTCCTGTACTTGCCAAGCCAAAGTCTGAGCCAAACAGTTTTCGCACGCCCAAAGCCATTTCTTTGGCAGTCTCCTCACTTACTGCACCCACAGATTGGAGTGTTTCAGATTTTACACCAAGGATATTTTCCTTGAATTGATTGTGATAAGGTACCACCGAACCTTGGAAATAGGCTGAGCTTCCGGGTACTGTTGTGACCAAGTGGGAGACGTATCCTCCCGAGCAACTTTCGGCTAAAGCTAGAGTTTTCCCAGCGTTCTTCAAAAGTTTACCGATGGCGGTTTCGAGCGTTTCTTCGTCATATCCATAGACAAACTTGTCGATCAATGGAAGTACGGATGCAATTTGACCTTCCACTTCGGCGGCTAGTTTCTGCTTGTCAGTACCGAAAGCAGTCAACCTTAGCTTGACATGGCCTAAGGAAGGAAGATAGGCCAATCTAATGTGCTGGGGCAGGTTGTTTTCCCAATCCTTGATCAAATCTGCCAGCCAGCTTTCACCGATTCCGGCTGTTTTGATCATTTTATGATAGATGATCGGAAGCGCAAAAACCTGAGGCAGCTTAGGTAAGACAAAGTCACGCATGAGCTTTTTCATCTCGTGTGGTACTCCCGGCATAGACATCCAATAGGTTCCATTTTTTTCAAACCACATTCCGGGAGCGGTACCGACTTCGTTTGGCACATAAGTGCAGCAGGATGGAAGATGGCCTTGGAGAATGTTCAATTGGGTCATTTCTCGACCTCTCCTTTTGAAAAAAGAGGTGACTGCTTCTACGGCTTCCGGAACTTCAACGATTTCACAGCCAAAATATTCTGCCAAAAGCGGTTTGGTAAGGTCATCTTGGGTAGGACCAAGGCCACCCGTGATGAGGATGATATCCGCTCGCTGTTCGGCTTCTGCAAATGCACCGAGAATGTCTGCACGGTTGTCACCCACGGTGGTTTTTCGGACGACTTTAACTCCGATCAGATCGAGTTCCTGACTGATCCAATGGGAGTTGGTATCCATGATTTGCCCATAGAGTAGCTCGTCTCCAATGGCTATGATTTCGGCTTTGACTAATTGCATATTAGGTAGTGGTAATTATCTGACTTTGGCTTTTTGGAGGATTTTGGAAAAGATTCCCGGGAAGAAACGCTTGATGTATACAGCCAGTGTTTCTTTTCCTCCGATATAGACTTCCTCCTTTTTGGAGCGAATAGCATCATACATCTCCTTAGCGCATTGCTGTGGACTCATTCCTTTGTCCTGGGCTTCGTCCATTTCGCCTAGCGGACTACCGTCAGCAGTGAGGGCATTTATGGATACTTGGGTGCGGATAAATCCAGGGCAAATCATGGTGACCGCAATCCCATCTTGGAAATGCTCGGCCCTGAGCGTGTCAAAAAAACCGTGCAGGGCATGCTTTGAGGCTGCATACGAGGAGCGGTAGGGTGATGCAAATTTTCCAACCAAGGAAGTCACTACAGCAAATTGTCCACTTTTTCTCTGAATAAAATGGGGGAGAATGGCTTTGGTCAAAGCTACTGTTCCAAAATAGTTGACCTCCATCAGTTTTCGATCTACACCCAGTTGGGTTTCCTTGATCAGGGAACGCTGGCTGATTCCACCATTGTGAAGGACGATGTCTATTTTTCCGAACAAGGCTATCGCTTCTGCTGCTTTTCGTTTAAAATCTGAACTGTCAGATAGGTCAAGAGGAAGTAGTCTGATGGTCTCAGGATGCACGCACTCATATTTCACCCGTTCGAGTTCATTGACTTTTCTGGAAGAAAGAATCAGGGCAAAACCTTCTTTGGAAAATTTTTTGGCCGAGGCCTCGCCGATGCCCGATGAGGCACCCGTGATCCAGATGACGGGTTTGGTCATGTTTTAGCGTTTTTCGTAAGTCACAAAGGCGAAAGGGAACTCATTTTTTTCATCAGCTGGGAATTCCTCACGACCTATTTCCTTCCATTGCGTTGGATCAATTTCCGGGAAAAAGGTGTCTCCTTCGGGTTCAGCGTGGACTTCGGTGATTTCAAGTTGATCACAAAGAGGAAGAGCCTCCCTGTAGATTTGCCCTCCGCCAATAATGAAAAGTTTTTCTACCTCGATTTTGTTACAAAAAATGATCGCCTCCTCCAACGAAGAAAAAGCATAGTGTCCCTCTGGAGCCTGAAAATCAGGGTTTCTAGTGATAATCAGATGGGTTCGGTTGGGCAAAGGTTTCCCTAGAGAATCAAAGGTTTTCCTACCCATCAGGATATGGTGTCCGGTGGTCAGGTTTTTAAATCGCTTAAGGTCAGCCGAAAGTTTCCAGATGAGCTGATTGTCTTTTCCGATTACCTGATTTTTTGCTGTTGCTACGATAAGAATAATTTGCACAGGTCTCCAAAGTTTGGCCTGAATTTACCTGCTTTATGGGTTAAAAAATGAAAAAGAGGCACTTTTTATGCCTCTTTCGATTATTAGTTCATCCCTTTCATCAGATTGGGATAGTCAGCCATGATATACCGCTGAGGTTTGTTCTTTTCCAAAGAGATTACCTTCATTTCGGAAATCGAGCCATCATTTGATTTGAAAATCATTTCCATGAAAGTTCCCTTGGGAGCATTGGAAAAGAGACTCGAGTACCGATCCATTCCTTGGTTGGGTGCCATGGGATTAGATTGGGGTGAAAACATCGAAAAGCCTTCAATGGGTTCTTTGGTCACCCAATACTGTGCTTGTCCATCCTCCGAGGTGATCAAGTATTCTTCGCATTCAAAGCCTAGGATACTTTTTGTATTTCCTGTTTTCTTCAGTTTGTAATCGGGTGTTGAGACCTGTTCTTCTACTTCTTCGTCCACCCAGTTTTGGAGGGTTTGTTGATCCATTTTGATAGCCATGCTTGACTTTGAACTTCCGTCATTGATCAAAATAATGGAAGCTTGATTTTTGCCATCCAGGATGGTTGAAGTTTGCATCTCAGAATTTTTTTCATCCTGAAACCACATGCCGGTATATTCAGTGGAGGGAGACAGAAGGTAATTGATTTTTACGGGTTCTTCTTTATTGCCTTTCTTGTCTGTAGAAGTTACCTCCATGACCATGTAGCCCGAAAACAAATATTCGGCTTCCGTATCTGCGGGTTCGCCGATCATGCCGGTAAACATTTTGTTGAGCTCCTTGGAAGCTGCTTTTTCAGCTTCGCTTTCTACCTTTTTATTGATAGCGTTTTGTGCACCTTGGGAGGCTGCATTCTGAATTTTTTTGAGAAGTTGTGCTTCAGCAGGGGTTGTCAAATACAGAAAAGCCAAAGCTGAAAGAAGTAAAGTGTTCTTTTTCATGATAAAATGAGTTGAAAAGGTTTGATCAAAAATCAAGAAAATGAATTGCATTAAAAATTTTTAGCATCAAAAAAGGGCTTAAAGTTTAAGCCCCCTGAGTAATTCGTCAATTTTCATCCGTTTTTTTCCTTCGAGTTGAAGTTCAAGAATTTCCAAACTTCCCGAACCGCATTGGAAATGAAGGTAGGTTTTTCCGTCGCTTTCCCATTCACCGGGTTGCTTTCCCTTGAGCGAAAGCTGACTTGGTTTGGTCAGGAAGATTTTGCAGGTTTTATCCTGAAATTCCGTCCAAGCCGCTGGGTAAGGAGAAAGTCCACGAACCAGGTTGTGAATGGATTCGGATGACTGATTCCAGTCTATTTTGCAGGTTTCCTTGAAGATTTTTGGAGCGTGGTGGAGGGCCTTGCTCTCGTCTTGAGGAAGTGGGTGGACTTCATTTTTGGATATTGCCTCCACCGTTCTGAGGACGAGTTCCGAACCAATAGCCATCAGTTTTTCATACAAAGTACCAATGTTATCGTCAGGCAGAATGGCTACATTCTCTTGGAAAATAATGCTTCCGGTATCAATCTCATGTTTTAAAAAGAAGGTAGTGACTCCGGTCTCTGTTTCCCCGTTGATGATCGCCCAATTGATCGGAGCAGCGCCACGGTAATTGGGGAGGAGGGAAGCATGCAGATTAAATGTGCCCAATGGAGGCATATTCCATACCGATTCTGGAAGCATGCGAAAGGCTACTACGATCTGAAGGTCTGCGTTCAAGTCCCTTAATTCTTGCTGGAATTCCGGATTTTTAAGATTAGTTGGCTGTAAAATATGCAACCCGAGTCGCTCTGCGGCTTCTTTTACTGGAGAGCCCACCAACTTTTGACCTCGGCCTTGGGGCTTGTCCGGAGCAGTGATGACTCCGACCACATTCCAATCCGCTTCGACCAGTTTTTCAAGAGCAGGCACCGCAAATTCCGGCGTGCCCATGTAGATAATTCTCAACTCTTCTTTTGATTTTACTTCTTTAGTCAACATTCAGTGTTCAATGTTCTTAATTCATTCAAAATTTGAGATTTGAAATTCGAGATTTAACTCGGAACCAATCTCAAATTTCAAACCTCAAATTTTCAATCAGTTATAAATCAAATACTTTCCCCTTCTTTTCTTATACTCCTCGTGGCCGGCCTTCCAGCTTTCTCTGATTTGGGTCTCGGTTTTCCCCTCCAAAATCTGCTTTTTGAGTTCGTCTGTACCGGCAAGGGTATTGAAGAAGTTGTTGAAAAACTTCTCTTTCATTCCTGATTTTTGGTAGGCGTCTAGGATGTACTTGAGGGTAAAATGATGATTCAGGGATTCTCCTCGAAGGTCCACTCCATAGCAAAGTTTGTCTTGGTGAGGAGGAGTTTTGGACATTCCATTGATGCTGACAGGGGTAAAGGTGAATGTCCCGAATTTGGGATCAGGATAACCATACATTTGGAAAGGTTCATAAGTGCCGCGTCCTAATGACATCACCGTGCCCTCGAAAAAGCAGGTACTTGGATAGAGTTTGATGGCTAAGTCGCTTGGTAAATTTGGAGAAGGCTTCACTGGAATGCTGTACGCTTGGGAATGAGTCCAATTGGCAACCGGAATCACTTCCAAATCGACGGTCAGTCCACCCTTGAGCCATTTTTCTCCATTGATCATTTTGGCAAGTTCACCGACAGTCAGTCCATGTACGATCGGAATATTGTGCATGCCCACGAACGACTCAAAACCCGGCTTGAGCATAGGGCCGTCGATGTAGCCTCCATTCGGATTGGGTCGGTCAAAGATGATGACCTTTTTGCCCTGCTCGGCACAGGCTTCCATCACGTAATGCATGGTGCTGATGTATGTGAAAAAGCGTGTTCCCACATCCTGCAGGTCAAAAATCACTACATCCAAGTCTTTGATCTGCTCTGCAGCAGGTTTTTTATTATTCCCGTAAAGCGATATGATTGGTAATCCTGTTTTTTGGTCTATACTGTTGTCTACTTTTTCGCCCGCATCAGCAGTGCCTCGAAAGCCGTGCTCAGGCACGAAAACCTTTTTCACTTGAACACCTTTTTCCAAAAGTAAATCCACCACGTGCTTGTTGGCAGATTGGGGAAGGATGGAAGTTTGGTTGCCTACAAGTCCGACTTTTTTGCCCTGAAGAAGAGGAAGATAAAGTTGCGATTGCTCTGCCCCCACCAATACCTGTTGACCATGTGTGGTATGAGTGAATAGTGCCACGAGGAAAAAGGCCAAAAAACAAATCAGGAGTGAATATTTCGCTTGCTTCATGCTATTTTGCGGGGAGTAGTGATAAACAAATTTAACCGAGTCCCTTGAACCTTTCCTATTTCATTGCCAAAAGAATCAGTTTTAAGCAGGCCGGAGGTTTTTCGGGAACCATTCACCGGATTGCGGTGGGCAGTTTGGCTATGGGACTTGGAGTGGCCATCTTGGCGATCATGGTTTTAGGAGGTTTTCAAAAAACCGTTTCGGATCGGGTTTACGGATTTACGGGCCATTTTCAGGTGCAGAAGTTCCAAATGAGCAATGCCTTTGAGGAGCTTCCTTTTTCTTTGGAATCGGATTTTTACAAGAACTACTCCAATCTTCCTTTCATTACCAAAGTCCAGTCTTTTGCGCATAAAGCAGCTTTGCTAAAGGGCGATGAAGAAGTTGAGGGCATTTTAATGAAAGGTGTGGGGAGCGACTTTGATTCCCTCGAATTCGCCAAATACCTCGTAGATGGGCGAATGCTTCACATCCCTGATTCGGGAGTTAGCAATGAGATAATGCTGAGCCGATTCATTGCAAATAAGCTTTTGATCGAGGTGGGGGACAAGTTGACGGTGTATTTTGTCCAAGAGCCGCCCCGATTCCGGAGAGTGGAAGTGGTGGGGATTTTTGAGACCTACTTGGAAAATTTTGATGAGAAGATTGTCATCGGTGAATTGCAGACAATCCGAAACCTGAATGGCTGGACCAAAGATCAAGTGGGAGGTTTGGAGGTTTTTGTCGATCAGGCCGAGAATTCGAATGAGTACTTTTTGAAAATTGACGAAGCTTTGGATTTTGACTTGCGTTTGATTGATAGCCGAGAGCGTTTTTTGGAAATTTTTGATTGGCTCAAGCTGTTGGATACCAATGTAATCGTCTTTATTTCACTAATTGGTTTCGTGGCGATTTTCAACATGGGCGCGATCTTGTTCATTTTGATCATGGAGCGCACACAAATGATCGGTTTGTTGAAAGCCCTAGGGGCTAAAGATGTTCAAATTCGCCGTATCTTCTTTTGGAATGGTATCAAGATATTGGGAAGAGGCTTGTTGATCGGAAATTCAATCGGTCTTGGGATTGGATTTTTACAAGATCAATTTAGGCTTGTACCCCTTGACCCGATCAGTTATTACATGTCGTATGTACCGATTGATTGGAATTGGCCGGTGTTTATCCTCCTAAACTTGGGGATTTCAATTTTGACAGCCTTGGTACTTTTGATTCCGGTTTTGGTGATTTCCAAAGTGGATCCGATCAAATCGATCCGTTTCGATTAAGCTGGTAAGGAGAAAAAATGCTTTTGATTTTCATCCAGATTACTCCTAAGACAGCCTCCTTAAAAATTTTTGGGCTCATTTTGGATTGTCCTCTTGTGCGATCTGTGAAGATGATTGGGACCTCGATGAGCTTAAACCCAAGTTTCCAAGCGGTAAACTTCATTTCAATCTGGAAGGCATAGCCAATGAATTTGATTTCATCCAAATGAATGCCTTGAAGCACGCTTTTGTGGTAGCATTTGAATCCGGCCGTTGCATCCTTAATTGGTAGACCTGTGATGAATTTGACATACACACTAGCAAAATAAGACATCAACACCCTGCCAATTGGCCAATTGACCACATTGACTCCTGTGATGTATCTCGATCCGATCGCCAAGTCATAGGTCCCGTCTTTTACTGCCTCATAAAGTCGGATGAGATCTTTGGGATCATGCGAAAAGTCGCAATCCATCTCAAAAATGAAATCATAACCCTTTTCCAACGCCCATTTAAAACCAGCAATGTAAGCAGTGCCCAAGCCTAGTTTGCCTTTTCTCTCCATGAGGTGAAGGCGATCTTGAAAGTCGGATTGAAGCGATTCGACAATTGATCCTGTGCCGTCTGGTGAACCGTCATCAATGATCAGGAGTTCGAAATTTCCTTCCAGATTCATCACCGTGTGTACCATGTCGCTGATATTTTCCAGCTCATTGTACGTGGGGATAATGACGAGTTTGCGGTGGGTCATAGTGCTTTCAATCTTCAAAAGTAAGGTTTCGAATGGATTTTTGAAGAATGGTGAAAGTGAAAAAAGCCTAAACTGTACTTTTGCGCAAAATTTATCCCCCATGTCACTACATATCGCCGTTGTCAGTTATTTCTCCACAGGAGCTTATGATACCAATACTATCGATGAGGATAAACTTTTGTCGGGGATTTTGACCGAAATGGGAATTTCCAATGAGATCCAAGCTTGGTCTGATCCTAAGGTCGATTGGTCTTCCTATTCCCACCTGCTGATCAAGTCCACTTGGGATTATTTTGATTTTTATCCTGAGTTTCTACAGTGGATAACTAAAATCAAGGCCTTGGGAATCCCTGTTCTCAATGATTTGGATACCATCAGATGGAATTCTTCCAAGAGCTATTTGCTAGAGACTGAAGCCAAAGGTTTTCAGACCATTGCTGGATTAATTTTGGAAAAAGGCAGTAGGCCAACAATAGAGCAAATCCAAGAAAAAATTAAGTCAGATACATTGGTGGTCAAACCATTAGTTAGCGGAGGCGCAAAAAACACACTGAAAATCCCTGTTTCTGAGTGGGCCAATTTTGAAGAAAAAGTGACTCAATTGGTCAAGGAGGAAGATTTTTTGGCTCAACCCTATGTCAAAGAAGTGGCGGAAGTAGGGGAGTACTCGTTGATTTTCTTTAATCAGATGTTTTCTCATGCTGTGCTCAAGACTCCTGCAAAGTCAGATTTTAGAGTGCAACATTACTTTGGTGGAACAATTCAAGAAATCCATCCGGACTCCAATCTATTAGAGCCTGCAAAAAAGCTCATAGACACATTTGGTCAAGGCACACTATACGGAAGGGTTGATGGAGTGCTGATCGATGGAGTGTTTCATCTAATGGAACTTGAACTCATCGAGCCTTACTTGTTCTTGGCACTTTCTGATAAAGCTATTCCGAATTACAAGGAGGCTTTGAGAAGGAGATTAATAGGTTAATTCAAGGTTATAAAATTGAAAAAGCTGTGGGATTCTCTTTGGAATTCCACAGCTTTTGTTTTTTGAAAAATTAAGAACAAACCTCTTCCAGTTTATTTTTGGCATAATCGCTTCCCCTTTTGGCAGCCTCTTGGATGAGTTGACATCCTTCTGGATTTCCCATTTTTGCAAGACATATTCCCTTTTTACCCAAGGCCTCGTAGTGGTCAGGATTGTTTTTCAGGACAAATTCAAAATCCTCCAATGCCCAAGGAAGATAGCCGATTTTGAGCATGGCAAATCCCCGATTATAGCGAGCGACCAAGTTGTTAGGTTCTTTTTGAAGGTAGAGATTAAAGGAAGCGGCTGCTCCGAAAAGGTCTCCTCTGCTAGCTCTGGCCATGCCGGTGTAGTAATAGACTTCTGCGAATTCAGGATCCATTTTTTGGGCTTGCTTTAGAAATTGTTCTGCTCTTTCCCAATTTTTAATCATAAGTTGGGATCTTCCAGCCAAGTAAATAATCTCGAGATTTTCAGGATCGAGACTGGCAGCTCTCAAAATGGGTAATTCAGCTTCTCGATAGTATTCTTTCTCAAAAAGTATTTTGCCAATACCTGCATAGGCTTGAGCGTAGTTGGGGTCATAATCCAAGATTCGCTCATAGTCCTCCGTGGCTTCTTTGGTGTTTCCAAGTTCTTCATGGCATCGGGCTCTGAGATGCAGCATTTTGATTTCTCCGACGTGGAAAAACTGCCTTTTATTGATTGCTTTGATTGCCTCCTCGTACTTCCCTGCCTTATAAAGTGATTCAATTTCGGCGGGATCTGCTGAGCATGAAAAAAGCAAAACAATGAATGAAATGGCCGTAAATGTATTTTTAAATCGTTTCATACCTAAATAAACAAAATAAAAAATGAGAGTTGAAAATTCTTCTGTTAATTTTTTTAAAAGATTATCCGCAAAGATGCCAGTAGGTTAAAATTTGAATTTAAAGTTGCGAATAATCGCCCACTGACGACAGTCAACAGTCCACAGCTGTTCTGAGTGATCTTAAAACATCACTCTGTTTGGCTACTGGTATGAAAGAGGATCTACAGATTTTTTTATATGAAAAAAAAGCGTCTTCGGGTTGAAGACGCTTTTCTAGTTAGATGAATTCTAACTTATAGAACTCCCTTAGTACTCGGGAGTTGGTTGATGTTTCGTGGGTCTCGCATCACCGCCATCTTGATCGCTCGGGCAAGGCCTTTGAAGGTTGCCTCGATTTTGTGATGCTCGTTATCTCCTTCCACTTTGATGTTAAGATTGCACTTGGCGGTGTCGGAAAAGGACTTGAAGAAGTGGTAAAAAAGTTCAGTAGGCATGTCTCCAACCTTCTCACGAGTATACTTTGCATCCCATACGATCCAAGGCCTTCCTCCGAAATCAATCGCCACCTGTGCCAATGCATCATCCATCGGAAGCATAAAGCCGTAGCGGTAAATCCCTTTTTTATCTCCCAAAGCCTTCAAATAGGCTTCTCCCAAAGCCAAAGCGGTGTCTTCAATCGTGTGATGCTCATCGATGTGAAGGTCACCTTTGACTTTGATTTCCAAGTCGGTACTGCCATGCTTACCCAATTGCTCGAGCATGTGGTCAAAGAAATGTAGGCCAGTGGTAATGTCACATTTCCCGCTTCCATCAAGGTTCAATTTGATGTAAATATCCGTTTCGGAAGTGGTTCGCTTGACTTCAGCTTGGCGAGGAGGCATTTTTAGAAACGTGTAAATTTCGTCCCAATCCTTTGTTGATAGTGCAGCATCTGGATTTGGATCTCCGATGAAAATGGCCTTTGAACCCAGATTTTTAGCCAATTGCACATCCGTAAATCGATCACCGATCACGTAGGAATTAGCCAAATCGTATTCCTCGGAGAAATATTGGGTTAAGAGTCCGGTTCTCGGCTTTCGTGTGGGCGCATTTTCGTGTTCAAAGGTTTTGTCCACATGAATAGCTTTGAAAAAGACGTTTTCCTGCTCGAGCGTTTTTAGCATTTTGTATTGTGCCGGCCAAAAGTCCTTCTCAAGGAAAGAATCCGTTCCCAAACCATCTTGATTGGTTACCATGACAAGCTCATAATCCAGCTCCTCAGCAATTTTGCGAAGATTGGAGATGGCTTTGGGGAGAAATTCCAGTTTTTCTAGGCTATCAACCTGGAAATCTGTCGGTGGTTCTTTGATGATCGTGCCGTCGCGATCTATGAAGAGTACTTTTTTCATGGTTATTTTTTGTCAACGGTCCACGGACCACAGTCCACGGTTGGTTAAAATTATTTTCAAATCAAATTATGAGTCTCTGCGCTGTTTACCGTGGTCAGTCGACTGTGGACTAATTACACACCTTCCTCAACGCCTTCAAAAGCGCTTCATTTTCGGCTCTTGTTCCTACCGTAATTCTAAGACAATCGGCACAAAGCAGGACTTTTGCGCGATTTCTTACAATGACTTTTTCCTCGATCAAATCGTCATACACTTGGTTGGCATTCGGGATTTGTACCAACAGGAAGTTGGCGTGGGAGGGATGAATTTTCTGGACAAAAGGAAGTTTTTCCAGTTCGCCGATCAAAAATTCACGCTCACTTAGAATCTCATGAATCATTCGATCCACTTTGGCTTTGTCTTGAATGGCCGCCAAAACGGTATCCTGAGTCAATCCTGAAATATTGTAAGGGGGCTTGATCTTGTTCAAAATCCGAATCAACTCCTCACTGGCAAAAGCCATCCCGAGTCGTAGTGAAGCCAATCCCCAAGCCTTGGAGAAGGTCTGCATCACCAGCAAATTGGGAAATCGATCCAATTCATTCGTGAAACTTGGTTCGTCATTGAAGTCGATATACGCCTCATCGACCACAACCAATCCTGGGAATTTTTCCAAAAGGTAAAGGATGTCTTCTCGTTTGGCCTTGTTGGCCGAAGGATTATTCGGAGAGCAAATGAAGAGGATTTTCGAGTTGGTATCTGCTGCCGCAAGGATTTTTTCCGGTTGAAGCTGAAAATCTGAAGTCAGGGCGACTTTTCGAATTTCCACGTCATTGATATTCGCACTGACCTCATACATCCCATAGGTGGGAGGAAGGAGAATGACGTTGTCTTTTCCCGGATTGCAAAAGGCACGGTAAAGCAAATCGATGGCTTCATCCGAACCGTTGCCCAAGAAAATCTGGCTTGGCCGAACCTGTTTGATTTTGGCGATTTCTTCCTTCAGTGCACTTTGATAAGGATCAGGATAGCGGTTGAAATCCTGTTCGGTGATGGATCCGAATGGGTTTTCATTGGCATCCAAAAAGACACCTTCCTTACCGGTATACTCGTCTCTCGCTGAAGTGTAAGGCTGTAATTTGGCGATGTGAGGCCGCAAAAGCGAATTTAAGTCAAAGCTCATTTCTTATTCTCCTTCAGGTAGTTGAGACGAATAGTTACTGCGTTTTTGTGCGCATCGAGTTGCTCATTGGCAGCCATGACTTCTACCACAGGGCCAAGGGTTTTTAGTCCTTCAGCGGTGATTTTTTGATAGGTCATTTTCTTTACAAAGCTGTCTAAAGACACTCCGCTGTAATTGCGTGCATAGCCGTAGGTAGGCAAAGTGTGGTTTGTGCCAGAAGCATAATCACCAGCTGACTCAGGGGTGAAGTTTCCTATGAAAACCGAACCGGCATTGTAAATGGCATTTACGGCTTGTTCTTCATTTTCAACCGCGATGATCAAGTGCTCCGGTGCGTAGTCGTTAATGAGTTCTAAAGCGGTTTGCTGATCTTCCATTACCACTGCGGTAGAGTTTTGAAGTGCTTTGAATGCAATGTCTTTTCTGGAGAGTTCTTCCAGTTGAACGTCGATTTCTTTCAAGACTTTCTTGGCAAATTTCTCCGAAGGAGTCACCAAAACGACTTGAGAATCCACTCCATGCTCTGCCTGAGAAAGTAAATCTGAAGCCACAAAAGATGGAACCGCGCTGTCGTCCGCATAAACCAAGACTTCAGAAGGTCCTGCAGGCATGTCGATCGCTACACCGTATTTGGTAGCAAATTGCTTGGCCGCGGTCACGTACTGATTTCCGGGTCCGAAAATCTTATCCACCTGAGGCACACTTTCTGTTCCGAACGTCAAGGCCGCTACAGCTTGGGCTCCACCCACTTTGACGATTTTGGAGATTCCTACCAAGTCTGCGGTGTAAAGTATAGCCGGATGGATTTTTCCTTCTCGATTGGGAGGAGTGCAAAGTACAACCTCCTTGCATCCTGCGATATTGGCTGGTACACCCAGCATCAGCACGGTGCTAAAAAGCGGGGCTGTACCTCCGGGAATGTAAAGACCTACTCGCTGGATGGGAACACTTTTTCTGCGGCAAACCACACCGGGCATCACCTCTTCGATCAATTCGGGCGCGGCTTGGGATGCATGGAATCGCTCGATATTGGCTTTGGCGGTTTTGATTGCCTCTTTAAGTTCTTTGCTGATTTGATCTTTGGCAGCTTTGATTTCTTCAGCGGTCGCCAAGAGGCCATCCAAGCTCACATGATCGTATTCTTGGGCGAATTTTTTCAGGGCTTTGTCCCCGTTTTTCTCCACCTTTTCGAAGATCGGCTTGACGATTTTATTGATTTCCTTGGTTTTTTGCACCGGACGGGCCAGTTGCTTTTTCCACTTTTCGGGACTTGGATTGACCAGGAGTTTCATGATTTTTTGGATTAAAAAGAATGCGTTTACAACACCATTTTTTCGATTGGGACTACGAGGATTCCTTCGGCACCGGCAGCACGGAGTTCTTCGATATTTTCCCAGAATTGATCTTCACTCAGCACGGAGTGTACAGATGACCAGCCTTCCTGCGCCAATGGCAAAATCGTCGGACTTCTCATTCCCGGAATCAATTCTGTGATTCTTTGGATAGACGTGTTAGGCACGTTCATCAGCACATACTTATTGCTTTTTCCGGTTTGGACAGCATTGATGCGAAACAGGAGCTTGTCCAAAATGGCTTTTTTCCAATCGGCCAAATTCTTGTTTCCGATCAAAACAGCTTCAGATTTGAAGACTTCCTCGACTTCTTTGAGGCCATTCATCATCAAGGTTGAGCCTGAGCTCACGATATCGAAAATGCCTTCAGCGAGTCCTATGCTTGGGGCGATTTCGACCGAACCACTGATTTCATGGATTTCGGCATGAATGTTTTTGGACGTCAGGTAATCGCCAAGGATTTTTGGGTAGGAGGTAGCGATGCTTTTTCCTTGAAAATACTCTACCCCAGAATATTCTTGGCCTTTTGGAATGGCGAGAGAAAGTCGGCATTTGGAAAAGCCCAGTTTTTTGAGCGTGAGTACCTCTTTGTCTTTTTCGACGAGTTCGTTTTCACCTACAATTCCCAAATCTGCCACTCCATCAGCTACATAACCAGGGATATCATCGTCTCTGAGAAATAGAAATTCAACAGGAAAGTTGGTGGAAGTGGACTTGAGTTTGCCAGTTCCGTTGTAAAATTTGATGCCGCACTCTTTGATCAAGCTGAGAGAGTCATCGGATAGTCGGCCGCTTTTCTGCACGGCAATGCGGATAATCTGTTCCATGGGGACAAGTTACGCTAGGAAAGTTTTGGTTTGGATTAAATTTTGGTGAATGGCCGAATCCCTGTCATCAGCATCACCGGGTGGGTGTGTAAAAGTCTTCCTCTCAAGAGGAATGATGGAAATGATGCAGCATGTGTGCATGCTGTGCAGTTGCTAAAAATTCAATATTTCTATTGGTGTTTTCCATTTTCGTTGGCAAAGATAGACTTGGAATAGAAACATCCAAACTGAGCGAGTGTTTTCTTTCTAGCAATAGATCTTTTGAAACCTGCTGAATGCCTGTTTGAGCAAGTGATTTGCTTTTCATTTTCCAGTAGAAAATGACATGGGTTTTTACTTAGATACCAGAAGAATTAGGCTGTAATTGATTGATCACAGGATAGGCATACATGGATAGAAAATTCTCCACAACCACAGAATTAGACGTGTCAATTTTATCCTTTAGTCTTCTTTCAAAAGAGGATTTCTCCTCAGCGGTGTAATGTGATGAGAATTTTTCTCCCTTGTTCAGTAGGTCGTAGGCGATGAAGTTGCTTGGCCAGAGTTTGTATCCCTTCCAAATTTTAGCATCTATTACTTCTGTCAACTTACCCAACTTTTCATTTTGGGTAAGATCGGAGGCTGCGATTTCATTCACCTCAGTGTCAATGACTCCATTGACTTGGATGTGAATTCGCTTTTTAGTCCCCATAATCCCCCTGAGTAGGTTTATAAAATCCTCATTTTCACTTTTCACGTACTTTTCATCCCTTGATTTGGCAAGCAGTTCGGGCATTTTGAGAATGTCAGTAGGGTCGTATTCGTAGGAAATTGAAACGGGTACGACTTTGACTTTTTGGAAAAAAGAAAATGGGTCTTGGGTTTCTTCTGCGAGCGTAAGCATTTTCAGGACCCCTTTGTGTGTCACGTCATTTCCATCCTTGGTACGACCTTCACGCTGGGCGGTCCACACCGAACGGTTTTCTCTGAGTAAAGACTTGGAAATAAACTCCGATACCAACACGGAACTTTCCAAAAGGGCCCTTCCTGATAATCCTCTTCGAATCACAAAATTGCGGTTGAGTTTAGATAGAATGTGAAGAAAGGGTTTTTTGATCAAGTTATCTCCAATAGCCGAAGTGGTCATCACCAGGCCGTTTTCATACAGACTTGCATTCAAAAGAGAAGTGTCCAAAATGATATCTCGGTGATTGGAGATAAAGAGGTAAGCAGTGTTGGGTTCGAGTTGATCAAATCCACCCGTGGAAAGTCCTTCTGAGCTTTTCTCCAGTACTTTTTTCAGTGCAGGATAGATAAAGTTGATCTGAAAGTCTCTCAAAGAATGTGTGTGAAGCATCAGATTTTTCCAATGCCCGACCGAATCATTTGGAAAGGCAAAATTCATCATCGCCTCCAGCATAGGGTCATGAACGATTTGCCTGATGGCAGCATTCACCTCAGCATCATAAAATGGTCTTATCTGGTCAAACTTTGACATAGTTGGGTGGAGATTGGGCTGCAAAAAGCAAAAATTACCTCAAAGATTGAAGCAAATCTGCTTTAGGATAAGTGGGATTTATTAATCTCTTTGAAGGTATTTGTTCATGAAGAACAAGTGCACAGGCAGTGCTTCGGTCCAATATTGCCAAGTGTGCGCGCCTGGTCTCTCGATGTATTCATGCGCTACTCCATTGGCTATCAGTAGCAGATGCATCTGTCGGTTGGTTTCGATGAGGAAATCATCCACACCACAGTCAATAATCAGCGCCAGTTTATTTTCCTTGATTTTATCCACCAATCCTACCGCTGTGTAGGGATTGAAAGTCGGCGCATCGTAGTTGATAGCCCCAAGCATGGCTTTTTGTCCTTCCAGTCTTGTGTTTCTGAAATCTTCAGGTACTTTCCACATGCGGGTATCAATATTCATCACTCCACTCATGCTTCCTGCTGTGACAAAAAGCTCCGGATGCTTAGCGGAAAGAGTAATGGCACCATGACCTCCCATTGACAATCCTGAGATAGCACGGGATTCTTTTTTGGCAAGGGTACGATAGGTTTTGTCGATGTGTGGGATCAACTCTGCGGTGATATAGGTCTCGTAATTGACCGAATCCATGATTGGGCTGTCGTAATAGTAGCTTGCCGGGCCTACACCCGGAGTGACAATGATCAGATTGTATTGCTCTGCCATTTTATTGACCAATCCTTTCTCGGTTACTTTTTGATGCCAGTCATTGAATGCACCTGAGCCACCATGGAGGAGGTAAAGGACTGGCAATCTTTGATCGCCTTTGGAATAGGAAGAGGGGAAAGTGACAGCAGCTTTCAGATTTTTCTTCATGGAAGGGCTGTAAACTGAAATGGTATCGACTTTCGCTTGGGAAAAAGCGACTAGTGGAGCTAATAATAGCCAAAGCATGAATAGGTTTTTCATGGGGTGGATAGGTATTGGGTTGAGTAAAATCCAGTTTGATTTGGGTGGATCAAATGGTCAATCGACAATAGGGTTAGCTACTTTTCCTTTTCAAAAACTCTGAAATAATTGTTTTCGGAAGGGAAGGAATGATAACTGGTTTCGAAAATACAGAATCGAACAACTTATTCCTTCACCTCTTAGCAAAGAATCCAAATTTTGGATATGCGGTATTTTGTATATTCCAATCAAAATCGATCCCGAGCAGGTATGAAGTCTTTTCAAAATACAGCCTATTTCCTGGTGATATTGGTATTTGGAGCTTTGGTCTTGAAAGAAGGAGCCTTTATCCTTGTTCCTCTGATTTGGGGAGTATTTTTTGCTTTTGCTCTCTATCCTTTGACAGATTGGTTTGAAAGGAAAAGATTTCCAAGAGGCCTTGCGATTTTCACCAGTATTTTATTGGTGTCGATTATAGGATTCGGAATCTTCTATGTCTTACTCAATCAAATGGTGGGTTTGATTCGAGAAGTTCCTGAGATAGGAGAAAATGTAAAGGGCAAACTTAACCGCTACTACGATGAACTGAGTTTGATCTTAGGAGAGGGTTTTTTGGATCCGGATCATAAGACAGATCTATGGTCTTATTTTAGGAGTGAAAACTTAAATGAGACCTTGTTTTCAACTGGTAAGTCCTTGACTTTAATCGGGATAATTCCTTTGTACACCTTTCTGCTTTTGTATTACAAGGATTTTTTTGCTGAGTTTCTCATTCGGTTTTCATCAAAAAATAAGGAAGCTGTCATTCACTGGGTGAGCGATTCAAGTAAGGTGATTCAATCTTACCTTATCGGGATCATCAGAGTCACCGGCATTGTGGCGATTTTGGCGGGATTGTTTTTATACCTAATTGGAGTAAAGTTCTTTATCCTTTTTGCTGCCTTTATCGCAATCATGAATCTGATTCCGTATGTGGGAGTATTCATTTCTTCTTTGTTTGCCATACTTTATGTATTTCTGACTACAGATACCCTGTTTTATCCCATCCTCACTTTCGCAGTCCTTTGGGGAATTCAACTTTTTGAAAATAATATCATCACCCCATTGGTGGTAGGTTCAAAGGTCAAGGTAAATGCACTTGCCGTGATTTTTGCGATTTTGATAGGAGGATGGCTTTGGGGAGTATCAGGGATGGTTTTGTTTATTCCATTGATTGGGGTGTTGAAAATCACCTTAGAAAGGAATGAGGATCTTAAACCTTTTGGATATTTGCTAAGTGATGATGTACCTGTGTCTGAAGTATCAGAAAACTTCTGGAAGCTCCTGCAAAGGAAGATTTCATCTGGGAAAAGTGAATAGAAATCGTCAGCCAAACTGCCAAACAGGACAAAAAAAAGCCTCTCAGTTGATCTGAGAGGCTTCTTTGTGCGGACGAAAAGATTCGAACTTTCATGCCCGTAAAGGCGCTGCCGCCTGAAGACAGTGCGTCTACCAATTTCGCCACGTCCGCAAAGGCTGTTCCGAATCCGGATTGATATATTAAGTCGGGGTGGCAGGATTCGAACCTACGACCTCCACATCCCAAATGTGGCGCGATACCGGGCTACGCTACACCCCGAAACTTTTATTCTGAAGCCATTTGCTTTAGAGTGGTGCAAACATAGAAAAAAAAAGATTCTGAGATGATCAGGAAAGACAAAAAAACAGAAATCCTACACTTTTATTTTAGCTTTAGTAGTTAAGGTTTTGATTTACTGTTGATTATTTTCAAAAATTATTTTCCTAAAAGTCCAAGTCAGCTTTTGATGGGATAGTTTGCGATGGTAGCGAGTTGATTTTACCAGAAAATTAGGAATATTAGAATTGCAATAATTAGCCCAAAGAAAAATGCACTTCTTGTCCATCTCAAGCGTGTTTTTCTTAAGAATCTATATTTTATAGATTCATCTATGGCCTCGATGCTAGCATTTTCTCCTGTTCTGGTTTGATCCGAGAACTTGAGTTTTTTTCTGATTTTTCCAAGCGCACGATTGCCCTGAAGAGATTGTTCGGCATCCTTGCTAAATCCTACGCCTCCTGTCATAACTTAGGGTAAGTATTAAATGTGGCTTTTATGATCACTTTTCAAAGGGAAGATAGCATTCTAATCGATGAATACATTACTATTCTCACGGATTCTGGACTGGCAGCTCGAAGGCCTATGGATGATTTGGAGTTGCTGAAAAATATGATCCTAGGTTCGAATCTCTTAGTAACTGCTCGATTAGATGGCAAGTTGGTCGGCTTTCTTCGAGGCTTGTCTGATAATTGCTACCGTTGTTTTGTGGCGGATTTGGCAGTGGCCAAGGATTTTCAGGGAAAAGGCATCGGGAGAGAAATCATTACTTTTACCAGAGACTTAACTCCTGGAGCAAGGATTTTCCTTTTTTCCGCGGAGGATGCCGAAGGTTTTTACCAAAAATTGGGCTTTCATTTACATGAGCGATGCTATCAGTTGAAGCCTGGCGAGGCCCTTTTGTGATTATTCTTTTATCTTTCTCACTAGAATCACCCACACCCAATTACGTATGAAAAAATTAATTTTAACTGGACTTGCACTCCTGATTTCACTAGGGGTTTTTGCCCAAAAGACCTATATCCATGCAGGTAGGCTCATCGACGTTAAGTCCCAAAAAGTACTGACGGAACAAACCATTGTGGTGGAAGGAGACCGAATCGTCTCCGTAAACGCAGGTTATCAGAACCCTGCCAAGGGGGATAAAGTAGTCGATTTGAAAAAATCCACTGTCATGCCAGGCTTGATGGACATGCATGTACATATCGAGAATCAAACAAGCCCAACGAGGTATGTGGATGGGTTTCGAGACAATGAGGCAGATGTGGCCTATAAGGCTTTACCTTATGCACATGTCACTCTAATGTCAGGTTTTACCACAGTTCGTGATATGGGTGGGACAGGTGTCAATATCGCCTTAAGAAACGCCATCAATAGTGGACTGGTCGTTGGGCCAAGGATCTATACCGCAGGTAAGTCAATTGCTCCTACAGGTGGTCATGCTGATCCAACCAATGGTGTGAAGCGGGAACTAATGGGTGACCCAGGACCTGACCAAGGAGTAATCAACGGACCTTATGATGCTAGAAAGGCGGTGAGACAAGCTGTAAAATATGGCTCGGATGTAATCAAAGTGACTGCTACTGGAGGTGTACTTTCTGTAGCTAGAGACGGTTCTGCTCCGCAGTTCCAGCAAGATGAGTTGGAGGCAGTGGTAGAGACAGCCAAAGATTTTGGGATTCATGTGGCAGCGCATGCTCATGGAGATGAAGGGATGAAACGTGCGGTAAAAGCAGGAATTCACTCCATCGAACACGGTACGCTTATGACTGAGGAGACGATGGATATGATGGTCAAGTCTGGCACTTGGCTAGTCCCAACCGTCACTGCAGGAATGTCTGCAGCTGAATACGCAAAAATACCTGGCTACTATCCACCAGTCGTCCGAGACAAAGCCATGCAAATCGGAGCTCAAATCCAGCAAACCTTTGCAAAGGCATATAAGAAGGGTGTAAAAATTGCTTTTGGGACAGACGCGGGAGTTTTTCCTCATGGGGAAAATTATCGCGAGTTTGTCTACATGACAGAGGTGGGTATGCCTAATTTGGAAGCTATCCAATCCGCTACTCTCAATGCAGCAATTATGATGGGAGTCGAAGATAAATTGGGGACGCTGGAAAAAGGAAAAATCGCCGATATCATCGCTGTAAATGGTAATCCAGATCAAGACATCAAAGTGATGAAAGAGGTGACTTTTGTAATGAAAGATGGAAAAATCTACAAACAGTAATCTGAGATCACTTGTAAAAACGAAATAACCCGAAAAACTGACAACTCGACAACTAATACATTTAGGTGTCGACAAACTCAATTTTTAAACAGAAACCAATACTTCAATCCATATGAAAATTAGACTCTTACTGGTTTTCCTCTTTATTTCCGGCATTGTCACAGCTCAGGAGAAAAAGGAAACCACAAACACGCCACTACCGAAAGCTCAGGTTTTTGAATCCAAGCAGTCCGTAACAATTGATGGTAAAGTGATCAATCTTAACGCCAAAGCTGGTACCCTGGAGCTCAAGGATGAGAATAACCGACCGATAGCACTTTATGGATTTACAGCTTATTTCAAGGAGAATCCAGAGAAAAACCGTCCGATCGTATTTGCTTACAATGGCGGCCCTGGATCTTCCTCCTATTGGCTGCACATGGGCATCATGGGTCCAAAGCGAATCGTTGTTAACGATCCCAATTACAACCAAGCTGCTCCTTATGAGTTGGCCAACAATGAGTTTTCCATTTTAGATATAGCAGATGTAGTCATGATGGATCCAGTTGGTACAGGATTGAGCATTCCGATAGGGGAGGCCAAAGGGGCTGACTTTTGGGGAGTGGATCAGGATATCCGTAGTACCAGTTTGTTTATCATGCAGTTTTTGAAGGAGCACAACCGACTCAATTCTCCAAAGTATATCCTAGGAGAAAGTTATGGCACGTTCAGAAATGCCGGTGTGATGAACTACTTGTTGGACAAAGGATATGCACTTAATGGCGTGATCATGGTCTCTGCTGTGTTTGACCTTCGTACACTGTTTTTTGCTCCTAATGAAGACCTTTCTTACATCGTTTACTTACCGACTGTAGCCGCAACAAGCTGGTACCATGGAAAAGTGGCAGACAAAGGAGCTGATCTTCCATCATTTGTTCAGAAGGTGAGAGAGTTTACAGAAAATGAATACGCTCCGGCGCTCTTCAAAGGCAACAGAATCACAGCCTCCGAAAAATCCGCAATTGCCAAAAAATTGGAAGGATTTACAGGAATAGCTAGCGAAGTCTGGGAAAGAGCAGATCTCAAGATCACTGCCAATGAGTACTATCAGGAATTGCTTCGAAAAGATGGTATGACAGTAGGTCGATTGGATTCCCGCTACAAAGGAATCAATCTGGATCCGATGTCCATGTCAGCCTTTACAGATCCACAAAGTGACGCGATCTCGCCTGCCTATACCATGGGCTTTTTGGATTACTACCACGGTAGCTTAGGCGTAAGTAAGGATTTGCTTTATGCTACTTCAGCTTATTCCAAAGAAGGATTCAAATGGGATTGGAAGCATCAGGGAAATAATTTCTGGGGTGCGGATGGTGCGGTAACTACTTTGCCTGATATGGCTGAAGCACTCAGCAAAGATCCTTATACAAAGGTTTTGATCATGAATGGATACTACGATCTGGCTACCGTATTCCACGGAGTGGAGCATTCTATTTCCCATATTGGCTTGCCTAAATCTGCAACCGACCGAATTATCATGACCTATTATGAGGCTGGCCACATGATGTATACTCATCTTCCATCAGCCAAACTCTTCAGAGAGGATTTGAAAAAGTTTATCCAAGATACCCTTAGAAAGTAATCTATGATTTCCAGCATCTCAAGAATTCGCCTAGTTCCGGGAGTACTAACTTTCTTGGGATGCTGGCTATTTTTTACTTATCAAAATACAAAGGCACAAACAAGCTCCATACTCTATTTCCCACCCCATCCAACAGAATCTTCTGAATGGGAAAAGCTGAAATCTACTGACTTGAATTGGGATCAAGCAGCACTTCGAGAACTTATGGAGTGGCTACCTACCCAAGACACAAGAGCCTTTCTTGTCCTAAAAGACGGAAAAATTGTGATAGAAGAATATTGGGGGGCAAAGCTCACTGGGACTGGCGGAATGGATCAAAATTCCCTTTGGTATTGGGAAGCGGCGGGAAATTCGATTTCAGCAGCATTGATTGGGATAGCTCAGCAGGAGAAATCCTTGAACATAAAAGACCGGACTCAAAAATACCTGGGAGAAGGTTGGACTTCTATGCCGCTTGCTAAGGAAAAAAACATTCGTCTGGTGAACCACCTGACATTCACCACGGGCATTAGCGATCAGGCCAAAAATCTCTTCGATTTTTCTCCCAAAAACCTCAGCTACAAATCTGATGCTGGTCAGCAATGGGCTTACCATCCGGCCACATTTTCTGTACTTGAGCAAGTAATTCAAAAAGGAACAGGAAGAGAACAAGAAGCTTATTTCAATGAGAAAATAGGAGATCAAATTGGTATGAAAGGCTTTTGGCAAAAAGCAGGTCAGACGCAGAGTTTTTATTCAGATGCTAGGTCATTTGGCAGATTTGGGCTGCTAATGTTAGCAAAAGGAAATTGGGCAGGTAAGCAGGTTTGGAATGGTTCTTATTTTTCTGAAATGATCCAATCCTCTCAAAAGTCCAATAAAAGCTTTGGTTATCAATTTTGGATTAATGGACAGGAGAGTTATCAATTACCAGGTAATCCAAGGGTTTACTCAGGTTCATTTATCCCTTCAGGTCCTGCTGATATGTATATGGCTATTGGTAAAAATGGTCAACTTTTAATGGTGATTCCTTCTAAAAATCTGGTAATCGTGAGAATGGGTGGAGCTCCGGGTGATTTACCTGTTCCCTACCTTTTGATTCGGCAATTTTGGGATAGGATGTCGTTGGTTTTATTATAAAATCAAATACCCGCTAGTTGTTTAGAAATTTTTTCAAGAGTCAGTGGCTTCTCTAAAAAACCTGCTACAATGTCGTATTCTTGGGCTTTTTGTCTGTCCTGAAAATCAATAGAACTCGATAAAATGACAATCTTATCTGTTCTTTTTGGGAAATACTCCAAGTATTTATTTAAAAATTCCCAGCCATTCAATACCGGCATGTTAATATCCAAAAAGATTAAAAGATGATGATCTTCTGGGATATTATTTAAAAAGGCCAATGCATCTTCACCACCAAGGAATTCCTTTATGTTGGAACTTATTCCGGTTTTGGATAGCAACCTTTTATTTATCAGGTTGTTGATCGGATCGTCATCTACCAAAAAAATAGTGTCAAATTGCGTCATTAAGATTCAAACAGGCATTAAAAGGAGTTGAAGGTACAAAATAAGGATATTCCTTTTCCGAGAAAAAGGTTTCAATACCTTTTTATTTTAGACGATTTTTAAAATCTGTTTTTCCATTCAAAAAAAAGAGGGGATTGTAATTAATCCCCACTTTATTTTGTATTTGAAACTGGTTGAAATTACATCATTCCACCCATTCCTCCGCCGCCCATTGGAGGCATTGCAGGAGCATCTTCTTTCACGTCTGCTACCACACACTCAGTGGTCAATAGCAACGCTGCGATAGAAGCGGCATTTTCAAGTGCAAGTCTTGTCACTTTGGTTGGGTCAATTACACCTGCTTCGAATAGATCCATGTATTCATCTGTTCTTGCATTGTAACCGAAGTTGCCTTTGTTTTCTCTGATCTTGTTGATCACCACAGAAGGCTCACCACCTGCGTTGCTCACGATTGTTCTCAATGGAGCTTCAATTGCAGTTCTGATGATATTGATCCCTGTATCCTGATCGTCGTTTGAACCTTTCAGGCTGTCAAGTGCAGAAGCAGCTCTTACCAAAGCCACGCCACCACCTACGACTACACCTTCTTGTACAGCAGCTCTTGTCGCGTGCAACGCGTCATCCACTCTGTCTTTCTTTTCTTTCATTTCTACTTCAGTAGCAGCTCCGATGTAAAGGATAGCTACACCGCCAGAAAGTTTAGCAAGTCTTTCCTGCAATTTTTCTCTGTCGTAGTCAGAAGTAGTCTTCTCGATTTGAGCTTTGATTTCTGCGATTCTGCCTTTAATTGCACCGGCATCACCAGCACCGTTTACGATGGTAGTGTTGTCTTTGTCGATGTTGATCTTTTCAGCTCTGCCGAGCATATCCGGAGTGGCATTCTCCAATTTGAAACCTCTTTCTTCAGAGATTACAGTACCGCCAGTCAGGATAGCGATGTCTTCCAACATTGCCTTTCTTCTGTCACCAAAACCTGGAGCTTTCACAGCAGCTACTTTCAAAGCACCTCTGATTTTATTCACTACTAGCGTAGCAAGAGCTTCTCCGTCTACATCTTCTGCGATGATCAACAATGGCTTGCCTGCTTGTGCTACTGGCTCAAGTACAGGAAGCAATTCCTTCATTGAAGAAATCTTCTTATCGTAGATCAAGATAAATGGATGATCCAATTCGGCTTCCATTTTCTCTGTGTTGGTCACGAAGTAAGGAGAAAGGTAACCTCTGTCAAACTGCATACCTTCTACAGTTTTCACTTCAGTTTCAGTTCCTTTAGCTTCCTCTACTGTGATGACGCCATCTTTACCTACTTTATCCATCGCGTTAGCGATCATGTTACCGATTTCTTCATCGTTGTTTGCAGAAACGGTAGCTACCTGAGCGATTTCCTTAGAAGTAGAAATATGCTTGGAGTTTTCTTTAAGCTGAGCAACTACTGCTGTAACCGCCTTATCAATACCTCTTTTGAGGTCCATTGGGTTAGCACCTGCTGCTACGTTTTTGATACCTACTGCAAAAATTGCCTGAGCCAAAACTGTAGCGGTAGTGGTACCGTCACCTGCATTGTCAGCAGTCTTTGAAGCCACTTCTTTCACGAGCTGAGCACCCATGTTTTCAATTGGCTCTTTCAATTCAATTTCTTTTGCTACTGAGACACCATCTTTTGTAATTGTTGGAGCTCCGAATTTTTTGTCAATGATGACATTTCGGCCTTTTGGACCCAATGTTACTTTTACTGCATCTGCCAATGCATCTACGCCTTTCTTCAATTGATCACGGGCGTTTGTATCGAAAAACAGTTGTTTAGCCATATTATTTTAGGTTTTTTCTTTGATGATTAAACTAATTAAAGGATTGCGAAAATGTCGGATTCTCTCATGATGAGGTAGTCGCTGCCATCTACGCTGAGCTCAGTGCCGGAATATTTTCCGTACAAAACAGTGTCTCCAACTTTTACAGTCAATGGCTCATCTTTTTTGCCGTTACCCACTGCTACGACAGTTCCTCTTTGTGGCTTTTCTTTCGCTGTGTCCGGAATGTAAAGACCGGAAGCAGTTTTCTCTTCGGCTGCAGCTGGTTGTACCAACACTCGGTCTGCGAGAGGTTTGATGTTCACGTTTGACATAGATATGTAATGTTTAAGGTTAGATTAAAATGCTATTCCACTTTAATCACTTCTTGTGCCAAGGACTTTTTGATAGCGAATTCTGACAATTCGGCCGTAAAAGTGAGATTTTTCAGGGAAAAGGCGTCTGATTACTGGCATATTTTACTGTCAAAATTTCCCATTTGTCAGCAAGAAATGTCAGAATTCAGTAATTTATGTGAGAGCAAAACAAGAGAAGCTGATGAAGACATTACCTAAAAACTGGTTGACTCAAGGTTGGATTGATTTTGAGTATAAAAAGTACCAACTGCTGGCCTACCTCCAAGAGGCTGAGAAAGAGTTTCGGTCTGTCAAGGTTTACCCCACACTCAGTGATCTAATAGATCACCATCGGATTTTAAAAGAGCTTGAGTCAGGTAAAACAGAATTGAAAAGCCTATTTCCAAAAGAACTCAATGGGATAGATTTTCAGAATGCCCAACTTCATTACCAACCAAAAATTCAGGATGATCAGGTGATGGGAGAGATTACTCAAATTACTGCATTTGCCCTTCCCAGACTGAATAGACGGATTGAAGAGGGGAGAAGTATTTTGGATTATGTAGAATCGAATGTGGTGTTTGAGCCTATTGGGATTCAGCCACTTTACACTAAAGAGGGATACATGATTGTCACTCAGGAGAGCGTGGGGGATATTTTTGCTTTTCGATATAAGAGCAACTTTATCCAGTTGGCTGGAGAAAAATTCAAAAATATTTCCATCTGGCTGGTTGGGGTTTTTAGGCGATCTTTGGCTTTTACTTTAGAAAAACTCAAACTTCAACTAATCAAAGAGTGTCAGGACCTGCCAAACCCAGCTACTTGGAGACTTCATAGTCGGCAACAATTTCCACTTCAAGAAACCATGCTGCCTGTCGGACAGCGTCTTTTATTACCCCATATACAAGGCTGAATTTTAGGTTAGGAAATTGATTTGCTTAAGTTAAAACCAATCTGACACTGATTTAATTACTAATTTTTACAATTGGTTTACTTATTACTTTGTTTTAGAGGCTTTTAGTTATGATTTCCTATTTTCTTGTTTATCTTTTCGACATTAAAGTATTTCAGTGCAAAAGTTTCAGATTAAAATTTTTCCCGATTCGGGATTTATGACCGTAAGATTCTTTGGTCATGTTGGGCTGACGGATATGGTACAGTTTACGAGGTCTATTACTCAAATGCCGGATTACTCACCTTATTTCCCTCTTATCTGTGATTTCAGGTCGAGTAGGGCAGTAGCGTATCGGATTGATATTAATGAGTTCTTAAAAAAATTCACCTCAATTGTTTCTATTCCTCACAAGAAGAAATATGGATTGATTTATTCTACGCTCAATCAGAAGTTTTTACTGTCCATTTTTAAGCTTTCAGGGCCTCTGTTGAATCTTGAAATTGAGATTTTCAGCAACCTTGATGATTGCATCACTTGGATGACTTCTGAAGAGGAAGTGAAAAAGGAGCTAACAGAGTATTTCTCAAATCAACCTGAAGGAGAGTAAAATAGAATAAAAGTTGCCCAAAAAATCAAAAGGCCTGCTTGAAGTTCAAACAGGCCTTTTTGATGAGATGCAATGTCTATTAATTTGCCGCCGAGTCTGCCGCAGCAGGCTGAGCTGGAATGGCGGTGCTTGTAGAATCACCAAAAGCTGGAGTTACTACTTGCTGCTTTGCAGTTTCGATGTTTGGTGATGAGAATTGGTTTGGCTGGCTGGAAGTGTAGAATGCTGAGGAAGCCAAAGCAAGCACCATGATTGAAACTGCCAGTATCCAAGTTGCTTTTTCCAAGACATTACCGGTACGTGTCACGCCCATGATTTGGGAAGCACTACCTCCGAAAGCCGCTCCGGCTCCACCTTTTGAGTTTTGACCTAGGATAACCAGGATGAGCAAAACGGCCAAAATCAAAATAACAGTAATCAATACATTAAACATATAATAAGGATTATTCTTTCAGGTTTTCAATTAAGTCCGCAAAGTAAGTCCTTTTATCGGGAAACTTCAAAGCGAGCTTCTCATAAATTTCCCTTGCCATTCCTTTTTTGCCCTGTTTGATCAAAATTTTGGCGAAAGTCTCAGAAACTAGATTGTCATTAAGTTTTGTACTAGAATCAGCCAAATTTTCTGTATTCTGATTGGCTTCTATTTCTTTGATCGTGGCTAGTTTGATGTCTTTTTTGCTAAAAGCTTTGATCAAATCGATCTGCTCTCTCTTTTTTGAGTCTACAATCTCTCTTTTTTCCTTGCGTTTGATAGTTTCGATGAGGTCATCTTGCGGTGGTCTTCTCTTTTTAGGCTTGTATATTTCTTTTTCTATTGAAGTGTTGCCTTTCAGTTGTTCTCCCAGCTTCTTCAAGGAGGCTGTTCGCTTTTGCGGATCTTGCTCTTGAAAATCGTCCTCTGGTAAGAGGTCAACTTTTTCCTCATTAGAAAGCGGCTCCTCCACAGACTGTTCCATCCATTTTTTTAGCCAAATCCTATCAGGACTCGTCAAAGCAGCTAATGCAAGGGATTGCCCGGGTATTCTATTATTTTTCGTAAACTCATATTTAGCAGCCAATCCATGCGCCAAATGAAAATAGGGGAAGTTTTCCTGAATTTTTTTCAGCTGAATGTAATCTGCTTTTTCTAGCGGATCGGACCTTTTGATGAGTTCCAAAAACTGAGTTGAGTTCACAAGCGGTGATTTTGGATTCAATATAAGTATTTTACCAGTTGGCTACAGTGGCGGTAAAGATATCCTGAATGATCGTTTCGAATATTTCTTCTACCAAATCATTTTCTACATCCAAAAAGGTCACCGAACGAGGATCATAATCTTTGAAGAAAGAAAAAGTCTGTTTTTTGTTTTCTTCCTCGTTGGTCAAGTTGATGTATTCCACAGATACGGTAATGGTCAATCGCATTTGTCCGGCACGATCAGGTAGGTTTGGATCACCACTAGATACAACCGCCTGAGGAGTGAGCGTGTAACTAACTATCGAACCGGAAAACTGAAGGTCTCCACTGTTTCTGACCAGTTCAAGTTGGGTGTTACGCTGGTAATATTCCTTCAAAGCTTCCGTAAATCGTTGTTCCATGTTGGCAGGACCTCCTCCAGAGTCATTGAAGAAGTTTTCCACCGAAAATGTCTTGACGAGCTCATAGTTAATATTGGTTCCGGTGAAGCTGTACTTTACCGCACAGCCTTGAAGACCCAACATAGCGACCCAAACCAAAAGTAATTTTATCCTATTCAATCTCATACTGCTTGATTTTTCGGTAAAGCGTACGTTCGGATATTCCTAAATCGCTTGCCGCATACTTGCGCTTGTTGTTGTGCTTGCGGAGGGCTTTGAGGATCATCTCTTTTTCCTTCCTTTCCAAAGAAAGCGAACTGTCATCTTCCTCATGGACGATGTCTTCGATCACATCCTCTTCGTACTCATCTTCGAGTGAAGAGGAGGTTTTTTTGGAATCAATCACAAAAGGCATGGGTAAGGAACCGGATTTTTCGCTTGAATCCTGTGACACAAGCTCAGAGTCAATTCCCTCAAAAAGCCCATGATGCTTTTGCATGAGCGATGGGTTGAGTCCTCCATTTTGGAAGGATTCCAACACCAATTTTTTGAGCTCGTTCATGTCCTTTTTCATGTCAAAAAGGACTTTGTAGAGAATGTCTCTTTCAGAAAAGTCTGAATTTTCGGAAGAAGTTAGTCCTACTGCCATTGGGAGTTTTGCGTTTTCCTGCGGCAGGTATCGAGAAAGAGTCTGCGCGCTGACTTCACGTGTCTCTTCCAACAGGGAGATTTGCTCGGCGATATTTTTAAGTTGTCGAATATTGCCGGGGAAAGCATATCTCATCAATACTTGCTGGGCATCAGGATCTAAACTGATCGGACGAACATGGTATTTTTCTGAAAAATCTCCGGTGAATTTTCTGAATAGCAGCACCATATCTTCTCCTCGTTCCCGAAGTGGTGGGACAAAAATCGGTACGGTATTCAGTCGGTAATAAAGATCTTCTCTGAATTTTCCTTTTTCGACCGCTTTGATCAGGTTGACGTTGGTAGCAGTGATGACACGGACATTGGTTTTTTGAACCTTAGAAGAACCCACTTTGATGAATTCCCCATTTTCCAACACTCTAAGCAATCTGGCTTGGGTGCCGAGAGGCATTTCACCGATTTCATCAAGGAAAATTGAACCCCCGTCTGTGACTTCAAAGTAGCCTTTGCGAGCTTCATGCGCACCGGTAAAAGAGCCTTTTTCGTGACCGAAAAGCTCGGAATCGATCGTGCCTTCAGGAATAGCACCACAGTTGATGGCTATGAATTTACCGTGCTTTCGTAGAGAAAGGGAATGAATGATTTTTGAGAAGCTTTCTTTACCACTGCCGCTTTCCCCAGTAATGAGTACGGTCATATCAGTAGGAGAGGCCTGCATGGCCACTTGGATGGCATGGTTAAGCAAAGGACTATTTCCTATGATCCCAAACCGTTGCTTGACACTTTGGATTTCTGCGGGTGTGATCATGAAAGAACTGGATTTACTTCCAAAACTTCCCCAAAAAGAGTGGCTTGAGAAACTTCAGTGATTTTCACCTTGACATAGTCGCCCTTCTTCGCTTCATCAGCTGGGATAATTACCACCTTGTTGGCAGAGTTTCTTCCTTTCAACTGCTGATCCGATTTTTTGGCAGCGCCCTCGATCAATATTATTTGCTCTTTTCCAAGATCGAGTTTGTTTCGTTGATGAGAAAGTTGGCCTTGTTTTTCGATGATTTCTGCGAGTCTTCTTTTTTTGACTTCTAAAGGAATGTCATCCTCAAACTTTTTAGCTGCCAGCGTGCCGGGTCTTTCTGAATAATAAAACATGTACGAGAAATCGTACTGCACGATATCCATCAGTGATAGCGTGTCTTTATGTTCCTCCTCGGTTTCGGTGCAAAATCCCGCAATCATGTCGGAAGATATTCCGCATTCCTCTCCAAGGATATTTCTGATAGCCTGAACTCGGTTGAGGTACCATTCACGGTCGTAGGTTCTGTTCATCATCTCAAGGACCCTACTATTTCCAGATTGAACTGGCAAGTGAATGTATTTGCAGATGTTATCGTACTTCTTCATGGTGTGAAGTACTTCATCCGTAATGTCTTTTGGATGCGAAGTGGAAAATCTAACTCGTAGAAGTGGGCTTACTTGGGCTACTAATTCTAATAGATTGGCAAAATTGACTACCTGGCTGACTTCTTCCTCTTTTTTGTTGAGTCGGGCTTTGTTATTTTCCTCTGGAGACCATTTGTAGCTGTCTACATTTTGGCCCAAAAGGGTCACCTCCCGGTAGCCCTTTTCGAAAAGATCTTTGGCCTCAGATACTATCGAATGTGGATCTCGGCTTCGTTCTCTTCCCCTGGTAAAAGGTACCACGCAAAATGAGCACATGTTGTCACAGCCTCTCATGATTGAAATAAAGGCCGTGACTCCATTGGAATTGAGTCTCACAGGTGCAATATCAGCGTAGGTTTCTTCCCGGGAGAGGAAAGTGTTGACTGCTTTTTGACCTTCCTCGGCTACAGCGACCAGATTAGGAAGATCTCGGTACGCGTCCGGGCCCACGACTACGTCAACGATTTTTTCTTCGGAAAGAAGATTTTCTTTCAGACGCTCTGCCATACAGCCAAGAACTCCAATGGTGAGGTTTGGATTTTCTTTTTTGATCTGATTAAACTGGCTGAGTCGCTTGCGAACCGTCTGCTCTGCTTTTTCACGAATAGAGCATGTGTTCAAAAAGATCACATCAGCTTTTTCAAAATCGGAAGTGGTGTCAAATCCATTTTCTTTCATGATGGATGCGACGATTTCAGAGTCTGAGAAATTCATCTGACAACCGTAACTCTCGATGTATAGCTTCTTGGTTTTGCCGGTATTTTCGTCGGGAGTGGTTTTGTAGTCACAAGCCTGCGCCTCTTCAGCGGAGATGATATCAATGTCTTTGATCAGATCCATGGTAGAATAAAACTTCGAAATCTAGGTTGGGGTAGATAGTCAATTAGGTCTTACAACCCTTTTTTGTTTAAACGAGTTGCGAAATTACTAAAATGCGGACAAAATGGCAGAAGACTCTAGCTTTTATTCTGGTCGTTTTCCTCTATCAAAAAAGGGATTTTCAGTTGGGTTCCCAAAAATTCCTGCTCCTCGACCACGTTGAGATTTGACATTCCCAGGCCTAAAAGCCTTACCGGTTTTGGGAGTTCTTCTTGCTTGAGTAGTTCTAGCCCAACTTCCCAAATGGCGGTGTTTTCGGGATATTGATCGAGTGTTTTGCTCCGAGTTTGTTGGGAAAAATCACTGTATTTGATCTTCAGGGTTATCGTTCTGCCTTTGATTCCCGACTTTTCGATTCTCCGGGTAAGTTCCTCATAAATTGGATAGAGATTCTCTTCCAGTTCGGCGGGGGTGATCAGATCTTTTTCAAAGGTGTTTTCAGCACTGAGCGATTTTCTGACACGATGCGGCTGTACTTCAGAAAGGTGGATTCCCCTCACAATATTGAAGTAGTGAAGTCCTGATTTGCCGAATTTCTTGGTAAGAAACTGAAGTGAAAATTCTTTGAGCTCTTTGCCTGAATGGATCCCTAGTTGCTGCATTTTTTCCGCAGTCACCTTGCCAATTCCGAAAAACTTATGAATTGGGAGCTTTTCCAAGAAATCTGCCGCATCCTCAGGCAAGATGTGCGCTTGGCCATTTGGCTTGTTGAGGTCGGAGGCGGTTTTTGCCAAGAATTTGTTGTAAGAAATGCCTGCAGATGCAGTCAGTCCAGTCTGTTCTTTGATCTTTTGGCGGATTTGCTTGGCGATCAGAATTGCAGATTTGATTCCCAATTTGTTTTCTGTCACATCCAAAAAAGCTTCATCAAAAGCCAAAGGCTCAACCAAATCAGTGTATTCGTAAAAAATCTCCCGGATTTGCAGAGAGATCTCTTTGTATCGTTCAAACCTTGGTTTTGCAAAAATGAGGGTTGGACATTTTTTGGCGGCAAGCGACGAGGCCATAGCCGAGTGTATCCCAAATTTTCTGGCTTCATAACTTGCCGCTGCGACTACTCCTCGAGCTTCATTTCCTCCCACCACCAAGGGTTTTCCTCTCCATTCGGGATGATCCAGCTGCTCCACTGAAGCATAAAAGGCATCCATGTCCACATGGATAATTTTACGAATTGGGGTGGCTTGTTCTGATTTAGTTTCCACGAAGTAGCTCAAAGATGGCCTGGGCTTTTAGTGCGCATTCCTCGTATTCGTGACTCGCCGAAGCATCGATGGTAATGGCACTACCCACTCCAAAATACAGTTTTTTCACCTCAAGATCTGCGATGATCGAACGAATGACCACAGAAAAATCAAAATCTCCTCGATCATCTATCCAACCAAAAGCTCCGGAAAACCAACCTCGCTTAAAGCTTTCAAGTTGGTCAAGGATCTCCATAGTGCTGATTTTGGGAGCGCCAGTCATACTGCCCATGGGAAATGTGGCTTCCATGATCTCTTTGAAAGAAGTGTTGGGCAAAAGCTCTGAGCTGACCGTTGAGATCATTTGGAATACCCTAGGAAGAGCGTATATGCCGAATAATTCTTCCACTTGTACGCTTCCAGTCCTTGATACTTTTGAGAGGTCATTTCTCATCAGATCAGTGATCATCAGATTTTCGGCTCGTTCTTTTTCACTTGTTAGAAGGTGCAAGCGATTTTCATGATCTTTAATTGGATCAATATCTCGAGAGATAGTTCCTTTGATGGGTTGGGAAATTAGCCGGTTTCCGGATTTTTTCAGGAATCTTTCTGGTGAAGCTGATACCAACCAGGTAGAATTTGCCTTGAAAAGCGCTGCAAAGGGCATTTTTGAAAGCTGATTTAGTTTCAAAAAAGCCCCAATAGGATCCCAAGAATCAAATTCTCCAGAATAAGCTTGGCAGAAATTGGCTTCGTAGGTATTGCCTTCTATGATTTGCTGTTGAATGACTGCTACTTTTTCTAGGTATTCTTCTTTATAAAGTTGGGGAACGATCTTACAGGATACCTTTTTTTCAAAGGGGATAATTTGCTGATCGATCTCAGTAATCCATTTTTCCGGGATAGGATTAGGTGAAGAAATCCCATCAGGATGAATGGTCAAGATCCAATCGGGTGAGAAAAAACAAGAATCAGGTAAAGTGAAAAAATCTAGGTTTTGGCTATTTAAATTCTCAAACCTGTTTTTAAGGTCATATCCCAAAATTCCCACTTTACAGGAAGTCTTATTCCAAAGTTCGTCTTCGTTTAGTTTTTCATTTCCCAGAAAAAGAAAGTCACCAAATGCGCCATGCCTATACCTGTGAGAATTCCCTGAGGTCCAAGCAAAAAAGGGGAAGTTTTTATCAGCCCAGTAGAGGAGTTTTTCCTTCCAATCAATGGATGTGAAGGAGTAAAAATTTGAGTTGTAATCCATCTTGACACAAAAAAAGGGGGAATTTTTAGAATTCCCCCTCAGTCATTGTGGTAGTTGGTTAATTATTTCGCGTTCACGTCCAACACCAAAGACACAGTGTTGTAGATAAACTGATCTTTTGCCTTGTTGGTGGCAGCTGCCTCGTCACCATACATCAAGCCCCACTGAGTTCTGTCAATGTTAAAGCCAGCTTTAGCTGATACTGTTCCATTTGCGATGGTTACTGCTGCTGGAAATTTGATGTTTTTTGTAGTTCCTCTCATAGTCAAGTTACCGCTGATCCAATGAGTAGGATTTGCTGGAGTAAGCGAGCTATCAGAAGAAGGAGTGTTTTCAGAAGCGAATTCAGTTTTATCAGCCACAGCGTCTGTTGCAGCGTAAGGAGTTACACCAGTGATTTCGAAAGTTGCAGTTGGGAAATTGGCGGCATCAAAGAAGTCTGGAGACTGCAAGTGACCGTATAGCTTTCCATGAAACTCAGACCCTGCTTCCATATCCTCAATGGTAAGTCCTGGAATGTCAAAGGTGAATGATCCTCCTGTGATTTGATCACCTGCAACTGTCAAAGCTCCAGCAGTAGTAGGGATTTTTCCAAAATGCTTGCCGGTTGGCTTATAGCCTGTCCATGCGATAGTAGAAGTTGCAAGGTCAAGAGTAAGGGTTTGACCTTCTCCTGCAGCTACTTCCTGAGCGTCAGTAGTTTCTACGGTGTCACCTGGCTTTCCACAAGCGAAAGCGATCATTGAAGCGGCTACGAATAAGCCAATTTGTCTTGTAATTTTCATAGTAATAAGTGTGTTGGATTGGTTACTACATTTAATGTATAGACATGTAAAGCCTAGGCGCAATCAAAAAGTTCAATCCTCTTCGATTTTTTTTACTTTCGGAAAAAAAAAATATGGCGTTGTTAATGGATGTCCAGGGGAAGTCTCCTGAGTTTGGCAGTGATTGCTGGTTAGCTCCCAATGCTACAGTGGTGGGGGATGTGAAAATGGGAAACAATTGTACCGTGTGGTTTAATGCGGTCATTAGAGGTGATGTGCATGAGATCAGAATAGGGAATGATACTAATATACAAGATGGGGTAGTAATTCATTGCACTTATCAGAAAGCTCCAACCTACATTGGAAATCAAGTATCTATAGCTCATAATGCCGTAGTCCATGGATGTACTATTCACGATCGGGTATTGGTGGGTATGGGGGCAATTGTTATGGATGGTGCGGTAATTCATTCGGATTCGGTAATAGCGGCAGGCGCAGTCATCCTTGCCGGTACAATAGTAGAATCAGGGTCTATTTATGCGGGCATGCCTGCCAAGAAAGTAAAAGAGATCGGTCCTGAAATGCGTGAAGTAATCCAGCGAACTGCCAGAAATTACCCGATGTATGCTACCTGGTTTGAGGAGAAATAGCCAAAAATATCACATCTAAAAAAAACTCTTATTTACAGTTTGTTTTATTTTTTTTGTATTTTAGTTCCAATATTTTGTCTTATGAATACACTTTTTGAATTTTTAGGTAATAAAAAGACCCTAGGTGTCTTGTTGATCCTTTTTGTGATCTTCAATTTTTCCTTGACTTATTTTATGCCAAAAGATCAAGCGCTGGATCTGAAGTTTGCGTATTCGGTGGAAGAGGCCTACTTACTAGTCGGGCAGTTGAATCACGTCCAAAGAGAGTTTTATTGTTTTGGTGCTTGGGCCTTAGATCTGCCTTATATGATCATTTATGGGCTGTTTTTTGGTGGAATTCTTTATCGACTTTGGAATAAAAAAAGGTTGGCTTGGTTAGCTTTTTTAGCTTCGACTGCTGACTTTTTCGAGAACTTATCAATTCTCACAATCTTAAAAGACTATCCTAGTCATCAGGCAGAAATGGTGACCCTCGCGTCCATTTTTACAACGGTAAAATGGATTTTTGTAGGCACGGTGTTAATTGCCATTCTTGTGGGTTTACTTATACGATTTTTTCACTTTTCTTTTATATATGCGGCTTCAAAGGAAGCAAGGATCTAAAACTTTTTTGGAGAACATGAATATCCGCAATTTTGCCACTAGTCAGGTCCTCGGTTCTAAAGATCGCTGATACTCATCGACTCCTCTAATCAGACTTCAAACACAATTTTATTGCAAAGCGGATATTCATATTGCAGAAATATTCTTTTTTCTTTCGACGATTTTTGACTAGTATTTGAGACTGGAATTTCTTTCCGGCTGATTTTTAATTCAAGAAAATGAAAGAAGAATATTTCAAATGGTACTCGCCTCATTTGCAGCGTGATGTGGAGATGTTGGTTTTTGGACATGGCGGTTATCCAGTGGTGGTTTTCCCTACATCCAAAGGATCATTCCATGAAAACAAAGACATGGGACTTATTGGATCGGCCCAATGGTATCTCGATCAGGGTTTGATTCAGATCTTTTGTCCGGAAAGCAATGATGCCCAAAGCTTTTACAACAAGTCAATTCATCCTCACGATCGCATTCAAAATCATGTGGCGTACGACAAGATGATTTGCCATGAGCTGATCGAACGCATCCGGCTGAATACATCCTCGGCCAAAGTTGCCCTTGCGGGTTGCAGTTTTGGAGGCTACCATGCAGCTAATTTTGCTTTCCGTCATCCCGGATATGTCAGTCACCTATTTAGTATGAGTGGAGCCTTTGATATCAGAAACTTTATGGATGACTATCAGCATGATGATATCTATTATAACTGTCCTCTGGAGTACCTACCGGGGCTAAATGATGGGGAGCTCTGGAATATGGGAATTGTATTGGGTACCTCCAATTGGGATATTTGCTTCGATTCCAATTTGAAATTACATGAAGTCTTGAAGTCCAAAAATATTTCTCACTGGCTAGATGTGAGACAAGATAGACAGCACGATTGGCCCCTCTGGAAAGAAATGTTTCCTCATTACCTATCACTTCTCAAGTTTTAATAACCGCTAATTAAATACCTAAGCTTAAAAATTTATACCCAATAAAACATGAAAAAAATCGGGATACTTTTCGGTATGGAGGACACCTTTCCCCATGCATTTGTAGAAAGAGTAAATCAAAAAGCAGAAAAAGGAATCGTAGCTGAACCAGTTCGAATCGATAAGGTAATGCAAAATCAGCTCACTGAATACGCCGTCATCATCGACAGGATTTCACAGGATGTTCCTTTTTACAGAGCTTATTTAAAAAATGCAGCACTTACTGGTACTGCTGTCATCAACAATCCTTTCTGGTGGAGTGCAGATGATAAGTTTTTTAATAATTGCCTCGCAGACACGTTGGGAGTTCCACTTCCGAAAACAGTCATTTTGCCCTCAGCCAAGCATCCTGATGACACTACAGCTAAGTCCTTCCGCAATTTGGTAGCTCCATTGGATTGGGAAGGTATCTTCAATTATGTTGGTTTTCCGGCATACATGAAGCCTTATGCCGGAGGTGGATGGAAGAATGTATATCGACTAGAAGATAAGGAGGAATTTTTCCAAAAACATCCCGAAACAGGACAGTTGGTAATGCTTCTTCAGGAGGAAATCGTATTTGATGAATACTTCAGAGTGTATTGCCTTGGAGGTAAAGCAGTCCGAATCATGGAATACGAACCTCGAAATCCGCACCATTTGAGATATGTCGTAGATCGTGCACCTGCATCAAAAAAGCTTCTTGCGACGGTTAAGGATTATACTCAAAGACTCTGTACTGGATTAGGCTATGATTTCAACACGGTAGAGTTTGCCGTGAGAGATGGGATACCTTATGCTATTGATTTTGGTAATCCTGCACCGGATGCCGATGTCAATTCTGTCGGACAGGAAAATTTTGACTGGGTGGTGGAAGAAGCCGCAAAAATGGCCATAGCCTATGCAAAGGCCCAGAAACCAGGTCAAATGAATCTCACCTGGGGCACGTTTGTCAAAAACTCAGTTGAAGTAGCCAAAAGGTTTTAATCAAAAGCTATATGCCTATCTCATTAAAAAATCTTCCAAAGTTTACGCTAGGGGTGGAGGAGGAGTATATGATCATCGATCCCAAAACTAGGGATTTGCGATCCCATATGTCCAAGATTGTGGAGGGTGGAAAGATACAGCTACGGGAACAGGTCAAGGCAGAAATGCACCAGTCTGTAGTAGAAGTGGGAACCAACATTTGCCAAAATGTGGCTGAGGCTCGGCGTGAGGTTTCTCATTTGAGAAAGAAAATCGCAGAGCTTGCTGCTGCCCAGGGTCTTTCAGTAGGTGCGTCAAGTACGCATCCTTTTGCCAAATGGCAGGATCAAGAAATCACAGATGATCCTCGATACCACAATATTGTCAATGAGCTTAAAGATATTGCTAGGTCAAATTTGATTTTTGGTCTGCATGTCCATGTCGGGATAGAAAGCCGTGATGTCGCCCTTCAGCTGATGAATCAGGCTTGTTACTTTCTCCCGCACATCTATGCCCTTACGACCAATTCCCCTTTTTGGGAAGGTAGAAATACAGGTTTCAAGGCCTTTAGGGCTAAAGTCTTCGCTAAATTCCCTAGGACAGGTCTTCCTGAATATTTTGATTCCGTTCAATCCTATGACAATTTTCTAGAGATTCTGGTAAAAACAAACTGCATTGACAACCCCAAAAAAATATGGTGGGATCTCAGAATGCATCCGTTTTTCAGTACGATCGAATTCAGAATCTGTGATATGTGTCTTACTGTGGATGAGACCATTTGTATCGTTGCAATCATCCAAGCAGTGGTAGCAAAGCTGTATAAACTTCATATGAGCAATACGAGCTTTAATATTTACAGGATTGCACTTATCCGGGAAAACAAGTTTAGAGCAGCCCGCAACGGAATTGAAGGTTTATTGATTGATTTTGGGAAAAAGGAAGAAGTACCTACCAAGGATTTGATCATGGAGCTACTTGAATTTATCGATGATGTAATCGATGAGTTGGGAAGCAGAAATGAAATCAACTATGTCCATGAAATTCTCAAAAAGGGAACCGGAGCTGATCAACAATTGGCAGTTTTTGAAAAGACAGGAAGTTTGGAATCAGTTGTAGATTTTATAACAGGGAAGTTTACAGAAGGCTTGTAAGGTATTTCTTACCTTTGGGCCGAATATCAAACCCAACATAAAGTGCCAAAAAGAAAAGTAAATCTTGCCATTCTGGATATGTATGATGGAGAACCCAATCAAGGGATGCGGTGTATCCACGACATTTTGGGCAAGTTTTCAGATCAGATCAATTTCAAAGAATTTAATGTCAGAGCTAAAAACGAACTACCTGAGGTTGCTGATTTTGATCTCTTTATATCTACAGGTGGCCCAGGAAATCCGCTGGAGGGTGACGGCAATTGGGATTTGAGATACTTTGATTTTTTGGATCAGGTATGGATCTGGAATCAAAATCATAGTCAAAAAAAACATCTACTCCTGATTTGCCATTCCTTTCAGATGGCTTGCAAGCACTTTGGTCTCGGAGAAGTGACCAAACGAAAATCCCAGTCATTTGGAGTGATGACAGTTCATAAGACTCCGGATGGCCTAAATGATCCCATCTTCCAAAATTTGGAAAACCCTTTTTGGGCCGTTGATTCCCGTGATTATCAAGTGGTACAGCCTAATGCTCGCAAGTTTAAGATGCTTGGAGCAAAAGTAATTGCCTTGGAAAAAATCCGAAACCATGTGGAATACGAGCGGGCTATTATGGCCATTCGGTTTTCAGAAGAAATTATCGGCACGCAGTTTCATCCTGAGGCCGATCCAATTAGCTTTTTGCAGCATTTGAAAAAGCCAGTAGTCCGTGAAAAAATCATCGATCTAAAGGGCAAGGCCAAGTACAGAACCATGCTCGAAAATCTGGTAGATGAGGATAAAATCTACCGAACCAACGAGACCTTTATCCCGAATTTTCTGGAACAGGCAATCTGTAAAATCCGCTTGACTCAGGCGCCGACTTTGATATAATTTATCGGGCTACCTCTGGATTTTGGAAGGATTCTCAAATCATGTTTACTTACTAATGAGCTTATGAAAGAATCAATCAGAGAAAAGTTTAACAAAGAATTTTCGCAAGAGAAGTATCAAAGATTCTTACAAGATATAGCTTCTGACTTTGATTATTCGCCTACATTCAGAATTGCAGAGACACCTTTTTTTATTCCCAAAGGCCTAGAACATCAGCTGATTGAGGCATGCGATCAGGTGATTGCATTCATCAAAAGACCTGATTTCAAAGCCTTAACCCAACGAGCCATCGAGTTGAATTCCGAAGTGCCTAACGAAGATGCTCATACTCAATTTTTGGCGATTGACTTTGGGATTTGCGAGGAAGACGGTAAGGTTATTCCCAAACTGATCGAGGTTCAGGGCTTTCCTTCCATTTTCAATTTCCAGTTTAACCTTTTTCGAAAAATTCAGAAGTTCTATCCTTTCCTTTCTGAAATGACCCCATATCCATCAGGTATCACTGAGGATAGGTACCTAGGGATGTTGAAAAGAGTCATATTTGGAAAATGGCGATCAGAGGAAGTAGTTCTTTTAGAAATCGAACCTGAAAAACAGAATACCAAAATTGATTTTTATTATGCCCAGAGGGATTTAGGTGTCAAGATTCTTTGCGTGACAGATGTCCTCAAGGAGGGTAAAAAGTTATTTTACCTTGATGCTCACGGACAAAAGATCCAGATCAAACGAATCTACAACAGGGTGATTTTTGATGAATTATTCTCTAGAAATGATCTAAAGCTACAGTTCAGTTTTGAAGAAGAATTGGACGTCGAATGGGCAGGCCATCCCAATTGGTATACCCGAATTTCGAAATTCATACTGCCATATTTGAAAGGCCCATATTTCATCGAGACTATCTTGTTGAGTGACTTAAAGGAAATCCCGGAAGACCTCGAGAATTACGTTTTAAAGCCTCTGTTTTCATTTTCAGGATCAGGGGTGATTTTCCATGTGAAAAAGGAAAATATCGAAAATATAAAAGAGCGGGATCTCTATATTCTTCAGAAAAAGGTGAATTATTTACCCGTCATTCAAGCACCTGACGGAAAAGTAAAAGTGGAAGTCAGAATGCTGTGTTTGTGGCAGGAGGAAGAAAGTCACCCTACGATTGTAGGCAACTTGGTACGACTCAGCCGAGGAGAGATGATTGGGGTGAAATTCAATAAAGACAAAGATTGGGTAGGTGGCTCAATCGGTCTTTTTGAAAAGTAAAAAAAGCCGGGGTTACCGGCTTGTTATTCTTGCATCCAAACAGAAGGGTTTTTACGCCATTCTTCCAGAGATTTCAAAGTTGATTCATCCACATATTGATTTTCTACAGCCTGTGGCAAAAGGGCGTCGTAATGGCTTAGGCAGACTAGAGAAACTCCAGCCTCCTCGAAATTTTTATCTGCCACATCAAATCCATAGCTGAAAATGGCTACCATGCCTAAGACTTCAAATCCGGCATTTCTCAAATCCTGTGCAGCCTTGAGTGAGCTTCCACCTGTAGACACCAAGTCCTCAACTACCACTACTTTTTGTCCAGGGGTTACCTTGCCCTCGATCATGTTTTCCATTCCATGGCCTTTTGGCTTGGAGCGCACATAGACGAAAGGCAGATTTAATTCATCTGAGATAAGCGCCCCCTGTGGGATTCCTGCAGTGGCTACACCCGCTATGGCTTCTACTGTTGGGAAAAAGTGCTGAACAGATTTAACCAAATTGGCTTTGATCAGATTTCTAACTTCAGGAAAAGAGAGTGAAAGCCTGTTGTCACAGTAAATGGGGGATTTCCATCCGGAAGCCCAAGTAAATGGTTTGGTAGGCTGAAGCCGAATGGCTTGGATTTCTAGGAGCTTTTTTGCTACTTCTGCTGCTATGCTGGGATCAAGGATTTTCATGGAACCAAAATTAATGGAATAACGAGCTTTGAGATTGTGTCCGCTGATTTTTTTGTGCATTTTTGACCACACCACCATCTTTCTACATCGATACTATGAAGATCTTTGTGAATGACAAGCCTTTAGAAATTCTCAGTTTTGAAGAATTAGACTCTGCCAAGTTATTTGAGCATAGTTATAAAAATCTGGATGAAATTCCCGAAGATGTGGAGTGGGAGGAGGATGTGGTTTTTTATGAACCCAGCCAAGACGCAGTCATTCGGATTCTTTATTTGATGCGAACCCGAAAGATGAAAAAATTAGATTCCGTAACTCTGGTAACATCCGATAAAAAGACTTTGAAGGAGTTTGTTAAAAGCAGATTTTTAATCATCAAGGCTGCGGGTGGAATAGTGTCGAAAAAAGATAAAATCCTGATGATTTATCGATTGGGGAAATGGGATTTTCCTAAAGGGAAGTTTGATAAAGGCGAAACCCCGGAAGATTGCGCAAAACGCGAGGTAGAGGAGGAGTGTAATGTAAAAGTCAAACTTGGCGCTCACATTTGTAACACCTGGCATACGTATACTCAAAACAGGAGAAGTATTCTTAAAAAGACCTATTGGTATGCCATGGAAAGTGTCAATGACAGTGGGATGAAGCCTCAAGTAGAAGAGGGTATTGATGAAATCAGGTGGCTTTCAGAATCTGACGCAAAAACTGCCTTGATCAATTCTTATCCTTCTATGAGGTACTTATACAAGCAGTACTTGAAAAATCACATGAAGATTCAGATGCTGTAAGGAAGAAATTCGGATACATCCCCTCCGTATCGATGTACTTCCCTGATCACGGTAGAACTAATGGCAGCAAACTGGGGCGAGGTAATCAAAAAAACTGTTTCCAAATCTTTATTTAAAAACCTATTCATCTGGCTGATGGTATTTTCATATTCGAAATCAGTCGTGTTTCTTAAACCTCTGATCAAAAATTGAGCGTCGTACTTTTTGGCTATAGTGGAAGTAAGCTCATTATAAACTACCACCTTCACACTCGGTAAGTTGGTATAGATACTTTCGATTTTTTCCACCATTAGGTCGATTTCGAAGTATCGATTTTTTTTGGTTGAATTGTAGCCAATTCCGACAATAACTTCGTCAAAAAGATTGAGACTTCTCATCACAATGTCGTGATGCCCTTTGGTAAATGGATCAAATGACCCGGGAAAAATAGCTGTCTTTTTCATAAATCAGTCATATTGCCAATAGGATTCAAACAAGTTTTCTGTCTTCAAATGCTTAAATCCATGCGAATAATTTTGATTGGCATGGGGCTTTAGCATTCGGAAGTTTGCAAAATATGAGCTTCCCCATGCATTCGAAATCCCACTTTGGTCCGTTGCACCATAGATACTGACTCTAACATGAGCGCGGTCGTATTTCAGGACTTCCACCATGATCAGAATATATTTGATCACGTCTGCTTTGTCCTGAATTTCAAATCTATTGAGTACGGCTAGCTCTTGATCTGTAAAGCCGGCTATGTATACGTGAGACTCGAAGTATGCCACAATAATTTCTTGTCCTATCAGATTGAATCTTTCTTTGAACAAATAAGAGAGGAAACACGATGCTCCATGGAATAAACTGATTTCTGAAAAACGAGCTTCAAGATGATTCTTCGTCTTTTGTGGCAAGAAGGATATTAGTTGAATATTGTTGCTATCTACAGGAGTATTGAAAAAGTATGGATTTTCCCCTAGATCACCTAATAAATCAAGGTATTCCCTTTCTTTCCCTTGTTGATAAATAACACCAGGAACAAGGGTGAAAATTGGATTATGTATATAGATTTTGGCAGGTACGTCCAGTTTCAAAAGCGGATCAGAGTTAAACTGATCCTCCATTTTATTCCAAGAAAAATTCAAATGATGATGGACGGCGATGTTTGCTTGGTTTTTGTCTTTTGCAAAGACAAATAGCGTATTTGGATAAATAAAAAGTGATAAGCTAGCTGTGTCTTCCACATCAAACTTATCACTTTTATACACCTTGAGGTTATTTTCCAAGATTAGTACCGGTTATTTCCAGTTACCTTCTGTAGAAGCATCGGTTCTTGAACCAACTCTCAAAGCTTTTTCATTGTTATTTGCTCTTCTCTTAGGGTTGATCGGAGATGGATCACGGATTTCAAACACATTGACCATGTATCCACCGGTTTTTTCGATTTTATTCGCAAAAAATTCAAACTGCTTTCCACCTGAACCTGGTACTACAGGCAGTAGGTCAAGCTTGAAATCAGGGAATTTTTTAGCATTGAAAAGGGAATCCATCACATTGACGGACCCAAGAGTGTCGAAGCTTACCTTGATCTCTTCTGCTCCGTAATCGAGTAGCTTTGTAGTCTCTGTTCTCTGTACAATCCAGATGGTTCCGGTTTCAATAAAAGTCTTAAGAGAATCCCAAGTGCCTGCATATTTTCCATTTGATGCCTGATATGCCAGTTGAGCGTCGCGAAGCATTTCAAGTTTTTCGATGGTAGCTGCCTCCAATAATGCGACTCTTTTTTCTGCTTCAACAACGTCATCTACGCCTTTCCAAAGCAAATAGCCTAGATACGCTGCGACGATAAAGAAAACTAATGAGAGAACTTTTGTAAGATTCATTTTGATTAAGATTTAGAAATCTGGTTAAGGTTGAAGGTTTATAAAACGTGCTATTTTATAGAAATATTTCCAAAATTAAAATATCCTTTACACAATACCAGCTCTGAAAGTGATTTAATTCCCCAAAATATCCGATGTATTGAATTCTTTTCAAGGGAATGCAAATCTTCTATGCTCATCCAGCGGATATCAGCCAGAATCTGATCTGTATTTGAGAGCTCTGGGTCTTTTCCCAATACTGCTAAACCATCCAAAATTTTGACTTCAAAAAAAAGCTCTATGGCATGAAGCGGTGGTTTTAAAAATTCATGCACAAACAAGTATTCACCAACCTCAATTGTAAGGCATGTCTCTTCCAAAAACTCACGCTTGAGATTATCTGCAGCGTTCATTCCATATACCATGCCTCCGCCTGGCGTGGACCAAAACTCTCTGCCATTGCCCATGAGGTGCTTGACCATCAGGATTTTTTCATTTTCGATCAAAACCCCATTGACTCTTGATCTGAGTTGATGACCAAATTTTGATTCAATTTCTTTGCTGATCTTATCTTTTGACATTTACATTCGCTTATCGATGGATAAATCTAACCAAGGTAACCCGAAGCCCTCTGACTTGCTCTTAAAATTTTTTCCCTTTCAGCCTACGAAAGGTCAAGCTGAGTTTTTCAGAAAAATGGATCCTTTTTTCGAAAAAAAGTCAGAGGATAAGCCTGTGTTTATTTTGAAAGGATATGCAGGTACCGGTAAAACGTCTCTTATATCTGCTTTGGTGAAAATTCTTCCTAGGTTAGAGATGCGCTCCTTGCTACTAGCCCCTACGGGTAGGGCTGCCAAAGTGATGAGTAACTATTCTGGTAGAGGTGCTTACACGATTCATAAGATCATATACAAGCCTAAAGGAGATCCTGGTACAATGGGAGGTGGGTTTGTATTGCAAAAAAATTATTTCAAGGATACCCTTTTCATCATTGACGAATCTTCCATGCTGGCTGACGATGGGGGGATGTCAGGAAATCTACTTTGGGATTTGATTACCTATGTTTTTTCAGGGGTTGGAAATAGACTCATTTTTATAGGTGATACGGCTCAGCTTCCTCCAGTTGGCAGTATTTACAGTCCGGCACTTGAGTCGGGGTATTTACTTAGGCATTATAGACTTGATGCTGATCAGATTGAGCTATCTGAGGTAATGCGTCAAAAGTTGGAGTCTGGAATCCTTTTTAACGCTACTATTCTGAGAAACGAACTTGAGGCAGAAAAACCTACGGTCAGAATTCAGACTTATTTATTCAAAGATATATTCAAGATGACCTCAGAAAGACTGGAGGATGGCCTGAGGTATGCTTATGGTAAATTTGGAACTGAAAATACCACCATTGTCACCCGATCAAATAAAGCTGCCGTCCAATTCAATCTGTACATCAGACGGGTGATTCATTTCTACGAAGATGAAATCAGCACAGGCGATTTGCTGATGATTGTAAAAAACAATTACACCTATATGGCCGAATCAGAAAAGGTCAACTTTTTAGCCAATGGAGACATGGTAGAGGTAATGAAAATCAGGAGTTTCGAAGAAATGTACGGATTAAGGTTTGCCACGCTAGAACTTCGCCTTTTGGATTATCCTGAAGAACCATTTTTCGAAGCTAAGGTCATTTTGGACACACTTTATTCATCCAGTCCCTCTCTTACTCGTGAGCAGTACAGAAGTCTCTATGATCAGGTTTCAGCCGATTACGCTGATGTAGCCAATAAAACGGAGCGGATGGAGTATATCCGAAAGGATCCCTATCTCAATTCACTTCAGGTCAAATTTGCGTATGCTCTTACCTGCCACAAAGCCCAAGGTGGACAATGGCAGGCCGTATTTGTGGACCAAGGATATTTGGTAGAAGATCAGGTAGACAAAGAATTTGTCAGATGGCTTTACACCGCCATCACCCGGGCGACTGATGAACTTTATTTAGTGAATTTCTCGCCCACCTTTTTTGTCAAAGGTTTGATTGACCAGGAATAAATCTTCTTTTGCAAATTTTAACCTTTCCAATTCTAGAGTTTTGGCATGTATTTTTCAAATTTGGAATTAAATACACTAGGTATCGGTTATCTAGCCGAAAAGAGTCAAATTTGAAAATTGAACATCAAATCCTAACTACTTCTATGAAAAAGCTAGCCATTCTATTCAGTTTCTTCGCCTTTGTGATGGTCCTTCAGGCAAACGCTCAGGACGCAGGATCAGGCGCTGTAATTTCATTCAAAGAAAATTCTATTGATTTTGGTGACATTGTCCAAGGTCAAAAGGTAGAGCATACTTTTGTATTGACTAATACTGGAAAAAGTCCTCTAGTCATTTCGAATGTGGCAGCAACATGCGGATGTACTGTGCCTAGCTGGCCAAAAGAACCTGTAGCTCCAGGAAAGTCAGCTGAGATCAAAGTCTCGTTCAACTCTGCGGGGAAAATGGGGAAGCAAAACTCAGTAGTGAGGATATACTCTAATGCCACAGAACCAATAGAGAAGGTGTCATTGATATCCAATGTCCTTCCAAAGGCTGACTAAGTACAGCTCACTGATAAATTCCAAAGCCTGTTCATTTTGACAGGCTTTTTTCGTTGCAAATGACCTATACAATCCTATCATGACCCAGTCCACCAAAAAAGAGCGCCGTGTCACCATGCGGCAGGTATTCTCCACAATCATATGGCCTAGAAGAAAACACCTTTTCCTTGGACTTGGGTTGATTATTGTAAGTAGACTTTCAGGTTTGGTTCTGCCTGGAGCAAGTAAATATTTGATTGATGATGTGATTCCCAGCAACGACTTGGATATGCTGAAATGGCTTATTTTGATCGTAATCCTTTCGATTGTTGTTCAGTCTGTAACTTCTTACGCGCTGACTCAAATTTTGAGCGTAGAGGCCCAGCACTTGATCGCACAACTTCGCTCCAAAGTCCAGCAGCACATCATTAAGTTACCGATCCGGTTTTTTGATAATGCCAAGACGGGAGAATTGGTGTCACGCATCATGACAGACGTTGAGGGTGTTAGAAATCTGGTCGGGACGGGATTTGCACAGATGATCGGGGGGGTATTGACTGCACTTATTTCTTTGGGCTTATTGATCTCGATCAGCCCCTTGATGACACTATACGTGCTTTTGCCAGTGCTTATTTTTGGGTTGGTTTCTTTAAAAGCATTTGGGAAAATCAGACCGATCTTTCGTGAACGGGGTAAAATCAATGCACAAGTGACCGGTAGACTGACCGAAACATTGGGTGGCATCCGAGTCATCAAGGGCTTTAATGCAGAAGCCCAGGAAATCCGAACTTTCGAAAAAGGAGTAGATGAGCTTTTCCAGAATGTAAAAGCCAGTCTTACTGCCACCAGTTTTGTTACCTCTGCAGGTGCTTTATTGTTGGGTTTGGCGTCTGCCGGAATTATGGGGATAGGTGGATATATGATCATGGAAGGCAAAATGACCTTTGGGGATTTTCTGGCATTTACCCTTTACCTCGGTTTTATGATTGCACCGATCGTGCAGATGTCTAATATTGGCAGTCAATTAACTGAGGCATTCGCTGGATTGGACAGGACCGAGGAGATCATGAATATGCCTTTAGAGTCGGATGATCGTAAGCGAATAGTGCAATTGGACAAGGTCAATGGAGAAATCGTATTTGATCAGGTGTCTTTTGCTTATGAATCCGGTAAGGAGGTCGTCAAGGGCATTAACTTCAAGGCGCCAGCCGGCTCGGTAACAGCCTTGGTAGGTACCTCAGGATCGGGCAAAACGACCATTGCCGGTCTTGCCGCGACATTTCTAAATCCAGACTCAGGGATCATCTACTTGGATGGAAAAGACCTCCAAACAATCAATCTCGAATCCTTTAGATCGCAATTAGGGGTGGTATTGCAAGACGATTTCTTGTTTGAAGGGACTATTAGAGAGAATATCCTTTTTCCAAGACCTCATGCGACGGAAGATCAACTGATATTGGCGGTTCATGCGGCACATGTTCAAGAATTTACAGATCGATTTGAACAAGGTCTGGACACGTTGATCGGGGAGAGAGGAGTGAAACTTTCGGGTGGGCAGCGGCAGCGCATAGCTATCGCCAGGGCGATTTTGGCAGATCCTAGGATTTTGATTTTGGATGAAGCTACCTCCAACTTGGACACAGAATCCGAGACGCTGATTCAGGAAAGCTTAAAAAAACTGATGGAAGGAAGAACTACTTTTGTGATTGCGCATCGATTGAGTACCATCCGACAGGCGGACCAAATCTTGGTGATCGAACAAGGTAAAATTGTTGAACGGGGAAGACACGAAGACCTGCTAGCCCAACAAGGCCGTTATTTTCAACTATATACCTATCAGGCAAGAATATAGATGTGGATCAAATTTTTTCGTTAAGTTTCTATGATTTTAACCAAAATCCCGTTTATTTACTCCAAGTTAGAAAGAAATAAAATTGTAGGATTTGGACCAAGCTTATCGAAGGTTAATAGGACTCCAAAAATGTATTTTTAGTCATTCAGGAATTTAATCATGGACTTGATAATTGTTGGTGCTAACAAGCTGGGCGAATACATCGCTAAGAATTATTCCCAGTTTGGACTGCGCCATAAGATTTTAGGTTTTGTAGATGAAAGCCTCAGCCTAGAAGGTAAAAAGGTTGCGGGCTATCCTGTTTTGGGTCAACCTGAAGGGGTACTTAATTGTAAAAAAGTCGCAGTCGTAGTGGCTTTACCCTCGATTTATGAAAAATTGGGGATGATCAAAAGACTGGCTTTAATCAAGCATTTAGAATATCCCAATCTGATTTCGTTGGGATCTTGGATTTCGAGAGATTGCATTTTTGGTAAAGGGAATATAATCTTGGAGGGGAGTTTGATCAATTTTGGAACGATGATCGGTAATTTTAATTTTTTGGGTGAAAAGTGTTCAATTGGTCATGAGTCTATCATAGGAGATTGTTGTTACCTCGAAAATGAAGTTAATATAGGTGGTTATTCTATTTTAGAAGGGGCTGTCAGTATGAAAAAAGGCTCCGGAGTAAATCAGGGAATCAGAGTAGGTAAAGAATCAACCATTGAAAAATATGCCGAAATCAAAGAAGACCTGCTGCCAAACTCCATGGTAAAAAAATAACTCATTTGGTCGGAAAAGAAACATAAAACTCTGATCCAATACCTTCCTTGCTTTTAAACCATATTTCACCGTTGAGCTTTTTGGTCAGTTCTTGGACGATGTTCAGCCCCAAACCAGTTCCTTTGATGTTTCCAACATTTTTTGCTCTGTAAAATGATCCAAAAATATTGTCATGTTCTTCTCTTGGGATTCCGATACCGTAGTCTTTTACCATTATTTCTACATAGTTTCCAATAAAACTCACGTGTACTTCAGGATCAATAGAATTGGGAGAATAATTGAGCGCATTTTGGATAAGATTACGGAGTACATGGACCAGCATTGACTCGTCTGTACTGATGATCTTGTCTCCATCAGGTTTAAACAATTTTACGGTTCTTCTTCCGAGGTTTTCATCATTAATATCTGCGATAAGCTGATTTACAAATTTGTTGATGGAAACTTTTTTGACATTTAGATTATTTTCCTGCTGAATACTTTTTTCTAAAAGTAGCACATCACTCATAATCGAGGTAAGTCTACTACTCTGATTAAGAACTTTGTCGATATGACCCAAAAGCTTTGTTTTAATCTCTTCGGAAAACTCTTTATCCAAGAGCATTTGCATGATCATCACACTGCTGACTATGGTGGCAATAGGAGTTTTAAATTCATGTGAAGCCATGGAGACAAACCTTGACTTCATTTGGCTGAGCTCCTTTTCTTTAAATGCGATATCTTTAAATTTTTTCAAAACTTGTTCCCGTTCAGTCACATCTTTTCCAACGCAAAAGATCAAAGGGCCAGGAACCCCGCTTAAGGTCACATGACGGAAAAGAAATTCAAACATGAGACTGCGCTTAGTCACTTTGGTTGAGATTGGAATCACCATCTTCTGATTCGGTTTCATCAAAGGCAGCGATGGGAAGTTGATCACTACTTCGTTGAATTTTTTACCAAGATTGGGCATGACCGGTATTTCCAATACCTTTTCAAAGGTTTCCGATAAAAAAACAGCTTCCATCTCTTCATTTAATATTACCATTACATCCTCGGTGTTTTCGAGGAAAAATTTTAACATCTCTGATTTATTAAAATCTATAAATGGCGTTGGATTCATTTCAGTCGGGAGATGATTACCTAGTATTGGAATCGGGAATAATCATCAAATTATTTAGAATATGAAATTAAGGGTAAAGAATTCCTCATTCAACCTTTGTAACAACCTTACATTTACAATTAATTGCAAAGCTGTTTTATTGTAAAGGAGGATAATTGGATAAAATCAGATTTTCTTGACTTTATTTCTATTTTTATGCTTATGAAAAAAATCTTAATCGTAGAAGATGAGGAGGAATTGGCTTCCAATATCGCCGAGATTTTGACGGGGTTAGATTATCATGTAGCGGCTATTGTAGATAATGCCCAAAGTGCCATGGAGTTTATGGATGGAAATCTTGTCGATCTGGTTCTAATGGATATTTTGATCAAGGGAGATGTCGACGGGATCGACTTGGCCTACCAAATACGTGAAAAATACGACCTACCTATTGTCTTTAGCACAGCATATTCTGGCACGGAATTTTTGGAAAGGATTTCTTCCGAGATACATGAAGGGTATCTGCTAAAACCTTTTACCATGGATTCATTGAAGGCGGCTGTGTTTTTTGGTCTGAAGCGACATGAAGAGAAACCAACCAATTCTAACAAATCAAGAGGATCACTAAAAGTGATGGATAAGGGGTACCTTGTGCCCATCCCGTTTAATGAACTACTATATTTAAAAGCGGATGGATTATACACTAAAGTATTTACCAAAGTGAAATCCTATCTTGTCAGAGATATTCTAAAAGGATTTGAAGACAAGCTGCCCGAGGAGCAGTTTATCCGCGTTCATAAATCTTTTTTGATTAATGTGAATCATGTCACATCCTTCAATGCAAAAAAAATTAACCTTGGAGAGGTATCTATTCCGATTCGAAGAGGATTATATAAGGAGCTGATTGAAAAGCTCCATGTTGAATGAGTAGCATAATAAGTTTTTATTAACTATTACCCAAGATTTCAAACCTATTGAATTTATGAAAAGGATTAAAGTGCTGATGATTGAAGATAATCCTGGAGACGTCCTACTAGCCACTGAAGCACTGGAAGACAGTAAGTTTTTAGTACAGTTGGAGGTCGTCAAAAATGGCAAAGAAGGTGTAGATTATTTGTTTGGAAGAGGGGAATATGCAGATAAACCAAAGCCAGATGTGGTATTGCTGGATATAAACTTACCTCTTAAGACAGGCCATGAAGTGCTGACTGAGGTAAAAGAAAATGATCATACCAAAGAAATTCCAGTGATAATGCTTACCACTTCGTCTGTCCAAGATGATATTCTGAAAAGCTATCAAGAACAAGCAAGTTGCTACATCGTAAAGCCAGTTGAAGTGGAGCAATTCACCGAATTTATTAAGGTGTTTGACCGTTTTTGTGAGACTTTAGATATCTGATTTACTTTTTCCTCAAGTTAGATTCCTGATTTGTTCTCTTTGGATAGTGTCAAAAGCACTACAGTAAGTAGAATCAAAATCGTCCCTAGCCAATCTACTCCTGTGAAAGAAATGCCAAGCCAAAATACTGCAGTCAAAGCAGCAGCCAATGGCTCCATACTACAGAGGAGGCTAGCATTAGTGGCACCAATGATGGTAACTGATTTTAAAAAAAAGTAAAAGGCAGTGACCGTGCCAAATAGTACAATGTAGGCGAAAGCCAGCCAAGTGCCAGAATCCCAATCGCCAGATACACTCCAAGGCTGTGTGTAAAGTGAAAAAAACAATCCCCCGACGAGCATTCCCCAACCAGTAACGGCCGCAGGAGAGAAAGTCCTCAATAATCCCACAGGTTGAATGGTGTAAAATGCCAAAGCTAGGGCCGATAGAATTCCCCAAAAGATGGCTTGCTCGGAAATCACCAATTCATCCAGCGATCTATGAGTGACCAATAAAAAGGTACCGGATAAGGCAAGTGCTAAGGCCGCATATTCGGCTAGAATAGGCCATTTTCGGTTTTTGATGGCGTAAAATGCTACCACGAATACTGGCCCGATGTACTGAAGTATCGTCGCGGTGGCTGCATTGGATAGCGAGATGCTATAGAAATAGGTAAACTGTACCGCCACCATTCCGAGAATACCGAAAAGCAAAAGCTTGAGGGCATTTTTTGGCTTTTTCCAAATATCAAATGCGACTTTTTTTTCGGTCACAATGGAGAAAATCACCAAAATTGCGCCTGCTAAAATCATCCTCCATGTCACTAGCCAAGCAGGGTCAAGTCCTTTTTTGTCAAAAAGAAACTGAGCACAGGTACCTGATATTCCCCAGAAAATGGCTGAAGACAAAGCCATGATTAATCCTGGGATTTTTTGATAGGAATGGGGCTGGGGCATGAGGCAGGTTTGGTGAGCGAAGATATCAGGCTTAATCTTAATTGAAAAATCAATCCTCAAAGATGAATTGCGTCAGATATGCAAATAGGTTTCCGTTCGCCTTTATTCATAAAACAAATTCAATGTTTGTGGAGGAATTTTAGTAAGATCGAAGATCGATCAAGAAGGTTATTGTTAAAATTATTCATGAAATGCCCATTAGAAAATGCTTCTTACAAAGGGGGATAATTATTAAGGGCATTCCATCTGACCATTAAAAATCAAATTATAAACAGATGAAATGAGTTCCCGTTTATTGATCCGAAAAGCTTATGAAGAAGACCAAGAATCCCTTTGGGAAATTCTTTGTCCTATTATCAGGGCAGGAGGAACCTACGTATTTGATCCTAATTCGAGCAGGGAAAAGATGCTGGATTATTGGCTGAATGAGGATAAAATCACCTATGTAGCGGAGCTAGAAGGTTCTATTTTAGGAACATTTTACCTTAAGGCTAACCAGCCTGACCTTGGAAATCATATTTGTAATGCGGGATTTATGGTTTCTGAGAAAGCTTCAGGAAAAGGAATTGGAAAAGCCATGGGTAAATTTGCCCTGCTCGAAGCGAAGAGTCTTGGGTTTGAAGCCATGCAATTCAACTTTGTGATCAAAACCAACGAGAAAGCCGTGTTACTTTGGAAGTCTTTGGGTTTTGAAGTAATAGGAGAGATCCCTGCCGCCTATCGCCATCCTCAATTGGGGCTTGTTCCTGCTTTGATCATGTACCAAAAGCTTTGAGCTACCGGATCTATTTTAAAACCATGTGATTCATGAATACTGAAAACCACTCTCGAAGAGACTTTTTGAAAACCTCCTCAGCCGCTGTGTTTGCTTTGGCTATCCCTGATTCCCTGCTTGGTCTTTTTTCCAAACATCAGCAAGCCACCAAGTTTGGAATGATTACTGACTTGCATGTGGATATCATTCATGATCCTAAGATTCGATTCTCCTCCTTTTTGGAGGAAATGAAAAAGGAAAATGTGGATGCTCTTGTCCAACTTGGTGATTTTGCCATTCCCAAATCCGAAAATCAACCTTACATCCAAGCCTTCAATCAGGCTCATGCCAATGCTTTTCATGTTCTTGGAAATCACGATATGGATGGAGGTTTTTCCCGAGAAGAGGTGGTTCAGAAGTATGGAATGAAAAGCAGGTATTATTCTGCAGAGGTAAATGGTATCCAGCTTTTGGTCTTAGATGGGAATGATATCGGTTCACCCAACTTTAAATCAGGTTATCCTTCTTACATCGGCCCTGAGCAACAGGCATGGCTAAGAGCGGAATTAACGAAGGCGAAAAAGCCGGTTTTGGTGATCTCGCACCAGCCGATTGCTGGGATTTATACCATTGACAACGCAAGTGAAATCCAGGCCTTGCTAAGTGAATTTTCGGATAAGATCCTGCTAGCTGTAAATGGGCATGCCCACGTGGATCAGCATGTCGAAGTTGGCGGTGTCAATTATTTGCATCTCAATTCAGCATCTTACTATTGGGTTGGAGAAAAGCTAGCACACTTGTCCTTGTCTGAGGACGCACATTCCCAATATCCAAATCTTAAATTCATCTGTCCGTATTCTGAACCGCTTTTTGCTGTCTTGACGATAGACCCTGTTGAAAAGAGGATCATCTTAAAAGGAAAAAAGACCCAATGGATCGGGCCTTCTCCTCTAGAATTAGGGTATTCGATTGTGTCTCCTGAGATGCAAAAGCTGCATGTTCAACCTCAGATCTCCGACAGAGACTTGTAGGTCATTTTTTCGGTAGACTTTCTAAAATCAATCTGACAAGTTCAGCTTTGTCTCCGTTGGGAATCCAACGAGCCACGATCAGCAGATCATTTTCCTGATCTACGTAGATCATATTAGTGCCTGCACCGATATGTAAAAAGGCCGATTTGGGTGCAGCTGGTACTTCTTTGAGATCATTATTGAGAAAGTAATTCATGAAGCCGTAACCTGAATTGGCCGAAGTGGGGGTTCTAGAAAGATCAATCCAAGATTTTGGAATCAGTTGTTTTCCATTCCAGTTGCCATTTCTGAGTGTGAGGTAACCGAATCTAGCTTGATCCCAGGCAGAAAGCATCATTCCACCACCCCAGTGTGAACCTCCGCTGACAGATTGAATAATCTGACCATCGAGATTGACATAAGAGTTTTCATAACCAGTCCATCTCCAAGTGGGACTAGCACCGATTGGATCCATGATTTTTTCTTTGAGTACCACTGGAAGAGGTTTTCTCCAGACGTTCAAAAGTGCCAAAGCGAGAACATTCACTCGGGTGTCATTGTATTCGTAAACAGTACCTGGCTCATTTTGAGGTCTGGTTCGCTTTTGCTTTACGCCTTCTGAGGGCCTGTCCCCCCAATCCGGCTTTCCCCAAAGTGTACCTTCCCAATCGGAGGTTTGACGGAGTAGGTGTTCCCAAGTGATTTTCCTGTTGTGTTCTGTACCAAATAGGTCAAAAACATCCTCCTGATCCAGATGGTCTGCTTTATTCATCATCATTCGATAGGGGTCATAAGGATAAATTGGGCCCATGTAGGGATAAACCAAGTCTTTTTCAGATTTAATAAGCCCTTCCGCTACTGCTAGTCCAGTAGTGGTCGAAAGAAAACTTTTTGCTACACTAAAAGTCAAATCAACCCTGCTTGGATCACCCCACTGCCCAATTACGAAGCCTTTGTAAATGATAAGCCCAGTGGCCGGACCGCGATCTTTCATCGGACCCACTGGAAAACCAAAAGGTTCTCTGCCAAAAGCGCTCTCGTAATGAGCTATTTTGAGACTTGGATTTTCTTTGCTTTCATGGGAGATGGCAAACTGGATAGCTTCTTGAACTTTGATTGGGTTGATTCCCAGTTCTTGGGGAGATTTGCTTTGCCAGTTGTTTTTTTCTGGGAAGTAGGTCTGCGCTAAAGTCCAGGTTGAACAAAGCAAAAGGCCCCAAAGGGTGAGGATTGGCGTTTTCATTAGAAATCGGTTTGTTGCGAGTTTACACTTTTAGGACGTGAAATATTTTCCGTTTGTCAAAAGTTTTTTCGTTTGGTTTCCAACTCTAAACTCTTTCAAAAAAGAGCAGTTATTGCATTTCCCAGGCACTACTTTTCACAATTTTAAGAATAAAGCTTTTATTTACGTCCCCAAGGATAAGCACATGGAAGAAAAGAAGATTTATATAGTCGGAGCAGGGTTATCAGGGCTGATTGCTGCATTAGAATTGGAAAAAGGGGGACTTTCTCCAATACTATTAGAAGCCACCGATCGGGTAGGTGGTCGCATGAAGACTGATGAAATCGACGGGTTTAGATTAGATCACGGTTTTCAGGTGTTGAACACAGCTTACCCTGAAGCCAAAAAGTACCTTGATTTCAAAGCACTCGGGCTTAAAAACTTTGATCCTGGGGCGGTCATTTTCGATGGTAATGATTCCTATGTGATCACGGATCCACTCAGAAGCCCGCTCAAAATCGTCGGAATGGCTTTTTCTAGAGTGGGAACCTTTTTGGATAAGGTCAAGATGTTTGCCTTGACACAGGAATTGAAAAAGAAATCAAACGAAGAAATATTTTCTGAACCTTCCATTCCTACTTATCAATATTTAAAAGAGTACGGATTTTCCGACCAAATCATTTCCAACTTCTTCAAGCCTTTTTTTAGAGGAATTTTCCTTGAAAAACACCTGAATACCAGTTCTCGAATGTTTGAGTTTGTATTCAAAATGTTTTCTCTGGGTAATGCCGCGGTCCCTGAGAAGGGAATGGGAGAGATCCCCGAAATGATCAGAAGACAGCTTTCCTCCTCCAGGATTTATTTTAATTCACCAGTGAGGACAGTCGAGGGAAATACCATCACCATGGAAACTGGAGAAGAACTTAAAGCAGATCGGGTAATTATCGCAGTGCAACCTGATCGAGTGATGAAACAGCTTCATGGCCAATTCCCATCTCCAAGAAAAGTGATCAACCTCTACTTTTCTACCCAGAAATCTTTCCTAGCCAGACCTATGATCGGATTATATCCCGGAGATCATTTGGTGAATAATATTGTCTTTATGGATGATGTGTCCAAAGCGTATTCAACTAATGGGAGAGCCTTGCTATCAGTGACAGTTTTGGAATCTGACTTTCATGAAAAAGAACTTATAAAAGCAGTTCAGATAGAACTTGAGCAGATTTCAGGTGTAAAAGCAGAATATTTCAAGCATGTCAAATCTTATTACATTCCCTATGCCTTGCCTCAGGTGGATGATTTAAAGTATTCCATCCCATACACCGAGGCCAAGGTGTTTGATCAAGTGTATTTGGCGGGAGATTACCTGCTTAATGGATCGATCAACGCTGCTATGACTTCGGGGCGAATAGCAGCGGAGGCGGTGATTCACTCGTTTATGCCTACGCATTGACAAAAAAAGGAAGGTGATTAGCCTTCCTTTTTTTATTATTTCTCGTCGAGGTTGAAAATAGACTTCAGTTCTACGGCATCTTCTGGTTTCATTCGCTTTGCCAATACCAGTCTCAGCTGCCTTCTTCTGAGTGCTCCTTCGTAGAGTTCCCGCTCTTCTTCTGATTCAGGCAGCACTTCAGGTACTTCAATTGGTTTTCCGTTTTGATCCACGGCCACAAAAGTGAAAAAAGCCCGGTGGGTCATGATTTTTTTGCTCGCAGGGATGTCTTCAGCCGTCACTTCGATAAACACTTCCATGGAGGAATTGAAAGCTCTGGTCACTTGGGATCGAAGGGTCACCACATTTCCCAAATTGATCGGTTGCTTGAAGGAAATGCTGTCTGCTGAGGCAGTGACTACGATTCGATTGGAGTGTTTTTGAGCAGCTATGGCTGCCACGATGTCCATCCAATGCATCAATCGCCCGCCCATTAGATTGTTCAGGGTATTTGTATCGTTGGGAAGCACCATCTCAGTCATGATAGTGACGGATTCCTTTGCTAACTTTTGCTTTGGCATAAATCTGAATTTTAGCAAAAATAAGAATAAAATTTTGTATTTTGTTTCTGGGGTTCAGTGTTCAAAATTTAATTTTGAAATTAAGCTTAAATGGAAAATAGCGTAAGTGAGGCTTTACACTACTCAGTTTTTCCAGCCTTCTTTTCCCAACAATGGAACAAACGCAAATCCTTCGAATTCTTCTCGGAGGATTTCTCTGGAAGATTTTTTGGTGATTTTGACCATGGCCTGTCGTTGGCGATCACCAACCGGAATCACCAAAATCCCACCCACCTTCAACTGCTGGATTAACGCATCAGGCACGACGGGTGCTCCGGCGGTTACAATGATTTTATCATAGGGAGCATGTGCAGGAAGTCCCCCAGTACCATCTCCATAAAAGAGATTCATTTGGATGCCCAGTCTTTGCAGAAATCTGGAAGTGTGTTCGAAGAGTTTCTTTTGATACTCAATGGTGTAGACTTGAGCACCTAATAGGTGTAAAATAGATCCCTGGTAACCAGAACCTGTACCGATTTCAAGGATTTTATCCCCCGGTTTGACGTCCAGAAGTTCGGTTTGAAATGCGACTGTATAGGGCTGAGAAATGGTCTGACCTTCACCAATCGGGAATGCTTTGTCTTCGTAAGCATGTGAAATCAGGGCGGTATCGAAAAAGAAATGTCGGGGAAGCGTGTTGATCGCCTCAAGAACTCGCTCACTTTGGATACCTTTTTTTCGAAGTTCGGCTACAAGTGCACGACGCTTTCCTTTGTGTAGGTAGGTATCTTCCAGTTTTAGCATTCGGGTTGGGGTTTGGTTTTCGAAGATAAATGAATATTTCCCTTACTTTGAACCCGGAAAGGCAATTTTTGCTTATTCAGTTGATTAATCGCAGTTTAAAAATTCAATCATGTTTACCGGAATTATTGAGTCTTTTGGCACCATCCAACGCATCATCAGAGAAGGAAGTAATGTGCATTATGAATTGAGTTCGCCGATCAGTTCGGAACTCAAAATTGACCAATCCTTGGCTCATGATGGGGTGTGCTTGACAGTGGTAGATGTGACGCCTGAACACTATCGGGTGACCGCCATTGATGAGACACTAAAAAAAACAAATTTATCCAGTTGGTCAGAAGGCAAAAAAGTCAACCTTGAGCGATGCATGCCTGCCAACGGGAGATTCGACGGACACATCGTCCAAGGTCACGTGGATCAAGTAGGTACCATCCAATCAATTGCCGATCAAGACGGTTCTTGGCTTTTTGAAGTTTCCTATGATCCCACGTTAGGAAATGTGACCGTAGAAAAAGGATCGATCACCATCAATGGCACCAGTCTAACCTGCTTCAATTCAGGGTTAGGCAAATTTTCAGTGGCTATCATTCCTTACACCTACGAACACACCAATTTCCACCAGCTCCAAGTCGGCGATCCGGTTAATCTTGAATTTGACATCGTCGGCAAGTATATCCAACGGATGCTGAAAGGGTATAGTCAGGGGTGAGTTTTTTTGTTGTCAGGTTGTCAATTTTTTCGGGTATTGAAGGGGAGTAATCTTCTTTTATAGCTTTGGTGGCTAGGTTATAATAAGTACTTACCAAGGCTAGTATTGTACTTGAGGAAGTACGTAATGCCTCAGTGGCTTTTCTCCCAAAAGGTGCTCAATGAAGTAGTCCCAGCGCTTTTTGGTGAAGTAATCTCCCGGAGGTCTGCCAAAGCTGTGATTTCGGCTCGGCCAAATAAACAAGTCAAAGTCTTTCCCTGCCTTGATCAGCTCTTCGGCAAATTTGAAAGTAGCCGAAGGGTTTACGTTTTCATCAATTCCTCCATGTGCCAGTAGCAAATGCCCTTTTAGTTTGGATGCGTTGGTGATGTTGGATTGCTCGTGGTAATAATCTCCTATTGGGTAGCCCATGTACATTTCGGGCCACCAGGCTTTTTCCATTCGGAAATCATGGTCTCCAGCGGAGGCCACACCCACTTTGTAAAAATCAGGATGCAAAAGCATCGCTCTGCCGGCGTCGTATCCTCCCGCAGAATGTCCAAAAATCCCCACTTTATTGATATCCAAAAACCGGTGTTTACTCGCAAGCTGGGTGATCGCCAGAACGTGATCCGTGGTGCCATCCCCGAGGTTTCGATAAGATACATCTGAGAAGGCTTTGGACCTTCCAAATCCACCCAATCCATCCACAGTCACGACCACAAATCCCAATTCTGCCATTGGCTGCTGGTGTCCCATCAAGCCTGATTTAAAGGTTTTAGGAACCGTGGAGGTGTGGGGACCTGTGTAGGTGTAGTCGATGACTGGATATTTCTTTTTCGGATTAAAAGAGGTAGGGAGAAAGTACACCGCATGAATTCCAGTCTTCTGATCTTTTGCTGTAGCTGTAAATGGCACGGGGAATTGATAGCCTCTCTTTTTCAGGTTGGTGATGTCCGCTTCTGAGATTTTTGCCAGCTGTTTTCCTGTCGTAAGGTCAATCAACACAGACTGAGTGGGTTGATTGACAGTGGAATAATTGTCCACCGCAAATCTGCCATTTGGACTAATGGATAGCTCGTGAAAGGCATTTTCAGGGGTAAGTAATTGAAGATTTGATCCGTCGAGATTGACTCGGTACAAGTGGTTGAAGTAGGGATTTCGGCCTGCTTCTTTTCCAGAGGCTTCAAAATAGAGTACCCCTTTCGATTCATCCAAAAAGGACAATTTGTTCACTACATACGCACCCGAAATGAGGGGAAGGATTTCTTTTCCCGTTTTCCAATCCATGAGATACAATTGATTCCAACCGGATTTATCCGATCCCAGAATGAACTGATCGTTTTTAAGCCTTCTGAAAATATTATCTCGGTTAATATGAGTGGAAGAGGATTCTGAATAGATTTTTCGGATCGATAAGTCCGAAGTCTGTATTTCTAGCAGATGGAATTCCTTGTAACCTCTTGGAAAGTGAAATCCAGACAGGCTTTTGCTGTCTTCGGACCAACGGAGTTGGATGCCGATAAAATGGGGTGAACTGAGTTCAGGAATTAGTTTTTCCTCTTTTTTCTCCAAATCAAACATCACCGGAATGTACATCACCACCGTGCTGTCCCCAGGAGATCCACGGTAATAAGAAAGCAGGTCCGGCCGGAATTTTTCCTCTTTACTGAAGTCTAGCAAGTACATTTTTTCGGCAAGTCGGAGGTCTACGATTTGGGTGAATATCTTTTTGGAATCGGGAGACCATTGTACCATAAAGCGGTCTGGTCGCTCTCCGTTTTCACCTTCGATTAGGTCGCTCCACCCATAGTAAGAGGCATATTCCAGCCCTTTTTTCCCTTGTGTGCTGAGTTGTATTTCCTGTCCGGTTTCCAGGTTGAGGACGTAGAGGTTGTAGTTTTTGGTGTAGGCTTTCCATTTCCGGTCTGGGGAAAAGGATTCCATTTCATTTCTCGAGTTGATGGGTAGCGCACTTAGCGTATTTTCATTGGTGTTCCAAACCCAATCCTGAGTTCGCCATCTGAAAGTCACAATGTGACTGTTGCGAACCCCTGTAAATGAGATAGGCAGGTCTTTGGGATCGAGGGTTTCTCCGGTTTTGGTTTTGATCAATTCGGATAAAATTTGCGGATCAAATGCCTCTTTGGTTTCGAAATTTTTGGCATCAGTTACGAAGAATCGCTTTCCCTTCTCGGTAAATGCCGTGTGGGTAAATAGCTTTTCTCCTTCTAGCCAAGTAGGAATTACCTCAAGGTGGTAGACTTCCTTTTGGATCGAATTGGTAAGAAAATAAGATGCACGCTCATAGGTGGATTCGGTGATTTGTGATGAGGCTTGAAAAATAGGAGTGAGACTTAGGCTGAAAAAAAGACCAATGGCCAGGGTGAAGTTGTTTTTCAGGGTAATCATAGTCTGTTCGGGGTTTTCATGAAGATAACCAAAAACAAAAAGGGCCAATTAGCTTTTTTCAACCAATTGGCCCTTTTGGGGATGAGGGGTAAGAATCAATTCACATTTACTTCCTTCAACATTCGATTTCGGTGTAGACTGGATAATGGTCAGACACCTCTGTAAGTTGATTTTTTAGGTTTTGGATTACAGGATCATTTTTCTCCAAAAATGGATTCCAAACTTGACCTTTCAGAACCTTCAACCCCTGACTTACTAAAATGTGGTCGATCAGGACATTGAAAAGATCTCCTGTAATTCTGTCTTTGAACCTGCCAGAATAAGGAGTCCATCCATGGGCTGTAAGTTTGGGACGAGGTAAAGTAGATCTGAGCACCCATTCAGGCTTCCATAGGTCGCCTAAGAGAATTTCGACAGCGCTTTTCGAAAACCGATTTTCGTAAAAATCCAGTTCAAATCCGTCATTAATGTCTCCCATTACGATCACCTGCTGTCCTTTGCTTAGGTACTGATCGCATCGCTCTCGAATATGCATGCATTCACCAAACAGCCTCAACCGGTCTCGCTGTGAAAGTTGCTCAAAACGAGCATAATCCACCTTATCAAAGATCCCCTTGGATTTGGTATGTGCAATGATGACCCTGGTTAGGAGGCGGTTGTCAGACCCCAGCAGACTGAGTTCCAAGGGCGGCCGGTAATGTTGGTATTGCTCCTTGATCATCCGGTTGGTCGTGTCCATTAAGAAGGGCTGATTAAATCGGTCCCCTTCTTTAGTTTCGGGAGTAAAGAGCACGTTGAGTTTGTCTGGTTTGTAGAGTGCACACAGCTCCTGCTGACCAGCAGATGGATAGCCATGTATCCCTTTGAAGGTCATATCAGGCAGAAAGTGTGCGGCCCAAGCTTCAAGCTGTCTGCTTGCAGTTTTACTTCCGTTGACGAGGGTATCGGGACCTTCGACGATTCCCAGGAAATCCGGATCCATGCCCCGAATGATATCGGCGAGTTGTCGGCTTTTTATTTCTTCTTTCCCGGTGGTTTTTGGACTGCCGTTGGATTCAAAAAGATCCCGCATCCAGGCAATGTTGTAGACTCCGATTTTGAGCTTCATAAAAAAGGCTTTTGGTTAAACAGTCTTGGAAGTTAGCTATTTGCACCAAAAGCCTTTACTTTTCAGGAGTTCTTTTTAGACTTTGACATAGATTTTCTTTTTATCCATCCATAGGCCGATGAGCCAAATCAGCAGCATGTAGGATATAGCGAAAAGGAAGGAGGCATTTTTTGGATCTAGCCAGCTGGTAAATAAGTTGGCATAGATCCATCCTTTGAAAGTAGAGTCGCCAACAGGGATCATGGAAAAAATGGATACCACTACTCCTGAACACACATAAAGAATAAGTGGATTTCGGCCGAAAGCCTGGAAGAAATACGTCCAGCTGGTTACTTTTTGAACTTCTACCAAAAAGACAAGTCCTCCCAACAGGACCAAGTCCCAGCCCACAGTGAGGAGTACATAAGAGCTGGTCCAAATTTTCTTATTGATAGGAAATCCAAGGTCCCAAAGGTAGGCCAAAGCCAATAGCACCACACCTGAGATCACTAATGTCTGAACCGTACCGAGTGTGTTTCCTTTCTTTTGGATGAATTTGCCGACTATAAATCCAGCTAAGACATTGACCATGGAAGTAAGCGTGCTCAGGATTCCTTCCGGATCAAATGGAATGCCTTCGCCCATGTACATCCGCTTTTCTCCAATAAGCAATAAATCCAGTTTGATTTGGGCATTGCCGGTCAGACCATAAGGGTCTGCCGCATCTCCAAAGAAATACATGATTGGCCAATAGATTACCAATGCGCCAATGCCAACGATCCAAGCACCTCTTTCCCCAGTCCAATACACCACCAAGGCGGCCAAAAGATAGGCTAAGGCAATTCGCTGCAATACGCCCAATAGCCTTACTTCAGAAAGTTTGACTGCTACCATTTCACCGGCCTCATTATAGTCGAAAAACGGGAAATAGTTCAACAGCCATCCGATCAGGAAGATGAGGGCTGCTCTTTTGAAGACCTTGATATAAAAGTCGCTTGGCTTCATTTCATTGAGCTTTTTCAAAGCAAAGCTCATGGCATTTCCCACCACAAACAGGAAGGTGGGGAAAACCAAGTCGGTGGGTGTGAATCCATGCCAATCAGCATGCGCAAGAGGGGCGTAGAGGTCTCTCCAGTTTCCGGGAGTATTGACGATGATCATAAAAGCGATGGTCATGCCCCGCAGGACATCCAGCGCCAGATAGCGATTGTTGAGGATTTTGGATTGGTGGTCAATGGTCATAGAAGGGTGGCTGGGATGGAGATGGTAAATCGTAATTTGATAATTGATAGAAAATATGAACTTTATAAAAATAAAGTTTTCATCCAATTCAAAAAACTTCCTGTCGTCGTTTTATGATCAATCCTCTGATTTGCCGATTTCTTTGTCTTCTTATGTCGAGTTTCCTTACAGTTCAGTTTGGTGCGGCACAGATCAAGGCTGAATGGAAACTAATGGATAACCAGTTTTCTACACCTCAGCGTCACGAAGCAGCTATTTCCATTTCAAATGAGAGTTCAAATCAGCTTTTAGAAGGATGGAAGCTTTATTTCAATACGGTCTTTATCTCAGTTCGACCTGAATCCCTATTGCCAAACACAACAATTCGACATTTGCAGGGAGATTTCTTTGTATTGGAGGGAAATACCCCTGAGATCAAGTCAGGCCAGCAACTCCAGGTTGGCTATAAAAGCCGAGGGGCATTTTTGAAAAACTCCTATGCTCCCGAAGGCTTGATTTTGGTCCATGCTGATGGAAAAGTGGAGGAAATTATGGCTTATTCTACTCAGGTATTATCGGAAAAGGAGTTAGCTGACATGGCTAAACCGACTCCATTACCGATTCCGACTTCTGCCAAAAGGTACGAGTCAAATCTTGCGGTCAGCGAGTTGCCTGCATCAGAGATTCCGCCTTTTTTACCGACTCCTAAAAAATGGAGCTATACAGGAGAAGCCTTGAAAATCACCAATGCAGGAGTGGCCGTGGTGGGTTCTAAAGAGTTTTTAGAAACTACTAAATACCTGCTTCTCACGCTAAAGGATGGATACAAGCCGCAAGTAAACCGAAATGAAGCTCCTGTCAATATCAAGGTAACCAAAGTGGATGGCCTAAAACCCGAAGCCTATCAATTGAAAATTACCAATCGCCGGGTGGATATTTTGGCTTCTGATGATAGGGGAGCTTTCTATGGAGTTCAATCTTTTCTGGCCTTGATGCCTGTGGATTTCTGGTCAAATCCGGGAAATACACTGACTTTACCCCAAGTGGAAATAGAGGACGAACCTGCCTTTGGCTATCGTGGATTCTTTTTGGATGTGGCCCGCAACTTTCAGCCAAAGGAGCAAATTCTAAAGATCTTGGACTTAATGGCTTTTTATAAGTTGAATGTTTTCCATTTTAATTTGGCCAATGATGAAGGCTGGAGGATTGAGATTCCCGGACTTCCTGAATTGACCGAATTTGGAGGAAGAAGAGGCTTCTCTACCGATGAAACATCGTTTCTATGGCCTTACTATGCTTCCGGTGCAGATCCTCAAAAGAGCCCTTCCGGTTCAGGATATTATTCCGTTTCTGACTTTAAGGACATTTTGGCCTATGCCAAAGCGCGGCACATTGAGGTCATTCCTGAATTGGGAGTTCCGGCGCATTCTCGTGCGGCCATTCAAGCAATGGAAAAACGGTATCAAACTCATCTCAAATCAGGTAATTCGGAGCAAGCTTCTGCCTACCGCTTGGCAGATCCGAATGATCAGTCGAGCTACCTTTCTGCTCAGAATTTCAAAGGAAATACCGTTTGTGTGTGTCAAGAGTCAACCTATGCTTTTTATGAAAAGCTCGTGGTGGAAATCAAGAAAATGTATTCCGATGCAGGTGTCCAATTGAAAAACTGGCATACGGGAGGGGATGAAGTCCCAAAAGGAGTTTGGAAGGAATCTCCGATTTGTAAGGATTTTTTGGCTAAAAATCCCGAGATGAAGCTGGAGGAGTTGAATGATTATTTTAGAAGTCGCACCGCCAAGATCTTGACAAAGCATGGTCTGGCGATGGGAGGTTGGGAAGAAATTGGCCAAACTCATCAGGGAGATGAAGTGCTGCCTAATCTTAAGTTTGCGGATCAAAACTGGAAGCTTTATGCTTGGAATGCAGTAGCCGGCTGGGGTGGGGAAGATATGGCGTACCGTCTAGCAAATGCAGGCTATCCCGTTATCATTTGCTCAAGCGCTAATTTTTATTTTGACCTAGCCTATGATTGGGATCCGGAGGAGCGAGGTCATACTTGGAGTGGAGTGGCGGACATGTACCAAGCTTGGAAAACCGTCCCCGGAAAGCTGTACTTATCCCATGACCAAACGATAGAGGGAGATACTTGGGACTGGATGGAGGCAGAAAAGCGATTTACAAAACTGACGGATGTGGGAAAGAAAAATATCCTGGGAGTTTCCGGTCAGCTTTGGACAGAGACCGTAAAGGGTCCAGAAATGCTGGAATATTATCTTTTGCCAAAGATGCTTGGCTATGTGGAAAGGGCATGGGGAGGGGATCCTTCTTGGTCTAGCCTGACCAATGCAAAAGAAATGAAAAGCAAAAGAGCAGAGGAATGGAATCAGTTTTCCAACTTGGTGAGCAAGGTGGAATTTCCTCGGTTGGAAGTCATTTTTGGAGGATTCAACTTTAGGCTTCCAAAACCTGGCGTTACTATCAAAAACGGAAGAGTGCTAGTGAATTCCGAACTGCCGGGTTTACTTATCCGGTACACAGACAATGGCACAGAGCCTGATGAAACTTCGCCGCTCTACCGTGAACCAATTCCGTACTTCAATGGCTTCACTCCGAAGTTTAAATTGTTTTTGCCTTCGGGGAAAAGCGGAAGACAAACTGGACTAGATTAAAGTCCCTTGATCATAGGTTTATATTTTGTGATCAAAGCTTGATTATTGGCCTCACCTATATCCGAATTGGAACTTATATACACCTCAGGAGTCCGACCTTCCTTCAAAAGTAATCCCACAGCCTGCACCATAATGGATTGCATGAGTGCCGTTCCGATCACGGTGGAGGTAGCGCCCACCTTTCCATCCAATCCTTCAAAGGCTACGGTAGCATCTCCGATTTCTCCAAAATTATCCAGAAACAAATCGGCAATCTGAAAGAGCTTCAGCCCGGAAGAATGTCGAGAATCTACTGATTTGCTATGTCGAAGGTTGGTTATTGCAATGACTTTTGCCCCTTTTTTTTGTGCCAATTGAGCCATCTCAATGGGAACAGGATTTCTTCCTGAATTGGAGGAAATGAAAAACACGTCAAGAGGAGAAATTGGGTACTGTTTGAGAAGTTTACCAGCATACCCTTCGGTTCGTTCTACTTCGGTACTTGCAGTGGCATTTTTGTGAAGCATCAATGCTTCATCAAAAACTGGCCTTATCCTCGCAAATCCACCTGCCCGATAGAAAATCTCTTCGGCAAGTATGTGTGAGTGCCCCGTACCCGCAGTGTAAATCCAACCTTCATTTTTCAAACAATTCGCAATCCACCTCGCAGCTATTTGAATTTCTTTTTCCTGGCGAAAAGCTTTTTGAAGCTTTTCTGCCACGGATTCCATGTATAATTTGAAAGGTTCTTCGCTCATTAAAATTGCTTTAGAAAGTATTAATTGGACTTTAAAGGGTATTCGTAAAAAATCAGTTTAATACGATTTCATCTACAAATACCCAACCCTTTGATCCGGCACCCTGATGCCAGGATGGTAGTTTGGCTACAGGTTTTAGCTTGATTTTTACTTGGTCGAATGCGGTGGATGGCAGGTCATAGGCAAGCAAGCCAAATCGGATTTCTTCCGTCTTGGTAGATTGAGTGACGGAAGGAATGGTCAATTTGGACCAATTGCCGGCAGTTCCAGTCCAAATTTCTACGGATTCAGGAGGGAAAATATAAGCTCCTTCATGCAAAAGAAGACTCAATTCCACGGTTTTTGGTTTTTGGTCTTTTTCCAAGAAAATTTCAATTTCCAAAGGTCCATCTGTGTAGCCCAGCCACTCGCCAGAGGTATGATTTGCCTTTCCTTTTACCCCGTCGAAAAGGGTTGTGGCTCCTTTTGCTTTATAACTTTTATGTGGCTCGTCAGTCAGTTTGTATGACTTGGGTTTTAATCCTTCTTTGAAAAGCACCGTCTTAGACTCTTCACTGCCAATCCAGCCCTTGGCAAATGCTTTTGCTCTGATTTGGGAAGTCTTTGTCAATGAGATTGGTTCGGAATAAACTTTAGAATTGATGCTGTCTGGCTCGGAACCATCCAGTGTATATCGTATTTCGACAGAGTTAATCGGATGGGTGATTTTTACTTCGGCAGTACCTTTGAACATCACTTTTTCAAAATCAATTTTTGGAGAATTGAGTGGATAAATAATGCCTTCATCCTTAAATCCAAAATCGATTTTGACACCTTTTAAGGCCTCTGAAAGTTCTGTTTTTGCTTTGTCTGTCAATCCGGATTGCCAAATAAACAGTCGCTTCAATTGTGTTAGTTTTTTCAAGGTAGCGACGCCCTCATCACCAAAAGGATTTCCTGAGATTGCCAGGCTTTTCAAATTTGGTGCTTTAATAAAACCTTCAAGTTGGTCACTTTTAATTCCTGTGAAGTTTAATTGAACGTCTTCAAGATTCTGAAAACCAGAAAGAAAAGAAAGATCTGTATTCTCAAGCGGCATGCGGTTGAGGTTGATTTTTACCACTTGTTCCTTGACAGCATTCAGGTCTGAAAGCGAGGCTGGATCAAAGGTCGATGCCCCAAAGTAGGCTACTTCTAGTGCAGGAGAACCTGGATAGAGTGGCTTCACTTTTCTGAAAAAGTTGTTCAACTCTTGGATGTCCTGATCATTTGCAGCTGAGAAGGAATACGACTTTTCTGCTGAAAATTTATTCGAGGCCAGTTGAAACAAGGGCTCCTCTTGTGGAAGTTCAAGAACTTTCTGCTCGAATGAAGCTCCCGAGGAAACCCAAAGTCGGAGGATTTCGATTTCTTCTTCGGTGAGTTGAAGCTTGTTTTTTGGAGGCATGTGCTCCTCGTTCTCTAAGGGGAGGTGAATGCGTTGGATTAGGAGGGATTCATCCAGATTTCCAGCTAGGATAAATGGTCCTGATTTTCCTCCTTTTTGGATTCCCTCCAAGTGGTCCATTCTCAGCTCGCCTTTGATTTTCCCTTCTTTATGACAGGAAATACATTTGGATTCAAAAATGGGTTGAACCAAATCTCTGAAAACCTCAGCTTCCTCCAGGGCGATGATTTTCTCCTCTTTTGGCATCAGCGGAGCAAACAGAAAATCCTCTCCATGGGTCAAATTAGCGCCAAAATGTCCAGTCAAAAGGATTAACACAGAAAGCCCTGAACCGGCTACGCGGAAGACATTTTCTACTTTTTCAAGGAAAAAATAAATCCCTACTGTGAGGCCAAACGAAATCACTCCAAGCCATTTGTGCCAAGCCAAGGCATCTCCTTCGTAATCCTCTGTGGCCAAAAGCAAGCCTGCCACTACGGTGATCCCTGTGAAATTTGCTCCAAAGAGCAGGAGGTTTTTTCCGAATTTCCTCCAGCTTTCCTCTTTCATCCAAAGCAATGCAACAGCAAGCAAGAGCAATACGATGGGGAAATGAAGAAGAAGCGGGTGTAATCTCCCGGCAACCTGAAGCCAAACGGGAAGAACAAGACTTTCACCCCCAATTACCAAAATCAGGGTAAGACCACACCAAAAGAACAGCAGATTTTCCAGCCAGAAAATGCTCCGGGAATAACGAGACATAGATTGGGATTAAGCGATGATGTCTTTTACTACATGACCATGTACATCAGTGAGGCGATACCTTCTTCCGAGGTGCTTGTAGGTGAGTTTTTCATGATCTATGCCCATCAGGTGCATGACTGTAGCCTGGAAGTCGTGGACATGGACCGGATTTTCGGTGATGTTGTAGCCAAAATCGTCCGTCTCGCCATACACTATTCCAGATTTCACACCGCCTCCCGCCATGAAGATGGAGAATGCTCGAGGATGGTGATCTCGACCGTAGTTTTCCGGGGCAATTTTACCTTGGCAGTAATTAGTTCGGCCAAATTCACCTCCCCATATCACCAACGTCTCATCTAAAAGTCCACGCTGCTTCAAATCAGTAATCAAGGCGGCAGAAGCTTGGTCCACGTCTTTGGCCTGTCCCATCATTTGATTAGGAAGGTTGTCATGAGCGTCCCAGCCCTGATGGTAAAGCTGGACAAATCGTACCCCGTTTTCTGAAAGTTTTCTAGCCAAAAGGCAATTTGCTGCATAGGTACCTGGAACCAAGCAGTCAGGCCCGTAGAGCTTGACGATACTATCTGGCTCTTTGGTCACATCGGTAATTTCCGGAACAGCAGTTTGCATTCGGTAGGCCATCTCATACTGCTGGACTTTAGCAGTGATCTGAGGATCGTTGAATTCTCGATAACTGAGATCATTCATGGCAGCAATTTGATCAAGCATCTTTCTGCGCTGATCTCGTGACATGCCGTTAGGATCGGAGAGGTAAAGCACGGGGTCTTCCGAATTGGAAAACTGCACCCCTTGGTGACGAGCATCCAAGAATCCGTTTGACCATAGTTTGGAATACACTCCCTGACCATTTCCTTTTCCTCGACTGAGGAGCACGCAGAAGGCAGGTAAGTTTTCATTTTCACTTCCAAGACCATAGCTTAGCCAAGATCCCATACTTGGACGATTGCCTACCTGTGCACCTGTTTGGAAAAAGGTAAGTGCAGGATCGTGGTTAATGGCTTCGGTATGCATGGATTTGATGATGCATAGGTCGTCCACAACAGAGGAGATATGTGGAAAAAGCGAAGAAATCCAAGCTCGGCTTTGTCCGTATTGATTGAAATCAAAGTAAGATCCTACCAATGGAAATGAACTCTGGCCTGCGGTCATACCGGTAAGTCGCTGACCCATTCGGATGGATTCAGGAAGCTCTTGACCAAAATTGCTTCTCAACATGGGCTTGTAATCAAAAGTCTCCAATTGAGAGGGGGCGCCATTTTGGAAGAGGTAGATGACTCGCTTTGCTTTTGGGGCAAAATGGGGGAGCGCTCTCATGAGTGAGTCCTCAGCTTCCTTTTTACCAGAAAACAGATCAGGAATCAATAAAGAACCCAAGGCTACACTGCCAATTCCTAAGCTGATCCGGGAAAGAAACTTCCTCCTGTTATGATTCAATCCCTGCTCTAAAATCTCTTTTTCCATAATTAGCTCTTGGTAATGGTTTCTTCTAGGTTGTATAAGCTGACGATGACTTGCATCAAGGCAGCATTTTGAGGAGTCATGGCAGCCTCGTTCATTGGGTATTCGCCCACGTCTAAGGTCTTTTTAGCTTCCTCTGGATTGGTTTGGTAATGGGCTAGTTCGCTCTCATAAAAATCCAAGAGCAAGCTTTTCTCTTTGGATTTCATTTCCCTACATACGATTCGTTTAAAAGCCTCCTCAATGGCTAATTCAGGATCAGAAATTTTTTCGGTTAGCTTGGTAGACAAAACTCTGGAAGCCTCAAGGATCATTGGATCATTCATCATTACCAAAGCCTGAAGAGGCGTGTTGGTTCTGTTTCTGGTGATTTCGCATCGATCTCTGTTACTTGAGTCAAAAATGATCGCTTTGGGAGGAGGTACGGTTAGCTTGATAAAGTTGTAAATACCTCTTCGATACAGCTTGTCTCCAGTATCTTGGATGTATGTAGCCAAAGTACCGCGTCCTGAGGTAGCTGCTTCCCAAAGGCCTGAAGGTTGGTAAGGTTTTACACTAGGTCCACCGATTTGATTGACCAATAAGCCACTACTGGCTAGCACCAAATCTTGAATATTTTCGGCGGGAAGTCTTAATCTCGGCGCTCTTGCCAAATAGAAGTTATCTGGATCTACTTCCATGTGCTTGTCATTGATAGCTGCAGATTGGCGGTAGGTGGAAGACATCATGATCTGCTTGAGGAGCCTTTTGATGTTCCAACCGCTCTCCATAAAATCTGCTGCCAACCAGTTCAATAGTTCTGGATGGGTAGGAAGATCTCCCTGCATTCCAAAGTCACCTGCTGATTTTACAATTCCTTTTCCAAATAGCTCTTGCCAAACCAAATTGACAAATACTCTTGAGGTCAATGGATTGTCCCGATGGGTGGTCCATTTGGCTAGACCAAGTCGGTTTTTCTCAAAGTTTTCAGGGAATTTCAAGACTGAGCTGGGGGTGGACGCCTCAACCGGAACAGTTGGGGAATCGTAAGCCCCGCGATCCAGGATATAGGTCTGTCGTCTTTCAGCAGAATCAAGTTCTCCCATCACAGATACCATGAGTTTGGTGGTATCCTTATGGTTGATAAACTTCATGATTCCGTCAATATCCTGTCGTTCTATCCATAAGATTGGTGTTTTCGCAGGTTTAGTCTGACTGATATCGCCCTCGAAGCCTTTTTCCTTTGAGTTGTTGAAAAAGGCATACAATTCAAAATACTCTTTTTGGGATACGGGGTCGTATTTGTGGTCGTGGCACTGGGCACATTCCATGGTAAGGCCAAGGATACCTTTGCTGAAGGTATTTGTCTTGTCGAGGACATATTCCACTCGATACTCTTCATGGATGACCCCGCCTTCTTCAGTGTATTTGTGGTTTCTATTGAAAGCTGTTGCTAGAATTTGCTCTTTGGTGGCATTTGGCAATAAATCGCCTGCTAGCTGCCAAGTGATGAACTGATCGTATGGGAGGTTATTGTTGAAAGCATGAATTACCCAATCCCGATAAGGCCATTGGCCTCTGGCCTCATCATCCTGATAGCCATAGCTGTCCGAATACCTGGAGATATCCATCCAAAGAATCCCCATTTTTTCACCATAAGAAGGCATGGTGAGGAGTTCATCGATCAACTTTTCATAGGTATTTGCACCATTGAATCCGGCATATTTATCCAAGAGCTCAGGAGTAGGAGGTAGTCCGGTAATGTCCAGACTTGCTCTTTTTATCAATTCAAAGGAAGAGGCTTCAGGATTAGGTTTAAGCCCCTTGGCTTTGATTTTGGCGTTTACGAAGGCATCGATTTCCCCTGTACCCCAATCAGAAGCGGGAACCTTAGGCTTCTCTACTTTCATAAAGGCCCAATGCGGCTCATATTTGGCACCTTGTTCGATCCATCGCTTGATGAGGTCGATTTCAGAGGGAGTTAGAGAAAGGTTGGATTCTGGCGGAGGCATTAATGCCCCTTGGTCAGAAGTGGTGATTCGATGGTACACTTCGGATTCCAACGGCTTACCAGAAACTAAGGCAAACTTTCCGGGACTTTCCTTTAATGCTGCAAATGCACCGGCTTCGGTATCTAACCTCAGGTCTGCTTCGCGTTTATTCGCATCAGGACCATGGCAAGCAAAGCACTTGTCCGAAAGAATAGGCCGGATATGGAAATTGTAGCTGATCTGATCACCACTGGCGAGGTCCATGGTTTCAGCGTTTTTTTCTGCACAGCTGAATATTGCAAAAAGCGAGATTGTCCAAAGCAAATAGCTAGACTTTTTCTGATAGATCATTTGGGGTAAATCTTAATCGGTCAATAAGTTATGGAAAAAAATTACAAAAGTGTATCTTATATTATTTAAAATTTTAAAATGATTTGTATAAGCAAATTGATGATTATGAATGGACTAATTGGATTTTTCAACTTTTGGATTCAAGTTGGTCACTTTTACAAATTAGCATGAAATACATGCCAAGGTTTTCCGGTGAATAGAAAATTGCCTGATACCAAAACATAAAAAAAGCCACTCTTTGGGGGAGTGGCTTTTGCTATTTCATAAGTTGAATTATGATTTGATTACAGAGAAATCGAAGCTTTCGAGGAATTTCGTGGTGAAATTTCCTGCTTTAAACTCCTGATTTTCTAACAATGCAATGTGGAATGGAATGGTGGTTTTGATTCCATCAATCACAAATTCTTCTAGTGCACGCTTCATTCGAACGATTACTTCTTCTCTAGATTGACCGCTTACAATGAGTTTGGCGATCATGGAGTCATAGTTTGGTGGAATCACATAACCTGCATAAACATGTGAATCGACACGAACTCCTCTTCCTCCCGGAATGTGCAGGTAATTGATTTTACCCGGACTTGGTCGGAAGCCATTGGAAGGGTCTTCTGCATTGATTCGGCACTCCATGGCATAGAGCTTAGGGAAGTAGTTTCTTCCGGAAATAGTTTCTCCTGCAGCCACTTTGATTTGTTCTTTGATCAGGTCAAAGTCAGTTACCTCTTCCGTTATAGGATGCTCCACCTGAATTCGGGTATTCATCTCCATAAAGTAGAAATTGCGGTGCTTGTCTACCAAGAATTCGATGGTTCCAGCTCCTTCGTAACCAATGGCTTCAGCTCCTTTGATGGCTGCTTTACCCATAGCGTCACGAAGTTCCTCAGTAATAAAAGGAGATGGAGTCTCTTCCACCAGTTTCTGATGTCTTCGTTGGATCGAACAATCTCGTTCAGAAAGGTGGCAAGCTTTACCTGTGCGATCACCTACTACTTGGATTTCAATATGACGAGGCTCTTCTACAAATTTTTCTAAGTAAAGACCGTCATTTCCAAAGGCAGCTCCGGATTCCATCTTGGCGTCATCCCAAGCCTTTTTGAAGTCTTTATCCTCTTTTACGATACGCATCCCACGTCCACCACCACCAGCGGTAGCTTTTAGGATCACGGGGTAACCCATCTCATTGGCAATCTTTAAGCCTTGCTCAATAGAGTCAAGCAATCCTTCAGAACCCGGGATGGTAGGTACACCGGCAGCTTTCATGGTCGCTTTGGCTGTGGCTTTATCGCCCATCTTGGCGATCATGTCTGGAGATGCGCCAATGAACTTGATGCCGTATTCCTCGCATATTCTGGAGAACTCCGCATTTTCTGAAAGGAAACCATAACCTGGATGGATAGCATCAGCGTTTGTGATTTCTGCGGCAGCAATGATTCGTGGGATATTCAGATAAGACTCTCTACTTGGAGCGGGTCCAATGCACACTGCCTCATCAGCAAATCTTACGTGAAGGCTGTCTTTGTCTGCTGTAGAATAAACGGCCACCGTTTTGATGCCCATTTCTTTGCAGGTTCGGATTACCCTTAGGGCAATTTCGCCACGATTAGCGATTAAGATTTTCTTAAACACGATCTTTTAGATTTTGTGGAAAAATTATCCAGCAGGATCTACCAAGAACAATGGCTGATCGTACTCTACTGGTGTAGCATTGGAAACTAGGATCTTAACAATTTTTCCTGAAATCTCTGATTCGATTTCGTTGAAAAGCTTCATTGCTTCGATAATGCAAACAGTCTGACCTGCTCTTATAGATGCACCTTCAGTGACAAAAGGAGCGGAATCAGGATTAGGAGTTAAGTAGAATGTGCCAATCATTGGAGATTTAATTTCTACCAAGTTGGATGGGGTAGAGGCTGGTGCGGCTGCCGGTGCTGGCGCAGCGGCTGCTGGTGCCGGAGCGGCTACAGGTGCTGGTGCCGGAGCATGCATGAAAACCTGTGGAGCAGGTGCTACTGCAGCAGAGTCAGCATATTTTTTAATGGAAAGTTCGAATTCTTCAGTCTTGATTTTGACTTCTGCCAGGCCGGAGTTTGAGATGTAATCGATCAGCTCCTGAATCTCTTTCGCTTTCATAGGATTCTTGTTTTGTTCAATGTCTTTGGACATCATGGGGTTGGGTTAAAAACAATAAAGCTGTGTAATTTATACAAATCACACAGCCAATTATACTTATTTCACTCTTTCTGAGTAAGAACCGTCTCTGGTGTCCACTCTGATCAAGGTGTCTTGATCCACAAAAAGAGGAACCATTACTGTAGCACCTGTTTCTACAGTTGCCGGTTTGAGTGCGTTAGTAGCCGTATCACCTTTGATACCTGGTTCGGTGTAGGTGATCATCAATTCTACAAATGGAGGAAGTTCTACAGAAAGTGGAGTTTCTGTTTCAGCATGAACTAAAATATCCACATTCTGTCCGTCCTTCAATAGCTTTGGTCTTTCGATCAATCTTTCTTCCAAGGAAATCTGCTCAAAAGTCTCTGTATCCATGAAGTTGTAGCCCATATCATCTGCATATAGAAACTGATGTGGTCTTTTTTCAACTCTTGCAGTGGTAACTTTTTCACCTGCATTGAAAGTCTTGTCTAGGGTTTTTCCAGATCTAAGGCTTTTCAATTTGGTTCTTACAAAAGCTGCTCCTTTACCGGGTTTTACGTGCTGGAACTCGACGATTGAATAAATGTCGTTGTTCATTTCCAGACAAAGTCCGTTTTTGAAATCTGCAGTACTTGCCATAGGTTAGTTTATATTCTGTTTATTATTTCGGATCTAAGGCCCACTTTAGGTATATCGCACCCCAAGTAAAGCCACCTCCAAAGGCAGCTAGTATAAGGTTGTCGCCTTTTTTGAGCTGGCTTTCATATTCCCATAGACACAACGGGATGGTAGCAGCTGTGGTATTGCCGTAGCGCTCAATGTTCATCATCACTTTTTCAGGTCCGACTCCCATGCGGTTGGCTGTAGCATCAATGATTCGCTTATTTGCCTGATGTGGTACTAGCCAAGCGATATCGTCACCTTTTAGACCATTTCTTTCCATTACCTCAGCACTTACGTCAGCCATGTTGGTCACAGCAAACTTAAACACGGTAGCACCTTCTTGATAGGCATAGTGCTCGCGATTTGCCAAGGTCTCTGCTGTAGCAGGCTTTCTGCTACCTCCAGCTTTCATGTGAAGGTAAGCTTCTCCTGAACCATCAGCTTTCAAAATAGCGTCCATCACGCCGTATTCTTCAGTGGTGGCTTCCAAAAGAACCGCACCTGCACCGTCTCCAAAAAGGATACAAGTAGTTCGGTCTTGGTAGTCTACGATGGCAGACATCTTATCTGCACCTACTACTACCACTTTTTTGTGCGTGCCGGCTTGGATAAACTGTGCACCAAGCTGAAGTGCATATAGAAAACCGGAACATGCCGCGCCAATATCAAAAGAAAAGGATTTTTTGGCTCCTACTTTATCAGCAATAATGTTTGCGGTAGCCGGAAAAGGCATGTCAGGAGTGACAGTGGCACAGATGATCAATTCGATATCTAGAGGATCAGTACCGGTTTTTTCAAGGAGGCCTTTCACTGCCTCGATTCCCATTACAGATGTTCCCTGATTTTCTCCTTTAAGGATTCTTCTTTCTTTGATCCCCGTTCGAGAGGTTATCCATTCATCATTGGTTTCGACTAAGGATTCCAATTCTTTGTTGGTTAATCTGTATTCAGGAACATATCCTTGAATACCGGTGATCATGGCTCTTATTTTGTCCATTGTGTTGGGTTTGATAGGTTCGATTGCTTTCCAATCGCGTCTCTTCGGATAGTTTGTGGAAAAGGCATTTTCCGAGAGAGGCCAAAAATAGTACAATGACCTTTGTCCACCAAAGCCTTACTTCCTTACTTTGGGTAATTTATTGGTTTTCAGCCCTCTTGTATTTGGGCATAAAAAAATCCACTCTTTAGGAGAGTGGATTTTTATGATTTTTATAAAGAAAATTAGGCTCTAACTTCTTTTTCGATGATTACCTGTCCTTTGTAGTACAGCTTGCCATCAAGCCAAAAAGCTCTGTGAGGCAAGTGCATTTCACCGGTGGTTGGGCATTTTGCCATTCCAGGAGCTTCCAGTTTATAATGAGTTCTTCTCTTATCTCTTCTGGTTTTCGAAATTTTGCGTTTAGGATGTGCCATCTTATACGTGGTTTATGATTGTTCTTTGTTTTTTAATTTTAGCAGTTGCTCCCATCTGGGATCAACAGGTTTAGGCTCTTCTTCATTTGAATCTTCGGTCTCATCTGATTCATCTTCAAGGAAAATAAATCCTCCTTCGGTATCAAAATCATCTTCGTCGTCTAATTCATTTTTGTAATCAGGATGAATTTTCTTGGCTGGAAGGGCTAAGAGAACAAATTCATAAATGAGCTGTGCAACATTGATTGAAGGGGTGTCCCTCGTAATCATGTAGACGTTTTCATCTATTTCTTGCTCCTCAAGTCCGTACTTGTAAATCATTTTCTCTGAAATGTTGAGACTATGATCAAATACTTCCAGACTTCTGTCGCAGGTGAGTTCTACTGTTCCTGATATTAAAAAAGTTAGCTCAATTACATTAGCTCCCTTTTCCATGATGACCCGTACGGTCAACTTCCCTTTATTCAAGATTTCATTGTCTTCGAAACTTTGGAAGAACTTATCTTCTATTTCGAAGTCAATTTCATGGCGACCTTCCTTAAACTTAATGACTTCAATATCAAATGTTTTCCAGAATTTCACGACTTACGCTCCTGATTTAAGACCGCAAATGTAGGCAATAATTTAATTTAGCTGAAACAGATTTAAAATAAAATTTGGTTTTCAGCTTCTTTTTTGAATCTCTTTAATCTTCGCCTTCGTCACCTAGGTGTAGATTTACGATATCGGCTGCCAGATGCAGGGCGGCACGCAAAGATCCTTCATCTGCTACATTTTTTCCGGCAATGTTGTAAGCTGTGCCATGATCAGGCGAGGTTCTTACCACAGGTAGACCCGCTGTGAAATTTACTCCTGTACTGAAAGCCATGGACTTAAAAGGGATCAATCCTTGGTCATGATACATGGCAAGCACTCCGTCAAATCGTTTTTGATGCATCATTCCAAAGAAGCCATCTGCCGGGTAGGGGCCAAATACATAATGGTTTTTGTCCTTCATTTCACGGATGGCAGGCTTTAAAATTTCTTCTTCCTCGCTTCCCAACAACCCGTCTTCGCCTGCATGAGGATTAAGGCCTAGGATGGCAATTTTAGGTTTATCAATTCCAAAATCCTCTTTTAGGCTCTTTAGAAAGATGTTGATTTTTTGAAGTACTTTTTCTTTGGTAAGTGATTGGGAAATTTGAGCTACAGGGATGTGACCAGTGACCAACCCTACTCTCAAATCTTCACTGACCATCATCATCAGGCTTTCTTTGGCTCCGACTGATTGCGTAATGAATTCAGTATGTCCTACGAAGGGAAGCTCTTCCGAATTGATATTGTTTTTATTCACAGGAGCTGTCACCAGTCCTTGGATTTTGCCAGACTTGAGATCTTCTACCGCAGTCCGGAGTGATTCCAAAGCAAATTTTCCAGCTTCATGAGTTTCTACTCCAGGGATGACTTCTGGGCTTTCTTCCACAATATTGATCACATTGACTTTGCGGTGCTGGACTTCTTCAATGGATCTTATTTGAGCAAAATTAAATTCTTCGAGGTTGAGGAGCTTTTTATAAAAGGACAAAACCTTGCCATGACCATAAATCAGCGGAGTGAAAGACTTGTAAACTCTGGCATCGGCTAGGGCTTTTAGAGTGACTTCAACTCCGATTCCGTTGATGTCTCCGATACTGATTCCAATGATGGGTTTATTTTTTCTAGCGTTCATGGTAATTTTCCTTCCTTCAGGTTCACTGGACAATTTTCCAAAGCATTTTGGAATATTCCCGTAATTTTAGGCCTGCAATTTATAAAAATTTATCAGAGCCAACCGATGGAAAAAGTCAAACCCAAAAAGCACCTCGGACAGCATTTTTTGACCGATTTAAGTATTGCTGAGCGTATCGCTCAGGCGGTCAAAGGGCATGGTGGTGTTTCCAAAGTGTTGGAGATTGGACCAGGAATGGGGGTTTTGACAGATTTCCTTTTGAAGGGGAATTTGGATTTGTATCTGATTGATATCGATAAAGAAAGTATTGAATACCTACATCAAAAATATCCTCAGCTTAGTGAGAAGATTATTGAGGGTGACTTTCTTAAATACGATTATTCCAAAATCTTTCCTGAGCCTTATGCCATTGCGGGTAATTTTCCCTACAATATTTCCTCACAAATCTTCTTCAAAGTCCTCGATGAAAAGGATCGGGTGACCGAGGTGGTTTGCATGCTTCAGAAGGAAGTTGCTCAACGAATTGCGTCTCCAAAGGGAAATAAGGACTATGGGATTCTTTCCGTGCTTCTTCAGGCTTGGTACGATATCGAATACCTGTTTTCTGTGCCTCCCGGCGTTTTTAATCCTCCTCCAAAAGTCAATTCAGGAGTCATCCGACTTACCCGCAATCAAACCGAAAAATTGGATTGCAATGAGAAATTATTCAAGCAAGTCGTCAAGGCTGGGTTTGGAAATAGAAGGAAAACCCTTCGGAATTCGCTTAAATCATTCCAACTTACCGAGGAATTCAAATCCAATCCAATTTTGGACAAGCGTGCAGAACAGTTGGATGTAGCAGAATTTGTGTTTTTGACCCAACAAATCGAAAAAGGACGTGGAGCCAATTAAGCAGTTTGAGCTATCCAAAGAGTACCTCGAAAGTCTCCAACAGGGGATCGAAGAGGGAAATATTGACTTTATCCTCGAGTCGCTCGATGGAGTCAATGTAGCTGATATTGCTGCCTTGCTGGACGAGCTTTCGATGCAAGAGTCGATCTATGTCCTGAGACTTTTAGAAAAGCAACTTGCTTCAGACATTTTGATCGAACTGGATGAGGACACCCTTTCCAAGGTCCTTCCAGAGTTGGAAATCCCCGAGGTGGCCTCCTGGATCGAGTTGATGGACTCTGATGATGGGGCGGATATTGTAAGCTTTTTCCCTGAAAAAGAACGGGAAGAAATCATTGCCGAGATTCAGGATCGCCTCAAACTGGATCAAATCCTCGAACTCCTTCGATATGAAGAGGACTCTGCTGGTGGTATCATGGCCAAGGAATTTATCCGAGCCAACAAGAACTGGAATGTAGTCCAGACCATCAATGAGATTCGCAGGCAGGCCGAAAATGTAGAGAAGATTTATTCTATCTACGTGGTTAATAATAAGCAGCAGCTTTTGGGTCGAGTGTCTTTGAAAAAAATCATCCTTGCTGCGGCTGAAACGAAGATCGAAGATATTTTTGAAGAGGACGTCGTTTCGGTACCTGTGCACATGGACCAAGAAGAGGTTGCCTCTGTCATGCGAAAGTATGACTTGGAATCCGTGCCTGTGGTCAATGCTAAAAACAAGCTGGTAGGCAGAATTACGGTCGATGACATCTTGGACGTCGTGCAGGAAGAGGCGGATGAAGATATTCAAGCCATGGCTGGGGTGTCGGCAGACATTGAGGAATCTGACTCCGTATTTACCATTTCCAAAGCCCGATTGCCATGGTTATTGATCGGGGTGATCGGTGGACTGATGGGAGCGAAGATCATCGGCTTTTTTGAGGATGGTTTGAGTAAATACTTGGCTCTGGCCTCCTTTATACCTTTGGTAGCAGCAACTGGAGGAAATGTCGGGATTCAGGCTTCTTCCTTGATCGTGCAGTCTTTGGCTTCCAAATCTGCCTTCGATGACACGCCATGGCAAAGATTTCTGAAGGGATTGCTAGTGGCATTATTGAATGGTTTTGTGTTAGGTGGTTTCGTCTTTTTGGTGGTGGTATTTCTTTATGGTTTTGATCCTATTTTCGGTATTACGGTTGGCGCTGCGCTTTTCTGTGTGGTGTTACTTTCTTCATTCATGGGGACGGTGACTCCGCTGGTACTCAACCGGTTTGGGATTAATCCTGCCATTGCATCCGGTCCTTTTATCACAACGACCAATGATCTTTTAGGGCTTGCTGTGTATTTCGGTGTGGCCATGCTTCTTCTTAAACTGTAATTATGAAGGTGTTAATCATCGACGAGATGCATTTGAGCATCCTCGATCTGCTTGAAAAAGAAGGTTTTCAGGTAACCTATGCTCCAAAAATCACCCGAGCAGAAATCCTCGATCAAGTGAGTGAGTACGAAGGATTGATTATCCGTTCCAAAACTCCAATGGACCGTGAACTCTTAGAAAAGGCCACGCGGCTAAAATTTATCGGAAGGGCAGGGGCTGGCTTGGATCAGATTGACCTCGATTACCTAGCTGATCGCGGGGTGAAGCTTTTTCATGCGGCCAAAGGAAACAGAGATGCCGTAGCCGAACATGCTATCGGTGGGCTGTTAGCTTTGTTTAACCATATCCCGAAAGCTGACCAAGAAGTCCGAAAAGGAATTTGGGACAGGGAAGGCAATAGAGGACATGAACTGATGGGGAAAACGGTAGGTATTTTTGGCTACGGAAATATGGGAAGCGCCTTTGCCAAGAGGTTGAAAGGCTTTGGCGTGCAAATTTTAGCCTATGATAAATACAAGGTCGATTTTGGTACAGAGACCGTACAGGAAGTGATGTGGGAAAAAGTCAAAGCAGAAGCGGATATTTTGAGTATTCATGTGCCGCTGACTTCTGAGACTAGAAATTTTTTCACCTTGGAAGAGTTGAAAGGCTTTGCCAAGCCCTTTTGGTTGGTCAATACCGCAAGGGGTGAAGTGATTAATTTTGCTACTTTAAATGAAGCCTTTGATCAGGGGATTCTCAGAGGAGCAGTGCTTGATGTCTTGGAAAATGAAAAATTCCAGAGGTTTAGTCCCGAGCAAAAAGCTGAATTCGAACGATTGGCGCAGCGTGAAAATGTGATTTTTTCACCTCATGTGGCAGGCTGGACTTTTGAGTCCTATCTGAAGATCAATGAGGTTTTGGTGAAGCAAATCAAAAAGGAATTCAGTAATTAAACCATCGATTTTGGGGTTTTTTGCAGTATTTTGAGGCTTGCTTTGTCGGAATGCTTTCCTATCTTTGCAACGTACATAAAGGCAAAAAGAAAGTAACGGTCTCCACCACGTGACCGTTACTTTGTTTTTTGTGCCTTTCGAAAATCAGTTAGCTATGTCAAAAGTACAGTATTACACCGAAGAGGGACTCAAGAGATTAAAAGATGAACTTCAGGAATTGAAGACCAAAGGAAGAACAGATATCGCACGTCAGATCGCTGAAGCGAGAGATAAAGGTGACCTTAGTGAAAATGCCGAATACGATGCTGCAAAAGATGCTCAGGGTCTTCTAGAGCTGAAAATAGCCAAGTTGGAAGCTGTGGTCGGCAATGCTCGTGTGTTGGACAATTCCCAGATGGATAGCTCTAAAGTGGGAATTCTCAGTACCGTGACTATCAAGAATGTCAAAAACGGAATGACCGTGAGTTACAAGTTGGTTTCTGAAGAAGAGGCTGATTTGAAAGCGGGTAAGATTTCTTTGGCATCTCCATTTGGAAAAGGCTTGGTAGGAAAAACAGTGGGAGAAATTGCCGAGATCAATGCCCCTGCTGGAAAGCTTCAATTCGAAATTCTCGACATCACTTATTAAATCTCTAATCGAATCCCGATGCCTATATCGGGATTTTTTAATTCTTGAAAGTCATGGCAAGTATCTTCACCAAAATCATCAACCGTGAAATTCCAGCTCAAATCATTGCTGAGGACGAGCAACACATAGCCTTTTTGGATATCATGCCATTGGTCAAAGGCCATGTTTTAGTAGTGCCCAAGCGAGAAGTAAATTACATTTTTGCGATGGAGCCTGATGAACTCGCATCGCTTCACCTTTTCGCTCAAAAAGTGGCCAAAGCCATGGACAAAACCATCCAATGTACCCGAATAGGAGTGGCAGTCATTGGTTTGGAAGTACCCCATGTCCACATCCACTTGGTTCCTCTCAGAACCATGGATGATATCAATTTTACCAGACCTAAGTTAAAACTGAGTCCTGAGGAACTGGCGGAAATTGCTTCTACCATCCGACAAGGATTTGATAATTAAACAAAAACAAAACCCGGCTTCCTTTCGATGCCGGGTTTTGTTTTGAAATTTTTAAATCTTCCAATTTTTGAATCTCAAAAATCACTTCACCGCCTTGATCCAAATATTCCGATAGAGTACATCATGTCCTTCTGCTTGGAGTTTTAGCCCACCTGGGGTATCGGTGATTCCTTTTCCTCCGTCATTTCCTCCATCAATACCGGAGTTGGGACCACCCCAAACTTGCTGAATTTCCACATTGTCATGGATTTTGATCCCATTGAAGAAGACGGTAACTCTTGCTTTTTCGGTCAGTTTTCCATTTTCAAATCGGGCGGCACGAAATTGAATATCATACGCATTCCATTTTCCTACCCCGTTGTAAACCTGCTGCGAAGGGAGTTTTTCATTAATCACTGCGGCCATACCATGTAGCCCATAGTCCCCGTCTAAAATTTGGATTTCGTAACGGTTTTGAAGGTAAACTCCACTGTTACCTTTTTCTTTCAAAATCAAGAATTCCACGTGGGCTTCAAAATCTCTGAATTCGTCTTTGGTTACGATGTCTGCGGCTCCATATTTCCCTCCGGCACCTGCAGGGTCATTGGAGGAAATGGCCTTTTTCCCGTCTACCGGATCGGTGGTTTCAGGCCATTTGATCGGCATTTCTCCCGAAAACCGTGGTCCTTCCCAATATTTCCAGTTTTTGTGAAGGGATTCTTTGGTGCCATCTAGGTACAGTTTGGCGCCTTTAGGTGGCTTGGTGCCCAAATAGCTTGCCTGTTGGGCAATTGAAGTTATCGAGGATGCTGCTATCAAAAGTAGGGTAGCTACTAATGCTATTCGTTTCATAGGTATAGGGTTTATTTTTATGATGGCAGGATTAAAATTTAGATTAAGCAAGTTCATGTTTTTTTGATTCTAATAAAGAGATTTCCATTGAAAGGATATCTCATTTACTTATTGAATTCAGGCAAGGGATAAGTGGTAGTTGAGATTAGACAAAAGTGAAAAATCAAAACCAACCCATAACTGCACCGATACTTTTTAGCCCAAGAATCAGTGTGATCAGCCAAATCACTATTCCAAAGAGAATGGCCTTTGGGGTCAATGAATTAGAACCAAGTAGGGACTTTTGACTTGCAGCCCAAAGCAACCAAGCACTGATGACTGGTAAAAGTACTCCATTTGCGAGTTGGGCGAGTGTAATCAAAGTAACTGGCTTGATGCCAAAAGAAGAGAAAATGATACCCAAAAGCAAAATTCCACCCATTGAGGCTCTCATCGATTTGGATCTGATTTCTTGGTTCCAGCCCATAATCCCACAAATCACCAAGCCGCCTGCAAGTGGTGCGGTCAGGGAGGAGGTTAATCCTGCTGCCATCAGCCCAAACCCCATCAAATAGGTGCCGAATACTCCAAAAACTCCGGTCAGACCTCGAGCAATATCTTGGGCGGTTTCCAGGTTTTCGGAAGGGTTAGCAGCCCCTACCACCAAAATTGCCATCGATACCACTCCACCTAAAATCACTGAAATGCGAATGTCTCGTGTCATCTTGGGCAGATCATCCACGTTTTTCCACTGTTTTTTCACCAGACTGGCGTAGAGAAATAGGTTGTAGGGAACGACTGTGGTGCCAATAAGAGCTACGATGGTTGGGAATTTTTCGGAGGAAAAAGAGGGGATAAACCCTTGGAATATAGAGCCTAAATCAGGCTTAATTAAAATGGATGTGCCTAAAAACGCGAAAGACATAAGCAGGACCAAACCTACCAATAGCTGTTCTAGCCGTTTGTAATTGCCCGACCATAAGAGTGCGAAAGCAAGGATTCCAATTGTCAGGTTTCCCGATTGGATTGCAAGAGGTCCCACGTTCCAAACAGGGAATTCCAAAAAAATGCCCAAGCCTAAGTTTGAACCCGAGATATTTCCTCCTTGGTAAGCGGCATTGCCAAGTCCGATGGCAATTAGGATCAAAGCCATTATTCCTTGCCGCATCACTTTGCTTCCTTGCTGACCCCTCACCAATTGGCTAAGGTCCTTTCCTGTCACGATCCCCAATCTTCCTGACAATTCCTGAAGGAAAACGGTGGCTACTATGCTCAGTACCAGGGCCCAAAGCAAGGTATAGTCAAACTTGATTCCTGCCAAGGTGCAGACAGTCACCGTACCAGGTCCTATAAACGCAGCGGTGATTAATGGGCCTGGACCTATGGAGGCTAGGATTTTTTTTGGGTTCACGGGTGGAAGTTTTCGGGAAAATAGAGATTTGGGAAGATTTTTTGTAGGTTTTGTTATCCACTTGGAAAAATAATAGCATGCGTTGGTTTAATCGGATTTTGAAAGTACTTGCCTTATTGGTGCTTTCCTTGGTGTTCTTTTTGGCTTTGCTCTTTAGAAGTGACATTTCTGAGCAGGAAGCCAACGAAAAATACACCACCCCAGAGTCTCATTTCATAAATATTGATGGGGTTAATGTCCACGTCCGATTCTTGGGAGAAGGTGAACCCATTTTTTTGCTCCATGGAAGCTTCTCCTCGCTTCATACTTGGGAGGTTTGGCAGCAGGAGTTGAGTCCCTATTACATGACGATTTCCTTGGACTTTCCTGGTCATGGACTTACGGGTCCCGATGATCAAAAGCGATATTCTGTTCAGGATTACAGTCGTTTGGTGCTTGCGTTAGCTGAAAAGTTAAACCTCCCCAAGTTTCACTTAGCTGGTAATTCGATGGGAGGGGCAGTGGCGCTTCAAGTAGCCTCCGATAGTCCTGAAAAAGTACTTTCATTGAATCTGATCGATGCCTCAGGAGCCCCGAGGAGAGAAGTAAGGACTCTTGATTCCACACAAAACCAACAGAGAGGAGGAGGAGCATGGATATTCAAGGTGGCAACCAACCCGATTTTCTCCAAAATCTTGCTTAAATGCACTCCAAAATTTCTGTTTGCCATGAACATGAAGGAAGTCTATGGAGATGATGAAAAAGTTACGGATAAAGCTGTCACAAGGTATTATGAATTGTTGCTTAGAGATGGCAATCGTCAGGCTACCATCGATCGGTTGACCCAACCAAGAAATTCATCCATCCAATTTGATCGGATCACAATGCCCACGTTGATTCTTTGGGGAGCCAAGGATACATGGATTCCACTTACTCAGGGTCAGGCTTTGGAAAAAGCTATTCCTGGATCAAATTTGGTTGTCTTTGAGGAGGCAGGTCATGTGCCTATGGAGGAAATTCCGACGGATTCTGTCGCAGAATACCTGAGCTTTCTCGGGGTAGAAGTGAGAAAAAACTACCTTCAGCCACCCAAACATGTGGCTTATGCAGATTGAATTCCTGATTTATCTAATGTTGGCCTCTCAAGTGGCCCTGTTTGTTTTTTTACTCTCTGGGAGAACTAAATCAAGAGAAAATCAAATCCTCAAAGAGGAACTTCAACGGATCAATCATGACCTCAATCAGGCATTGACCGAGGGAAGAAAGGAGTCTTCCGAAAACCTTGTTCGCCAGTTTCAGCTGGTTTTTGAAAATCAGCGTGCAGGGTCTAAAGACCAAAATGAAGCATTGAGACAGTTTGGCGACAATGTCCGACTGGCGATGCAGGACCTGTGCAATATGCAGCGGGAAAAACTCTCAGAACTCAGTCGTCGACAGGAGGAACTGGTGAAAAACACCGAAGAACGACTCGAAAAAATACGGGAAACAGTTGACGAAAAGCTTCAAAAAACCTTGGAAACCAGACTCGGCCAATCCTTTGAATTGGTCAGCAACCAACTGCAGGCCGTTCAAAAAGGACTTGGTGAAATGCAAAGCCTAGCCAATGGAGTTGGGGATCTCAAGCGCGTGTTGACCAATGTGAAGAGCAGGGGAGTTTTGGGAGAATATCAGCTTCAGGCCATCTTAGAAAATTTGCTTTCACCTGACCAATACCTTGTCAATGCCTCTGTCAGTGGCTCTAGAGAGCGAGTGGAATTTGCCATCAAAATGCCCGGTCAGGAGGAAGCTGTATTGCTGCCAATAGATTCCAAATTCCCACAAGAATCGTATTTGCGATTGGTTGATGCTTATGAGGCCAATGAAAAATCCTCTATTGATTTCTATCGTGCTGAATTGTTCAAAGCGGTAAAAAAATCAGCTTCAGACATTCAATCCAAATACGTTCATCCTCCCGGGACTACGGATTTTGCGATTTTATTTTTGCCTGTGGAAAGTTTGTATGCAGAGATTCTTCGAGAACCCGGACTGGCCCAACAGATTCAGCAGGATTACAAAGTGATTGTCACCGGACCTACCACGCTTTCAGCGATTTTAAATTCGCTTCAAATGGGTTTTCGAACCTTGGCTATTCAAAAAAGAAGTGCCGAAGTATGGCAGGTTTTAGGTGCGATCAAGACCGAATTCGGGAAGTTTGGAGAATTACTTGAGCGAACACAAAAGAAACTGACTGAGGCCAATTCGGAGTTGGATAAGTTGGTTGGAGTACGTACGAGAGTCATTCAAAGGAAACTTAAGGAGATCCAAGAACTGCCTGAAGCCCAATCCAAAGACCTTTTGGAGGATTAATAGAGTGTTAGTTTATTTTTAAATTAATCCGATGAAAGTCTTTTTGAAAGCTACGGTTTACTTACCTTTTGCGCAGTTTTGAAAACAAAGTGGCTTAAATCCTGAAAACCACAGGTAAAGCAATTAATTTTGCCACTTATTCGATCACCAGAATTGCCTCTATGGGAATGAGTATTGTGATCGCAGGTGCGGGAGATATGGGATATCACCTAGCCGAGCGATTGAGTTATGACAACAAGGATATCACCCTGATTGATACCGAGCGTGATGTGTTGGATTATGCAGCTTCCAAACTGGATGTACTGACCATTCAAGGTGACGCCACTTCATTGGACATTTTGCAGCAAGCCAATGTGGACCAAGCTCAAATGGTTTTGGCAGTCACTACCTCCGAAAAAACCAATATTGTTACTGCTCTTCTTGCCAAGCAATTGGGAGCAAAAAGAGTGATGGCGCGGGTACGCAATCATACCTATCTGAAAGAAGACAATGTGCCCTATTTCCACAATCTGGGTATTGATAATTTAATTTCTCCCACGATGCTTTGTTCTCGGGAGATCTTCAATATGATTGAAAACTCCAGTTTTACGGAGGTTTTTGACTTTGGAGGTGGTAAACTCAATATTGTAGGGATCACCCTTGACCAATACAATCCACTGGTCAATCAGCGAATCATGGACACCAAGTCCAACCCGATTTACGAGGATATTCGAATAATCGCCATTGTAAGAGACCAAAAGACCATCATTCCACGAGGAAATACTATCCTGAGAAATAATGACCACGCTTACTTTATTTCTTACAAGAAAAATTCTGAATCAATCATTGAAGCACTTGGTCAAAAGAAAGTCAAGATCAAAAACATCATGATTATCGGAGGGGATGACATGGCTGTCACCACTGCCATTAAGCTTCAAGATAAATATAGAGTAACCTTGGTAAACAAGGAAAAAGAGCGTTGCAAATGGCTGGCGGAACACCTTCCCAATACCTTGGTGATCAATGGGGATTACAAAAACATCGAAATGCTGGTAGAAGAAGGACTGGAGCAGATGGATGCATTTTTAGCACTTACCGAATCCTCTGAAACCAATATTATCACCAGTCTTTCAGCCAAAAATCACGGAGTATATAAAACTATCGCTCACGTGGATACTCGAGAATACATTCATATTTCTCACAGTATCGGAGTGGATTCTCTGATCAATAAGCGATTGGTGGCAGCCAATGAGATTTCCAGATATCTGAAAAAAGGAACAGTGGATGCAGTATCAGGTATCTATGGGGTCGATGCAGAATTTATCCAATACAGTGTCTGCAAGACCAACCGTCTGACCAAGCATCCAATTAGAGAGCTTCATTTTCCGGAAACTGCCTTAGTTGCAGGAGTAATCCGAGAAGAAGAGGTTTACATTCCCGATGGTGATTTTAGACTTCAGATAGGAGATAAGGCCATCGTTTTTGCTTTGCCGGAGGCGAAAATTTCCCTTGAAAAACTGTTTCATTAAGGCATGATTCACCTCAAGGCCATCGCAAAAATAATGGGAGCGCTCTTATTTTTAATAGGAGTATTGATGCTTCCTGCTGCCTCCATTTCTTGGATTTACCAGGAAGATTCTTCACCGATCATGATTTCTGCTGCCATCTCTTTGTTGATTGGGATGACACTGTTTTTTTCTTTTTCAAAGCAGGATGAGTTTGTCAGAAAAAGAGAAGGATATCTCATTGTAGCGCTCAGCTGGGTATTTATGACGGGATTTGGGATGCTTCCTTTTATCCTGGCCGAAGAGATTACGGGTGTTTCGGATGCGCTTTTTGAGACCATGTCGGGATTAACTACCACGGGTGCCTCGATTTTGACTGATATAGAGGCAATGCCCAAGGGCTTGCTTTTTTGGAGAAGTATGACTCAATGGATCGGTGGATTGGGAATCATTGTATTGACCGTCGCGATTTTTCCTCTTTTGGGAATTGGCGGGATTGAGCTATTTGTAGCAGAATCACCCGGACCAACTTCAGACAAAGTACATCCCAGGATTTCGGAGACAGCCAAGCGACTTTGGTATGTCTATGTAGGATTGACGGCTACAGCTGCAATCCTTTTTTGGGTAGGGGGAATGACCCTCTATGATGCTGTAAATCATGCGTTGACCACTTTGGCCACGGGAGGATTTTCTACCAAAAATGCATCAATGGCCTACTACGACGCTTATCCCTTTATCCAGTATACAGCGGTCGTGTTTATGTTTTTGGCAGGGACTAACTTTACTCTGATTTACTTTGGACTGGTGGGGAAGTTTCGTCGGATTTTGAAAAGCGATGAGTTTAAATCCTACGCTTTGGCGGTGGTCATGCTTTCTTTCATTTTGTTCGTGCCGATATATTCCCAGTCTGATTACGGTTGGGAGTTTTCCTTGCGAAAAGCGATGTTTCAAGTGGTTTCCCTGATTACGACCACAGGGTTCGTGTCTGATGATTATACCCAATATGGGCAGGGAGTGGCATTTATCTGCTTTATGCTTTTGTTTTTAGGAGCATCGGCTGGTTCTACAGCTGGAGGGATCAAGTTTGTAAGACATGCTACCTTTTTGAAAAATACCTGGCTAGAGTTTAAGCGAATTGTCCATCCAAGGGCAGTTGTTCCTTTGATCATCAATGGGGAACGAGTAACAGGTAGAATCATCAATAATATCATGAACTTCCTGCTGATTTACCTGATCACTTTTGTGGTGGGTTCATTGGTGATTTCCCTGATGGGTTATGATTTTGCCACTTCTCTTGGGGCTGTGGCGACTTGTCTGGGTAACGTAGGACCGGCTATTGGTGATGTGGGCCCAGTGGATAATTTTGCTTTCTTTTCCCCTCAAGCAAAAATCACCTTGTCCTTTTTAATGCTCCTTGGAAGACTCGAATTATTTACCATTCTGATCTTGTTTACTCCGTTTTTCTGGAGGGCCAACTGATCAATCCATTGCCATTTGGGCCAAAATTTTAGCCACTTTATCTTCCACACTTTCTGATGAAATGTTGGTGCGGCTGAGTCTATCCACCATGATGGGAAAAGAAAACGGCGTGAATTGGGTAGGATGTTTGACCACTATTTCCATTCGATTTAGCTTTTTCATGGCTTGGATAAACATTTCCTGCTCCATTTGCTGAGTCAGCGCTTCTTCACGGGCTTGTTTCAACAGTAGATTCTCCGGATCGTATTGCTCGAAGACTTGGAAAAGTAAGCTCGAATTGGCCTGAATATGCTTGAAGGAGGTGGGTTTGCCGGGATATCCCTGAAACACCAACCCTGCGATGCTAGCAATTTCCCGGAATTTTCTCCTCGACATCTCACTTTCGTTGACACAGTGGAGGATGTCATCTTCGATATTTTTTAGACTGAAAATATCCTCTTCCAGGATTTCTTCGGCGGAAATGGGCACGTCTGATAGGATTTCAAATCCATAGTCATTCATGGCCATGTTGAGCGAAACAGGAAATCTCTGGGAAATCCGGTAGGCAATCAGTGCACTCATGAGTTCGTGCATCATTCTTCCTTCAAAAGGGTAAAAAAACAAATGATACCCATCTCGACTCTGCAAAGACTCGATCAGAAAGGTGTTTTCATCAGGGACAATGCTGAGTTTGCTCTGCAAATCCAGAATGGGCAATACCTTTCTGACTTCTTCTGAGCGAATGATTCCTTGGTTGTATTCGCGGAAGATTTCTCTGATTTTGTGTGAAAGCATGGACGAAAGCGACATTCGGGCACCCATCCAACTGACTACATTGCTGGTTTTCTTTTCGGTGACTTTGACAAAGACATCGAGTCCTTTGACCTGAAGCAATTCCAGATTTCTTCCTGCAAAGAAAAATCGGTCGCCTACTTTCAATTTGGAAATGAAGTATTCCTCAACCGTTCCTAGGTAAGCCCCGTTTTTGAATTTCACCTTCAGCGCCACGTCACTCACAATCGTGCCCATGCTGAGGCGATGCTTCATGGCGATTTTCTTGCTTTTCACCCGATACTTGCCGTCCTCGTCTTCCACCACTTTGAGAAAGTCCTCATAGCTTCCTAGGGAAGCTCCTCCCTTGGTGATAAAATCCATTACCCATTGGATTTCCTGATCAGAAAGCTTAGCGTAGGAGGTAGTCTTTTTTACTATCGGGAAAATCACTTTTGGATCAAATCCATCGCCTACGGCCAAGGTCACCAAAAACTGAATCAACACGTCAAAAGGGAGTTCGGGATTGAATTGCGACTCCATATCTTCCTGCTCGATCGCATTTCTCAAGGCAGCCGCCTCGATGAGCTCCAGAGAATTGGTTGGGACAAAATAGATCTCCGATGGCAAACCAGGCTGATGTCCTGCTCTGCCTGCTCGCTGTACAAATCGGGAGACACCCTTTGGACTTCCTACCTGAATCACCCGATCCACTGGCCTGAAATCCACACCCAAGTCCAAGCTGGAGGTACAAACGACCAGTTTCAATATTCCTTCATGAAGTGCATTTTCTACCCAAGCCCTCACAGAGGTGTCGAGCGAACCATGATGCATGGCAATCCACCCAGCCCAATCAGGTCGGGCTTCTAATATTTTTTGATACCAAATCTCCGTTTGGGAGCGGGTATTGGTGAATAGTAACACGGATCTTCCTCCTTCGATGATATCTATGACCTGATCCATCAGCTTGATTCCAAGATGTCCAGACCAAGGGTATTTTTCTATTTCCTCCGGAAAGACAGAATGGATTACAATCTCCTTATCGACTTTGGCCTTGACGATGTGAACAGGAAGCTGGCTTCCCAAAAGGGTCTGAGCTGCTTGATTGAGGTTGCCGATAGTAGCTGAGACGGCCCAGCGTTTGAACCTATTGGGATTAATGCTTTGCATGTATTCCAAAGCTAACTGCACCTGCACTCCGCGTTTGTTGCCTACCAGTTCATGCCATTCGTCCACAACCACCGCACTGAGAGACTGAAAAAGCTCTTTGTGGTCTTTTTGAGAAATCAGGATATGAAGTGTTTCTGGTGTGGTGATCAGGCACTCGGGCGGTCTTTTTTTCATTGCCGTCCGGGTTTTAGCATCGGTATCACCGTTTCTCACAGCTACCTGCCAGGGCAAACCAATCACCTCGCAGACTTCCTGCATGGCTTTTTGAAGATCCTGAGCCAAAGCCCGAAGTGGAGTCACCCAGATCAATTGAATTCCGTTGTTCTGAGGCTTTTGCCAGGTATCGGGATGGTGTTGTATGTATTCCAAAAGTGCAGGAAACCAAAGTGCGAAGGTCTTCCCCGAGCCAGTAGGAGCATTGAGCAAACCGGATTTGCCATCCAAAAAATCTTGCCAAGCCTGGATTTGGAAAGGAAAGGGTTTCCAGCCTTTCTTTCGAAAGTACTCCAATCCGATTTCCAGTCGCTTATCCTCCATAGTGTTTGAGCAAGGCTTTGAGGTCGTCCAAGGTGTTGGCTTCTTCTTTGGGCTTATCTTTTCTCCAGCGTGAAATTCGTGGAAATCTCAGCGCTATCCCACTTTTGTGACGGGGACTGTCCTGAATTCCCTCAAAAGCAATCTCGAAAACCAATTCTGCCTTCACCGTCCGAACTGGTCCAAACTTTTCTCGGGTATTTTTCTTGACAAATGCATCCACTTCCCGGATTTCCGCATCGGTCAGTCCGGAGTATGCCTTGGCAAAAGGAACTAGCTGATCTCCATTCCAAACTGCAAAGGTGTAGTCGGTATACAGGTCAGCCCTACGTCCATGGCCTTTTTGGGCATAGATCATCACACCGTCGATGGTCAGCGGTTCGATTTTCCACTTCCACCAGCTACCTCGTTTTCTTCCTGTTTCATAGGCCGAATCAGCCTTTTTTAGCATCAGACCTTCTGCCAAATAATCCCTGGAGGATTTTCTGATTTGTGTCAATTCTTCCCAAGACTCTGCTGTCACTCGTTGAGAGAGTTCGAATCGATCGTGAGGATGCGATTGGTGAAGGGATTCCAGAAGTGCTCTTCGTTTTTCCTGCGGCCATTCCCGGATGTCTTGACCTTGCCACTGGAGCAGGTCATAGGCAATAAAACTTACAGGAGCTTCCTGAAGCTGTTTTTTGCTGATGTTTTTCCTGCCGATGCGAGTTTGAAGAAGGGAAAAGGGGAGGGGCATGCCATTTTGAAAGGCGATGATTTCTCCGTCCAACACCGTTCCGCTTGGTAAAGAAGCGGCTAAATCCATCAATTCAGGGAATTTATCATTGACTAATTCTTCTCCTCGGCTCCAGATAAAGGATTGATTTTCTCTGCGGATCAGCTGGCCTCGAATGCCGTCCCATTTCCATTCCGCGATCCACTCACTTATTTCACCCAACTCAGAAACAGGGATCTCCAAAGGATGGGCGAGGAAAAAAGGATAGGGTTTGGAGATGTCTTTGGTCAATCCAACCGGTGAAGTAATCACTTCCATTTTGGTGTGTTCCGGATCCCAATTCCCCATCAGGGAATGAGCGATTTGAGATTTGTCAACGCCCAAATGCTTTGAAAGGGCCTGAATGATCAAACTTTGACTGACACCGATTCGGAAACCACCAGTAATCAGTTTGTTGAAAACAAATCGCTCGGTTCGATCTAAACTGTCCCAAGCGAAGAGAATAAAGTTCTTTTTAGCATCTTCCTCTAGCTTCTCCAGTGATTTTAATTCGGTGATCCATTCCGAGAGCGTTTTTTGATGGCTTGTTTTTGCCGGAGGAAGCAAAAGGGCAATTGTTTCTGCCAAGTCGCCCACAGATTGGTAGCATTCTTCAAATAACCAATCCGGAATACCGGCCGTTTCTTGACACCAGATTCTTAATTGACGAGTGTTTACCTGTCTTTTGGGTCTTCGGTGAGAAAAAATAGCAATTCCCCAAATTTGATCTTCTGGAGATGCTGTTTTAAAAAATGATCCCAATGCTTCTAGTTTGTCCCCAGTTTTGTTGGATTGGTCCAGTCTAGTGATCAACTCGGCAAACTTTTTCATGAATGATTATTCCTTAAATCTTGATTTGATGGGTTTGAAGAGTTGCTTTGCGGGCGAAATTGATAATTTTAGAAGAAAAATGAACAGCATCTGCATGCTCTTCGTTTTAGCTCAAAACTGGCAATCCATGAAAAAGTTACTTCTCGTTTTTTTAGCAGCTCTTTTCTTTACCTCATGTTCAGAATCTAAGGAAGAAAATTACACGGGTGAAGAGTTGGAGTTTTCTTTATATCAATCCAGTACCTATGATTTCAGAGGAAAGGTGCTGATCAGAGAAATGGTCAATGGTGGCTTGGAGTTGACTTTGCGAATGGATGGATCGAAAGCTAACATGGATTATACCTATCCTGCACACTTACATTTTGGAAGTTATGATCAAAAGGATAGCCCAATTGCTTTTCTGCTGAATCCAGTTTCTGCCAGAAGTCTGGAATCCGTGACGGTATTGGACGTATTGTCTGATGGAACCAAGCTCAACTTTGAATCGATGAAATCTTTTGATGGTCATATCAAAATTCACTTGGCAAATGAAGGACCTGACTATGGAGTGATTCTCGCATCAGGAAATATCGGTCCAAAATCTACTGCCAAGTTTGCTCTTGACCAATTGGCTATTTGTGGCAATGAGTTTTAAAAAGTGAATAATTAAGCTGTTCTCCAAAACAGATTTTAGTCACTTTTCCCATAGTTTACTAAAGCCAGATCTCCTATTTCTAATTCTTCAATTTGTTTTTTCCTTTCCTTCGGCTAGTTTCATAGTTCTTAATTTTTACTATGAATTCAATTCGAAAAATTTATTTGTTTGCTGCCCTGACGATCACAGTTTTATCCTGTGGCGGCAAAGAATCTGTTGAGGAAGAAAAGATGGTGGCCAAAACATCTGATGAGTCAATGGAAGCGATTTTTCAAAAAATGGACCTTGGGCTCAATCAAAAATCAGCTTGGAAATCGCATTGGTCGAGCCAAGGTGCTCAGATGGCAATCGAGGATTTTGAGTGGGTGTTTACAGACTCGATTGATCCCATGGAAATGCCCGAAAAGAATCCAATTTTGGAGAATGATCCCCTTTTTCCTTATCAATTTGCACATCCTGAAGGCAATGGGACCATCGATATTTATTCCTATAAGATTGAAGCACAAGACGGCGTAGGTAAACCCTATCTCAATCCAGACTCTGAGGTTGTTTGGTATCGAGCAGATGGCATGAAAGAGCGGTTGCTATTCATGGGGCCTTCTGGCATGTTTGAAGAAGGGCTTTGGCTAAGTCCAAGTGAGTTTTTGGTGATGGGATATTTTCAGGAAGATGAAGGGTATCGACCTATGCTTTGGCTGATTCGAACGGACACCCACTTGTTAAGTCAGTTTAAACTGAAAAAAGTGGTAGGCGAGTATTCTCCCGAGTCCTACTTGCGTCGTAGACTTAAATCCGTGGATCTTTCCTCCAATGCAAATTGATGAATTAAAGAGCCTCCTTTTCCAAGCTCTTCAAAACCCCTTGCCGGGTAAGGAAGCACATCTTCGTATGTCCCCTCAGCCAGTAGATATGAGGAGGTTTTCAGAGAAAATTCCAGATAATCATCGAAAGAGTGGGGTGCTGCTATTGTTTTTTCCTCAAGATGGGAAAGGGTTTTTTCCTCTGATCAAGCGTCCGGTTTACACAGGAGTGCATAGCGGTCAAGTAGCCTTACCAGGAGGAAAAGTAGAGCCAACTGATCCTGATGTGATTTTTACTGCCCTTCGCGAGGCTGAGGAAGAGATTGGAATTGATGCTGGAAAAGTAGAGGTCCTAGGCAGACTTTCGGATTTGTATATTCCTACGAGTAATTTTTTGGTTTCCCCGGTGATTGGATTTTTATCCGACACTCCGCATCTGATTCCTGAGCAAAAGGAAGTTGCTCGAATCATTAGGACAGAAGTCCAGTCTATTTTTCAACCTCAAATCAAAAAACGAACACATCTGGAAGTAGGTGGAGGTATACGTTTGGATACACCCTATTTTGCGATAGATGGAGAAGTGGTTTGGGGTGCCACAGCGATGATTTTGAGTGAATTGATTTTTCTTTTGGAAGGGAAAAAAGCCTAGAAATTGGTCTTTTTGGGCATTTGTTGGTATTGTTGTACTTAGATATTAAGCCCAAAGTATGGAAGAAAGCACTCCTTTATTGACCAATGATGCGGTAGTTTTTGGTCTTTTGATGGCCACTTTAGCCTTTGTTTTTGCGAGCTCTGCCAGCAAGAATCCGTTTTGGGTCAAGTTTTACACCTATGTGCCTACTGTTCTTTTATGCTATTTCATACCCGCAGTTTTCAATTCTCTGGGATTGATATCTGGAGAATCTTCCAATTTGTATAAAGTGGCCTCCCGCTATCTCTTGCCAGCTTCATTGGTGCTTTTCACGATTAGCATTGATCTCAAAGGGATTTTGAAATTAGGCCCCAAAGCTCTGACCATGTTTTTGGCTGGTACGGTCGGGATTATGCTTGGAGGACCTTTTGCCTTGGTTACAGTGGGATTGATTTATCCTGAAATCTATGCTGGTACAGGTCCTGATGAAATCTGGAGAGGCTTATCAACTATCGCAGGCAGCTGGATAGGAGGAGGTGCCAATCAGACTGCAATGTTGGAAGTCTTTGGGGCTAGTCCTGTCCTTTTTGGACAAATGATTGCCGTGGATGTCTTGGTAGCTAATCTTTGGATGGCTTTTTTGCTCTATTGGGCAGCCAAACCTGAAAAGCTTGATAAACTGCTGAAAGCAGATACCACGGCGATTTATGAGTTGAGGGACCGAATCGCAAAGTTTAGAGAAGGGATTATGAAAATCCCAAGCTTAAAAGATACCATGCTGATTTTTGGGATTGGTTTCGGGGTCACGGGCGTTTCCCATCTTGCTGCTGATTACATTGCTCCTTGGTTTGGTTCTAATTATCCCGAATTGGATCAGTATTCCTTAAACTCGGCCTTTTTCTGGATCGTGGTGATTGCTACTACGGCAGGTTTGCTACTTTCTTTCACTAGAGCGCGGGAACTGGAAGGAGCTGGAGCCTCGAGAATGGGTTCTGTACTTCTTTACGTGCTGGTTGCTACGATAGGAATGCAAATGGATCTTGGAGCAGTCTTGGACAATCCTATTTTGTTTTTGATCGGGATTATCTGGATAATTTTCCATGTGTTGGTAATGGGATTGGTAGCTTGGATCATCAAAGCGCCATTTTTCTATGTGGCTGTTGGTAGCCAAGCAAATGTTGGCGGAGCGGCCTCGGCGCCGATCGTTGCCTCGGCCTTTGATGCTTCTTTGGCGCCTGTCGGTGTTCTATTGGCTGTGCTTGGCTATGCTGCTGGCACCTATGGGGCTTACCTTAGTGGCTTGATGATGCAGTGGATTTCTGGCATGTGATGAAGCACCCAAAAACATTGGTTTTTTGTTGCACGGGTTCAGATTGTAAAAAGTCAGGAGGGAAATCTCTGCGAAAAGATCTCAAGGAATCTGCTAAGTCTGGAGTGCTTAAAGGCGAAGTAAAACTCATTCAAACCAAATGCATGGACATGTGCAAATCTGCCCCGGTGGTAATTGTGGGAGATTTTTTTTGTAAGAAAGCCTCATTCGAAAAAGTCCTTGCGCAACTAAAAAAGCCCTGATTTTTCAGGGCTTTCGAGTTAAAGTTTTGTGGTTTTAACAGCCGTTCCGCTGACGGTGACCATTAGCATTCCTTCTCGTATCGTTTCGTAGTCGAGGTCAATTCCGATGATGGCATTAGCTCCAAACTGTCTGGCTTGCATTTCCATTTCTGCCATGGCAGTGGCTTTTGCCTCTCGAAGCACTTGTTCGTAAGCAGAAGACCTACCCCCTACGATATCGGTGATACTTGCAAAAAAATCCTTGAAAATATTGGCACCGATGATGGTTTCGCCGGAAACTAGTCCTAGGTATTGGTCAATGTTATACCCTTGTAGGCTGTTGGTAGTGGAAATAATCATAATGTGGTTTTTAAAGATTTAACAGCATTTCCACGGGCTATGAAATAAAAAGTTTTGTCATTTACCTTAATTAATGATGATAACCATCAGATCTTTTACAAATTTGGGGCGTTATTTCAGCGTAATTTAATTCTTTAAAAAACAGAAGTTTTTTCTCTAAAAAAGTTTTCTCAAGTTAGGGACGTATGTCTAATCCAATGGATCCATTTCAGCAATTCGATATTTCTGATTTTTTCAATCAGCTCTATGAACCGCTTTTTTTGATGGACTCAGAAGAGATCATTTTCTTCAATAAGTTTTTTCTGGATAACTACCTGACCATAGGAGAAGAGTGGAGGGATTATTTTGGAAAGGGAAATCTTGTTTTTGAACTGGAAAAGTATTTCTCATCTGGAGCTATTCCCTTGCCTAAAGTTCAAGCGCCCCTTGTTTCTAAATCCGGTGGTGATGTAATGCATGAGTGGTGTTTTACTCCATTGCCCTCAAGTTATACTTCCCGATTTTTGATCGTAAAAGGTCAACGTATCCAAAAGAATGAGGAGTCTGAACGAGAGCGCCGGGATATCTTGGAAGATGCGATAGGTCGCGAATATCGCTACATGCAAAGTATCTTGACCAATTACCATGACCTAATTGCGATTTTTGATCGGGAGGGAAATTACCTCTATGTAAGCGATTCGGTGGAGAAGAATGTTGGGATTCCTGCTTCTGATCTTTTAGGTAGGAATTATAAGGAGTTTGTCGCAGCGGGAATATTTGAAATAGTAAAAGGAAGCTTTGAAGAGATTTTGAATTCTAAGGAAGAGGTGGCTTTGGATTTTTGGATCAACCTATCCACAGGCAGAAGGATCTATTTGGAGAGTTTTGCCAGAAACCTACTTGATCATCCGCAAATTCAGGGAATTCTTTTCAGTTCGAGAGACATTACTGATTTTATAATCACAGAGCAATCTTTGCAGCGACGGTATGAAATTGAAAATCAAATCAACCTTATTTCTGCCCAGCTGATTAATGGCCGATGGTCCAATTTGGAGGATGAGTTTGACAAGGCTCTGATCCAATTTGGAGAAATGCTCAAGGCAGAAGATTCCAAAATTCTCATTATAAACAGGGATACCCGTGAGCTGGAAATTTTGAATCAATGGTCGCAGTCAGGAAATCATTCAACAGTAGCCAACCCAAGATACTTTGCCGTGATCAACGCTGCAAAAAGCGAATTGGAAAATGGAAAGGTTATTCTCAGGGCATTTAAGTTCAAGCGGAAGCTTAGCAAAGAAGAGGAGGAGCGTAAAATACTTTTGATTCCGCTTATTTCAGGTCAAAGACTTCTGGGCATTATCCAATTTGAATTCAGTCAGGGGGTATTCTCGTTTGAAGAAAAAGAAATACAGGTTTTCAAGCAATTGGGAGATATTTTGGCTGGTTCCTACCTAGGGAGTCAAATGATGAGGAGGTTGCAACGGAATGAAAACCTACTCGCGAGCACAGAGATTCTATCTAACTCAGGCTCATGGAGATTTGGAGCGCACAACAAGCGTTTTCATTTTTCTGGTGGTTTGGCAAAACTACTGGGAATGGGTGATCAGCCTTTAATCACAGATTTTGCCGCGTTGATCTATAAAATCGACAAAGTGTTCCGAAGGGATTTTATTCAAAACCTTAAGCAGGCATCTGAGCAACTCCAACGGAATTCGGGGGAGTTTACGATCACGGGCAAAGACGGGAAATCCAAATACATCAGTTACGAAATCGAAGGAAAGCGGGATTACCTGAGTCAAGGATTGGAAATCTACGGATTTTGTACAGATATCACCCACAAGAGAGCAGCTGATGGGTATTTGAGGTTACAGTCGCAGATCCTGGCACAGGTTTCTGATCCGATCATAGTGACCAACCTTTCTTTGGAAGTCATCTACTTGAATGAGGCCGCAGTTCAACTCTGCGCTCAGGAATCCTCTCATGTTTTTAAAGGGCAACTCGAGGACTTGTTGAAAATTGATTGGAAAAAAAATGAAAGTCTTAAAGAAATAGCTGAATCGCTCAATCTGAAGGAAAACTGGAAATCGGAGCAATTCGTCAAAACCAAACGCACTGCTTCTGCACCATTTGAAATCACGTTGCAAGCCATTTTTTCTGAAAGTGATGAAAAAATGGGCTATTCATTTATCCTCCACAGCCTCGCTGAAAAATATGAGTCAGAACAGATAGCTAGGCGGGCAAAACTGATTATCGAAAACAGCCCGGTAGTTTTGTTTAGAGTGGATCCCGGAGATGCATATCGGATTAAATACATTTCAGAAAATATCAACAGATTTGGTTACGATGCCGAAAATCTGATAAGCAGTGGTGTTTCGTTTCTGGATTTGGTACACCCTAAAGACAAGGAGGAAATTCTTGAATTAGCAAAAATTCAGACCGTAAAGCGAGGGATTAAGTCATTTTCGGGCGAATATAGAATTCGAACTGCTCATGGGGATTTTGTTTGGGTGGAAGACCGTACCACTGATGTAGTGGATGAGGTAGGCAACATCATCTTACACGAGGGATTGTTTCAGGATATCTCCGACCGAAAGCGAATTGATTCAATCCAAAAGGAAAGAGATAAACAATATCGGGTCTTAGCATCCAATATTCCATTGACCAATATTTTTCTACTCGATTCGGATCGTAGATACATCTTGGCCGAGGGTAGCAATTTTGCTTCGTGGGGCCTAAAAAGAGAGGATTTTGAAGGCAAACACATCAGTGAATTGCAGCTGACCTCATACCAGCAGGTTAGCGATCTTCTGGACAGGGTATATTTTGACAGAGAGATAGTAGAATCGGAATTCACCCTCAATGGCAGACAATATCATCGGATCATCCGACCTATTATTGAAAACGATCAGGTCCAATACGCATTGAGCATCATCAGAGATATCCAAGAAGAGCATCAAGCCAAGCAGGATTTGATCAATTCGGAAGAAAAGTATAGAAGTCTGGTAGAGGAATCTACCGAGATAATTTTCTCTCTCACCGAGACATTCCTTTTGCAATACGTATCACCTAATGTGAAGCAATTCCTCGACTATAATGCTGAGGAGGTGACGGGCAAAAGTCTTTTTGAGTTTTTGAATCCTGATGATCTGGATCAATTTAGAGTAATGCTGGAAGAAAAGCAGGATTTGCTTTCTTCAACTCAATTTTTGGAGTTTAGACTGAGGCATCGCAATGGTAGCTACAAAATCTTCAGCTCCAATGGTAAACTTATTCAGGACAAATCTGGACAGCAGCGATTTTATACGGGCATAGCCCGCGATGTGTCCAAGCTTAAAGAGGCCGAGCAGGAACTTCGGATCGCCAAAGAAAAAGCTGAGCAAGCCTCTTTGGTGAAGTCTCAGTTTTTGTCCGTGATGAGTCATGAAATCCGCACGCCGATGAATGCGGTGATAGGTTTATCTCATTTTCTGATGGAAGAAAACCCCCGTCCCGATCAGCTGGAAAATCTGAAAACCCTCCAATTCTCGGCAGAGAATCTGATGGCATTGATCAACGATATTTTGGATTACAATAAGATCGATTCCGGAAAGGTAGAATTGGAGCGGATTTCCTTTGACCTTAGAAATGTGGTTCACAGGATTATCCACTCTCACAGTTTTCAGGCAAATGAAAAAAATCTACGACTCAGCTGCGAGATCGATGAGGCCATTCCCGAAAATCTGATAGGTGATCCTTTGAGGCTTGGGCAAGTGATCAATAATTTGGTCTCCAATGCCGTGAAGTTTACCGAAAGGGGCTTTGTCAAAATTGTGCTTTCAAGAGAAGATGTTAAGGATGGAAAAGTAAAAGTTAAATTCCGATTTGAGGATTCAGGAATTGGTATTGCTGATTCTAAGAAAAAAAGCATTTTTGAAGCATTTACGCAAGCGTCTTCCTCGACTACACGAAAGTATGGAGGCACAGGACTAGGATTGGCTATTGTCAAGCGACTGGTCGAGCTCTATGGTGGCGATATCCAATTGACAGATCGGTCCGGAGGGGGCAGTGTCTTTGAATTTTTGATTCCTTTTGAACAAGTAGTACAGCCAAAAGAGGAGGTCGAAAATGCTACTGCTTTCCACTCCAAATCACTGGAAAAAGCATCGATCCTCGTAGCGGAGGACAACGTCGTGAATCAGATACTCATTCGTAAATTTTTGACCAAGTGGAATGCTGGGCAGCTATTTATTGCCAGCGACGGAAAAGAGGCTCTGGAGATATATGAAGAGCAAAGTTTTGATTTGGTTCTTCTTGATTTGCAAATGCCCGAATTGGATGGATTTGAAGTAGCCACTGCAATCCGTAGACATGTAAATCCTACAAAGTCGCAAGTCCCAATTTTGGCATTGACAGCTGCCTCCTACAATGAGGTAAAAGATGAACTGAATGAAGCTGGTTTTGATGATTTTGTTCCAAAACCATTTTCTCCTGAAGTGCTCTATGAAAAAATAAGTAAGATTTTGAATTCAAAAGATCAGGGTTGAATTTTGGTTTAGCACTAATTTTGTCCGTTATAAGTCGGTCTTGGCTAGTAGACCATTTTAATTCAAGAAAATGCATCACCTCAGGAGTTTAATTGCTGTCTTTTTGATAGTTAGTCTTGTCTATGCAGTTCAGGGACAACAATTGATGGAAAAAAGATCTTCAATTTATGGCTTCACGGGTAGTTCGGGTGCTAAAATCAGGCAATTCAATGAACTTCTTGAAGATCGAGGACTTTCTCCTCTTCGAAACAGATACCGGACCTATGGATTAGGCTATCAAACCCGGATCAATGATTTTGTAGTTGGTTTTGAACTGACCCAACATCAGAGTAAAACCAGTGAATTTGACCAGTTTGACATAAAGTATCGGACCTCCAGAGCATTGCTGAATGTAGGTTATTCACTCACCGAAGAAGGAAAATTCCAGCTGATTCATTACATGTCCTTAGGTATGGGATATATGAATTTTCAGATGCTGCCTTCCGAACAAGAATCTGATATTAATTCTTTCTTACAAAGTCCGCAAAAAGGATTTATCCTGCGAAAAAATGATATCCAGAAAGGGACCAACGGCTTTGGGGATTTTTTGACAGAAATTGGCTTTCAGGCCAGTTATGATTTTGATCTACCCGGTCGAAAAGAATCATTGGAAATCCTGGCCAAAGTTGGGTATTCCTTCAGTCCCTTTGAAGGAAGTTGGTCCATGAATGGTCTTGCTTTTGACAATGCGCAAGCAGGAGCATTTGTGAGAGTAGGAGCGGGGATTTCATTGCCTGACCGTAATTTTTTCTATAAAGATGCGACTATTAGCATATCCCTAATTAGAGGGATTCATTTTGCATCTCCTGATCAATTCAATGCCGTGTTGGAAGAAAACGGATACCAACCTCTGCAAGGAAAACCAAGTAATTGGGGTTTGAGAATTCTCGGTGAAACCGATGGAATGCTTTACGGAGTGGATGTCTTTAATCTGGCAATGGACGGTCGGGCAAGCAATTCTCAAACGCACAGTTTGAATAGCCTTCGGGTCTATGGTAACGCCGGATATAAGTTTTTTCAGTATAAAAATTTCGCAATCGGGGCCATGGCAGGCTTGGGATTTGGCAACCTTAGGTACACGCTTTCGGCAAACGAAAAGCCTGATTTTCCAGAGCTTTTCGAACAGCGATATTTTGACGGATACCTACGAACTACAGGTCTGATGGCCAAACCTGAGATTCTTCTGGAGTATGGAATTCCAATGACAGAAAGGAGAATTTTTGATTTGGTGATTTCAGCTACTGCGGGTTATGAAGCTGGATTTCCTGGATATAAACTAGGCGGTTTTTCAATGAATGATTTTATGTCTGCACCTTTTTTGACCTTTGGAATAGGAGTTAGGCCATAATGCCAAAATTCCTTGGTTTTTTTTACTAAATCCGTTTAAAATTTTCAATTTGTTCAATTATTCTCCTATTAATTGAATATTAGATATTACTTTTGCCTCGGCTTATCGAGAAAGACCGAGGGAAGGGCCCTACGACGTCTTAGCAACCTGTCTACAAGGTGCTAACTCCCGTTCCGGAAATGCCGGAAATAGATGAGCGGAAAAAAGAATACCGAAGTACTTTTCTCCGTGTTTTGCTCGATTGGCTTTTTGAATAGACCTATTAAAAGATGCAAAACCGAACGGAATCCCTCCTTCAATCCATTCAAAACCGAATATTGATCCTAGATGGGGCCATGGGCACCATGATTCAGCGATACACGCTTTCAGAAGAAGATTTTAGAACACCTGAGTTGAAGGATCATCCCAAATCTCTGAAGGGAAACAACGATTTACTTTCTTTGAGCAGGCCTGATATCATCAAGGCTATACATAAGGAATACCTAGAGGCTGGTGCTGACATCATCGAAACCAATACCTTTTCTGGAACTACCATCGCTCAGGAGGATTATGGATTGTCTCATTTGGCCTATCAGATCAACTTTCAGTCGGCCAAGTTGGCTCGTGAACTAGCGGATGAGTTTACCGCAAAGGATCCGTCTAAGCCCCGTTTTGTAGCAGGTGCAGTTGGTCCTACTAACCGTACCGCCTCTATTTCTCCTGATGTAAACGATCCCGGATACCGTGCCATCACCTTTGATCAACTGGCTGAAGCTTATGCCGAGCAGGTGAGAGGTTTGCTGGATGGAGGTTCGGATATCATTTTGATCGAAACCATTTTTGATACACTCAATGCCAAGGCGGCCTTGTATGCAGTACAGGAAGTCTATGAGGAAAGAGGAATTCCCTTAGACCCTAAAGAGGGGGGAGTACCAATCATGATTTCGGGTACGATTACAGATGCTTCTGGGAGAACACTCTCCGGTCAGACGACCGAGGCGTTTTTGATTTCAGTTTCACACGTTCCTTTGCTTTCGGTAGGCTTGAATTGTGCTTTGGGAGCAAAAGAATTGAGACCTTATCTCAAAGTACTAGCCCAAAAAGCTCCATTCTATGTTTCTGCTTACCCAAATGCAGGTTTGCCGAATGAATTTGGTGCCTATGATCAAGGAGCCAATGAAATGGCAGATCAAGTCCGTGACTTTTTGAAGGAAGGAATGCTAAATATCCTTGGTGGATGCTGCGGAACAACTCCAGATCACATCAAGGCCTTGGCCAAAATGGCTGCAGAATTTAAGCCTAGAAAAATCGAAGAAGAACTAGAAGAGGAGGGAAGCAATGCCTAAGCAGGATTATTTGAAATTATCAGGGCTAGAGCCCTTGGTGTTTAGCCCAACCATCAATTTTGTCAATATCGGTGAACGAACCAATATCACTGGCTCAAAGAAATTTGCCCGTCTTATTTTAAGCGGCAACTATGACGAAGCTTTGGAAATCGCCTTGGATCAGGTGAGAGGCGGAGCTCAGGTGTTGGATGTCTGCATGGACGAAGGGATGCTTGATGGGGAATTTGCCATGGTGAAATTCCTGAACCTAATAGCTTCCGAACCCGAAATCAGCCGAATTCCCATCATGATTGACAGCTCCAAGTGGAGCATCATTGTGGCCGGATTGAAGTGTGTTCAGGGTAAAGGGATTGTCAATTCCATTTCCCTAAAAAACGGAGAAGCCGAATTCGTTCAGCAAGCCAAAACCATCAAGAAGTTTGGAGCAGCGGTAGTCGTGATGGCCTTTGATGAAAAAGGTCAGGCCGATACCTATGAGCGAAGAAAGGAAATCTGTGAACGCAGCTACCGAATCTTGGTAGACCAAGTCAAATTCAATCCTCAGGATATCATTTTTGATCCGAATATTTTCCCTGTGGCTACCGGTATGGAAGAGCACCGCAGAAATGCGCTAGACTTTTTTCTCGCCACCAAATGGATCAAGGAAAATCTGCCTGGAGCTAAAGTCAGTGGAGGGGTAAGTAATGTTTCCTTCTCTTTTCGAGGAAATGATCGGGTAAGAGAAGCCATGCATGCTGCATTTCTTTACCATGCAATTCACCATGGCATGGACATGGGCATTGTGAATCCCACCATGCTTGAAGTCTATGCGGATATTCCTAAAGACCTGTTGGAGCGTGTTGAAGACGTGCTTTTTGATCGAAGGGAAGATGCGACAGAGCGCCTGTTGGATTTTGCAGAAACTGTCAAAGCTGCCGATAAGAAAGAGGTGGTGAATGAAGCTTGGAGATCAGCGCCTGTGTCTAAGCGAATCGAACATGCGCTGGTGAAAGGGATTTTGGACTTTATCATAGAAGACACCGAAGCTGCCCGACTCGAACTTGTCAATCCTCTAAAGGTGATCGAGGGTCCTTTGATGGATGGAATGAATGTGGTGGGAGATCTATTTGGAGAGGGGAAAATGTTTCTTCCTCAGGTAGTGAAGTCTGCCCGTGTGATGAAGAAGGCCGTAGCTTACTTAGAGCCATTCATGCCTCTTCCGGAAGAAGGTCAGGAAGCTTCTTCTTTGAAAAAGATCTTGCTAGCTACCGTCAAAGGTGACGTTCACGACATTGGAAAAAACATTGTAGGGGTAGTTTTGGCTTGCAATAGCTACCAGATCATCGACCTCGGTGTGATGGTGGATGCACAAAAAATCATCGATGAGGCAATCAAAAACAAGGTGGATATCATCGGCTTGAGCGGTTTGATTACGCCTTCTTTGGATGAAATGGTCAATGTGGCTTCTGAAATGGAGCGTCAGGGATTGACCATTCCTTTATTGATCGGGGGTGCTACTACTTCCCGTATCCATACGGCTGTGAAAATTGATCCGGTATATTCCGGAACGGTTGTTCATGTGACTGATGCCAGTAAGTCTGTTCCGATCGCTGGAGAGGCTATTTCTGAAGAAACCAAAGAAGCCTATCACAAACAAATCAAAGAGACTTATCGTCAGCTCCGCGAGGAGCACGAAGCGAAGCAGTCAATCAAGCAATTGGTTAGCTACGAAGAGGCAAAAGCCAATCCGGTAGAAATTGATTGGAGTTCTTATGAGCCTGTGAAGCCTAAACAACTCGGAATGACAGTTTTGGAAGACTTGGATTTGACTGTCTTGAGAAAATACATCGACTGGACACCATTTTTCAGCACTTGGATGCTGAGTGGGAAGTATCCGAAAATTTTGGAAGATCCTATTGTGGGTGAGGAGGCAAAGCGACTTTTCGCAGATGCTCAAGCCATGTTGGACCGGGCTATTGCTGAGCGATGGCTTTCTGCCAAGGCTGTTTTCAACTTGCTTCCTGTCCAGCGTGAGAACGATGATGCATTTGTTTTCGAACCAAATGATGCAAATGTGGCAGTGGCCAAATTTCACTTTTTGCGTCAGCAAGGAAAGAAAGGAAAAGGAGTGCCAAACCGATCTTTGGCGGATTACCTTCATCCGGAAAAGACCGATTACCTCGGTTGCTTTGCGGTGACGGCGGGCTTAGGCATGGAAACAAAGCTGGCTGAGTTTCAGGCGGCGGGTGACGATTACAATGATATTTTATTCAAAGCTTTGGCCGATCGATTGGCAGAAGCGGCGGCAGAATATGTGCATGAAGTAGTCCGTAAAGACTATTGGGGTTACTCGAATGAGGAAAGCTTGGATAATGATTCCCTGATCCGTGAAGAGTATTTAGGAATTCGTCCGGCGCCGGGCTACCCGGCTTGCCCTGAGCATTCGGAGAAGGAAACGATTGCCAAACTGTTGGATTTGGAAAATACAGTGGGAATCACACTTACCTCCAGCTATGCGATGTACCCGACCAGTTCGGTTTCGGGCTTTTACTTTGGACATCCGGAATCCAAATACTTCGGATTGGGTAAAATTGCTGAAGATCAAGTCGGAAGCTATGCTATGCGAAAAGGGATCTCGATCGAGCAAGCTGAGCGACTGCTTTCCCCAAATTTGGCTTACACGCCATCCAAACAATTAGAGAATCAAACAGTATGAAATCGAGCATGAGTCCCCAATCTTGAATTATTTAAAGATTCAAGCCATGCGAGATTCCATGCGGCCATTGAAAGAAAATTATTACGCATGAAAATTACCGAGCATTTAAAAAACGCGAAATCCACGCTTTTTTCATTTGAAATTCTACCTCCATTGAAAGGGCAAAGTTTGAAAGAACTCTGCGAAGGGATCGAGCCTTTGATGGAGTTCAAGCCACCATTTGTGGATGTTACCTACCATAGGGAAGAATACATCTACAAGAAGCATCCAAACGGGCTTTTGGAAAAAGTGAGTACCAAAAAGCGTCCTGGAACGGTGGGTATTTGCGCAGCTATCATGAATCGGTTTCAAGTCGATGCAGTGCCTCATGTGCTCTGTGGAGGCTTTACCAAAGAGGAAACAGAAAATGTACTGATTGATCTCAATTTCATTGGAGTAGATAATGTGTTGGCCCTGAGAGGAGATGCTCCAAAGGCTGAGCGATTCACTGCAGAACCTGATGGACACAGTTTTGCCAGTGAACTCGTATCTCAAATCGTGAAGATGAATCAAGGAAAATACCTTCACGAAGAGACTGAAAATAGCTTTCATACTGATTTCTGTATTGGGGTAGCAGGTTATCCTGAGAAGCATTTTGAAGCGCCATCGATGAAGTTTGATCTGAAATACCTGAAGGAGAAAATTGACAACGGTGCAGAATACATAGTCACTCAAATGTTTTTTGACAACCAAAAGTATTTTGATTATGTGGCCAAAGTACGTGAAGCAGGAATTGATGTACCTATCATTCCGGGAATTAAGCCCATCACAACCCTAGGTCAAATTACTATGCTTCCGAGAACCTTCTTCCTCGACCTGCCTGATGCACTGACCGATGAACTCGAAAAGTGTAAAACCAATGCGGATGTCAAAGAAGTGGGAATTGCTTGGGCTATTCAGCAGTGCAAGGAGTTGGTAGCAGCCAATGTGCCTTCTTTGCATTTTTACACCATGAGTAAGGCCGATGCCACTTACAAGGTCGCAAAAGAGGTGTTTTGATAACCTTTGAGGTCTTCAAGACCTCGAAGGTTTACTTTGTTAATCAAACCTTCTGGGATTTTGAAACCCCAAAGGTTTTGACCATTCTTCCCAATTTTTCAGGCAATTTCTCTATTCTGCCTATCTTCGGACATGATTCAGTTGATTGAGTGCCCACGGGATGCGATGCAGGGAATACCTGATTTTATTGACACGGCCATCAAAGCTGCCTATATCAATCAATTGCTGGAAGTGGGTTTTCATACGATTGATTTTGGAAGTTTTGTCAGCCCCAAAGCCATGCCCCAAATGCGGGATACGGCCGAGGTGCTGGACATGCTAGATTTACACAAAGCCAAATCAAAACTCTTGGCGATCGTGGCCAATGTAAGAGGAGCGGAAGATGCGCTTCAATTTTCCGAAATTGACTTTTTTGGTTTTCCGCTTTCGGTATCCGAGACCTTTCAGCAGCGGAATACCAATGCCAGCATTGCCGATGCGCTCAAGACGGTGGAGTCTATTCAGAATCTTTGCGAATCCAAAGGTAAAAAGCAGGTAGTGTACCTCAGTATGGGCTTTGGAAATCCCTACGGAGACCCTTATTCTCCAGAATTAATTGCGGAGTTTGTGGAAAAATTAGCCCAACTCCAGATTGAGACGGTTTCTCTTTCGGATACCATCGGAGTAGCGACAAGCGAGTTGATCACCCAGCTCTTTAAAGTGCAAACCGAGGCATTTCCACAGATTCAGTTTGGCGCACATTTGCATAGCCGGCCTGACTTGATTGAGGAAAAAGTAATTGCGGCGTTAAAAGGAGGTTGCCGAAGGTTTGACGGAGCGCTTAAAGGTTTTGGCGGATGTCCCATGGCCAAGGATGAATTGATTGGAAATATGGCAACGGAAGTAATGGTTGATACTTTAGTAAAAGAAGGTTACGATTTAAGATTAAATAAGTCAGAACTTGCTGAATCTTTGAAACTTGCCCGTTTTGTGTTTAATTCTTGATTGATGTCTGATTCCAACGTACAAAGTAAAGTCAAAGCACTCCGCTGGTTTCGCAGTATCCATAAGTGGTTGGGGATTCCGTTGATTGTGTTTTTCCTTTTGATTGGGGTTACGTCTATTTTATTGGCTTGGAAAAAGAAAGCAGAACTCCTGCCTCCAACACTCAAAACTAAAGTTGAAAATGGAACTTGGATTCTTCCTTCCGAAATGGTCAAGATCGGGGAGGAGGAAATGCAAAAGCTAGGCAGAGATTCGGAAGTGGATCGGATAGATATCCGTCCGGATAAAGGCACAGCAAAGGTTACGTTCAAAACTCATTTTTCCGAAGTGCAGTTGGATGGGTTTTCTGGGGAAGTCCTTTCAATAGGAACCAGGCATTCAGATTGGATTGAAAAAGTCCACGATGGAAGTATTATCGACTTTTATACTACGGGTGACGAAGGAGCAAAGCTTACGTATTCCACTTTGGTTTCGATTGGATTGATCTTTTTGGCGATTAGCGGTTTTTACCTTTGGTACTACCCCAAGGTGGTTAGAAAGTTGAAAGGGAAGTAACTGCAATTTTCCTTCTTATTACACTTTGTACTAAATTTCGCTATGGAAGATGACAAGTTACCTACTGTAAATGAGCCAGATATTGAATATGGTCGTTATTCCTATGCAGATTACCTGACTTGGAAAATTGACGACATGATGGAGCTGATTCGGGGTAAAGCCTACAAATGGGCGGCAGCTGCTCCAGGGATGAGTCATCAAAAGGTTTCAGTCAAGCTAACTTCGATTCTATACGATTATCTGAAAGGGAAGCCGTGCCAAGTTTTTCATGCTCCCTTTGATGTAAGACTTCCTGTCAAATCCAACAAAAACAAAGACATTGACACGGTACTCCAGCCTGATCTCTGTGTGGTTTGTGATGAAAGTAAGCTCGATGAAGCAGGTTGTTTAGGTGCACCAGATTTGGTAGTAGAAATCCTTTCACCAGGAAATAACCGGAAGGAGCTTAAGTTAAAGTACGAGGTATACCAAGAATCTGGTGTTAAAGAATATTGGGTGATTCATCCAACAGAACAAACTTTGTTGATTTACACCTTGATAAATGGTACTTATCAGCCATCCGGGTTGTTTGTCGCAGGAGATATCATCGAATCAACTTCAATTGCTGGATTTAAGCTAAATCCGGAAGAGATTTTCGAAGGTTAGTGCCTAAATCAATAGCTTAAACTTTTTCCCAGGCAGCGATTTGACAATTCCCTCAAATTCAAGTGAAAGTAATTTGGAAGAAAGAATTCCCAGTGGAATCTCCGTGGCATAAGAAATCAGGTCAATTTCTGATTCGCCTTTTTCCTGTAAATGCATCAAAATCACTTTCTCTTCCTCGTCTCTTCCTGCCAAATCAAGGGTTGGCTTTTTGATTTTTTCCTCTCCCGGTTTGCTCCAAAAAAGAGCTTCAGCTATGTCTCCAGGCCCTGTATAGATCGAAGCTTTCATCTTTTTGATTAGCTGATTACATCCTTCTGAAAAAGTAGATTGGAGATTACCGGGTACTGCAAACACATCTTTATCGTAGCTGTAGGCGATCTCAGCCGTAATCAATGCCCCGCCTTTTTCAGCAGCTTCCACCACGATCAAGGCATCCGAAAGTCCTGCAATAATTCGGTTTCTGGCTGGAAAATTTCCTGGAACCATCCGGCTGGCTGGAGCATATTCGGTAAGAAGGAGTCCTGTCTCTTGGAGCTGTTCGGCTGTCTTTTTATGCGCCGCTGGATAGATTTGATCCAATGGCGATCCCATGATGGCTATTGTAGGTAGTCCGGATTGCAGGGCAGCCCGATGTGCTTCGATATCTATTCCATAAGCCAATCCCGAGATAATTACCGGTTGGTAGGGTACAAGGTCTTCGATGATTTTCTTGGTGATCGATTTTCCGTAGGTGGTGGCGCTTCGAGTTCCTACTATTCCAATGCTTCGTTCAAAGTTTAAAGGATACTTTCCCTGAGAAAAAAGAATAACGGGACCATCTTCAATAGCCTTCAGTCTATCGGGAAATTCAGAGGAGGTAGAGAAGTGGATTTGATATCCCTTTTTTTGGCAGGTGCTCAAGACATCATCGGCTTTTTTCAGCAGGATGGTTTCTTGTTTTTGTAGCTCCAATAGTTTTTCACCAACTCTTGGGATTTTTGATGCTTTACCTTTTGTCAGTTTGAAAAAATCCTTGGGCGATCCACTGTAGGCAACAATAGCCTTAAATAATGTTGGCCCCACCTTAGGAGCCATGGCAAGTGCTACATGGTACCGGAGCTGCTCAAGCTCCGGATCGGGAGGAAAGTTCATGCTTCAGATTGATTAAAAAGTCCTTGATTTCCTGAAGTTTTTGTACTGCTGCTACTTTATCAAATCCTTGCTGCTTGCCGGAAGCGATCACTTCCTGAGCACCTTGCAGCGTGTATCCTTTTTCCTTGACTAGGTGATAGACATATCGGATTTTTTGGATATCGTCTTTGGTGTAGCGACGATTGCCTTTTTTGTCTTTTTTAGGACGAATGATGTCAAATTCACCTTCCCAATAGCGAATTAATGAAGAAGCTACTTTAAACATATCAGCCACTTCACCGATAGAATAGTATTTTTTCTCTATTTCTCGCTCTTTGTAAGGCACGGCAGGATTTTTATGATTTGGTTACAAAAGCACCCGATTCAGGTGAGTTTTAAAAACGATCTAAAATAGGAAAATCGAAGGTGACTTCAAGCTTCACTTCAAGTAAAGAGTTGAAAAAACTTCAATTTAGCGGTTTACCACTTGAAGCATTTGAACTGCAGCAAGTCCTGCAGTTTCTGTTCTTAGCCTACTTTTTCCCAAGGAAACCGCCTTGAATCCGGCCTCAAAAGCCTGTTGGATTTCTTTTGGATCGAAGTCACCCTCAGGCCCGATCAGGATCAGGTACTTTTTTTCCGGGGCTGCCAAATCCATTAAATGATGCTGATGATGCTCATCAACGTAAGCGATAAACTTCTCAAAGTCATTGAATTCCGGCGATTTGATTAAATCATTGAATTTGATACCTGAATTGAGGATGGGCGTTCTAAACTTGATGCTCTGCTTGCAAGCTGAGATGATTTTTTTCTGAAGTCGGTCTGTTTTTAGAAAAGAGCGCTCAGAATTCATCGTTTCGATCAAGGTCAATTCGTGAAAGCCGATTTCGGTGATCTTTTCCACCATCCATTCCATTCGGTCTGGATTTTTGGTGGGAGCAATTGCTAAGTGAATGAAAAAAGAATCTTCCTCTGCTTCTTTTTTGCTGAGGATTTTAAGGCTTGCTTTTTTGGGATTTGTATCCAGAATCACTGATTCAAATACCATCCCTTTTCCATCAGTAAGTGTAATTTGATCACCTTGCTTTTTGCGAAGCACCCTAATCAAGTGCTTGGATTCTTCTTCGCTTAGTACGGAAATGGGTTCGGTAATCTGATCTTGAAAAAACAGCTGCATAACCAGAAATTAGTTGGACACAAAAAAAGCACATTCCTATTAGAAATGTGCTTTTAAACCATATTAACCTATAACCAAATTAACCTTTAGAAATTTCCATGTTGACGGTCTTTCCTTTGATGGTGTTGTTTTTCATCACTCGGATTACGTGCTCAGCATCTTTCTGAGGCACATCCACAAAGGAGAAGTTGTCAAAAATGTCGATGCCACCAATGCTTTTGCCTGGTACGCCGGTTTCTCCGGCGATTGCACCTACGATATCGTTTGGACGAATTCTGTCTTTATTGCCGAGGTTGAGGAATAGGCGAGTCATGTTGGCATCACGAGTACGCTCGGTTCTTGGAGCGAAGTCTCTTCCACCTTCTTTTCTATCACCAAAACGGCTACCTCTTTCGAAACGATCTCCGCCACTTCTTGGACCTCTTTCAAAACGGTCTCCACCGCTTCTTGGACCTCTTTCAAATCGATCACCTCTTCCACCTTCTCTTCTGTCTCCGAATCTGCTTTCACGACCACCTTCGCGTCCGCCTTCTCTTCTACGGTCTCCGTAGGCTGTTTCGATACCAAAGTCCTGATCTTTCAGTTCTTTCACGGCATCTCCCATTACCATTTTCAAGAGGCCTAGAGAAATTTGCTCTGGAGTCAAACCTTCCTTAACCATCTGGCTGATGGTAGATTCGAAGATTTCGTTGTTTTCCTCTTTGCTCAATACACGGTGTACGTCTTTTACCAATTGAGCTTTTTTCAACTCTACCAATTCAGTTACTGATGGTGGAGTCATTTTATTGATAGAGGCCTTGGTATAACGCTCCAAGTCTCTCAATTTCATCGTTTCTCTACGTCCTGTGATAAAGGTGATGGCTGTTCCGGATTTGCCGGCACGACCAGTTCTACCGATTCTGTGTACGTAATATTCTTCATCCAAAGGAATGTCGAAGTTGAATACCGCTTCTACATTGTCCACGTCGATACCTCTTGCAGCTACGTCTGTCGCTACCAAGACAGTGCAAAGTCCTTTTCTGAACTTGCCCATTACTTTGTCACGCTGAGCCTGAGAAAGGTCACCATGAAGTGCTTCAGCCAAAATTCCTCTAGCACCCAAGCCTTCTGTGACCTCATCGGTCATGCGCTTGGTATTACAGAAGACTACGCTGAGCGCATAGTTATTGATATTCATCAATCGAACCATCAATTCCATTTTCAAAGAAGGTTTTACTTCGTAGTAAACCTGATCGATTTTGGATACGGTAAGCTCGTTTTTAGCGACCTTGATGATCTCAGGATTGGTCTGATACTTTCTGGTTAGGTCCATGATTGGCTTTGCCATGGTAGCAGAGAAGAAGACGGTCTGTCTTTCTTCAGGCATTTCTTGAAGAATCGCCTCTATATCATCTCTGAAGCCCATGTCGAGCATTTCATCTGCTTCGTCAAGGACGATGATTCCGGCGTCTTCCAACCTAAGTGTACCTCTATCCATGTGGTCTTGTACACGGCCCGGAGTACCTACTACGATCTGAACACCTTTTTTCAAGGTACGAATCTGCTTGTCGATAGATTCGCCACCGTAAATGGCTACAGAACTGATTTTCTTGTGGTACTTAGCCAATTTCTGGATTTCTCCTTCTACCTGAACTGCGAGTTCACGGGTAGGGCAGAGAATGATCGCCTGAGGTCTGTTAAACTCAGGATCTACCAGATCGATAATTGGAATGGCAAAAGCTGCAGTCTTTCCGGTTCCGGTTTGAGCCTGACCGATGACATCGCGTCCTTCAAGTACGAAAGGAATAGCTTGTGATTGAATTGGGGAAGGGGTTGTATAACCCATCTCTTCCACTGCCCGCAAGATTTCTTCTGAAATCCCCAGGTCTGAGAACTTGATTGTGTTTTCCATGAATGTTTCCTTACTTTTTCTTGCCATGTACTCCTAAATCCCAGACAAGCGACAGTAAGGATTCACGGCTCGAAAAATAGCTACGTCAAAATTGACGCTGCAAAAGTAGAATGAAATATTCCGAAAACCAAACCCTCTTCAAAAGTTTTTAGAATATTCTGTAAAAATCAGGGGTTTAAAGCGAAATATATTTGGTTTTGGATCAATGTCATTTTTAAAATTTGGAAGATTCACGAAGTTGAAAAATAGAGGAAGGGCTTCATGAAATAAGCTTTACTACAGCTTCTACGACTTTTTGGTGAATGATTGAAGATATTTTTCCTGCTCTGTAAAGGATAATGGAATGGTCAGCTGTGAAAAGTCGGTTAGGCCTAACATTACTCGATTTAAATAATTCACCCTCAGTGATTTCATTATCAGGTAAGGTAATTGCCCAAATATCTTTAATATTTTTTGAAGTAATTTGACATAGAAGGTAGTCTCCATTTTCAGCATAAGCTAAAACTTATGCTGGTCTTCTCTTTGAAGAACTTAGGTCAGAAAAAGGAAATGAAACTACGACGATTTCGCCTTTTACAAATCTTTCCATGCCTCGTTTTCTTCCTCCTTTAGCCAATCTTTTGCAAGTGACTTTTCAGAAGCCAAGTAAATTGGTTTTGAATCAGAAACTTCATCTTTTTTTAGGTCTGCTTCCAAAAATGACCAAAAAGGTTTCCTTATCCTCCTTTGAAAGTTTTTTTAAAGAGTCAACTAATTCATCTATTTGAATACTAGGTGATAGGGCCTTCATAAGTTTTATTCTTTTAATTGATTGATTAAAAGTAATTTGTATAAATGTGGAATAAATATTTCCCCTATAAAAAAGACCTACCAGCAGAAGCTTCTTTAGCCATTTTTTCAGCAAGTTCTTTTCCTAAATACCGGTCAATAACTTCGTGTGCCACATACAAAACCGGTGTAAGTAGAACTGCGACGCTAAACTTATAGACGTAATTGATCAATCCTACTGCCACTATCTGACTTAAACTCCAATTGCCAAACACATAAAAAGCAATCCCCAATACCACGAATGAATCAATAAACTGGGATACCAGCGTAGAACCAGTGGCTCGCAGCCAAATCATTTTGGGACCTGTCACCGCACGAAGCTTTTGGAAAACAAATACGTCGATCAATTGTCCCAACAAAAAGGCGGTCAAAGAACCTAGAATGATGCCTAATCCCTGTCTGAATATCGTATTGAAAGCATAGTCTATATTGAAAGCTGTTCCATCTGGCATTTTGGAATTGACCTCAAGCCAAAAATCTGCGGGGGTCAATATTGTGACTAAACTGATGACCAAAAAGACATAAGTGATTAGACCAGCAGTAATAAAGCTGATTTTTCTAACTCCTTTTTTTCCAAAATACTCATTGATGATGTCCGTCGTAATAAAGACGATAGGCCAAATTACCGCTCCCGCAGTTAAGTTGAAATCCAAGATATATTCTCCAAAAAAGGTCCAATTGACCGGCTCGAAGCCCAAAGTCTTCTCCGCAGAAAAGATTTTGACCCCGATGATTTCAGCCAAGATAGCATTGGTCAGAAATATCGATCCAAGGATGATAAACAGGTTGGTTTTTCGGCTGTGTTGGATTTCATTCATGATGAGAAAGGATGGGGTAGGTTTTGCCTTCTTCGCTTAATATCGAATTGGCAAAAACTGTTTGAGCTTCGGCCAACATTTCGGTTAAATCTACATATCGGGAGGAAAAATGGCCAAGAAGTAAGTTCTTCACTCCGCTTATTCTTGCAATTTCTGCCGCCTGTTTGGCGGTGCAATGAAACGTGTCTGCTGCTCGTTGTGCATCGGATTCCATAAAAGTGGACTCGTGATAGAGTAAATCTACACCTCCAAGATAAGTCGCAAGTTCGGGTTCAAATTTGGTGTCCGAGCAAAATGCGTAGCTACGCAAAGGGGCTAGAGGATGGGCATATTCCTCTACTCGAAAGGTATTTCCATTTTCATCAGTGAAATCCCGTCCGCTTCGGATTTCATGAATGGCTTGAAGAGGAATAGGGTTTTCTTGAAGTTTTTCCTTGATGAGGCTTCTCAAACCCTGTTTTTCTTTGATCAAAAATCCTGTAGTGGGAATCCGATGGCTTAATGGAAAGCTATAAACTGTGAATCTAGGATGATCGACCAAAAGATTTAAATTCTCATCCTGGGTTTGGAAAAATTCTAAAGGATAAGCCAATCGCGTATTACTCCATCGGAAATGCGTGGTGATGATTTCGTCCAGACCTTTTGGTCCGAAAATTTTCAAGGGTTGGGTTCGCTTGGAAAGATGGTAGCTGGAGAGCAATCCAATCAAACCTAAGTAATGATCCCCATGAAGGTGTGAAATGAAAATGTGGGAAATCCGAGAAGATTTGATCTTGAATTTGCGCATCTGAATCTGTGTGCCTTCTCCACAGTCCAGTAATAAACACTCCTGCCCAAATCTGACGACTTGGGCAGTGTGATTTCTTCCATGCACGGGGATGGAAGAGGTGTTTCCTAAGATGGTGACTTCAAACTCGGGGATCAAGCTTCCTCCTCGTCTTCGCCTCCGTCGATTTCATGCATGAAAACTGCCTCTCCAGCCTCTTCCAAGCTGTTTACGAGTTTTAGTTTTTTGTCTAGCATGGAGATTTTCAATAGCTTCATCACATGCTCTTGCACGCCTGAAATCAAAAAGATTCCGCCATTTCTTCCAAACTCTCTGTCTCCGACAAGAAGCGCACTTAGTCCACTTGAGTCTACATATTTTACTGCACTCATATCCAACACAATGTTGGCGTAACCTTCCGCGTGGATAGTCAAGAGTTCTGATTTTAATTTTGGAGCGAGTAGCGAGTCGATTTTTTCTTCCATTGGGGAGAAAACTACGTATTGCTCTTTTTTATCGATACTGTATTTCATGGTAGTTTGGTTGGATTACTTTGCTAAATATGCTTGGATTGATTTTTCGATTCGGGATTCAATTGCGCCGGTTTCTGCTTTGACAAACTTTTCTCCGGTGATATTTTCATAAAGTTCAATATAGCGGTCTGAGATGCTTTCTACAATTTTATCCGTCATTTCCGGAACAGTCTGTCCGTCTTTTCCCTGAAATCCATTGGCAATCAACCACTGTCTTACAAATTCTTTGGAAAGTTGCTTTTGAGGTTCGCCTTTTTCCTGATTTTCCTCATAGCCCTCCGCATAGAAATACCTAGAGGAGTCGGGTGTATGGATTTCATCAATCAATAGAATTTGATCTCCATATTTTCCAAACTCATACTTGGTGTCTACCAGGATTAAGCCTTTTTCCTTGGCCATTTCCTGCCCTTTTTTGAAAAGCGCTCGGGTGTATTTTTCCAAAATCACATAATCTGCCTCACTGACGATTCCTTTCGCAAGGATATCTTTTCTGGAAATGTCCTCATCGTGACCTTCTGAAGCCTTGGTCGTTGGCGTGATGATTGGCTCGGGGAAAGGATCATTTTCTCGCAATCCTTCCGGCATAGCCACGCCACAAATCATCCTTTTGCCTGCCTTGTATTCTCTTGCGGCATGTCCGGCTAGGTATCCACGGATGACCATTTCTACTTTGAATGGCTCACATCGCTTTCCAATCGTAACATTAGGATCGGGAGTTGCTGTCACCCAGTTTGGGACGATGGATGAGGTGGCTTTGAGAAAACTAGCCGCGATCTGATTGAGCACTTGGCCTTTGAAAGGGATCGGACGGGGTAGGACCACGTCAAATGCGGAGATTCTATCCGATGCAACTACGACGAGTTGATCTTCAAAAATATAAACGTCTCTTACTTTTCCTTTATAAAAACCCACCTGTTCGGGAAATGTGAAATGGGTTTCTTTGATGGCGTTGCTCATTTGAAATTCGTTTGGGCAAAAATAGAAAAACCTGTTTCCCTATTCTTAGCCTTGGGTTTTATTTATTGATTTTATTTCCGAATTCGTAGGTTTCAGTACGGATCAATTCTCCTTTTTCATCAAAAAATTTCCGCTCGCCACTCAGTCGTCCTTTGGTGTAATTCCGGATTTCCTGAATGTTTCCATTTTCATAAAAGGTTTTTACTTCCCCTTCTTCAACTCCCATTTTGAAAAAGACCGTTGAAAATGGCTTACCTGAAAGGTAGAAGCTTTCCTCTTTGATTTTTTCACCTTGAGAATCCATAGTGATTCTAAGTCTAATGGCTTCATTTTCATGGAAATAAAGGATAGGCTGAACCGGAATTCCTTTGGAATAAAGAGCCTTCATTCGGATCGTTCCGTTGGGGAAAAATTCGGTCATTTCCCCTTCAGGACTTCCTTTTTTGTAGGTACCTCTGCGCTCTGGTTTGCCATCCGCGTAATTCAATACATAACTTCCATCCAGAGCTCCATTGATGAATTGTCGTTGGGATTTGAGTTGACCATTGGGATAATAGGTCAGCTCGGGTCCGTTTAGGATGCCTTTTGAGTAGGTGATTTTGGATAAAAGATTTCCCGCTTCATCGTATTCCTCGCTGACTCCATGGTATTGACCTGCCAGAAATTGTGTTATGGATCTTGGATTTCCATTTGGGAAAAAGGAAGTGGAAATACCGTCTGGTTTATTGGCTTTGAAAGTGGTTTTATCCTGAATTTTTCCATCGGGATAATAGGAAATTACCTCACCCTCCAGCTGATTATTGACAAAATTGGATTCCTGACTTAGCTGTCCACCGGAATGGTAACTCAGTGCCTTTCCTTCGCGAAGGTTTTCCCGAAAGTGGATAATCCTGAGCGTGTCGCCCGAATCAGGATCCAAGTCATAAAACGCACCATCACGTTTATCATTTTTCAAATGTCCGATCAGAATCAATTTTCCTGTTGGATCGTAAAGCCATACCGGACCTTCAGCTTTGCCATTGATTTTGGTGAGAATTTCTTTGATTTGAAGGGATTGTTCGTCATAATACGTGCGGACGGTATCTTGTGCAAAAGAATTTTTCCCGGAAAACAAATACAGGGCTATTAAAACAAAGACGGGAATAGATTTGATTTTTCCTGAGAAGGAATACAAAAATGGTATTGAAGGAATCAACATGGGTGAATGTGGGAAGATTACGGGAAATTAACGTCCGAGGAAGGCAATTTGACTATTTTTGGCCAAAATTTAACTGGACGCTTCCAATTTCAGTTTCTAAATGCAACTCAAAAATATGCTACTCACCCGAATTTTACCCCTGACCGGACTTTTGATCTTTTTCTCATGCAGTCAGGAAAAGCAGCAGGAATTCAAAACCTACGAAGGAGAAATCTTTGGTACCTATTACCGCATCCAGGTTGGTGATTTAGCCCAGGATTTTCAGCCTAAGTTTGATTCGGTTTTTGCCATTATTAACAGTGCTTCCAACTCTTACATCCAAGAATCCGAAGTTTCGAGTTTCAACAATACCGGGAAGCTGATCAATCCTTCCTTTACATTTCGGGACATGATGGATTCCTCGATGAAATACCATCGGTTGAGCGAAGGATTTTTTGAACCCACCCTTTTTCCGCTTTTGAAAGCTTGGGGATTTTCATTCGAAGCAAGAGAATCGATGGATTCGGTAAAAGTGGCTGAGTTGAAAAGATTGATTGGGTTTGAAGCCAAAATTATCCAGTCGGACTCGGGCTATGTAGCTGCTGAGGAAGGAGTCAAACTGGACATTACAGGCATTGGTGAGGGGTACGCCATTGACAAGCTGACCGAAGTTTTGGATTTGGCAGGAATTGAAAATTACATGGTGGAAATAGGAGGGGAGATGAAAGCCAAAGGCAAAAATCCTCGTGGCACGACTTGGACCATCGGTATTGAAGATCCTGCTCAAGCCGAATTAGGCATCGGGAGCTCGATGCTTGCCAAAGTAGAATTGGATGGCAGAGGGATCAGCAGCTCCGGAAACTACCGTAAATTTTATATGGATGATCAGGGAAATCGACGGGCTCATATTGTGGATCCCTTGACTGGTTTCCCAGTGAGTCACTCCATGGTGTCTGTATCTGTCTTAGCCAATTCGTCCACAGAGGCGGATGCTTTGGCTACGGCTTTTATGGCAATGGGTCCTGAAAAGGCAAAAGAATTGGCGGAAAAACTCCCGGGAGTCGAGGCCATGTTTGTAATCGGAGGACAGGGTAAATTGCAAATGGAGTTTACTTCAGGTTTTCCGAAAGTAGAATCTTCTAACTAAAAGAGAAAGACAATATAAGAAGGCCCAAGATGTTGATGCTTGGGCTTTTTCATTTTTATATAAAGTGACATTATGTGTCAATCTTAGACATGAAATGAAATTTCCTAAATTTTTAAAATTAGATTTGGAGAGTAAATGTTAACGGTATGTGGATAGCAAGTAAAAATGGATTTTTCTCAATTGTACAAAACAGGGACAATCACGAAGAGGTATTGGTAAGGTCGCGAGTAAAAAAGGATTTAGAGGAGATTTTTTCAGAAAATAGGATTGTCCATACACCCAACGGGGATTATCATTGGCGTGTATATGCAACCAAAAAAGAAGTAGGTGAGCTTTTATTAAGGCAAATCTCAGAGTTGGATTATCCTAATTTCAAAGGTGCAATCGCAAAAACTCCAAGTCAAGCTGACAAGCTTGGTGCATATCATCAAATCTGGTCGGTCATGCACGACTACTCATTGAAAAAATTTGATAAGAAGAATGTTTTTCAAGGTTGTCTGATTGGAGGAGCAATTGGTGATGCTTTGGGTGCACCTATTGAATTTTTATCTATTGATCAAATCCAAAACAAGTATGGAGTGAATGGAATTGATTCTTTCGTAGAATTTGGAGATGCCGCTGGTGAATTTACAGATGATACGCAAATGACCCTTTTCACGGCCGAAGGACTTCTTCGTGCTTGGCATAGATCCATGCAAAGAGGAATTAGCGGAGCGGAAGACAAGCTTGTATATAATTCTTATTTGCGATGGCTTTATACTCAAGGAAATCCCCTGAATCATATCCATCCCGATGAAAGAAGAAGGGTTTTAAGTGGATGGTTGCTCAACAAAAAAGAGCTATTTGTAAAGAGAGCACCAGGTAATACCTGCTTGCAGTCCTTAGGTTCTGGAAATGTAGGAAAAATCGATAATCCAATAAATGATAGCAAAGGATGTGGTACAGTGATGCGAATGGCGCCGGTAGGCTTGGTTTTTTCCGATGATATGACTTTAGCTTTCGAAATGGGATGTAAATTCTCAGCGATCACCCACGGACATCCTTCTGGTTACCTGAGCGGGGGATTTTTGGCTGCACTCATCTCAGGCCTTTGTCAGCATTTAACTTTAGAGCGTAGTTTTTTCAAATCAATTGAGATTTTGAGTGGCAGGCCAGGATTTGAAGAACTGGACAGGAAACTTTTTCAGGCAATAGCACTCAATGATAAACTTAAAGGAAAAGAACTGAAGCCAGAACATATTGAATCTCTTGGAGGAGGCTGGGTGGCTGAAGAAGCTTTGGGTATAAGCTTGCTATGTGCTTTGCATTATCCTGAGAATTTTGAAAAAGGCGTTCTGGCCTCGGTCAACCATAGTGGAGACAGTGATTCTACGGGTTCGATTACAGGTAATATCCTAGGCTTAATCAATGGACTGGAAGGAATTCCTAATAAATTGAAATCTGGTCTTAGATATTCAGATATCGTCTTACAAATGGGTGAGGACCTTGCTATTGGAGTTAAAGGTAATTCCTATGAGATAGATCAGGAATGGAATGACAAGTATCCGGGGTTTTGAAATTTATTTACACTTATAACCGTAAAATTATGATTGATTTTAAAAAGGCACTCTTCATTAGACTTGGGGAAAAAGGATCTTGGGCACAAGAATGTATTGATAAAGGGGTCATACGACTTTCATTCAAAAATCCCTATCATCAAGAATGTTTGAATGGAAATTGGGACTTACTTAGAGAACACTGGATTTCTAGTGAAAATAAGACTAAAGGAAAGGCTACAGATTATACCAATCAGGTGAAAAATTTCTACACATCCGATTCAAAAGTTTTGTGGGTGACTTTTCATAATCGGAAGCTCTATTATTGCTTCTCGGATCCTACAATCACAGAACTTTATCCTGGAGGAGAAAGAGAACGGTCTGTTATCGGAGAATGGAGCTGTAAAGATTTGGAAGGCAAAGAGCTAACCTTTGATAGGCTAAGTACAAAACTCACCAAAACCCAAGGATATCAGGGCACAATCTGTGAAATTAGTGAACTTGAGTATTTGAAAAATAAAATAAATAATTCCTCAAGTGAAATAACTGCTCTAGCAAAGGAAAAGAAAGTAGAGTTGGTAAGTGCCTTGGTTCCTTTGTTACAAGATTTAAATTGGTATGATTTTGAGCTTTTAATAGATCTTATTTTTACTTACTCAGGTTGGAAAAGAATAGAAACCTTGGGAAAAACTCAAGAATCAATAGATTTAGATTTACAGCTACCTATTAATGAAAGTAGGGCGTTCGTTCAAATAAAATCTAAATCAACTGCAAAGGAGTATTTTGAGTATAAAGAGGATTTTGATTCTAAGGATCAATACAACGAATTCTATTATTTCGTAAATCAAACCTCTGATTTAAAATTGATTGAATTAGCTGAAAATAAGGATAATCACATTTTTACCGGTAAACCTTTAGCTGAACTTGTGTTGAAATGTGGTCTCCTTGATTGGGTGATTGAAAAAACGAACTAGAGAAAAACTATTGGAAAGAAAAACGCACAGCCTCTAAAAAGCTGTGCGTTAGTTATGGGAATTTATACTTTTCAAACCTTCTCAATCACTATCGCCGAAGCTCCACCGCCTCCATTGCAGATACCTGCTACTCCGATATCTCCCGATTTTTTGTGGAGAACTGAAGTAAGAGTCGTAATGATTCTGGCACCGGAAGCGCCAAGTGGATGGCCAAGTGACACAGCACCTCCAAATACGTTCAAGCGATCATTGTCCAAGTGCAATTCTCGCTGATTTGCGATGGCTACTGCTGCAAAAGCTTCATTGATTTCGTAATAGGATACCTCATCAGCAGAAACGCCTGCGTACTTCAAGGCCTTTGGAATAGCCAAGGCCGGCGCGGTGGTAAACCAAAGCGGATCGGTAGCGGCATCCGCAAAGCCTCTGATTTTAGCCAAAGGCTTCAATCCAAGTTCCTCAGCTTTTTCTTTGCTTACCAAAACCAAAGCAGAAGCTCCATCATTCATCGTGGATGCATTGGCTGCTGTCACGGTACCGTTTTTATCGAAGACTGGTTTGAGGGAAGGGATTTTGTCAAACATCACGTTTCTGAATTCCTCATCCTCATCCATTAGGATGGTTTCGCCTTTTCTTCCCAGCATTTCCACCGGTACGATTTCATCCTTAAACATTCCTGCTTCCCAAGCTGCTGCAGATCTTTTGTAGGATTGGATGGCATACTCGTCCTGCTGCTCTCGGGTGATGTTCATTTCTTTGGCGGTATTTTCCGCACAGTTTCCCATCGGGAATTTATAATACACTTCGAAAAGTCCGTCTTTTACCAGTCCATCGACCAGTTCTGCATTGCCATACTTGTAACCAAATCTTGCTTTTGGGACATAGTAAGGCACATTGGACATGCTTTCCATACCACCGGCCACTACGACATCATTGATGCCTAGCATGATGGATTGGGCGGCAAGAATGACGGCTTTCATTCCGGAGGCACACACTTTATTCACTGTGGTGCAAGGGACATGATATCCGATTCCAGCGCCTATGGCAGCCTGACGTGCAGGTGCCTGACCGAGATTGGCAGAGATCACATTGCCCATGAACACTTCATTCACAGCTTCTGAGGAAATTCCTGATTTCGCCAGTGCTCCTTTGATGGCGGTACTTCCCAGTTCGATAGCTGTCATGGCAGCAAGCTTTCCGCCAAAACTTCCGAGTGGTGTCCTCACTGCGGATACGATGTAGACTTCTTTGATCATGGTAATATTTGGGTTTAGTTGATGCTGGATGTCAGGTGTCGGATGCCCGATGAAACATCAAGCATCGGGCATCGGACATTTTTTACCAATCCGGCAATCCTTTTTTAGGTCGCTGGGTTGGCTTTTTCTTATTCTCTTGGATGTATCTGAGTTCGGCCGAATTCATGGATTCCAAAATTTGTGCTGCCTGTTCAGGAGTGAGGTTCATGGACTTCAGCTTTTCCCGCATCTCTTCGAGCTTTTTCTGTCTGTCGGCTAGGTTGGCGTCCATTTGATCGTTGGCGTTTTGTCCGGCCTCTTCACTTTTCTGAGAGGGGTTTTCGCCCTTTTGCCCTTCTTTGGCTTTGTCTTCGTTGGTTTGTTCCCCGTCTTTTTGGTCAGACTTGGATTCTCCTTGCTCGCCTTCGCTTTTTTGATCCTGATTTTGCTGGTTTTGCTGCTGCTGATCTTGAGGATTCTGCTGCTGTTCCTGCTCTTGTTCTTTTTCCAGCTTTTCCTTGAGTGCTTTCAGTTTGGCATCATTGGGAAATTTACCCAAGCCATCATTTACTTCTTTTAGTGCTTGATCTTTTTCAGTTTTTACATAAGATCTCGCTGCACGGTTAAAATAATCGCCCGCACTTTGAGCCATTCCTTCCCAAGCAAAAAGGAGGGAAAAAGCGAAAAGAAAACCAGTTAACTTAATTTTCATCGATTTCTACTACTTCTTTTAAGGTGGTCATAAAATCCTGATAGGCCGCCACAGTGGAATCTTGTCCCAAAGCTTCTTCCATGACAGACAAGGCATTTTTAAAACGGAATTGCTCCACCAAACGATCAGCTTCTGCCTTTTTTCTTTTTGCAAACTCCGAAGGCTCGGGCTTGTTCTGTTCTTGTTGCTTACGTTCCTCGTCTCTTTTGAGCCAGCGAGCCAACAACTCGTAATTGTATCTCGCTTGTTCGTTGAGCGGATCTTGGATCAAGGCAGATTGAAACTTGCTCAATGCGGCTTGATATTCCTTTTTATTTCCCAAAATGACTCCCGCCTGATTGTAGGCGAAAGAGGCAAGAACTTTGTCTGGATTTTGGGTCGCAATATCATAAAAGGTCAACGCTTCATCGGGCTTGGAAGCATAGTGATGGCTCAAGCCTAAATCAAAATCCAAGGCAAAAGAACTGTATTGAAACTCATCTACAAGCAACTGATGGGCTTTTACGGCGTCTTCGTATCTAGCTTCCGCATAGCTTTTTTCTGCCGTTTCGATGGCTTCATTCAAGCGACTCACCCTGGTCCAAGAGGATGGGATAATCAGAAGGGTTCCGATGATTACTTTGCTCCAGCTCATCAGAGTTTGATGGTTTTGATGGGAAGAATCATATCCAAGAGGGCCAAGCCCAAGGCTGCTAACAAGAAGTAAAAGTACTTATTGGAGCTCGCTTCGACCATTCGGGTGTTGGAGACTCCTCCTTCCAGATTTTCGATGGCAGAGATCAAACCTCCCATTTCTTGGGTTTGGTCTGAGATTTCAAAATATTGGCCTCCGGTCTCGTTGGCTATGTATTGAAGCGGATCTCTGTTGAGCTTGGTCAAAGCCGGCTTGCCTGTTTGAGGATCGATCACTACCCCATTTCCTCGAGGCATTTGGCCTCCTGCATCTGTGCCGATTCCTATGGAAAAGACTTTGATTCCATTTTCGATCAGATCTCCAGCTATTCCGTCCAAGTCGTCTCCAAAATGCTCCCCATCCGAAATCAAGACGACGGATCTTGATTTGAGTTCCTGGCTTTGGTCGTTTTGAAATCGTTCCAAAGCCATTTTTAGTGGAGTATTCAGATCAGTTCCAAGGTTGGGGACCAAGCCGATGTTCAGCCCGTCGATGTACAGGTTAGCTACAGCCTGATCGTATGTGAGAGGCAACTGAAGAAATGCTTCTGTAGAAAAAATAATCAATCCAATACGATCTGAAGGAAATGATTTGAGTAACTCTTTAAGTTCAAATTGAATCCTTCTCAACCGATTTGGGGCGATATCTGTGGCTACCATAGACTGAGAAAGGTCGATGGCTATGAAGATGTCTTTGCCTTCTTCCTTCACTTCCTTAAATGAGTTTCCTATTGATGGACCTGCAAAAGCAATCAGAAACAGGATGAAATAGCTTGTCCTTACGATCAGTTTGGTAAAAAGGCGCTGCTTTTCCACCTTCAGCTTGCGGTTGATAGCCCAGAAGCGAGTGATGTAAAGCAGGTATAGCAGGACGAAAATTCCTGCAAACAGAAGGGTAAGTTTGAGGTCAGGGTATGCCCAAATCATGGCCTGAAATTAAGAATTAAACCTAACTTTGAAAGCCGAAAACATGCAAATGGACGCGATTGATCCAAAAGATAAAGCTTATTAACAAACATTAATTTTTCTAATGCGTTCGCTTCCTGTGCCCTTTAAAAAGCTTTGTCTCATGTCCTTTTTCCGTATCCTGAGTGTTTTTATTCTCCTAGCTCTTGGCAATCAGGGCTTTTCTCAAACCAAAACCAAAGTTTCCGGACAGGTGTTGGATGCATTGAAATCCGAACCGCTCATCGGTGCAAATGTCTATTGGGAAGGCCAAGTCTCCTCAGGCACGATCACAGATATAGATGGCAGTTTCAGTTTGGAGTCGGTGACATTCCCTGCCAGATTGGTCATTTCTTACCTTGGATATGAAAAGTCCATCCGGGTCATCCAAGCGAAAGAAGCAGAGAAGCCGATGAAATTTTTCTTGAAACCCGAAGAACTTTCTCTTCAGGAAGTCATCATTCAGGAAAGAAGGCCTGACGAACAAGTGAAAAATCTGGAGATCGGCAAAGCTTCTGTTCCAATCGAAACCATCAAAAATATTCCGGCGCTTTTTGGAGAAGTAGACCTTTTCAGAAGCCTTCAGCTTTTGCCGGGAGTTCAGACGGCAGGAGAGGGGACAACGGGGCTTTTTGTAAGAGGGGGATCTGCAGATCAGAATTTGGTGCAACTGGATGGTGCGCCAGTTTACAATGCTTCACATTTTTTTGGCGTGTTCTCAGTGTTCAATCCTGATGCTTTGAAAAAAGTAGATTTATACAAAGGAAATATGCCCGCGCAATTTGGTGGTCGGGCATCTTCCTTAATTGATGTCAGTCTACGGGAAGGAGGAAAAGACCAACTTCACGGAGAAGGAGGCATTGGGACTATTTCCTCACGCCTATCTTTGGACGGACCGTTGTTTGGGAAGAATTCCAGTTTTATTCTCAGTGCCAGAAGAACCTATGCAGATGTGTTTTTGAAATTGTCATCCGATCCCAATCTAAACAACAACAAATTGAACTTCCACGATTTGAGCGGGAAGTTTTCTTTTATGATAGGAGAAAAGGACAAACTGTCATTCAGTTCCTATCAGGGAAGCGATTTGTTAGGATTGGACAATCAGTTTTCTCTTGGCTGGAGCAATTGGGTAAGTGCGGTGAATTGGAACAGAGTTTCCAGCGAAACCTCATTTTTCGACTTGCAAGCTTATCATTCGAGGTATAATTACAAAGTGGATTTTATAGATCGGGATAATGGATTTGAATGGACCAATTCGCTCTCGGAGTCAGGAGTTAAAGCAGCTTGGACACGCATCATCAAAGAGGGAATCTCTATTAATTGGGGAGCTCACAGCCAAGTTTATCATTTTGCGCCCACAAATTTGATTCCAGCGCCTGAAAGTCCTATCAGCCCGATCAATACCAGATCTGTCCAAGGAATTCTGAATAATCTCTTCGTAGGAATCGCCCATGATTTCTCTCCAAAATTGAGCTCAGAAGCTGGTCTCCGATGGGGACTTTTCAATCAGTTGGGCTCAGGGGTGCAGTATTTATATCCAAATGATTCACCAAATCCCAACGAAGATCCAGTTGACTCGCTGGCCTTTAGTCGTTTTGAATCGATGAAATTCTACCAGGGACTTGAGCCAAGAATTGCTTTTCGATACCTGATTAATCCTGAATTTTCAGTCAAGCTCGCTTATAATCGTAATTTCCAATACGTTCAGATCGCTTCCAACAGCTCGGCAGGTCTTCCTATCGATCGATGGATTTTGGCAGGAAACTACACGCCTCCTATCCGTAGCGATCAAGTTTCCTTAGGGTTGTTTAAAAACTTCCAGTCAAACCGCTGGGAAGTATCCCTCGAAGGATATTACAAAGATTTGGATAATGTGATTGACCTGAGAAATGGCGCTCAAGTTCTTTTCACAGATCAGGTAGAAACAGAGCTTCTTGCAGGCAAAGGTTGGGCTTATGGATTGGAGTTTTTGCTTCGAAAAAATACCGGAAAAACCACTGGTTGGCTCGCTTACACTTGGTCGAGGGCTTGGAGACAAATCGATGGAATCAGCCGGAATCAGCCCTATAACCCTCGCTTTGATCGTCCTCATGATGTGACTTTGGTGCTGAACCATGAGTTTTCACCGAGCTGGACAGCAGGTCTTACGATGGTCTATACGACTGGGCAAGCGGTTTCTTTTCCGGTGGGTTCCTATGTGATGGACAATCAAACAGTACCCCTGTATTCGGATTTTAGAAATCAAAACAGATTCCCTGCCTACCATCGAATGGATGCTTCGGTCACCTGGAAAAATGCAGATAAGGGCAGGAAATGGAGGGGAAGCTGGAATTTTGGCATTTATAATCTTTATGGACGGAAAAATCCCTTTGCTTACGAGTTTCGAACGATCTTCAATAATGACGTTAATTTCTCTTCGACGGATGGAGAAATCACTTCTGCCAGACCGGGCGTAGTCATGACTTATTTGTTTACATTCCTTCCATCACTTACTTATAATTTCCAATTCTGATGAGAACGATCTTGGCTCTTGCGATGAGTTTGTTGCTTTTTTCTTGTCAGGAAGAAGTGTTTTTGCCTTTGGATCAAAACGAAGAAGGCATTCCCGTGATTGAAGCCATGTGGACCGATCAGGGGATTTACAATGAGGTGAAGATTTCCCTTTCAAACAACTATTATGATACTTCTGAATATGTGGGTGTAAGTGATGCGGAGGTGTTTATCAAAGTAGAGCGGACAGGAAGAGTCATTCCTTTCAGATACCTAGATGGAACCAAAACCTACCGTGCGGTCAACCCTTCAGAGCGGGCAAGAGTGGGAGAGCGATATCAGTTGAATGTCAACTGGCGGGGAAAAGTTTTCCAGTCTTCAGGTATCATGCTTGAAGCGCCTACGGTAGATAGCGTGACTTGGAAATTTGAAGAAGAGCGGCTATTCAGAGAAGAAGGCTACTATATCAAAGTCTATGGAAAAATTCCATTTACAGAAAACAACAATTACAGAATTCGGGTGATTGAAAACGACACCCTGAAGAATCAACGGGATGACTACTTACTTTTTGATGACACCTTTGGTCTCCGCTTTTTCGAACAAGGCCTTGAGCTTGGCTATGCTTTTCAGGAAAAGGATGAAGTAAGACTTGAATTGTACCGACTCAATAAAGATGCCTACGATTACCTCAATCAATTGGTGAACTTGCTATTCAATGATGGAGGTTTGTTTAGTCCACCACCACAGAACCCTGAGTCAAATATCAAAGTAGTTACCGGAAATTCAGAAGTCTTGGGGTACTTTGTGGTCAGTCCTGTATTGAGTAGGTCGGTACTGATTCAGGCAAAATACGATTGATTAAATATTTTTTTGATGAGCTCAGAAATTTAAAGTGATTTCTATCGTAATATTGCGATGTAATTATGGGAGTTACCAAAACAGACCTATTCACTGCCGAGCAAAACCAACTCGCTCTCTTAGCCAAGGCCTTTGCGCATCCGGCCCGGATTGCCATTTTACAATATTTGGCAAGGACCAAATCCTGTGTAAACGGTACATTGGTACAAGAACTCGGACTGGCACAGGCGACCATTTCCCAGCATTTGAGGGAATTGAAAGAGATGGGCTTGATCAAAGGCTCCATCGAAGGCGTTTCAATTAACTACTGTTTGAATGTAGAGAAGTGGGAATTGGTACAGGTCTTATTCAATAGTCTTTTTGATCAAATGACCGATAAGTCGACTCCCAAAGATTGCTGCTAAAAAAATTTACTTCTATCAATCGTAATATTGCAATAATCAAATCGCTATGAAGCTTTCACAAATCAAATCGCATCTGCCAAACCTAGGTCAATTGACCTTTTTGCTGCCTGATGGAACTTCAGTTCCGGCTCACTTCCATATCACTGAAGTGGGTCAGGTACAGAAAAAATTCATCGATTGTGGAGGCACGGTTCGTGATGAAAAGTCCATCAATTTCCAGCTTTGGGAGGATGGGGATTATGATCATCGATTGGGTGCTAAAAAGTTACTGAACATTATCGAGCTTTCTGAGCGGGTGTTGGGCTTGGAGGATTTAGAAGTAGAGGTCGAATACCAAGGAGATACAATTGGTAAATATGGGCTCGACTTTAATGGGAAAGCCTTTGTATTAACCAAGAAAATGACGGATTGCCTTGCGAAGGATAAATGTGGGATTCCTGCAGCGAAGCCTAAAGTTCGACTTTCCAGCTTGCAGGCAGCACCTGTGGGATGCTGCACCCCCAATTCTGGTTGCTGTTAATCAAGATTCCATTTTGACTATGAAAAATTCATTCTACCCCGACCTCCAAATCACCATTGACGCGCTGCCGATTGATAAAATACCTGCTGATCGAATGCCTGTCATCGAATCTATGGTTGAATACATAGTCCAAAAGATTCGGGCAGAAGAGGAGGTTCGGCTCAATTTTATTTGTACACATAACAGCCGCAGAAGCCAGTTTTCACAGATTTGGGGGCAGACAGCAGCGGATTATTTTGGAGTAGAGGCCTATTGCTATTCTGGAGGGGTAGAGGTGACCGCATTCAATGAGCGTGCAGTGGCAGCCATCCAAAGAGATGGGTTTAAAGTAGTGCAGAAAGGTGATGGCAATCCGGTTTATTTCGTTTTTCACGGAGCCGAATCAGAGCCAATTACTACATTTTCCAAAGTCTATGATGATCCCATCAATGCAAATAAGGGATTTGCTGCGGTGATGACTTGTGATCATGCAGATGAAAATTGCCCATATATACCTGGTGCTGAGGTGAGAATTCCCCTGAGGTTTGAGGATCCTAAGGCGTTTGATGGAACAGACTTGGAGGAAAAAATGTACTCAGAAAGATCCCATCAGATTGGAGCAGAGTTGTTTTTAATTTTTCAAAAAGTAAGGGAATTGCTATGATAGGGAAAAGAAAATTAGGTTTCCTAGATAGTTATCTCACCCTTTGGATTTTCCTTGCAATGGCCACAGGCGTTGTTCTAGGGTATTTCTTTCCTTCTTTTGCAAAAGGCGTTAATTCCATGAGCAGTGGTACCACCAACGTACCGATTGCAATCGGGTTGATTTTGATGATGTACCCACCTTTGGCCAAAGTGGATTATAGCCTTTTGCCTAAGGTTTTTAAAAATGTCAAAATACTGTCTATCTCTTTGGTGTTAAACTGGATTATTGGACCGGTTCTCATGTTTGTGTTGGCTGTGACATTCTTAAAGGATTATCCAGAATACATGGTAGGATTAATTTTGATAGGTCTGGCAAGATGTATAGCGATGGTGCTTGTATGGAATGATCTTGCTGAGGGTAGTGCGGAGTACGGTGCTGGATTGGTTGCGCTCAACAGCATCTTTCAGGTCTTTGGTTATAGTTTTTATGCTTGGCTGTTTATCACTAAGCTTCCCCCATATTTCGGTTTTGAAGGAGCTATAGTGGATATTTCTATTAACATGATTGCAAAAAGTGTCGCGATTTACCTAGGAATACCTTTCTTGGCCGGACTAATAAGTAGGTTGATTCTCCCAAGACTCAAAGGTGAAATTTGGTATAAGGAAAGTTTTCTTCCTAGAATCGCACCCTTTACCTTGATTTCACTCCTTTTTACCATTATGGTCATGTTTTCTTTGAAAGGAGAATTAATCATTCAAATCCCCGGTGATGTTCTTCGGATCGCGTTTCCTTTGGTGGTTTATTTTATCGTGATGTTTGTATTTGGATTTTTCTTTAGTAAAACGATGGGAGCACCTTATGATCAAAATGCAGCAATTTCATTTACTGCGGCCGGAAATAACTTCGAATTGGCTATTGCAGTTGCCATCGCCATATTTGGATTGAATTCAGGTCAGGCGTTTGCCGGTGTGATTGGTCCTCTTGTGGAGGTGCCTGCATTGATTTTATTGGTCAGGGTTTCATTTTATTGGAAGAAAAAATACTACTTGGCCCAATGAGGTCTGATAACCTAAAGCAGTTTCAAAAGCCGGCCAAGTGGTCGGCTTTCTTTTTTTTCAAATCATTTTTTAAAAAAACTTGCAATTAAATATTCAAAAACGTAGAATTACTAAACGTTCGTAATAACAAGAAAAACCACTTAAACGCTTTAGCATGGAAGAATTAAATCAGCACGAAGAGGAAATTATGAGTTTGTTGTGGAAGCAGGGAGAGCTTTTGATCCGCGACATTTTAGAGCAACTGCCCGACCCGAAGCCACCTTACACCACGCTGGCATCAACTGTCAGAAACCTTGAGCGAAAGGGATATCTATCGCATCGCATGTATGGTACAGTAAACATCTACAAGCCAATCATTGATCAAGAGTCCTACAGCAAAAGAAGCATCAATCGATTGGTTTCTACTTTTTTTGGGGGGTCGATAGGGAGCTTTTTGTCCTTCATGGTCAAAGAGAAAAATATCTCTGAGAAAGATATCAATGAATTGCAGGATTTGATTGATAAGATGGACAAACCCTCCAAGTAATGGAATCTTTATTTGTTTACCTACTTGAGGTTTCGGTTTGTCTTGGAGTTACATTATTGATTTACAGGGTAATTCTGAGTGAGCTGACTTTTTTTGCAGTGAATAGAGCAGTGTTGTTACTGCTTTTGGCTTCTTCGTTTGTTATCCCTTTCCTCAGTTTTGAGGTTTTTGGGATTGGAGGAGCTGATATTGTTAGAGAAATGACGCTTCCGGTATTTCAGGTAGGTGAACAAGATCCCTTGACTTCTACTCAAAGTCCTTCTTGGCTTAAGGTAGTAGTATTCATTTATTTAATAGGCGCTCTCTTTATGGCGGCAAGATTGGTTTTTGGATTTATTTTATCCCAAAGATTGATAGGTAAAGCCAAAAAAATCAACTACGGTAGCTACCTGATCGCTTTGCATCCTGATTTTGTACCGGCTTCGTTTTTCCGATACATTCTGATGCCGAGGTTTGACCCTGACGACGATGCCCAAAAGCAAATCATCCTTCACGAATCCATGCATGTGGCTTATAGACATTCTTGGGATTTGCTGTTAGTGAACTTTGCCAAGGTAATCTTTTGGTTCAATCCCTTGATTTACCTTTTTGAGCGATCACTTCGGGAGGTTCATGAGTACCAAGCTGATCAAGGAGTGACAACGTGTTTTTCTCCAAAGGAGTATGCCACACTCCTTCTTCACTTGATCACTGCCAAGCCGGGTTGGCAATTCATGAATAATTTCAATCAATTTCAGACCAAAAAGAGGATTATCATGATGGCAAAAGGGAAGTCTTCTACAGTTCAGAAGCTTCGGATTTTGGCCTTGCTCCCTGTTGTTGGATTGCTGTTATTTATTTTTTCCTTCGAGAAAGAAGAGTTATTGCCTATTAGGGTCGAAATAGAAAAACAGTTTCCTGCTATGCTTGAGGTGCCTTTGACTGAAGAACAGGCACCTGCTCCGCCAAAAGAGGAAATTCAAAAGGTGACTCCTTTATTGATCGTTGAAGAGCCTGATGAAATATTTGATGTCGTGGAGCAGCAGCCTAATCCCAATGGAGGCATGAATGGCTGGAATACCTATTTGGCCAAGAATCTAAGGTATCCGTTGGAAGCCAGGCAAAGAGGTGTGGAGGGTACTGTAGTTGTAGTTTTTGAAATTCATACCGATGGTTCCATTCACAATGTAGAGATCCTTAGGGGTATTGGTGGAGGAGCAGATGAGGAAGCAGTACGGGTAGTATCTAGTGCTCCGAATTGGGAACCTGGTAGACAACGGGGAAGGGCTGTAAAAACCCGGATGAGGTTGCCGATCAGATTCAAACTTGAACGAGGAATCACGCCTTCGAACAAAACATTAGTTTCAGAAATTCCTTTAACCAACAAAGGCTTGATGGACGCTGTTTCTGTGATTGGGTATTTGTCAAATCAATAAATTATATGCGCGTAAACCTTAAAAATAAATATTAAGACTTACTTATTGAATGATAGTTTCGTATTTAACCTACTAGCTAAATTTATGAATACTACCCAAGTAACTTCGATTTTGACCCTCTGTTTGATTCTTAGTTTTGGTTTTGTCCAACACCTAATCGCTCAAGGTTCTTCTAATCCTATAAAAATTACAGGAGTAGTAATCGATGAGCAAGAAGAAATTGTGAAAGGGGCTTCTATTCTGATCAAGCAGACGACCACAGGTACCGTGAGCGACCTGTCAGGTAATTTTTCGATCAAGGTTCCTTCTTTGCCTACCACACTCGTGGTTTCTTTCGTCGGATATGATTCGGAGGAGGTCCAAGTAAAAAACACCGACTCGCCTCTCAAAATCAAATTGAAAACCTCCAAGAATCAACGTCCTGTTCCTTCCAAAGACGAACCAGCCTATCAGGTTCTTGAGACGGTTGAGGAAGTGCCTCAGCCCATGGGAGGAAAAGACGCTTGGCATAGTTTCGTGGCTAGAAATATTAAGTATGCTGCTAATGACCGCAAAGAAGGAATTCAAGGCATTGTAGTGGTCACATTTCAAATCACCACGGAAGGAAAAGTGACTGAGGTGCAATTACTTCGAGGAATAGGTGGAGAATCAGACCAAGAAGCCATCAGAGTGATTTCAGAGGCTCCTGACTGGATTCCTGCTAGGCAAAACGGCCAACCTGTTGCTACTAAAATGAGGGTTCCGATTCTTTTTAGAATGGATTCTGATGACCCAAGCGAACTCAAAAGAAGGATAGACGAAAGAGCTATTCTAGATGAATACGGGAAGTATTTCGTGGTAGTCGGATATTCTTCACCTTCTTCAAGTGACTGATTTCTGCCTTTTACTAAGCATCTATATAATTCCGAAACTTAAAGCTAATTCCCTCTTTCAGTTAAACATTAACTATTACTTAGAATTCAATATAACCAAACCCAATACCCTTTAAAATTCATAAAAATGACAACAAAACTTCTTACAATACTCGGTTTCTTCATGGCCTTAAGTTTGGTATTTAGCCAAAGTTCTTACTCACAAACTACCATGTCTCAGGTAGATGGTGTTTACCAAACCGTACCAGAAATGCCTGTACCTCCTGGTGGGATGGATGCCTGGGTAAAGTACCTCACCGAAAACTTGACCTATCCTGCTACTGCTAAAGAAAAAGGAATTCAAGGGTTGGTCGTACTCACCTTTGTCGTCAGGGAAGAAGGGAAAGTAGATTCTGTAGAAGTCCTCAGAGGAATTGGAGGAGGCTGCGATGAAGAGGCAGTAAGATTGGTCAAGAATAGTGGAATCTGGGCTCCTGGAAAAATAGAAGGAAAAGCAGTTCCAGTCAGAATGAGATTGCCGGTTCAATTCAAACTTTGATTTAGTAAGCCAAAAAAAATGGCTGTCGAACACAATATCGACAGCCATTTTTTTTGTTTATCATTTAATCATTTTTCTATTTTTCAAAGCCTAGTCCATGTTGTCTCCATGGAAAATGGCATTCAAAAACAGTTTGTTGGTACCAAACCAGGCGCCTCTAAAATTAGGACTGTCAAAGAAATGTACCACTCGACCTTGACCGGCAGAAGAGATCACCACACCAGCACTTTGCTTGAGTTTTTCCAGATTAGACTTGGAAATGTATCCTCCAAGGTGAGGGTTTGCGGTGTATTTGATCGGAGTCAGGTATTTGTCAGCTGATGGCTTGACGAAGATGTCTGTGTTTCGATAAACCGGTAGGTTTTTTCGGTGATAGCCGTAGGCGATCGGATGTGTCAAATCTAGTTCAGCCATGTAAATACTTCCTCCAACTTCTTTCGCTCCTTCGAAGTCATTTCTGGTATTGAATGGAAGTGAGGTAGGTTCTTTTTCTTCTTTCAGTGCTACCGCTTCTTCTTTGGTGATACCTTTTTGATTCAGCCACAAGGAGGCACTTTTCATAGAAATGATCGTTCCGCCACGATTTACCCAATCTTTCAGATGATTGACTTGACCTTCAGAAAGTGCGTTGTAGCTGCCTGAAGGAAGGATCAGCGTGTTGTAATTGTGGAGGTTGACTCGGCCAAACTGTTCCATATTCACTTTGGTGATCGGCATTCCAAAATGCTGATCCAATAGATTCCAGATTTCACCAGCTTCATTGGCATTGATGCCTGTTCCAACCATCATCAATACTTTTGGATGTTGCACTGCCGATACCAAGTTGGAGCCTAGATCGATGCCACTTAGGTTTAAGCCTGTCTGTACAGCATAAACTTTTTGGGCGTTTTTTGCAGCCAATTCCTTGATTTTCGCCGAAACCTCTGCTGCATTCATTTTCTGAAAGCCCATTGGAATCATCAATGTTCCTGCTGGAAAGTCCACTTTTCCATCCTGTGTTTGAGAGGAAAAAGCTCGGTGAACAGACTCGACATGGATTCCTGCTTTTTGGAGTTCAAAGAGCATTTTGGGAGCATAGTAATCGGACCAATCGATGAGGTAAGCGTAAGCCTTTACTTCAGGAAATGCGAAGGAAGTAGCTTTGACTTCTGAGACTTGGTTTCCCGCTTTTGCCGTAGGCCCAGGGGCAAAAGGCATTCCGTAAGCTGCAGCCATGGTCCAGGCAGATGCATCATAGAATACCGAATCGGCGAACTCTTTCACATATTCAAACATGGTTCTCACCATGCGGTATTGAGGTTGATTGGTTGGAACTACCCAGGATTTTCCTTTTTTAAAGGTCTGACCCGCCAGACTCAAATCAGCTGGGTTTTCGTAAACTTTGATCTTGTGATCTAAAAGGAATTGGACGAAAAGGCGATTTCTGCTTTCATCGTATTCGTCTCCGAACACATAGTTTTTCGCAGGGTCTTTAGCCCCTTCAGCTACGGCAGTTTGGAAAAACTCACGCAAGTAATCGTGCATGTATTCTCGGTTTACTAAAGCTGCTTCCATTGTTGCCAATGAGTTGACCACGTGATTTCGGATGGTAAAGGCAAAGGTGATATCACCGCGCTGACTGCTTTGCACATGTCCTCTGGAACTTGCTGTCTCAAACACCAATCCTAATCCTCCATGAATGTCAGGGTAAGTCGAGCCATAACCCGGATAGCTGTTGTCAAACACCTCTTTGGTCCAATACAGGCTGCCGATCTGATCCATGTACTTGGCGAAATACTTTGCAAATCGCGGATTGATGTCATCGTAATTCTTTCTCGGAACTACCGGATTTTCGGATCCGTATGGCTTGGTTGGCTCGAAAAAGTAGGTGCTATTCGTACCCATTTCATGAAAATCCGTGGTCACATTAGGATACCATTGGTGGTACCATTCCACTTTTACTTTAGATTCAGGATGTGCTAGAGGCAGCCAATCGCGATTAAGGTCAAACCAATAGTGGTTGGTACGTCCACCTGGCCAAGCCTCATTATGTTCTCTGTCCAAAGGATCAGCGACTGCAGGAAAGCCTTTATTGGAATTTGCCCAAAGGCTGTGTCGGTCACGTCCATCAGGATTGAGCGTGGGATCGATATGGACAACAGAATTTTCTCTGAGATTTTTGGCCAAATCCGATTGAGAAGCCATAAGCCAATAGGCAGTAAGCATGGCCGCTTCGGCTGAGGAAGGCTCATTTCCATGCACTCCATAGCCTAGGTGAATGATGGAAGGCATGTCTGCCACGGTTGGCTTTGGCTGTGCGGGATCTGCCAGTTGCACTTGCTTTTGGCGGATTTGCTCCAGATTACCCATGTTTTTGGATGAGGCGATGGTCAGGATCACTTTAGGTCTATGCTCATGAGTATAGCCTATGGTAAAGAGTTGAGCGGTTTCGCTTAGCTGATCCAACTTTTCAAAATACTTGACAATCAAGTCATAGCGCGTGTGCCAGTCTCCGATTTGGTAACCCAAAAACTCAGAAGGTGAGGGGATAGCGGGATCAAATTTTTCTCCTGGGAAATAATATTCCTCCTGTGCAAAGGCTTGTAAACTGAATAAAAAGCCGAAAATCAATCCAAGTAAAGGTCGTTTCATTTCGATGGTTTTTTTGAGGAAAAGTAGAAAAGTAATTGGGCAAATCCATCAAAAATCCATCAACGGCTTTCCGATTCACGCCTTTTTTCCTGTAATTTATTGGCTTAGTAAAGCATCCTAAAATAATCTATTGTACTATGAAAAAATTATTTTCTCTTGCCTTGATGGCAAGCGGTATGATGTTGAGCCAATTGACCCAAGCCCAGCAAAACCCAACCCCACCTCCCATGCCTCCGCAAGCGACGGAATTTTACACTCCAGTTCCTCCAAAAATTGCTCCGGGGGCTCAAAACAACCTGCCACCTTCTGATGCAATTGTGCTATTTGATGGAACAAGTCTCAATAACTTTGTGTCTGCAAAAGATGGAAGTGCGCCTGCTGAGTGGAAAATCGAAAACGGTGAATTGGTAGTCGTTCGGGGCAAAGGAGACATCCAATCCAAACTTCCATTTGGAGATGCACAGTACCATGTGGAATGGTCTGCGCCCACCGAAATCGTAGGTGAAGGTCAAGGACGCGGAAATTCAGGATTCTTTTTGATGGGCATGTACGAGGTGCAAATCTTGGATAGCTACGAGAGCAAGACCTACACCAACGGTCAAGCTGGTTCGATCTACAAGCAGTATCCTCCTTTGGTCAATCCGCTGAGAGCTCCGGGAGAGTGGAATTACTATGACATCATTTTCAAAGCGCCTCGTTTTGACAAAAATGGAGTCTTGACTTCGCCTGCCACTGTCACTGTTCTCATCAATGGTGTACTGGTGCAGAACAATGTGATCCTAAGGGGACCAACCGAATACATCGGAATTCCAAATTACAAAGCACATGCTGAAGCCCTTCCGATCAAATTGCAAGACCACGGCAATCCGGTGAGGTTTAGAAATATTTGGGTTCGTCCTCTTTAATCTTTAGTCAACAGTCCACTGACCACGGTCGACCGTCGTCCGTGGTCAGTGGACAATTTTGAACCAAAAACTCAATAACCATCATGACTTCAAGAAGAAGATTTCTACAAAATACCATGCTGCTAGGGGCGGGGCTGAGCATGCCTTCGATTCTCACTGCGGCAGATTTCGGGAAATTCACCCGAAGCATCGGTCCCAACGATCAGATCAATTACGGAGTAATTGGCTGTAAAGGAATGGGATGGTCCAATATGAATGCTCACCTGAAGATCCCTCAGGTCAACTGTGTGGCACTTTGTGATGTAGATCAAAGTGTGCTTGATCAGCGAACCGAGGATGTATTCAAGCTCCGTGGCACCCGTCCCAAACAGTACAAAGACTATCGTAAAATGCTCGAGGATAAGGATATTGATGTGGTAATCGTCGGTACTCCAGATCATTGGCACTGCTTGAATATGGTGGACGCAGTTTCTGCTGGAAAGCATGTTTATGTAGAAAAGCCCATCGCCAATACCATCGAAGAGTGCCAAATCATGGTCAAAGCGCAAGAACGCTACGGCAAAATCGTCCAGGTTGGGCAGTGGCAACGTTCGGGTTCGCAATATGATCAGGCCATTCAATATGTAAAGTCCGGCAAGCTCGGGCAAATCCGTCTGGTCAAGTGCTGGGCGTATCAAGGTTGGATGAAGCCGGTACCTGTAGTCGCCAATGGTCCAGTCCCGGCTGGAGTGGATTACAACATGTGGCTGGGTCCTGCTCCAAAAAGAGACTTCAATTCTAATCGCTTCCATTTCAATTTCCGTTGGTTTTGGGATTATGCAGGCGGATTGATGACGGATTGGGGAGTACATGAAATTGACATTGCACTTTATGCCATGGGCGTAAGCGCACCTAAGTCTGTGATGGCTTCCGGTGGGAAATTTGCCTATCCTGACGATGCATCCGAGACTCCTGACACACTTCAGACGGTGTATGAATACGAAGGCTTCAACATGCTATGGGAGCATGCCACCGGAATAGATGGAGGAAACTATGGCTCAACAGAAGGAATTGCGTTCATTGGCAACAATGCGACCTTGGTTGTGAACCGTGGTGGTTGGAAAGTAATCCCAGAAACCGAAAATGTGGAAGGTCAGCGCAAGCCAAAAGTGGAGGAGGTGCCTCATACCCGTCCTCAGGGGTCAGCATTGGACTTGCATGCGGTCAATTTTGTAGAAGCCATGACAGCGAATGATGCTAGCAAATTGAAATGTGGAATTCAAACCGGTTCGGTTGCAGCTATTAATGCCCAAATGGGAAATATTGCTTACAAAACAGGCAAGAAAGTCTACTGGGATGCGGCAAAAAATCAGTTTACTGATGCAGATGCCAACGCGCTGATGAAAGCACATTACCACAATGGGTGGACAGTGCCGAAGGTGTAATTTAGAAATAAGAAGTACGAAGTACGAAATACGAGTAAATAAGAAGTACGATATACGAGCCCTCCGGAGAGATTCGGAGGGTTTTATTTATGGAAAAAGTTAGGTTTTTGTTGTTTAAAAAGAAGTCGAGGGATCAAATAGATCGGGATCTTTTGTTTTTGACCTTGTTTGTCACTGGGTTTTCATTACTGTGGTTAGGTGGGGAGAATTATTTAGGCTTGGAAGATTTAGTATCCTTGGGTCTATGGATTTTGAGTGTTGCAGGATTGGCTTATGGTTTTTTTGGCTTTTTTTCTCTCACAGAAAAAGAAAAACTGAATGGGGAATTTATAGGGTACATTGAATTTGAGAAGGAAAAAATAATCGCAAAGGGTCAAGAATTTTCACTTGAGAATCTAACCAGAATTGAAATTTACGCTGAAGACTACAATGGGAAGAAGGAAACGACGGGATTTTCGGTAATGCCCAAAGTGTCAAATGGAATTGGAAATTTCCTTAGGATTAAGACTACAGATGGTTTGAGTTTTGAATTCAGCTTTCAACTGAACTTTGAAAAGGAGTTTGAAAGAAAGATGAACGACTTATTGATCCACTACCATCGTCAGGATAAAATCTCCTTTTTGGCCTTAATTCAATACATTGGGATTTCTGATGATTATGAAAGAATTCAAGTATTCAAAAAGGAACTTTACTCAGAAAATCAGTAATTAGTAGCTTTATCCACAACAGATTCTCTTCTTTTTTGCATGATTAATAAGTCAAAAAGCCATCCACTACAGTTTATTGGGTGTTTTCTTTTTTTCGTGTGCCTTAGCAGCGTTCCAGTTTTATCCTTTTCCCAAGAGCATGATTCTCTTTTAAGGGAAATGGAAAAAAACCAGGCCAAAAGCAACAATGAAAAACTCTACGCCCAGATTCAACAAGTGGATGAGGCGCTATTGAGTCGTACTTTAGACTTTTCACTTGCCGACAACATCCGATATGTAGCCATAAAAATGGCCTATTTAAACGCAATGGGTGAAGTTGAAAAGGGACTTGCTCTTGCAGATTCACTTGAAAAAATACCTGCCTACAAGTCGCTTCCCGAAGAAGCTTGGGCGAGTGTGATCTACCGAAAAGCCAATATTTTTCTCAATCAGGAAAAAATGCTCGAATCTAGCCGTAGTTATCAGCGCGCTATCCAGCTTTTTGAGCGACAGGCTAAGCCAAATTTTTCAGAGTTGGCGCTTTGTCATAACAATTTGGGCTATGTGCAGGATATTTTAGGATTCCAAAACAGCTCCAAACAAAGCTATTATCGGGCTTTAGAAATTTGGAAAACCAGTTACCTGGAAGATTTTTCCAATATTTCTGCTGTACTCAATAACCTGATATTTGCTGAACTGGATTATGGAAATCTTGAAGCAGCAAAGGACTTAATTCAATTTTTTGAAAGATATGTGTCCAAAATCAAAACGTCTTTCGACTTATCTGATAGGGAAGAATTTGACATTGAAATGTTCCTGTTACTGAATTTGACGCGCTACCATGTTGCCGCAAACAATAATCGACAAATCGATCAAATTCTTACTCGGGCAGAACGTATCCTGTTCAAAGCCCCAAAATCTTCCTTTAATGAGAAATGGGCAGTATTGGCAGCGATGTATGAACTTGCTGGCTTTTTGCAAAAAGAAATGAAAAATTTCCAAGCCGCTGTAGCTTATTATGAGCGGATGCAATCCCTTCCTCTTTCGGATTTTTTCCGGATGAAGTATGCGGCCAATTTGGCAATCGTCTACTACGATGCACAAGAAAATGAAAAATCGCTACGGTATGCAAGGCAAAGTCTTGACATCTTTGAGAAGTCTGGATTTGGTGGTTCAAGCGGGGCTTCTCTTTTGGTACTTCAAGCGGATCTTCTGAATCGGCTTGGTCAGGAAAAAGAGTCTATCGAGTTGGTAGAAAAAATGCTGAGTGGACTAATTGAGAAACCCGTTTTGCAAGCGGAAATTCCATTCCTTAGCTATGCTGATTTTCAGAATTTGAATACAGAGCGTCACCTGACCATTCTGATCAAATCGGCACAGATTTTTGATCGGATCGGCAGAAAAAATAACCATCAACCTGATCTTAAATCGGCGTTGGTGCTTTTTGAGATTGCAGCCGAAATGTTTCAGGAGTATTATTTAAAAGGCAGCTACACCCAATCCCTCGAAGAGATGCATCGACAGATTCAAGAGGGCTTATTTTCCCTTTGGGATGAGAAGAGCTTGTTTTCTGTTGAAAAAAAGTATCACATTCTTTCACTTTTAGAGAAGAATGAATCTCAGCAAGGCTGGAAAAAATTCCTCCGAAAAAATGAAGAGTTTTTAGGATCTACCTCGGAAATCCTTCGGGAGCTAAACCTCAAATCATTGGAGATCAGGGAATCAGCTAATGCTCAGCAAGAGAAAGATCTAAGACAAGAGTTGGAACAGATCGAGAATAGATTCCGTGAGGAGGAATCCTATCGCTACTTTGCGGGAGGAAATTTCAATTTTCCTGATTTTCAAAAGCAGCTGGATGAGAATACCGCTGTCTTAAAGTTTATCTATACCGAAAAGCTGGTATTTGGTCTGCTGCTTACCCAAAAGGACCTAAAAATCCATTCACTTGGCACTGTAGAGATGGTTAATTCTTGGACGGAAGAGTTTCGAAATTCTCTTTCCAAACTAGATGACTCCTACCGCTTGCCGGCATCGACACTGTACCGTCTGCTGATACAACCTTTGAAAAATGAACTGAAGGAAGTGGTTTTTATTCTACCCGATGATCGCCTTCACGGATTGCCTTTTGAGGCTTTGATTGACGAGAAGGGTGAGTTTTTGGTCCGGCGACATGTGATTTCTTACCAGCGTTCCTTTAGGCAAATGGTCTTTCAGAGTTTGAAATCAGAGCGTACCCAATCGGGTTTTTTGGCAGCTTTTGCGCCTGATTACACGGGCACAAGTTATCAGGCTATCCAGAATAGCCTTGAGGAAGTCAAGCAGCTTTCGAAAGCTTTTCAAGGAAGAGCTTTCATCGGTAAGGAGGCAACCAAAACTGCCTTTGTGTCCAGTTTAACCGATTTCCAAGTACATCATCTGGCCATGCATGCCGAGCAAAACCCCGCAAACTTGGAAGAGTCTGCATTGGTCTTCTCTGGGGTAGAAAAGTTGTTTCTCCGTGATCTTTACCAGATGAATTTCCCTTCCGAATTGGTCGTCCTGAGTGCCTGCAATACAGGAATGGGCAAGCTGATGCCTGGAGAAGGTCTGATGAGTCTATCCAAAGCATTGACCCTCGCTGGTGTCAAAAGTATTGTCTACAGCTTATGGGAGATACCCGATAAAGAGACAGCAGCGCTAATGGCTTATTTTTATGAAGAGATTAAAGAGGGCCATCCTAAAAACAGCTCATTGACAAAGGCAAAAAGGAGGTTTTTGGAAGATAATCCACTCAAAAACCACCCGCTTTTTTGGGCAGGATTTGTCCTTAATGGAAAAGTGGAGGCGGTGGAGGTTTCTTGGATAACTAAGTATTGGCCTTGGGTCGGTGGATTGATGGTGCTTGCCTTGGCATTTTTTTTCTATCGTTTGTACTTCAGAAGAGCAGTGTAAACCAAGCTACTTTAATTTTGACATGATTTCTTGTGCCTTCGGCTGAAAAGGATGCCCTGTTTTTGCAGCTACTTTTGCCATCAGGCTTTTGCCTTCTTCCAATTTCAGCAATTGGAAATATCCCAATGCAGCATACCAATTGGCTGTGATTTTATCTGGATTTTGAGCGTTTTCTTTCATTCGCTCAAATAAAGGGATGGCCTTTTCGGGTCTTGAAAGCTCCAATTGACAAATGCCCTGGTAAAATAATGCGTAATCAGAATCTGGTTCTTGTTGGAGATTTTCAAATAAAATGGCCGCTCTTTGATAATCTCCATTGTCATAGGCGAGAAAAGCATCTGCTTTAAGATTGGATGCAGACTCACCTCGTACGGTAGGTGCAATGAGGTTTGGATAGGTTTCGTAATAGGTTTTATAAAGTTTTTGCCCTGGATCCATACTAAGATTGGTCCATAGAAATAGACCTGCCAAAACGATCAAACAGGCTGCTACTCCTGAGTACAACCAGGATTTGAAGGTAGTGGTAGCTGTTGTATTTGGGACAGCTTTTTCCGTTTCATCGAGCTGCTGGAGAAAATCTCTCAGGTCCTTTCGTTCCTGTAGAGTTACCGCAATTTTTATCCGTCGTTGTTCCTGTACAAGTAGTTGATATTCGGGTTGCTCTTGAAGGAGTTTTTCGAAAATCAGCTTGTCTTCGGGTGGTAATTTTCCGTCGAGATAAGCGTTGATAAGGTCTTCCTGGTCCATAATTAAATCTGATTCATGGTGTCTTTAAGACTTTTTAGGCATCGGGATTTTGTACTTTTCAGTACATCTTTTGATTCATATCCCATGAGCTTTCCGATTTCATCAAGGGATTTGGATTGGTAATAAAACAGCTTGAGGATTTCCCGGCACTTTGGGCCCAATTGTTCTAATTTTTTACTGAGGATAACTATTTTTTCATCTCTAGCTTCTTCTTCATAGCTCTCAAAGGGAATCGCCTCGATCACCTCCTCGGTTAGTTCACCGGTCCGGTTTTTTTCTTTCAGAGATTTAAATAAAGTGTATTTCCCTATCGAAAAAAGATAGGTTCCGATACTGGAATTGAGCGTTTGTATTTTGCCCTTTTGGGCGTTTTCTGCCAAAATAATAATGGCATCCTGATAGCAATTATCAATTAGATCTTGATCAGAAGTATACCTTTTCGCAAATAGGCTGAATCCTTTTTTATGCTCCAAATAAATTTCTTTGAGCATCTCGCGACTTCCAGATCCCAGCAATTCCAGTTGCTTTTCTTCCACGTTCATTTGTAAAAATAACCAATCAAAGTAAACACAGAATTTTGGAATAAGATAGACTAATCAATTAATATGGATAGTAACTCTTACCAAGTAGCAAATAGATCCAATCGTAATTTTATTTATCAGTACTTGCAAAGTCCAATCTTACTATGGATTGGTTAATTAACCGAATGTAAGACCATGGCTTTTGAAAAACGTTAATGTAAGCACTTGATATCCAGTTTTTTTTCCAGATTAGATGAGGGGAAAATCAATCAGAATCGCAACGTTTAGCTTTCTCAAAAAAGTAAAGTTGTCACCAAACGAAGCTTGGATACCGATGTCGAATCCAGTAGACTGATTGCTTCTAGATTTTGGTGCCTGTTTGTTAATCTGGTATTTATTTTTTTTGTCCGCGAGTTCCTTCATTTCCCACTTAAACTTCTCCTACGGTCACCGAGCGACGGTTGGTGAGCCAAGTCGGAGTGAACATTACCAAAATTTGGCTACTGGCAAGAAAGCGGATATCCAGTAAATTTTTTCAAGGGGATGTTTACTTTTTTATTCTTCCCTTACTAAAAGGAGTATCAAAACTTCTTTATGACATGAAAAAACTTTTAATGCTTGGAATTTGCCTTTTGGTCATCGCTCAGCTTAATGCTCAAAATCTGGGGAGAAGAATAGTAATCAACACGAAAACCCAATCAGAAGGCAGAGTAGAATCCAAAGCTTCGGAAACTGTGGATAAAGCATTTTTCAAAGTTGAGGAGGGTGTAAACAATCTTTTCAGAAAAAAGGACAAAACGGGCAACAACAACGAAAGTGAAGAGGAGAGCGAAGAGGGAAATTCTGAAAGGATGACTCCTGCACAATCCGGCAACTCCTCTTCCAGTGGGGTGAGTTCAGACAGTCCTCAAAAACTTCAGGCTTACTCCAATTTTGATTTTATACCAGGTGAGCGTGTGATTGCATTTGAGGACTTTTCGCAGGACGCGATTGGTGATTTTCCTGCACGTTGGAATACCAATTCTTCTGGCGAAGTGGTGACTATTGAAGGCCTAGACGGAAAGTGGCTGGTCTTTGCAGATGAAGGCATTTTGTATCCGGAGTTTGTTGGAGCTCTTCCCGAAAACTGCACCATTGAGTTTGAGCTCGGAGTACTCAAGGAAAATGCAGTTTTGACCAAGTTGATTTTTGTAGACCAAAACCAGGGAAACAATCTTCTAAGTCATGAGCGGGCTAATGCTACAATTATTGAGTTAGAGCCCAATATTGGGAATACCACGGTTTATTCATTTGATGCAAATGGCGACGCGCTCGTAGAAAATACCAAACCTCAAAAGCAGTTCTACATCCCTGATGGAGAGGAATATGTATTTGTTAAGGTTTCGATCTGGAAGCAGAAATCACGTCTCCGTGTATATCTCGACGAATCAAAGGTGTGGGATATCCCGAGGGCCTTCCAGACAAATGGCAACTATCGATTTGCATTGGGTACAGCCACGTTTTTCATCGAAAACAGGGAGTTTCTGCTCTCCAATCTCCGATTTGCGGTAGGGCAACCCGATACACGATCCAAACTGATCACCGAAGGCAAGTTCGTTACTCAAGGTATTGTGTTTGACTCAGGTTCCGCTTCCTTAAAATCTGAATCCTTTGCTGTGCTCAAAGAAATGGCAGCAGTTCTGTCAGAAAATCCGGGGGTAAAAGTTCACATCATCGGACACACCGACAGTGATGGCGATGCAAGTCTCAATCAGTCGCTTTCCCAAAAGCGTGCAGAGGCTGTCAAATCAGCCCTTTCCGGACAGTTTGGGATAGACTCTGCCCGAATGACTACAGAAGGTAAAGGAGAGGCCGAACCTATTGCTGATAATGGTTCTCCGGATGGGAAAGCTCAAAATCGTAGGGTAGAATTTATCAAAAAATAAGCGATGAGATCGGCAATGTTGTCCTTGCTGCTGCTGTCAGGTTTGACAGCTTGTGGGGAAAAAAGCACTTCTCAGGCCACATTGGATGAAGCGGTGGCTCAAGTGGAATCCACGGGACTATTTGAAGCAGCCAAAGCCTATGAAGGAAAGCTAAATGAGCTGCTCACTCTTGAAATGGCGGCACAGACTATGGGGTTTCCTGCCGAAGAGGCTGACATCGATTACAATACAGTAATGTCTAATCCTTCTTTTCATTCGCTCAATTATACTTGGGATAGGGGTCGGACCCGACCCATGACTGTGGCCAACATGACGGTCCATGTGCCGGATTTGGACCGGTTGGAGTTGAGTGGGATACAGGAGATTTCGCGTGACGATTTTCAATTTCAATACCGGGTATTGACACCGCAAGAAATTGAGCAATCCAATCAACTGATGAAGGACGCCCTGCAAGACCGAGTCGAAAAAGGGGAAATCTCTCAGGAACAAGCCTCCCTTGCAGGTGGATTGGGCCAAGAGCTGGCAGGCAATCAAGTCAGAGAAGTGCTTACCGAAGTAGGTGAATCTGCTACTTGGATGCCTGAAGATGGCTCGCTATATGTATACCAAGGAGGTCTGATGTTTAGGCTTTCGATAGATCAGGATCAAAAGCCTGAAGTTCTCAGGCAAAAGCTGATCGTACTAGCCGGAAAGATTCTCGATAAGCTGTAAAGTTCGGTTCCTTTCACCTTTAGCTAGCAAGGTTGTCTTAGCTAATCTGATGTATGACCAAAAGATTATCGCCTCCTTTTCCTGAGGCAAGAATCTGGACCATACTTCCAATCTGGGATATTTTGATCCCGGATATTATCTGTAATTATTTGATTTACAATAAATTTTAACCAATAAAATAATGAAAAAGCACCTCTTTGTAGTACTATTTCTGATGGCAACGAGCGTGGTATCGAATGCCCAAAATCTTAATTTTGTAAATATCAATTCTACTCAAAACATTCCTCGGTTTGAGATCAAAAATAATCAGACTACCCTATACCATATGGTGGGAGGGAGGCCTGTATTGATGCAAACCTGGAATCAGGTCCCGCAATTTTTTAATGATGAAGACCGGATCAACCGGTATCGAATGACCGTGACACGGGAAGACAAGCTGTCCCGAAGGACCTATGAGGTGTTTTACAGTTTCTCGAGAGATGCCCAGGCCTATGATGGATACATCAAGACCACCATCCGGTACAAAGACTCCAGACCCAGCAAGGTCTTCGACGATTACTTTGTCCAAAGAGCTCCAGCCAATTGATCTGATTTGCTACTGACAATCAGATGTAGTTTTTCTTTACCATGAATCTTATAGAAAAAACAGCATGAAGTTTAAGTTGACCTTTGCATTGACCTTTCTATTCCTTGCCCAATGGGCTCAGGCACAAACGTGGGAAGGAACCTATCAGACCCAATATGGGGTGGTGAAACTGGTGTTTGAAAATGGTATTTATTACGGCGATTATGCCGGAAGTGGGACTATTTTGGCCTTTGAGTATTTCAATCGGGACCTTGAGCTTCACGGTATTTTCTTCAACGGCAACGCCCGAGGGAAATTTCTTTGGCGAGCTGGTGCCAATCTCCAAGTACAAGGGTTCAGCGGTCATTTTGCCTATGACAATACTTCCTCACTTCAAGATTTGAGAGGGAAAGGGATTTACTATATCTCAGATTTTCAGACCGGCAATTCCCAATTCAACTGGAATGGAAAAAGGACCTCTACTGCCAAGGTGACTAATCTGGAAACGGCCGTTTGGTCCGGTAAGTGGACTACCAATTTTGCAGATTTAGTCTTGGAGCAAGTAGGTAATCGTGTGACGGGTACTTATGGTAACATCGGTACGATCAACGGTACATTTGATAAATCCGGAAAAGTACTGAAGGGTACCTTCACCAATAACGGGCGGACTGGTTTCTTGGAGTTTGATTTCGAAGGAAATGATTTTAAGGGAAAGTGGGGCTGGAATCAGCAAATGACCGAAAATCCCGCTTGGACCGGTAATAAAGCCATCAAGACGAATAAACCTGTAACTGTGCCTGTAGCAGTAGTGCCAAACTCTACCAGAAAAATCACTGTCAGAATAGCATCGGTGATGGCGGAAGAAATTCCAAGCAACCGGAATCCGGAGATTTATGGCTTCGCCGGAATCAGAGTCTACCGTGTCACAGGGTCAGGAAGAGAGGAAATCAGATCATTTGGGAATAAGTCTGCCAATTTCTTCGACCGAACAGAAAACAACCCCTTCCAAAAAGATTCCCGCTACGATTACCGGGTGGATTTTGCCAATACTGCCGAATACATTCGCGAATTCACCATATCAAGTGCTGATCTAAACAATCCCAATGTGGACATTGAAGTGGAGATATGGCATCACATCAAGGGCAAGGTACTCGGTCCCAACTTCGATATGGGGTTCCATAAGGAAGTACTTAATCTGGAAGGAATCAGATTTGAAAACGGAGGCTTATTGAGAATAGGCCAAGGATACCGTAATGGTCAAAGGCAGCCTAATCTGAACTCTAAATCTCAAGCTATGATCTTCATTTCCGGATTATGACCCTTGTAGATTTGAATTTGGTGGGAATGGATACAAACCTGCCATTCAACAAGAGACTACCCATATTTGGATAGTCTCTTTTTGATTTCTGGATAAGCACAGGTCTGTTTGAATGCAAAGCTTTACTCGCAACTCGGACCTAATCGTAAATGCCAATTCTTGAACTTCAGCTTTCTTTCTTTGCCATCCCAAATGAAGGATATAGCAGCTTCTGACAGAATTGGCTGAAATACGAATTTGCTCTACTTAAATCAATCCCTTTTCCTTGATTTCGAGGTATTTATTGATTGTCTGGATGGTCAGATTCTGGGGAGTGGTCAGGATGGTCTGAATACCGTTTCGCTGGAGTTCTTTGGCAATCAAACGCTTGTCATACAAAAACTTTGTAGCGATGGTTTTCTCTACAATTTCGGCGACCGTTGTGGCAGGTCTTTCGGCAAATTCTTCGAGAATGTGATTTTCGAAAAATATCACCAATACCACATGATGTTTGCTCAGAGCTTTCAGGAATGGTAATTGCCTTTGCATAGCTCCTGCATGTTCAAAATTGGTATAGATCATCAGCAGGCTCTTTTGTCCCAGTTTTTTTCTAGCCCAGCTGTAAAGTCTACCGAAATCAGATTCCGGAAAGCCAGTCTGTATGCCATAGAGCAACTCCATCAGCAGACGAATCTGGGTGGGTCGGTGAGAAGCTTCGCAACTAGGACCAATCTGATCCGAAAAGGTGGTCAATCCGGCTTTATCTCCGTTTTTCAAAGCGATATTGGAAAAAACCAAGCTGCTATTGATTGCATAATCCAACAGGCTTAGGCCATTAAACGGCATTTTCATCACTCTGCCAAGGTCAATTACTGAGTAAACCGGTTGGGATTTTTCTTCCTGAAAATGGTTAGTCATCAATTTTCCCGTTTTTGCGGCAGCTTTCCAGTTGAGATGCCTGAGATCGTCGCCGAGTACGTAGGGTTTGATCTGCTCAAATTCCCTACTTTGACCAATCCTTCTTTGTTTTTTCAATCCAAACTCCCGCTTTAACGCCGTGAAAGCCAAAAATTCATATTTCCGCATCTGAAGGAAAGAAGGATAGACTTTGACTGCCTGCTCGCTATCGAAACTATATCGCTTTCTGACCAAACCCAATCTTCCGGCTGCAAAAAGATGAAGACTGCCAAATAGATAGGTGCCTCGATAGGAAGGAATGAGGTGGTAGATTTCTTCGACCATCTTTCCGGGGCCGATTTCGCAGTAAAAGCCAAAATCCCGCTTTTGAAATTGTTCGGGAATTTCGTCTAGGATAAACAGTCTGATCGGGAAAGCATACTGATTTGAAATTCGGAGAATAACCTCGTTGGCGTCACCGTTTGAAAACTTTTCCGGCAGGATTCTGCTTCCTTTGATTCCTTCATTTTTTCCAAACAATAAGATAAAATCAATGACAAGAAAGACGCCAAGCATGCACGCCAAAAACAAGCCAATCGGATAGAGGATCCAAAACCAAAACGAAAAGAGCAAAATCAATAGGATGCCCATCAAGGCCCAATAGAACCTTCTCCCCAAATACAACTGTCGGATAAGCTGAATCAAGTTATCTTGGAATTTCTATGGATTGGATGATGCCTTGAATGATCAGATCTGGGGATATGCCCTCCATTTCCTTTTCGGGATTGAGGATGATTCGATGGCGCATGGCAGGGATAGCTGCACGCTGAATATCCTCAGGGAGTACAAAATCCCTTCCTGCTATCGCGGCCAAAGCCTTTGATGCCCTGAAAATAGCCAAAGAGGCTCTCGGTGAGGCCCCTGCGTACAGACTTGGATGGTTCCGGGTTTTCACCACTACTTGGGCAATGTATTTTACCAAGTTTTCATCCACTTCAACCGCCTGCGTCCATTCCTGGTATTGGCTGACTTCATCAGCTGTCAGTACAGTTTGTGCAGATGCAGCCTCTGAATTCTCTTTCCCGCGGGTCTTCAAAATCAGGATTTCTTCCTCTAGATTGGGAAGTCCAAGGTTGATTTTGAAAAGAAATCGGTCCATCTGCGCTTCGGGAAGCCGGTAGGTACCTTCCGAATCGATCGGGTTTTGAGTCGCCAATACCATAAATGGGGCAGACATCGTGTATGTTTTTCCGTCCAGAGTCACCTGTCGCTCTTCCATGACTTCAAAAAGAGCCGCCTGGGTTTTTGCAGGAGCACGGTTGATTTCATCGATCAGAATCAGGTTGGAGAAAATCGGACCTTTTTTAAACTCAAATTCTCCGGATTTGAGAATGGAAGTACCCAATACATCAGCAGGCATCAAATCGGGAGTAAACTGGATCCTGCTAAATCCGGTATGGATCGCCTGCGCAAAAAGTTTGCTGGTCATTGTTTTGGCAATACCTGGAACACCCTCCAGCAAGACATGACCCTTGGCCAGCAAAGCCACGAGCATCAAATCCAAAAGCTCGTCCTGACCGACGATCGTCTTTTTGATCTCATTTCTGATTTTTTCTATGCCAGTGGACAGTTTTTCGATTGGAAGCCGGTGGCCAAAAGGTTGGGATTCACCGCTAGGTTGTGGGTTGGAGATTTCTTCCATGTTGGTGTAAGGATTTGAACTTTTGAATGCTTTGGTAGATTACCTCAATGTCGGAGCTGGTCAGTTGTGATTGCTTTTCGGCTTTTCTGAGGGTTTCGATGAGAGGAATTACCATGCCTTTATCTTGGCCGCTTTTTTCGATAAGATGAGGTAAAAAACCCGGATCGTTAGGATCCCCCGAGAGGTAAAAGGTTGTGCGACAATAATCCCAAAACAGCTTAATCTGCAAATGTCCGAGCTCCGTCATGTCTTTTCTGTTGAAATAGATCGAGGCGATGGTTTTGGCAAATTCCAAGGATTGATTTTTGACAGGCGCGATCAATCTGACGGCCTTCTGCTTTCGCTTTCCTTCAAACAAAACCCACAAAACCACCCAAACCCAAGCTGCATAATAGGCCGATTTCAGGTATTTGTTTCTCAAAATCAAGCTAAGAGGGGAAAAAAACGAGCCCCGTTCATCCTTGATGTAGTGATCCAAAATTATCGGTCGTTCCCAATTCCAAGTGCTACTTACTTGCTCGGTGTAGGCTTTCCATTCCGGATGAAGCAAAAAGTAATTGGAAAAGGCCTCCGGAAAAGCATGGAGTGTAACCAAGCCATTTTCCATTGGAATTTGTATAAAGTTGGGTTTGAAGTCTTTCGAATTTGAAGGAGGCTGGATCTGTCCCAAAACATCAACCGTTATGCTGTCATTCCAAGAAAAGTAAAACCCCTGATGAAAGCGATCATAAGTCACTGGATCCACTGAATCTAAAGGGGAAAGAAGGGAAAGAGTAGAGAAAGTGGTGCTGTCAGGTTTCAGGGGATTGAGTTCTATAGGAAGATCAAAATCTCCTATGCCTGCACTTATTCCCAAACTGTCGAGGATGCCTCCGGCGAAATAACGCGCCGAGACAAACAAATGCCCCCCTTTTCTAACCCAATTGAGTAATTCTTTAGTTTCTTGAGGATCAGAAGTATATCCTTGATTAATGATCACAAAAGTGGCATCATCCGGAGCGAGTCCGACCTTATTTATTGGAGGCTCGAGATTGTCAGATTTTTCACCCGGCACTTTTCGAATTAGATCATAAAATACCTGAGCGCCCATGGGTCTGCTGTCTGTCTGAGAGTAGCTGGGAGTCCAATCTACAGGAGGAGGGGTAGAATGTAACAGCAGCAACATCCCAAAAATCAGCAAGGAAAGCAGGAAAAAAAGGATTCGGAGGCTTTTGCTCATGCGTTTTCCTTGATCCGGTGAAAAGAAGATTCTAAATCCACAAAAGTATCCTCATCTAGCTCAAAGTGGCCGTACCACACGAAGTTGTAGATGCGTGTGACTTCGGAAAAAGGTGCCAGCAATACATTTCCCTGAAGTTCAAGTAAATAATCCCGATTGGTCTTGAATGATTTCCAATCGATCAATTTTCTGTGTATCAGTAGTTGAAGTGCCTCCAAATAGCGGTAGCGAACTGCCAGTCGGTAATCTTGGCGGGAAAGCGCCTCAGCTGCTAGTGCATGAAGATCCCCGCGCTGGAGCAAAAGCTCATCATTGCTCAAACCTGCGACTCGGATCTCATTGCCCGGATTACTTCCCGCCCCAAACTTCAGTGCTATCCATACCATGACTCCCATAAAGAACAGTAGAAGCAGGTAAGGCGCCAGCTGTGAAATAAATCCGGACACACCGGAAGAATCCATGGCGCCAAAAAGCAACTCCAAAAATTTAAACCAAAGTTGATAGAGCCAGGATTTGAATTCTTCCCACCAGCTACTTGTCTGTACAGTTTCGTCGTATCTGAATTCTCTTTTGGATTGGTATTCTTCCACATAGGAAGTTCCAAAATCGGGTGCTTGATAGACAATTCCACGATTTTCCGACCGATTGCTTATTACCGAATCCAACCTTACCAAATCACTACTAGGGGTTTGGGCTTGACTCCAAATAGCAATCAGAAAAAAGAATACAAACAGATACTTAACCAAGCTCTTCCAATTTGACACGAATGCCTGTTTTGTTTTTTTCTTCATCCAGATCAAAATAAACCAATCCTACGGCGATAATTATGAAGATAGAAAGAAGATTTCCTACTGCAGAGGAGAGGGAAGAGAGGAAGAGGAAGATAAAATCTCCCCCTAGGACCTGCGTCTCTCCTGATTCGATTACTAGGGTTTTGACAGCAAGGTAAACACTAGGTGGAAGACTGAAGACAAAAGAAATGATTCCAATGACGATTCCCACCACGAGCAATGTTCCAAAAGTGATCCACCAGCGGTCAGAAATCAGCTTGAAACTAGCCTTTAAGCTATCACGCTTTCCCAAGTTGCGAAAGATCAACAGGGGGAAACTCAGTGCCACGGGCACAAGCAGATATACCCCCGGAATCAGAAAAAAAAGCAATCCGGTGATCAGAATGAAGTAAGACAATATGCCTAGTAGAAGTAGACTAACCAGTTTTGACCGACTGTTTTGGATGATTTGATCGGTGTGAACCAGCCCTTTGGTTTCGGTATAGTTGATCATATACGAATAGATCGCCGCTGAGGCAGAGGCGTAATAAATCAAACTGCCAAGTAACATCAGAAACAGAGACCCAAAAAACAAACCGGTATTGGTAAGGACCATATTTTCCATAGTGGTGTATTGGTAAGCCACAGAAAAAAGGAGATGGATCAGAAAGAAAATACCTGTGGTTTTGATCAATACAGGAATCAACGACTTGGAATTGATTCGGGCAAAAGTGAAGGTATCCGAAAGAATTTCTCCCAATTCTCTTCGCTTTCGCAGTTCTAAATAGGTTTTCATATTTTGGTTTGTTTGGTAAGGTTGATGGGAAGAAAGACGTAGTAAAACAGAATAAGGCTCATAGATCCCGAAATGATCAAGATGCTAAGCCAGTCGGGCATTTGGGTATATCGGGTGACAAAAGATTCCAGAAAGCCCGCAAGAATAAAGAAGGGAACTGTACTCACCAGTATTTTTAAGCCATCTTTCATGGCTTTTTGAAAGGAAACCAATCGACTGTATGTCCCGGGAAAGAGCATTCCCTTGCCAAGAACCATTCCCCCACAGCCGGCTATGATAATGACCGAAATCTCAATCGTGCCGTGAATCCAGATCGTGCGGGCTGATTCCCAAAACAAATCCTGAGTCTGAAAAAAGTACTGAAATGATCCTACCATCACCCCATTGTGCATCAGGACAAGTAGGGTTCCCAACCCCAAAAGGATGCCAGCCACAAAAGCAATTACCGACACACGGATATTATTGACAGTGATGCCGAGAAACATGTCCACCTCATTCATCGACTTATAGACCGCCATCGGATCACCCGATTTGATGTTTTCCATGGTCATATTGACATACGCATCTCCTAGGATACTTCTCACAAATGAGCGCTCAGCGTGGGTCGAGTAAGCACCTATCAGGGCAAACAAAGCGAAGACAGTGAAGGCTATTGCCAAAATAGGCAGGTGCTGATAAAACATCAGAGGGAATTCCCTAAGGTAAAAGTTTGACAGTGATCGCGACCCCAATTTTTTGTCCTGATACACTTCTCGATGATAGGTAGATGCTAGCTGATTGAGGTAGCTATATACCTGACTTTCTGGATAATAGGTTCTAGCATAATTGAGATCGTCCGATACTTCGAGGTAAAGATCTGCGAGTTCGGAGGGAGAAAACGTGCTCTTTTTGGCTAAAAATTGCTCCAATCTGGTCCATTTAGTCTGATTTTTCTTTACAAAAAGCGATTCACGCATACCTTTTCATCAACGTTTCTAAAACTATTTGATTAAATGCAATTCTGCAAGAATAGATTAGGGAGAATAGGATGAAATTTTTATTTTGATTCAACGCCGTTATGCCAAGTGGCTTATTTTTCAAGGGTTTGATCGAATTTTCATTTTTCAACAGGAGAAGGTTGCGGTGTTCTTGGCTTTTTGCAAAAACGTAACTTCTAAAAATGATCAAGGGGAAAGAATCAAAAGCGTATGAGGTAGCTATTACTAAATAAATTATTTTTAAGAGCCTATAAAAAGTACCATGAATTCAATGACTATTGAAACAGCACAGCATATTCAGATCACTCAAAGATCAGCAACACTCGGAGACCGGATTCTTGCTTACCTAATTGATGTTTTCGTGATCTTGATTTACATCATGTTGGCCTCTTTAAGCGTTTTTGGGCTTTTTGAGCAAGAGGTGGATGGGTCTGTAGCCTTGCTGACATTTCTGAGCCTACCGATTTTTATGTATGACCTTCTTTTTGAGCTATTCATGAAAGGTCAAAGTCCCGGTAAATACGCTATGGAAATTCGGGTGGTAAAGTTGGATGGTTCCAAAGCCTCTCTGGTCGACTACTTGATTCGATGGATTTTGAGACCGATTGATATGACGGTCAGTAGTGGTGGTATAGCAGTTTTGGCTATTCTCCTCGGTGGGAAGGGACAACGAGTAGGAGACTTGGCTGCGGGTACCACGGTGATTTCGCTTAAGCAGCGAGGTGCGAGAGGTGCTGAGCTCTTGACCAAAGGAGTTGAAAATCATCAACCTAAATTTCCTCAGGTAGTCAGTCTCAATGATTCTCAAATCCGAAGTATGAAGGAAATCCGACTGGAAGCTTTGACCACCCAAGATTTCAAACTGATCCAATCCCTGGCTGATAAAACAGCAGATATTCTTCAGGTTAGATATGATTCCAAAGCCTTGGAGTTTATCAATCAGGTGATTTTGGATTACGAGTTTTATGCCCAACAAGAAAACTAAGTAATAACTTCCTAAAATTAGATTCAGGTTTTGATTTTCCCTTGGACAATTTGCCTGTTGATATACTCTTAATATGGTATTCAGTGCATTGGGAACATCGATTCCCTTTTTTGGTTTTTTTCACAATCAATCCTTTAAAAGCCATTTTTTCACCGTTGTAACAAACCCTTTGAAATTCCCTGATAATCGGGTTACATTTTGGATTCAGAATGATCAACCTAAAACTATAAACTAACAAACCATTGAAAAGAAGAGACTTTCTACAGTATTCAGGGCTGGGTTTGGGGGCAATGATGGTTCCAAGTTTGGTGGCTTTCAGCAAACCGGTAGCAGCTGAACAGCTCATGACTCCCGGAATGGACGCTGCCGCTAAAAAGCTCTTGGCTGATGTGGCATTAAATACCACAAAAAGCCTTGGGGCCACTTACACCGATGTCCGAATCGGTCGATACCTTCAGCAATTCCTTTTGACCCGAGAGAAAAACGTGCAGGGAATCACTAACTCCGAGTCTTTCGGAGTGGGTATCCGTGTAATCGCCAACGGTACTTGGGGCTTTTCGGCTACTTCCGATGTAACTCCCGATGGGATAAAAAAGTGTGCAGAAACTGCCGTAGCTATCGCAAAAGCCAATTCCAAACTCCAGAAAGAACCTGTTGTTCTTGCTCCGGTGAAAGCTTATGGAGAAGTGAGTTGGAAAACTCCCATCCGGAAAAACGCGATGGAAGTGCCGGTCAAAGACAAAATCGACCTCTTACTTTCGGTTAACAATGCTGCTTTGGAAAATGGCGCTGCCTTTGTCAATTCAGCACTTTTCATGATCAATGAGCAGAAGTATTTCGCATCCACCGATGGCTCATACATCGATCAGGACATTCATCGCATTTGGCCAAACTTCACCGTGACTGCGGTCAACCGTCAGGAAGGATTGTTCCGTTCCCGTCAAGCGCTCAGTGCCCCGATGGGTATGGGATATGAATACCTAGATGGATTGGCTTCCGAGAAATTCATGAACCCTGCCGGTTTCAATAGCTATAGAAACAGCTACGACATGGTCGAGGATGCAGTAACTGCCGCAAAGCATGCCAAGGAGAAATTGACTGCTAAATCTGTACTTCCGGGAAAATATGACCTTATGCTGGATCCAGACCATTTGGGATTAACTGTTCACGAATCGGTAGGTCACCCATTGGAGTTGGATCGCGTGCTCGGTTATGAGGCAAATTATGCCGGAACCAGCTTCGCGACACTCGATAAATGGGAGACCAAAAACTTCAAGTACGGTTCGGATTTGGTCAATATCGTGGCTGATAAAGTTCAGCCAAATTCCCTCGGAAATGTGGGTTGGGACGATGAAGGCGTACAGGCCAAAGAATGGGATCTGATCAAAAACGGAGTTTTGGTGAACTACCAAGCCATCCGCGATCAAGCCAAAATCATCAACGAATCAGAATCTCACGGATGCTGCTTTGCAGACAACTGGAGTTCGGTGCAGTTTCAGCGTATGCCAAATGTGTCGCTGAAGCCAGGAGAAGCTAAAATGAGCCCTCACGATATGATCAAAGACATCGAAAAGGGCATTTATATTCTAGGTCGTGGATCTTACTCCATCGATCAGCAGCGATACAACTTCCAGTTTGGGGGTCAGCTTTTTTACGAAATCAAAAACGGCCAAATCGCCGGAATGCTGGAGGACGTGGCTTATCAGTCCAATACCCAGGAGTTTTGGAACAGCTGCTCGGCACTTTGCGACAAGGACGATTACCGTTTGTTTGGATCTTTCTTTGACGGCAAAGGTCAGCCTTCTCAAGTTTCTGCAGTTTCTCACGGTAGTCCTACCACCCGTTTTGACGGAGTCAATGTCATCAACACCGGTAGATCTATTTAATCCTGAAAATTACTATGGCTATACTAACTCAAGAACAAGCTAAAGCGATCATAGATAAAGTGTTGTCTTATGCTAAAGCCGATGAAACCGAGGTGACCATCAGCGGTGGCCGTACCGGAAACATCCGATATGCTAGAAACACAGTCAACACCAGTGGTGAAACCAACGAGCTCAGTCTCAGCGTCACTTCAGTCTATGGAAAAAAATCAGGCTCAGCCACCATCAATGAATTTGATGATGAGTCATTGAAAAGAACGGTAGCCAGAGCGGAAGAAATCGCTGCCTTGGCACCGGAAAATCCGGAATACATGCCGATGCTCGGTCCTCAAAACTATGCCCCGTCCAAGACTTTTGCGCAAGCTACCGATGCGATCAATCCGGATTATCGAGCTCAGTTGGCAGTGGACAGCATCAAACCTTGTGTGGATAATAACCTGACGGCTGCAGGATATCTGGAGGATTTTACCGGATTCATAGCGACTGGAAACAGCAAAGGCCTTTTTGGATACAACCAAAGCACCTCTGTAGACTTTACGGTCACGGTAAGGACTGCCGATGGAACAGGTTCGGGCTATGCTGGCAAGGACTTCAATGATGCCAGTCTTCTCAAGGCTGGTCCCGTTACCAATATCGCCGTACAAAAAGCGAAAGCCTCTGTCAATGCACAAGCCATCGAGCCTGGAAAATACACGGTGATTCTCGAGCCTATGGCGGCAAATGATCTCCTGAGGTTATTGACTTCTGCCATGGACGCCCGTAGTGCTGATGAAGGAAGAAGCTTTCTCAGCAAGAAAGGCGGAGGTACCAAACTGGGTGAAAAGCTCTTCGATGAGCGGGTAAATATCTACTCCGATCCAAACCATCCGGATATTCCATCAGCACCTTGGTCAGGTGATGGTTTGCCACTGGAAAAAACCAATTGGGTTGAAAATGGCGTGATTAAAAACATGTTTTATTCCCGCTATTGGGCTCAAAAACAGGGGGTAAACCCAGTTCCAAGGCCAAGCGGTGTAATTTTCGAAGGGGGAGATCAGTCGCTGACTGACATGATCCGAAATACCGAGCGTGGAGTTTTGGTGACTCGATTCTGGTATATCCGTGCGGTAGATCCTCAGACTTTGCTCTACACAGGACTTACCCGTGACGGTACCTTCTACATTGAAAACGGTCAGATCAAATTCCCGGTGAAAAACTTCCGCTTCAACGAAAGCCCGATCATCATGCTCAATAACATTGAGGCGATGGGCAAACCCGAGCGAACCGGAGGAAACATGGTGCCTCCGATGAAGATCAGGGACTTTACGTTTACTTCTTTGTCGGACGCAGTTTAAAAATTGTCCACAGTCCACAGACCGCGGTCGACGGATTTCCACTTCATAAGTGAATTCCCAAAATCTTGGTCTGTGGATTTGTTATTTGAAATGAAAATCAATCAGCTGTGGTCTGTTGACCGTGGACTGTTGACCAATGAAAGCAAGCAACTTCTTCTTCACCCGCATCAAATACACCTCCGGCAATTGGGATACGGATCAGCGCATGCCTTCCAATATCCTGCATAGCTTGGTGGAATACACCACGATTCCGGTGGATGAGAAAGAACGCGTGATTGAGTTGAGCAGTGAAGAGATTTATAAATGCCCCTTTTGCTACCTCAGCGGACATAAGTTGGTGGAGTTTACCCAGCAGGAGCGGCAGATTTTCAAAAATTACGTGGAGCGGGGAGGCTTTGTCTTTGTGGATGATTGCAATCATGACATTGACGGGCTTTTCGCCAAATCCTTTGAAAAAGAAATGGCCAGAACCTTCGGCGACGACGCCTTGCAAAAAATCCCAAACGACCATTGGCTTTACCGATGCTTCTTTGAATTTGAGGATGGTCCGCCCACAACTTCCTTTGAGCTCAATGGCTGGGGGGATGATTTGGTCCATGATTACCTGAAAGCCATTCAGATCAACGGCCGTATTGGTGTGCTGTATAGCAACAAAGACTACGGCTGCGAATGGGATTACGATTTTCGAAACAAGCGATTTAATAAAATCGACAACACCCGCTTTGGGGTAAATATTGTCGTATACGCCTTAACTTAAACCAACTTGGAGACCGAACTCATCAAATACCAACAGCTGGTGGAGAAGATTCCGCAGCTGAAAAAAGAAATTGCCAAGGTCATCGTCGGACAGGAAGAAGTCCTGGACGAAGTGATCATTACCTTTTTGGCTGGAGGACATTGTTTGCTCGAGGGCGTTCCCGGATTGGCAAAAACCCTGATGGTCAAAACCATCTCCGAAGTGATGGAACTGAGCTTCAAGCGGATTCAGTTTACCCCTGACTTGATGCCGGGAGACATCATCGGGACGGAAATCCTCGAAGAAGACCACAGCACAGGCAAAAAGTTTTTCCAGTTTAACCAAGGGCCGATCTTCGCCAATATGGTCCTGGCCGATGAGATCAACCGAACTCCCCCTAAGACTCAAGCGGCTTTGCTCGAAGCCATGCAGGAAAAACTGGTGACCTATGCCGGTAAAAACTATAAGCTTCCCGATCCTTTTTTGATCATTGCTACGCAAAACCCGATTGAACAAAGCGGTACTTATCCGCTTCCTGAAGCCCAATTGGATAGATTTCTTTTGTACATCAAACTCGGCTATCCTTCCGAACAAGAGGAACTCGAAGTTCTTCAGAAGACTACAGGAACTTACAAAGCTTCTCCTGAAAAGGTGCTTTCTGGGGAGGAAGTAAAGCAGCTTCAGGAGCTTACCCGGCAAGTGCATTTGGATTCGGCTTTGCTGGGTTACATCAATCGACTGATCCGTGCGACAAGATTGGAAAACACCACAGTCACCGAAGTAAAAAACTACGTGGAATGGGGGGCTGGAACACGTGCCGGACAGGCCTTGGTGCTTTGCGCCAAAGCGAGAGCGATCGTGAAAGGTCGTTTTTCAGTAATCCCGGAAGACATTCAACACTTGATCTATCCGGTCTTGAGGCATCGGATTTCCTTGCATTTCCGTGCAGAGGCCGAGCAATTGGACACAGACTTTATCATCAAGAAGATCCTCGAGCAAGTACCTGTTCATGCCAAGTAATCTGGAGATCATCAAGCTCAACGACCTGCGTCTCGCCGCCCGACTCATCAGTCAGCAGCTGAGGCAGGGCATCCACTCGGGTATTCGGGTGGGTGTCGGAAGTGAGTTTGAGCAATACCGGCACTATCAGCCCGGAGATGATCTCAAGCGGATCGACTGGAAGTATTTTTCCCGATCCGGAAAGTACATGATCAAAGAATCCACCACCGAAAGTAACCTTCAAATTCGCCTCATGCTGGACTTGTCCGGCTCGATGAATTATGTGGAAAATGGAGTTTCCAGGCTGGATTATGCCAAAAACCTGATTGCTTCTTTGGCTTATCTGGGTTTTTTGCAGGGCGATGGACTGAGCTATTTTACGCTTTCGGAAGGAAAAGTCCAGCAAAAAGTGGCCCCAACGCCTAAAAGTTTTCAGCGTATTTTGTTATTTCTGGAGCAGGCAAAAGCTGCTGGAACTTGGCCTTTGGAGCCTATTTCTGAGTCTTTTTTTCAGGGAAAAGAAAGAGAATTGGTGATATGGGTTTCTGATTTTTTGCAGAAAGAATCGGAGTGGGAAAACCTGATCAAGGCTTTTAACCATCCGAGAAAAGAACTCATGCTGATTCAGATTTTGGGTGAACAGGAGTTAGACTTCAAGCTGGAAGGGAATTTTGTATTTCGGGACTTGGAATCCGGACAGGAAGTGGTTCAGGACGCTAGGACCATGCAGACGGATTTTCGAAAACGGTTTCAAGCCTACCTCGATCACTTGGATCAAACTTTCCAGGCTCCAAATGTTCAGCTGATTCGGGTGTCGATGAAAGAGCCTTTGGCGGCAGTGATTCGTCAGATTTTGAACCGGAAAAAGCTAGCCTGATGGAGTGGATTCAGCCGACCTTGCTTTGGGGACTTTTGGGTTTGGCGATTCCCGTTTTGATCCATTTGTGGAATGGAAAAAAGGGAAAAGTGATCGCCTGGGCCGCTTTTCCTTGGATGGATCCTAAAGAATCCCAATCCAGCCGTTCGGTCAAACTCGAGAATTGGCTTTTGCTCTTGGTTCGAATGCTACTTTTGGCAATCCTTGTTTTTCTCTTGGCAGGATTGATTTGGAAAGGGCTGGTAAGCAGTCGGGAATATAAGGTCGTGCACCTGATTTGGCCGGAAGAGCAAGTGGAGTCGGAGTTTCGGTTTGAACTAGAGCAAGCTGCGCAAAAGGGACAGCAAGTTCGCTGGCTTGCCGCCGGCTTACCGGATTATCAGGCAAATCCCATTTCAAGCTTAGATTTCTCTTCGGAGAACCTACAGGAATATTTGGAGGAGTTGGCGGGAGATCCAGACTCGATTTATCTCTACACGGGTTTGCAGGAATCATTTTTCCCCAAAGACAGCTATTGGTTTCCTCAGCAACCTGTAGTTCGTGTGGCTGAAAATTACATTTCCAAATCAAGCAGCCCAAGCATTACCTTGGAATCAGGTGAGTTTTTGGACTTAGATCCGAAAGGGATTTTGGTGAAAACAGCCTCTAAGGGAAGTTCCGCCCAAACCATTTCAGGTCAATTTTCCTTTGCTTTTGGAGACTTGTCGGAGGAAAGGAAAACAAGTATTCGAGCTGCTTTAGATGCCATCGAGGAGGTTTATGGATTTAGCTTTACGGAAAATGATTTGGAAGGTGCAGCGTTTGTGTTTTCCGATTCTTTGACTTCAAATCTGAATGAAGATCAAATTTTATTTTTGACTGAAAATCAATTAATTGAAAATAAGGATCAAGTCTTCGCTTTAAGTAATTCCACTTATCAAAATTGGGATGAAACAGTAGAAAATGGGCTTTTGCCAGAACTGATTTTGGGGCAGATTTTAACCCAATTGGGTATAGGAAAAGCTGACTTAAAAATCAGCAAAACCCAACTCGAACAGAAGTTTTTGACCATCCCGAGTTCCAAATTAACCAGGACCGCCAACCTGAATGAAGGACTCTTGGTTCTAATGCTAGTGCTCTTCGCTGTCGAACGCTTCCTTGCTTATCGCTCCAACCTGTGAACCAACTCAGATCCCATATCGCCTCCATAGAGCGTCAGCTTTCTGCCAATCTTTGGCTGAAGGCTCTTTTGCTTAATGTGAGTATTGCCTTGATTTTGGGGCTTTGGTGGGAAGATACTACTTGGAAAAGTGTGGTGACCGGTGCAGGGACGGTAATCATCGCCATGGCTTTGGGAGTTTTTCGAAGCCAACGCAAAAAGGCAGTTCAGATCGTGCATCAGAAGGCGGGTAACATGGAGTTTAGTTTGGAGCTGTTGGACAAGAAGGAACTGAACATTGCCGAACAGTTACAGATTTCACGGATTTTGAAACAGATTCCACAAAAAATCTCGGTTTGGGGAATAGGTCTTTGGCCCTTTTTGGCGGTTTTTGCGGGTTCAGCTTTGATTTCTTTTGCACTTCCTTTTCTAAGCCATTCCAATCAAACCCCATTAATTTCTACTTCGCAGCCCAATAATTTAGCCCAAACTGTTTCCAATTCTCCAAACCAGCCTATCCTTCAATCGGCTCAAGTTCAGATTCAGTCCCCGTCATACACCGGAATTCCCTCCAAAACTGAATCCAATCTGAACATCAAAGCCTTGAAGGGTTCGACGATAAAATGGGAATTGGGCTTCCAAAATGGAGATGAGATGGAAGTGTTTTTGGTGAATTCGGGGAATGAAAAGCTCCCATTTCAGCCTAGTTCAGGCATTTTTTCACTTCAGGAGCAATTACTCGGTTCGGGTATCTATTCCATTCAGGCTTTCCGCAGCGGTCAGACAGTCTTCCAATCTGAGTTTTATACGATAGAGGCTGTGGAGGATTTGAGTCCGCTGATTGAGCCTCAGGAGAAAGAAACCTATAAATTCTTCTTCCCCGGAAACAATCCAAAAGTCCCGCTTAAAGCTCAGATTTCCGATGATTTTCTGGTTCAGGAAGTGGTGATCGTGGCAACTTTAGCAAGGGGAAGAGGTGAGAATGTGAAGTTTCGGGAAACTCAGATTCCGGTAGAAAGCAGGCCTTTTCAGCGGAAATCCAGCGAATTGGTTTTGAACCTTTCCGGTATGGATTTCAAGCCCGGAGATGAGTTGTACTACTATTGGTCGGCCAAGGATAATAAGCAACCCGAATCCAATTTTTCCCGATCGGATACCTATTTCATCAAGTATTTCGATGAGAAGGACGACAGTGAGGAGGCTTTTGCCGGTATGGCGATCAATGTGTTGCCGGATTACTTTCGCAGTCAGCGTCAGATCATCATCGATACCGAAAAGCTAATCGCAGAGAAGAAAAGGAAATCCGAAAAAGATTTCAATTTCACCTCCAATGAGATTGGATACGACCAAAAACTCCTGCGCTTGCGCTACGGACAATACCTCGGAGAGGAGTTTGAATCCGATGCAGGAGGAGGGAATCTGGAGACTGAAGGAGGAGATCTGCTGAGCGGCTACATGCACTTGCACGATCAGGAGGGCGAACATGATCCGGAGTTCAAAATCGAGGAAGAAGGGCACGAGGGGCATGCACACGAGGAGGAAACGACCACAGGGGTAGGAATCGAAAGCCTGCTTGCGGACTTCATGCACGCCCACGATTCGGAGGAGGTAAATACCTATTTTGAAAAAAGTACCCGTGGTGCATTAAAATCCGCCCTTGAGCAAATGTGGCAGGCTGAACTCTATTTGAGGCTTTTCGAACCTGAAAAGTCCCTTCCCTATCAATACAAAGCCCTGGAACTGCTCAAAACGGTGCAGCAAAAATCCAGAGTCTATATAAAGCGAACAGGTTACGATCCACCTCCGATCAAGGCTGATGAGATTCGATTGAGCGGGAAATTGGAGCAACTGGGAACCCGCTTGGAAAAGGAGTTGGCCGAACTGGAAGCTCAGATAGAACCGCTGGCTTCGGAAGTCTTGGGCTTTTTGCTCAAGGAAGAGCTTTCGGATTCTGATCGGGAGAAAGTAAAGCAATTGGGTCAATTGTGGTCTGCCCGAATTCAGAACTCCGGCATGGAGGAATGGTCGGTTTTGTTGGCTTTGCAGGAATTGGAAGCCGGAAAACTGGATGAAAAGGAAAAAACTCTTCTTCGTGAAAAGCTTTATCCCTTTGCCAAAAACTACAAGTCCACAGGCCCGAGTCAGCTATCCAATCAAGCTTTGAAAAATGCCTTTCTAAAGAAAAATCCATGAGTATTTCCTTCTCACCGATAGCTTCTGATTATTTCATTTGGACCATACTGATTTTGGTCTTGGTGGACGGATTGGCGTCGGTAATTTTTTATGGGAAAAAGGGAGTTTCAATTAATCGACTTTGGGTCAAAACCCTTCTTTTTTTTGGGTTTTGGACTTTTTTGGCTTTATCGCTACTTCGACCACAAGTTCCAAATCCAAAAGTATCTGAGCCATATTTGGTCTATGAGAAAGGCTTGGAAAGGACTGAGATTGACTTTTGGAAGGATAGTTTGGGCATAAAAAATGTCGTAGAGGTCACCGATTTTGAACAACAGTCAGAACGTGTGATTTTGTTAGGAAAGCAGTTTTCGCAAACAGATTTATATCCGCTGCGTGGATTGGAATTGGACTGGCTTTTACCTAAGGAAAATGGTTTGATTCGGGATATTTCCTGGAAGGGATATTTGCGAAAGGGAGAACTTCAACGGGTTTCTTATTCTGTTTTTTCCACCAATCCCGATCAAGTCCTCAAGCTTGGAATTCCAAAATCAGATTCGATTAGCTTGAATCCGGGTTGGAACAAAGGAATGTTGGAATTTAAAACAGCGGGTTTGGGCAGGATAGAGGTTCCCTTGATTTTAGGAAAAGATACCCTTGCCGTGTTGCGGTATTTTGTGGGTCCATCGGTTCCGAAGAAGTACCAATTCCAAATGGGATTTCCGAGCATGGAAAGCCGGACTCTAGCTACCTGGCTAAGGGAAAAAGGAGAAACTGTCAGCGAACAAATACAGCTTTCCCGAGAGACCTTTTTGGAAACCGCCAGGAATCAGGATTCCCTTCAAGTTCGCATCATCGATCCCGCCCAACTCAATCAAAAGTCAATTCTGGATTGGGTAAAAGACGGAATGGGGAATCTGATGTTAATTCAAGTCGGCGATCCCACGGCAGTTGTACAGCAGGTAAATCGTCTATTTGGAGCTGAGTTTGAGTTGGAAGCTGCCAAAACCGAATTGGAAAATGGGTTGGAAGCCTTGCCTTTCTCCTGGAAAGAAAAGCGTGGACAGCAGCTATTTCTGGAAAAGCGAATTGCTATTCAGCGAGTGGGAAGTACACAAGTCGGAATCAGTTTGCTGGAGTCGAGTTATTCCCTGGTCTTGGAGGGAAAAAAGGAGGCCTATGAGGAGATTTGGGGTGTTGTTTTTGGAGCGATGGAACCTGCCGAACCTCGATCTAAGCGATTGGAAGCTCCGATTTTTCAGGGGTTGGAAACTCAGATTCAGCTTTTTGAGCAAGACAGCCTGCCTGAGTTTTGGAGAGTTGGAAAGGATACTGTTTGGCTTAAGGGAAACCCAATCAATGGGTTTCAGGCTGAGGGAAATTGGCAACCAACTGGAACAGGCTGGATAGATGCTGGAGATGATTTTTCCGTCTACGGTTACAAAGGGGAGGAGTTCCCTGCGGTATGTACGTCAAGGTATATTTCAGACATTCAAGAGGATTCCATAAAGGCTGAGAAAGATCAGTACAGGCAGATTTCGCCTTGGATTGGATTGATTGGGATGTTGGTATTTTTAGGAGGAATGTGGGTGGAGCCTAAGCTTTAGCCGCAAAGTTCACAAAGGTCGAAGGGAGAACACAAAGAGATTTAACTACTTAGGACACGGAGGTTCAAGGGGAGTGCACAAAGTTTTGGGCTATAGCCCTTAAAGTTTTTATTATCTGATTGTTTCCTCGAGCAGAAGCAGAAGGAAATTCAATCAATAGAATTTCCTTCTATCAAATAGGAATTTAGCTTTAGCCCATTCCTAAAGAGGACCTATTTCCATCTGGGCTTTTGCCTAATTCAAATTTGAAATTTACCAAATCCAAGTCCCTGTTGCTCCCGGATTTAACTCAGCATAAAATACTTTTTCTTTGTCCACGATCTGAAAGCTGATCGGTTTTGGAGAGTCATTCAAAGCAATCAAGACTTTCTTTCCATCGGGACGAAGGAATGCCACATTAGGTAGTCCCTCGAAGGTGTTGGAATCAATCCTCACAGATCCTGAGTCGACAAACTTGCTGGCATGTGCGATCACATAGTAGGCAGGATTTCGAGTGACTAGGTCGCCGTCAATGGTGACTGCGCCAAGGCATTTCTCACATCCTCCTCGATCGGTATGTGGAGTAAGTTGAGGGTTGGAGGAGATATTCCATTCCAACACTGTTTTGGCCCAGTTGCGGGGTGCGCCAATGACCAAATTTTTCACATGCCAAGGAATATCTCCCTCCAAACTCCCCGGAGCGCCTACCCATTGCTCGGTGAAGTAGATGTTTTTGTCAGGAAAAGCTTGATGGACTTCTGACAATGCCTCGATCTGACCTCCATAGAGGTGAAAGGCAGAACCGTCAATAAATGGATTAGCGATGGAATCACTCAATACAGTAATCGGATAATCAGGTCTATCTGCATTGTGATCGTAAACAAGAATTTTGGTTTTGATACCAGCGGCCTGAAATGCAGGTCCCAAATGCTGCCCAATAAATCTGGCTTGCTGCTCAGGAAGCATCAGCAAAGATGGATTGTTGCCTGGGTGTAATGGTTCATTTTGAATAGTCAATGCATCAATCTGAAAGCCTAACTTTCCCATTTCCTGAATGTATTTGACCAAATATTGGGCATAGACTGGTTCAAATTCTTCCAAAAGTGATCCACCTCTGGTGTCTTTGTTGTCTTTCATCCACTTGGGCGGAGACCACGGGGATGCCATCAATTTTATGTTGGGATTGATTTTCAAAATCTGTTTCAATACCGGAATTACATCCAGGGTATCGTAACTCAGGCTAAAATTTTCCAATTCAGGATCTGTTGCGAGCGAATCAGACAGGTCATTGTATGAAAACGGAAATTCATTCAAGTCAGAAGCTGCGACTGCCAATCGGATGTAAGAAGTTCGGATATCTTTTTCACCATTTCCAAAAAGTTCTTCAAGTAAGGCAGACCTTGCTGAATCGCTCATCGAAAGCAGGTGTTTGGCCGAACCTTGACTCAGGGTAAAGCCAAAGCCTTCCATTGTCTGATAGGTGGTTTCGGGATCGATGGTGATGACTTTTTCGGAATCGATTTGTTCGGAAGCTCCAAGTTGAGCTTGAAATAGGACACCTGCTTTTGGATCAGTGAGCCAAAATTCGCCAATTGACTCTTTTTGGGCACAGCTGATCAAAGCAAAGCAAAGGAAAATGAGGTGGGTGATTTTCATAATCGGGCAAAGAAAAAGCCCCTGTTTGGGGGCTTCAAAGTTTGTCAATTGGGATCAGAAAGCAAGTGCTGCCAGTCCTAATTTTGATTTGAGGGGATTGATTCCTTTGGTGACATTGCCCAAGTATTTCTGGGCTAAAGCCTGCCCCAGTAAGGTGGTGAGAAAATTCGATCGTTTCTCTTTTAGTCCAAGAATCCCTTTTTTCTTTTCATCCTCAGAACCTGCACCATTGGTGATTTTCAAGAGTTGATCGACAAAGGATTTATTGTCCGCTTTGAGTTTGGTGCTTTGGTCTCCGCTCAGGTTGAGACCGGAGGTGTTATCGAGAATTTTCAACAACTGTCCTGAAAGGTCCAATCCAGGTACTTTGACTTGGGCTTCCGCTGTGGCACTTAGGAAAAGGACTCCTAAAAAAACGAGGAATAGAAACTTGATTTTCATAAATAAGAGTGGGTTGGGTATGGATTAAATAAAACAAGGATCAATATCTGAATTATAATTCAGTCCGTCAATTGGCTGCGAGAGAAATGCTCAGTTCCAGCCTTGCTCCAGTCTTTTCAGGATCTCAGCTGGAAAGATTAGTTTGGTAATCGGGTCTGTCGGTTTGTATTCTCCGAAATACCATTGTGCTAAGCCGAGCTGTGAAGAGGCGATCAGTGTGCTTTTTGCACTGATCGTAAAGCTCATCCGCTCTTTGTCAAATGAAATATCCTGTCCGCCGTAGACAACTTCAAAACCTGCTGATATTGATTTCAACATGTCAGGATCTTGGTATCTGCTCGGATTTAGCTCTACGACGAGGGTAATTTTATAGTCTACAGGCACGTAGGTAGTATCTCTCCATTCTACTCCTTTTCTGATTTTCAGAATTTCCATTTCTGTGAAATTCATTTTCATCCCCGCGTCTGATTCCATTTGGGAATAGAGTTGGACCATCTGTTCCTTAGCGGTAAAACTGAAAACCTTGGGATTGATCATGTCTATGACTGCCTTCCAGTCCTTGCTTTGGGTGGCTTGAAAATACATCTTCAGTCTTGATTCCACCGAGCTGTTTTCCTGTTGACAAAATGCCTGAAAACAAGTCAAAAAAACTAAATTAGAGAATAGGAGAAACTTTTTCATGAAGACTATTTGAAGAAAATGTACGCTAAAAACCGGGAACTTTGGTAAATAAAAGAAATACACAATTGGAAGCCTAATTTTGCTCCCGGAAGGATTTCAATACACCCGGAAAAATTAGCGTTTAAATTACTTTTTTGGATTGAAGTCATGAATGATATCTCTCTTCCAAATCTCAATTCCCCGGTACTCCGGGAAAATGTGTTCAAAGTCTAAAACATGAAAAAACACTTTTCCGAAACCGCATTTTTGGTAAAATCGCTTGGCCTGGGGTTGACATTCCATGACTTCCAGCCAAATAGATTCTAGCTGGTTTTCTCTTGCGACTTTTTCACAATGTGCCATAAGCAGCTGTGCGATGCCTTTTCCATGAACTTTGGGATGAAGGTAGAAACGGTGGATTTTCATTGCGTTGGGAAGGTCAATTTCCTTCGGAGAAAAAGGAAAGTCATATTTCAAAATCCCGACTTTTTTACCCCCCAATTCCACAAAAAAGTAATGAGTGGTTTGCCTTGAAAGCTCCTTTAATACCGTTTCGGTTTTATAGATCAACTCCACATACCAATCTCCTCCATCATCCCAAATGTACCGGTAGCTTGCCCGGTAAACCTCGTCCATGAGTCTGTAAAGGGTGGGTTGATCCTCGGGCTGAATCGGATTTAGCTGTAGGTCTAAGGAGGAATCCAAAGTGATTTTCATGGCCTGAAATTAGGAAATGAAGGGGGATTTTTAGTGTTCTGTTTTTGCAAGGGTCAACCCCGAGAAACAAAAAATCCTGCTTCTGGAGAAGCAGGATAACTATTGTTGAGATCTTTGGGGTTTTTAATACCCCGCAGGTCTTTGAATGAGAAATCAAACCTTCCATTCCGTGGCGGCGGACACAAAGGTTAATTTAGCTGTCCTGCTTTTCCGAAAGCAGGACTCGGTAGAAATGAAAAATCCTGCTTCTGGAGAAGCAGGATAACATAATTGAAAAAGTTTTTTCTTGCGGACGATTCTGTTTTGTTTTTCTACCAAATTTGTAATTTGCTTATGACAAAAGACAATGTTAAAATGAACCAATTGCAAATTGGTAAGGATATTAGGGTAGGACAAGGCGTAAAGAAATCATTCTGTGAATGATTTTAGCCTTGGGCCGGCTTGGAGGATAAGCAAATCCCACACAGCTTCAGACGGCACTTCAGAGCTGCTGAGAAGAATTTACACCTAGGGTGATCATGATTAATTTTATAAAATGAAAAAAATTATTTATATTCTTTTGTCTCTTTTATTTATTTTTGTTGCCTTTATTTTATTTTTAAGAGAGCCACTTGATCTCCCTTCTGAATTAGATATTTTAAGAGCCGAATTAGAGGAAAAAGATGAGAGTTCATTTGACTATACTCATTTTTATAATCTAGAAGATAGGATTGACACTTTGATAGCCAATGGAGAATTTGAAAAAGCAAATATATTCATTGATAGTCTTTTAATTAGTCCTATAGATAAAGAATTTAAGTATTCATTTTATTTTAGAAAGGGTAAAATTTTACACTTACAATCTAATCATGTTGAAGCTATTAAGTTTTTTAACTTAGCAATAGATTCAACAGAAAAAATGGATTTGGAGTGTATTTTTTGGAGAAGTTTTTCATTTGCAAAACTTGGTAAATGTGATGAAGCAATTAAGGATTATGATTTTATAAATATGCATAGTGAAAAGTATAAAAAATTTGAGCACAAACTAAATGAAATTTGTAATAAGATGGAAATTGAAAATTAAATTTGATTGTCTAGAATAAGTATCTGTGGTAACCTACCCCAGCCTCAGTCGACACTTCAAAGCTGCTGAGGAGTATCTACGCCTAGTAGGGATAGTAAAAAACGGTGAAATCGTGCCGATCAATTAGATGTTTAAAGAAGTTTTATGGGCTTAGGGTTAAATTTAAATATGGGTAAGCTTTTAAAAATTAAAACTCCTATACATGCCGTATTAATATGGTTCTTTGGAGTATCGGTTATTACCATTCTTATCATGGTTTTGAGTGGATTGAGCACTTCAGGTGGAAAGCAAATTCCCATGGTTGTATTTTCGTATTCTATTTATGTTATTCCATCAGGTGTATTACTGATTTGCTTTCTTTCTCCCTTTTTATACAAGAATTGGTTCAGAAAATATTGGTTTGTAATTTTATTAATAGCTGTAGTGTTTGCTCTACCTTTCTATATTGCTTTTGGATAAATTGTGCAGGAATATAGTGTCACCATCCTACCTTGGATGAAGAAGAGAAATGCTTAGGATTTGGTGTAGATTGTCTGCCCCCTTTGGGTGGAAGAATCATGATTAGGACTAGGCGTAATTTGCAAATACGCCTTCATATAAAAAACTTTGCGTCCCTTTGCGGTTAAAAAGAAAAAACCTTCGAGTACGCCGCGGCGCACTCAAAGGTCGGTAAAGTTTCAAACCTTCGAGTCCCGAAAATTATCAAGACTCAAAGGTTTCAAAGATTATTTTCTCGCCAAAGCTCTTTTTGCAGCTTTCACAATATTCTCAGCATTCAAGCCATATTTCTCCAACAGCTGCGTAGGAGTACCTGACTCGCCAAAGCTGTCATTTACGCCCACATACTCGAGTGGTGCTGGATTGTGTCGGATGAGTGTCTGTGCGATACTGTCACCCAAGCCTCCGTTGATCTGATGCTCTTCGGCAGATACGGCGCAGCCGGTCTTTTTCACCGATTCTAGGATCGCTTCCTCGTCCAGCGGCTTGATCGTGTGAATGTTGATCACTTCAGCGTGGATGCCTTCTTCTCTCAACATGGCCTCTGCCACGACTGCTTCCCAAACCAAATGTCCGGTAGCGAAGATGGTCACGTCTTTGCCATCGATCATTTTCCAGGCTTTTCCGATTTCAAACTTCTGATCGGCAGGCGTGAAGATCGGCCAGCTAGGACGTCCAAATCTCAAATAAACCGGACCTTCATACTCAGCTATCGCTAAAGTTGCAGCCTTGGTCTGATTGTAGTCGCATGGATTGATCACGGTCATGTGCGGGAGCATTTTCATCATGCCCAAGTCCTCCAAGATCTGGTGTGTGGCACCGTCTTCACCCAAGGTCAAACCTGCATGGGATGCGCAGATTTTCACGTTTTTGTCAGAATAGGCGACGGATTGACGGATTTGGTCATAGACTCGGCCGGTGGCAAAGTTGGCGAAAGTGCCAGCGAATGGAATCTTTCCCCCGATCGCCAAACCTGCCGAAAGGCCAATCATATTGGCCTCCGCGATGCCGGTTTGGAAAAAACGGTCAGGAAATTCCTTCTGGAAATCCCCCATTTTAAGCGAACCAATCAAATCGGCACAAAGGCCAACCACATTGGGGTTTCTTCTTCCTGCTTCCAGGAATCCATCACCAAAGCCGGATCGGGTATCTTTCTTTTCTGTAAAAGTGTATTTTAAGTCTAAGCTCATGATAAAGTCTGTTGGAGGGAGGAATTAATAATCGCCGAGGGTTTCTTCAAGCTGACCCAATGCTTTGGCCAGTTGCTCGTCATTTGGAGGGGAACCGTGCCACTTGTGTGTGCCCACCATGAAGTCCACGCCGTAGCCCATTTCGGTGTAAAGTAAGTTCATGACTGGCTTTCCTTTTCCTGTCAATGACTTCGCCAATTCCAATCCTTCGATGACTGATTTCATGTCATTTCCGTTTTTAGTCTCAATGACTTCCCAGCCAAAAGCTTCCCATTTGGCTTTTAGATTTTTCAGGTCCATCACTTTCGTAGTCGGACCGTCGATTTGCTGACCATTGTAATCTACCGTAGCAATCAAATTGTCTACTCCATAGTGGGCTGCATACATTGCCGCTTCCCAAACTTGTCCTTCCTGAAGTTCACCGTCACCCATCAAAAGGTAGACAAGCTTGTCGTCACCATTGAGTTTTTTGGCTTGGGCAGTACCCAATGCCACAGAAAGCCCTTGACCCAAAGATCCTGAAGCCACTCGAATGCCTGGTAGGTGCTCGTGTGTGGCTGGGTGACCCTGAAGTCTTGAGTTGAGTTTACGGAAGGTTTTCAGTTCTTCAACTGGAAAGTAACCACTGCGAGCTAGTACGGAGTACCAACCTGCTGAAAGGTGACCGTTGGAAAGGAAGAAAAGGTCTTCTCCTTTTCCATCCATTTGAAAATCTGAATTGTGATGAAGCTGATCAAAGTACAGTGCGACGAAAAATTCAGCACAGCCCAAAGGTGCGCCCGGGTGCCCTGATTGTACTGCATGTACCATTCTCAGCACATCTCTTCGCAGCTGTGTGCAGATTTTTTGGAGTTCTTCAATTGATTGTTTTTTCATTAGCTAGGTTTACTTTAGGATTTGAGCAGTATGGTTTTTAGTGTCGACTTTCTCGATCACCTCTGCAATTTTTCCCTCCTCATCGATTACAAAAGTGGTTCTTGCGGTGCCCATATACTTACGGCCATACATGGATTTTTCAACCCAGGTACCATAAGCCTCGTGCACTTTGAGATCGGTATCTGCGATTAGTGGGAAGGGAAGGTTTTGCTTTTCTATAAATTTCTTATGTGACTTTTCATCATCGGAGCTGATTCCAAAAACTACATATCCGGCGTTTAGCAGGGCATCGTAATTATCTCTCAGGTTGCATGCTTGTGCAGTACAGCCAGGAGTGGCGTCTTTTGGATAAAAGTAAAGGACGACCTTTTTGCCTCTGTAATCGGAAAGCTTGATAGTTGCTCCGGTTTCAATTTTTGCTTCGAATTCTGGTGCCAGTTGGCCTACTTCTAGTGACATTGTGTTGTTGATTTTATAATGGAACAAAGAGTTAACTGATGGTGCCCCGCCACTCGGCAACATTGCCGGCCATGTCGGTCACCTTGAGTAAAACTGAACCTTTGAGCGGTTGTTCATTCAATGTTTCAGACCAAATGACGGCCTGCTTGTGCTCGTATCTCATCAAAACCCATTCTCCGTTGACAAATGCTTCAAAACTCTTGATTCCGGACAGGTTGTCTTTGATGGTGAATCTCATTCCTTGACTATTGACTCGGATAGGAGCTATGGTTGGCTTTATATTGTCCATGGCCAAAACAAAACTACCAAAATTTCTGGTTTTGAATCGGATTTGACCTTCCATCCATTCACCTCCCACAAAACTTCTGGCACCGTTTCCAGCGCGTTGGTACACGTGAGTTTTGCTTTTGTCACCAATATAGCCGTTGACATCCCAGGTGACTTCTATCGGATTCCAAAGGTACTCGGTGGTTTCCTGAAGCCTTAAAACCGGAGCACTTGCTGGGCCTGAATGTGAAACTCTCAGGTAAAGGTCTTCCAAAAGACTGTTTTCTTCTGTTCGGATGCTCAGCTTATCAGTTGCGTGTAGGTGTTCTCTCCCCACTGGAAAATGCCCGATAATCTCAGGAATGTAAATCTCTGAACAAAGGTCAATTTTGCTTGGGATACCAAATCTCAAATCCCAAAGGTAAGTGCGACTCTGTGCATCCTGATAGGCAGGCAAAATCTCATAGATCTGATTTCCAATAAAATACTGGGCCAAACCTCCTTTCTCACTCTGCTTGACTTTGATCTTCATAATGTTTTTGAAGTAAGTCACCTGAGGAGAAACTGGGGCTGCACCGTCGGCGAGTGTAGAGTCCAGATCTACGCCGGTAAGCGTGAGATTCACCAATCTTGAATTGCTGTAGGCGTCTAGAAGACGAATCTGCACATTCTTTTTCTGGCCTGCATCTACCTGAAATGCTCCTGTTCCGGGAGTATTGGGTGTGAAGAAATCAAACTTCAAATCCGGCTGATGATAAAGTCTGGTAAAGCGGTTTTGATGGGTATGAAGTAAAAAATGACGGGTATAATTGAAGTCTACTTTGTTGACATGCAAGGTGTACAACAAGCCTTTTTCATCCGAAATCTCGAATTTTGGGAAGCCATTTTGGTTTTCGGCACCGTCCAATTTGTCGTAACTCTGAATTTCCAAACCGATTTTTCCCGTCACACGGATCGTTTCAGGTATCCGATAGCTCGCACCACTAAGCACAGGAGTAAGTTCAATTCGCTGAAATTTTCCATTCACTCGGCTGTCAATTTCCAGAGGAACAATGGCGATTTTCTGTGGAGTAGGAGGGATGTTGTCTAGGATTTCCGAGAAACCCGCCAAAAGCGGATCCATCGCTCTGTCCAAACTGTCACGGATTTCAAAATGGAGGTGCGGCCCGCCTGAGCTTCCGGTATTTCCTCCATTTGCGATCAATTCGCCTTTTTTGACAGGCAATTCACCTTTCTCTAGATAGAGTTCGAGTTCATTTTGCTTGGACTCGTACATCTTTTTTTTCATCCAAGCATGAATCTTTGGATTGAAATTTCTGAGATGTCCATAAAGCGTAATATGCCCGCTGGGATGCTTGAGGTAAATCACATTTCCATATCCAAAAGAGGAAATCTTGATCCGATGCACCCATCCATCGGCCACGGCATAGATAGGTTCGCCCTCCACGCCTCCAAATTTGTAATCCAAGCCAGTGTGGAAGTGATTGGGACGGAGTTCGGAGAAGTTGCCGGAAAGGTAATTTCTAGCCCCCGGTTTTACTGGAGACCGGAAATAGCCTTTGGTAATCTCTTGAGCAGAAATTTCTGATGTTGAAGCTATGCTAAGTACTATTGCTAAAAGGAAAAGTTTACTCAACTTCCAAAAATCAGAGATTGCTTCACTTCGTTCGCAATGACGAGAAGCCGAGCTAAGCTTATTTGACTTCAAAATCCAGCATTTTTTCATTTCCGATAAATCCTGTGAGGTGATCTCCGATTTTTACGGGACCAACCCCTGCCGGAGTTCCGGTGTAAATCAAATCTCCTTTTTTCAGGGTGAAAAATTGGGAGACATATGAAATGATAGTCGCAAAATCGAATAGCATCAAGCTGGTATTTCCTTTTTGCTTGAGTTCACCGTTGATCTCCAAGTGAAAGTCGATGTCTTTGAGGTCAGCAAAAGCAGAAACCGGCTTAAAGTCACCGATCGGCGCGGAACTGTTGAAGGCTTTGGCGATTTCCCAAGGTAGACCTTTGGCTTTGCATTGATCCTGTAAGTCTCTGGCTGTAAAGTCGATCCCAAGGCCGATTTCCTCAAAATAGCGATGTGCAAACTGAGGCTGAATGTACTTACCCTCTTTGGAAACTTTGAGGACAAGTTCGACTTCGTGATGGATATTTTCAGAGAAATCCGGGTTGAAAAATGGTGCCCCACCTTTCAGCAAAGCCGTGTCTGGCTTAAGAAAGACGACTGGTTTTCCGGGTTTTTCGTTTTTGAGTTCTTCGATATGGGCCGCGTAATTTCGGCCGATGCAGATGATTTTCATAGGAAATTAGGGAATGCACAAAGATGAAAATGTTCTCACCTTGAAATCGTGAAAATAAGCATTCCAATCTTAGAATTAAGCCTGTCTGTGTAATTGTGAAAGATCAAAACTTGATTTTTTTCACTTCCTCAATCAGCTTTTCAGTCCATCGGGTATACACCAAACCCGAAGGATGAAGTCTGTCTTCTGCCATCATTTCAGGCTGACCGCCAATCACTCTATATTCCTCAGTGATGTCAATAAAAGACACTTTGTATTTATCGCAAATCGCCTTTTTGGCTGCATTGTAGGCATCGATTTCTGCACCCACTTTCTTTTGATCGGTATTTCGCGCTTTTGCAAATCCAGTCACAGCCCAATCCGGAATAGATAGGACGATTACCCGATCATTTTTGCCCCTAGCGAAACCAATAGCGCGCTTGAGCATTGCCTCGAAGTCCTTTTCATAATCAGCAACCGGCCTGCCACGGTATTGATTATTGACTCCGATAAGTAGCGTGACCAGGTCATATCCTTTGACAGAGGGTTGCCGTTCTGTGATTCCAGCATCCAATTCATCGACTGTCCACCCTGTCTTGGCGATAATTGTGGCAGGAAAGAAAAGCTGCCCCCCGATGGCATTCATTCGGTCAACGAGCTGATTAGGGTATCGGTCCTTTTCATCCACACCTTCACCAATGGTGTAACTGTCTCCGAGTGCGAGGTAATTGATAGTGGTCACAGTCATGGGTTCTTCAGGATTGCATAGGGTGACTAAAAATAGGGAAGATATAAATGAAATTAAATTTGTTAGCATAATTCACTAATGGAGTTGGTTTGATTAGCAGATAGAGTTTCAGGGTAATTTGTTTTATAAAAACAGCTTTTTTTGACTGGATCCTAGAATTTGTAATCTTTTGATTTATCCAAATCTTACTGGTCCGTTCTTTTTTCAAGCTCTTTGTTCAATTCTTCGAGAAGTTGTTTTTCACTGGGAAGATAAAGTTGATAGCTGCTTGCAAAAATAGTCTGATTGTTTTCTGGTAAGGCATATTTGACCACGGAGTTGTTTTTGGCAGCGCAAAGTAAAATTCCTATGGTAGGTTTTTCAATAGGTAATTTCTCCTCTCTATCGAAGTAGTTGACATACATTTGAAGCTGGCCAAGATCCTGATGAGTTAGTTTTTGAGTCTTAATTTCAATAAGTACAAAACATGAAAGCAGCCGGTTATAAAAGACTAGATCAATGTAAAAATCATCGCCCTCCAAATGAATTCTTTTTTGTCTTGCGACAAATGCAAACCCATTGCCCAATTCAAGCAAAAAATCCTGTAGATGGGTGATAATGGCAGATTCTAAGTCTTTTTCGTAGTAGGAACTTTCTCTTTTTAGGCCCAAAAATTCCAAAACCATGGGATCCTTAATGATTTCGGAAGGAGATTCAGGTATTCGCTCTTTTCGGGCTATTGCTAAGAGTGATTCCTTGTTAGTACTTAGTAAAAGGCGTTCGTAAAATTGAGAATTAAGTTGACGCTCAAACTCCCTGACAGACCAATTATTTTTCTTTATCTCAGCGATATAAAACTCTCTTTTGTCTTGATTGTCAATACTTAGAAGCATTGAGTAATGGCTCCAACTCAATTGCGTAGACAGTGTCTGCGCAATTGGAAAGGATCTGAAAAAAGACCTCATTAATTCCAGATTCCTTGGAGAAAATCCGTTTCCGAAATCCTCTCTAAGCTTTTCTGAAAGGTTTTTTATCAAATAAAGCCCATACTCAGCTCTATCCTTTCCATTTTGTTCTTCCTCAAAAATCCGTTTTCCAATTTGCCAATACATCAGTACCCGCTCAGTGTTTACAGATCTGACCGCTCGCTCTCTTGATTGAAAAATGATTCTTTGAATGTCCTGAATTAGCTCTGATAGTTCCATAAGAAAAGTAAGACAAAAAGTGAAATCTCTAATTTAAGACTGAAACACACTTTCCAGCAAAGTAAAGATACCTGCATCAGCATTCATACTCACTTTTGCGCCTACTGGGACAATAAACTGACGAGGAATATGTCCGATCATCGCCCCGATGTAGGCAGGAATTCCCAAAGGGATCACATACTGATCCATGATCTGATCAATGGTAAATGCGCCGTAGCCACTTCCCGGTTTGCAGTCGGAACATTGGCCAAAAATAAAGCCTTTGATCTTACCCAAGGTACCATTCAGATGGAGTGTACTCATCATCCGATCGATGCGGTAAGGATCTTCTCCTACGTCTTCTATGAATAAAATAGCGTCTTGAAAATCAGGATAATAAGGAGTTCCGGATAAAGCACTTAGGACAGTTAGATTTCCTCCCAAAATCCTACCTGAGGCGGTTCCACCTTTTAGGGTTTGGATACGGTTTCCTTTCGCAACTAAGTCATCTCCTTTGGTTACCTCATTTTGGAAAGTCATTAATTTTTTCTCAAAAAATACCTGCTGAAACTGCTTCACATGAAAGCTATTCCAACTGCCCGAACCGTTGGGTCCGTGAAAGGTAGTCAAACCCGTCTGACTCTGAATTGCACAATGAAGAGCTGTGATGTCTGAATAGCCCATCAAAGGCTTTGGATTTTTTCGGATCACCTCAAAATCTATCATGGGTAAAATCCTTGCCGCTCCCGAGCCACCTCTCAAGCAGATGACTGCTTTCACAGTAGGATCTGCAAACATTTCATTCAAATCGCCTGCTCGCTCTTCGTCTGTTCCGGCGAGGTGTCCAAATCGGTTTTTGAAGTTTTCTCCTACTTTCACCTTAAATCCAAGTGCCTCCATGGCTTCTTTGGCATAGGTGAATTCCATGCGGTCTGCTGTGGCTGCTGATGGCGAAATGATTCCCACGGTATCGCCTTTTTGGATGGCTTTAGGGAAAAGTGGGGCCAAAGCCTCAGTGTTTTTTAGATCAAAACCGAGAAAGGGAGCTGAGGCAGCTACTAGACCGAACGATTTGAGAAAGTCGCGTTTGTTCATACTATTTAAATTGGGATGGAAATTACTTTCTTTTCCATCTAAAAGAAAAACCCTGCCAAAAAGCAGGGCTTATGCCTATAATTTTCCGCAGGTTATCGCAGAAAAAGTCAAAGATTTCCGCAGATACAGGAGAGTCAACTGATTATTTTTTTATCTCCAGCAGTATTTTTTCTAATTGTTCCATGATTGGCTTAAGGGTTTGATCATATTTTTTGATCCTCCTTCGGATGCTAATTAGCATCACCACAAACATCATCACTGAAATCCCGAGATGGGCGCTAATTCGGATGGTCGCTGATAAGGGCTCGAGAAGCACGAAATAAGCCACATTGATTGCGACTGCCAACAAGAATGCATAGAAGTACATGTAGCTCCCGGCGATTTTATAGCGCTGCTTGAGTTTGGCAAGTTGTGTTTGGACGTATTCTTTGTTGGAAAAGCTATCTGAATCATCGCTTGGCTTCAAGGCCGAACTAAAACTCAACCAACCCACCCAAAGCATGGCTACAGCAATGACCAATAAGCTTAGGAAGATAGCTTTGCTTTCACCCCAAGGCATTACCGTGAAAAGGAAGACCAAGGTGGAAGGCGTGATGATGGCGATGGCTATCCGTTCTTTCCGCTGTTTTTCTTCGGTTTTCTTAAGACCCGAGATGAGCCCTTGAAGGTCAAAATTACTTGCTTTCTGGCTTTGCCAGAGTTGCTGTATGTCGTTGAAGTTAGTTTCCATGTGGTTGAGGATTGAGTTTTTGGGTAAGTGTAGCTTTGATTCGGTTTACCTTGACGGCCACGTAATTTTCGCTGATGCCGCTGATTTCCGCAATGGTTTTGTAAGCAGTACCTTCCAAAAGCAAGGTGGCGATGATCCGATCGAGTTCGGGAAGCTCTGAAATGGCTTGGTAAAGAAGCTGGAGCTGTTTTTCCTGTTCTTGGGAATAGTTCTCAGGCTCGGCAAGATCTAGGGTTTCGGGAAGCTCTGTTTGCTGATCAGCTTTTTTCTTCTCTTTGGCGGTGAAGGTCAAGGCCGTGTTGTAAGCGATTCGATAGATCCAGGTACTGATCTCGCTTTCCCCTTTGAAGCTTTCGAGATTTCTCCAGATTTTGATCAGGATTTCTTGGAAAAGGTCATTGGCCATATCTTTTTCCCTGATGAAACCCAGACAGAGTCGGTAGATTTTGTCCTTATGACTTTGGTACAAGGCTTCAAAATCTTGTTCTTTTTGGGTTCTCATCGGAGAAAAGTGCTTAGTTTTTCCATAAACCATTCCGGATTGTCCCACATAATAAAGTGGTGTGCAGTGGGAGCCATCTCAATTTGGACGTTTTCAGCCAATCGGTATTGATCAGAAAATGATTTTTTCACGCTTTCCTCGGTTAATCCATAGTTTTTACCGGAAGCCCAAGCTCCCAAGACTAATATCGGGGTTTTCACTTCTGCCAATTCATCTCTAAAGTCCGTGGTCATCAATTCGTAAAAAGCCTCTGCCGTGGTGCCCCGGTCGCTTTGCATGGACCATTCGACAGCGATGGGGAGTTTTTCAGAATTGATGGTCATCATGGGCATGCTCGCCTGTTGCTGAGCGCGGTATTGCTCGGGACTTTGGGAAAGCATGAGTTGTTTCATCTGGGAGGCCATTCCCACCATGTTTTCTTCAGTGGATGCGGGATTAAAGGCAGCGGAGTAAAAGGGAAAGGAGTCGACGATGATGGATTTTTGGATATTGTTGGGGAGACTCCGGGAGAGCCTGAGCGAGAGAAATCCGCCCAGGCTGTGTCCGATTAGGGTGACTTTTTCTTTTTGTGCCAAAATGTATTCGCTGACCAGTTTTTCCATGGTGCCCAAAAATCCTGATTGCATTTCGATCGCAGGATTGGTTCCGAATCCCGGAAGAGTCAAGACATGGCATTCGTAGTTTTTCGAAAGTTGGGCTACTGTTTCATCCCAGACTTCCCCAGAGGAAGCCAAACCGGGAATCAAAATGAGTTTTGGGCCTTTGCCGGTGACCGTGACTTTGAGGTCCTGCGTGTGGGCTTGAGACAGACTTCCAAAAATGAAGAGGTAAAGAAGAATAAGCTTTTTCATGTTTTATGCTTGTTTTCTTCTTTAGACCAAAGGGTAGGGAAAACCTTACAGAGTCAGATAAAATTTTTTTTAAAATGTTTTTATTGGTCTTTGGGAGCTAAGTCAGTATGGATGTAGTCAGGTCGTCGAGTTTTCCTGTTGCCCCGTACTCGAGTTGTCAAAAGCAAAGTGACGATTTCTTGGCTGGATAACCCGACAACTTGATAACCCGACAACTCGACAACGAGAAAGGCCTAAAACCCATCCCGGACAATCAGCATCACCTTTTCCACTTCTTTTCTCACCGTTGAAGCAGGGTAGGGGAAGTTGGTGTTCATAAAGGCAAAGGCGTAATTTTTCCCGCTCTTAGTTTTGATTAGCCCTACGATGCTGTAGTTATTGCTCATGCTGCCTGTCTTGGCAAAAATATAAGGATCAGGTGCCTGAAAGCTGTTTTTCAAGGTTCCGGTTTTTCCTCCGATGGCTAGGTATTCATTCAGTTCGTTTTCAGGCAGCAAGCGGTACAACTTTTCAAAAAGGGTCACCATGGATCGAGGAGTGAACAAGTTATGGCGGCTGAGCCCACTTCCATCTACCCATTTGGGAGCATCGGGAAGATCATTGAGGTAAGTTTTGACGATGTATTCGATGGCACGCTCGGTGTCCAAGGTTTGGAAAAGTCGATCTGAAACCATGAAAAGCAGCTGTTCCGCCAGAAAATTGTCGCTTTCCGACATCATTTCTTTGAGAATAGGAGAAAGAGGTGCACCTCTCCAGGCCTGATGTTTCGCAGGAAGTGCTTCAGCTTTGTATATCCATGTTTTGCCTGTTTCTGCTTCGGCCAGTTTAACAAAAACCTCCGAAGTGCTCAGAAATGGAATAAATTCCTCCCGACCCAAAAAAGTAGAGGGATTGTAATAAAAGCGGTTGCTGTGAAAGTCCCGTTCCAGTTCTTTCACAGGCTTTGAAGTGGTGAAAACTTGATCTTGGAAAAAGGAAGGGCTAACCTGAGGTCGGTTGCCGATTTTTTGAACTCGAACCAAATTCCCATAAATCGGAAATGAACTTCGCTCGGCGGAATAGTCGTAGTAATAATCGTCCCATTGCCAGCCATAGCCAAAAGAAGGAGAAACCTGATTGGCATCAGAAAACTGAATCACGGTATGATCTCCCAGGATCTTTTGAAAATCCGGCTGAGTGAAGTTTTTGTATTTCCAGCTAGGATCTCCCGCTCCCCAGATTTTCAGCGTATCTCCTGACGAAACATACCGCAGTGTCTGTGTGCTGTCCTGTAGAATCACCAAGGAGGCAAACAAGGTAAAGAGTTTGGTAGTCGAGGCGGGGAGGATTCTGATTTGGCTGTTTTTCTCAAACTCAACGTGCTGAGAATCCAAGTCATAGAGTAGGAAGCCTGTCAAATGGCCATTGAAAAAGCTTTCCGTGCCCAATGCTTTTTCCAAAGCCAAGTAGTTTTCCTTCTTGATTTGGGCAAAAAGCTGGAAGTGGACTAGAAAAAGAAAAAGCAAAAAAAGGCCTCTTTTGATCATATCAGGCATTTTTTAATACTGCATAAGCCAAGGCCAACCAACCTAAGATAAACCCAACTCCACCGATTGGGGTAATCGCTCCCAGCCAAGTAATTCCCGTAAGGGAAAGGATGTAAAGCGAACCCGAAAAGATCAAAATACCCAAGAACATTCCCCAAGCTGCCAAACTTAGACCTTTCCAATCTGGCTTGATCAAGGCTAAAATCCCCATGCCCAAGAGACCCAAAGTATGGTAAAAGTGGTAGTTGACGGCCGTTTCAAAGGTATCCAATCTTCCATTTTTGATCAAAAGGGGCTCCAAGCCATGTGCGCCAAAAGCGCCCAATCCTACGGCTAATGCTCCGGAAATTCCGGCGAGTACGAGTATGTTTTTTCCGCTCATCCTTGTGAATAATTTCTTGCTCCAAATATTGCCGAACCGATCCTCACCATGGTGCTGCCTTCTTCCTGTGCGATCTGATAATCTCCACTCATGCCCATGGAGAGCTCATTCATTTCCATGAATTCAGGCAGTGCCCGGCTTTTCAGTTCTTCGAAAAGTTGCTTGAGCCCACGGAATTCAGCACGGATTTGATCTTGGTTTTCGGTGAAAGTTGCCATGCCCATTAAGCCCTGAATTTTGACATGGCTCAGGTTTGTAAACTCAGCAGAAGCCAGCATTTCCTCCATTTCTGCCCGATCAAAGCCGAATTTGCTTTCTTCCATGGCGATGTGCATCTGAAGCAAAACAGGAATTAGCCGATCGATCTTTTTCCCTTGCTTGTCGATTTCCTTCAGCAATTTGAAAGAGTCCACTCCGTGAATCAAATAGACAAAGGGAGCAATGTATTTGATTTTGTTGCTTTGCAGGTGCCCAATCATGTGCCATCGGGTGTCGGCTGGCATCTCGGGTTGCTTGGCTTGGATTTCCTGCACTTTGTTTTCCCCAAAGTCCCTGATCCCAGCTTCATACGCTTCACGCAGATCTTCTATGGGTTTGGTTTTGCTCACTGCGATCAGCTTGCACCCAGGATTGACAAAGGATCTTTTGACAGACTCAAGATTGGCTTGGATATCCATGTGGTAAAGTTTGAGTTGAGTAGACGAACAAATATAGGTCAGGAGAACCTACTTTTGGAGATGCAAGCAGCGATTTTGGAAGGAATTGGAATGGGGCTTTTACTTTCCCTGATGGTGGGTCCTGTTTTCTTTATGCTGATCACATCGAGTATGGAGCAGGGCTTCCGCTATGCGGCGGTGTTGGCTTTGGGGATTTTGATCAGCGACTTAGTATATGTCTTGATCACCTATTTTGGAGTGAGCTTTTTGACTCAATATCCTTTGATTCAGCAGGTTTTTGGCTATGTGGGAGGTTGTATTTTGATTGGCTTTGGGATCAGCTTTTGGAGGAAAAAAGTGATTGACAGACCCAATTCGGGTGGTTTGATAGCTGAAAAAGCCAAAAAGCGAACGGCCTTTGTTAAAGGTTTTGGAGTGAACGGTGTAAATCCCTTTGTGATGCTTTTTTGGATTTCGATCGCCAGTTTGGTTTCCTCGAAAAACGATTGGGATTCCGGAGATCGCTTTTTTTACTATTTCGGGCTGCTTTTGACCGTGTTTGGGATTGATTTGGGAAAAGCCTTTGTAGCGGGAAAGTTGGCGCACTTGATGACACCTAGGTTAAGAGGATTTTTGAATAAAGGCGTAGGAACCCTGATCTGCTATTTTGGAGTGAAGATGATTTGGGATACTTTGGAATTGTAGGGTCTGATGCTTCGACCACTTCGATGGACTCAGTGACATAAGCTCAGCACAAGTGTCGGGTGTCGGGTGTCCGATGAACTCAGGCTAACTCCCCCTTCACTCCTAAACTCGCAAGTGTGCAGGAAACTAGACAAAGGGGGTAGGGGGATTTTGAGAAGGATAAATTCAGAAATAATATCGAACACCGAAGACCGAACTTCGAACAAAGAACCTCGAACCCATCTCAAACCAATCAAAAAATTGTAGGTTTAGTGACTATGCAAACACCGACTAATCCCGCACTGAAATCAGCACTGATCTTATTTTTCTTTTTGGTTTCCATCCCATTGATGGCGCAGGAAATACCTGCTTTGCAGGACTTCAACCAAACCCGGCTTGATTACAACCGAAACGGAATGCTGATTTTGGGAAGTTGGGCAATAGGAAATATGGTTTGGGGTGGGATAGGAGCGAGTCAGTCTAGCGGCGAAATCAAGGCATTTCATCAGATGAATGTTTATTGGAACGCGGTAAATCTTGCTATTGCTGGCTTTGGGTACTATCAAGCGACCAAGGAAGTTCCTGGAACAGATTTTTGGGCCACGATGGAAGCCCAGCAAAGCATCGAAAAAATCCTTTTGGTCAATGCAGCACTGGATGTAGCTTACATGGCTGGAGGACTTTATCTCAAGGAAAGAGGACTGAGAACGGATAATTCCAAATTGGTTGGATTTGGAAAATCAGTGATTTTGCAGGGAGCTTTTCTTATGGCTTTCGATGCGGTGATGTACGGGTTTCATAATGTTCATGCGGGAGAATTGCCGGCAATAGTTCAGAACATCAGTTTGGGCCCTACAGGGGTACATTTCAGGATGATTTTCTAAAATTCGCGTTGTTTTGGAACTAGTTTTTGAATAATTCGTAATTCTAATCAATTCGTTACTATTCTCCGAGCTATGAAAAAGGTCCTTTCCTTAGTGGTTCTGTTAGTTATATTGGGTTCCTGCAAGGTTACTGAGCTTGCCTCTGTAGAAACCTTGGCAAAGTCAGAAATGCTGAAGGAATACCGGACTTTTAAAATGATCGAAGAGGATTCCGACAAAAGAAATGAGCGGATCAAATTGATTTTCAGAGATAAGCTGATTGATTTTGGGTTTGAGGAAACTTCAGAAAATCCTGATTTTTTGATTCAGGTAGTGATGGTTACCCGAGAATTTATTGAGAAGGAAGGAGTACGCTATTCCACATCTAATCCAAGGTCACACTACGGTTTGAATTCTAATGGCTATTATCAGGTTCCTACCAATGGCTATGACTTTCCCAGTGGCGGTGAAGAAGGAACTCCCGTGCAAAATCGTGGAATGTTAGGAAAGGTGATTTTTGTGATGCAGGATTCAAAGACCAATGAAATCGCTTGGATGGGTACCACATCAGGTGTAGTCTATGGAGGTGATCGTCAGTTTGATATAGACAAAATAGATCTTGCACTCCAACAATTATTGACTTCGCTTTTTGATAGCGATTTCATTCAGTCCCAAACAAAGTAAGGCTACTTCATAGGGAATTATGGCAAGGCTTGGGTATAAATTATCTTCATCTTTGTCTAATGGAAAACTTATCACCTTGCCCCAAATGCAATTCTGAATACACCTATGAAATGGACAACCAGATGGTTTGTCCTGATTGTGGATATGAGTGGAACCCTTCAGAAATTGAAGTAGAAATCGAGACCGGACTGGTTGTCAAAGACGCTAATGGAAACATCCTTGCCGATGGTGATTCAGTCGTGATTGTTAAAGATCTTCCTTTAAAGGGTGCACCCAAACCCATCAAAGCAGGAACGAAAGTAAAAAGTATCCGCCTCGTGGAAGGCGATCACAACATTGATTGCAAAATTGACGGGTTTGGATCCATGGCTTTGAAGTCGGAGTTCGTAAAAAAGGCGTAATTGAAGCCTTTAGAAGATAGACGCTAGACTCAAGATGAGTGATCCAGCAGAGCTTTTCCAAAGTTTTGAACTTTGGAAAAGTCCTATTTCCTGAGGCTTTTCATCTACTATATCTATTCAATAAAAATCCCACTGAATCGCTTCAGTGGGATTTTTTATGAAGAAAGATTAGCAATTAAGCCAAGAAGTTTTCTACTGGAGTGTATGGCATATTGAAGGCATCAGCCACTGCTTTGTATACGATTTCTCCGTTGATCACATTCAGTCCAGGAACCAGTTCTGCATTTTCATTAGCTGCTTTTTTCCAGCCCTTGTCTGCCAATTGGATGGCATAAGGAAGAGTTGCATTGGTCAAGGCAAGGGTAGAAGTATAAGGTACGGCTCCCGGCATGTTGGCTACGCAATAGTGCACCACGTCATCGATCACAAAAGTTGGATTTTCGTGTGTGGTTGGCTTACAGGTCTCGATACATCCACCTTGATCCACTGCTACGTCAACCAATACGGCACCTTTTTTCATGTCTTTAAGCATGTCTCGCGTGATAAGGTGAGGAGCTTTTGCACCTGGAATCAATACTGCACCAACGATCAAATCGGCATGCTTGATCATCTCACGGATATTGTATTCGTTGGACATCATGGTCTTGACATTTTTAGGCATCACGTCATCCAAGTATCTCATTCTTGCGAGAGAAACGTCCATGATCGTCACATCAGCACCCATTCCGGCAGCCATCCAAGCCGCTTGGGTTCCTACAATACCACCGCCAAGGATTAAGACTTTTGCAGGGAGAACTCCGGGTACACCTCCTAGAAGGATACCTCTTCCCCCTAATGGTTTTTCAAGGTAATTAGCACCTTTTTGAATTGCCATTCTTCCTGCTACTTCAGACATTGGGACTAGAAGAGGAAGGCTTCTATCTGCTTTTTCGACAGTTTCATAAGCCAAACAAACAGCCTTACTAGCTACCATGGCCTTGGTAAGAGGCTCATAAGAAGCAAAGTGAAAATAGGTGAATAAAAGTTGGTTCGCCTTGATCAATGAATATTCAGATTCGATTGGCTCTTTCACTTTCATGATCATTTCAGCGATTTCATAAGTCGCTTCGATGGTAGGCAAAATCGATGCACCTGCTGCTTCGTATTCTGAGTCGGCAAAACCACTTCCTACACCAGCAGTGTGATGGACATATACTGTATGGCCTCTCTTGATCAGTTCTTTGGCACCGGCCGGAGTAAGGGCGACGCGGTTTTCATTGTTTTTGATTTCCTTAGGGACACCTATAATCATGGCTAAGTTTATTTGGATTTAAATGATTCGTCGCAAAGATAGTAAGGGAAAAATTTCAAAAAACTCATTTAACGAATTGTATTTGGATACCATTTTGTTTTTAGGGTAAATTCCAAATGATGTTTCTATTTAAATTTTATTCTTTTATAAAATTTGGATTTTTTATTTTTAGAAAACGAAAATTTTGAAATTTTTTTTCAAAAAAAATATCCAAATTCCGATTTCTCAAATTTTGACTTTTACCTATTAAAAGTCTGTGTTTTTATGAATGACAGTATATAATTTTTTAACATCAACTTAATGGCTAATTATGCCAAATAAATATTGGTTAATCTGGTAATTGGAAATTTGCACAGACGAGCATTTTATCTATTTTTGATCGCACTAGTCATTGCAAACCCAAAATAGCTTTAGTAAAATAGATTTTATGGAAGTCAAATTTCACACCAAGGCCCAGGCTAATTCAGAACTCCGCAAGGAGGTAATATTGGACGACTTTAGAGTTGCCGTCATGAGTAGGCATGCCTCCCTGATGGGCAGGAAGGAAGTATTTATGGGTAAGGCCAAGTTTGGGATTTTTGGTGATGGAAAAGAGTTGGCTCAAATTGCCATGGCGAGAGCTTTCAAAAAAGGAGATTTTAGATCAGGATACTATCGAGATCAGACATTTATGATGGCTTTGGGAGAACTGACTGTCAAGCAATATTTCGCCCAATTGTATGCACATACCAATGTAGAAGCAGATCCTGCCAGTGCCGGTAGGTTGATGAACGGGCATTTTGCCACGCGCTCTATCAATGAGGACGGTACATGGAAAGACCTTGTCAATCGATACAATTCAGCTGCAGATATTTCCCCAACAGCTGCCCAAATGCCAAAGCTTTTGGGATTGGCTTACGCTTCCAAGCTTTTCAGAGAAAATAAAGGATTAAAGTCGCTGACTCAATTTTCGGTCAATGGTAACGAAGTGGCTTGGGGTACGATCGGAAATGCTTCTACTTCTGAAGGAATGTTTTTTGAGTCGATCAATGCTGCCGGTGTACTACAGGTGCCGATGGTCATTTCTATTTGGGATGACGGCTATGGTATTTCCGTACCGCAAGAATTTCACACGACCAAAGGCAGTATTTCTGAGGTTTTAGCTGGTTTTCAGCGAACAGAAAATGAAAAGGGATTTGAAATCCTTAGAGTAAAAGGTTGGGATTATGAAGCCTTGAATCAGGCCTTTACTTATGCAGGCCAGGTGGCAAGGACAGAGCATGTTCCTGTGCTGATTCACGTAGAAGAGATGACCCAGCCTCAAGGCCATTCTACCTCGGGTTCGCATGAGCGCTACAAGTCAGCCGAGCGATTGAAGTGGGAGAAGGATTGGGATTGTATTTCAAAATTCAGAGACTACATCACCACCAATGGGATAGCCTCTGCAGATCAATTGGATGCGATAGATGCCGAAGCAAAGGCTGAAGTCAAAAAACAAAAAGAGGCTGCATGGCATGAGTTTTCAAAAGAGATCAAGGAAGAGTTGGAGACAGCAGTCCAATTAATCAAGGCTGCTGCTGAACTCTCTTCTCGCAAAGTAATCCTGCTGCAAATGGCAGATGACCTTAAAAAGACAATCAATCCTATCAGAAAGGATGTCATCAGTACGGTGAGGAAAATCCTTCTGATACTTAGAGCCGAAAATGAATCTGTAAAAGGTGAGTTGAAGGCTTGGTATGAAAAGCAAGGAGAGAAAAACTACGACCGTTACAATAGTCATTTGTATGTTGAGGATGCATTTTCTTCCTTAAAAGTGAAAGAAACACAGCCCATATTTGATGAAAAGTCAGCTCTTGTGGATGGTCGAGAAGTTTTGCAGGCGTTTTTTGATTTCACTTTGGAACATGATCCTAGATTCTTTGCATTTGGAGAGGATGTAGGAAAAATTGGAGATGTCAATCAAGCCTTTGCGGGTTTACAGGCCAAGCATGGAGAATGGCGAGTAACCGATACTGGAATCAGAGAGTGTACAATTATAGGTCAGGGGATTGGAACTGCCCTTAGAGGTTTGCGTCCGATGGCCGAAATCCAATACTTGGATTACCTGCTTTATGGGTTGCAGATGCTCTCGGATGATTTGGCTTCTTTGCATTATCGTACCAAAGGAGGTCAAAAAGCTCCATTGATCGTTCGTACCAGAGGTCATCGACTCGAAGGAGTATGGCATGCGGGATCGCCAATGGGAATGATTCTTTCCAGTTTAAGAGGAATGATCGTGGCAGTCCCTCGTGACATGACTCAGGCTGCAGGTATGTATGCTACACTTTTACAGTCAGATGATCCGGCTATCGTCATCGAATGCCTCAATGGCTACCGACTAAAAGAAAAAATGCCTCAAAACATCGGGCAATACACCGTGGCTTTGGGTAAGCCTGAGATTTTGAAAGAAGGAAATGATATTACGGTGGTGACTTATGGAAGCATGTGCAGAATCGTAATGGAAGCTGCCGCAGAGTTAGCAGAGATTGGTATTTCAGTGGAGGTGATTGATGTGCAGACGCTTCTGCCTTTTGATACCCATGGGGTCATTGGAGATTCTATTCGTAAGACTAGCAGAGTGATTTTCACAGATGAAGATGTGCCTGGAGGTGCGACAGCATTTATGTTGCAGCAGGTATTGGATCATCAGGATGTCTTTAGGTTTTTGGATGCAGAACCTCAGACTCTTCCTGCAAAAGCTCATCGACCTGCTTATTCCTCAGATGGAGATTACTTTTCAAAGCCGAGCGTGGAGGATGTAGTCGAAAAAGTCTATCAACTGATGCATGAATCAAATCCGAAAAAATTCCCTTCGATTTGAGTTGAAGAGATCAATTAAATAAAAATGGCGCTTCAAACTTTGAAGCGCCATTTTTATTTTTTGGTGATCTGCCTCAATGTCAACTGTGGACTTGAGACTTCATTCGATCTGTTAAGGGCTCGGTCTTGAATCTGTACATCGATTCTCAGTGTATCATTTCTGAAGATAGACTCCCAACCTGAGGACAGCATTCGATAGGCAATTGATCCTTCTACTGGTTGCCCTTCTTCAGTGGTCAATACGCGAGGAAATCTACCATTGAACGTGGTGAAGAAAGGTGGGTCCTGCCATCTGAATTCTGTAAATCTTCCATTTCGCTTGATAAAAAATCGAACAAAAATGTTGTATTGATTATCGTTTTTCTCTACCCAGACGGTATCTCTGACAGTAGTATTATTTACAATCGGATTGATTACCCAATCTACCGGATTGTAGTTTGGAGCATTATTGGGTCTTCGAGAGTAGGTGATCAAGTTTCCCGCAGGGTCTCGTTTATAATTCAAGGGATTAAAAGGAGGATTGATATCCGTAGCAGATAATCCCAAGTCACCTTCGGCGTCTTTAAATCTTAAAGTAAGAATAAGTGAATCCTGACCTGAAGTAGGGGCGTATTCCAAACTTGAAAATTCAATTTCGGGTACGCTTGGAAAATTTTCGGGTGGACTAATACAGGACGTGCCCAACAGCAGACCAAACAATATTCCCGAATAGCTTTTGAATCGCATGCGATGAAGGTAAATTTGCATTCTAAAATACGGTAAGTTTTTCCCTTTGGAAAACTCAAATTATAAAACGATGTTGGAATTCAAAAGTTTTTCGGAAAGGCTGGATAAATTGACTCCTGACCGATTTGAAGACTTTGCTTTGGAGTTGTTCCAGTTTCAGGCAAGCACCAACCCAGTTTATTCGTCTTACTTGAAAGCCAGAAGGATAAATCCTTCCTCAATCAAAGAAATAGCAAAAATTCCATTTCTACCGATTCGGTTCTTTAAAGACAAGGAGGTTGTTTGTGGATCGCCATCGGCTTTCTCTAAGTATTATTCCAGCAGCGGCACTACAGGAATGATTACCAGTAAGCACCTGATTTGGTCGGAGGATTGGTACTTAAGACATGCAAAACAGATTTTTGAGCATAATTACGGGGATTTGAGAGATTTTCATGTTTTGGCACTTTTGCCGGCTTACCTCGAGCGACCAGGAAGTAGTCTGGTGTCGATGGCTCAGTTTTTTATTGATGAGAGTGCCTCAGCTCACTCTGGTTTTTATTTATACAACCAAAGAGAATTGATTGAAAAACTTGCCGCTCTTTCTTCCGATAGAAAAAAGGTCATGCTGTTAGGAGTGACTTTTGCTTTGTTGGATTTAGCTGAATCAGGCTTGCCATTTAAAAAAATGGATAATCTAATCGTCATGGAAACTGGAGGGATGAAGGGGAGAAGGCGAGAAATGATTCGAGAAGAGGTTCATGACTGTTTGAAAGCCTATTTTCAAGTGGATGAAATACATTCTGAATATGGAATGACCGAACTGATGTCTCAGGCTTATTCAAAAGGGGACGGGAAATTTTCGCTCCCTTTATCCATGCGAATTTTTCTCCGAGATGTAAATGATCCTTACAGCCAAACTTCCAAAGCACAAGGTGGAATAAATGTAATTGATCTGGGGAATTTCCACTCTTGCGCATTTATTGAAACCCAAGACCTCGGGAAAATGGATGAAAATGAAATGCTCGAAGTTTTGGGTAGATTCGATAACTCCGAGCTGCGGGGCTGTAACTTGTTGGTGCAGTAATTGCTATCTTAAAAATAATTGGACATATTTATCGAACTAAATCATAACCTAATGAAAAGATTTGCCACAATAGCACTTTTAATCGGGATACTGGCTCTTGGAGCTTGCGCTTCGAGTAAGCCTTGTCCAGCCTACGCCAAAGCACCTGTCTCTCAGAAAGCTAACAGTTAAAAAAAATATGCTGACCTTAATAGTCAGCATATTTTTTTACATCCTCTAGACTTATGGTTTGTTCACCTAAAATGACAAGCCTCTCCACTACGTTTCTCAATTCGCGAATATTTCCTGTCCAAGGAAATTCCTGAAGTTTGGCTACAGCGTCAGCCGAAATTTTCTTTTTAGCATCCCCATTTTCTTGAGCGATATCTTCGAGGAATTTTTCGATTAGCAATGGAATGTCTTCCTTCCGGTCTTTCAATGCCGGAACTTGAATCAAAATCACACTTAGTCTGTGGTAAAGATCTTCTCTGAACCTTCCGGCTTCGATTTCCTTTTTTAGGTCTTTATTAGTTGCTGCCAAAACCCTTACATCAACCTTGATGTCTTTATCGCTTCCGACTCTGTTAATGAGGTTTTCTTGAAGAGCTCTCAAAACTTTGGACTGGGCGGAAAGCGACATGTCTCCGATTTCATCTAGGAAAAGCGTACCCCCTTGAGCTTGCTCAAATTTCCCGTTACGTTGTTTATGAGCAGAGGTAAATGCACCTTTTTCATGACCAAACAATTCTGACTCGATAAGTTCTGAAGGGATAGCAGCACAGTTGACTGCAACGAATGGTTCATTCTGGCGATTGCTTTTTTGATGAACCCAATGTGCGACTAGTTCTTTTCCCGTTCCATTTGGACCTGTAATCAAAACCCTGGCATCTGTTGGAGCTACTTTCTCGATGGTATCTTTTACTCGGGCAATGGCTGGCGATTCACCCACCATGTCAAATTTCTTCGAAAGCTTTTTTTTGAGGACTTTGGTTTCTGTTACCAATTGCTTTTTGTCCAGCGCATTTCTTACAGTAAGTAAAAGTCTGTTGAGATCGGGCGGCTTTGGGATAAAATCAAAAGCTCCTTTTTTGGTAGCTTCCACGGCTGTTTCGATGCTTCCGTGTGCTGAAATCATGATAAACTGTGGGGACTTATCCAACGCCTTTGCTTGATCTAAAACCTCAATGCCATCCATTTTTGGCATTTTGACATCGCAAAGCACTAAGTCAAAATCTTCTTCCTTGATCTTTTGGAGTCCGTCTTCACCATCTTGAGCCTCGGTGACTTCAAATTTTTCGTATTCAAGAATTTCCCTCAGGGAAGCGCGAATGAATCGCTCGTCGTCGATGATTAGAATCTTTGGCATAATGTAAAGTAAGTAAAAAAGTGCAAGTCTATAAGCCGGGTCCTGTTCTCTGATTGCTCAGAGTTCTTGCCATTTATCTCGATCTTGGTTCACACCAAGACTCTATCGATCTACCCACCCCGGAATCATTTTCCAAAGAAAACGAATCGAACGAGCAGCTCTTTGCCCGAGGCCTATTTGATCTTTCAACCCATAAGGTTTGCCTTGCCTCCTTCATCACTGTCGGAGCGGTGGGCTCTTACCCCACCTTTTCACCCTTTCCCTTAGACGGGCTCAGGGCAAGCCCTGCGTCTAGAGGTGGTTTGTTTTCTGTGGCACTTTCTGTCCCATGACCGTCGCCAGTACTAGGCCTTCCTGTTAGGAAGTATGGTGCTCTGTGTTGCCCGGACTTTCCTCCCTCCTGATTTTCATCTGGAGAGCGACAAGACGACTTGCACTCTGCAAATTACGGTAATTTAAAGGAAAGGATTTGGGAACTTGACCATTTTAAGGATTCTATCAACCGCTTTCTTTTTAGAAGCGATGAAGAGTTGATGCAAAGGCTCAAATGAATTTCTTATAAAAAGGCAAGTCGACAAGGGTCAAAAATGATCCGCATTTAGCTTTTTTCATTTTAAGCGTAAGGCAGTTTGGGACTAGGCCTGATAAATGATTTATAACCTTTTTGAAAAAAAATGACTTTTTTTTCGAGTTGGGAAAACTTTATTAGCACATGACTGTTCTACTATCATAAAGGCTTAAATAGCTTTTCTTCATAGTGCTGGGTTGAGCCGCTCCGAAAGGGGCGGTTCTTTTTTTATCCCTACCGAGATCCAATTGGTAGACCTTCTTGATTATACTTACCTTTGGTAAAATTTGAATAAAGTATGATTCTGGTAGGAAACGCGGTCTTGTCTGACGATATAAAAGAGAATTTTTTTGTCTGTGATTTAGAAGCCTGCAAAGGAGCCTGCTGTGTAGAAGGAGATGCTGGTGCTCCATTAGAAGATGAGGAAACCAAAATTCTTGAAGAAATCTACCCAATCGTAAAGGATTACATCACCGAAGAAGGACGAAAGGCCATCGAAGCGCAAGGCACTTGGGTTATTGACAAGGATGGCGACAAAGGGACTCCAACTATCGGAGAGAATCGTGAGTGTGCTTATGCTTTGTATGATGAGCGTGGGATTCTAAAATGCGGTATCGAGCAAGCTTACCTTGATGCAAAAATCTCTTGGAAAAAACCCATTTCCTGTCACCTCTATCCAATTCGTGTTACCAAGTACGATGAATTTGATGCGTTGAATTATGACCGTTGGCATATTTGTGATCCGGCTTGTCAGTTAGGCAAAAGCCTCCAAGTTCCTCTTTACAGATTCCTTAAAGATGCTTTGGTAAGAAAATATGGTGAGGCTTGGTATGAAGAACTACTTGCAGAAATTGAAGGATAAACCAGCCTTGAAGACTATATAGAAAATCCTGCTCTTCGAATGCCATCCAGAGCAAACCTTGCTATTTTTTGATAGCCCAAATCAGATGGGTGAATCATGTCTTGCGAAAAAAAATCAGGACTCAAATCCAGAGTAATAGGCTCAAATACCACTTTGGGATTTTCTTTTGATAGTTCAGTCATTTCTTTTTGCAGGAAACTTCGTTGCTCTTTCAAAAAAGACCTCATCCTCAAGGAAAAAGCTGGGAAAAGATGGACCGGTGGGATATCTGCCAAATAAATCCATTCAGGATTCACATCAGAGGAAATTTGGTCAATCAAGCGGCGAAGCTGTTGGTGAAATGTAGAAGGGGCAGTAAGCTTGAAGCAATCATTGGCTCCTAAAAACAAGACTAATCCACATATCTTATTTGAAGTTGGTGGGGCTGAATTTTTATAATTGTCGTAGGCTTTGCCGGCCTTCAAGCCATTTTTTCCGATGTTTTCGATTCTCCAAGAAACTCCCAAAAGTCGGTAAAAATTACCTGCAAGCGTGGTTTCTTGAGAGCTAGCACCTACTCCGGCAGCGGTGGATTCTCCCAAAATCAAAAGAGTCGAAGTTCCTGATCCTAGCGATAAATTCTCAGCAATCGATGGGAGTTTGATCCCTTTTTGACGAATGCCTGAAGCTTCACTAATTAAAAATGGGAGGTAGGGAAGAAGCTTTAGCCGAAATATCCAATACATTAACGATCAGCCTCCGGCTTTTTTTGCCCCATATCCTGCCTGAATTAATACTTGGAGTACTTTTTCTCGATGATCACCTTGAATCAGGATTTCTCCATCTTTGGCCGAACCGCCGACTCCGCATTTGTTTTTAAGCATTTTGCCCAACTCCTTCAAATCTTCGTCAGTGCCAACAAACCCCTCAACCAAAGTAACTTGCTTTCCAGCTCTGGCTTTTTTGTCAAGAAGTACCTTAAGTTTTTGTTGGGAAGGAGGAAGAGTCTCAACTGATTCATGGTCTCCCGAGTTGTACTCAAAATTGTCCGAGGTGGAATAGACCACTCCATCTCGTTTTTTCCAGTCGTTGTTCTTTTTGCTCATGTGTTTTATAAAAAAGCCTGTCTAAAGGACAGGCTTCAAAGGTAAGGATTTCAGATTAGTTCGTTTTAAAGGTCCAAACAGGTCTTTTGGAATGATTGACTACATCCTCAGCAATGCTTCCGGTGATTAAGTGAAGTAGTCCTGTACGTCCGTGTGTTGTCATCGCGATCAAATCCGCATCTATATCGTCTGCGAATTCTAGGATACCGGATTCCTCACTTAATGAATTGTAAATCTCCGCTTTTATATTTTCAAAGTTATGCTTGTGAACGAAGGTTCGGATTCTGGCCATTGAGTCTCGGGTTGACTCGAAATTTCCGGGAGTATTCACTACTACGAAGTAAAACTGAGCATCAAATAAATTTTGGATTCTCTTAATACGAGCAGCTACCTCATCTGCAGAATCCCTAAAATCAGATGCGAAAACGACCTTTTTCATGGTTCTTACATCAGTCTCACCTTTAATGGTGATTACTGGACAAGGCGAGGTCCTTACAATTTTTTCAGTATTGCTGCCTACCATAATTTCCTCCAACCCAGATGTGCCTTTTGAACCCATCACGACTAAGTCTGGATTTGACTCTTGGATTGCATCCGAAATTCCTTTGAATGCATTTCCAAGGATGAGTCTGGTCATTACCGTAAATTCTGAATTTGAATTTTCCTTCTCAAGCTCCTCGAGTTGTTTTTTTCTCAACTCAATGAGCTCTTTGAAAAAGAGTTGATTTTCAAAATCAGGGATGGGATCTAGACCGCCTCCCATTGTACCAACTCCCGTTGTAAGAGGAATCTCTACTACGTGAAGGATAGTGATTGAAATTTTGGAATAATTGGTTGCCAGGCTTTTAGCAAAGTTTAAGGCATGAGTTGCCGTCGTTGAAAAATCAAATGGCACGAAGATGCTGATCATAGCTTTTGGGTTTTGTTACCCTAAAATAAAGAATAACAGCCTCTATAAACTTGATTTTTATCAGTTCAGGTTAAAACATTGTACCAATTCCAAAAAGAATCGTCCAAAGCAAGGTGCTGATGGCCATCTTTTTTAAAAATGGGTCTGTTGCCTCTGAAGATTGGGCTTTTTGAACTCCTAGGCCCACTTTGATCATCAAGGGTAAAGCGACGAAACCCAAAAGAGGGAAAAAGGAAGAGCTGACCGCTGCAAATAGGAGCAAGCTAGCATATCCAGCCCCAATTAGTACCCAATTGTATCGGACAGCCATTTTTCTGCCTATTCGAACAGGTATGGACCTCTTGCCGGCTTTTTTATCAGATTCTATATCTCTGATATTATTGATATTGAGGACAGCGGTGCTAAATGATCCTAAGGAAATGGCAATCAAAACTGCCAAGGGCTCAAAGCTCAGCGTATGTAGAAAATAGGTGCCCAAGACGCCTGTCAATCCAAAGAAGACAAACACTGAGATATCTCCTAATCCTGCATATCCATAGGGATTGCTTCCAGAAGTGTAAGTAATAGCAGCCCAAATTGCGGCTAATCCAATTGCTAGAAAGAGGAGAAATAACTTCCAGTCTTCTAAGGCAAAATAAATCAAGAGAAGACCTGAGATCAGCGAAAGAAATCCAAACAGGTACATGGCTTTTTTCATCTCGGTCAATGAAATTATCCCGGATTGAACAGCTCTTACAGGGCCTTGGCGATCGGCAGAATCTGCACCATGCACGGTGTCTCCGTAGTCATTGGACAGGTTGGAAAGTATCTGTAAAAAAATGGTCGTTAATGCAGCTAAAGCCAAAATCTCCAATCGAAAGGAATTTTGCCAATATGCTAAAAATGAGCCCGCAAGAATACTGGCAAGCGCTAAGGGTAAAGTACGAAGCCTGACTGCATGCAGCCAGGCCTCTTTCTTAGTGGTAATCTCTTTTTTCAATGGAATTCAGTCAAATCAAGCTTCGATGAGTTTCAAGATCTGTTCATCCAAAGGAGTCACAGAGGATGGGAAAAACTTCACCAGTTCTCCTTTTTCATTGATAAAGTATTTGCAGAAATTCCAGCTAGGCTCTTCATTATTCCAGCCGTTCTGCTTGGCATCTGACAGCCATCTATAAAGTGGGTGCTTGTCAAAACCTTTTACTGAGACCTTCTCAAACATCGGAAAAGTCACCCCATATTCAGTCGAGCAAAACTCCTTGATCTCTTCATTTGAGCCTGGTTCTTGGCCTCCAAAATTATTGGCAGGGAAGCCCAATACCATGATTTTGTCACTGTGGTTAGCATAAAGTTCCTGAAGCTGTGCGTATTGCTTGGTGTAACCACACTTGGATGCGACGTTTACAATGAGGAGTTTTTTTCCTTTAAAAGAGGAAAAATCAACTTCCTTACCATTGATGTCTTTCATTTTGAAATCATAGAATGAACTTTCCATAGATTGATCGTAGGATGGGTGGAAACTTGCTGCGTCAGTCGGACGCTGTAAGGTTTTGCCGCAGGCAAAAAGGAGTACGCTGAAAATGATTAAGATAGTCTTCATAATTACATTCGTTCTGGGACTTGTATACCGAGCAAACTCATTCCTCTTTTGATTGTTTTGGCAGTTTGTGCGGAAAGTGCCACTCGGAAAGCCTGAACAGCCAGATCTTTTTCATGGAAAATCGGCAAATCAGCATAGAATCGGTTGTATTCTTTTGCCAAGTCAAACAGGTATTGAGCTATTATAGCAGGGGAATAGTCATCCGCAGCGGCTTTGATTTTTCTGTCAAAATCATTCAAAATCTGGATCAAGGCTGTTTCGGATTCGGCTAATTCAGTGATTCCTGAAAAATCGCCCTTCTCGTAATCCACACCGATTTGCTCTGCTTTTCTAAGAATAGCGGCGATTCGGGCATGTGAATATTGCACAAAAGGACCAGTGTAACCCTGGAATTCGATGGATTCCTGTGGGTTGAAGAGCATCCGCTTCTTGGGATCTACTTTGAGTAGGAAATACTTCAAAGCCCCTAATCCAAGGATTTCATAAAGCACCTTTGCCTGTTCTTCAGAAAAGCCCTCGATTTTTCCGAGTTCCTTGGTGTGATGCTCCGCAGTATCGATCATCTCTTGAATCAAATCATCTGCATCCACGACTGTGCCTTCACGAGACTTCATTTTTCCGGTAGGCAAATCCACCATACCATAGGAGAGATGGTAAAGACCAGATCCGTAGGAGCGACCTAATTTCCGCATAATCTTAAACAGGACATCAAAGTGGTAGTCCTGTTCATTACCAACGACATAGACTGATTTGTCTATTTGAAAATCTTTGTATTTCAAATCGGCTGTCCCTAAGTCTTGCGTGATGTAGACTGATGTTCCGTCTGCTCTTCGCACAAGCTTTTCATCCAATCCTTCATCCGTCAGGTCAACCCAAACCGATCCATTTTCTTTTTTGAAAAAGACTCCCTTTGCGAGGCCTTCTTCCACAATGTCTTTTCCAAGGAGATAGGTGTCTGACTCGTAGTAAAACTTGTCAAAGTTGACACCCATTTTGCGATAAGTCGCGTCAAAACCAGCATATACCCACCCATTCATCTGCTTCCAAAGGGAGACCACAGCTTCGTCACCTGCTTCCCATTTGCGGAGCATTTCCTGTGCTTCAAGTAGAAGTGGAACATTTTTCTTGGCATCCTCTTCCGATTGGCCAGCGGCAATGAGTTCTTTAATTTGGTTTTTGTATACTACGTCAAACTTGACATAGTATTTACCTGCCAAATGGTCGCCTTTCAACCCTGAGGTCTCTGGAGTTTCTCCATTTCCAAAATGCTGATAAGCCACCATGGATTTGCAGATATGAATGCCGCGGTCGTTGACCAAGTTGGCTTTAATGACTTCATAGCCATTGGCTTTGAGAATTTCAGCCACCGAATAGCCGAGGAAGTTATTTCTTAAATGTCCTAGGTGCAGTGGTTTGTTGGTGTTGGGGGAGGAGTACTCCACCATGACCTTTTGCCCATTTGACGGAAGTTGGCCAATGTTAGGTTGGCTGTAGATTTTTTGAAAAAGATCCACCCATACATTTTCATTCAAGACCAGATTTAAAAAACCCTTGACCACGTTAAAGTCACTTACCGCAGCGACATTAGCCTTGAGGTATTCACCGATTAGATTGCCGGTATTTTCAGGAGTGGTTTGAGATACTTTCAGAAAAGGAAAGACCACGAAGGTATAGCTGCCTTCAAATTCCTTTTTAGTGGGGGTGAGTGCAATTTGCTCTAGAGGCAAATCGTGGTTGAATATATTCTGAAATGCGAGCTGAATGCCCTGGATAATGGATTCTTGAAAGTTCATATTTTAAACCGCAAAGGTCTCTAAGTTAAATTGAGAGTTCTCAAAGATTAGACTAATGTAAAACCTCAAAGATCACAAAGGTGAAATGAGAGTTCGCAAAGGTAAGATTACTGAGTTGAGCCGCAAAGGTCTCTAAGTTGAAATGAGAATTCGCAAAGATTCGACTAATGTAACTTCAAAGGTCTCTAGGTTAAAATGAGAGTTCGTAAAGGTAGGATTACTGAGTTGAGCCGCAAAGGTCTCTAATTTGAAATGAGAGTTCACAAAGATTAGACTAATGTAACCTCAAAGGTCACAAAGGTGAAATGAGAATTCGCAAAGATTCGACTAATGTAACCTCAAAGGTCTCTAGGTTAAAATGAGAGTTCGTAAAGGTAGGATTACTGAGTTGAGCCGCAAAGGTCTCTAATTTGAAATGAGAGTTCACAAAGATTAGACTAATGTAACCTCAAAGGTCACAAAGGTGAAATGAGAGTTGGTAAAGGTAGGATTACTGGGATCAATAGAAAAAAGAATAAATGCCAACTTGAAACTCTAAAAGGAAGGTTTTCTAAATCTGTTATTTATTACTCTTTGTAGACCGAATTTCAGAAGAGTTACATTGAAATTCATTAAAAGACCGAGTTTGTAATTTCCCAAACTCAGATAGTTGATTATTTGAGCCAAATGAAGATCATTCAGATATTCAACCGATTTGAGTTCTAAAACCAGCTTGCTTTCTACGAGAATATCGATTTTGTAGGCAACTTCTATTCGAATGTCATCCATTTCGAGATGAAGGATTTTTTCAACTTCGATGTTAAATCCTTCATTCATTAACTTTCTAGCTAACACTTTTTTGTAAGCGTTTTCCAAAAGTCCAGGACCCAAAGCCCTGTGAACCTCAATTGCACAGCCAATTACTTTGTTGGCTAATTCGTATTCAGAAAAATGTGAAAAAGACATAATTGAAAAATTTTGATTTACTCCAATTTACTATTCAACTGAAAATCAGGATAGAAATTGGCTAAATTTTTTTCAAAGAATAAAGTGATGTTAAAGGAAAACTTTGGATTAACAATTAATCCCTTGGTGGCTAAAACACTTTGGGAACTCTATTTCAAACTTTGTGAACTTTGAGGTAAAAACTCTTTGTGACCTCCATTTTTTACTTGGTGAACTTTGTGGCTCAAAAATTATCCACCAGCGACTTTGTAGTTATTTCCAAGACATCAAAAGCGATTTCGGCCATGGTGTTTTCGGTGTCGAGGGTTGGATTTACTTCCACTATTTCCCAGCAGCATACTCGCTTATCCTTAATCAGCATTGCGTTAAGTTGGATCGCTTCTTCCACCGTTAGACCATTGGGTACAGGAGTGCCTGTTCCTACAGAAATGGAGCTATCCAAGCTATCCACGTCAAAAGAAATGTAAAGCTGATCGCAGTCTTTTAAAGCATAAAGCGCTTCTTGCGCTACTTTAGAAATGCCCATTTCTCGGACTTCAGCGGTACTGAAGTTTTTTATTCCATATTTCTTGATCAAAAAATCTTCTGGTTCCTCGGTATCTCTCACGGAGATAAAGACAATGTCCTCAGGATTGATTTTTGGAGAATCTCCGCCGATCTTTTTGATCTTGTCCCAAAAGGTTACAGTCTCAGCACTGGGTTGATTTATTTTGCAGTCCATGTTGTCCAATTGACAGACCATGGCCAATGGCATCCCATGCATGTTACCGGAAGGCGTAGTATAGGGCGTATGCAAATCCGCATGTGCATCAATCCAAATCACCCCCAACCTTTTCTCCGGATGCGCAGCTTTAATTCCCATGATCGTACCTGCCGCTGTGCTATGATCTCCTGCTAAAACAATAGGAAACTTCTTTTCCAAGCGAAGTGATTCAATCGTTGAATACACATTTTTCAGGACTTGGTAAACTCCATCGATGTATTTGGCGTGAGGATGTTTGTTTCCTTTCCAAAGGAAATTATTGGCATCAGGAACATTGATCGGATCGAATTGGGTGAAAAAATTAGACTTTTTGTCCAGACTGGCAATCTTGACCGCATCCACACCAAGGCTTGCTCCTCTCGTGCCGGCCGCGATTTCCGAGCGCACCTCTACTAGTTTGATTTTTCTCATCGCTGGTTAAAATTTGGGTTTATTGTTATTAAAAATCAAGGGCAAAACTACTCAAATGGCCCAGATTCTAACCTTTTCGAGTCCCTGATTTTTTTCATCAACAAATAACCTATAAAAATTATAGGGAATATAGGTTTTTAAATTTTCATCCCTTACTTTTGAAGCACTTTCAATTAAATACCAGTTTATATGAGCCTATCCTTACCCATCAGCAATTCGGAGATTTCATCCACCGTGTGGACAGTGGCTTCAACCCCTGATTTGATCAGATTCAATCTTGGTCAACAAGAGATTTTAAAGATTTTTTCTCAGCCGATTGCCAACAAAATGCAAGGAATGTGTCGCTTCGAACGAGGATTTGAGAAGTTGCTCCCACTGTTTAGAGGCTTGATTTTACTGGGTAAACCAGCGACCCTGAGTCTAATCTATGACTTTGATAGGGCTCAGGTGTTTTTCACTTTCTCACAATCAGAATCTCAGGAAGTAGAGCGATTTTTCAATAAAGTGATTGATCTCTTGAAAAAGGAAGTACGGTTCAAGCAGATTTTGGAAAAAGTCATCGAAAATAACCGAAGGCATCAGGCCGAACAGGCACTTCTTCATTCATCTCTTCACCGAGTGATTTGGGATTGATTTTCTTCTTAGTTTTTTTAAAAAAGGACAGGTCTGCATCAGATCTGTCCTTTTTTAGTTGGAATTCCTGATTTTTTCTAAAAAATCCCCAATCGAATCCGTTTGGGAATTGTTATACCTGTGTGAAGTTTTCACCCATGCATTTGATATCCCCCAATAAAAGAGCAATTTTTGCAGCCTTAAATTTCCGTAGTTAACCCCCTTGGTAAATGAATAGATACATTGACTTGATTCAGCAGACGTTTGACTTTCCCACCAAAGAGTTTCATGTAGAAAATAATGAGCTTTTTTTCAATGGAGTCAACCTGATGGACATCATCGAAACCTACGGTACGCCACTCAAACTGACCTATTTGCCTAAAATTTCGGAAAATATCCAAAATGCAAAGCGGTTTTTTGGCAATGCGATTGCAGCTCACAATTACCAAGGAAATTACACCTATTGCTACTGCACGAAGTCTTCTCATTTCAGCTTTGTCCTCGATGAGGCCTTGAAAAATGACATTCACATTGAGACTTCTTCCACATTTGATATTCCCTTGGTTCGTAGCCTCTATGCCAAAGGAAAAATCACCAAAGATACCTACATCGTCTGCAATGGATTCAAGAGAGAGAAATACAAGGAGTACATCTCTGAACTCTTGAATGACGGGTTTAAGAACTGTATCCCGATTTTGGATAACCTCACAGAGATTGATTATTACCTTGAGCATGTGAAGGTTCCTTTTCAAGTAGGGATTCGAATTGCCTCCGATGAAGAGCCTAAATTTGGTTTTTACACCTCCAGACTTGGCGTGCGCTACAATGACATCATCAGCCTCTATGAGGAGAAAATCAAAAACAATCCTCAGGTCAGTCTGAAGATGCTTCACTTTTTCATCAACTCGGGTATCAAGGATACTGCTTACTATTGGTCAGAATTGACGCGATTTATCCAGAAATATGTAGATCTGAAAAAAGTCGCTCCAAGCCTCGATACCATGGATATCGGTGGGGGATGGCCAATCAAGACCAACGTATTTTTTGACTACGATTACCAATACATGGCAGATCAGATCGTCAAAAATATCAAGTGGATGTGTGCCAAAAACAATACGACGGAGCCGAATATTTTCACCGAGTTTGGAAGCTACACGGTAGGAGAGAGCGGTGCGGTGTTGTATTCGGTTTTGGAAGAAAAGCTTCAAAACGATAAAGAGCTGTGGTACATGATCGACGGATCATTTATTACCCAATTGCCAGATAGCTGGGGATTGAATCAGAAGTACATCATGCTTGCGGTCAACAATTGGGATGAAACCTATCAGGGGATCTCCCTTGGAGGTCTCACTTGCGACAGCATGGATTACTACAATTCAGAAGCTCACCAATTCAATATTTACCTGCCTAAAATTGAGCAAGGCAAAAAGCAATACATAGGATTCTTCCATACCGGTGCCTACCAAGAATCACTCGGTGGCTACGGAGGAATTCAGCACTGTCTAATTCCAGCTCCAAAACATGTCTTGATTGATCGTGACGAAAACGGAGAGATCAAGCATTGGCTCTTTGCTAAGGATCAGACGGAGGAGAGTATGCTCAAGACGCTAGGGTATTGAGTTGACATTCGTAAGTGGGGACACTTACAAAGGTTATATAAAAGACCGCTGGAAGGCGGTCTTTTTGGTTTAAATGTAAACGTCATCAAACACTTTATTCACCTTACTGTGATGTGATAGCAGCTTTGTCTCCGCTCTTTGATGACATAGATTTTTCCGGTTTGCTGAAAGTGGTTGAGTACCTTTTCAAGGTTTTGTTGGGCTTTTCCATCCCAGCCCCGCACTCCGTTAAACCTGATGAATGATATATCGAAAGATATTCCATAAGAATGCGAACTATTGCCGTCTGTCGCATTTCGATTTCTTCGTTTGAGTGCTTTTTGTTGGGACTCGGTGCGCGTGGCAGAGGAGACTGTAAAGAAATTCCCCTCGCCAGCCAAGGCTTCATAGGCTAAGCCTAGTTCTTCTAATACTGCTTTGGAATCAGGCGTGATGAATGGAAAGCTATGCGTCAACGAGTCCACTCTGTATCCTCTACCTTGACTGACATCCACTAACGTGCTGTCATGTATTTTTTGAAAAAGTTGGTATTCGTCCTGAATCAATCGAAGCCCTTTTAGCTCGGCAGCGGTCAGATGCTCTTCATAGGTATCTTTTTTTAGTCTTCCTGAAAAAGAGACCAATTCACTTGGATCAAATTCTTTGTCTTCTACAATTGACGCAACTGACTGCTCTACTTCTTTTGGCTGGGAAGAAAAGCTATGGTAAATCTTGTCAAATTCACTTCTGATCTCAGGTTGAAAATGGAATAAGGCGACAAGGCCCAGCGAAAATAATAGCAGAAAGGTGGTGACAAATAGAAGGGTGGAAGACTTCATAAAGCAATTAACTGAGATCAGGTTGACTTTCTAGTCATTTTTGATTTCAGTGGTAAAATTGGATGAAATGAAAAAGACCGCTTGGAGGCGGTCTTTTGAAGTTTATTCGCTCAGAATCGAATCAAAATAAGCGATTGTCTTGACCAAGCCTTCTCTAAGTGGAACTTTGGGTTCCCATCCCAGTTCAGCTTTTGCCAGGTCAATGACTGGTTTTCGTTGCATGGGGTCATCCTGAGGAAGTGGCATAAAGACCAGTTTACTTTTACTGTTAGTCAATTCAAGTACCAATTGCGCTAATTCCAGCATGGTAAATTCTCCAGGGTTACCGATGTTGACAGGGCCCGTAAAACCATCCCTTGAATTCATTAAACCATACATGCCAGCTATGTTGTCATCTACATAGCAAAAAGAGCGAGTTTGATTTCCTTCGCCGTAGATGGTAATGTCTTGACCTTTAAGAGCCTGAACGATGAAATTGGAAACTACGCGACCGTCATTGGGATGCATTCTAGGACCATAAGTATTGAATATACGCATGACTTTGATAGCTACCCCGTGCTGTCTGTGATAGTCAAAGAATAGCGTCTCCGCGCATCTTTTTCCTTCATCATAACATGCTCGTGGACCTATGGTATTGACATTTCCCCAATAAGATTCTGGTTGTGGATGCACATGTGGATCACCATAGATTTCTGAGGTTGAGGCTTGAAGAATTTTAATTTTTAGTCTTTTTGCCAAGCCCAACATATTCATTGTTCCAATAACCGATGTTTTGGTAGTTTGCACAGGATCAAATTGGTAATGAATAGGAGAAGCAGGGCAAGCTAAATTGTAAATTTCATCCACTTCCACATACAAAGGATGCGTGATGTCGTGACGAAGTAGCTCAAAGTTTTTGTTGTCTAAAAGGTGATGGATGTTTCTTCGGTTTCCCGTAAAGAAGTTATCAACACATAGTACTTCGTTTCCTTCACTGAGGAGTTTGTCGCAAAGATGGCTACCCAAAAAGCCTCCACCGCCGCTTACTAAAATTCTTTTCATCGATTATTTTTTAGGTGAAACAAGTGTACCAAAATTAATTAAATCTGAATGAATAAATGTGTAATTCCTAATTCTAAGTCGAACTTCTTTTGATATCAAGCTTTATTGGCAATTTTTTTAAAGGCTAGGTTTGTAATCAATAAGGACCTCTTTAAAACCAAGCCTGTTGCATAGTTACGGTAGGATAAGTGGATGATTGAAATCGCGGGATCAACCCTTTGATTTTGACTAATTCATATTCCATAAAGTACTTGGCGGTTTCAATTTTTCCAAAATAGAAATCTTGATCGCTTGCCCCTTGGCCAAGTGCTTTCTGCGCTGATAGTGCCTGACTAATCCACATCCAGCCGATGCATACTATACCAGTAGCTTCCAAAAATAGGCTGGCATCTGCCATGAATTTTTCAGGATCAGGATTTCGTTTGAACAGGAATTCACTAGCGGCTTGACCAAATCTTTTCACCTCACTTTCAAAATCTTCTGTGATTTGATTTAGCTCTTCTTCTTGCTTGGCTTGTATGATAGTTTGTTCTATATGGGTCTGTAATTTTTTCCAGCCCAATCCTTCGTGCATCCAGATTTTTCTTCCCAATAAATCCAAGCCATGGATGCCAGTCGTGCCTTCATGGATCGGATGAATTCTGGACTCTCGAAAGTATTGCTCTACCGGGAAATCTGTCGTGTAACCCGCACCTCCCAATACCTGCACCGCCATGGAAGTACTCAACACGCCCATTTCGGATGGGTAGCTTTTGGCGATGGGGGTAAGTAAATCCAAAAAGGCCTCAAGTTCAATTTTCTCTTCTGAAGATGCCATTTGTGAAATTTTATCGGAAAGGATTCCGCAAAATACAAGCAAGGCCAACGCTCCTTCGGTTATGCTTTTTTGGAAAAGCAACATGCGCTTGACATCCGCATGCTCGATGATGGGTACTTGTGGCTTATTGAGGTCTTTTTCGGCTATCTTTCTGCCTTGAGGCCGCTCTTTTGCATAGGCTAAAGATGCCTGAAATGCAGCAGAAGCAATCGCAACTGCATTCATCCCCACACCTAGGCGGGCCTCGTTCATCATTTGAAACATGTATTTGAGGCCCTGATTTGGCTCTCCTACAAGGTAGCCTTCGCAATCGTCAGTTGAACCAATCATCAAATGGGCAATAGGAGCACCCTTGTAGCCCATTTTATGGTAGATGCCTTGCGTCAATACATCGTTTGGAGTACCGTCTAGTCGGATTTTTGGGACGACAAAAAGTGAAATCCCCTTAGTGCCCGAGGGTGCTCCCTCAATGCGTGCAAGCATCAAATGAATGATGTTTTCACAGGCATCATGATCACCTGCTGAGATGTAGATTTTTTGTCCCTTAATTTTAAATATTCCGGCATTGGAAGTTGGAAAAGCAGTGGTGGTCAGATCAGAGAGCGAACTTCCAGCATCCGGTTCTGTCAGGGCCATAGTACCTTGCCATTTACCCAAGTACATGTTTGGGATAAATTTTTCTTTCAGCTCGGAAGAACCAAAAGTCCGAATCAGATTAGCAGCACCTGTGGTCAAAAAAGGAAAAACACTCGCTGAATAATTGGCGGCTTGAAAAATAAATCCTGCAGCCATGTGCATCGTCCAGGGAAGTTGTTGGCCTCCTTCTTCGTAAGAGAAAATGGCATTGATCCATCCATCTTCTCCAAACTTCTGGATAATAGGCCTCATACCGGGATGAATCTTGATTTGACCAGCTACCAGTTGCGGTTCCTGCCGATCCATTTCTTTGAAAATGGGGTAAAGTGACTTCTCAGCAATCTGCTCAGCTGCATCGAGCACAAGTGTAAAGGTCTCTCTGCTATGATCTAAGAAATACGGGATTTGAGTCAGTTCAAGGCAATTTTGATTTTCAAACAATTGAAAATGCAGGTCTCTTTTTGAATAGAATTTAGGCATAATCTCGACTTTTGGGCTGATGTTGGAAGTTACTAGAAAACTCTCCAATGCGTAAAAAATATCCAAAGTTTCAAACTTTGATATAGTTAAATGGAAAAAAATCCCCGACAAGTAAAGTTGCCGGGGATGTATATGAGGTTACCTTTTATGTTATTTTTTGTTTTTGACCCAAAGCAAAGCTTCTTCTACACCTCTTATTTCGGCTAGTCCTTTCAATCTACCGATTGCAGTATAGCCTGGATTCGCTGTTTTTTTGTTGAGATCATCAAGCATTTGGTGCCCGTGGTCAGGTCTCATTGGGAGGCTTTTGCTCCGCTTTTCCTGCCATTTCAGAATCTCATCGATCACGTCTACCATAGGTACGTTTCCTTCGAGATGGTTGTCCTCGTAGAAGTTGCCTTCAGCATCCCGTTTGGTGCTTCTGAGGTGGATGAAGTGGATTCTATCTCCAAACTCCCTCACCATTGCTGGAAGATCATTATCAGCTCTTACTCCATAGCTACCGGTGCAAAAGGTAAGTCCATTGTGATGACTTGGGGTTTCGCTTAGAATTCTTCTAGCATCCGCAGCAGTGCTCACTACTCTCGGAAGTCCATAAAGAGAGAAAGGAGGATCGTCAGGATGGATACAAAGATAAACACCTACTTCCTCGGCAACTGGTGTGATTGCATCGAGGAAAAGTCTCAAATGGTCTGCTAGTTTGGGTGCGTCTATTCCTTCGTAGGTTTTGAGCATTGCGCGAAATTCATCCATCGTATAACCGATTTCAGATCCAGGCAAGCCTTTGAGAATATTGTCGATAATGAGCTGTTTGGCTTCAGGAGCTAGTCCTTCGTAGTAAGCATGAGTAGCTTCAATTTCTTCGGGAGAATGTTCCTGAAAAGCCTCAGGTCTTTGGAGGATAAACAGGTCAAAAGCTACTACGGCCTTTTTTTCATACAAAAGTGCCTTAGCTCCATTGGGTAGTTCATATTCAAGGTTGGTACGTGTCCAATCCAGAATCGGCATAAAGTTGTAGCAAACTGTGAAAACTCCCTCGGCTGCAAGATTTCGAAGGGTTTGCTTGTAGTTTTCGATCAGTTGTAGGTAATCGCCTGTGCGGGTTTTGATTCGCTCGTGAACAGGCACTGATTCGACGACAGACCAAGTCAACCCAGCTGCTTCGATGGTATCTTTTCTCGTTTTGATTTCTTCTCTGGACCATACGTCACCGTTTGGAATGTGATGCAAGGCAGTGACAATTCCTGTTGCTCCTGATTGGCGGATATCGCGAAGGCTTACCGGATCTTTGGGCCCATACCAGCGCATGGTTTGCTCCATTCTATAGCTCATGGAAATGGTATTTTGGTGAATAAGTTATTGAGTTATTAGTTTGTTGTTATTTGATAGATGGGAGTTAAAAGTTAAGTCGTTAAAAGTTAAAAAATCGCAGTTGAATGATACAGGTTAAATACTATCACTTGATTATTAACTTTTCAATCATTAACAATTAACTCTTAACCCTTAACATCCTACTCTACACTCCCGAATAGGCGCTGAATCCCCCATCCACTGCTACGATCGTGCCCGTGACAAATGCCGAAGCATCGCTGCACAACCATTGCAAAGCACCCAACAAATCTTCGGGTTTTCCGAATCGGTTCATTGGAGTATGAGTAATGATTTGGTTTCCACGTTGAGTAAGGCTGCCGTCAACCTCGGTGAGTAAGGTTCGGTTTTGTTCGGTTAGGAAAAAACCCGGAGCAATGGCGTTGACTCTGAAAGTGGGTCCATGTTTGTGAGCAAGTTCAACCGAAAGCCATTTGGTCAAGTTATCAATTGCGGCTTTAGCTGATGCATAGCCCAATACACGGGTCATGGGCCGAGTAGCGGCCATCGATGAGATGTTGAGAATGTTTCCATGCCCATTTTTGAGCATCAGTGGAAGTAAAGCTTTGATGGGTAAAACCGTACCGAGGTAATTGAGGTCGATCACTTTTCTCAGCGATGCAGTATCAAGGTCTAGGAAGTTTTGGTCTGGGCGGATAACTGCGCCAGGAATATTACCCCCCGCGGAATTGATCAGGGTGTCTATTCTGCCATGTTGCGCTTCGATGATTTCTGCCATCTTCTTTAGCGAATCCTCATCGGTCACATCCGCATAGTAGCCCCAAGCTTTTCCTCCTTTGGAATTGATCTCGCTGACTAGTTCACTTACTTTTTCAGGACTTCTTCCTAGAATCAGAAGTTCAGCGCCTTCTTGAGCCAGATGAAGTGCCATCGTATGACCTAGTACTCCTGTTGCCCCGGAGAACGCGATTTTTTTACCTTGGAGAGAAAAGATAGTCGTAGGAATCATTCTTATAAGTTGAAATTGTCTCGGGAAAAGTTGAAGTAGTTTTTGGCATTGTGGTAGCAAATATCTGAAACAAGCTTGCCAAGCCATTTTTCATCCCAAGGCAACTCCCCATTTTCCACATCCTGACCGAAAAGGTTACATAGAATGCGTCTGAAGTATTCATGTCTTGGGAAGGACAGAAAGCTTCTTGAGTCTGTCAGCATTCCAATGAAACAACTGATCAATCCCATGTTAGACAGGGTGTTTATTTGCTTTTCCATGCCGTCTTTTTGATCCAAGTACCACCATCCTGAGCCAAACTGTACTTTTCCTTTCACCGAACCGTCGTTGAAATTGCCGATCATGGTAGCAAAGACTTCGTTGTCTCGAGGATTTAGATTGTAGATTATTGTCTGCGAAAGCTGATCTGTGTAATCCAGTTCATTAAGGAATTTGGATAAAGCTACTGCCTGATTGAAATCACCGATAGAGTCAAAGCCTGTATCCGGGCCAAGTACAGAAAGCATTCGGGTATTTGTATTTCTTAGTGCTCCCAAATGAAACTGCTGCACCCATCCTTTGGAGTGATAAAGCTTACAAAGTTTCTTAAGCACTTTGAATTTGAAATATTCGATTTCTTCGGTATTGGGGACATTTCCTCGAAGGACTTTTTGCAAAATACCATCTGCAGAGAGTCTGGAGTCTGTCGAGTAATAGAGATTTTCCAATCCATGATCCGACAGTCTGCAACCTCGAGAGTGAAAGTATTCTATTCGATTGGCAAGTGCTTCTATCAGGGAATCAAATGAGTTGATTTCGATACCTGCCACGGCACCTAGTTTTTCAAGGTATGATTTGAAAGCAGTTGGATTTTCGATTGCAAAAGACTTATCCGGTCTGAATGCAGGATACATTCCCACCTGTTGATTTTGGCTTAAGTAAGCTGTATGATGCTCGAGAGCATCTACAGGATCATCGGTGGTGCAGACTACTTCTACATTCATTTTTTCCAAAAGACCACGAGCTCTATAGTTTTCTTCTTGTAGGATATCAGTGGTTTTTAGAAAAATACTTTTTGAATTTGAAGAGTTCAATAAATCCTCCACACCAAAATACCGGCTAAGTTCCATTTGACTCCAATGGTAAAGAGGATTTCGCATGGTATAAGGTAAGGTATAGGCCCATTTATCAAACTTCTCTTGGTCTGAAGCATTACCAGTAATAAAGCGCTCATTGACACCTAAGGTGCGCATCGCTCTCCATTTGTAGTGGTCTCCTGCTAGCCAGATTTTGCTGATGTTTTCAAACTTTCTGTTTTGTGCAATTTCTACTGGGGGGAGGTGATTGTGGTAATCTATGATAGGAAGGTGCTTGGCGTAATCGTGATAAAGGATTTTTGCAAAGTCATTCTTTAGCAAAAAGTCCTCTGAGAGAAAGGTCTTTTGGGTTTGTTCAGTGATCATATTCCTAGATTGAGTGACAGCAGATATAGGTTACAAGTTTAAATTTATTCTTTATGTCCGGGTATTGATTTTTAAAATACGGAAACGATTGCAACCATAAATTTTCAAGGAATTGAAAAACAATTTTGATTTAGCTAAAAAAAATATGCATCTTTTTAAGACAATTAACCCAAAACAATCATGAGTACTGGAGTAAACCTAAAAGAATTGGCTGCAGAGCTAAAACTTTCACCTTCTACTGTGTCTCGAGCGTTGAATGACAGCTATGAGATCAGTGAGGCTACCAAAAAGAAGGTGATCAGTATGGCTGAAAAGCTCAACTACCAGCCTAATCCTTTTGCCAGAAGTCTTAGGGAAAATAAAAGCAAAACCATAGCAGTGGTGATCCCTGAGCGAATTAGTAGTTTTTTCTCTAAAGTTGTCGATGGGATAGAAGAAATCACGCAGCAATACGGCTATCACTTATTGGTTTACAGCACTCATGAGGATGTAGATCGGGAGAAAAAAATTGTAAATCTTTTATTAAATGGTCGGGCGGATGCCATTATCCTTTCGGTTTCGAGTCAAACAAGTGATATTTCACATTTGACCAGATTGCACGAAAGAGGGTTTCCTTTGGTATTTTTTGACAGGATTTGTGCAGATATTCCTACCACAAAATTTATTACTAATGACTACGAAAGTGGATTTGAGGGCACCAAGCATCTCATTCAGCAAGGCTGTCGAAAAATAGCCTTTTTGATGCTTTCCAAGGAGCTTTCGATTACAAAAGACAGGTATAGAGGCTATCTAGATGCATTGAAACAAGCAGGTCTGTCGCCCGAGCCTCAACTTAACATCACTTGCTGTCAGGAAGAGGAGCAGAACATTGAGGCAATTAGACAGCTGTTAATGTCTCCTAATCGTCCTGATGGAATTTTATCTTCTGTAGAAAAGCTCGCTCTTGCAACCTATCATGCTGTAAAGCGTACTGACTTAAGAATACCGCATGATTTGAAAATTATCAGTTTCTTTTCTAATCTCAGTATAGCCAGTTTGCTTCATCCTTCGTTGACTACGATTACACAACCGGCATTTTCGATTGGAGAAGAGTGCGCCAAACTGTTGATGAAAAAATTGACCAAGCCAAGACAACCTGACTTGCCCAATCAGATCATAACCATTCCGTCAAAAATTACAATCAGATCCTCAACGATCGTCACATAACTTGTTATTGGTTTTTTTAATTATGAAAAAGGCCCTGAGATTTCAGGGCCTCTTCTTTTACAATTACCTACTTAATGGGTTGAATTTCTCAATATATCCTAACTAAGTGATTGTTTCAGGAGGGGTAAAATCAAATTTGAAAAATAATTTGATGGGGATTTGAAAAAAATGTCGATCAAAAAAAAGGTCCTGAAAATCTTCAGAACCTTTTTAGTACTATTTTTTGATCTTTAATAACCTGGATTCTGAGGGAATCCAGCGGGTCCTCCTTCAGCGCGGTCTATTTGGTTTTGAGGAATAGGTCTCAACGCATGAAAGTCCTTGATATTTGGAGCTCCCTGTGGATTGAATCTTCTCACTCGTTCTACTAGATTACCCCAACGTTTTAAATCCAACCAACGCGTTTGTTCACCCATTAATTCTCTGGCTCTTTCTTCCATCAGGAAGTCGAAAGTAAATTGGGCAGGTGTAATTTCCATGGCAGCTTCTCTTCCAGGGAATGCAGCACGTCTTCTGACAGCATTGATTGTTGTAGTAGCTTCAGCAAGTTTGCCTTGACGGAATTGTGATTCTGCAAGTAGAAGGTAGGTGTCAGCTAATCTCATGGCGATGTAATCACGTCCACCTTCAAACTGCGTCAAATCTGCTCTTCCTGGATCCATATGTTTTACCAATGCAGGGAAGAGGTTTTCCCTGTACATGCTTGGCGTAAGAACCTGATACTTTTTAGTAGCTCGCTCTGCAAGTGGCATCTCAAAACCTGGAAGGAATATAGCTGTGTCTCCCAAAGCAAAAGTTACAGTTGGCTTACTTCTATCAAATGCGGTATTGAATGTGCCTGGTCTGTTGGAGCGATAGGTGTCTCTAAAGGACTTTTTGTATCGACTATCGTTGGTACGATCGCCAAAGACTGTTTCCAATGCATAGGTGGTTGGCATGTATCTTCTGAAAGGTCTGCCGTTTTCTGTATCCCGACGCATACCGGCCTGTGTATCGTACTCCATTAAGAAGAATACGTGGGCGTTATTACCGCCACCATTAGTCAGCTGGCTTCTGGTATATTGTATAGACCATATCACCTCATCGTTGATTTCATTGCCAAACGCATGGACAGAGGCAAAGTCAGGAAGTAGCCTAAAACCATAATTGGCAATCACATTTTTGAACAAGGGCTCAGCTTTAGCATAGTCATCTGAAGCCTTAGCAGACGAAGTGCCTTTGGTCACATACACTCGACCAAGTAGGTGCTCAGCTGCTCCTCTTGTAGCTCTTCCATATTGAGTGGATGCTTTTCTTGCTTCCAATGCTGGGATTGCTTCAGTCAGATCTTTTATGATTGAAGCATATACTTCAGATTCGGGATTTCGCTTTACTACTTTGGTTGGGACTTTGGTTTCCTCAAGTCTTAATTCAACTGGGCCAAATAGCTGGACCAAGATGAAATAATGATGTGCCCGAATAAATTTTGCTTCTGCGATACGCTGAGCTTTTACCGCGTCGGTTACACCTGTAATGTTTGGTGCTCGTTCAATCACAGCATTGCAAGTGTTGATACCTCTATAGAATTCATCCCACAATTCTCTTACATGACCGTTTTGAGAGTCAAATTCTGTGGTATAGGTGTTCATGAATTTCCATGAACCGTCGGATCCGTTGGTATATACGTCTGTACCAAATTCTGTGAAGTTGTTTCCTCTTTCAGTACCATACCAAGCCCTCATCGTGCTATATGCGGCACTCACTGCGTCATCTAGGCCCTTGGGAGTATTTAAGTATTCTGAACCAATTTGAGAAATTACATCCTCTTGAAGAGCATCTTGGCAAGATTGGGTAAACGTTAAGCCCAATACCAATGAACCTGATAACAGGAGGTTTTTAAATTGATTTTTAATAGTCAGATTTTTCATTGTCGTCATGCTTAGGATTAAAATTTAGCATTGATACCAAAGGTGTATTGAACTACAGGAGGGGCAATGTTTGCGTTAATTACTCCACCCTCTACGCCTTGTTCACCGTCGATAAAGGTTTCAGGATCTATCCCTTTGTGTACCTTTCTATATTCGGAAAAGATAAATGGATTTTGAATACTAGAGTAAAGTCTTAAGCTTGTCAATCCAATCTTCTTTGCAATGTTGTCATTGAAGTTATATCCAAAATTGATGTTTCTAACCTTGATGAATGTTCCGTCGAAGTATGACATTGAGGTTCTATACTTTGGAAATTCTTGGTTTTGATTTGGTCTTGGATACAAATTGGTTGGATTGTTTGGTGTCCAGTAATCAACAGCCAGGTTGTTGTATCTTCCAAAAAGCAAGTTGAAGTTATCATGGAAAGCTGATCTGATCATCGAACCGAATCTTCCGAAAAGGAAGAATGAAACGTCAAATCCTTTGTAAGCGAAGCGATTGGTCATACCTATAGAGAAATCAGGTACGGCAGATCCAAGAACTACTCGGTCTAACGAGTTGATACGGTTGTCTCCGTTTGTATCCTGAACTTTGATCTCACCTACTCTGTCACCAAAACTTGCAGCCAAGTCTCTTTCAGCAGTCTGCCAAATACCGATTTTCTTCAAGTCGAAGAAGACTGTCAAAGGCTGTCCGATGAATCGTCCTGCGGCAATGTCATCACCGTTTGGAAGAGAAATGATTTCTTCTCTGTTTCTTGTGAAAATCATATCTGTCGACCAGCTGAATTCACCTCTTTCGATATTCAAAGTAGAGAGTGAAAGTTCAATACCTCTATTCTGCGTTTCGCCGATGTTTGTGGTAAATCCACCAAAACCAGTAGAGTTTGGAAGAGGCTGAGGGGCCAAGAGGTCAGATGTATTGGTTACGTAGTATTCAATAGAACCAAATACTCTGTTTTTAAAGATCGAAAAGTCAAAACCTGTATTAAAGGTGGTTGAAGTTTCCCATCTTAAATCCGGGTTGCCAATGGAGTTTGGTCTATATCCAAAGGCTGCGGTGTTTTCCCATGCATAAGCCGTTCTTGCCAAAAGCGCTTGTGTTTGATAAGGAGTAATTGCCTGGTTACCAATCGAACCATAGCTCACTCTAAATTTCAATTGGTCTACAAAAGAAGAGTTTTTCAAAAATTCCTCTTGATGCAAATTCCAACCAAAAGCTGCTGATGGGAAGAAGCCAAATCTGTTATTTGCACCAAATCTTGAGCTACCGTCAGCTCTTACAGAAGCTGTTAATAGATATTTGCCTTTGTAGTCATAATTCACGCGACCCATGTAAGAAAGCAAAGCCCATTCCACCAAGTTGGTGTTAGCACCTGTGATCTGTGAAGCATCTCCCAATCTATGGTATAGCTGAGAAGGTGCAGGAATACCCAATACACTGATGGTGGACTGCTCGAATCGATCTTGCTGGAAAGACTGTAAGGCAGTGAAATTGAAGTTGTGCACCGAATTGAATGTCTTGCTGTAGTTCAGGATGTTTTCCAACGTGTAATTGAACTGGAATCTATCGTCAACACTTCCTGTTGCATCACCACCTCGTCGGTCATTGGTCTGTGAACCAGTGAATCTACCGCTTCTTCGGACAGTGTAATCAGGACCAAAGTTAACTCGGTAGGTCAAGCCTTTCGCAATTTCCCAATTCACATACAAGCTGTTGAAAATTCTGGTACGGAAGGTCTCATCTACAATAGCCCCTGGTACTACTTCAGCAAAAGGGTTAGTTCTCAAGCCGTCAGAAGTAGGTTGGAAAATGATGTTTCCATTTTCATCGAAAGGCTTTCCAAGTGGGTTTTCCTGGAGTGCACCTCCTATTGGGTTAAAGTTTTCACCGTTTCTTTCACTCATTGTAAATAGCGTGGAAGTTCCGATGCTGATTCTTTTGGTAATCTTATGATCCAAGTTGATTCGGAATGTATATCTGGAAAAATCTTGGTTTTTAATCACACCTACGTCTTTAAAATAGTTTCCCGAAACAAAGAATGTGGTTTTGTCATTTCCTCCTGATACTCCTATTTGATGACTTTGTATATTTCCTTGACGCATCAGACCAGCTACATAATCGGTGCTTCTGCCGAGGGCAATGCTTTCCAATTCTACTGGTTCAAAGATTCTTTTGTCTGCTTCCTCAGTTGCTGGACCTTCGGGATAGTTTCCTACTGCCCGTCTTGATTCTCTCTTAAATTCTGCGAAAGCAGGACCGTCAAATACTTCAATTCTTCCGAGCTCATTGGCTACACCGTAATAAGAATCAAGTGAAACAACAGTTTTTCCAGAACCTCCACGTTTGGTTGTGATCAATACAACCCCGTTGGAACCTCTAGAACCGTAGATAGCGGTTGCGGAGGCATCTTTCAATACTTCCATAGAAGTGATATCCTGTGGATTGATATCCTCCAACCCACCTACAGTAGGAATACCGTCAATTACATAAAGAGGTTCGTTGGATGCGTTGAACGAGCGACGACCACGGATACGAACTTGCGGTGCAGAACCCGGCTTAGATCCTGGCTGAACTACGTCAACACCGGCAGCACGACCTTGAAGGGCCTGACGGGCATCTGTAATTGGAAGCTCTTGGATTTCTTTGTTGCCTACTGAAGATATCGCACCGGTCAGCTGACTTTTCTTTTGGGTACCGTAACCGACTACTACGACTTCTTCCAAGTTGGCGACGTCAGGATTGAGGGTAATATCTATTTTGGTTCTGCTTCCTACAGTTTCCTCGGTGTTTGTATACCCGATAAATGAGAAAACTAATACTCCGTTTGAAGGAGCGGCGATGGAGTATTTTCCATCCAAATCGGTCGTGGTGCCACGTGTGGTACCTTTGAGGAGAATCGAGACACCCGGAAGGGGCACACCCGTTTCATCCAAAACGGTCCCATTCACTTGCACATCTTGCGCTTGCACAAATCCTGCGCTAAGCATCAGCATCAACACCACCGAGTAGTAAGTGTAAATCTTTTTACGCATAGTAATTAGGGGTTATTGTTATAGATAAATTGGTTGCTTGATTGAAAAAGCCGATTCGTTGACAAATGGACAAAAACCGAACTTTTCGATATTAAAAGGTAGATAGAAGGAAATGTATCATCAAATTATCAAGCCTCGTAATTACGGAATCGATTGCGATGCATTCTTTGGGCAAGTGGGTTTTTTATTGTGATTGATAAGTTTTCACCCAGCTATAGTTTAAATTTCTATGTAGCGCTCGCTAACATTTTCATTTAAAATGTTCCAAATCCTTTTGTAAGAAAATTAATCATAAGCAATATTTATATATTATATAAAAATCTTGCACCTATTTAGAAATTATGTTTAATAGGAAACCCTAATTGATTTTTTCATCCAGTGATTAATAGAAAATCACCCGACCTTGGGTCAAGGCCGGGTGAGTGCAAAAATTAGAACCAATCAAACAGATTGCCAGGTAAGCGTTTTTTAAACTTTTGGAGGTTCCCAGCCTTTTTCATATTCTCTCGACCAGAGGGCCATTGCTTTTGGCGAGTTGGTGATATGACCATTCTTAGGGTCGCAAATGAGGCTTTCTCCTGTTCTGCTGCTGATATTGGCCAAATGGCAGAGTAGGGTAGAGACTGCACCTTCCTCAATGTTGGAGTTTTGCTTTTCGATTCCCCTGACAGCATTGAAGAAATTGACCACATGGGTAGTACTCATATCGCCTCCACCACCGAGCACGGTTCCTCCTTCGTTGTTGCTGGCTAGGTTTGATTTTACTTCCTTGCCTGTTCGGTCAAACTGCTTATAGCCACCCCGATCGACATACACAGAGCCTTCTGTTCCATAGATGATCGTTCCTCTGTCCGAACCGTAAGTTTTGTAGTTGTTTCGGCTTTTGCCTTCCCATTGAATGATACCACCGTTGGCGAATTTGAATGTGGCATCCATCGTATCATACATCGTCCAACCGTCCTCAGGGTAGTGCATTTTGCCCGAAACCACACTCACTTCAGAAGGATAATCCACTTGAAGGGCCCAGCGAGCCACGTCCAGTTCATGGGTAGCATTATTTCCGGTCTCAGCCGTGCCATAATCCCAACCGTACCAATGCCAATTGTAATCCCAAGTGTCATGCATGTAGGGTTTGCGAGGTGCAGGTCCTTGGAAAAGATCCCAATCTAAACCTGAGGGTGGTGCCTGCTGAATCGGATTTGGAACAGCGCCCCGATTATTGGAGTAAAAGGCTTTGGCCATGTAGACCTTTCCAATTGCTCCATTATGAATTGCGGAAATGATTTCGCGACTTTCAGGTGCAGATCGCTGCTGATTCCCCATTTGTACTACTTTGCCATACTTCTTTTGAAGTGCAATAAGCAATTCTCCTTCCCGTGGATTATGCGAACACGGCTTTTCCACATACACATGCTTCCCTCGATCCAAGGCAAGCCAAGTACCCGGCGCATGCCAGTGGTCTGGTGTAGCATTGATTAGGACATCGAGCTCTTTGTCATCTAAAACTTTGAATATATTCTGCTCCTGCTTCGGATTGTAGTCAATCCACTTTTCAAAGTTTTTTGCAGCCTTTGGCATTTGAGACTGCATCGCGTCACATAGATAGAGTAGGTTGACGTTGCTGGATTTGAGGCCAATGGGCTCATAGAATGCCCCCAATCTTCTTCCCAATCCGGCTATAGCTACATTGAGTCTGTCATTTGCACCCAAAATTTTGGCATAGGATTTTGGAGAAAAACCCACTGCTCCCAGTGCGGATAGTCCAAGTGTGGCAGCTGCACTCTTCTTGATAAATTCTCTTCTGTTGGATTTGTTCATGATTCAAGGAATTTCACTTCCGAATTATTTCAATGGCTTGATTTTGATGTTTTTATAGCTCACTTCATCGCCATGATCCTGAAGTAGGATTCGGCCTTCTTTAGCTTCACCAAAGTTTTCCCAAACCTTATACTTACTGATGGCTACCAAATCTCTGTATTCTTTGGAGCCTCTGACGTATTCCACGACTTTGACCCCATTAATGTAATGCTCGACTCTGTTGTCCGGATAGACTACCACTCTGCCTTGGTTCCATTCTCCAGGTTTTCTTACAAATCTTGGCTGCTTGTTGGCTTTGATCAGGTCATAAAGTGAGGCTAAAGTTCTATTGCCGTCGATACCTTGCTTTGCATCAGGATGCTTAGCATCGTCCAGAATCTGATATTCAAGGCCAATTGCCGAACCTTTATTGCCTTCTGAAAGAGTTACAAAATACTTTACTCCACTGTTGGCACCTTCGGTGATTTTGAAATCAAAAGCAAGATCAAACGCGCTGTACATCTCAGTAGTCACGATGTCACCAAAGGAATTGGATTCAGAACCGTCGGATTTTTGGATAGTTAAAATGCCATCGTTGATGTTCCAGCCTTTTTCAGGGAAGGTGTTTTTGTAAGCGCCAACCCAACCATTGCTTGTTTTTCCGTCGAAAAGCAACTTCCAACCGTTTTTCTTTTCCAAGTCGGTCAGCTCGTTTTTGAGTGTACTCACTACAAATACGTCACCTTTGAAGGGGATTGGCTTCAGATTCTCGGTTTGGATTCTCACGTTCCTGAAGTAGGTCTTTCTTCCTTCATCTTCTTTCTTCTGAATGCTGTGTACCTGAAGACCGATAAATCCTTTGGCATCCATGTCGTCTACGAAATAGGCTACTTCCTGACCGTTGACCCAAGTTTTGATGGTGTTGCCGATAGCTTCGATTCGGTAGGTATTCCATTCGCCCATTTTAAAAGCAGATTTGGCAGCTGGGTTTAGATCAAGCGTGTAAAACCAACCTCTTCGAGCTTCATCGTAGATACCTCCTGACCATGCTCTTGGAGTAGGGTCAGCTTCGATCTGATAGCCAAAAACCAATCCTTCACCATTGCGTGCAGCAGGATCAAACTGTCCCCTAGCCATGATGCCGCTATTGGAAGAGATATGGTTGATTTTCAGATCGACTTCAAGAATAAAATCAGTATACATTTCCTCACTGACAAGGAAGGTATTACCTGTACCATGAACTGCGGTACCTTCAATGACTCCATCTTTTACTTCAAAGGTAGCTTTACCAGCAATGGCTTTCCAGCCACTTAGGTCCTTGCCATTAAAGAGGTTTTTCCAATTTCCGTTTTGAGCTTGTACCGTAAGAGTAAACAGGGTCAAAAAGGAAAGATAGGCTATTCTGATTTTCATGGGTGTTTGTTTTTTGAATTAACTAAAATTGGCCAAATCGGCTGGTCAGGACAATAAACCACTGTCCCAATCTACGAAAACGATTGCGAGTTTTGCATACGAAAACTGGATGGACGGTCATCTATTTTAGATTGAATCGGAGTTTCAGCGATCCGTTTACTACTTTTGCGCATGCTTGATTTCAACCAAAAAGGAAAAGTATTCATTACCTGCAAGGACCGTTCGGTCATGTATCTTGAGCAGGAAGTTCGAGAATTAGGATTTGTACCCAAGGAAATCACCCGTACAGGCTTGGAGATAGTCGCCTCCTTAGAGGATTGCATGGATCTCAATCTGCACCTCCGAACAGCTTCCCATGTGCTTTACGAGATCAAATCTTTTTACCTTCGAGGGGCAGAGGATATATATCGACGGTTCAAGGCCATTCCTTGGGAAGAATACCTTGATGTGGATGGTTATTTTTCAGTGAATTCGGTGGTGGAGAATGAATCGGTTACCACGCCGCTGATCGTCAATGTGAAGGTGAAAGATGCGATAGTGGATCGTTTTCGAGAGTTGAAAGGTAGAAGACCGGATTCGGGTTCTGATTTTATCGGCATGGTTTTTCAAGTTTTTTGGAAAGAAACTCAAGCTTCTGTTTACATCAATACCTCAGGTGAAACACTAGCCAAGCATGGGTATAGAAAAATCCCGGGTAAAGCACCGATGATGGAAGCACTTGCAGCTGCGACAATTTATGCGACCGAGTGGAACACTAGAGTACCCTTTGTCAACCCTATGTGCGGTTCGGGCACCTTGGCGATAGAGGCAGCTTTGATGGCGTCTAAGCGCTATCCGGGATTGTATCGAACTGACTATGCCTTTCAGCATATCATTGGCTACGATCCGCAGGCTTTTTTGGCTAAAAAGAAAAAGCTGGAAAGTAAAGTGATTCATGATCCGGGAGTCAGTATCATCGCTTCGGACATTTCTCTTCAGGCCATTTCTTTTGCTCAGGAAAATGCAGCCTATGCAGGAGTGGAGCATATGATTGATTTTCAGGTGTGTGATTTTGCTGAAACGGAAATTCCTGAAAGACCTCGAGGTGTGATCATGTTCAACCCCGAATACGGGGAAAGATTGGGGGAAAACGATGAACTCGAAGTGACCTACAAGCGGATGGGGGATTTTATGAAGCAGAAGTGCGCCGGATACCGGGGCTATATTTTTACCGGAAATCTGGAACTCGCCAAAAAAGTAGGACTAAAAGCCAGTCGTAGAATTGAATTTTGGAACGGTACAATCGACTGTCGCCTGCTGAAGTATGAGATGTACGAGGGGAAGAGGGAGTAGGCAGTTAAGAAATTCAGAAGACTAAAGGCAGAAAGCTGAAAAAGTGCTTAGTATATGATAAGTACTTTTTGGGCTGAAAAAGCTTATTCTGTATATCCGCCTTCATACCAGTAGCCAAACAAAATGATGTTTTAAGATCACTCGGAACAGCTGTGGACTGTTGACTGTCGTCTGTGGACAATTATCCGCAACTTTAAATTCAAATTTTCACCCACTGACATCATTGCGGATAATGTTAAAACTTATTTCATTCCAACCAAGCGGAAAGGCAGCATGAAGAGATTTCTAACCAAGTCAAAGCTAAGGTCAATCGCAAAGCCAAGGATTCTGAATGGGAGTAAGAGCAGCCATACAAAAGGGTAGAGGATTAATGCTACGATAGCCAATGGCCAGCAAACAATAAAAAGGAAAATCCAGAGCAGGAAGGTGAACATGGGGGTTGATTTTGGTTTCTTCTAGTCAAATAGCATTCCAAGTCAATTAATCAGAGTTTTTTCCGAATTGAGTTGGTTTTGGAATTGTAGGTGTTTTGAAATCGGACAGTTTTCTGCGGACAGTTTTTTGTTAAGGGTTAGAAAGAACCAAGACTCGAATAAACGTCTTTCATTTATTTGTATAGAATTTGATATGAGGGTGGTAATGCTTGGAATTAGTTTATATTCGAGTGTTAAGTAATCATTTACAAACACTGATTTTCATGCGCCTAGTTCTTTTGTTGTTATTTTCCTTGGGCTATGGAATCACTTTTTCCCAAACAATAACCGGTACAGTGCGAGAAAAAGGCTCGGGTTTGCCGCTTCCGTTTGCCAATGTGTTTGTCAATAATACGACCATAGGATCTTCAACTGATGCAGAAGGCCGGTTTCGGATCAGTGGTAATTTTTCAAATGAGATTGAGTTGGTTGCCTCTTTTGTAGGCTACACGACGGAGGTGAAAATGATTTCCCTTCGAAACAAAAAGGAACTTCAAGTCGACTTTGAATTAGCATTCAACGAGGGTAATCTTACCGAGATCGAGCTCAAAGCCAAGCGGGATAAGTCCTGGGAGCGTGAATTACGCCGATTCAAGGAAGTTTTTTTGGCTTTGCCGGACGATCCCTACAGATCCCAAATCGAACTAGAGAATCCCTGGGTGGTGGAATTTGAAAAAGCCAAACCTGAAAAAGGTCCGAATTACCTTCAAGCTTCTGCGCAAGAGCCTTTGAAAATTACAAACAAGGCTTTGGGATATAGGATTGATTATTACCTCCAGGATTTTCGGGTATTGCGAAATGGGTCACGATTTTATGGGCAGGTTTTTTATTCCCCCATAGATTCTTCGGACGAAAAAGAGATCAATAAATGGGAGGAGGCGAGAGAATCCAATTTTCACAGCTCTCTCCGTCATTTGAATCAAATTCTTCTCTTGAATAGTTCTGATTCAGTTTTTTTCAAAGTTTACCATGCTTTGCCTGAACAGATGGATCGGCGACGAACCAATGATTTTCAGGAAGAACTGAATGAATCAATCGTGTTGGTTTCCAAAGACTCTATCCTGAAAAGGCCCTTGGGAGACGGGAATTTTCGAATTTTTCTACCGGGTAGGATGGAAATTCACCACTTAGACAAGCCTTGGCGAAATGACTATTACACCAACATTTATCACGCGATCAGTTGGATTCAAGCGCCGGATGGCTACTACGATGTGGATCGAAAAGGTGTACTGCTCAATCCCACGCAACTGGTGCTTTCCGGTTATTTGGGTAGACAGCGAATGGCCAGGATTCTACCGCTTGATTTTGAGCCGGAAGGGAATTTTGTAAAAGAGGAAGTGCAACAGGAGGTGAAGACGAGTCTTGCCATCCGCATGAATCGGCTCCGGGAAAAAGTCTGGTTGACTACAAACAAACCGTATTTCTATCCGGGAGAAACTGCCTGGATCGGCGGCCGCATGCTGTATCAGGAACCGACCATGGTAGATTCTCTCAGCCGGGTGCTCTACGTGGACTTGATCAATTCCAAGTCGGAAGTCATTCATTCGGCGACATTTCCGATTGAGCAGGGGAAAATTTCAGGAGGATTAGCTTTGTCAGCGGATTTAGCTCCGGGTGATTATGCACTGCGAGGGTACACCCATTGGAATCAGAATTTTGGGAAGCTCGATCAGTTTGTAGCACCGTTTCTGGTAATGGAGCCAGGGTTTCAGCCCAAAGTAGAAGCTGTCGAATCAGAATCCGTACAGGGAGAGATCACCGTAAAGCCTGAGTTTTCGCTTAGCGATTCGCTGAGCTACCGGGTGATGGATTTGAAGCTGGAGTTTTTGGATGAGTTTCAAAATCCGATTGACGGAGAATTTATTCTATCCCTGACCGATGGGGAAACAGTGGTGGAATTAGTCCAAGCCAATTCTCTGGAAGAGGAGTTGAATTGGCTGGACAAAAAACTTTCGGATGACTTTGACTCACCGCTTTCTTATCCAATCGAGTACGGGATTTCCGTTCAGGGTAAGTTTACCGCGGACAACAAACGACGACCTGCAATCAACCCGATCACGGTGGTCCGTGGAGATTTGGAAGATTTTGGTCAGGTGATGACAGATTCATTGGGTAATTTTTGGGCAACTGGATTGTTTTACAAAGACACTGCACAGATTGCTATAGCGGCGATGGACGAAAAGAGAAGGCCTTATGGTTCGGTGCAGCTTTTGCCACTCAATCGTCCAAGTGTATCCAATAATCATCCGAAGTATTCTTATTCCAAAGAACCCATTCGGGAGGAAAACAAAAGCCTAGACATATCGGGAGATTACATTTTGCTGGAGGAGTTTGTGAAAGAAGAAGCGAAGGAAAGGGAAACCATGGCTAAGCGGAATTATGGTTACGGTGAACCTACTCAGGAGGTAAGTGGAGATATTCTAGAAAAGGAAACTATGGGACAAATCTTGGGCCGTTTCGGATTTAATTTGAATACGCTGAAATTCAGAAATTACAACTACGGAGAAAGAACAGGTACACCCTTGCTAATCATAGATGGATCTTCTATGCCTTACATGGACCCAATCGAGTTTAGGATTACCGTGCTTGGTTTTGAACCTTCCCAACTTGAATCCATCAAAGTCTATTCTGACAATATTGGAAAATCTATTTTCGGAATGGCCGGTTACGCAGGTGTAATCATGATAGAGACTAAAAAAGGCTTTAGAACAGGGCCTAAATCCGATAGAAAGTTCAATTCGGAAGGATTTCAAATCTTCCCTGTTATAGGATTTACAGAGTATACCGAATTCCCAAAAAACCCGCCTTCGGACCAATTCCTAAAGAGAAAACCTACTGTTTATTGGGAGCCGAATGCCGAAACAACAGATGGGCTATTTAAAACCAAGGTCAAAGTGCCTTATGGGGTGAAATCGATCCAAATCCGCGTAGAAGGCAGAACGTTGGATGGAGAGGCTTTTTCAAAAATTCTAAAAGTGGAGTTCTAGGCTTCATTTTGATAGATCACCTTTCCCTCTCGCTGAAAACGCACCAAGCGGAAATGTTTTTGCCTAAATCAAAAATAGTACATCAAAAAAGATTTGATGGTCCTTCGGGATAGCTCTGAGAGTAAGTGGGGTAAATGCCACTTTATGAATCAAAAGGCATCCGCTTTTGCCGTTTGATAAAACGCAGAAACCATTTCGGATTCTTTTTCATTTTTTCCAAAAACCAAACCACTTCAAAATTGCTTCAAGCTTTGAGTCGATTTTACACCTCAATTCAATTCTTCTTTTTTGATTACCCGATTTTGCCATGATGAAAATCCTGCTCGTGGAGGACAATCCTGAGCTCACCCAAAACATTCTCCAATACCTGACTCAGGAAGGAATCCTTTGCGAGACAGCGACGACCTGCTACGAGGCAGAGGACAGACTTCTGGCTTTTGCCTACGACTGTGTCCTACTTGACCTCATGCTTCCGGATGGCAATGGATTGGATCTCCTTCAGCTTATCAAAAGCCAGGGAATGAAAACCAGCGTCCTCATCATCTCTGCCAAAGACGCACTGGATGACCGGTTGAGGGGTTTGGACCTGGGGGCGGACGATTACTTGCCCAAGCCTTTTCACCTGGCAGAGCTACTGGCACGGCTGAGAGCCATCTACCGCAGAAGCAAGCTGGAAGGCTCGGATGAGCTTCGCTTTGGAGAAATCCTCATCCGCATCCAAAGTCTCGAGGCTTTTGTTCACGACAAGGCACTCGATCTGACCAAAAAGGAATTTGACCTGCTGGTCTTTCTGATGGTGAACAAAAACAAAGTTCTCAGCAAGCAATCCATCGCGACGCACCTTTGGGGCGACTACACCGACGACTTGGCAAACTTTGACTTTGTCTACCAACACATCAAAAACCTTCGGAAAAAAATCTGCGCTGCCGGTGGCAAAGACTACCTGAGCACGGTCTATGGCTTGGGCTACAAATTTGACGAAAACGCCTCATGAGACTGCTCAACCTACTTACCGCCATCTACCTCTTGCTGACCTTGGGCGCTTTGGTGCTGGGAGGTTTTTTTATTTACCTCAAGCTCGAATCAGAGATCGAATTTGAAGTTGGCAATGAACTCAAGGATCAGATCGATGCCTACGCCGCCAGGATTCAGTCCGGTGTGGATCCCAAGGACTTGGAAAACGAAAAGCTCGAAATCCAAAACCTGCCTTTTCACTTCGACGAAGAGGAGCTCGTCATTCGCGATACGATGGCCTACCATGAGCCAGTAAACCGAATCGAAAAACAGCTGAAGGCAAGTAAATCACTCAAAATCAACGGAAAACACTACCGAATCTCCTACTTCAATTTGGTCATTGAGGCAGACGACATCATGGAGACGGTAGTTTACATCATGCTCTTGGTGCTGTTGGTCCAGCTGCTGGTGATCGGGTTTTTCTTCCGCCGGATAGCCAACCGCATTCTCCTGCCCTTTCAGAATACCCTCAACCGAATTCAGTCTTTTTCCTTCCAAAAAGATGAGCCACTGAGTTTTGAAAAAAGTAAAATTCGGGAGTTTAATCAGCTCAATAGCTTTTTGGAGCGGATGTCCATAAAACTCCTCAGGGATTACCGGCAGATCAAGGAGTTTTCGGAAAACATCTCCCACGAAATCCAAACTCCATCAGCTGTGGTCCGCGGAAAGTTGGAGCACCTCATGAATCAGGAAATCACTGAAGAACAGGCGCACTTGATTCATTCGGCCTACCAGAGCAACGAGAAAATCCAACGCATCGTCAAGTCCCTCAGCCTGCTGGCAAAGCTGGAAAACGAAGAGTTTGAAGCACCCGTACCCATTAAGCTCGACCTGCTGATCCGTCGCAACCTGGAGCACCTGCATGAACTCATGCAGCTCAGACAGATTCGTCTCGAAATTGACCTCAAGTCCGACTACAGCGTGCCGATGCATCCCTACATCGCCGAGGTCATGGTCACCAACCTCCTGAGCAATGCCATCAAGCACAATCAGGAGCGGGGCTGGATCATGGTCCTTCTCCAGAACGACAAACTCGAAATCCTCAACTCGGGGCAGCGCCTATCCAAAAATCCTGAAGACCTCATGGATCGATTCCAAAAAGAATCCTCACACCCCGATTCAGTAGGCCTCGGACTGGCTATCGTTCATCAGATCTGCAAAACTTATGGTTTTCAGTTCAGTTATTCCCACAAGGATCAAGTTCATCACACGGCAGTAAGCTTTCGTTAAGACTTCAATTTTGATACAGAATCTTAGGCTACACTTGTCTTAGAAATTACCAAAACCTATCAGACCATGACCCGTGCCGTTAGATTCGTGCTTTTAATGAGTAGCTTTTTTTTGAGTGTTCAGGCTTATTCCCAAGACCAGACCCTGATGGGAAAGCTGATCGACCGGGAGACGAAGTCCCCCATCGAATTTGCCCAAGTGGCCATTTTTACCACTGATTCCAGCAATCCGGTCACGTACTCGGACACGGATGAGACTGGAACTTTTCGCCTGAAAGTAAAATCAGGATCATACACGCTCAAGGTCTTTTTTATCGGGTATTCTGATTTTTCACTGCCTGATCTCAAGGTTTCAGGATCACAGGATTTGGGGATTTTGGAGCTGATTCCGGATAGTGAAAATCTCCAAGAAGTCGTGGTGGAGACTACCAAGTTGCCAGTCCGAACCAGCATGGAAGGCATCACCATCACTCCGCAAAACAACCTGGCCAATATCGGAGGGACACTTCTCGACATCCTGAGGACTACCCCTTCGATTTCTGTTTCCGATGATGGGACCATCTCCCTCCGGGGCAGCTCAAGCACCAATATTCTGATCAATGGGCGCAACTCCTCTCTGACCCAAAATCTCGATCAGCTACCCGCCAGCGCCGTGGAAGAAGTACGGGTGATCAACAATCCCAATGCCCGTTACGATGCAGAGGCAGAAGGTGGGGTCATCGACATTATCCTGAAAAAAGGTCAGGACCTCGGCACTCATGGAGGACTCGAAGCCACCTACGGAACCCGCAATCGAACCAATCTCGGCGCCCGAATCAATCACCGCAGTGCCAAATGGAATACTTTCGCGGGTTACAATTACCGGGATTGGAAGGAAGTGGGCATCCGCAATTCCACGCGGATTCTCTTTGAGGAGGAAGAAACGCTCACCCAGCAGACCGACAACACCGGACGAAACGCCGGCCACAACCTGAACTATGGGGCAGATTATTACTTTGGGAAAAGTGTGCTCAGCTACGAGGGAGTTTTCCAATCCAGCCTCGACCGGAAGACCAACACGCTTTTCGCAGAACTCACTCGGCCCGGAATCGAAACAGGCAGCTTTGACTACGTGAGGCAAAACAATGAATCCGAGACAGACAAAGGACTGGACAATGCCCTGATTTTTGAGCATTCTTTCAAGGAAAAAGGACATCTGCTCCGAGCTACAGCCAGCCATTCGTACCGTAATCAGTTCAAAACCCAGAACATTTCCATTTTCAACGGAACCCTAGATCCTCAGCCTGAAAACCAAACCGGAAGTGAACGGGCCTTCACCGACGAAACCCGAAACATTTCCATTTTTCAATTGGACTACATCCGTCCGCTCGAATCCGGCAAGCTGGAGCTGGGATTGAAGTCTAACCTCCGCCAGTTTGACAACGACTTCCAATACCAGCGATTGGATGAAAGCACCCAAGAATTTGTCACCGATCCCCGCGTGAGCAATCGATTCATCTATGAAGATCAGATTCATGCCGGATACGGGGTCTATTCCCGTACGGTCAATAAGCTGGAGTTTGCACTGGGACTCCGCGGGGAATACACGAGGGTAGATACTTACCTTCAAAACACCGAGGAGAGAAATAGGCAAAACTACTTCAACCTCTTCCCCAGCGTGCAAGGACTCTACCAGCTGGATGAGGTAAATGCGCTGAAGTTTACCTTCAGCCGAAGAATCGACCGGCCCACGGCATGGCGTCTCAATCCCTTTCCCGACATTACCGACAGCCTCAATGTCCGCAGAGGCAACCCCAACCTTCAGCCCGAACTGATCAATTCCTTCGAAATCGGACACATGGCCAATTTCAAAAAGGCCAGCCTGACCTCCAATCTTTTCTACCGCAAAGTCAACGGAGAGCTTGACTTCATCACCATCGTGGAGGATGGAATCAGTTATTCTCAGCCGGAAAACCTGCTTTCTTCCGAATCCTACGGTCTTGAACTCATCGGCACCGCTGAGGTGAATGACTGGTACTCGCTCAACGGAAGTTTTACCCTGTTTCGCATCGCCGTGGACGGGTCCAATATCTCGGAAGAGTTTACCAATTCGGGTTTTTCCTGGACTGCCAAACTCACCCAAGACTTCAAGCTGCCCAAGGGTTTCAACTTTCAGATCGCGGCCAATTACGACTCTCCTGAGATCGAAGCACAGGGCCGGGATCTTTCCCAATACTTCGTTGACATGACCTTGCAGCGGGGATTTTTGGGAGACAAGGCCAACCTTTCGCTCAGCGTAAGGGATGTCTTTGATACCCTTCGCTTTGCGGGAAATGCCTTTACTAATCGCTTTTCCCAAAAATTTACCAATAAGGAAGAGACCCGAATTATCTTGCTTTCGGCCCGATTCAACTTCTGATAGCCAAAAAAGGTGCATTTCAGCGAGGTGAGTCTTAAGTTTCCTGACCCTTATGGAAGAGAGGAGCTTTATCAGCTTATAAAGTATGAATCCGATTTTGAAGGTTTAATGAAAAAAGAGAAAGTTTTGGCTTCACAGAAATACATTCCATTTGACTACATGGAAAAGCCGATAATAAGGGCAATTAAACAGCTAAACTTGCACGTATTGTGCTTCTGGAAATTCCACCTAATTTTCTAAAAATCTAGTTTTTGTTTATAGCAACAGTAAAAACTTATAGAATACATTTAAAAAAATGCTAAGCAACGACAAGCCAACAAAAGACCAAGATAAAAGTGGGTTTGAATTCCAATCAATCAATATTGTAGCAAATTGCAGATTAAGACGTTTTTTCAAAAATGCTAAAGGTTGAACTCTAGCGTCCTTTTTGGTAGATGATCTTTCCCACCCGCTGAATATGTTCCAATAGGGAATCGTTCTGAATCTGGTGTAAAATTGCAACATCAAAAAAGTAAGGTTGATAGCTATCATCCAAATCATTCCAAAAGGCGAGTTGATCAGAGAGTTTGAGATCTTTTCCCACCAATACCAAATCCACATCGCTACCAGGTCTAAAGTTTCCCTTTGCCCGAGAACCATAGACTATTACCTGTTCGATCAAAGGATACTTACGGGCAAAACTTCTGATTTCTTCCAATTGCTGGTCTTTTAAGCCAAGTTTGCCGGCAAGGATATCAAGTTGAGTATAATGCTTCATTGGTTTTGGCAAAATTCTATAAATGTTAAATTTAATTGTTTGGTTGAAAATTAGGTTTGAAGGTTACTATGAAATGGTCGACCTTAAGAATAGCCCTAGGTGATATGGGATTGAAGAAAAAGCACTAACCCAGAAACGATATTCCCAATAAGGGTAGAGATATCGGGAGTGTTGAGCTTATTTGCTTTAAAAAAAATGTTCGACACCCTTCGGGGTCGCGCCAGGAAAAGATGTTGGTCCATCCGCGGGTTTTGGTTCGCCTTCGCTTACCAATAACCCGCGGATATTGATAAGTTTGACCCTTTCAGGGTCCTTAATCGATTATCCAAGTATTATTATCCATTAGTTTCGCCATCACCCAACTTTTATGATTTCCCCATATAAGGACACAACAAAAAAACCGCGAAAATTTCTCTTCGCGGTTTTCTTTTTTAATTCTCATTTATTTGAGCTCCCCAGTAAGCTTATCGATTTTTTTGCTCAAATCTGAAATCGCCTTGGCGTATCGGGTATCCCATTCTTCCAGTCGAGAGGTGTTTTTGATCGCTACTTCGTATTGGATTCCAGGTAAAATCCAAGAAGCATAGCCTGAGAATGGATCATTGCATACATAAAGTGATTTGTACCATTCTCCGTAGTACATTCCTTTTGGATCGATCCAGCTTTTCTCCAGACTGATTAGACCTTTATTGATTTTCTGGAGGCTTTTCGCGGAAAGGTTTCCGTTGGAAAGTCCACTTTCCAAGGCTTTTTGATAGGCAGAGGAACTGGCTTCTAAGCTTCTCAGAGCAATCTCTACTTGATCAAATCCGGCAAAGTTGGCGTCTATAGTTTTTACATTTTTCACCGCTTGCTCAAAATGCCCTTTTAGATCTTTGGCATAGCGTGGTACATCGTAAGGAATGACCGCGGCATTCGCCTGACGGATTGCCACCAAGCCAAAGAGTTGGGCTACAGCGCCTCCCATTTTAAAACTTGGGTCGGAAAACTTCGAGTAGTAATGAAGGTTGTCATAATTGGAGTGATAGGCAGTCGGACCGCCTGATCCACCACTCAGGGAAGGAATGCCCACATGCATGTAGAACGCAATGTGATCTGATCCACCACCGAGGTTCCCGATTCCAGGTTCTGGATTTTTCCCAGCCCAGATTTCAAATACGGTCTTTGTAGAGTCTGGATAGGTGACTTCTTTGGAGGCATCGATGATGAGTTTTTTCAAAGTAGGAGCTGCTGAGGCACCGAAGTTTCTTCCAGAAACACCTCCGTCAAAATTCATGTAGGAAATGGTTTTTGCACCCAATTCTTTTTTAAGATGCTCCACCCATTCGGTCGAACCGATCACACCTTGCTCTTCCGCATCCCAGTGTCCGATCAAAATGGACCGGGAAGGCTTTTGACCTTTCTTATACAATTCACCTAGAGCTTCTGCAAAAGTCAATAGCATGGCGGTACCTGAGTTAGGATCTGTCGCTCCGAAAGACCAAGCGTCATAGTGGCTACCCATGATGATCCATTCGTCTGGAAAGTCTTTTCCTACAAATGTGCCTACCACATTGTTTGCTCTTATGAAATCAGGCTTTTGATCTACCATCACTCGTACTTTTAGCTCGGTTCCGCCAGTAATTCTGTATTTGAAAGGCAATCCGCCCTGCCAAGCTTCGGGAGCTTCCGAGCCGGTCATGCGGCTTAAGATTTCTTTGGCAGCGCCATATCCAATTGGAGTAACGGGAATGGTATGAAAATCCACATCAGCAGGATCATCCCGCTTAATCTTCTTTGCACCATCCAAAGGAAGGGCAGGTCGGTTGGGCGTCAATGGGTCTCCTGTGAAATCCAAGGTCAACATGGATCCTCGCTGAATAGTGGTTTCATTGAAGAAAGGACCTTTTGGATAAACTTCGCCTCGGGTAAATCCGGAGTCTTTTGGATCGGTGTATACCACCAAACCAATCATTCCGTATTGCTCGGCGTATTTGGCCTTGTAGCCTCGGAAGTTGCCTCCATATCTGGCTACAGCTATTTTTCCTGCCAATGGCACACCCATTTCGGCAAGCTTCATGAAGTCTTCTCTGGTTCCGTAATTGACATAGACTACCTCTGCAGTCACATCTCCGCTACCGGAGAAGGCATTGAAACCAAGGTGAAGTCTAGGGTCTGCAGAAAAAGGATCTTCTGGCAAAGCGCCTTCCTTTTGAGAAAGGGTCATTTGAACGGGAGCGATGAGCTGTAATTCGGATTTGCCTGGGTGATTTGGCAAATAGACATCGTAAGGCCATACTTTGACGTCCATGCCTGCATCCGACATGGTTTTGACCATGTAGTCTTTCACCAGTTCGTTTTCAGGAGTCCCGGCGATGTGTGGATTTTTGGTGAGTTCGGTCAAGTGGACTTTAAATCTGTCGTAGTTGACAGACTTGAGGAAGTCGGCTTCAAATTTCTTTTGTCCCTCCAATTGTGCAGGAAGAAATCCATCCTGCTGGGCAAAAGTTTGAATTGATAGTAGGGAGGCGGCGGTTAGGTAAAGTAATTTTTGCTTCATGGTGCTGATTGTAATAGTTCAAAATTGAAAGATTGTGAAATTGAGATTTGAGGCAATTTGTGAAGAGCAATTTTCCAATCTTCAAATCTTCCAATTTTCAATCAATAGTAAAAAAGCCACAAGAATAATTCTCATGGCTTTTTGAAAGGATTAATTCGATTTCAAACCAGGAGATCTTTCGAGGAATTCCTGATACAATCGGATGTGTCTGTTGGACATCGGGATTCTATAGCCATCGATGAACACATGGATAATTTGGCTTCTCGTCTCAAAAGGATCTCCGGTAGAAACGATCAGGTTGGCTCTTTTACCAGCCTCTACAGAGCCATATTGATCTGAGATGCCAAAGATCTCAGCAGGATTAATGGTCACTGCTTTGAGTGCTTCTTCTTTTCCAAGTCCATAAGCTGCTGCAAATGCCGCATGGAAAGGTAGGTTTCTCACGTTTTCTTCTTCATCTGTCCTCAAAGCAACTTTTACTCCAGCTTTGGCTAGCTTGCCTGCATTGGTGTAGGCTGCATCGTAGCGGTCAGACTGACGGGTAGGAAGTGCTTGTACAGGCCCTGTCACCACGGGAATTCCCGCTTTTGCGATTTCATCGGCTACTCTCCATCCTTCGGCTACTCCAGTAAAGATGACTTTGATATTTTTATCCTTCACCCATTTAATAGCATTCTGAATATCAGATGCCGCGTCTACTTCAATCAAAAGGGGTAGCTCTCCAGCAATTACCTTGGACAATTGCTCCATTTCAGGATAGTAAGAAAGTTCAGCGCCTGACTTTTTGAATTCGAGGTAGCTTTTGGCATTGTCCCAGATATCATTGGCATCCTTCAAGGCTTTTTCAGAGTCTTTTTTGATATCCTCCTCAGACCTGCGGTCAAAACGACCACGACGTCCCGAACTAGGGAACGACATTGCAACAGCTTTGAATCCGCCGTACATCTGATCCGGTGTGTAGCCATTCAAGTTGATTAAAGCTGCTGTACCGGGAAATAATCCTCCGGAAGGAACCGTCAATACCGTAGTCACTCCTGATACTCGGGTTACCCCGATGGCTTCTGAGTTGGGATTGACAGTAGTCAATGCCTGCATGTTTGGAGTTACATTTCCAATTTCAGCGTAATCCACCGTCTCGGGCACGGAGCTTACCTCTACCAAACCGAGGCGGGTACCGCCATCTATCATTCCAGGATAGATAAACATTCCTGTACAATCAATGACTTCCGCGTCATCAGCGGTGATATTGGTTCCTACTTGAGAGATTTTACCATTTTCCAAAAGGACAGAAGCATTGTTCAAGGTTCCTTTGGTTACCGTGACTACTGTGGCATTTTTCAGCAGAAATTTTCCTGTGCGAGGTTTTACAAATTCCCCGTCGATCTGGGCCATTGCCACCACAGGCAGTAGGGCAATCAGAGAGGCGCAAAAGGTTTTTAAAATTCGATTCATGAGATTCTTGAATTTTCGGGGTGATTAGTGTTTTTCATGGTAGAAAGCTCCCTGGAAGGCTTCAAAGTAAGCATCTACATCTTGCATGCAGCGATGTGCTTCTTCATTAGCTCTTAAGAAAATCGGTTCTACCATTTCGGTAGCGGCAACAAGCTGTCTCTGATCGTCCTTATCAGTTTTGATGTCAAAATACTTCAGGCCATCCACAAAGGTCATCTGAGGTACGGCATACGAAGAAAGTGGGTGGGTATCAAAAATCACCATGTCAGCCTGCTTGCCCACTTCAATAGAACCTACTTTGTCATCGATTCCCAATTGCTTGGCAGGATTGATGGTAATCATTGCCAAAGCTTCATCATCTGTCAAACCTCCATAGCGCTGCGTTTTGGCGGCCTCATGATAGAGGTGGCGGATCAATTCCGCATCATCCGAATTGATAGAGGTGATTGCTCCGTTACGCTGAAGTATTGCGGCATTGTAGGCTGTGGAGTAGTACACTTCCATTTTGTATGCCCACCAGTCAGCAAAAACAGAAGCGCCCATAGTATATTGTGCAATTTCAGGAGCTACTTTGAAACCCTCGTTGGTATGTTGGAACACGAGCTTCTTGATATTAAAATCCTTTGCTACATTGATTAGCATGTAAATTTCATCGGCGCGGTAAGAGTGGCAGTGGATGATGATTTTGCCATCCAAGATGTCCGCCAAAGTCTGTAATCGCTCGCTGTAGGCAGGAGGAGTAATGGTATTGCCCTTCTGAGTTTTTGCGGCGTTGTAGGTTTCCCAAGCTTTTTTGTATTGAAGTGCTTCGCTAAAGCCATTTCTCAAGACAGCTTCAACACCCATTCTGGTGCGTGGTTGTATTCCGTTTCCTCGTCCGTGCACGCGGGTAGGGTTTTCACCCAAGGCAAACTTGATCGTACGCGGAGCGTCTTGCATTATGATGTCAGCAGGTTCTTTGGCTCCCCATCGGTGTTTAAGTGTCGCATTTTGTCCTCCGACTACGTTGGCTGATCCGTGCATGGCATGAGAGATCGTAACACCACCTGCCAAGGCACGATAGATTCCGATTTCGAATGGGTTCACCACGTCCTTCATTCGGACTTCCGAGGTGATTGGAGCGGATGCTTCATTGACCACATCCAAGGCGATGTGCGAGTGCGCATCGATGATTCCAGGCATCACATATTTGCCTGTGGCATCTATGGTCTGAACACCGGCTGGTGCTGCGATATTTTTACCGATTTGCTTGATGATTCCGTCCTGAACCAGTACGTCTGAATTTTCCAGATTTCCTTTAGTGACGGTCAAAACAGTTGCGTTTTTAATCAAAACACTTCCTTTGGGTGCTTGTGCCTGAGCGGTACTCAAACCTAGCCCTAAGAAAGCAGCAAGTATATAATTGAGCTTTTTCATGTGTTTAGTTGCTTAGGCTTGGTGAAGAAAGAGTGGCTTTAACTGGGAAAGACCCCATTTGAGGTACAGATAATGATCCTTCCATGGTATTTCCGTTGATTTCCCCGGTGACCGTGACATTGAGGCTCATTCCTCCAGCAGATACGGCAAAATCAAAGCTTAATGTTTTTCCATTTAGTGTAGCATTTTTGATGGGGGAGGTGACTTTGCCCGAACCGGCAGGATCATCATAGCTAATAGTTCCATCCAAGACACCGTTTTCTCTTTTCAAGACGATTTCACCACCAGAACTTCCAGCAGGTGTCTCAGAGGTATATTCCCAAACCCCCTCCACTGCAGTAATTGCTGCTCCAGTTGATTTTTGTTCTTCTTTGGCAGCTTTCTTTTTCACTTCGTAAGTGAAGATATTTCCGTCTACAATCACGTGCTTGATTTGAGCATCTTCATTGAATACTGCGTCCGTTGATATAATCAGATTAGCCATTTTGCCTTTTTCAATAGAACCAGCTACTCTGGAAATACCTAGGATGGATGCTGGATTGGTAGTAAGGGCCGCAAATGCAGCTTTTTCGCTCAGGCCGTTTTTGATCATGGTCTGAATAGCTTTCATGGCATCTCCGGGTTTGGATTCAGCAGTAGTAAATGCAAATGGGATACCTGCTTTCTCAAGAAGGGATGCTTGCTTGAGCGCTTTTTCATAAGATTCTTTTACGCGTTCATATTGACTTTTTGTAGCATCTGATACACCTTCTGCTTTCTGCGATTTGATGGCCTTATCATCTGGTACTTGGAGTTTGATAAGTACTGGAGTACCTGAAGCTTTGATTTGGTCGACTACGGACTCGTAATTTTCAAGACCGGTTAAGACCAATTTGAATCCAAGCTCTTTTTGCAATGCCAATCCTCTTCTGATCTCAAGATCTGAGGAGGCAGTGAACAGAACAGGAATCTGTTTTTGAACTACAGCTGCCATTGCCGCTTGTGTCGGATTAGTCTGAGGTCGCTTTACGCCTGCGGTTGAGGCGTACATTTTTTCGTGCTCAAGGGCCAAGCTGGTGTTTTGATACACGTCTCTAAACTTTGCCATTACACCCGCTAAAGTTGCAGGATACATGTTTCTTGATCCACGGAAATTTGCAGCCAAGCTGGAATTCATCTGAATTAGGTTGGTAGCGTTCCCGTCACCCAAAACCATGATAGCAGCCTTACCAGGGAGCATGCCTCCATCAGGGAGAATTTGGCTTATGGTAAAACCGGTCTTTCTCCAATCATCCACTTGATTACCGCTGATTGCAAATTGATCTACAGCAGATCTCCATGGAGTTATTCCTGCAAATTCATCAGGAGGGTTAGAAGATACGAGGTCTTTAGGTCTTTCTGCCTCTTTAGGCCTTGTGACTCCCATAGTACCAGCGCCATCTATGAATCCAGGATAAACAAATAAGGAGTCTCCTGAAATGATTTTGGCTTCTTTAGGTATCTGAATTCCAGACCCTACACCCAAAATCACTCCATCCTTGAAAAGTACGGTGGCTTTGGTGCCAGTTTGACCAGGTGCTGCAATGACAGTTGCATTGGTGATGGCGTAGGTAGAGGTTATTCGCCTTTTTCCGGTAGGATCACTTTGACCTAAAGCAGTTTGGGAGAATATTCCTATTGCCAAGCAGCCAAGCATGCCTGCTTTCAGAAATAGTTTTTTCATTGGATTGATGGTTATTCTTCGGATGGCAAGCTAATAAATGCCTTCTGACTATTTAGGAAGATTTTTTTTTGGAAACTTTTTTTTTGACAAATGGCTCTGATAGGAGGTCAAAATGCGGATAAATGCATTTTAATTATAGACATCAGAAAATCTCCTTATTTGAGTGGCAAATACAGCTTGTTAATAATTTTGAGGTGCTATATTTAAGGTTAGAATCACACTGAATTATGAAAAAGATCCTTATCATTGAGGATGATCGCTTGATTTCCAGCCTTGTCCAATTTAGACTTAAAAAAGATGGCTATGAGACCCTTTTGGTACAAGATGGAAATGAAGGAGTAAAAGCTATTGATACTTGGTCGCCTGATTTGATAATCACAGACGTGATGATGCCATTTAAAAGCGGAATAGAGATTATTCATCATGCAAAGAAGAAATATCCTGACACTCCAATCATAGTATTAAGTTCATTAGGTGAGGAGGAACAAGTAGTCTTAGAGGCCTTTAATTTGGGTGTTGCTGATTTTATCCCAAAGCCATTCAATCCTAATGAGTTAGCAATACGAGTTAAACGAGTCTTAAGATAGCTATATGATCAAAAAGCTACTCTTTTTATGTTTGCTATTTATTGGTTTGGGTGGATTTTTTGCTAAAGCCCAAGATGATTTGATACCTAAAGACAGTGTCGATTTTTGGAAGTTTTTGATCATTCAGAAGAGTGTTCCCGGTTTGGGTTACAGCTTGAAAATAAATAAAGAAGAGGATCTGAATAAATTGGATTCACTCAATGGTCTTAACTATACCAAAACGGATTCCGGTTACTTTTCCAGAGTTTTCGAAGATTTTGGGCTAGTAAAATCCCAAAGTGATCAATTTGAAAAAGACAGTATTGATTATGCTGCTGTTTTCTTAGTATTTTCAAATCCTACATCCTTGGAAGCCACTCAGGAATATGTGGCAAATCTTATAAGAAACGGTGATTTTCAGCTTGTATTTGAAGAGAGAGATTTTGCAGAGGACTTGGTAGCACTTGCACAGAAGTTTCCTTATTCACCTTTATTAAAATTTAAGTTATTATTTATTTCTGATTTTAAATTGTTCATTGTTACGCTTGTAATTGTTTTCTTTTTTATTGTCTCAATTGGCATGATCCTATTTATGATCATCCTAAAGTTGAGGAAAACCAACAGAGAAAATCAACTCAAAGAATTTGAAATGTTGATAGTTGATCCATTGACAAAATTACTTTTTGAAAAAGAACTGGATGAAATAAATGAGATGAGCAAAACTGATTTTTATGCTTATTTCCCTAAAGAATATCTTTCTAATCAAATGTTTAAAGAGGTGATTATTGAAAGAATAATAAGCCTCAATAAAAAAATGAAAGGGGAGTTTAAAGGTAAACTAAAGCTCATCTATCAAAAACTTGATTTAGATAAGGTTTCTTTAGGCATGTTGGAATATGCTAAATGGCATAAAATTACCGAGGCATTAGTTCAGATCAATGAAATGGATTTGATGGAAGCATTGCCAAAAGTGGAAAAGCTGGTGAACTCAGACAATTTTCATATTAGATCACATGCAGTCGCAACACTTTTGAACCTCTCTCAAAAAGTGGATTTAATGTTTTTGAAGGACCAAACCTACCCACTGTCCGATTGGCAGCAGATGAATTACCTGCGAATTATCAAGTTTGTCAATACAATCAAACCCATTCAAGTTGAGGTTTTGTTTGAGTCTGAGAATCCATCGATTCGGATTTTTGGTATCAAGCTCATCAGGATACTTGGAAGAGTAGATATGATAGGAAATCTCTCAAAAATGACCGAAACTGCCACAGAAGAGGAGCTCGTGGAGATATTAGAAACTTTTGACACGCTGGGTGCCCATATGGAAATTCACGTAATCAATAATTGTATCCTTTCCGAGAATGACCAAGTAGTCTTTTATGCAGCGAAGGCAGGTGCGACTTTAGGAAATGCACATACCGTAGACCTAATTGCCAATCGATTGGTTGAAAAGTCCGATTCTTTTAGAACAAGGAAGCAATTGCTAAGAACATTGCATGTATTGGATGCGCTTAGGTTTGACCATATTACACTAGACAAAGTTGATTCTACAATCCAGGATTTGAGAGCTCATATTCTAGACCCGATGCTATCCCATGTATAACTTCTTGTTTTATTTTCTTCTTGAAGTATTCGGATGGATGTTTTTGATCCTCAGTTTCTGTGTGATTGCGATTTATATTACACTGATGATTCTGAGTGCATTGGAAATGCGCGATTACATCCGAAAAAATAGATTTGCTGATTACGGAGATATCATCACATCTCCGATAGCTCCGGGAGTTTCGATTTTGGCCCCTGCATTCAATGAGGGAAAGTCTATCGTACAGAATGCTCAAAGTCTTCTTTCTTTACACTATGGCAAGTTTGAGGTAATAATTATAAATGATGGTTCGAAGGATGATACGCTGGAAAAGCTTATAGAATCCTTTGAGCTGAAAAAAACCAATTATGCCTATTATCCTGAAATTGAGACAAAACCGGTCAGAGGCATTTATCGGTCTACCAACATGTCGTATCGGAGACTGATGGTGATAGATAAAGAAAATGGGGGGAAAGCAGACGCACTGAACGCAGGGATAAATGTTGCATCGTTGGATGTTTTGGCTTGTATTGACGTAGATTGTATATTATCTAGTGACTCTATCAGTAGGATGGTGAGGCCATTTATGGAAGAGACGAATCGGAAAGTGATCGCAGTAGGTGGAGTCATCGGGATCGCAAATAACTGCGATGTGCAAGATGGTACAGTGACACACTACCGTGTTCCAGAATCCACATTGGGCAAATTCCAGGTCATCGAGTATTTCAGAGCATTTTTGATGGGGAGAATGGCCTGGTCGAGAATCAATGGACTGATGCTTATTTCTGGTGCTTTCGGTTTTTTCAAAACAGATTTGGTCAGAAAAGTAGGGGGGTATTTTCCGAAAACTGTGGGAGAAGACATGGAACTCGTGGTGAGAATGAGAAGGTATATGGACGAAGAGGGAATTCCCTACAAATTGGGTTTTGTGCCTGATCCGCTGTGTTGGACTGAGGTACCCGAAAACGAAGATGTACTTTCTCGTCAGAGAAATAGATGGATGAGAGGTACCATCGAGACACTTCAGCTTCATCGTCAAGTACGATTAAACAGGAAATATGGAGTGCTTGGTTTAGCGTCTTATCCTTTTTGGTCGATTTTTGAAAAGTCTGGTCCTGTCTTGGAAATTACTGGGTTGGTTTACACGATGATTCTTTTGATTACGGGTGATTTCAGTGCGATTTACTTTTTTGCCTTACTGGCCTTGATGTATTTATTGTCTCTCCTGGTTTCTGCATTCAGCGTGCTCTACGAGCAAGTAGCTTTCAATAATTACAAAGATAAAAAAGACCTTAGGAAATTGATTTGGATGATTATTTTGGAGCCATTTGTAGTCCATCCTAAAATAATCTGGTGGGGGCTTAAAGGTCATATTGACTTTATCAAAGGAAAAGGAGGATGGGGAGGAATGATCCGCACAGGATTTAAAAAAGCAGAAGACAAAAAAAATCTACAAACCACAACTACCTAATGAATAAGTTAATCCTGTCTTTTCTTTGCGCATTTTGGGTGACTTTTGCATCCATAGGCCAGGAGTCATTTGATCCGGATGAATTGTTGGGTCAGGCAAGGACCTTGATTTTGGCAGGCAAATACAAAGAAGGCCGTAAGGTAGCATTTAGAGCACTCGATAAGTATCCTACTTATGCGGATATTCTGATCCTTGTTGGCAGAAGTTATGCTTGGGAAGGGAAAAATGATTCTGCTACCGTTTATTTTGAACGGGCAATTGTTGCTTCGCCGCAATATGGAGATGCCTACGCCGGATTTTTGGATAATCTCTTTTGGTCTGATAATCTGCAAAAAGCTGATTCATTAATCCTTCTTGCCAAATCTAATCTCGGTTCTCCACTTCCTGATCCCATCGCATATAGGGAATCAAGATTGTTTTATTACCGGGAAAATTATTCAGAAGCTTTTTCGATCGCCAAGCCACTTTTTGATAAAGGATTTAGTCAAGAAGGTATGCTCGGGTATATGCAAAACCTGCAGAGGTTACTAAATGTAAACGCTGTAGGGGCTACCTATGACTATGATACATTTTATGGAGATATAGCACCTTGGCATACGTGGTCTGTCTATGGCCGTACCCGTACCAAATTGACAGGCGCGCTGATAGCACGGGTGACTCAATCATCAAGATTTGGCAGTTTTGGGACCCAATATGAGCTAGATGCCTATCCTTCGATCGGAAAAAATGGCTATGCATTTCTGAATGTGGGAGCTTCGGGAGCAAGTTTTTTTCCAAAGGTCCGATTTGGTGCATCTTACTTTCATAACCTGCCCAAGGCTTGGGAAATCGAGGGTGGATACAGGTATCTCGGGTTTGCCTCTGTGACCCATATCTTGACAGGGTCGGTAGGCAAATATGTGGGTAATTGGTGGCTGAATTTACGATCAAACGTGATCCCTTCTCCCAATTCTACCGGTACATCCTTACAGTTTACAGCTCGCTATTATTTTAAATCTGCAGAGGACTTTATCAGTATTCAGCTAGGTTCCGGTGTATCTCCTGATGAAGAGACCAGAGATCAGACCCAGCTGCTGAACTCATACAGAGCAAGATTGGGATATCAGCATTTGATCACACCAAAATTTATGATATTCGGATTTACAGGGTATTCAAGAGACGAATTAGCTGTTGACAATTTTCGCAATAACCTGAATCTATCTGTAGGATTTGAATACAGGTTTTAAGACAGACCCCATCCATGAAAGAAGAATTAAGGCTTTTTCTCACCCGATTACTTCCATTCCTATTTATTTTGGTAGGTATCCCATTGCTTAGTTTTCTGATTTGGTTTTTGAGTCCTTCACATTCTCTTGGGATTTTGATCATTGACAAAACTGTCCGTGATCAAACTTACATCGAACACCAGGGGATTTTTTGGACCCTCGAGCACAGCAAAATCAAACAACTGTCCGGTCAATACTATGATGTAGCCAAGGATTACATGGGGTTTTTTCCGAATGGTAAAGAATCCAAAGGTGTCACTAAAGATTTGATGAGGAAATCAAAAAGTCAAATTGATTCGGTCGTTGCTAAAAATGACATTATTTTCTTGGCAGATACGTATGGTGTCTATGAAAATGATTTTAAAAATCCTCCAATTGAAAGCCCAAGTAAGAAAATATACGGAGGGTTGGATTTATCAGAAATCCAGCTGATCAGAAGTGCAAAAGACCAAGGCAAAACTGTGATTGCTGAATACAATTCGATGGCATCGCCTACACCTAAGCCTATTCGTACGGAATTTGAAAATCTGATGGGGATCAAATGGACGGGTTGGATAGCTCGGTACTTTGATGAATTGGATACTATTCAAAATACGGATATTCCACAATGGATGATCAGGCAGTATCAAAACCAGCATAAGGCTTGGGATTTGGCCGGGCCAGGATTGATCTTTTTGAAAGAAACCGGCGAAATAGAGGCTTTTCTTTTTAATAAGGATATTCTAAATAAAACCCCACTTATCCGAACCCAAAAGGTCAACAAACACGGGTTTTCATTGCCTCAAGTGGTGCCTTATCCGGATTGGTTTGATATTGTACTCATCGAAAGGGATTACCAAGTAGTTTCATATTACGATATCAATCCCACAGCAGAAGGCCTAAAGCGGTTACGTTCTATGGGATTGCCCCGATTTTTTCCTGCAGTCGTTTTCAGACAATTGAATAAAAGCCGTCAATATTATCTTGCAGGTGATTTTTCAGAAATCAAGGATGGTCTTGGTTCCCCCAGATTTGCAGGATTGCCTTTCCTTTGGAGATCGCTTTATGTAGCTGCTGACTTTACGGATCGAAGGAGTTTTTTCTGGAACTATTATAATCCGCTAGTAGAACAGATCATTAGGGAGGCCAGAAAATCTTAGGATTAGTCTCTTGTACCAGTTGGGGTAGGAAGTAGCTTTCTGGTTTGCACCATGTAGCTGTTTTTGTTTTTAAACTCTTCGAATTCTCCAATCAGTCTGTTTAATACATCCCCGTCGTCAATCGGATCGATGTTTAACCCATCAGAAACCAAGAATACCTGCCCATCTGACAAAAAAAACTCTCCGTGGATATAGTCCATGAGTTGGTTCTTATTTCTCATGAGAGGCATAGCAATTTTTGACTGAAATGTCCTAGCAGTATCCAATACCTGACCTTGCCAAGTAACTTCCTCAGGTAGTTTGATTCCCGCGTTTTTTTCAAGAAAAGCCAAGAGTGAAGGCGTGATTTCATAATGACTGCTCAATCCCTTAAAATAGTCCCGACGCTTAAGAAGAGGCGAATAAATGATCAGCGGGACATGAAACCTGTCAATCCTTGAAGACATCGGTACTTCAGGTAACCTATGGTCACCAGTGATTACAAAAATTGTATTGCTGAATTCCGGACGTTTTTTGTATTCATTGATAAACAGCTTCACGGCATCATCTGCATACAAAAGAGTCATGTAGATATTTTGATAGGCCATGTACTCTGTAACTTGGGATTGACTCAGGCCCAAGTAATTGGTAAGGTGATCCTTGAGTTTGGCTTGATAAGTCTCCCTTTCCGGTACGAGGTAAGGATCGTGTGAAGTTTGGGTTTGAAAAATCCGTACCTGAGGTTTCTCGGGATTCAAAGGCAATTTTTGAAGGCCATTTTTAAAGAGCTCTTTGTCAGCATAGCCCCAAGAAAAACCGTTTTGGGAAGGGGACTTCACAAATCCGGGAAGAAATGTAGATTCATCCTCCAACTGAAGGACTCGCTGGTATTCGAGAAAGTTTGACACCTTGTCAAAATTGCGATCGGCACCGATAAAGTATCTGACATCATAATCATTATCTCTCAACACGCTGAGTAGTGAATGGTGATAGGGGAATTCATCCCAAAGCTCGAGAAATCCCTTTTCTCCGAATGGCAAACCACCAAATACCCCCGGTAGCAATCCAAAGGTTCTTCCTGTCGATGAAATAGCATTGGTCCAGACCAGAGAGTGCTGCTCCAGTGAATCCAAAAAAGGAGTAAAAGAACCCAAGTAGGCGTCTTTTCCAGAGTAGGCTTTGCCCATACTCTCTATGAAGATGAAAACGATGTCGGGGCGTTTTTCGAGAGAATCAAAAAACGGACCCAATACATCCGGATAATTGCTCTTGTGTACAAATGGAAATTCGTCATTGGTAAATTCTTTTTTGATATGTAGATCATCATTACTTCCTCTTAAGTAGAAATCAAAGTAATATTCTCCTCCATAAAGCCAATAATCAAAAGCCTCTTCGGTCAGAAATCTGGTTTTGTTTAGTTCTACATTCCGCTTAGTTTCGCTGGTGCCTGCGGTGTCAAGATCTGGTAAAACAGTAAAGGCAATCACAGATATGTATAAAAAACCGACTAAAAAAAGAGAAAATTTTAACTTTAACGGAATATATTTTGTGCCCAAATTCAAAAACCAAAGTAATAGTGATAACAGGACAATTCCCAAAATCAGGTTTGTGACATTCAACTGGCCAGATGAAGATACGGTGAGCACGAGGTCATTCCAATTGTAAGCAAAAAGGTCTTTGCCAAGAGGCAGCAGGGTTTTGATAAAATAAAAAATAAGGGCTACCTGGATGATTAATGCCAAGGTCAAAATGACTTGGGCGAGAATTTTGGCAAGACCCTTAGAGACGAATGAAATTGAAATAAAAATGATAAATAAGAGCCCCAGGAAATAGAATGTCCATCTGATGTCTTCAAAAAATCCTAAAAAAACAACATCTGACAGCGTAAAATCTACCACATGATTTTCGAAAATTAAGACGAGCTCTATAACCCTGAGGATGATCATTAACAACAAAAAAATCAGCGACATACCCCAAAAGTTCCTTAGAATTTTTTGAGCTTCATCTAGAAAAGTTGACCGGATTTCAGCCTTTTGGGCCATATTTTCTTATTTATGTTTTATCACTTTTCCCAAAATATAAGCCAAAATCAGGTATCTTCAACGGTCATTTTCACTTTATGAGTAAATCAGATTTATTGGTTGAGTTATACACCAACCTAACCACTACAGGCGCTGTGACCTTCAGTTCGAAAGCGCTGGTAAAAAAGATGTTGTCTTACACTGATCTAGAACATGCGGATTTGGTTTTGGAACTAGGTGGAGGTGATGGTAGCATTACTCAAGGTATCGTGGACCGACTTGCACCTTCTGCAGAACTTTTGGTATTTGAAATTAATCCCTCTTTTTGTGCTGCTATGAAAAAACAATTCCCTCAGTCAAATGTCAAGATTATCAACGACTCGGCTGAGCATATTGCCAATTACATACAGGATCGTAAAGTTGATTATGTGTTGTCTTCTTTACCCTTTAGCCTCATTCCCAAAGAGGCTACGGATCAAATCATGAAACAGTCAAAAGACAGCTTGAAACCCAAGGGTAAGTTTATTCAAATCTGCTATTCCTATTTGCTCAAAAAGCTTTTTCTAAGATTTTTTTCAACAGTAGATGCAAAATTTACTTTCAAAAACCTCCCGCCAGCATTTGTTATGATTTGTCATTAAACCTTGATAATGGAAGTATTGAGGACTGCTATTCTTGATTTTTGTAAAAGGAGAGAATCCAGTTTTTGTCCTTCAGAGGTAGTAAGGAAGCTTTATCCGCAAGATTGGAGATTTTTTATGTCTGATATTCAAGAAGAAATGATGAAAATGTACAGGGAGGGCCTTATTCAAATCACGCAAAAGGGACTTCCTGTAGATCCGAGTGTACCCCCAAAAGGACCGGTTAGAATTTCATATTTTAAAAACTAAGCAGGCTTCTTTATGGTTTATTCCAAAAAAAATTCGATTCCATGAATTTAAACTCTCAACTCCCGCTTACGCAACTTAAATCTCCGGATGGCTTTGAAATTTTATTATTAGGCGGAGGTTGTTTTTGGTGTACAGAAGCTGTTTTCCAGCGATTAGACGGAGTGAGTGAAGTGATTTCAGGATATGCAGGAGGACTTGTCGAAAGCCCCACTTATCGTCAAATCTGCTCAGGTATGACAGGTCATGCCGAAGTCATTCAGGTCATGTTCGATCCTGGTAAAGTCTCTATTGAAAGCTTACTCGAGGTATTCTGGGCCACTCACGACCCTACCACACTTAATCGACAAGGTGCTGATGTGGGACCTCAATACCGTTCTGCAATTTTTTATACGAATGAGCAGCAAAAGGAAATTGCAGAGAAATTGAAATCTGAGCTAAATCAATCCGGGATTTTTGATAAACCGATAGTTACAGAAATTACAGCCTTCACTAACTTTTATCCTGCCGAAGGCTATCATCAGGATTATTTCAACCAAAATGGCATGCAGCCGTATTGCCAGTTTGTGGTCAGGCCCAAGGTGGAAAAACTCAAAAAGCATTTTTCAGAGAGATTGAAAAAGTAGTTTTATTGAGATCAGGTGTTTTTAAGTATAAAAGGTTCAAATTTTTTAGATTGGATCTGTACTTTTTAAATGAAAGTCTTATTTTTCTAGTCCATTTAATTTGTTATGTATAGTAAAATAATCCTTTCGCTTCTTACCCTTTTTTTTACACTACCGACAGTAGCTCAAATAGCTCTTTCGGATTCTTCCGTACAGACAGTTGCTTACTGGAAAAAAGGGGAGACGTACTCCTTTACAGTTTCTTTGGATGAGTATAAGGTAGTAGAAAATGATACTACGGATAGGACAATTACTCACTATACTGTGGATATGTTGGTGCTGGACTCAACCGAGACTACTTATGATGTGAGGTGGACTTACAGAGATATGACCACCGATTGGGGAAATCGAGATTCTTTATTTTTGTCAATCATGAATAGGATTTCTGCCATAAAGGGCGGGGAGGTCGTTGATTTTCGTACGGATGAATATGGCTCATTTATCGAAATGACCAATTGGGAGCAAATAAAGGATTATTATCAGGTCGTATCGGATAGTGTCTCCTCTGAGTTTTCTGCGTTTCCCGAAGTTGTTGAAATGCTGAATTCAATGTTTGGAATCTATAAGAATCGAAATGCAATTGAAAAAGGAGTAATCAAGGATGTCCATCAGTTTTTGAATTTTCATGGAGGAGCATATCGGCTAAATGTACCAACAGAAGGACAAATGAAATACCCCAGTGTCATTTCTGATAGGTTACTTGACGCACAAGTACTGATAGAATTGGATAAAATTTATCCAGAAGACAATGACTATGGGATATATTCTTTGGTCGATATAAATCGGGAACAATTGACAAATGAAACAAAGGAAGTTCTGATCAAACTTTTGCCTCAATCCCAGAAAGAAGATATACAAAAATTAATGGAACAGGTAGGAGAGGTTTGGCACACTATCGAAAACTTCTCTGTAATCCATGGCACCGGTTGGCCTACCTTTAGCAAGGAAACCAGGCAAACAGGCTCAGGTCAAAGTGTCAAGTTTGAAATACGAACTATTGAAATGATCTAGTTTTTTTGGCTCATTGATTTCAATCCTCTGGTCAGCATTATTTCAAAAACTTTACCTTTGCAGGCTGTTTACCTGTGATAGATGCCCAAACTGATTCGAATTACTACCGTCCCCATTTCTCTTAAACTTTTACTTTCAGGACAGATGAAGTTCATGAAAGAACAGGGCTGGGAAGTAATCATGGTAAGTGCCGCAGGGAGAGAGGCAGAGCACGCGTTGAAAAATGAAGGTGTCCGACACGAGGTAGTTCCGTTTTCGCGAAAAATCACACCGCTTCAAGATTTAAAATGTATTTGGGAGCTCTACAGACTTTTTAGAAAAGAAAGACCTGATATCGTCCATACGCATACTCCAAAGGCAGGTTTGTTGGGAATGATTGCTGCAAATCTGGCAGGTATCAAAGTTCGTATTCATACATTGGCAGGCATACCTGCTATGGCTGCTGAAGGCAGTAAAAAAAGCCTACTCGAAAATGCTGAAAAATGGACCTATGCCAACGCAACTGAAGTTTGGCCAAATTCCCGGGGACTTTACCAGTTTGTGATTGATCAAGGATTAACCAATGCATCAAAAATCCGAATCATAGGTAAAGGATCTTCAAATGGTATTGATTTAAACAAATACAATCGCGCCTCTCTCAAAGAAAACCACTTGGTAGCTGCCACCATGAGGATCATGCCGGGAGAAGATGAATTCATCATTTTGGCCGTAGGGCGATTGGTGAAGGATAAGGGTATTGAAGAGCTTGTTTCGGCTTTTGTCAATTCCAAAATAGTCGGAATGTCCAAATTGGTTTTGGTAGGAGCATTCGAACAAGACCTTAACCCGCTCTCTCAAGAAACAATCAATGTTATCAGAGAGCATCCAAAAATCGTCCAAATCGACTGGACTGATCATGTAGCTCATTATCTCGCCTTGTCTGATGTATTGGTGCATCCTTCTCATAGAGAGGGTTTTCCAAACGTTTTGCTGGAAGCTGCTGCTATGCATGTTCCAATCATTTGCTCAGATATCATTGGAAATACGGACCTAATTACTCAGCAAAAAACCGGTTTGCTTTTTCCTGTAAAAGATGGATCGATATTGAAAGAAGCATTGGAATTTGCCTTTGTAAAACGGGACAAAATGGCTCAATATGCAGGAAATCTATTTGAGTATGTCGTAGAAAACTTCGACAGAAAAAAAATCCATCACGAATTATTAACCAATTATCACCGATTACTCAGGGCTTCTAAAACGTCTGAATAGTTTATATTTGCACACCAAACAAACGAACAGTTTTTCAATATGAAGTTCCTCGTGACCGGTACAGCCGGATTTATAGGTTTCCATTTAGCTCAGTACTTGATCGATCGCGGTGACGAAGTCGTAGGATTGGATTTGATCAATGATTACTACGACGTAAACTTAAAGTATGCCAGATTAGCCTATCGGGGAATTCAGAAAGAAGCCATTCAGCCAGGCACATTGGTTCAATCAGATTCACTTCCCGGATATCGATTTATCCAAATGGATCTCTGTGATAGAGCTTTATTAATGTCTCTTTTTGAACAAGAGAAGTTTGATATGGTAATTCATCTTGCTGCGCAAGCAGGGGTCAGACATTCGCTAAGCCATCCTGAGGACTACATTCAAAATAACATTTCTGCATTCCTCAATATTTTGGAGTGCTGTAGATTCCATCCTGTAAAGCACTTGGTTTACGCGTCGTCAAGCTCGGTGTATGGATCCAATGAAAAGATGCCCTTTTCAACCTCTGACTCAGTAGATCATCCTATTTCCCTCTATGCGGCTTCCAAAAAAGCCAATGAATTGATGGCACATACCTACAGTCATCTGTTTGGGATTCCTACCACGGGTTTGAGGTTTTTTACAGTGTATGGTCCTTGGGGAAGACCTGATATGGCCTTGTTTCTGTTTACGGAATCGATATTGAAAGGTCAGCCAATCAAGGTTTTTAACTATGGTAAAATGAAGCGTGATTTTACCTACATTGGTGATATTGTAAAAGGTATAGTCAAAGTAGCCGATAGACCTGCGAATGGAGATCCAGATTTTGATCCGAAAAATCCAAATCCGGGCAGCTCTAAAGCACCATTTAAAATTTACAACATTGGCAATTCTTCGCCTGTACTGTTGATGGATTACATCCGTGCAGTAGAAAAAGGACTTGGAAAGACGGCCAAAATGGAACTACTTCCTCTCCAAATGGGAGATGTGCCTGCTTCTCATGCTGATGTGAGTGATTTGGTAAGAGACACAGGATACAAGCCTGACACTCCTATAGAAGATGGGGTGAAGGCATTTACAGATTGGTATTTAAGCTATTATAACTGAAATTATGTCTAAAACTATTTTAATTACCGGAGGTGCCGGATTCATCGGTAGCCATGTGGTTCAACTTTTTGTGACCAAGTATCCGGAATACACCATCGTCAATCTGGACGCCTTGACCTATGCTGGTAATCTTGAAAATCTAAAATCGGTAGAGCATGCCCCCAATTATCTGTTTGAAAAGGCAGATATTCAAGATGAGGTAGCACTGGAGAGGATTTTTGAGCAGCATAAAATCACCGATGTCATTCACCTGGCTGCCGAGTCCCACGTAGATCGATCTATTTCAGATCCGCTTGCATTTGTCAAAACCAATGTTTTCGGGACTGTTAACTTGCTGAATGCGGCCAAAAAATATTGGGCAGGTGAGCTTGATAAGCATCTATTCTACCATGTGTCTACGGACGAAGTTTACGGTTCATTACATGATGGAGGATTTTTCCTCGAAACTACACCATACGACCCACAATCTCCTTATTCTGCATCTAAGGCAGCCTCAGATCATTTTGTGAGAGCTTATGCCAATACTTACAAAATGAAAACAGTGGTATCAAATTGTTCCAACAATTACGGCCCAAATCATTTTCCAGAAAAACTGATTCCGCTTGTTATTAACAACATTAAAAACCTAAAACCACTTCCTGTTTACGGAAAAGGTGAAAATGTAAGGGATTGGTTATATGTGAAAGACCATGCAAGAGCAATCGACACCGTATTCCATAAAGGGGTGCCGGGAGAGACCTATAATATTGGTGGTTTCAATGAGTGGAAAAATATCGACATCGTTCGATTGCTTTGTCAAAAGATGGATGGAAAATTGGGGAGAGAACCAGGTACATCTGAAAAGCTGATCACATTTGTTCAGGATCGAGCAGGTCATGATTTGCGCTACGCAATCGATGCTACCAAAATTCAAAAGGAATTGGGATGGGAACCTAGCCTCCAGTTTGAAGAAGGAATCGAAATCACCATCGATTGGTATCTGCAAAATGAAGAGTGGCTTTCAAGAGTAACGTCTGGAGCCTACCAAGACTACTACAAAGAACTATACGGAAGTTAACTCCTTAAAGCAAAAATCCCTGAGTCTTATCTCAGGGATTTTTGCTGTACATCTATCAACAGTTTAATAAAGAGTTCTAAATCTGATTGTACCCGGAATATTTTTCAAGGCTTCAATAGCATCGGCTTCATACACTTTATCAATATCTGTGATTACATAGCCAATTTTCTCATTGGTTTTCAGGTATTGCCCTACGATATTGATGTTGTAGCTTGCTAGCACTTGGTTGATTTTGGCCAATACACCCGGTTCATTGTGGTGGATATGAATCAGGCGGTGGGCATCTTTCAAAAAAGGCAACTGGATATTCGGGAAGTTTACCGAGTTATAAGTGTTACCCGTATTGATGTACTCCATGATTTTACCTGGCACAAATCGTGCGATGTTTTCCTGAGCTTCCAGTGTACTTCCTCCAATGTGCGGTGTCAAGATTGTATTTGGGAGGCCTTTGAGTTCAGATTCAAATGGCTCCTTATTATTTTTGGGCTCTTCTGGAAATACGTCCACTGCACAACCAGCCAAATGCCCTGACAGGATAGCATCTCTCAAGGCCGGGATATCCACCACGTGCCCACGACTCAGGTTTACCAAAATGGCACCAGGCTTCATCTGATTGATTTTCTCTCTGTCGATCAGGCACTTATTGTCTTTTCTGCCATCTACATGAAGGGATACCACATCGCAGGTAGACAGAAGTTCTTCCAATGAGTTGAGTTTGGTGGCATTTCCCAAGGCTAATTTTTCAATTACATCGTAGTAAAAGACGTTCATGCCCAAGTTTTCTGCAAGGACTGACAGCTGAGCTCCGATGTTGCCATAACCTACGATTCCCAGTTTTTTGCCTCTTATTTCAAATGAGCCAGTCGCAGATTTATCCCAATTCCCTTGGTGCATGCCTACAGACTTGTCTTGAAATCTTCGCATCAGGAAGATGATTTCTGCAATAGCCATCTCAACCACCGATCGTGTGTTTGAGAATGGTGCGTTGAAAACCGCAATGCCTTTTCTTTGGCATTCTTCCAGATCAATTTGATTTGTGCCGATACAAAAGGCTCCGACTGCAAGAAGACGGTTTGCATTATCCAAGACTTTTTTGGTCACATTGGTTTTAGACCGAATTCCCAGGATTGACACATTTTTGATTTTTTCGCAAAGCTCATCTTCATTCATTGCCCCTGTGGCAACTTCCACTTGATACCCTTCTTCTTTCAGTAGTTCGACGCCGATCGGATGAACATTCTCGAGAAGTAGAACTTTGATTCGGCTCTTGGGATAAGAAAATTTGGTGTTCAATTTATTGATGTAAAGAATTTCGTCAAAACTAGGTGCAATATGATCCGCCTGACTTGTTACTTTAGGTCGGTGGACATTTTCTGTAAATGCGTAAAACTTGTTTGCAAGTCCTGAGGCCTTGATTTCATAGTCTGTATATCCGTCGCCAATCACAAAAATTTCGCCTTCCAGATTGACGTTTCTCAGCGTTTCAGACTTGCCGTTATTTTTCGAAAGGGGGTTGTCTCTATTGAAATCGATGATTTTTCCATTTTCATCATAGACAAAATCATTGGCAAAGACATTTTCCGTTTGGATTCCATATTGAGATACGATCGGAATGATAAAATCTTTAAAACCATTGGAAATGATAAATACATCTTTTCCATTGTCTTTTAGCCATTCCTTGTTTCGCTCAAAAGATTTGGAAACTTTAAGTTTCAATCGCTCGATTAGTTCTGAGATTTGATCGCGATTGGCTTGGAGGATAGTGAGTCGTTGCTCCAGACTTTCTCTAAATGTAATGGTGCCTTCCATCCCTTTATCAGTGATGTCTTTGATGGCTTGGAGTTTGGATTCTTTCTCTGGATCGTTTTTTAGGCTTATTTCTCCCAAAATATCCAAGGCTTCCACTTGGGTAAATGTACTGTCAAAATCGATAATGAACTTTTTGGTATAGGGCATAGGTGCAGGGTCAATAGGTGCTAGCGTTTGTAAAATTACAGGATTGTTAAAAAAATCGAAGTTTTGTTGATGGAATTAATTCGAAAGTTTTTGATGCTTTAGCTTTTTTTTAAAAAATGCCTTAAAAATCAAACAAGATGACTTATTTGAATTCTGTTGTTGTTTTTTGCTTTTTCAAGTTGACTGATTGATGTACTTTTGAAAATAAATATTCTTTCTATGAAAAATACACACCTTGTTTATGTTTTTGCAATTCTGGTAGGGTTTGCCTCTTGTCAAAAGTCCACAGAGGTAGCTCAAAAAACTACTTATGAAGTAGTTGGGGAGGTAGAAGTTGTGCCTGGTAATTATGGGGATTTGATCAAAGAAGAGGCTGTCTTCACAGCTGCAGAAATGGTCAATAAAGTAGAATCAGAGGGAACGTTTACGGGAAAGATTTCCGGTGATATTAAGGAAGTTTGCACCAAAAAGGGTTGCTGGTTTGCTATGGAGTTGCCAAATGGTCAATCCATGCGAGTGACTTTCAAGGACTATGGATTCTTTATTCCAACCAATTCTCAAGGTTTCCCGATCGTAATGGAAGGCGTCGCTACCTTGTCTGAGACTGATGTGGAGACGCTTCGTCATTATGCTGAGGATCAGGGTAAATCCAAGGAAGAAGTAGAGGCAATCACTGAACCAAAGAGAGAAATCACTTTTGAAGCAACGGGTGTGATAATCAAATCGAAGGCCTAACCTATGGCTTTGGCACTGGACAACCTGAGAGTGGGGCGGGTGTATCGGTTAATCAATCTGGGAGAGACTAGAAGAATTGAGGTTATAGATCGGCTGTCCGGAGAAAATTTCAAAGTAAAAGACCTTGATACGCTGGAGTATTACACGCTGTATGAACTGCTGCAGTGGGGCAAAGGTAAAGATTACGATATTGAAGAAATATAGAAAAAAGGGGCTTTAAGGCCCCTTTTTTAATGAAAAGTCCGGAATCCGGGTTCATAAATAATCCGGATAAATGAACCCAATCCTGCATCGGGTTGATTTATAGGGATTGAAGATACGAACCCTATCATTAGATTTTCAGCCAAACCTAGGCGCATTTGTGGCCTGAGCGTGGTGGTTAAGCTTCCAGCTTTGGCTTCTTGATTTATTTCTAAACCTATGAAATTGCGGGTGCCAGTGACCATGTAGTGAAAGTTTAGATTGATATCAAAAGTCATCCCAGTACCAGTCGCAAATTCCCTGAATATTCTTGGACCTGTGTACAAAAGTGTGTGGTAGTTGGTTGCCCATCGCTTGGCGGCGACAAAAAATGGATTGAATATATTTCCTTTCCATGCTTTTTCTTTGCCGATTTTGTTTAGGTCGGAAAGTTCAAATTCATGTATATATCCTATAGCTAAGGATAAATTTTGTTTTTCGGCTACTAGAAAGGTGTATTGAGAAGCTAGTTTCAAAGATTCTAATCGGTTGGATGGGATGGTTCCCTCTCTACTTCCTTTTCTAAATGAATACATGCTGAAGGGAAGCTCTACTTCCACACCAAGTCGGTCTACAGGCGCCCATTCATACTCGACTAAGGCATGGAACTCATCGTACCGTCTTTTATCCTGCATGCCAGTACCAATATTCCACTCCTTTTCACCCTTTCTAGCTCCTAAGTCACGGATCAGATCAATGAATAGGGGTTCTGCATGAAGAATCTTTGGTTTTAATAAAGGGCTAGGGTTTTCAATTTCTTCTAAAAACAAACTGTCTAGTTGCAGTCTTTGGGATCTTAAGCTGTCTTGCACGGTTTGGGCAAATGACACAGATGTCCACAGCCAAATGGCGGTGAGGATGTATTTTTTCATGGATATTTAAATAAAAGTTTTAACTGATTTAAAGGGGGGATTAAATCAGTTTTCATCGGGTGGCGGGGTGCCAAGAGAAATAAAAATGCTAAATAGAAATTGTGGCTTTTCGATGGGCTGATGCCATAAATATGGTATTGCCACAAGCCAATTGATGAGGTATTCTGTAGTTGGAATTAATTTTAGTTTCTTGAGCGTTTGGTCTTCTTGCTCTGTCCCATTGTCTGGAATAGTATCCGAATCTCCGTCCAGGCCCCACTCATAGATCATCTCTGAAATAGTATCTACAGGATCCTCTAATTTTTTCTTTTCCTCTGTGAAATTGACTGTTAGATTGATGAAATTGATGGTAGTAAAAAACAATAAAGTTCTACCGCAATTACCAGTTCGAAATTGGACAAGTAAGCTTTTATTCTTTCCCGTACTCATAGGGCAAAGTTACGATAGATGGATGCTGAGGTTTCTGAAAAAATCTTAAAATATCATGTTGGGTAACTCAGGTCACATTTCACAAGCTGATATGCCACTAAATTTGAATAAAAACCAACCTTTTATGCCCAAGAATTTAGGATTTGCGATCGCCCAGGCAAAATGTCCTCACTGCAGGGAAGGAAATCTCTTTCCAGTTTCCCAGTTTTGCTATCGAAAACTTTCTGCTACCAACAAGCACTGTGAAGTGTGTGGGTCTAATCTGATTCCTGAGCCCGGCTTTTATGACGGTGCCATGTATATCAGCTATGCTTTTTCGGTAGCCTTGGTGATTACTTCCTTGGTTTCGGTTACCGTCTTAGTCAAAGAGCCTAAACTCTGGATGTATATGTCAACTGTGGTAGTTTTGAACATTATTTTACTTCCCGCCATGCTTCGATATTCAAAGACCTTGTACCAATACGCAGCAGGAAAACTGAAATACAGGGGAGAATTAATCTCTTAACTGAGGTAAATTTTCGAACAAAAACCTCTTTTATGACTTTTATTCAGGTACATTTTGGCAATTTCCCAGCACCTGAAATCATGAAAGTTTGGCAAAAGAAAATTCTCATTCATTCACTAGCCTATTTTTATTTGGCAGCGGGGATCAACCATTTCGTTACTCCAGAATTTTATCTTCCTTTGATTCCTCCGTTTTTCTCAAATCCTGAACTCATCAATTTGGTTGCAGGTGTAGCCGAGATTTTACTTGGCTTGGGAGTCATGTACTTTCCTACCCGATCACGGGCAGGTTATGGGATAGTGTTGATGCTTTTGGCATTTATCCCTTCTCATGTGTATTTCATTCAGGTAGGGTCTTGCATAGCAGGAGGCCTTTGTGTAGAGGCTTGGATTGGTTGGCTAAGGCTTGTGGTAATCCACCCTGTTTTGATTTATTGGGGGTATTGGGTAGCTAAAAATCCAAAAATGTATGTCTAGAAATGTGTTTGGGGAACCAATGATTCCTTGCAGCCTTGATCCGTTGACGGGTTTTTTTAGAAATGGATGTTGCGAAACAGGCCCTCAAGATCTTGGTACACACACCGTGTGCGCAGTAGTCACAGCTGAATTTTTGGAGTATTCAAAGAAAAAAGGTAATGATTTGATGACGCCTCGGCCTGAGTATTTATTCCCCGGTTTGAAACCAGGAGATAAATGGTGTCTCTGTGTCATGCGCTGGATTGAGGCCAAAAATGCCGGCGTAGCCCCATTTGTAGTGCTGGAGGCTACAAATGAAGCCACTCTTCACTATGTCTCTTTGGAGGATTTAATTGGACTGGCATGGAAGAATGGTGTTTAAGATTCACTTTTTGTGATTAATACTAACAAAAATAATAGAAAAGCAAACTTTTGATTTTTGAACCCGTTTAGACTGAAGATTTGATTTATTCTAAATGGAATCCATACTCAAAAAAATACGGGTTGATGTCAGTTCGAGTCTTTATTTGAAAGATCCTTTCAGCTCTGAATTAGGTATTTCGATCGTAAGAGAAGGTTCATTGATGATCCAAGAATTAGGTTTGGAGCAGTTTACTTTCAAAAAACTAGCGGCTAAAATCGGAAGTGCTGAGGCGGCTGTCTACAGGTATTTTGAAAATAAGCACAAATTCCTACTTTATCTGAACGCTTGGTATTGGGCTTGGCTCGAGCACAATTATGTTTTTGTCACTGCCAATTTGATCGATCCGGAGGAAAGGCTTTCCCTTGCCATTCGTCTGATGGTAGAAGGGCCTATTTATCGCCAAAATGATCACCTAGATCCCGATTTGCTTCGGTATATAGTGGTAAATGAATCGCTGAAAGGATATATGACCAAAGAAGTGGACAGTGAGCATGAATCCGGGATTTTTTCCCAAGTTTATAAATTCAGCGATCGGGTGACTTCCCTCATCAGAGAAATTAACCCGGGATATCTATATCCCAAAACTTTGGTATCCACTCTAATGGAATCTACCTTGATGCAGTCTTTCAATTCCCAACACATGCCGGGGATGATCGATGCCAAGCCTGAAAGTGGTGACCGATTTAAATTCTTTCATCAATTAGTGAAAAAAGCCATATCCTAATGCATAGCTCATCCGGTTTAACACCAACTCAACGATTTTTTAGCCTCTTGAAAGAGGAAAAAAATCAAGTCTACGCAATTTATTTCTATGCCGTATTGAATGGGTTGATCACCTTGTCATTACCCCTTGGGATACAGGCAATCCTTAATTTCATCTTAGGCGGGAGAATTACCACCTCTTGGGTGATACTAGTGGTCATCGTGGCATTGGGGGTCGTGTTTGGAGGATTTCTTCAGATCTCCCAGCTACAGATCATGGAACGACTGCAGCAGCGGATTTTTTCTAAGGCAGGCCTTTCCATTGCATACAGACTGCCACGAGTAAAGACTGAAATTCTGCACGGGGAGTATGGTCCGGAGATTGTCAACAGATTTTTTGATACGGTCAATCTTCAAAAGGGGCTAGCCAAAATCCTCATTGACTTCTCTGCAGCCTTGCTTCAGGTAATTTTTGGTTTGCTGCTTTTATCCTTATACCATCCCACCTTCATTCTCTTTGGGCTTGGTTTGTTCGGGATTCTTGCATTGATTTTCTATTTCTCAGCTCCTAGAGGGATGGAAACAGCACTTAAGGAGTCTTCTTACAAATACCAAACAGCCTATTGGTTAGAGGAAGTAGGTCGTACGCTCAATTCATTCAAACTTGTTGGGAGCACACGATTGCCAATTCTCAGGGCCGACAAACTGATTCAGAAGTATGTTGAATTCAGGTCGAAGCATTTTCATGTGTTGATTTTCCAATACAAAGTCATGATCGCATTCAAGGTGCTTATTGTGACGAGTTTGTTGTTGGCAGGCAGCTTTTTGTTGATCAACGATCAGATTTCTATCGGACAGTTTGTAGCAGCTGAGGTGATTATTGTCTTGGTAGTCAACTCAGTGGAAAAATTGATTCTTTCTCTCGAGACGGTATACGACACACTGGTATCTGTGGAAAAACTCGGACATATCATGGACCTTGAGCTTGAGCATAACAGTCCGGAAGAGAAAGTCATCCAATCTCAGCCCGAAGGTTTGAAATTTGGACTTGAGGATGTTGTTTTTCAACCGCTCGACTCTCCAGAGCCTTTGCTGAAGGGAGTTTCTTTGACGATCCAACCTGGCAGAAAAGTCGTAGTCACAGGTGAAAGTGGCAGTGGCAAGAGCGCCATGATGGCTTTGTTCTCAGGACTGTATGAAGAGTACGAAGGAAAAGTATTGGTAAATGACCTTTCTTTAGAATACATCAATCTGGAAAAATACCGAGGAATGGTGGGAGATTTTTTAGAGCTCCAGCAGATTTTCCATGGAACTATCAGAGAAAATATCCTGATGGGGCGGGATTACGATCAGGACCAAGTAGATTTTATTTTGAACCTAGTAGGTCTTAAAGAATACATTTATCAATTACCTCAGGGATTGGAGACTATGCTTCAGCCAGAGGGAAAAGGACTTTCCAAAACTTTGGCCCATCAGATGCTACTCGCCCGGGGATTTGTGGGTCATCCAAAGGCCCTGATTATGGAAAATGTCCTAAGTTATGTTGACCCTCTGATCAAAGAAAAGGTCTTGAATTACATCATGAAAGGTTCATGGACATTGTTGATTGTGTCAAATGAAGAATCTGTCCAAAAGATGGCTGATGAAATAATTTATATGGAAAACGGTAAACTCCTATTTCAAGGAACTTTTGAAGAGTATAAAAAAATCAAAAAGTAATAAGGCCATGTTGAATATTTCTTCAAATACAATTAAGGAATCTATTCCTTTCAGCGGTGCCAAAAGTCTCGTGATGACACTTCCAAGAAAGGAAAGCCAGAAGCGTCTCCGGATCCTGACGGGTGTGTTGATTTCAGCTTTTATCATGCTCTTTTTGCCTTGGACTCAAAATATCCGATCCAAGGGCTATGTAACTGCCCTTAGACCAGACCAGAGGCCACAGACAGTACATTCTATCATTGCAGGTAGGATAGAGAAGTGGTATGTGGCCGAAGGTGATTTTGTAGCTGCGGGAGACACTATTTTAAGAATATCCGAAGTGAAGGATGAGTACTTTGATTCACTTCTTTTGCCTAGGACCCAGCAGCAGGTGGATGCAAAAACTCTCTCTGCATCCTCTTATGGAAATAAAGTCTCCGCTCTGCAGGATCAGATCGAAGCATTGAAGAGAAATAATGTATTGAAACTACAGCAGGCTCAAAACAAGCTTAAAATCGCGGAGCTAAAAGTCCAATCTGACAGTATCGGATTTGTGCAGGCTAAGGTCGATTACGATATTGGGAAATATCAGTTGGATCGAGCTGAGCAATTGTTCAAAGAAGGGTTAAATTCCCTTACTGTCCTGGAAAGTCGCAGGCTGAAGTTTCAAGATGTACAGGCGAAATTGATTTCATCGGAAAATAAATTGCTCAGTAGTCAGAATGAGCTCATTACGGCTAGGATCGACTTAGATGCCATTGATAATGAATTTAAAGATAAGCTTGCAAAGGCTGAGTCTGACAAATACACGGCACTTTCTTCCCAGTTTGACGCTGAAGCTACTGTTACTAAGCTTGAAAATCAGTATTCCAATTATGAACAACGAACTCGATACCGGTACATCTTAGCTCCACAAAATGGATACATAGCCAAAGCTATTCAAGTAGGTATCGGAGAAACGATCAAAGAAGGCGCAGAAATAGTGAACATCGTCCCCTCAGATGCTGATTTGGCAGTGGAGATGTATGTGCAGCCGGTTGATTTGCCATTGCTAAAAGTTGGAAACAAAGTAAGGTTCATTTTTGATGGTTGGCCTGCGATTGTATTCTCAGGATGGCCCCAGATTTCCAACGGTACCTTTGGAGGAGTGGTAGTTGCCATTGATCAGTTTGCAGGTACTAACAATCAATATCGGGTTTTGGTGGTGGAAGATCCTGAAGAGGATAATTGGCCTGATTTGCTTAGGATTGGATCTGGTGCCGATGGGATTGCCCTACTCAATGATGTGCCTGTATGGTATGAGATCTGGCGTCAATTGAACGGCTTCCCGGCAGACTACTATTCTCAAGAAGAAAAAGATAAAGCAGCTTCCACCAAGAAATGAAAAAAGGAATTTTAGTAGTATTGGTCAGTTTGATCTCGATTACATTAAGAGCTCAAGATTCACTCAAATTGAATTTTGAGCAATTTATGGAATGGGTTGAGCTATACCATCCTATTGCAGTCCAAGCAGAGATCAATCTACGAATGGGCCAAATGGAGGTAAGGCAGGCGAGAGGAGGATTTGATCCAATGGTCTACGGTAACTTGGATAAGAAAGAGTATAAGGAATCCACTTACTTTGATAAAAGGGAGGCTGGGGTAGTAGTGCCTACTTGGATGGGAGTGGAGTTAAATGGAGTTTTTGAGCAAAATACGGGTAGGTTTCTAAACTCGGAAAGTAATGTGCCATCTACTGGTTTGCTTTCCGCAGGTGCTTCTGTCAATCTAGGCCAAGGTTTGATTTTAGATGATAGAAGAGCTACACTTCGAAAAGCACAAATTTATCAGCAAGCCACAGAAGTAGAGCGTCAGAATATGCTCAATCAGCTCAATCTACAGGCAACTGACATGTATTGGCGATGGTCATTGGCAAAGGAAAACGTGGATGTTCTGCGAGAAGGAGTAGAGCTGGCAAAATTCCGATTTAATGCCGTGAGGCGTTTTTTCGAATTGGGAGATCAAGCAGCCATTGATACCGTGGAAGCTTTTACTCAATTGCTGAATCGGGAATATCGTCTACAGATAGCAGAAAACACCTTCTTTGCTACCACTCAGGAGCTAAACACATTTCTTTGGGATGAAGAGGGCAATCCTATGGAACTCGGCCTCGGTGTTGTTCCTCAGGGTCTCTTTGAAGAGTTTACTATGGCGCCGGATGCCGAAGAACTCAGAACTCTCGTGGCAAGACATCCTGAATTGAGATTGACTGATTTTGAATTGGCCAGTCTGGACGTGGAAAGAAGGCTCAAAACCCAACAGCTTTTGCCCGTTGTCAAATTGAAATACAATTTCTTATCTGAATCCATTTCTGAGTTTAATCCTTCTCCCTTTTTCGAAAACAACTACAAATGGGGCGTATCATTTTATACACCGTTATTACTTAGGAAAACCAGAGGTGCAGTGGGCCTTACGAAGGCTAAAATCGAAATGAAGCAGACTTCACGGGATTTAAAGGAACTTCAGTTGCGTACTAAGCTTGATTCGGAATTGTACAATTGGTCTATTCTTAATCAACAAGTCAATACTATTTCCCAAAATGTAAAAAGCTTGGAAGCACTATTGACAGGTGAGACCAGAAGATTTGAAATAGGAGAAAGTACCCTATTTCTAGTTAATGCCCGGGAGGTGGCGGTATTCGATTCCAGACTTACATTAAATGATCTTGCTTCCAAACTCCGTACCTCCTATGCTAAAACAAGGTTTGCAGCAGGTTTGGGTTTTGAGGAAAACTAGGATTCACCTAGTTTTCCTCAATTTTTTATAGGCATTTTGTACTCTGTTTTCATCTTCGATCCCGAAGAGGTCTTTTATTGCCTTTGTTACATTTACAAATTCATCCTGCGAATCTTGTAAGCTTGAAAAGTAATTCTTTACCTCCTCTGTATCTTTTGTCTTATCAGGATGATTAAGGTAAAACAGAATAAGTGAAACTAACCCGTCGGTCGCGATAGGAGGAAAGTAACCTGTTTTTTGAATATGGTAATCAAAAATAGGGGCAAGTCTACTTTTGAATTTTGCTATAGAATTCAACGATATATCTGCCAATTTGTGTGAAACGAAAGGGTTTCTGAATCGGTCAAGAACCTGATTAGCATAGCGTTGAAGTTCATCTTTAGTACCCGGTAAGCATGGGAATAGTTCAGTTTCGAGTAGCTGTTGTAACTCTGAGAGATTTTCTTCTTTTTGCACATATTCTCCCACCGAATAAAATCCTTCCATTAAGCCTTTGGAAGCCATGTAGGTGTGAAGGCCATTGAGAATTCGTATTTTACGTAAAGAATAGTAATCGATAGAATGGCTTAAGACAACTTCAGCTTTGCTATTTATAAAAGGCAAGAGATTTCTATCACTTTCATCTCCCTCAATAGCCCAAAAGCAATAAGGCTCTGTTTGAACCACAAAGGAATCGTTTTCTTTTTCTTTCAAATCCAAATGTGAAGGAAAACCAGGGACAATTCGATCGACTAGGGAATTGAAAAACTTGCACTGTTTACCAATCCAATGTTTAAATTCGACTGGAAGTTGCCAATGTTCTGCGTGTTTCAATACAAAATCCTTAAGAATGTCTCCGTTTTTTGGAAGGAGTTCGCATGGTAAAATGATCGTTTGGACATGAGGCAAAGTCTGGAATCTACGGTAAAGCCACTGGGTTAGTCTTCCCGCAAAGGATTCCGCAAATTCTGTAATCTGCCCCTCATTTTTCCATACCATTCCAGCCTCTGTGACATTTGAGATAATCCATTTTACGTCTGGTGAGGAAGCAAAATCGAGGAACCTGTCTGCTTCAGCGGGGAGACTTAAACCGTCCTTTATGCAGTTGATTTTCTGTATTTCTTCAACTTTGACTCCATCTTTGATGCCTGCCACAGCCACATGATATTGGAAATTTTGCTTTCGTAGACCCTCAAGTGTATTTCCTTTAGTGGTTTGTATCATGCAGATATTCAGTGGTTTTAATGGATTATAAATATCCTGAACCATAGGTTCAATAAACGCCCTGAGAAAATTCCCTGTCCCAAATTGAAGAATTTGAATTGTGCTGTTTTCCATCTCGTAATAATTATTCAGATTGAGCTGTTAAACCACAAAGATTATGTCAGCCTTTATTTTAGTAGAAGTAGATATCCATAATATGGAAGTTTATGAAGAATACAAAAAAATGACTCCGGACAGCCTTGTACCTTATGGAGGGAAGTTTGTCATCCGAGGGTTGCCTGTGGAAGCGCTAGAAGGTGAGTGGAGGCATGACCGATTGGTATTATTGGAATTTTCCACTAGAGAAAAAGCCTTAGAATGGTACAATTCTTCAACTTATCAAAAGGCTAAGAAAATTCGAGAAAAAGCATCTTCAGCCAATTTTTTTATCGTAGGATAGGATATTTTATTTATTTAAAGCCTAATTATTTTAATTTTTCTAACTTGTTGCTACTTTATATGGTACTGTAGTGGCTAAGTCAATATAGGTAAAGTGAAATAAATATTATAAAAGATCAATCACCCCAATTAAAACAAAATGAAAAAGAATTACTTCAACTTATCAGGCTTTAGTTTGGCTATTTTATTACTTGTTTCCTCTTGTATCTCAGAGGTTGAAGCTCCTCTAGTAGATCAAGGGTCTGAACTTACCGAAGAAGTTTCCATTTTAGCTGCAGAAGAAGCTGGTGAAGAAAATTTAAGAAAGGGTAAGAAGGAGTATTTCTATCAAGAAAGATTTTCTAATCAAAGTATAGCAGGGCAACCTGGAATCCCTCCATTTGCTTTCCCTGGATTCGGCAGAGGAGAAGCCACTTTTCTTGGCCGATCATTCTCTTTTTTCAATCAGTATGCTGTAGGGGAACCAGATCAAAATGGGGTGGCATTTACTGTAGCTGCGCCAGTGACAGAGTTTTTTTCACAGCAATTGACCAGACTTGGATTAAAAGTGGATGATATAAACAATAATCCGGAGTTGGTAAGCTCTATTACAACTGATGGAAAAGGAAATGCCATTTTCTTTAATAATGTATCAAATAGGGTTCAATTTGACCCTCTAGGAAATCTGACTTTTGTGGCGCAAATCAAAATAGTTGGTGGTACAGGCAGGTTTAAGGGAGCAACTGGTAATGGTACCGTCAAGGGAAATGTAATGGCTTCTACAGGTAGAGGCAACACCACTGTAAGAGCTAAAATAGTTTTCTAAGTTTCTTTTTTATGCAAGAAAAGAGCGGCCTTGATCTCAAGAGCCGCTCTTTTTTTTATAGGGAAACCCCTCTTTTCCAAGGGATAAAATCAAAATTCCGTTTTTCCTCAGCCTTCGTCTGTATCCTTCCGCTTGCCACTTCATTGATGTAATCCAAAAGTTTGTCTCCGGAAGATTCGATAGTGTCCTCACCGGTGATCACTGTCCCTGAATTGAAGTCAATGATATCAGGCATTTTGGTAGCCATCTTGGTGTTCGTCGAAACTTTGATCACCGGACTGATCGGGTTGCCAGTAGGTGTGCCTAATCCAGTCGTGAAAAGAATAATATTCGCGCCACTTCCAGCTAGGCCTGTCGTGCTTTCTACATCATTACCCGGGGTGCAAAGTAGATTTAAGCCAGGCGTTTTCACATATTCTGTGTAGTCCAATACATCTGAAATAGGAGCTGTACCTCCTTTTTTGGCAGCTCCACAGGATTTGATCGCATCGGTAAGTAGCCCGTCTTTAATGTTTCCAGGACTTGGATTCATGTCAAATCCGCTTCCCACTCGTTTGGCGGCATTGTTATAGGCTTCCATGAGGTTCACAAATTTCTCTGCAAGAGCAGGTGTTTCGCATCGATTGATGAGGTTTTGTTCGGCACCGCAGAGTTCTGGGAACTCGGAAAGAATCGCCACACCTCCTAAGGCCACAATCAAATCAGAAACTCTTCCCAAAGTCGGATTGGCAGAGATTCCAGAAAAACCATCCGATCCTCCACATTCAAGCCCAATAACAAGCTTGCTCAAAGGAACGGGTTCTCTTTTGAATTTATTAGCCTCTACCAGTCCCTCGAAAGTTTCCTGAATCGCTTTTGAGATCAAAGCTTCGGTCGTGCCTTCTTGCTGCTGTTCACAAATGACTACTTGTTTTTGGCAATTGAGCTGAGCCAATTTTTCCTTTAGGATGCTCACTTGAGCATTTTGGCAACCCAAACTTAGAACAGTTGCTCCAGCTACATTGGGATGGTGGATGTATCCCGCCAAAAGCGCACACAAAGCCTCTGCATCACTTCGTGTTCCTCCGCAACCCATGGAATGGGTCAGAAAGCGGATTCCGTCCAGGTTTTCGAAGGTTTTCGAGCTACTTTTTGAATGATTTTGCGAAACCGTTTCCGTAAATTTTTCGCTTTTCAGGCCAGAAATGAGGTTTTTGATCTGCAATTCGTAAGGATTTGGCTGAGAAAATCCAAGTGCATTTTCAAAGGCTTCTTGGAGCAATTTCACATTAGTATTTTCACAAAAAACCATCGGTAAAACCAGCCAATAATTAGCTGTTCCAACCTGATTATCAGCTCTTTTGTATCCAAGAAAAGTCTTGTTTTTCCAGGATTCAACATCGGGTGCTTTCCACTCAAAATTGCCAGTTGAGAGCTCGTACTCACGGGTTTTGTGTTTGATATTGGCGAGAGTGATAGCATGTCCAATGGGGATAGCCTGTGTAGCTTCGCCCACTACTGTACCATACATCAGGATGTCCTCTCCCTTTGCGAAATCTCGCAAAGCGAACTTGTGTTTGGCAGGTACAAATTCTTGAATATCAAGCTCAAAAGCATTTGTTTTGACTTTTTCTCCTGGCTGAAGATCAGTGAGTGCGACACCGACATTGTCCAATGGATCTAAAAGTAGAGAAGTGTTGTGCATCGTTTTTATTCCTTATTTTGGTCAAATTAGAGAAAAAAATATTCTTCCATGAAGAAAATTGTCACCATTGGTGAAGTCATGCTGCGACTATCACCGCCCGGAAATCAGCGTTTTTTCCAGACGCATTCCTTCGATGTGGAATTTGGAGGTTCAGAAGCCAATGTGGGTGCTGCTTTGGCTTATTGGGGTATGCAGGTTGCGCATATTACCGCTTTTCCTGATCATGAAATCGGCTGGGCGGCAGCTGGTCAGCTCCGTAAAAATGGAATTGACACCCAATTTATCCCACATATCCCCGGTAGAATGGGTGTCTATTACTTGGAGCAAGGTGCCATGCAGCGGAGTTCTCAGGTGATCTACGACCGGGCAGGTTCAGCTTTTGCCAACTTTGATGGAAGTCAATTGGATTGGGATAAGATTCTGGATGGGGCAGATTGGGTGCATTGGTCAGGCATTACTCCTGCACTTTCACAACACTGCGCAGACCTTACTTTAGCTGCTCTCAGAAAAGCCAATGAGAAAGGAATCAAAGTGAGTGGGGACCTAAATTACCGCAGCAATCTCTGGCAATTTGGGAAAGCACCTCATCAAATCATGCCTGCATTGATGGAACTCACCCATGTGATCATCGCTGGGACTAGAGATTTCAAACAATGCCTCAATGAGGATTACAAGAGCTTTACTGAGGTCAGAAATATGGCCTTTGATCGCTATCCAAAGCTGGAATACATTGTGAAAACCGACCGAATCTCTCACAGCTCTTCAAATAACACCATTTCAGCTTCCCTATACAGTAAGAAAAAGACCTATTCCTCCCGAGCCTATGAGTTGACTCACATTGTAGATCGAGTAGGAACGGGTGATGCCTTTGGTGGTGGATTGATTTACGGTTTGCTACACATGGGGCCAAAAGATGCCATTGAGTTTGCCATGGCAGCAGGTGCGATCAAGCACAGTGTATCAGGTGATATTCTACTTTGTTCTCTTCAAGAAGTTCACGAATTGGCTGCCGGTGAAGGTGGCGGTAAAATCAAAAGATAATGAGAAACCCAACTCCTTTTATCCAACGCATGCATGCCGGAGGCATGATGCCTATTTTCTTTCATCCTGATGAACAAGTCTGTTTGGACCTGCTTTATTCCGCATACGAAGGAGGCGTGAGGGTGATTGAAATGGTCAACCGAGGGAAGGAAGCCAAATCTATTTTTCCCAAAATCAGAGAAGCTGCTGACCGAATGCCGGGCCTTTATTTGGGAGCGGGTACGATCTACCATCCTCATGAGGCGGAGGAGTTTATCGATATGGGTGCCGAGTTTATTGTAGCGCCTGTGATGAATCCCAAGTTGGGTGAATATTGTGCTAAAGTAGAGGTGCCGTGGATCCCCGGATGCGGAACCGTTTCCGAAGTTTTTTTCGCACAGGAACTTGGTTCTGAGCTGGTAAAGATCTATCCTGCCAATATTCTAACACCTGAGTTTGTCCCCGCAATTCATGCGGTGATGCCAAAAATAGAAATCATCCCGACCGGTGGAGTAGAACCCACCGAGAAAAGCATGAAAGCATGGTTTGATGCAGGAGTGCTTTGCGTGGGGATGGGATCGCAACTATTCCGGAAAGATCTGATTGCAAAAAGGGCCTTTTCTGAGATTCAAGAATCAGTAAAGAATGCAATGAATAGTATCGCCTCCATAAGAGCCAATAGACCCTAAATGAAATACAACCGATTCCTAATCTTTGGCCTGCTTATCCTTTTTGGATATGGAGGCTGTCAATCCGACTCTCGAATAAAAGTCATTAAAATGGGCCATGCGCAAGTGACAGCTCATCCTGTGCACAATGCCATGGTTTTTCTTGCCAAAAAACTGGAAGAAAAATCCAAAGGCAGAATCAGAGTAAAAGTGTACCCCAATCAGCAGTTGGGAACAGAACGCGAGCTCTTGGAGCTTCTGCAAATCGGTAGCCTTGGCATGACCAAAGTTTCTGCTGCATCTCTTGAAGCTTTTTCTCCTGAAATCAGTGTCTTAGGGCTGCCTTTTCTTTTCAGGGATGATGACCATATTTCCAAAGTACTAAATGGTGAAATAGGAAAGGAACTATTGCTAAGCTCCGAAAAATTTTGGCTCCGTGGTCTTTGTTTTTACGATGCAGGCAAAAGAAGCTTTTACAGCAAAGCAAAAGCTATTGAAACTCCCGAAGATTTGGCTGGCCTCAAAGTAAGAGTTCAAGAATCCAAAATGGCGATCAATATGATCCGAGGAATGGGTGGGTCACCTACTCCCGTAGCCTACGGCGAATTATACACTGCTTTACAACAGGGAATCGTAGATGCAGCCGAAAACAACCTCCCTAGTTTTTACAATTCTCGACATTATGAAGTGTGTAAATACCTCTCTATTGACGAGCATACAGCCATACCGGACGTGGTATTGGTCAGTACAGTAGTCTGGGATCAGCTGAGTGCTGAGGAGCAGCAGTGGATGCAAGAGGCGGCTGATGAATCCGCAATTTATCAAGCCGAATTATGGAAAGCTTCGGTAGAAGAATCCATGCGGGAAGTTCAAAAAGCTGGTGTTCAGGTTAGCTATCCTTCCAAGGAGCCTTTCCAAATCAAAGTTAAGTCTGTCTATGAATTGGTGACCAAAGAGCAACCTCAATTGGCGCCACTCATCCAACGAATTCAAAACACGAAGTGATGGCTTTCAAAAATAAGATAGATCAATTCATCAGAGTTCTCATCGCTGTATTGATGGGCTTGATGGTCATCAATGTGACGTGGCAAGTGTTTTCGCGATATGTCTTGGGTGACCCCAGTTCATTTACGGACGAACTTTCCCGATATAGCATGATCTGGTTGGGCCTGGCTGGCGCAGCCTATGTTTCAGGCAAAAATGGACACTTGGCAATAGATATCTTGCCTGAAAAGCTTAAAGGAAAGCAGCTGCTGTACCTTCAAATATTTATTCATTCGATGGTGATTTTCTTTGGGGCAATAATCATGGTTTGGGGAGGAGGTAACTTGGTTTACATCACTCAGGTCTTGCAGCAAAAATCAGCAACGCTTCAGATTCCCCTTTCCTGGGTTTATGGCATAGTGCCAGTATCCGGTTTGTTGGTGGTCTACTACCACAGCTTTCATATACTACAACTCATTAAAAATCAGGAATAATTATGGAGTGGATCGGTATTTTGATTTTGGTACTCAGCTTCGTGACCCTGTTGGTTTTGGGAGTACCTGTGGCTTGGAGTTTAGGACTATCGAGCTTTTTTACCTTGATCATTACTGTGGCAGCATTGCCTTCAGCGACTACCATTGCGCAACGCATGGCCACAGGATTGGATAGTTTTTCCCTTTTGGCGATCCCATTCTTTGTTTTGGCAGGTGAGATAATGAATAAGGGGGGGATAGCCAATCGTTTGATTGATTTTGCAAAAGGATTGACGGGAAGACTTCCCGGCGGGCTTCTGTATGTCAATGTTATTGCCTCGATGCTGTTTGGTGCGATTGCCGGTTCTGCGGCCGCAGCAGCTTCAGCTTTGGGGAGTATCCTAGGAAAAAGAATGGATCAGGAAGGATATCCAAAAACCCTAGGCGCAGCTGTAAATATTACTTCTTCTACTACCGGTTTGATCATACCTCCATCCAATGTCTTGATAATTTATTCATTAGCAAGTGGCGGGGTTTCTATCGCCGCCTTATTTGTAGCTGGGTACTTACCGGGAATTCTATTGGGTTTGGTTTTGATGGCCTGTGCAGCAATTTTTATCAAGAAAAACAACTTACCTGCCGGAGAGCGGGTCACTTTGAGCTTCTTAGGAAAGTCATTCTGGAGAGCAGTCCCAAGCTTATTCTTATTGTTTGTGGTGATAGGTGGTATTGTAGCCGGTGTTTTCACCGCCACAGAAGCATCTGCGATTGCTGTGGTCTACACGTTGGTATTATCCTTTGCTTATAGAGAACTTAGGTGGAGTGAGCTTCCTGGGATTTTGGTGAGGTCATCTGAAACTACAGCCGTCGTGCTCCTATTAATTGGAACTTCAATGAGCATGTCTTGGGTGATGTCAGCAGAGGATATACCTCAGATGATCAGTGAGTTTATGCTCAATGTCAGTGATAATAAGTGGGTGATTCTTATTTTGATCAATATCATTTTACTTGGGGTAGGGGTCTTTATGGATATCACACCCGCGGTGTTGATTTTCACTCCCATATTCCTTCCTGTTGTGACCAAAGTTGGGGTAGATCCTGTTCACTTCGGGATTATGATGGTAGTCAATCTATGTATCGGCTTATGTACTCCACCGGTTGGGTCTCTCCTTTTCGTGGGAGTGTCCATCGCAAAAATCTCACTCACACAGGTAATCAAGCCTTTACTTCCATTCTTCTTGGCCATGATTATTGCCTTGGCTTTAATTATGATTTTCCCCGAAATCACCTTGTTCTTACCTAGGTTGTTTGACTTAGTCTAAAAATGTAAAAAGCCCCAATTTGGGGCTTTTTTGCTATTTATTGGGTTGTGGAGTTGTCCTTAAATAAGGCTTGATCACTTTATGGCCTTTGGGGAATTTGGCTGGGATATCTTCCGTTTTGATGGAAGGGGCCACCACCACATCTTCTCCTTCTTTCCAATTGGCAGGCGTAGCAACCGAATAGTTTGCTGTCAGCTGAAGGGAGTCGATGACGCGGAGCAATTCATCAAAGTTTCTTCCCGTGCTTGCAGGATAGGTGATGATCAGTTTGATTTTTTTGTCGGGTCCGATAACAAAAACTGAACGCACTGTGAAATTTTCATTGGAATTGGGATGAATCATATCATAAAGCGCAGAAACTTTCTTGTCTTCATCGGCCAGAATTGGAAAGTTTACTTCAGTATGCTGGGTTTCATTGATGTCTCCAATCCATCCCTTATGGCTTTCTAATCCATCCACACTTAAGGCGATTACTTTTACATTTCTTTTTGCAAATTCTTCTCTGAGTTTTGATACGGCACCCAATTCAGTGGTACAAACAGGCGTGTAATCAGCAGGATGGGAAAACAGAACTCCCCAACTCTGGCCGAGAAACTCATGAAAGTGGATTTTTCCCAAGGTGCTTTCAGCAGTGAAATCCGGAGCTAGGTCTCCTAATCGTAGTGACATAAGTTTAATATTTAAAGTCTATAGAATAAGTAGGTAAATATAATTTTCTTAACGGCTCAAAAAATAAAGAGTTTATAAAAGAGCGATTTGAAGTGATTTTTGGTCAGACTTTAAACTTCTCGGGCTTAAATCTTTTTTTAGAATACCTTGAATCCGTATTTTCCAAGCCTTGTCTAAAACCAACAAAATGAAAACCTACTACAATCCAGAAGACCTCAAGAAATTTGGTAAAATCACAGACCTTCAAAAACCCATGGGCGACAAGTTCTTCGCCTATTATGCTGAGGTATTCAAAGAAGGTGCACTTACAGCGAGAGAAAAATCCTTGATTGCTTTGGCTGTAGCCCATGCTATCCAATGCCCTTATTGCATTGATGCTTACACCACCGATACTTTAGAAAAAGGCTGCGACGAAGAGCAAATGATGGAGGCTGTCCACGTAGCAGCAGCGATCCGAGGAGGAGCGTCCTTGGTTCATGCTACCCAGATGATGAATAAGATCAACGAAATCTCCATGTAATTGATTTCTTTGCCATCCTATCAAGTCTAAACTTCAAAAAGTGAAATCATTAAAAGCACAGCAGCATGCCTTGGCTAATCCTGAAAGTGAGCTCGAGATTTTGGAAAATGAGCTTCCCTCAGGCTTTTTCAATTTCAGTCAGCACTTAGAGCAAGTTGGGTTGTTTCCTTTGATGCCGACTGGTTTGGAGATTTTCCAGATGAACTTGGGAAAAATGTGCAATCAAGTCTGTAAGCATTGCCATGTGGATGCTGGTCCTGACCGTAAGGAAATCATGACCAAAGAGACCATGAGCCAGTGTTTGGAAATTATTCAAGCTGAGAAAAGCATTCATACAGTTGACCTCACAGGTGGTGCTCCAGAAATGAATCCAGAGTTTAGATGGCTCGTTTCCGAAATCAGAAGATTCCGGCCAGAAGTCAAAATTATTGTGCGCTGCAACTTGACCATCATTTTGGCCAACCCAAGATTCCATGATTTACCTGATTTTTTCAAGGAAAATGGGGTAGAGGTCGTATCCTCTTTGCCCTATTTCACTGCGCTCAAAACGGACGCTCAGCGCGGTGATGGCGTGTTTGAAAAGTCTATTGAAGCTTTGAAAAGACTTAATGCAGTAGGATATGGAATGGAAGGTTCTGATTTGATAATCAATCTAGTATACAATCCTTCCGGTGCATTTCTACCAGGCTCTCAAAGTGAACTGGAAGCAGAGTTTAAAAAGAAGCTATGGGATAGGTATCAGGTCAGATTCAACTCTCTTTTCACGATTACCAACCTTCCCATTTCCAGATTTCTTGAATACTTGTTGAGATCTGGTAATTATGAAAATTATATGGAAAAGCTGATTTCAGCCTTTAATCCGGTAGCGGCCGCCGGGGTAATGTGCCGCAATACCTTATCCATTGGTTGGGATGGATTCCTGTTTGATTGCGATTTTAATCAGATGCTTGATTTAAAAGTTGAGGTTGAAAATCATCAACACATTTCAAATTGGAACTTCGCCGCCCTTTCTCAGCGAGCGATTGTAGTGAATAACCATTGCTTCGGATGTACTGCCGGTGCGGGCTCGAGCTGTGGAGGAGCTACAGCCTCATGAGTAAGGAAGCGCTGATTATTTTTCAGAAAAACCCAATCAAAGGTTTTGTTAAAACCCGACTAGCTATCACAGTTGGAGATGATATGGCCTTGTCCATCTACCAATTTCTCTTGGAAAAAACATTCGAAGAAGCGGAACAGATTCCACAAGAGAAAATGGTGTTTTTTTCTGACTTCATTCCTGATGATCATCCATTTCCCAGACATTTTCTTTATCTGCAGGAAGGGGAAGATTTGGGAGAAAAAATGAAAAATGCCTTTCATTGGGTTTTTTCCTTAGGTTTTCAAAAAGCAGTAATCATCGGAACAGATTGTCCCGAATTGACCTCTCATTTGTTGCTTAAGGCTTTTGATCAGTTGGAACAATCCGATTTGGTGATTGGTCCTGCGTCAGATGGGGGGTATTACCTTCTTGGAATGAAGTCTGCGCATCCTTTTTTATTCCATGGAGTCGAATGGAGCACATCGCAGGTCTTGGCCCAAACTTGTGACCTTGCAGATCAGTACAACCGTTCATTTATTCTGCTTCCTACGCTCCACGACATAGATGATGAGGTGGACTGGAAAAGGTTTATTTCTCAAAATCCTAAAAATGTAAAGCTCTCCAAATAGTAGTCATTAAGTACGCTCACAAGGATAGGAGCCAAACATTTTTTGTAAAAAAGATGAGTTTGTAAAGAAAAATATTGAGAAACTAAGAAAATTTGGTAGAAAAATGTAGCTTTTTTAATCGACTATTGAAGTACTCAAATCCAAAAAAAATCTTAACTAGAGTAAAGTTTTTTTTATGATTTAGGTAGACAAGTATGAAGAAAATATAATCATTCAATCACCCGATCCTTTCTGTATGTTAGTAGAGTTGGTTTTATGTTTTAAAAAAGTAGTATTTACCTTTGGTCTTGTTTTGTTCTTTTTTTTTCACTCCTACTCTCAGCAAAATAAGGAGTCTCTAACCTATGAAATCGTCGTGTTGGGTATGAGAATCGGAACTATGAATGCCCAAAAGGTCAGTCATTCAGATTCCTTATTGTACAAGGTAGATAGTCAGGTGAAGTTTTGGTTTTTTGGAAATGTCGAATTGAGATTCAATACCAAGTCACACTTCTTTGGCGGTAAACTGGTTAAAGCCAGATCTGAATCCAAAACAAACAGAGGGGATTTTTCTTCTAAAATTGATTGGAAAAGCACACATTATTCGGTGGATGCTACCTCGTATGAATACGAAAATCAAAAGCCTCTGAAAGGACCGTTGGCTTGGAGTAGTACCAAAATGTTTTTTCATGAACCATCAGATCGGGAGGTTTTTCTATCAGAAGTCTATGGAGTAACGGGGCCAATCAAGAAAATTGGGCCGGGAGCATATGAGATAGAAGTAAACGGAAATACAAATAGATACTATTATGAAGGCGGTAGGTTGGAAAAAATAGTCATGGAAAATGCTATAAAAAACTTTCAGGTGAAGTTGGTCAATTGACTTTGAAAAGTCGAATCCCTCGTTGGCAAAAAGTAAAAGAAGCACTTTTTCCAAGCTGCTTATTTCAAAATCAAGAAACCAGAAAGCGTTTGGTTTCAGATCAAACGCTTTTTCATCGATTTTTGAACAGCTTGACTGCCAAATCTACGAGTCGATTGGCATAACCGGACTCATTATCATACCAGCCGACTACTTTTACCATTGAGCCTTTTGCTGAGGTAAGTGCCTCATCAATAATGCAAGAGTGAGGATTTCCTATAATGTCCATGGATACTATTGGATCAGATTCGACTTGGAGATAACCTTTTAATCCTTCTTTTTCAGCTGTTTTAAATACAGCATTTACTTCTTCAATACTGACTTCTCTTTCTAACTCTACAATTAAATCCGTCAGCGAACCGTCAGGCACAGGCACCCGCATAGCTGATGCTTCAATTTTTCCTGCCAATTCTGGTAAGACTCTATCCAAGGCCTTTCCTGCATTGGTAGTAGTAGGAATGATCGAATACGCCGCTGCCCTCGCTCTCCTCAAATCCCGATGTGGTGCATCATGAAGGTTTTGATCGTTGGTATAGGAGTGTACGGTTGACGCAAAGCCTTTGACCACTCCGAATTGTTGGTGTAAAACCTGAATCATTGGAGCCAGGCAATTCGTAGTGCAGGAAGCGTTTGAAACTATAGGCTCAGAACCATCCAAGAGATCGTCATTTACCCCCATTACGACCATCGGTATGGAATCCTCTTGAGAAGGTGCAGAGATGATGACTTTTTTGGCACCTGCCAAGAGATGCAGGTTGGCACCCTCTCTATGTGTAAACCTTCCGGTGCATTCAATCACTACGTCAATGTTGAGGTCTTTCCATGGGAGATCTTTGGGGTCTGATTTCGAAAGCAAGTCGATCTCTTGATTAGTTACAATCAGCTTGTCTGCTACTAGCTTGACTACTGAATCAAATTTTCCATGTACCGAATCATATTTGAGAAGATGTGCTATAGCTGATTTATCCGCCAAATCATTGATCGCTACCAGTTTTATGGAAGGGTGTGCCAATAGAAGTTTGGTAGTATATCGGCCGATTCTGCCAAATCCATTGATAGCTACTCGGATGATCGGTGGAGTGGTACTCATGAGGGTTTTATGTTGGGGCGAAATTAGATAAAAGCTAGAATACCTTTTCAAGTAAAATTTTAACCCTTTGGTTCAGCTTTTTAGGTGCATTACCAAAGAAATTTTTGTGGCCACTTTGGGATTATAAATCCAACCCTCTATATTTGCACAACCTTTTGAAAAAGCACGTTTTTCAGGTCAAAATGGTCCGTTCGTCTAGGGGTTAGGACGTATCCCTTTCACGGATAAAACACGGGTTCGATTCCCGTACGGACTACTTACAAGCTGGTTTTTAACAACAAAATTTAGCTCTTGACATTTTTCTCTTTATGGTCCGTTCGTCTAGGGGTTAGGACGTATCCCTTTCACGGATAAAACACGGGTTCGATTCCCGTACGGACTACAGGTTAGTTTGTCGATTCCATGAATTGATTTACTAATTTTTGTTTTATGGTTGTTAGTGGTTAAAGTGAACAAAATCCCTGCCTTTGGCTGGGATTTTTGTTTTTACAGCCTATTTATATCAACGGTCGAAAAAGGAAAGCCCATTTTTTTTAATTTTCACGTTGTTAACTCCTTTTAATCTATGCTCAAAACCCACTATCAACCTATTAAAAAAGTCATCTTTCTTGCGTCAATCGGACTTTTGATTTCATGTAAAAAAGAAGAACCTGTAGACCTTCGAATTACCACCCTTACCAAAGAAGAAATTGCCCAGCAGGCTGAAGCAGCCAGAAATTCAGTTACGCCAGTGTTGGCTGAAGGGCTCAAATTGGAAGTTTGGGGAGTAGACTCGCTGGTTAGAGACCCAATTGCGATTCATGTCAGTGATGATGGATCGATCTATTACTCTAGGTCTCCAAGAAGAAATAATGCTGAATTTGATATCCGTGGCCATCAGGATTGGGAAATTCGATCCATTGCTCTTCAGACCATCGAAGACAAGCGCAATTTTCTCCGGACAGAACTTTCTCCTGAGCGATCCTCGGAAAATACCTGGCTGAAAGACCTAAATGGTGACGGTTCCCACGATTGGAAAGACATGCTGGTCGAACGAAATGAAGTTTACCAGCTGAAGGATAGCGACGGTGATGGTCTTGCCGATTGGTCGCAGATGCAAGTTTATGACTTTCATGAGGAAGTCACCGACGTAGCCGGTGGAATCATGAAAACCGATGATGCACTCTACGTAGCTGCCGGTCCTGACATGTGGAGACTGATGGATACCAATGGTGACGGCATTATGGACGAGAAGAAATCTCTATCCCATGGGTATGCCATTCACATTGGTTTTGGTGCACATGGGATGTCAGGTGTAGAAATGGGTCCTGATGGTAGAATTTACTGGGGGATTGGAGACATCGGTTTTAATGGCAAAGGCGATGATGGCACTGAGTACAAATACCCTAACCGTGGAGTGATCGCCCGGTCCAATCCCGATGGAAGTGATTTTGAAATTTTTGCGATGGGCGTGAGAAATACCCACGAGTTTGTATTTGATCAATATACAAATCTGATTTCTGTAGATAATGACGGGGACCATGCAGGCGAAAAAGAGCGCTTGGTTTACCTGACCCGTGGATCAGATTCTGGATGGAGAATCAACTGGCAATTTGGAAAGTACCGTGATCCGGACAACAATACCTATAAAGTGTGGATGGATGAAAAACTCTATTTACCAAGGTGGGAAGGTCAAGCAGCTTACATCACACCGCCACTTTTGAATTATGTGAGTGGTCCTACCGGAATGGTATTTAACCCGGGTGCAGGATTAGGTGAGCGTTGGAAGGATCATTTCTTTGTCGTGGAATTTGTCGGTAGCCCAGCAAGCTCAGGATTGCATGCATTTCAGCTTCAGCCCAAAGGAGCCTCTTTTGAATTAACCAAAACGGAGAAAATTGTAGGCTCATTTTTGCCAACAGGTATTGATTTTGGACCTGATGGTGCCTTGTATATGGCGGATTGGGTGAATGGCTGGAACGATAAAAACTATGGACGAATCTGGAAACTCACCGACGAAACTGCCAAAGGCTGGGCCCTCCAAAAGCAGACAGAGGCCGAAATCAAAGCAGATTACAAAAAACTCTCAGAAGCTGACTTGAAGTCAAAGCTTTACTTTGAGGACTTGAGAATCAGAAGAAAGGCACAGTTTGAATTAGTAAAGAGAGGAAAGAAAGGAGCTGAAATTTTCCAACAGGTCATTCAGGACAAAAGCAATCAAATTGCCAGAATCCACGGTATTTTGGGCTTAAGTCAATTGGGTAGGCTCAATGACATGAGTATGGCTGATCCTTTGGTAGCCTTGTTGAAGGATTCTGATCCTGAAATTCAGGCTCAGGCGGCCAAGTGGCTTGGAGATATTCGATACTCCAAAGCAGGCAAGGAATTGATCGCTAATCTTACCCATGAAAATGCTCGCGTTCGCTTTTTTAGCGCAGAAGCACTGGGTCGTTCCAAAAATCAAGAGGCAATCCAGCCTTTGATTGCTTTGTTGGAAAGCAACAATGACGAAGATGCATACCTCAGACATGGGGTAACTTATGCGCTTTCGCAGATTGGCAAAGTAGAGCCATTGGCAGCATTGGCCTCTCATCCTTCCAAAGCAGTGAGATTGGGTGCTGTGCTTGCTTTGAGAAGATTGGAATCTCCTGAACTGGCAAAATTCCTTAATGATTCCGACGAATACATCGTCACAGAAGTCGCTCGTGCCATCCATGATGACTTCTCAGTTGAAGCGGCATTGCCTGCTTTAGGAGCGTTGCTTTCGACTACTTCTTTCCAAAATGAACCACTTATCCGAAGAGCCATCAGTGCTAATCAACGGGTAGGAAAAGACGAAAATCTCAATCATTTGATGACTTATTTGGCGAAGCCGGGAACTCCTGAAATCCTAAAAAAGGAAACTATTGCAGCGATCGGTACTTGGGCTAAGCCATCTTTGGTAGATAGAGTGGACGGCAGATACCGTGGTGAGGTGACCCGCGATCCAAGTTCGATCAAAGGAAAAGTGCAACCAGTTTTGGTCAGCCAAGCTTCTGCCAAAGAAGAGGCCTTGAGAGTGGAATCCATCAAAGCGATCGGTAAACTTCAAATCAACGAATCCGCGGATTTGCTTTTGAGCAAGTTGAAATCAGATCCAGCTGAAGTGGTCAAAGTGCAAGCCTTAAACTCCTTGGTAGCCATGAATGCCGCAAATCTAAGTGAGGCCATCTCGTTTGCGATGAGTGACAATGCCGAAGCGGTCAGGGTAGCTGGCTTGGGACTTTTAGCTCAAACCAGCCTTCCAAACGACCAAAAGGTGACCTTGCTTACAGATATTATTAAAAAGCGAACCTTGCCGGAGAAGCAAACAGCACTTTTGACTTTGGGTGGCTTGGAAGGAAGCAAAGATCTACCGGTTTGGAAGACCATCTTGGCGGACTTTGATGCAGGTAAATTGCCCGAGGGCACTTGGATCGAATTGGAGGAAGCGATTGCAGCCACAACTTCTGCCGATCTTAAAACGCAATTTGATGGACTCTTGGAGAAAAAAGCAGCAGGGGAGGCGTGGAAGAAATATGCCGGAGCTTTGGCCGATGGAAATGCGAGAAGAGGTCGAAATATTTTCTTTGAAAACCAGACTGCTCAATGTATTCGTTGCCATGCCTACGACGACATGGGAGGAAACGCCGGTCCAGCACTGGATGCGATTGGCAAGACACTTTCTAAAGAGGAATTGCTCATTGCCTTGGTGGAACCCAGCAAGCGACTAGCTCCTGGATATGGAACTATTTCTATTGAAATGGCATCAGGGGAAAAGGTTACGGGCACCCTTCTCGAAGAAAAGAAAGATTCGATGAGTGTCAAAGTAGGAAGTGACACCAAAGAAATCCTGAAAAAAGACATCAAATCCTCGCAAATGGCAGCTTCTAGTATGCCTCCAATGGGCACCTTGTTGACCAAGAGAGAACTCCGAGATTTGGTGACCTACCTGACCACTCTTCGTCGCTCAGAATGAAAAAGTTATTGATTGTTTCTTTGGGGATTATTGTTTTTATCCTGCTTTCTCTTCCTTGGGTATTGATCCTGGTGGGTAGAAACAAGCTGCATGATTACGATATTCCCCAAAAGGAGCAATTGGTTCCAAGTTCAGAATCGAAGAAAAAAGTCCTTGCACTCTTTCCTCACCCTGATGATGAAGTGACCGTGGCGGGTACGCTGATGAAGCTAAAGGAAGATGGCCATGAAATCGTCCTTGTATGCCTCACAAGAGGTGAAAAAGGGAAATCTTCTGGAATCGAAGATGAATCTGAGCTCGCCAGACTCAGAACAGCCGAGATGGAAGAAAGTGCCCGCTTGATAGGTGCAGACCAGCTTATTCTTTCGGACTATGCTGATAGTGGAATCGAAGAATTGGGAATGGATAGCCTGAAAAAAGTGGTTTTAAATCTTATTCTTGAAAACCAACCTGATATCCTGATTTCTTACGATTCCAAAGTTGGACTGTATGGACATCCTGATCATCGATTGACAGGTTTGGCAGTTGAAAAGGTGTTTTTGGAGGAAAAAGGGAAAGAAGGATTTTCTCCCGAGCGATTATTTCAGGTCACGCTTTGCAAAAAACAAGTCGAGGTAGCATTGAAATTATCCTCTGGTTTTCAACGCAATTATCCAGAAAATCCTGAAATGGGTCTGCCTCAGCCAGATTTTTCCATTCGAACACAGCCGTATTTCAATCGGATTCTTCAAGTGATGCAAGCCCATCAGACGCAGCAAAATGTGCTGAAAGATTTGATGCCATTTCACGATCGAGTGCCTGCTTGGATTTATTCCAGGATATTTGATCGGGAATATTTCAGAGAAGTGAAGTAAACGAAAAAGGTCCGATACACTCGGACCTTTTTGATTACCTGAACCCTAACTTTTCTCTGATTTGGTTCAGAAGGGGATAAGCTACTTTTTTCGCTTTCTCTTCTCCTTCAATGAGCCTTTTTTCGATTTCCTCAGGATGAGTCATGTAAAAGTCAAATAGCTCCCGTTCCTTAGCATACTTGGTCAAGACCACGTCCAAAAGCTCTTTTTTAGCATGTCCATAGCCGAAATTGCCACCAAGGTATTTCGCTCTGAGTGCCTGAATTTGCTCCTCGCTGGCGATTAGGCTGTAAATTTTGTAGACGTTGCAGGTGTCGGGGTTTTTGGGTTCCTCAAGTGGTGTGCTATCAGTTACAATCGTATTGATGTTCTTTTTCAGTTCCTTTTCAGGCAAAAAGATGTCGATGATATTATTGTAGGACTTACTCATTTTTTGACCATCTGTCCCCGGTACAGTCATCACTTCCTCACTGATCCTTGCTTCTGGGATGGTAAGGATTTCTTCTCCGATGATTCTGTTGAATGTGCTGGCCATGTCTCGGGTCATCTCCAAGTGTTGGAGTTGATCTTTTCCAACTGGGACCAGATTGGCAGAATAGAGCAAAATATCACTGGCCATCAGCACAGGATAGGTGAAAAGACCCGCATTCACATCCGCAAGTCTTGAAGCTTTATCCTTGAAGCTGTGGGCATTGGCTAACATCGGAAATGGTGTGAAGCAGTTGAGGTACCAAGTCAATTCGGCAACCTCGGGAATTCTGGATTGTCTGTAAAAGACGGTCTTGTTAATATCCAATCCGAATGCCAGCCAAGCTGCTGCAACCGCCAGGGTATTTTCTTTTCGAATGCTCCCATCCTTTTGTGTGGTGAGAGAATGAAAATCCGCAATGAAGATGAAGGACTCCTCCTGACTGTTTTGGTTTATCAATTGGATTGCCGGAACAATCGCTCCTAAGATGTTCCCGAGATGGGGTCTACCCGAGCTTTGAATTCCTGTAAGTACTCTTGCCATTTGCTCAATTTTGGCGCAAATTAAGTAAATCGGGCTATAATCATGGGGAAAATATGCGTTAATTGCAGGTATGAACCGTTTACTTTCTTTTCTTTTTTCACTCCTGTTTCTCCTGGTTTTTGGCCAATCTACATTTGCTCAAAAGCCAGCGATTCCTAAGTTGACCTGGAAAGTGAATCGGATTGATCTTGGGACAATCCTTGAAGAACAAGGTCTTCAGCGTGCTGAGTTTGAATTTACCAATGCGCAGGATTCTTCCATTATCCTTGAAGAAGTGCTTGCCGAATGCGGGTGTACCTCAGTAGAATTTTCTCAGGATACAGTGAAAAAAGGCGCGTCAGGAAAAGTGGTGTTGTCTTTTGACCCTACTTCAGCTGCTGGCTTTTTCTCCAAATTGGTAGTCGTCAAAGGAAATGCAGGTGCTATTCAGGATTCACTTTTTCTAGAAGGTACGGCCATTCCGTATCCTTCCAACCTCAAACTTGCCTATCCAGTCAAGCTCGGCTCGTTGGGATTTAGGCTGAAAAAAGTAAATATGGGCGATGTCTTTGACAATGAACCCAAGGTGAAGTATGTTGAGTTTTTCAACTTTGGGGAGGAGCTGTTGGAGCAAGGGAAATTTTTATTCAAAGCGCCTGAATACATCAAAATGGAGCAAGTGCAACCTTTTGTGAGGGGGCAAGAACGCGGCTTGATCAAAATCATTTATGATTCCAAGCTGAAAAACGACCTTGGATTTTTTGAGGATGAGGTTTCTGTGAGTTGGAAATCAGATACTCCCAATCAATTAACGCTACTGATAATCGCGGATTTGTTTGAGTATTTTCCTCCCATTTCAAAAGAGCAATTGAATGAAATTCCCCAGCTTTTGATAGCTCAAAAAGTCATTGATCTAAAAGAAATCAGTTCAAACTCAATCGTAAGAAGACAAGTCATTATTACCAATTCAGGGAAAAAGCCTTTGGAAATCCGGAAAATTCAGGGGAATTGTGACTGTCTGACTATCGAATCTCCAAAAAGCATCTTGGAGCCCGGAGAAAGTATTGCCTTAAATCTGGTTTTTAACCCTATGGGAAGAAAAGGGATCGATCAGCGAAATATTTATTTGTTCACAAATGATCCCGTAAATCCGGTTCAGTTGATTTTGTTGAAGAGTAGAATTGAGTGATGTATTCAACCCTAATCCTTGCTTTTAAAAAGGTCTTAATTGTTATTTACTTCAATGAAAAGTAGAAAAACACAACTTTTGTTCATTCTGATTTGGAGCCTTTGTTTCTGTCAATCTGTTTTTTCGCAGTCTAACTTCAGAATACTTCCTTATTTGCAGATCAATCAGCAGAAGGTTCAGATCCGTTGGTTTTCGGGACAAAACCTAGCTTCTAATCTCATCATCACAGATCCTTCAGGGGCAACCGTTTTCTCAGGTGCAATCAGTGGTACTGAAGTTTCTGAACTTTACTACACACAAGCTGAGAAAAGCCAAAGCATTTCCGGACTTCCCATCGGAAGTTGGATTGGGTCAGATAAATATTTCCGGTATGAGAAATCACTCACCCTTCAAGCGGGAAAGACCTATCTGTATACGGTCACGCTTAATGGGCAGAATTATTCTTCAAGTTTTAAAACTGCCCCCGCTCTTAGTGATTGGGAATCCATTCGATTTGTAGCCCTTTCTGATTCTGAAACAGAACCACGTGGAAGAGTGACCAACAGAGCCTGGTATCCCGGTAAACCACTTTTCAGACTTTTTCCTGTTCCTGCAGCATGGAAAGCTGCATTTGGCACTACAGTAGAAGAAAATATAGAGCTGCCAAATTACATGCTTACTGAGCAAAAGGGGTTCGCCGAAAATCTGAAGATTCTCAAATCCAGAAATCCTGATTTTGTGCTTATGCCCGGTGATTTGGTTCAGGGAGGAGCTTACATGCCCGGTTGGGATGAATTCTGGCGACACACATCGGGGGAGTTTGATCAGGTGTTTGACAAGTTTCCAATTATTCCAGCTATAGGAAATTGGGAGGCTTTTGGGGCGGTCAGTGGAGGATATGGGTTCAATGAGCGTGGGTCTTTCAATCCTGTTTTGGGAAGAAGTCGCTTCCACCGTTTTTTTGAATTTTCCTCAGAAGATCCCGATCAAAACCACCGACAAAGTTACTATCGTACGGATTACGGTCCGATCACCATTTTGACCCTGGACTCGTCCAATGGAACTCCTGAGCAGAAGCGCTCTGATTTTTCTGATGCTCAAAAAGTAAAGAATAAAGAGCTGACAGAAATAGGAACGGATACTCAGGAAAATTATACCCAAGCCGAATACAATGCGGCCGGTGGCAGCGATCTGTCAGGCTTTGGACCGGGAACTCCTCAATACCAATGGTTGGAAAAAAACCTTCAGCAAGCTCAAGCTCAAGGGCAGTTGATTTTTGTCCAATTTCACCACATTCCTTACAGCTCCGGAGAACATGGCGTGCCTATTAATCATGAATTGGCTACTGGTCAAGAAGGAGTCCCGATGCGGGTACTCAATCCGATTTTAGAGCAATACGGCGTGATTGCAGTTTTTGCCGGTCACGATGAACTTTTCGAACGCAGCTTTGTCGATGCCGATGGAGACGGAAAAGGGATTCATTATTATGATGTTGGAGTTGCTGGCGATGGGATGAGAGGAGTGAAGCGTAACTGGCTTGTTGACCCAATTAATACGCTGGATTACAACTCGTTTTCCAAATGGACAGCAGACCAGAGTTCTTCCGAAGTTTGGGATAATTCCGGAGCGAATCCAGTCCTGCTAGATGGCGGAAAGCATTACGGACATCTGGAAGTCAATCTGAAAAAAGTGCAGGATGGAGGAAAAACCTTTGCTCAAATTGACTTTGAGCCGATTTATGCATTTCCTGTGATGAATGCGCAATACCAGCTGCAGCGAGTGGAAAGAAGGGTCTATGCAGATCCGGTCAGAATCATGGTGGAACTGAAAACAGCGGAACCTACCGTGGTGCCGCAGTTTAAAACCAACTTAACCGTAGAGTTGAGTGCACAGGGCAACTTCCAAACCAAGGCTTCTGATTTTCTGACCAATTCGGTTCAGGCAGATTGGACTTTTACTTACAGCAGAAGTTTGCTTTTTACCTGTGTTGACCTTGGCGTGAAGGAAATCACAGTGACCGTGAAAAACGCCCAAAATCAAGAATGGAGTGGGAAAGTTGCTGTTACTGTTTTGGATAAAATCGCCCCAGATTTTGAGGCCACAGATGCATTTTTAGCTTTTGATAAGGTTTTGGGAAAAGTGACTTTGGATCCTGAGAGCTTTTATATTCGTCAGGAGTTCATTACCGAAAACTGTTTGAATAATGGTGGAGTAAGTATTGACTTTGACCGAAGGGAATTGACTTGCGTTGACTTGACAGGAAATCCAATTCCTATCAAAATCACAGTTACCGACAGATCAGGTAATGCAACTTCAAAAACCAGAAAAGTCACTCTCAATCCTATTGAATCTAAGAAAATCTCTATTTCTCCAGTTGATGCCTACCAAGGCATCGCGGGCGAAACAGTCGAGCTGCAGCTGGGCGACGAGTTTGGCTATGCAGTGGATTCGTGGATCAAAGACGGGCAGGTCATTGTGGGAGAAAAATCAAAAACACTACGTGTGACCCAATCGGGAACCTACTTTGCGAGAGTGATACCTACGGGCGGCTGCCAGGTTGAATCCAGAGCAGTGACAGTGAATCTACTTGTGAAGCCTTACGGCCCACTGCGAAACCCTGTAGAGCTTAATCTCAATTCTACAGGAAAAGCTACACTTAGTCCGGCTCAGGTATTTGTGACTTGGCCATTGGCGGATGCAACGTTGTCGGTGACCTTGAGCAAAACGGAGTTTACCTGTGCCGATCTGGGGGAAAAAGATGTCACCGTTACGATCAAGAATCAGACGGGTCAGACCTGGACTGAAACAGCGAAGGTGAAGGTTCAGGACAAGGAAGCGCCTGTGTTGGTGACAAGAATTCCTTCGCTGAGCTTTGACCGAATTCTGGGCGTGTTGGAATTAAATGCAGACAATTTTGTGAGTTCTGTATCGGATAACTGTGGCATCAAATCAGTGACCTTGAATAAGCCGAGGCTCACCTGTACTGATCTTGGTGCTCCGATAGAAGTCATCCTCACAGCAACCGACCAGAGCGGCAATGTGACTTCAAAGACGGTTTCCTTTACACCAACCATCCAAGAGTCCAAAAAGCTTTCCATCAGTCCGGCGAGTTCCTACCAAGGCATCGCGGGCGAAACAGTCGAGCTGCAGCTGGGCGAGGAGTTTGGCTATGCAGTGGAATCGTGGATCAAAGACGGTCAGGTCATTGCGGGAGAAAAATTAAAAACACTACGTGTCACCCAATCGGGAACCTACTTTGCGAGAGTGATACCTACAGGCGGCTGCCAGGTTGAATCCAGAGCAGTGACAGTGAATCTACTAGTGAAGCCTTACGGCCCACTGCGAAACCCTGTAGAGCTTAATCTCAATGCCACAGGAAAAGCTACACTCAGTCCTGCTCAGGTATTTGTGACCTGGCCTTTGACGGATGCAACGTTGTCGGTGACCTTGAGCAAAACGGAGTTTAGCTGTTCCGATCTGGGGGAAAAAGATGTCACCGTTACGATCAAGAATCAGACAGGCCAAACCTGGACTGAAACAGCGAAGGTGAAGGTTCAGGACAAGGAAGCACCTGTGTTGGTGACAAGAATTCCTACGCTGAGCTTTGACCGAATTCTGGGCGTGTTGGAATTAAATGCAGACAATTTTGTGAGTTCAGTCTCGGATAACTGTGGCATCAAGTCAGTGACTTTGAATAAGCCGAGAATTACCTGTACTGATCTGGGAGCACCGATAGAAGTCATCCTCACCGCAACCGACCAGAGCGGCAATGTGACTTCAAAGACAGTTTCCTTTACCCCATCCATCCAAGAGTCCAAAAAGCTTTCCATCAGCCCGGCGAATTCCTACCAAGGCATCGCAGGCGAAACAGTCGAGCTGAATCTGGGCGAGGAGTTTGGCTACACGGTGGATTCGTGGATCAAAGACGGGCAGGTCATTGCGGGAGAAAAATCAAAAACCCTTCGGGTGACCCAATCGGGAACTTACTTTGCCCGAGTGATACCTACAGGCGGCTGCCAGGTTGAATCCAGAGCAGTGACAGTGAATCTACTTGTGAAGCCTTACGGCCCAATGCGAAACCCTGTAGAGCTTAATCTCAATGCCACAGGAAAAGCTACACTTAGTCCTGCTCAGGTATTTGTGACCTGGCCATTGGCAGATGCTTCACTGACGGTAACTTTGAGCAAAACGGAGTTTACCTGTGCGGACCTAGGGGAAAAAGAAGTCACCGTTACGATCAAAAATCAAACAGGCCAAACCTGGACTGAAACAGCGAAGGTGAAGGTTCAGGACAAGGAAGCGCCGGTGTTGGTGACAAGAATTCCAACGCTGAGCTTTGACCGAATTCTGGGCGTGTTGGAATTGAAAGCAGACGAATTTGTGAGTTCTGTATCGGATAACTGTGGCATCAAATCAGTGACCTTGAATAAGCCGAGGCTCACCTGTACTGATCTTGGTGCTCCGATAGAAGTCATCCTCACAGCAACCGACCAGAGCGGCAATGTGACTTCAAAGACGGTTTCCTTTACACCAACCATCCAAGAGTCCAAAAAGCTTTCCATCAGTCCGGCGAGTTCCTACCAAGGCATCGCGGGCGAAACAGTCGAGCTGCAGCTGGGCGAGGAGTTTGGCTATGCAGTGGAATCGTGGATCAAAGACGGTCAGGTCATTGCGGGAGAAAAATCAAAAACACTACGTGTCACCCAATCGGGAACCTACTTTGCGAGAGTGATACCTACAGGCGGCTGCCAGGTTGAATCCAGAGCAGTGACAGTGAATCTACTAGTGAAGCCTTACGGCCCATTGCGAAACCCTGTAGAGCTTACTCTCAATGCCACAGGAAAAGCTACACTTAGTCCGGCTCAGGTATTTGTGACTTGGCCTTTGGCGGATGCATCACTGACGGTGATCTTGAGCAAAACGGAGTTTACCTGTGCCGATCTGGGGGAAAAAGAAGTCACTGTTACGATCAAGAATCAGACAGGCCAAACCTGGACTGAAACAGCGAAGGTGAAGGTTCAGGACAAGGAAGCACCTGTGTTGGTTTCCAAAGATTACGTGTTGGATTACGACGTGCAAAAGGGGCCAATTGAACTGAAGCCTGAGAATTTCCTTGCTTCTATCTTGGACAACTGCACCATCAATCAAGTCACCATTTCAAAAAATACGGCAACCTGTGAGGATTTGGGAAAAGAGTTTTCATTGGCAATCCGAGCAGTCGATGGGTCAGGCAATGTTGCCGAGGCTACTGCCAAACTTACCGTCAGACGATTGGAGGCTACACCTGTGTCCATCTCTGGACCTACCCAGTTTTGTCAGGGAGAAAAGGGAACCTTGACATTGACTTCATCTGCATCCTTTGAAGTGGTGCGTTGGAGAAGAAATGGGGTAGAAATTCCCGGTCAAACAGGCAAGACGCTTGAAGTATCCGAACCAGGAAAATACCATGCCGTGATCAGGTATGCCGGAGGCTGTCTTTCTGAGTCGGTAGATGTGGAAATAAAAGTCAATCCATTACCAAGCGGAGAAATTCTGGTCGACGGAAATATCCTGAGAGCTCCTGAAGGTAATTTTACCTACCAGTGGTTTAGAAATGGAGAGAAGCTTTCCGGTGCTACAGCCCGGGTGCTCACGGTAGATTCGATGGGTGAGTATTCGGTAGAATTGACTTCGGCATCTGGTTGTGTAGCTAGGCTCAAGTCGGTGACCGTAACAGTATCCGGTCTTGGTGGAAATTGGGTCAAGCCACCTGTGGAGTTGATCCTTTTCCCTAACCCTGCCTCAGTCAAAATTCAACTCCTGTTGCCAAATGATGCGTTGCTTGAAACTTCTGCGATTCAGGTTTATTCATTGGAAGGCAAAAAGGTTACTGAGATGGTATCTATCGTTAAAGTTTCCGAAACTCAAGCCGAACTTGGCATTTTCGCTCTACCTTCAGGTACCTATTTGGTGTGGATCTTGGGTGATTCTCAAAACTCCTACCTTGGCAAATTCGTCGTTTTGAAATAAACCTTATTTATGAAATTCAGCATTCGTTTAGCATTCTCTTTTCTTGCCATTTCTTTTTTTCTCGTACCCGTCATGTTTGGTCAGACGGTTCCATTTTCCACGGGTCGTATTATCATCAGTTCCGATGGTAATGAACACGATGAAGACGACTGGGCTGCCACGCCGATGTCTTTGGCACTGCTAGCCGCCTATGGATTGCAGGATCGTGTCACGGTATATTCCTTCAGTGACCATACCTGGGGCTCTGACAAAGAAAAGCCCGGTGCGGCTGCACAGATGAGAGAAAGCGCCTTTATCGGTGCCAAGATGTTTGGGTTCAAAAAGACCAAGTTTATCGAAGCCGTCAATGCCCCAAACTATGCCATCATCGAAATCACCACCCAGATCAATGAAAGCTCTGCCAAAAATCCGCTGACGATTATTGCTGCGGGCCCAATGGAAGTGATCGGAAACTCACTAAATGAAGCAGATTCGACCAAGTTGAAGTACGTCAAGTTGATTTCTCATTCTACCTGGAACGATGAGCATGCTGACAAGCCTTACGAATGGGAAACGCACAAAGGCTGGACTTGGGACAAAATCAAGGAAAGCTTTGGTTCCAAAGGCCTTCAGATGGACCATATCCTAGATCAAAATGGCGGAGAAGGGTATGAGGGCTTGAAAGCCAAAAAATCAGACTACGACTGGATCAAAACCTCACCAAAAAAGGATGCAAAACCCTTCGAAAAAGGATCATGGGATTGGCTTTACTCGAGGTTGGAAGCTGCACAAAAGGGGGACGAATTTGATCCCTCGGATGCAGGGATGGTCATTTACTTACTCATTGGAAAGCAAAAAACCAGTCCAGAGGATGTCAAAGCGATTTTGGAAAATCCGGGGAAGATAAAGTAGGAAAGACTGGATTTTTTGATTCTAGCATTGGTGATTTTTAATGGAATCGTCTATTAATTCAGAAGAAAATTGCCGAGGCTAAAAAGTAAGGAAGAAATACCCGAAACCGGTTTCGCCATGTACTCCAATAGGAATGCTTTGCGAAACTGGTTTCGCAAACACAAACGTTGCTACGACATTCAGGCAACCAACCTGGTATCAAGGCTTTTGGTGGCCGGTTACCCAGACGGGGTTTCAGGCAAGTGAAAAAAAGAAAAAATCCCGGGCGAAGCCCTCAAGTCTGTTCGGCGATGCCGTGAGAAAGCTCGCTTTCAGAACGGTCCGTTCAACAGACTTGGGAAGAAGTTAGCCCAAAAAAAGGATAAAGTCAAGATCGGGCTGACTGATCGGGATTTTCAACCTTCACTAGTCCGATGCCTTACCGAATGAAACAGCATGAAGAAGGTAACCGGGAAGCTTTATTTCCTACTGTCACAAACACCCGTGTTGATGCAATAGGAAAAGAAAGCCCAGCCAAAAGAAACAAAAAAAGGGAGTGGTTGCCAGAACGGAGTTCAGTTGCCAAAGGCCAGTCCTCAGGACTGAAAACAGACTAGAAAGGAAGAAACAACTGAACCTCGTACAACATGCAAATTGCGTCCAGGCCCGTGCAGGAACATCACAGACAAAGGGCCCGAACGCAATTTGCCCTACGTTAGCACCAATTTTAGAACGACACCAATAAACAATGGACAGAATTAGAATAACAAAAGACAATATCAAGAATTGGCCAAAATTTGAAGCGCTACTTAATGACGGGAAAATTAAGTTCGACACAACTGGACGACTGCGATATTTACACGGTGCGCCAGTTGGAGATTTAATTCAAACAAGAACTGACAAAAAAGGACAACCAATCTTCCAAGAAATTGCAGAAGAATGGTTTGACCCAGAGAGTCAGAAAGCGAAAGAGTATATTTGGCCATAGAATAAAAACAATGGGACAGGACTTTGACTTTTTTAAAACAACAATGCCAGACAGTAGAAAGGCGGACTTTTACCTAGGCTGCCTTGACGGGTGTGTATTTATTGACTTCAATTTCACGACAGACAAACGAATTAATTTATGCAGAATTTCCTTTGACGGTTACGGTTGCTGCAATATTGACAGCAATGCTAAATGCTTAGACAACCTATTATCAAAAGAATTCATTGACGAAATGGAGAAAGACAATTTAGACCAAGAGAAAATTACGAAAGTCGTCTTAGAATTAATACGACTAAATAAAGAAAACATTTGGACTGACTCACTTAAAGAATATAAATTGATTGACAACTTATGAAAAAAACTGGTGCTAACAACTAAGCTTTCGTTGCGTGCGGAGCACGAACAATGAAAGCGCTGTTGCACGAAACCGGTGAGGTTCTTATGGGGATTGAATCGGAATTTCAGTTGGACTTGTAAGGTCTGATAGCTGAA